>Ga0233414_10000004_pt1 | contig 164581 bp, 228 predicted proteins | sample Na_anoxic_10_MG_FD_189020 | JGI IMG/M metagenome (GOLD analysis project Ga0233414, IMG submission 189020) | Seawater microbial communities from Saanich Inlet, British Columbia, Canada - Na_anoxic_10_MG | ecosystem: Environmental > Aquatic > Marine > Inlet | place: Canada: British Columbia... | reverse complement strand
TATCGCAGTCCTGGTCATGGTGTGGAAGGTATCGACACAGCGGTTGACTTCCTCACATCTATCGGTGCTCTAAACAAGATTATCGAAAAGGTTCCGCCTTTGATGGCCGAACATCTTTCATATATTGATGCTAAGAAGCTTCCTGCTATTAGAAGGCTCTCTTACAGACTAAAACCGGCGTGTATTGCAGAGCTAATTCTGCTTATTGAGGCCGATCACAGCGGCAGACCACCAAAGCCTAAACAGTTGCCAGAGACAGCTATTCGACTAATGGAAATTGCCGATGAAGATGGCATTCTCTTTAGCCCGCCAAAGAAGCTAGTAACGGGGAAGATGTTGATCAGTAGTGGTTTGGTAAAGCCAGGCCCCGGAATGGGTAAAATTATTGCGGAAGCCTACCAGATCCAGCTTAAGTGCAAGATCAATACTAAGCGAGATGCTGAAAACTGGATTAGGGATCGCTTCTATCGTCCTATTATTACTGGAGGAACCTTGCTTGCTCATGGGCTGGCAATCCAGGGGATCGAAATGGGCAGGATACTTAAAGCCACTAAAGCAGCCCAAGAGGCTGGGCTGTTCGATAATGAAGAAGATGGTCTGCTTTGGGTAGAGGAATTTCTAGGTTAATAGACTTAGTTGCCTGGGTTGAGCGCGTTGATCTGGCCTTCTAATCGGCTAACCCTGGACTCCAAATCGCTTATTTTTTGCCATTGCCTACCATTTGATGCGGCCTGGCCCTCAAGCTTTTCTTTGTTGACCTGTGCTTGGGTGGCATTGGTGTTAACTTTAGTATCCACCTTTTCTACACGCTCGTAGAGACCTCCCAGGAACCAACTGGCAACCAGTAGTCCGATACCAAAGATGGTTTGTAGTGACCAAATGGCGAGTTTATCTAGGCGTTTGTTTGCAGTTTCAGGCATGCCGTAATCTTAACAAAATAATCTAAAAACTAGAGCAGCCACTTTGGATTTTCCTTAATCCTTTTAGTATACTTGATGTATGAGTTATACATATCTAGGACAAACCAGTGCAAGAACAAGCGAATCCGACAGCCTCGCCATGAATGCAAGTGACGCAGAACTTCCCGGGTTGTGTGCTCAAGGAAATGGATTAGCCTGCCAGCTAGCACAAATACCACAGCCTACTGAGCAAGACTTACAAGACATGGCAAGAAGGCGTGATGAGCAGGCATCTGCTGATCAAAGTGCATTAGCGCAGCGGCTAGAGAACGTAGGGCAGGGAACAGCAGCAGACGCAGTAAGAAAGCAAGAAGATGTTATCTATGTTGCTGACACTGCTTTCAAGCCTTGGCATTTAGGCGTGGTTGCTGGAGTAGTATTACTGGGTGCAGGCGCTTACGTTTATTTTAGGTAAGGGCCACTTAATACCTTGTTAGTCAGCGATGGTTTTCCTTGTCTTGGCAGCCGAAAGAAAATAAATCAGGGCAGTCGCATTCATCCTTGAATCTATTCTCTTTTTCATCATCGCAATCAATGCATATCCTCCACTCGTCATCTGGTCGCAAAGGTTCGGTGCATCCAGAACACGGCGGATAGGTTGTACTGCACCAACACATACCTATTCGGCCAGTATCCTGGCACATGGCGCAATCAACGTCTATCATCCTGTAATCACAACTATCTCGACATTGTTATAGCCAGCATCGGGAAAGATAATAGCATCTTCACCATATTTATCTATAAGAGCTTCTATTTCTTTCTTAAGCTCAGATAGAGGTAGACGAAAATCTGTTAATGGATTAATATAGTGTTCTGTCATTCCTTGGATTTCCTGATAGTAGATAATTCTGAAAACGGAACATCGTCACCTGGCCCCTTTCGGGAGACGACTGTTTCTGCACCAAGAACGCTGCCTTGCTTCTTGAGTGCGTTAACAGCACCAGCAAGACTCCCACCCTTAATCATCCGCTGACGGTGCGTGTTTTCATCTTCCTCTTCCTGATACTCCCGGAAGAATTTATGCGTCGAACGTGTAATCGGAACCCTCTTGGGACGATTAGACGTTTGCTGCGATACCTTGGTCATTTCCTTAACGACGTACTCCCTAGTCGCCTCGGGACTGAACACCGGCAAGATGAACACGTCACCAAAGCCAGTCTCCGTGGCGTAGATTTGAGTAATGCACTCAAGCAAGATGGCCCGGTACTCATCCTCGACGCTGTGCTGATCGCGGTATTGATAATGCTCTGAGTCCGGGTGGCACAAACAGCCGTCGATAGGAACGTCGCGCTCTACCAGGCCGACCTCGCGCTGATATTGTTGGTAAAGATGTTGACGACCAGCGCGGTTCTTGCTCGACCGCCGCCGCTTCTTGAACATCGAGACAAGGTTCTTCTTTAACTGGGGGGCGTCCTTTCCCAGTCCAAAAAGTGCGTGATACCGGCTGACCTTGGAATAGTCCCAATACCGCTTGTTTTGCCAGTGAACGCGGATCTTCCTTCCGGTGTCTGCGATGTCCCTACCACGATAGGCGCGGTGAAAGAAAAATTTGTTCGCGGTAGCCCAATACCCACCAGCAGGAGCGTCAATAAGGCGTCCGCGCTTACTGCCATCGGCCAGGAGCTTGTCCGCGCCGACAGACCAAACGTGGTCGAGAGAAGGAAGATCACGAAAGAGGGGATGATGGTGAATTCCACCCCTCTTGTGCGACTCCGAAACGCAGAAGTACTGCCAATGGTCGCTGCCGAATAGCTCCTGCATCTTGACGCGGACGTGGCCGATCATTGCACCAGACGCGAGCTGAGTAGCGCCTGGGTTGATACCCCAACCAGTGAGCCTTGTTTGATCAGGACAAAACGTACCAAAGGCAGAGTCCTGGTCGAGAGGGACAGTCTCCAGCTTGGCCTTGATACGTGGAACATGAAGGAAGGGATAGCAGAAGGGACAGCGTTTACCTTTGCAGAGTATTCGCTTAATCGAGTGAGTTACCTGCCCATCCGGCGTTGTAGTTTCGATAACACGGAAGCCTGAGTAAAAGCACAGCTTCAAGTATGGCGCGTCATACGGGAACGGATCTAATCCAACGTACTTACTGAGATGTTCAGGTATTTCGGAAACTTTATCTGCACAGCAATCGGGTTTCTCACAAGATTTCATTTTTACTCCTAGAAATAAACGCTATCTAATTCTTTAAGATCAAGCTGTATAGCTCTTATCTCTTCCAAACTAATACGATGCTTGTCTGCTAATTTCTGTAATGCTTCTTTGACTCTATTGGACCTGCGCTGACAAGCTTCCCAATTAGTTTGTAGAGTTTTATATCGGATCTCTTTGGCTCTCACCAGCCAAGTTTCATCACAGAGTTCCAGACAGTTATCTGGAACGCCGCCATATCCTCCGACACTTCCGTTGTGTTCAAGTGACTGGAAGCCGTAGTAATCACCCTCTTCGGATACTTCTTCGATGTATCCGCATAGGCCCTTGATTTGTACAAATTGCTTTGGTGGTTGTGCGATAACCCGCACTAAATCATCTTCTTTGAAGCGGCCCATTTTTTTCCTGTTCAGAATATAGGGTATCATGTGTAACTAAGTTGTCAACGGGGAGCGCTAATTCCCACTTTTTCCATAATTAGGCAAAGCCCTGGCTGAGGGGTCGCTTACATCGCAGTTCTCCCAGCTTTTATTTGGCATCCAATAATCCGGAATTAGCTTATCCTGGTTAGGGAAGTGCTTTGCGAAGATCTCTCGATACATCAATGATTCTTTGGTAAAGGGTGGGCAGTGAGGATACCTTTTTTCCGCGTTCTTTAAATCTGCTTCCGTATATTTAGCTTCGGCGGTTTCTTTCAATAAATCGACCATTCTGTGGCCCACAGCATCGCTAAAAGCTGCCTTCGCACGAAATAGAATGTTGTCCTTGAGAAACTCTTCTTTGGCTGAATCTGGATGGAATGCGTTGCGGAGTAGAGCTTTCTCAATCCCATAAGTGTTCATCTTTATATCACCCGGAATTGCCATCACATACCTAACGAAATCCCTGTCACTAAATGGCACGCGGGCCTCAAGGCCGTGAGCGGCTATACATCGATCAGCCCGTAGGACATCGTAAACATGCAGCTCTTCGACCCGCTTAATAGCTTCCTTTTGAAATTCTTCACCAGAGGGGGCGAAATCAGTATACTTATAGCCAAAAAGCTCATCGCTAACCTCACCAGTTAGAACCACCTTGATATCCGTCTTCTCTCTAATGTATTTGCATAAAAGGTACATTCCTACAGAGGCTCGCACAGTGGTGATATCCCAAGATTCCAAATGATAGATTAGTTCGTCCAGAACATCTAGAACCTCTTGCTCAGTAAACAGGACTTCATGGTGCGTTGATCCAAGATAATCTGCTACTTCTTTGGCGTATTTAACATCGATGGGATTTTCTTCAATTCCGATTGAAAAGGTGGTGATAGGCTCATCAAGTAGCTTTGTTGCTATTGAGCAGACTAAGCTAGAATCTAGTCCCCCACTAAGCAAAAACCCTAAAGGCACATCGCTAGTTAGTCGTTTTCTTACCCCTTCTATAAACTTGGTCCTGATCTCAGTTAGGTAGTTTGGTAGGGTATCCTTGATAGGTCGTTGATGCGTTATTCGATCAATTCGCCTTAAGCGGACTCCTTGGCCATCGTAAAAGCAATCTGGCAAAAAAGGCTTAACGTCATCACAAAAACTAGAGAGGGCTTTGGCTTCGCTAGCAAATGCAATGGCAAAGTCATCTGGATTTACCTTCAAATGGTCTTGTGGTAATCCGTAAAAAAGAGGTCTAATACCAATAGGGTCTCGGGCAGCATAAACTTTTTTATCCCTATGGTCATAAAGCACAAAAGCAAATTCGCCATCAAGGGCTCTGGCTGCTCCTTCGATCCCGCGATCTAAGTAGAGGGGGATAATAACCTCGCAATCAGAGTCTGATTGATAATCATAGTCTGGATATTGTGCTCTAAGCTGTTTAGAATTATATATTTCTCCGTTGCAGGCTAGGGATACTTCCTTCGTTACGAAGGGCTGATTACCTTTGGGGGAGGTATCCATAATTGCCAGGCGATGAAAACCCAGTAATGCGGCATTATTCCCAGAGTCGCTGGTTGGTATTAATTGTGTATTATCAGGGCCTCGATGCTGGAGGCTCTTGAAAGCTTCTGTAACTGGGAGTAGTTGTTTGGGAGGATTCTTGCCCCAAAAACAAAATATACCGCACATCTATACCTCGATATTAATTTCAACGGAAATAGCTATTTTACATTGAAAGATCTAAAAATCAAGTCGTGCAGACGAAGCCAGGCAAAATTGCTGTTTCAAACATCAGCATTTTATGAGATAATACCTCTATGTACTATCATGATAATCCGATCCCCTTTCCTGCAGATTATGGGGATGGGCCGCTTGAAGCGGATGCTAGAAGACAAAGATCTAAGGACATCAAACTTAGAAAAGCATATCTTCTTCAGCAAATACTGATGAATGCTAAAGCATTTGGTTGGATTCCACGATACGAAAAAAATGGTGATATAGTAGATATAAAGGTAGTAGCTGATCTGGATCCTATATCTATTGCCTTTAAGCCTTCTAGCTGGTACGACAGACTTCCTTTGTATTTTAAAAATCTATCTATTGATGATCTTTACGAACTAGTAACTGTGCAATTAGGAATAATAAATAAGGTAAATAGCGACTGGATATGTAAGTGGGAGCAGGAGCCTGACTCCGTAGAAGGTAGGGTTCCTGGAAATATTCTTAAAAACAAATGGGGGTTTAAGCACATACCCTATGATCCGAGGTATCCAATTGATGATAGTTGGGTGGAATCCCAATCTCTTGGATTTTCTATTAAGAAAAAAACAGGAGCACTGCAAAGGTCGGATAGATCCTCGTCTCGTAGAGGACGACGATTTAAGCCGAAGGCCAAGTTTAGGAAAATTAAGCGCAGACACTCCTGCGATTGCCATGGTATTAGTATTCTTAAAAACAGGCCCCTTAGAAGAGGTGCCAAGAGGGCTAAAGCTAAAGAGAAGTGTGATAGGGTGTTGGCTTGCAGGGCAGATAAAAAAAGGGAAACACACCCAGAATCGGATTTTGCAAGCCCCCAGAGACAATCAGATCTCGGCTTAGGATATCCTATCCCATTTATACCAGATTATTGGGCTTACCCAGAAGAGGATGCCTGCCAGGATTGTTTGACGGATGAAGATAAATGTCTCAGCCATGAAAGTCAGCAAAATCGTAGGAGATTTGCCTATGCTTGGACACTATCAGGCAATAAGGACAAGCCCAGGGAGAGATCTGAGTGGTCGGAACGAAGAAAAGACCTGCTTAGTGCTGGTGTAGGGCGGGGCAGCGTATTGATCTGTGACTGCGGTTCTCGATATGCGGACAACAAGTCAATTCCTTTCAAAAATTGTTGCTATAAGATGGATAGAGCTAAGTTACTTAGTGGGTTCGGATTGGTGAAGCTAGCTAAAGGCTCTCGTATTAAACCTGATCAAATTGAGATAATACGAGGAGGGCCAGATGGTATACCAATCGCCGTAGAGCCTCCTGCCGGTTCAGCAAGAAGTAGCTTACTTTCCCTATTCACGAAAAGAGAAGTAGAGGACGCAGAAGACGGCTCGCTACGGTATGCATGGCAAGCTAGGGTTCTAGATAGATGGAAGGGCATAACTCCCTATGCTCGAAATAAGAAAAATAGGAAGATAAAACTTACAACTAGATCGAAATATAGAGGTCTAGTTGAGGCAGTGACAGGGGCGGGAAAGACTAGGTTATGCATTGGTGCTATAAAGCATCTTCTTTACGAAGAGAAGAAGCGCATATCAGTAACCATTATGGTTCCTACTAATGCCCTAGTGGGGCAGTGGTTGGAAAACCTAAAAAGGGATGAGGATATCGGCTCGCGTTCAGTGATATATACTTTCGGAGAAAGCAAGATAAGATCCTATCATCCTGATCTAACCTCCTGGTCAGAGGCGGAAGGCAAAGTAGTTGGCAGGATCACACCTATAAAGAGAAATCCTAAAACTATTTTAGCTCCTGGCAGTATTGCAATTATGACCTACGCATCCGCTATTGATGAGCTAGAATGCCGGGTAAGCATAAAACGGGGCGTGGCTAAAAATTTCCTTATTTTGGATGAGGCCCATCGTGCAACTTCCGCGTCTAGCAGGAGAGTGTTGGGTGTCCTGATAGGGGATCACTCTAGAGATTATCCGTGCCTAAAGGGGAAGCCCTCAACCTATCACCACAAATACACCTTGGGCGTCTCTGCGACACTACCAAACACTAATGACGTAGACGAGGATGATCATGATGCTTTATCAAAAAAAGAAGAGATTTCTAAGAGATGGGATATCCTAGAGGAGCAATGCGGCCCGCTTATTGCTAAATATGACCTACCTCGGGCTTTGGCAATGCAAACAATTTCTCATTTTAATCTAACTTGGTTATATACTGCACCAACAATATTTCATGAAATTGATAATGATAGCAGCTTAGCGGAAAGAGCGCTTAAAAGAGAATATTCTTGGATGGACCCAGCACGCATAGTTAGTGCCTATTGCCTAATCAAACAAGCGTTATCTCAGGGCAAAAAGGTAATATGCTTCCATAAACGCGTAAGACCGATGAATATACTTTATACCCTTCTCTTTAATGATTGGATGGCCGGGGAGTTTATTGCTTATCCTTTTATGAGTGATGACTACTCTTTTACTTCCCACACAGATGAAGAGTATTTGATCCCTTTTGGGAATTACCACTCTAAACAGCCGTCGCAGCTTAGACGAAAGATGATGGAATCATTTTCAAGTAATAAGGGTCGTGTAAGATGCATGCTAAGTGTTGAGGCTTTACTAGAAGGTATTGATGTTCCGGATACTTCGATAGGCATAGCTCTAGCAGCGGATAGAAGTAAAACAAAAAATATCCAAGCAATGGGGAGAATCCTTAGAAGAAATAATGAAGAAAAGGATTTTGTCTTTATTCAGCTTGATGATCCAAAGGATAACTACGAAAAAAAGATATACAACCAAGTTGTAAGGGCTGTAGGAAATACGGGCGAGGAAACCTCTTGCCCCCTGACCCAGCAAGAATTCCACGATATAAATAAACGAATAGCTAAGATAGATCGAGAACTAGAAGATGAAGCCAGTCTGGCGGAGGAGAGACGAATTCGTAAGCTTGAGGAACAAGTTCGCAAGGAACAAGAAGAGAAAGCCTCCAGTAGGAGACATAGAAGAAGAAGGAGAAGGTTTTAATGGATAGACACATAAGAAGTCTTGTTAGGTTATATGTTATAGAACCTACGGATGAAAATGCTCATCGCCTAGCTGTCGCGGTTTCCAGAACTACAGGTCAAGATGACATACGGAAAATTTTAATATCTGGTGGTTTCGGGTCCGGATGGACTACCACGACGTATGATCCAATTACCAGGAAAATTATGATGGATTTCCCTCCTCTCGTTGAAGCCATAGAGCGTGAGGACGATATAGATGAAAGCCATCCGGCTATTCATAATATGATACAAGTTATAAAAGAAGCTGGTGGGGATAGTCCTTACCTGGGAGGTCTTAGAGGTCTGTATATTGTAGAAGTTACCGGGCCCTTTTCAATCGAAGAATACGATGGAGCGGAAAGCATCCGCACTATGGATCAATTGGATTATAGGAGAAATCCTGGTGATCACTGGGATACCATAAACAAAATGCGGCTAGGTGATCTTCGGCATTTCATGCGGCATGTTGAATCCGTGTTCGGAGCATTCGACACCTGGCGTGAGTATCAAGGAGAGATCCATGAGGAGCTTGCGCGTAAACGGCCTCGCGTAAAGAAACTCCGGCTAGAATTCCATGACGAGTGGAAAGCTGAGCACCCCTATCTCCCTAGTAGTACTATCGGAACTATGCTCTGGGAATACCGACAGAAGACAGAGAAGTGGGGCGACATACGTAAAGAGTTCAAGGACCTAGCAAAGCGCGGGAGATTAGAAAAAGGAGTCGTTGACATCTTACAATACCTACGCAAAGATCTTTGGCCGCATGGGTTCACCCTAGCTCACGCCTGGTACGTGCTAGAAAATCGCTGGCCTCATGGTGTAGACGCACGAGTTGATACCGCCCTGGAAATCATGATGTTCCTACCCATCGACAATGTCGAATACCGACTAGAGTCCTTTTTGAACAGCTAGTCTCAGTTCATATCCCCCCGCATTGACATCCTGTTTTATTCAAGATCGCTATACTGCAGCTGCAGGCGGAAACATCATCGTCATCTTTTGAGAGCATGGCCCATCTTCGCGGCTCGAATTCTTGGATATCATAAAAGGTGTCATCTCGCGTAACCTTAATATAAGTATCTCCGCTACTCATACCAGTCCAAATCTCGTCTGGATTATCTTTGAGGAATTTAATCATCTCTTCGATCCATCGGAGTTTGGTGTTATCAGTAATCGGAACTCCCTTATTACTATCCCATTGAATATTTTCAAGATTCATTTTTAATCCCAGGTTCTAGAAGATCTTAGTTTAGCCTAAACCCAGTAAAAATCAATAGTGGGCGGCTCTGGGCCGCAGAATTAGTATTGCAAGCTGGTTTAGGTGTAATCTATTATTTGATGATCCCAATCATTAGGTATTTTGGTTCTGTGCAATTTTGTATTCATCTCAATGATTTTTTCGTAAGAAACACCATGTGTTCCTGCGTCATAGGCTTCGTCGGGATATTCTAAAATAGTAATAATAGTCGGCTCATACCCGTGGTCTATAGCTACGTCTCTATATTTTTTAATCTCGGATTTTGTTAAATTGGTATTATCAACAGCCACTAAAGGTAAATTAGCGTCTAAGTAAGAAACGTAGTTCTCAAAACATGTTTTGTGAGCAAGCCAAGCAAGCTTTGGAACATACTTATAGCGCCCATGTCTAGTAAAAAAATCATCCGCGCTAGCTACAGCAGCGTCTGGATAATGCTCAGATAAGTAATATGATTTTCCTGCCCCGGGAACCCCTCTCATAATAATAGCTTTCTTGGGGGTGTCGTCCCAGGTCTGGGGAGTGCCTTCGCCTTCTAGACTATACGTATAATCCTCAAATCCCGTGACTACGACTTGGTCTGCTATCCAGCTTCCTGTGGGGGTAGGGCCTCTATATTTTTTTCGTTTTGGTATCTTTGTCAGAGTTGCATGAGGCGTAAATCCATAATGCTTAACTGTTATATAAAGCTCTTTAATAGCATCTTTGAGAACATGATGTAATGCCTCTAGAGATGTAGATTCAGCAACCATATGTGGGTATTTATCGTCTCCTCTTGTCGGAAACTCATCATAATGAGTTAGAGATATTTGAAAAGGGCTAGTATTAGCTAAAATTTCATCTGCAACCTCAAGCACTTTTTTCCATTGTTTTCTGGTTAAATCTCCTACATGAAGTAGGGTTACATGCGGAGGATACTTGCGGTCAGGAAATTGCCTGGCTAGCTCTGGGTGTATTGGAACATAGAAGAAAACTTTTTTTCTAGGAGAAGCATTTCTTTGCGTGCAAGTTCGCTTAGTATGGAAAGGCTCTCCGCATTTACTGCAGGTAAGTAGTCTAGGATTATGGTGGTAGTAAGGCCAATTCATATCTATATATTACTAAATTTAGTATAATATGAGGTAGTAGTAGCTGGTTAAAAGTTTTAAAGAAATTACAAAAAAAAATAGTATTTATGCTATATAGGATAACAGGAGATAATTATGCCCATTTCAGATATGAAACCAGATGCCTCACAAAGCCCAACCGATTCCATTTGTGCTGCTAAAATGCAAAAGATGTTAATCAGATCAGTTAGAACTGCTCGCCAACTTGTAGGACGTGCTACCTCGCTTGTAGTAGGCTGCCCAGGAGGCAAAGCCGGAATGAATTCCGCGCTATCAGCTACCCAAGCTGAGGCATCTGCTCTTATTGACAAGCTAGTTGCTCTAGTTAATACTCACAAGGCAACCGGTTCTGCGGACGCTGTTAACCCTCTCCTGTAGGACTAACTAACATTGTAATGATTAAAAAGTAGCCCCAGAAATCTGGGGCTACTTTTGATGGATGGGAAAACCCGGGGATCTTCTACCAGTATTTGTTTGGCTTCTTATTCTTCGGAGTAAATAGGCCATCCAGAAGCGCTTTCCAGCATTTCTCACAAACAGGATGCTTGCAGCCAGAAGGGTTTCTTCCTTGTTTTCGGAGATCACATTTCCCAAGCTCACACTTATTGCATTGTTGACAACTTTTCTTAGTTTTAGGCTTAGCGGGCTTGTGTGTGGGTTTCTTAGTCTTGGCTCTGGGCGGCAGCTTTGGCTTTTTGATCTTTTTGATTTTGGCTGCGGGCTTTAGCCGCATCAAACCTTGCATGAACCTAAGCATTTCTAGGGGGCTGCTCTTCGCCTCAACATGCTTCAAAATTCTCTGAATATGGGCTGATCTAACATACTCCGCTAAGTGTGTGATGATTTGGTTGCGGAATACGGAAACCCTGACTACAATCCCTACACAATTTTGTGATCCTGCGAGAAATACGCCGCCCCCACTATTTCCAGAGAAAATAGGGGCCGTCATCCGGCCAGTACGGGGAGTAGCGTGAGAGATCCTACCATCCGTGACGGAAGGAGGCGCTCCCATCGGATGACCAATGGTAAAAATAGGCGTTCCAACAACAGGTTGCTTCGCCAAGGTCACCTTAGAAACTAGGTGAATCTCTGGGATAATGATTGCCAGATCAATCTTGTGAGTTTTCCCGGTAGGATCACCTAGGGAAATGACCCATCCTTTCATTACCAACAGTTTTGGGGAATGAAACTTCAGGGTTACCTCTCTTTCGTTGCGAGAGAGTTTTCCATCCGCATTTGCGTCTACTACATGAGCTGCTGTAAGCACATACCCACTTGACAAGAGAACCCCCGTGCCACGGCTAGTGCCTCCGCCAGCCGCCTTTGCAGATACCATACAAGTGCTTTTATATGCTTTTGCAATTGTTGGGTGTGCTTGTGCTCTGGCCACTAGGGGTGTTGTTGCGAGGATCAAAAGAGGGACAAGGGAGAGACGTTTCATGCTATGCCCGTTTGCTAGCTGTTGGAAAATCTTTTCGACACAAGGCACTCTAAGCTATGTAGTTACTTGTGTCAAGAAAAGCCCTAAGTCTTGAATCCTCGACGCCTCCCCTACTCAACTTCATTGAGAAACTGCAAAAGCGCTTTCTTGATCTTCTCTGGATCCCGCTTAGAGGTAGCACTAACGTATATATGAACTTGATCGAAATCACTAGTTTCAATATACAGGCTACCATCTTTGGACTCTAGTCGGGAATTACCACCCTCAGAAGCAGGCTCCTTGTCAAAGAGCCGTAACGGAAAGAATAGAGCTTTTTTTGGTGTGATAGTTTGAACAATATTGTCATGGAATTGGCGATAGGTGTAGTTTTTCATTTAAATCCTGGGTAATCATCTTGAAGTTGGAAAAAGATTGGTGTTCTTAAATTATTAGATATTTGTCTTCGTGCCGGGTTTCTTATAGAACCCCAGATTTTATCCCAAACGGGATATCCTGACAATTGTCCTTTGCAAGCAAGATAGTTCCATATAGGGTCTACTGGCCTGAAATCGACCTGATCCAAGTCTTCTATTTCAATCTGGATCATGCCTCTACCTCAATTTGATTATGTAGGTGCCTTACAGCAGGGCGGAGCCGTTCATAGATCTCCCAGACCTGATCTTCAACTTGATCAGATAACATATCTGCAAACAGGGCGTCGATATGGCCCCGTGAGGGAAACCATATATGTCTTTCTAGATGATGTTTTAGCTTAGGCATCTTTAGGCATCTTTGATTCTTTGGTGCGTAGGGGCTCATCTTCAATCTCATTTTGTAGATGTTGGAGGAGGGTTTGCACCTTTGCACCAGTCTCCATTCTCAGCCTATGGGCGTTGTAGCAGATGCATTTATTAATGGGTTTGGGCCTTTTTGAGGTATCCAGATGGCAGATTTTAATCTGTATAGAATATACGGAGTCTATCTCTCTTGGGTGTAGATTTAACGGGAACATAGGACCATTATAAAGAATAGTGAATAAAGATCAAGAACGAAGGCGTAGATTAATCTAGATCTTGAGAATGATCGAAGGACTCGTCCCCAAGTTCTGTTTTTAGTGCTTCTTTAGTTAATCTGATCAGAGAAGATAACTCTTCCAGCCCGCCATCCGGGCAGTTCTCTACTAATGCTTTTAGTGCAAACAATATCAGTTTGAAATCATCAGCATCGTAAGGGTTGTTCTGCTTACCGTAAAAATCATCCCACATAGTTTCTCCGTAGTTTATTAATCATACAAATAATTGGGGTTATACCGGTATGTGTAAGGGTTTCTACGACGACGTGCTGGTCCATGATCCTGCAAGTCATCGAACTTATCCATATCATTCGGAGTAGGGGATTTGGTTCGTAGAATTCCGTTCAAGCGTTCAAGAACACGGCCTTCCCAGCCTCCAGTACGACGAATAGTTTTTCCGGAGCGAGCCATTGGAATGCCGCGCTCATTGTAAGTAAGAACACGGATGGCCTTGCGCTTACCACGAGACCCGCCTCTTACATCTAGGGTGCTACTACTGATAGCTACCCCATTCACAAGTAAGGCATACTGGTTCCAACGCTGGAATCTAACTAGCTTGGCTGGAATTCCAAGGTCAGCATAAAGATTACGCATCTCTGCCCATATAGCCATAGTGGGTTCTGTAAAAGAACCTCTTTTTCCTGTTTTGGGCATTGTCGGGAGCGACATGTCGTTTAATTTTTCAATAGTTACAAACTGAGTGCTACCAGGAGCTTCTGGTTCCTGCTCGTAGCGTGGTTCATCGGGGCCCTCATCTGGCTCAAAGGGTGGGTCGAACTCAGGTTCTGGGTCGTGTTGTACTCGTGCTGGGGGGCGAGAAGGTGGTCTGCGATCATGCTCGTGCTCATCCTGTATACACAGTCTAGACGGATGATCGCTCTCCTCATCTATTAAGTAGGTCAGCACACCCGAATCAGAATCTTCTCTAGTAAATTTAGTTCTAGTTACAGCTACATACCACAAGTGTATTTCTTGGCGTTGGTCTTCGGCTGTTGCATCTGGGAATAGCCTACCTAGCTTTTCGGGAGCTAGAATATAAATCTTAAGTGCTTCTAGCCCCTTAGATTTGTGGACGGTGCTGAATATGACTCCAGGTCTCTTTATTACCGGGACAGAATGGCCTTCTACAAGCAGCGTTCCAGAAGCATCATATTGATTGTTAGCGCAAATTGGGCAGAAGTCATCCTCAACCCCTACTGGGTGTCTTGTATTATCTGGACAGGAGCCGCCATTAAAGAGGTTGTCGATACCCTCTTTTAACCCTGTTACTGAATTTGGTAAGTTCAGGCCTTCTCCCTCTGCACAAGGTGAGTTGGGGTCTCCGCCGCAAGCAAGCATGTAAATTGCAGCTATCTGATCTTTTTCCGTGCTATATGGACTTTCTTCATTCTCAGGGTCGAATTCATTAGCTTTGATAAGTTTTCTTTCATGCTCACGAATATTATCAAGTCTCACCTGCAAAGCTCTGGCAAATTTCTCTATGGATTCATTGTTTTTAGGTTTGATCTTATTGTTGATACCATCTATATACTTCTTAAGTGACTTGCCTATATCCCGGCCAATCACTTTTACGGGTATGCCTCGGCTTAGGAGTCGTAAAGCTGCTCCAAAGAGAGGTGCGTTCGCCCTGCATAAAATCATTGTAGGAACATGATCGCCACGCATAACTGCATCATCTTCTACAGTAATGTTATCCATAGCCTCATCCTCAAACATTTCTCTTACTACTCCTTCTGGAGCACCCGGTGCGGGCAAGATTGTTGTTTCGTCGGGGCCTAGGACGGGCATTGGAGGCTCACTACCATCTCCAACTACGGTTTGCAGAATACATTGTGCTTCCTGAACAACGGCCCTTGGGCAGCGGAAAGTAACGCTGAGATCCATTTTTCGGCAGCCTCTATTTGTCTCTGAAAGCAGGTGAAGCATGCGATCCATAGAGGATGAATCGGCTCCGGAAAAAGCGTAGATGCTCTGTTTTGGGTCACCAACACAAATTAAACGGCCTTTATCTCCAATTGCTAGTAATGCTAGCTCTTGCTGGCAGCGGTTCAGATCCTGGGACTCATCGACAAACAATACGTCTATTTGGGATTTGCCGCGAGGGAATCGAACCTTCTTTAGTAAGCCCATGGCTGTGTCGGACAGAACCTGTTCTCCGGTTTTTTTCTGGTAGGCAGAGATTATAGGTAGGAAAATCTGATCATTGAAGTCAATAAACTCTTCTGCTACTCGGATATTTTCCTCAAGTAGTTCCGGAATAGTGTCTAGGACTAATTGCTGACCTTCGTCATCCAGTTCATGGTAATTCTTGATGTTATAGTGGGAAATGATTTCTTCGTATTGGTCTGGAGTTGCTAGATTTGACTTAACTTTATCAATGATCTTCTGCAAACAATCAACTATTTTTCGATTTCTATCAACCCGTTCATCAAATGCGTGCCCAACAAGATTGATTTTATCTTGATCTTTTTTCTTAAATGGAAATTGAACTTGTGCTAAGATCGAAATCTTTTTGGCATCTAGTTTTTTAGGCCACTTATATGCCTTGCCCACTAAAGAGTTTCCAAAAGAGTTTAGTGTGCTTGCCGCTACTCTAGGGATATGACTCATTCTTCCATTGAGTTCATTAGCAATGCTCTTATTAAACGCCATCATTAGAATATTTTTTGATGGGTGGCTATGTGTGGTATAAACAAGCCATTCTAATGTAGTAGTCTTTCCAGACCCTGCTTTTGCATCAATAATGAGATGGGAGTCTGTTTCTAGATACTCTTCTTTAATTGCCGACTGGTATGTAGATGGGTCAAAATTTCTAAATTTTTCAGGTATATCTACTGCTATCTTTCCTCCTTCGCACTCTTCGTGGACCCACAAGAGTTTGCCTAGAGCATTTTTTGTTTCTGCCCAAGGAGCTATAGAATCATCAATTTCTATTTCATTACGGCATACGAGGCAGCTAGTAACGCTCTTCGCACCTATGTCTGTCTCATAGCATTCTTCGTGAACCCAAATCTGAGATTTCTTATCCTTCCACACCTCTTGCGAATCGCCCTTTGCTACATTTTCTCCACAAGCGCGGCAGGTAGAGCCAAAGGGGGCAAGGATAGGGCTATCACAGCAATCTTCGTGAACCCAGATTCCTGCACTAGAGCCATTCCAAGGAACTATGTTCTCACCTTTTTTTATTTTTATACTGCAGACTTTACACCACGTAGTGCTGTATAGAGACTCTCGCGGAGAAACGGTATCACAGGAACCTCTGCCTGTGTAGGACCTTTGGCGGGATCTTTGTGCGGGTTGGCTTGGGGCGGATTGGCTTGGGGCGGATTCCCGCTCTACATAACGCTCCATACGGAGAAGCATGTCTCTCCAGAACTTCTTCTGGCCTGCAGATGAGAAGCCATACCTCTTAGCCTTCTTCATCATATTTTCAAATATGTCTTTGTAGTGAAACTCTTCTTTACCTGCGTATCGTGCGTAATCGATTAGTGCTTGGTAGCCTTTCCAGGCAGCTCTAGCTCTATTTAACATCTGAGCATCCATAGCCAGGTCATCACCGTCTACGGGGTTATTTAAGTAGCCAAGGTGATCATGCCCATCTTGTGGGTCATGCTGTGGATTTCTTCGTAGGCCCATACTTGATGTCCAAGGATTTCTTCTTAAGCGTGCTTGTCTGCGGGATCTGGAATGGCCCCATCTTCTAATGTTTCCCATGTATAGAGTATATCAAAATTATGTCTTATCCAAGGGGCTTTTTGTGAGGCTTTTGTGGGTGTATCTTAGTCTTTTTTCTTTGTCTTTTTGGTAGTTTTCTTCTTCTTACCGCGCTTCTTCCACTTAGGCTCTTTGACCTTGCCATCTTTATCTAAGATGCCTTTGCACTTAGTTTTCACCCATGAGGAGCAACCATAAAAGACGCCATATCGGCCTTCGCGTTTTACCATCTTAGCTGTTTTGCATACCGGGCAATCATATTCGCTGAGGATGACTTCTTTCTTCTCTTTCTTAACCTTTTCTTTAGGCTCCCCCTCGGAGCCCACATCGGCTTTATAGTCGCAGGTTTTCTTTGAATAATTAGAACAACTATAGAAAGCACCAAATCGAGAGTGCTTCTTGACTAGCTCTCCATCGCACTTGGGGCAGGGGTAATCCGTCTTACTGTTTTCCACAGTTTTGTTTTTGCAATTTTCTAGATCCGATTGAAGCCTTTCCCAAAAGTCTTCTAAGGTGGGAAGTTTTTCCTTTTCCTTATTAGAGATTTCATCTAATAGTTCTTCCATCTTAGCCGTAAAGCTTAGATCTATAAAGCAAAAATCAACCTCCACGCAAAACTTCATCACTGTTAGGCCTAATGCCGTTGTTGTGATGCTTCTATTTTCGATTACTATGTAATCTCTTGCTTTTAGGGTTTCTGGAATGCTTTGAAAAGTAGATGGACGCCCAATACCCGTCTCTTCTAGCTTCTTAATAAAGCTAGCTTCGCTATAACGAGCAGGCGGCTTCGTCTCTTTACGAATTTTATCTAGCTTCTCAACCCCCGCTGACTCTCCTTCAGCTAAGTCTGGCAAATAAACGTCCTCGCTTTTTGAGTAGTTCCATATTTTACGAAACCCGTCAAAAAGCATCTTGCTTCCATTAGCACCAAGAATCCAAGTTGGTTTATTAGCTACAGCGAATAAAGCTCTGCGCCGCTCAAACTTGGCGTTTGTTAGCTGGCTAGCTACCGTGCGTTTCCAAATTAGCTGATACAGCCTAGCTTGGTCGCTAGTGCCATCGCCTGCTAAGGCCTTCTTACTGATATCAGTTGGGCGTATAGCCTCGTGAGCTTCCTGGGCGTTTTTTACCTTGCCGCTGTAACTATTTACGCTTGCTGTTTGATAGCCCACTGCAAAATTACTAGAGATGTAGCCTCTGATCTTGGCCATTTCAGGCGGAACGATATTTAAGCTATCAGTTCTGTGATAGGTAATGGACCCGCTCTCATATAGTTTTTGTGCGGCCCCCATAGCGCGTTTAGGGCTCATACCCAAAAAGCTGCTAGCTGCCTGTTGCATTGTTGAAGTGCGGAACGGTGCTGATGGCCTTGTCTGGGCTTGTTTTGTTTCGTATTTAGCGACGATAATAGGTCCCGCGAGAAAATTACTTAGAATCTCATCAGCAAGGTCAGATGTATTGATATCCAAAGGTTTCGGCTTTTTAATATCAACTGTGATCTTCTCGCCGCCTTCGGAAACCAAAACTCCTTCGATGGTAAAATACTCTTCGGGAACGAAATTTTGGATTTCAAGCTCTCGTTCTCCCAGAATCCTTAATCCAGCGCTTTGGGTTCTGCCTACGGAGATGCCGCCCGTAGCCATCTTTACTGGGTAGGAGCACTTAAACCCGACGATTCTGTCTAGAATACGGCGGCACTCATAGGCATTGATTAGATCGAAATCTAGATCGCCTGCGTTTTTAATAGCTGCTAGAATGGCGTCTTTAGTAATAGAGTTTGTGGTAGCTCTCTTGAATTTCTTGCCCTTGGGTAAGGATCGTGAAAGATGCCAGGCTATTGCCTCACCTTCTCTATCCGGGTCAGCCATTAGATATACAGTATCTGCATCTTTGGCCAAAGTTAAGATCTCTTTTAGGATGCTTTTCTTTTCTGCCATTGTTTCATACGTTGGCTCGAAGTCATTTTTAATTTTGACTCCAAACTTTTTACGTGGCAAATCAATGACGTGACCCTTTGATGAGATACATACATACCCACTACCCAGATATTTTTGTGCTTTTTTACACTTGGTAGCACTTTCCATAATGACTAAGTCAGGCATAAAATCCTCATTTGAGATATTCTACTACAAATTCCTTATTTTGCAAGCCGCTAGTAAACTGGAATGTTCAAACTAAAGCCCAGCTTGTGTTTATCTCGTAAAAAAATATAACAAAAATAACAAAAATTTGATAATATGGATGCAAAGGGTAGTAATATGCAAAGACCAGGTAATTTCGGTGATTTAAGTGACACATGGTTCGGAGAACTAAGTGGTCGTGGTGGCAGAGGTCGCCGCAGAGGTCGCAGACGCGGAATGCGCCGTAAAGCACGTAATGCACGTCGATCTGGTCGCAAGGTTGCTAGAAGGGCCAAGAAAAAAGCTTTTCGTGCAAAGGCTCGGGCTGCTGGGTGGCAAAAAGGTAACCGTCGTCGCCACGGTCAGGGTAGAGGCCCTTGTGCCAACAAAAGAGGTTGGAGAAAATGGCGTTGCCGTGCTCGGAACGCTGGCGCTGCAGCACAGACAATGAGACCTACCTTCGCAAAACCTGCTCCAGCACCTGGCCTTCTAGGTCTAGGCTTCTGGGGACTCTAAGCTAAAGCATACAACCAGATACAAAAAACCCGGCTTGAAGGCCGGGTTTTTTATTATAGATTGAGTATTGTCTACTAGCTACTCCCAATTTGGAAGGCTACGGTACTCGACGGTTATACCGTTTTTGTTTGCCTCCTCAACGCCCCACTTCATCCCACCACTAATGCCGAGATCAGTATACACGGCAACTAACTCAGCCAATTTGGACCAAACTTTACCGGCTTCCATTCCGAGCTTTCGTTCTTCGGGGACAGTATCATCGAGGATCCCTTCCTGAGTATAGAGCAGATGGGATGCAAGGGGAGCCTCTCCTCTATGCAGGCTATCGCTCATACATGCTCTGGCATATTTAATGTTCTTCTCTATGTCTCCTGCAAAGGGAGACTCAATTTCAACTAATTTCATTTCTGTCTTCTTCTACTCAGCCTTTACGATATCTAGGGCTTGTCCGAGTAGCTTAACCGTTGCTTCTGCTTTCAATAGATCAGCTACGTCCTTACCCATAAAAGTAGTAGCTAGGGGCTCTAGCTTAGCTATGATAGATTCTGGGGTTTCTGTTTTAGCCATAGCGAGAATGCCTGGCGGCAGGCTTGCTTTGACTTTCTCAGCAAGCTCTTTCGGAGTAACCGTGCCTGCTTTGAGGTCATTTACCAGTTCAATTAATTTAGCCATTTGATTCATCATATTTAAGTCCTTTGTTCTATTGTATTAAAGATTAGTTATTTTTCAATGTCTAAGATTTGGTGTTTGGGGTTTTCTAGTTGCAGTAGGATAAAATCCCCCAAACAACTCGAACATCTTTATAGTGTTTCTTGAGTATTTCTATTTCTTTAGGAAAGAAAGCCGATAGTGCCGCTATCTCGCTTTGAACTAACTCTGGGGTTACCTCAAGAGAGGCTTCTTCATATTGCTCTAAGCTAGTATTTCTGCTTATAGTATCTCTAATATTAGACTTCCAGTAGTCGGTTTTAGCTTCGCCAAAGGCTCCCCCCATCGAACTGGCTGGATACAGGCGCTCGTCTATTTCGGTAGCTATCTCCCACGTACAAACATCACTGATTGTTTTGCCTGTTGTTTCCGTTTTTGACATAACCTGGCTTCCGCAGGCAGAGCAGAAGGTGTCTTGGCTAGATACTTTGTGTAGTATATCCTGGAGGCAGTAAAAAACTTTACGAGTTCCTGGCTTTCCTTCGTAAGTACATTTGATATAGGGTCCGTAATAAAAAGTCTGATCGACTCCCATGATTTAATCCTTGTGTGAGTGTGTTGTTAGATTAGTGATATTTTGCTAAACTTGAGTAATGAATATTCTTTCAAGGCTACCTTTTCCAAGTAAAGAGCAGATCACCGCTCAGTGGGTGATCTTTCTCCTGTTTGGTACTCTTGTTGGCTTTCAACTCAGGGAAGCGGTTGTAGGTGCCAATCCTGGTAATGCTCTTGTCGCTTTGGATTGGGGTATTCTCTTCGGTGCTGGAATCTACTACGGTCTGAAGATGGTAGGATAGCTCAAACATCCGAAATATTCTCAATGGCTACGACTTTTTCATCTTTCTTGAGTCGAATGATTCTTACTCCTTGGGTAGAGCGATTAAGGCTAGAAACCTCGCTCATTTTTGTCTTGATTACCTGGCCGTTATCAGTAATTATGACCAAATCATCGCTCTCCCTGACAAACTTGACTGCGGCTAGCGGGCCGACCTTTAGGGTGAGTCGCATACCCAGAACTCCCTTGCCACCACGCGTTTGCTGCCTATATTGATCGATATTAGTGCGCTTGCCATAACCTCGTTCAGTAAGGGAAAGAATTTCCCCAGGGCCCGTAATAATCTCCATACCTATTACCTTTTCTCCGTAGAACAGGCTGATACCTCGGGATCCTTGTGATACTCGTCCTTTAGGCTTTACTCCACTCTCGTTGAACCTAATAAATTTACCGGAAGTAGCGCACATAAGTATGTCGTTGCCTGCCTCAGTAATGCTGACATTGACGATATTATCGCCTTCAACGAGCTTGAGAGCCTTTAACCCAGATTGACGTATATTTTCATAATCAGATAGATGGCTCTTTTTGATCAGGCCTTGTTCGGTAGCAAAAACGATGAACTTACCGGAAGTGTCTTTAGGTTGCACTAAAATGGACTTGATCTTTTCGTCAGAACTAATCGGTAGTATATTTACTACGTTCTTGCCTTTAGACGTTCTAGATCCCATGGGAATTTCATACACTTTTCTAGAAAACATCTTTCCAGCATCGGTAAAGAATAGCAATATATCATGTGTATTAGCCATAAAGATATCCGTATAGAAATCTTCATCGCTGCTGCTGCCCTTAACCCCTGTGCCTCCTCGTTTCTGGGTTTTATATGTATCAACCGGCATTCTCTTTAGATAGCCCTTGTGGGTAATGGTTACAATAACGTCTTCTTTTTCTGTAACATCTTCCATGCTAATATCGCCAACAGCGGCTTTTATTGCAGTTAGTCTATCATCTCCGTAACTAGAAAGAATTTCACGAAACTCTGTTTCAATAACATCGGTTATCTTATCATCATCTGCCAGAAGCTCTTTTAAACTAATTATTAGATCCAGCACTTCTTGGTAGTCCGATAGAATTTTTTCTTGTTCCAACCCCGTTAATCGCTGAAGTTTCATGTCCAGAATAGCTTGGGCCTGTATATCACTAAGAAGGTAAGCAGAGATCAGAGCTAGCTTAGCGGCTGATGGGCCTTCTGCCCCTTTAATTAGCTTTACAATATCATCTATATTCTCTACTGCTATTTTTAACCCTTCCAATAGATGAGCCCTAGCCTCTGCTTTTCTCAACCTATACATTGTTCGTCGCATAACTACTTCACGACGATGGTCCAAGAAATATTGGAGTATTTCTTTGAGGTTTAGAACACGGGGCATTCCATCGCAAATAGCAAGGAGGTTCATCCCAAAACTAACCTGTAAATTAGTATGCTTGAATAATTGATTAAGAACTACATCTGCTACTTCTCCGCGCTTCAAGTCTATCTGAACGAGAACGCTGGCCTTACCTTTGTTATTTGACAGATCTTTAATGCTGGAAATACCCGTAATGATCTTCTCTGCGTCCAACTCTTTGATTTTATCAACAAGCTTTTCCTTATTGACCTGGTAAGGAAGTTCCGTAATAGTTATTCTCTGTTTTTGCCCAATGAGTTCTATTTCAGCTTTTGCTCGCAATTTGAAGATTCCGCGCCCTGTTCTATATGCTAGCTTTATGCCGGATGTTCCTACTATTTCTCCAGCTGTTGGAAAATCTGGGGCCGGTATATAGCTCATCACATCCTCGATAGTCATCGAGGGGTTTCTGAGTAGCGCGATTGCTCCGTTTAAAACTTCGGTCAAATTATGTGGGGGGATGTTAGTTGCCATGCCAACAGCGATTCCGGATGATCCGTTAATCAATAGATTGGGTATCTTGGTAGGCAAAACCAGCGGCTCTAGAAAATCATTGGAGTAATTGGGACGCCAATCTACGGTGTCTTTGTCTAGGTCTTGCAGTAGCTCTTCTGTGAACTTCTGCATTCGAACTTCAGTGTAACGCATAGCAGCAGGACTATCACCATCGATTGATCCAAAGTTTCCCTTGCCATCTACTAATTGGTAGCGCATGGAAAATTTTTGTGCCATTCGAACAATAGTCATGTAAATAGAGCTATCACCGTGGGGGTGATACTTACCCATTACTTCACCAACCACACGGCCCGATTTAATATGCGACTTATTATGGTGATTAGACATTCTCAACATACCGTAGAGGGATCTTCTGTGAACGGGCTTTAGCCCATCTCGAACATCGGGCAAGGCTCGACCTCTAATTACGCTCATGGCGTAATCTAGATAGCACTCTTGCATCTCATCTTGAATGTTAACTGGGACGATGTCTTGTGTTATATTAGTCATTTATTCTCCTCCGCAGGAGCAGCCTGTAATCATTATTTGATTTAAATCGCAGCCGCATTTTGCGATCAAGTAATTATCTAAATTTATTGTTTTTAAGTAGTTAGCTGCGATATCTTCAACCAAACCATTATTGGCCCCCATCAGCCCAACTCTTACAAAACCATTTTCATGCGATCCGAATTGGGGTATGGAAACCATTATCGCATCGATATGCCACAGCCTCTCACGCATCCCGTCTTTAGAAAGGGATCTACCATTGGGGTAGGGGTATTTGCTTTCTGTCGAGATTGTTCCAAATACCTCATAACCTTCTAAACCATCGGGTGCCCCGTAATAAGGGACCTTATAATCAAGCTTTTTTACTGTTATGATTTCTATTTTAAAAGAATGAGATATCTGCATTATATATCCAGATTTCTGACATTAAGGGCGTTCTCTTCAACGAACTGCCTGCGGGGCTCTACCTGAGATCCCATCAATACAGAGAAGACCCTATCTGTCTCAGCCATATCTGTTAACTGGACTTGGAGTAATCTGCGGTTTTCTGGGTCCATAGTTGTCTTGCAAAGCTCTGGAGCGTCCATTTCTCCTAGCCCCTTATACCGCGATAAAGTTCCTCTATCACGCTCTGCCATAGAGTATTCCACAATCCCTTGCAAGTTATCAAACTCGTGTTCGGTCTTGCCCTTTTTTAGGTTGAAGGGCAGATTCTCAAACGCTGATATGGTGTCGTATTTCTCGCGTAGAAGACTATACCCAGGGCTGACCAAGAAATTTGATCTCAGGTTAAAGTGTTTTGTTTTTGCTAAGATCTTGACTGAAATAGTAACCCCGTAGGAATCCGTCTCTAAATCTTCTAGGATTTTAAACCCATACTTGCGGTCTGGGTGCTCTATTTTCAGCTCATCATGAATATGCGCTATCTCTTTCTCAAGCTGGTCGCGACTATGTGGATGGGCTAGATCTCCTAGACTAAAAGTAGGGCTGGTCACTATTTTGCGAAGCAGGGGGGAATCAAAGCTAACATCGTAGCTAGCTAGTAGCTTGTTAAAAGCTATAGCATTGCTCACTAGCTCTTCCACTATATCATTATTTAAGGATTGTTCTCCTGCTGTTACTTCGGAATCCGCAAAGGAAAGCTCTACTAGGTATCTTTCTAAGGCTTTTTCATCTTTAAGGTAGAATTCTGTCTTTCCTTTCTTGAAGCTATAAAGAGGTGGTTGAGCAATATAGACATAACCACTCTCAATTAAACCAGGAAACTGTCTATAGAAGAGGGTCAAAATGAGAGCACGAATGTGTGCACCATCGACATCAGCATCGGTCATAATGATAATTTTATGATATTTTACTTTATCAACGTCAAATCCGGATTCTCCGGCGCTTGCACCTATAGCTTGTATTAAGGTTCGAATTTCCTTATTGGCCAAAATTTTATCATACCTAGCCTTTTCCACATTAAGAACTTTACCCCGAAGAGGAAGAACTGCCTGAAATTGACTATCTCTGCCTATCTTGGCTGAGCCACCAGCCGAATCACCTTCGACGATGAACAATTCACATTTTTCTGGATCCTTCTCACGACAGACAGCCATCTTACCGGGAATCCCGCCCGCTAATCCCGATTTTTTTCGGGTAAGGTTTCTGGCTCTCTTTGCAGCTTCTCTTGCTGCAGCAGCCATTAGGGATTTCTTAATAACTAGTTTAGCTGTTTGTGGATTTTCTTCGAAATAAGTTTTTAGGCCATCATTTACGAGGGAGCTAACAATACCCTCAGCTTCTGTATTGACCAACCTAGTTTTCATCTGACTATCAAAAAGTAGCTTAGGCAGCTTGATGGAGATAATAGCTGATAGCCCTTCTCGTATATCATCACCAGATAGCTTCGTTTTACCTTTAACCAGATTATTGTCTTTTACATAGCTATTGAATGCTCGGGTTACTGCGGACTTAAATCCTGCGACATGAGTTCCACCATCGGTGGTTGCGATGGTATTAGCATAACTATTAATGGACGTGGTGTAGGAATCTGTCCACTGCAGAGCAACCTCTACCTCGCAGTCGTTTTCTACCTGCGTGATATGTACTACATCATTATGTAGTGAGGTTTTGGATCTATTCAACCAGATGACATACTCTTTTAAGCCACCATCATAATGGAATAACTCCGATTTTCCTGTTCGCCCATCACTGAGAAGGAGCTTAAGGCCGCTATTAAGGTAAGCCATCTCCCGAAATCTGTTGACTAGCGTGTTGTAGTTAAATTCCAAAACTTCGAATATAGTCTCATCGCGCCTAAAGGTTACGGAGGTACCTGTCTCCGTGGTTTTGCCTACCACCTTGAGAGGTTTTGTAAGTATACCTCTTCTAAATTCTAGTTCATAAACTTTTCCGCCCTTTTTTACAGTAACCGTCATCTGGGATGATACAGCATTTACAGCGGCGGCACCAACTCCGTGCAGCCCTCCCGTTACTTTATAGGCGCTGTCTTCTCCGTGAAACTTACCTCCTGCATGCAATTTAGTAAATACTAGCTCGACTCCTGGTACCCCATACTCTTCATGCAGGCCGACTGGAATGCCGCGTCCATTGTCACTCACTGTGACAGAATTATCTGCATGTATTGTAATACCAATTTCGGAACAAAATCCTGCTAAAGCCTCATCGACAGAGTTGTCAACTATCTCATAGATACATTTATGCAAGCCATGAGTGCCTTTTCCGCCAATGAACCATCCCGGATTTACCCGAACTGCTTCGAGCCCCTCCAAAACTGTTAAATTTTCAGATTCATAGCTAGAACTGACTTTGGAAATGGTCGTGGAGGAGGTATTCACGGGGGCTCCTTTAGTATTCGTATTGTGTGGCCTATTTGGCATAGTCATATTGTCCCATAATGGGCTTTAATTACAAGACCTGGCCAAACTAATTAGATTATTATTTAAACGCGAAAACGGGGCTAAAAAAGCCCCATTTTAAAGTGTTTAATTTGATCTCAATGCTTGGCTTGGGATTATCGAAAATATCGAAAATCATCTGGGCTTAGGTGCGGGGCCCCATCATCGTATCTGGATTTTGGCTTCTTGTGATCTGCTTCATGGAATTGCTGCATATCGGCGCGGGGCGTTTTATGTGCTGCACATTTCTTGCAATATGCTTCCAAAGTGAGGTAGCTGCCATTACCTGCTTTTGCAATTGCAGATAGCATCTTTACATTTTGATTTACCCCAACACCGAAAATGTAAATAAAGATCTTATCTTTCCCAGCCTTAATCCTAGCCTTTTGTAGTTTTTCGATTTTCTTAGCTACGGCGGATGGCTTCTCCCCCCTCCAGTTGGGGTAAGTATTATTGCCATCGCTGAATAAGATGATGGTAAGCCTCTCTCTTTTCTCATTTGATTTAAAAGCTTTTTCGATTGCTGGGTATATATCTGTCCACATCATACAGCCCACGCTACCTAGATACTTATTGGCGGATTTTAGTGCTAAGGCACTTGGCAGCCTAGCCCAGTTTTTAGGAGTATTCTTTTCTTTGATTCCAGGCCATACAGAAAATAGGTTATGGCCTGTTGTTCCTTCTGTTTTGAAGCCGATCATACTAAACATACCATCGTCAAGGGGGTATTGCAGAATACGATTAATCTCCCGAGTGGCTTTTAAAAATCGATCATCCTCACCCATGGATGTGGAGCAATCGAAAAGATAGATAATGTTCTTTGTTGGGCGGATCCCCTCCTCAGCCCTCACAAAGTATGTGACGGGGGGTTCTTTTTCTACTTTTTTTTCTACCGGGGCAGGCTTTGGGTTTTCTTGCCCCCAGGCTAGGGCAGGGATGAGCAAGGACAGGACTAGGATTGTATTTTTCATGTTATCTCCCATCCTTCATTATAGATGGTGTGTTCTTACTGGCAACACTTAGTAGTGTGATTTTTGTGGTTTTTAGCTATTTTTTATCTAAGTCCTTTGGTTTGAAGGGGGACAAACAGCGGAGGCTTTTTAATGCTTCCGTAGTGTTGTATGCTTCCTACATGATGATAGGGAGCGCAGTAGTGAGTAGAATAGTCGTACAGCCAATGCTTAGAGTCTAGAAATCCCCAAGAGAATTCTAGTTGTGGCACGGCGGCATATTTATACTTCCTGGTGGATGCTCTCCCGCAAGGTATATCCCCTAATTTATCAACTAGTGATTTTAATATACTGGAACTCGTAATACCATTGCTTATTGCGGCGTGGGGGCGTCCTGTGGTTGGGGGGTAGTTGCATACCCTACTGCAAAGATAACCGCAGGATTGACAAGCATTGAACATTTGGATTAAAATCTGATCAAAATTATGCTGAGCAGGAACATAATCGTCTTCCGCAAATATGTAGTAGTCAAACTGGTTTGTATAAGTTTTATAGCAATCGACGTAGGAGCCATACGACTGCCCCTCGTTGGGCCTGCGCAAAATAGAGATATCGGTTTCGGTGCCCACTACCTTACTGGGTATCTGGGATATAAAATCTGTAAATCTAGGTGATTCCTTGGGGTTATGCGGAACCATGATAGTTATTTGTGTTAGATTATTATCTAATCGCCTAATATGATCGAGGTGTTGTTGTATATATGCAGTGGGATCTTCTAAAATCTGATTATTACCTTTTCGACGTTTTCCAGACCAGGTAGCTATAACATAGTTGACTTTTGTTTTTGGTTTTTCCTTGGGAGAGATAAGTTTCCAATCCTGAGGGACTGTGTAGCAAAATTTAGTCGGATCTGTTTTCTGGTAGCTGTTATTAAGAGCCTGATTTAAAGCATCACATCCATGTGCGGAATAGTTCATAGATTGATTGTAGCAAAAGATGGATGACTCACCACTTAATTGGTATACTAAACTAGATAAGGACTAAATATGGCTATAAATTTTTCAATAGGGGAATATATTATTATCAACAGAGCTTATGTTGAGAAAATACTAGGTACTACTGCTTGTGGGTGCACTACGCAAACTCTGGCTAGCTTGAGCTATATTGGTGCGAATCCTAGTGAAGTTACTGCGGCTGATAGCATATACTCTGATGGGACTCTTAAGAGCTTCATCCGGGTATTACCAAGTAATATCAAAATGCAATGTTAATATTAGGAAGCTGTAGAGTACCATCAAAGCCACTCTGGTATACAAGCTGGCCCTTAGTGATAATACTGCCGCTGACATTTTGGGCTTTTACGAAGCACTTATCGTCTATAAAGGCAGTTGACAGTTCTAGACTGTTATTGAGGTGGGCATCACTGCAAAAGTATATAACTGTTCCACTTCCAAAGTTGTATGCTGGGTACAGCAACTGGCGTAACGACGTGCGCCGTTCTTGGTTTAGCGTCTGCCGACATAGGCATAGGCGAATGCGGCAGTGTTCTAATTGAAGGCAGCTTCAACGGGCTAGATACTAGCTCCTTTGCTAATGTCGGAGATACAGTTTATCTAAGTGATACTTCGGAGCCATTAGCGTAACCCCAGGAACCAACGAAAAAGTGGTGGCCCGTATTGCTGGTGTCAGTGTGGCAGACGGAACCATTATTCTTGATAGTGTTACCTCTGGAAGTGGTGGTGGCGGGGGCGGCTTCTTCAGTGATGGTGTTGGAACTAATGCTGCTATTGGTAAGGGTGCTACGCTCCCGACTGCTTCTGGAGAAAACTCTTTAGCGCAAGGTAATGGGTCGGATGCCGGAGGAACAAACTCCGTATCAATAGGTCTTAGTAACAATGCTAGTGGTGATGCTAGTTTCGCTGCAGGCGATGGAAATAACACAGAACAGAATCAGACTTTTATGCAAGGAAGCGGTAACGAAGCCACTGGTGACGGATACAACAACTTTCTACAGGGTAGAGACAACACTATGTATTATGGCTATAACAGCTTTATACAAGGCTATTATAACTACCTAGAGGGCAATACTGGATCATATAACTATCAAACATTTATGCAAGGCAGCTATAACACTATTAGCTACGCGGATAACACCTTTGCCCAAGGATACTCTAATGATATAAACACTGGAGCATACAACTCTTTCGCGCAGGGACAAGGTAATACCATTGATGCGGCCTATTCTCTATCACAGGGTCGCGGAAACACAATCAGCAGTGCCTACTCTTTTGCACAAGGATATAGTAATAGCATTGGCACCCCATATTCATTTGCTCAAGGAAGGGGTAATACTATAACCTCTGGAGGAAGCGGTCGTGTTAATGTAGTCATGGGCTATAACAATACAACCTCAGCAGACGCTTATCGCGCTTTTGCAAGTGGTGAAAATCATACTGTTGGAGCTGTTAGCAACTCAACCACTTTTGGTTACTATAACACCCTAGCAGGAGATAATTCATTAGCCGTAGGTTATCGCTGTGAGGCTAATGACTATAACACAGTTGCCATAGGCAAGGGGACAACCACGCATAGTTTAAATAACTTTGCATTTGGATCTTACTGTCGCGCCGGTTATGGTGATTATCCAGGCAACGTTGCAATGGGTGGCTATTATTGCTACGCAGATGGCTACAACTCCCAAGCTTTTGGTTATTACAGCCAAATCGATGTTGGTGCTGGTTACTCAACCATTCTCGGAGGCTTCACAACAACCATTGAGGCTCAGAACTGTATGGCTCATGGTAAAACCGCTGGAGCAGATATTACCGGACAGCGTGCTTTCTCTGCGCAAATCTCCAGTGGAAGCAGCGATGTAGGTCCTTATCCAAAAGGTCCTGCTAATGCTCAATGGAGTTTCATCGCGCACGAGGTGGGCTTCGGGGCATCCGTAGACATTGACATACCAACTGATACAGGTCGTGCCTATAGCTTCCAAATAAATATGGTTGTGAACCACGTAGCGGGAACCCCTACTGATCGAGGAAGTTTTGTGGTAAGCCAAATGTTAGTGCACAACACTGCTGGGACAGCTACACTAGTTGGATCTCCCGTCTTTACCGCAATTACCGATGGGTCTGATATTGCTAATGTCACCACCGCTATTACAACGTCCGGTGCTAATGTTAGATTTACCTTTACTCGTAATGCAGGTGTGTTGCCCTACAGAATTGCCTACTACATATCCTTCATAGAGAGGGCTTAATATATTCTCGAATCTATATATTCTGGCTTACCAATTTCCTCCACCCACTCTTTTGCGGTTAGAGTAGTTCTGCTGTCATCATCCGGTCCATCATGAAAAGTTAGAGATATGTCATCATCTACTGGGCACCAGTCTGAGATAGAAAATTCATCGGCTAGACATCCGGTCCACCCCTGAAGAACTTCACAAGCTTCTTCTCTATCTTTGGCCACAACCCAATCAATTCCGTTGTGCCATACCCGGAGCGGGTTATTCTTACAACGACAACCATAGTTGAATAGGTCTATAGATTTACAGGTACAGGAGCCCATTTTGCCTCTGAATTTAATATACTGGATTTTCTTCTAATAGCAACCTTCTGTTCTGAAAAAAATAGTATAATTACATCATGAAACTTAAATGTATTAGGCCTATTCTTACAGAGGATGGCGTAGCCGAAATTATTTATTTTTTCGATACGGAAACTCTTGAGCTTGAATTCAAAGAAGAGGACCGACAACTTTTGCTTAAAATAGCCAGCGGTGAAGCTTTTGATGTACCGGATATGACTAAATACATTTTGCAAGAAGAGACCAAGGAGAATTAATATGGAGTGTCCCGAAGGATTAACCTGGATACCAGATAGAGAATACTGCAGCCGCTGCCAACCAGGTTACGCGTGGAATGCTCAGTGGAATGAATGTGTAAAGATGGATAGATCAGTTATTAGTCCTGGGCAGTATCATACCGCATCAGCGTCACTTTTTGGCTATGATGGTTTTGGGGAAGGTGAGAAAAAAGTCACTAACATTTCTTTTCTCCTTCTGGTTGTAATACTTGGGCTTTTCCTTGGAAATGCCGCAGCAAAACCTATTAAGACGATATAGTCTATCTTAAAGCAGATAACCAATCAGCTCAACCGCAGCTGTAGCCGTAGTTCCAGTATCCGCAGTAGTGATATTAAAGGTTACAACCTCGGCTGCTGCGGCTGTATGAATAAGCCCCCCAGTAACTATTACAAAAGTCTCTGTAAGGGCATCTAGCCCAGTCAGAGTTGAAGACGTTATGATATTATCATAAGAAGATGCATTAGTTCCCACACTAACAATAGAATCACCAGCAGCTGCAGTTGCTGCAGTTAGCCTAACCGCTACAGAAGTAATGACTGCACTGCGGCCTGTCGGAACCGTATAGAGCACATCAGTGCTGACAGCGTCTAGATTTACTCCGGTTGCTTGTCCCAAAACAGTTGGGAGGGGAAGGCTGTTTACTGTTACTGTGCCTGGTGTTCCAGAAACCGTTGCACCTACACTGATATCAATACTTCCGGCTCCTCCAGAAGTAGCACCACCAGCACCAGAAATTAGAGATATATCACCACCAGCGCCTGTTGCACCACCAGCACCGCCTTTACAGTTTAGTGGGCCACCTGCTGCCGTACCTGTTCCATTACCCCCACGAGGGGTGAGGGCCTCGCCAGCAGTATTATCTACAAGGTAAGCTGCAACAAGCTCAGACGTGGCCACTAGAGATGCCGTTGTCCCAGTCGTTGCGCCTGTAGCATAAGTGATGGTCCCGCCCGATGGAAGCAATGTGCTGACAGGAAAGGCACCCGCACCATTATCAGTGACCGTTTCCTGGACTGTTGGGGCTGAGGCTAGGAACCCTCTGAGAGTTACTGAGCCTGTAGTCAAGTTGTTAGCTGTGATAGGACCGTCAGTGGCTAGGTTCCGCGTGCCATCAACCGTGAGCTTGAACAGTGCCTCGGTGCGAGGATTTGCGCCGTCGTCGCCGTTGATGGTGTTAACCACACCATCGCCATCGATCATAATCGAAGCACCAAATCTTATTTTTTGACCAGTGTTTGGGTCGTAGTAGACAGGGCCAAGTTGGACGTTTGCCCCCGTGCTTGTGAAAATAGTACCTCCATTATCAATCTTTATTAGATTAGCTGACGCGTCACCTAGAGTGGCTCGGTTCATAACCATACTAGGGCCCGTTAGGGTTCCAGCGGTAGTGATGTTCTCGACGGCCAAGTTACCTGCACTTGCGTCCCAGAACAACTCGAACCCACCATTGACCCCTGCGCTAAGATCACCCCAATCAGCTGCGCTGCCGGAGCCTCCCGTATCATCGGTTCCAATGCGGACATAGCCAGAACCACTAATACGGACAGCCGTATCGTGCGGATCGACACCTAACGGAGTGCCTACACCTCCGGTGAGGACGGACAGAAAGCCATTGTTCGCATCGATCCAACTACCACCGTCGTATAGTATGCCGCGACTGGTTGGCATACCCACGTAGAACTCCTGGATGTTGGCGTTCCAAGACAGGGTTCCTACCCCGTCGCTACAGTGAAGGTCACCGCCACTTTCTGCTGATGGATTACGACTCGTCGTAGTCATCATGCTGCCGTGCTCGTCAAGCTCTACAGATCGCACACCTGCATCCGGTCGAGTTGTTACTATGTTGCGGAATGCTGTCGCGCTAACACCTGTCACACCATTAATCGCTGATGCTAGGCTAGTGGCTGTAGCATCGTTGCTCGTCGCAGCCGTGAAATCAACACCAGGCGTAAGAACGGTTAGCACGCCATCTACGAAGACATCTAATGTAACCCCGGAAGTACTGGTGAAGTCGAATACAGTCACCATCGACGTAGGAACGCCGACAGTCAAATTGTTCGCAAGGACAGCCCGACCATCGTTGGCTACGTCGAATGTAAAAGGAGTTCCAGTCCCGGATTCGTCTAGATCAAGAGTGTATGTACCGGGGTCGCGCAGCACGGCCACGACCGCTCCGGTTGCGCTAGCATTTACCCCTGTGATGCCGTCGATTGCGGTAGCGATGTTTGTAGCTGTTACATCATTACTCGTTATTGCAGAGAAATCTGTTCCAGCAGTTAGCACCGTCAATAGGCCATCCACGACAACCTCAACAGTGTTGTTGTTGGCTGCTGCAATAGTGTAGTCTACAACGGTAAGTAGTTTGGCTCCTGTGCCGGGGCCTATGATTAAATCACCACCAGTTATGTTAGTGGTAGCTGTAGGGAAGTAGTTTTGCGCTGTGATGGTTAGCGCAGTTGTTGCTACATCTGAGGCCGCTGTTCCCCTAGTAATCGTGGCAGCAGCACCCAATAGACTCAGTATATTTGTGCTGGCACTGAAAGATAACTCACTAGTTCCATCGCCAAACCTAAAGTCACCATCATTAGTAGTGCCGCTGGCTGCACCACCAATCAAACCACCGCGAACTGTGGTGACGATAGCAGCCCTGCCGATAGCAATTGATGTAGCTGTCGCGCCACCAATAATTAGCCCTGCACTCGAATCGACATTCGATATTGACGCTATATCGCCAGTTTTAAAAGTTCGGGATAAACCCGTTGTTTGATCAGTACAAATTGGATTTAGAATAGCCATAATGTGATTATATCAAATACGATTAAAAATTAATCAAAGCGATGCTAAATTGCATACCAACTTGCTAAATTGCATACCAAAGCTGGATGAAAATAGTTGATGTAGCACAATAAAATGATATACTAAACGTATGAGACACCTCACCCCAAAACCAAGCGGCTGAGCCCACAAACTTGATGATCCGAAGGATCATCACTTGGATCCAGTTTGGCATCCAGTTTACGGTTGGCATAGACATACGCCCTGGGATGCGAATACCCCCATTCCTTGTGAAGCACCTAATTCTGTGAAATACGCGATTCCGGGATTGCTGTGCTTGGGCACTTTGTGTTTCTTAATTTCCTGATTAATTAATTAATAGAGAAAGTATCTAAAATTTGCCATAATGATGTTATGAGTTATGAAGCAGAATCATTAGGTAGTTATGGCGGTCTAGCCGGATTTCACGGACTAGGAGCTTTCGGTAAAGGTGGCAAAAAGCGCAGACCTAAAAGAAAAGCTAAAAGAAGAGCTAAGAGAAGAGCAGTCAAAAAGGCTAGGCGAGTCAAAAGAAGGGCAGCTAAAGGTCTTCCTACGGTAGCTCCTCTTATACGGCCTAAAGCTGTGGCAAAGGCTGTGGCGAAAGCTAAGGGGCTGCCTTTACTATCTCCTCCCATGGATTTGATACCACCACCCCCTATGGATATGCCTCCTCCGCCTCCAGTGGACACACTACCGCCAGTTGACGCTGCCGCTGTGCCACAAGTTGCTCCGCCCTTCATGGCCCTGCCGTTCTTCGGACCACGGCTAGCCAGGGGTCCTATGGGACCTAGACCGGGACAGCCTAATATGCGGCCTCGTACTGGATTTACTGCAGGGAAAGCAGCTGCTTTGGCGGCTCTAGCTGCGGGTCTTTTCCTTACCTAAACCACGATCAACAGTAGAAAAGAAAAATCCTCAGGTATTCCCGAGGATTTTCTTTGGTATAGTAGTTGCTTAGCCTATAGAGGAGCTATCAATTATGATCAACAAAATCAAACAAGTTCGTGACGGGATTTACACCAAAGCCACTGCGGTTATTGGAATTGCAGCAATTATGGGCCTGGCCTTTGTTTTGGGGTGTCAGCAAACGTCAAACAATCCACGTTAGGAATTTAACGCATCTACCTTGTTTTTTCTCTTATAGGGACGAATTGAGTCGCTGCAGATAGTAAGGTTCAGCAAGGTAAAGGAGTATGTTTTAGATGACCAATCTAGATGTAGGCCCAGCAAGGTTAAAAAACTGATTCTCAGTTTTATATTAATTTTATCCCATTGTTTGTTGTGGGATGCCCAACCATTCTTAAATTTCATGTATTGAGTATAGCAAATTGGGTCGCTATATAGTTAAATTTCGGGACAGCCAGTGTAGTGGCCACGACCCGCCCATAATCTATTAATAGGACACTTGCATTCTTTGATTGCCTCTTCTACCAAGCCTAACGAAGTTGAGGGGTATAGAACAAAGACATTACTATCTGGCTTAGGGTATAGTCTTTTTAGAAAAGCATCTTTTCCCGTAGGGCCCTTTTTTACACGCTTAGCAAAATTAGGATGGCATTTCTGGTATTCTTCAAAACTTACTACTTCAAATAGGCAGTTTTCTACAGAAATACCCTTTTCTCCCCACTCAGATACAGTGATTGATCCTTCGAAGTCGTCTTTAATTCTTACTTGATCTCCTAGATTGAACATACCTTGATACTAGCAAAAAAAGGGCCAGGGAATCTGTATTTATTGCTATAATTACAGCATGAAATATCACAGGAGAAATTTGCGTAGAAGTAGAAGAAGGCGGAACCCCACTATCGAAATGAGTGATCGTTATGCTGTTGAGGGCGTTAAAAGAGAATATGGCACGGCATGGGCCGTGTCCTGGTGGCGAGAAGCTATTCAAAACTCTGTGGACGCGGGTGCTACTAAAATTGAACTATCTATTTCCGATAATGGAGATGAGACATTTACAGTTAGGGCTCTAGATAATGGCTCCGGAATGTCTGAGCATATACTCGTTAATAAATTCTTTGGTTACGGTGAAACCGGCAAGGTAGGGCAAGACGCCGTAGCAGGGACTGGTGGTTTTGGTGTTGCCAAAGGGCTCCTACTATTCCCGTGGTTAAGATGGCGTGTTACTACTCGTGATATGATAGCTGAAGGTAAAGTCAGAACTTGGGACTTTGTTGCGGGCGATCATCCCTTTTTACAAGGCACGCTGCTAGAAGTTGTAATGTCTAAAGATGATATTCGATCATTTACGATTGCTAATGCTGTTTATGTTATAGAAAATTCATATATCCCACACGTAGAGTTTACAGTCTACGATTATAATTCTCCTGAGCCCCGCATAATAGCCGCTGAGTTGCTGGGGGAAAAGCGTGAAGAATCGGTCGAAAATATGGGTGAATTTAGATTTACCCATCGAAAGGGAGGGGAGGAATCTACTATATTTGTTAGGCACGTAAATCCTAACAACAATTCCCGTCTCTTTATGTTTAGCAAACGTATGTGGATGGAAGATAAGATTCCAGGCACTCTGACTTTTGACATCCTACTCCCATCTCTAGAGGCGTTTTCCTCTAGTAGGAATAAATTGGAAAACGCAAGTCTGGAAAGGCAGATAGAGCAAGTCGCTACCAGCTTGATTAAAAGCGTAGCAGCGTGGACCAGGAAGGGTCAGGGACATTTCATGCAGACCTTTATAGGGGATACCCTAAATAGGTTTAAATCAGAAGCATCATTTGAGGAAGTTCGTAAACAGTATGGCCCTCAATATACATTTGATTCCGAGGATTTCAAGGCGGGAATACAAGATGCAGCAGAAGAAGATAAACAACGATCTAAGGAATCTGAGCCTTCGGAGCTTCCTCCTAGTGGTCAGGCTAAGCCACAAACAGCGCAAAGTGGGACTATTGACGCTACAGCAGAGCTACTAAAATCCCTTAAAAACCAAGAAGGTGATATTAGTTCTGTTGTCCAAGCTGCTGCCCAGCAACTGTTATGGAAGCCGGACTATATACTTTTTAATGAGGCTTCAGGATTTGAAGTCCCTGCAGAATTTTGGCCGCAAACTATGACTAAGAGTGTTATGCGCTTATTAACGATCTGGGCAGAATTTTGTCGATTGGGTTTGATATTAATGGGTAACACAAAGAAATTTGGTGTAGGTTTCTGCTTTAGTACTGATGCTCTTGGCATGTTTATCTCCGACCCGAAGACGCGGGCGGAAATACCTGACTTTGGTGGTTGGATATTGCTTAATCCTATAAAAGCATTTAAACGAGATTACTATTCCGCACATATAGATTTAGAGAATATGGAATTTTATGATCCGAATAAAACTAAGGATCTTGATTGGATGTATTCTGTTGTAGTGCATGAATTAACTCATATGGTTGATGGTATTTCTGGGCATGGCGACAGTTTTGCATATGGCCTGACCCACAATATGGGCATGACGGGGCGCGGCTATACCAAGCTTTCTGGGATTGCCAGAGGGGTAAAACTCAGAGGCCTGCCGGGGCTTACTCGCACTGAATTAGTTAGGGGCGGGGCGTCAGATCCTAGTCGTCCACACGCCTTTAGGTTCCCCAGAGGTCGTCGTGCAAAAAATGCGACTTTGACTCCATGCACTATATGCGGGAAACTACAAGATGAGCACTTAGATATTGTTATACCCAAAAAGAAGATTCGGGCACCTAGAAGATCAGCGATACCTGCTAGATCTGGTTTTTATAGAATAAGGTGTGATGAGCCTTCTGGCGTTAAGCCTGTTGATTATGATACAGTGAATAAAGCATATAAATATATGCAAACTATCGATGATAAATACTCTAATTTTGATTGCTACATTGATACTTATTATCGTGATAGTGAAGAGCAGGATCATCGAATGACAAACATTGATAATGTTTATCTCTCTAGTCAACTTAATGATCTGCCGGAGAGGAAAGAAAATACTCTGGCTAAGGCAAATAGATATTGGAGGGGAGATCGCTGGGATCTCCAGGGCCGCGCTGACTCCCAGGATTATAGTAGTGATATGCCTCCCCAGCCTGACGAGATATTTAAACGTAGAAGGCGAAGACGAAACCGCCGAAGACGCTACCGTTAAAGGATACTTGCCAGACAAAAAGAAAGCCCAGGAATCGATTTGACCCTGGGCTTTCTAATTGGTGTTGACGTTACCGGTTTTGCGATAACACTTGGCTAGTCAAGTACGCTGATAACCGCACCACTTGCGACGGTTTTACCGCCCTCACGAACTGCAAAGCGTAGCTGCTCCTCAAGAGCAATTGGCTTCTGCAGGGTTACTTCCACGGTAACATGGTCACCGGGCAAGCACATTTGAATGTCATCCATCAAGGACAAGCTTCCGGTTACATCTGTAGTGCGGAAGAAGAATTGTGGCTGGTAGCCACTGAAGAAAGGCGTATGACGCCCGCCCTCTTCCTTCTTTAGCACGTAGACCTGAGCGGTAAACTTCTTATGAGGAGTAACGCTCTTCGGCTTGACCAGAATCTGCCCACGCTGAATGTCATCATTCTTGAGGCCACGCAGCAAGAGGCCAACATTGTCACCAGGCAGTCCTTGCTCTAGCTCCTTATGAAACATCTCGATACCAGTGCAAACTGTCTCAAGAGGCTCATCATTAAGGCCGACCAACTCAAGCTTGTCGCCCTTGTTAAGGATACCTCGCTCGATTCGACCGGTAGCAACTGTTCCACGACCAGGAATAGCGCAAACATTCTCAACCGGCATCAAGAAACTCTTCTCAGTGTCTCTGTCTGGGGTTGGGATGTAACGATCTACCTCAGCCATTAGCTTGCGGATGCCCTCTTGGGCATCTGCGTCACCTTGGACTGCACCTAGAGCCGAAACTCGAACAAAGGGGACCTCATCAGATGGGAATTGGTAAAGATCAAGCAGTTCCTTAACCTCTTCCTCAACCAACTCAATCATCTCCTCGTCATCGACAGCGTCAACCATATTGATAGCAACAACCAGAGCCGGAACACCGACCTGACGGGCTAGCAAGATGTGCTCACGAGTTTGGGGCATAGGGCCATCAACAGCGCTGACAACCAGAATACCCCCATCCATCTGAGCCGCGCCGGTAATCATGTTCTTGATATAGTCGGCGTGACCAGGACAGTCAACGTGAGCATAATGACGGCCTGCTGTCTCATACTCAACATGGTCAGCGGTAACAGTAGCAATACGTTGCCCGCCAGTGCCTCCTTCCTTTCGGAAGATACCACGCTTTCCTGCGATGTCCTCATAAGATTTTGCTTCAGCCTTACCATGCTCAGCTAAAACAATAGTGATAGCTGAAGTAAGAGTGGTTTTTCCATGGGCGATGTGCCCGATAGTACCAATATTTACGTGGGGCTTGCCACGCTCAAACTTCTCTGCCATTTTATGATCCTTTCATTGATCCAGGGCTTTTTTAATAGAGCCTGCGAGAGGGGTCCCTCGTAGGCTCTGAACACTAGGACTCGGCACCCAAGCCGGTCTGTCGTACCTTTTTAGATAGTTCGTAATCATTTTTACCGCCACTTATCCTTTGGTTTGAATATTCCAATTTTCTTTTTAGAGCAAATAACGGAATACACACATCCAAATAGATAAAAAAGGGCTCCCAGAACGAGGCCAGTTATATCGAAGAGTAGATAGCCGATCATACATATGATAAAAAAGAACCCCAGTAATATAGCGGAGAAACTAGTGTCTATCATGATTTTTCTAGCTTTTTACTTATCTCGTTGATTATGTCCTGTGGGGTCTTACAATGCTTACATTCATCCACGCGCTGAGTGAAGAAGGACATTGGGGTTTCCATCTCGTGGGAGCACTCATTTATTTTCTGGCATTCCTGCCTAGTAGTTTCATAGCCCGGGTCAGCGGGCTGTAGTTCATCCAAAAGGAAAAGTCGCCGTCTAATAAAAGGAAGCTTCTTAGCTTCTGTCTTGCAGTTACGGCAAACGTTAGATCCCCAATTTTCGAAGTCATGCTTACAAGGCAGCGTTTTGCGCCACTTAGCTATAGTTTCTCTGTATGAGCCCTCCTCCCTCTTAACTGCTTCGGGGTGCGGTCCTTCATCGGCTAATTTACGGAACTCTTCTAGTTTGAAATTTAGAATTAAATTCAAAGCTTTAGTGGTATTCGCCGTGCTTTGCACTTCGTTAAGGGCACTGTCTGGGCTCTCCACCCTCAATCCTCGATGAAGAATTCTTGTTCTAGTGAACCCATTAAGTAGTTCTGCTTCTTTTTGTAGAACCAGATTTACTTGGTCTCCTGTAAGAATGCTACCTTCTTTGAGCACTTCTAGTAAAGCCATAGAAAAACATGAGTGAAATTCGTATAGTTGCTGGATCTGTTTTGTATGGTCTGGTGGTCCGAAAAGGTTAAACATTATATTCCTTAAAAAATTGAGGCTACTGCTAGGTATACACAGCCCAAAACTATAAGGGCGGCTGTTCCGCAAGAGCAGCAAGCTGCTATACTGTATGGATTAGTATAATTATCGCAATGCGGGTCTTTAGAGGCTTTGCCCAGTAAATAAAAACCCCCCAACACAAGAAGTGCTAGTAGAACTACTACTAAATGACATATGATTAAGACTTTTATACTAGCCTCTGATTTTCGGGACTTTGTGGGGGATGGGGCGTCTCGGAATGATAATCAATCATCATTTTTACGAATTCAAAACAGCTCGCATAATGTTTTGTTTTATCTGCTTCGCTGATGTTGCCGCAAGCAGAGTAAGAATGGTGTTGGGCTAGGAATTCGTGTTTTTGGATTTCTAGCCATCTCTTGATAGCTGCTTTGTCGGTCTCAGGTAGGTTAGGAAATTTGTGTATCATCGGGTTCTTTCCTGCTTTTCAAGAAGCTGCGCTATTAGCTGGATATCTTCTTCGAATGCTAGCTTAAACCCATCTCGGCACTCTACGCATTTTGGATCTTTAAGGCAAATAGGCTCCACAAAGAAACCGCAGATGTCATCAAATACCACTTGGCTAACTAGAGGGTCGCCTTCTTTGGGGAATGTTGTTGGATCACCAAAACCAGCGACATCTCTGGGGTCATTTTTGGTAGTGCTGGGCATTGGAACAAAATCGAGTCCGTATTTATTGATGTATTTCTCACCAGCTTCGAAAGCAGAACTAGCGATGATTACTGGATTAATATCTGCCCAGCCAATGATATGGTATAGTTTCATATTAATGTCCTAGTAATTCTAGCAATTCGTTGGCCATCCACTTTTGTTCGTAATGACCCTTTTTATAAAGGGATTCGATAAATGGAATCTCGTCTTCGGGGAATTCTAAGCCTGCCTCAACCAACTTTGTAATCTCCCATAGAGCGGTTCCTGTTTGAGGAACCCCGTCTCGTATTATGGGATTTTTAAGCTGATCGAGGTAATCTTCTATCATAGCTAAAGGTTTTCTTCTCTTGCTTCGTTGAGGACAATGCTAAAATCATCATCTAGTTTTTGCATTACCCAGGTGAGATCATCCCTAACTACCCATGAGGGAAGGCTACTCCAATATCCTGTGGTAGCCCGATAGCTACCACAAATGGCAGCACCTTGTCGTAAAAGACTATCAGCCTCATCAAAAGTAAATGGTCCCATGGGTTGTGGGCATCCACCATTGCCGCCGAATACATCTACTAGCACATAATCTTTGTTTGTATTTTCAGTCACGGTTTTGCCACGCCTTCAATGCAGTATACCTCATCTTGATCAATAACATCTTTGGTTATGTCCATATGGTCAAAATCGAAATGATCTTCAGCGTATTTCTTTATTTTCCAGTCTATCCAGAATTTGGTTTGGCACTCGTGACAGGTAGCTGCATGACGGTCTCTGGCTGAATAATCATTGAGATCACCTAGCTCAACCCAGTTCGTGGCTTGGCAATCTTCGTTACTGCAGATGATGCGCATCCAGCTATCGTAGTATAGACCGCAGGGGGCTTCGTTTTTTATACTAGAGGTCATCTTCTGGTATTTCCTCGAAATCTGCAGTGTGGTGGAATAGTCGGAATGATCCTTGAAGGTCTGGTTGCGGGCCGATTTCAATTAGAACGCAATGTCCTATTTGGTTAGGCATATCACCTAGATAGATGAATTGCTTGGATTTGCCATCTGAATCGAGCAAACCGGTATAGTAACCTTGTTCTATTTCTTTTTTTCTGTCTTCCACTTTGAAGCGGACGATGGAGAGTGGGCGGGGATCTGGGCTGGTCATTGGCTTATTTTAGCCGGAGGAACAGGTTATTCAAGACAGCCGATTTTAACTTTCTAATCAATAGTCTTAATAAGAGCATAACTGAGGTAGGCTAGCCCGATTATCACTAAAAATATTATTAGCTCTGGGGGGCCGCAGCCCTGGGGGAAGTTTTGTAGGTTCATTGTTGTTTCTTAGTGCGGTCATCGCTTGGGGCGTTGAAAATAGCAAACTGGAGATCATCGCTAAGTGGCATTGCTACTCTATGGACTGGCAGGAAAATGTTGTAAACTGCATCATGAATAACTCCTGGGGAACAAAGCCCTCCATTGCGAGCCTCAAGCTCAAGCATTGGGAATTCGTTCCCAGCAGGGTAGGGTGTTAGGTGGTGTGGATTTCGTATTTTAAGAGGTTTCATCTGTGGCTTCAAGTTCTCGGAGTAGGACTTCTGATATGGGGCGCACTTGTTCAGCCATAACTAGATCAAATGTTTGTGAACGCTCATCGCCAGGATAAGCGGGTTCCACCCGCACATCTATCTTTTTCAGATATGCTTTCAAAAGCGGGGTTGATATATCTTCCCTGCGGTAGTGGATCATTTACAAGCCGTATTTTCTCTTGTCTCGTTCATAGCACCTTCGCCCAGACCTTTGACCAAATTTCGCAGCCAATATTAAAAAAGGAATAAGCTGGCCCACAAATGCAGCTATAAAGGCTATCATCCCGTAAGCTGTCCCAACTAAATACGAAGCGCAAACAATTGCTGTGCATATTGGGGCCCCTGCGATTAAGACAAACCAAATGGAATCTTGGAACTCATCGAACCATTCTCGCATTATTTATTCGCTTCCGGTTGGGGGTTTGCGGGCCGAAGTTCTACTATTGATTCATAGCCTTGCCGATACTGGTTACCGTGATGAAACATAAAGCGCCTGTTCTGCAAGGTGAAAGTAAACCAGTAATTACCTAAATGTTTGACCTCAGTAGCTTCTGGTGGTAGCCAGTAACTTCTAGCCTTATTAATTAGTTCCAAGGTTTCTTTATCTGATTTAGCGTGTTCTTCAGCTAGGATTTGTTCTGGGGTTTTATCTGGATCTGAGGATACGATATATGTCACCAGGCCCAAACTGAATAGGAGGGAGAGAACGAGGGCTATGTTTTTTAGCATAGAGCCAGTATAGGGATCTGAGGGCTGAGATCAAGGATCAGCGTGAAGCTTTTTTAATCTTCGTCTTCTTCTTCGCGTCTGGTGAATTCTATTCTGAGGTATCCCAGCTTTGCATGTTCCGTGGCTAGTCCGATCATCACGCTATGTCCGGTGATATCTGTCGGGGTATCAGGCATATCTACTTGGATGCCAACAAATCCTATCATGGCTTCTGGTAAGTTATTAGCTCTGCGATGTTTTTGTAGTTCTGCTATAACATTACTGGCTTGCTGCTTATCATGAAATTCTCCATCAGAGATAATCAGTATTGTTAGCTCGTTTACAGTTACTGGTCTCTGTAACCCGGCTAGATTAGCATTTACTCCACTGCTGCTATTAAAACAATGCCTAATGCCGGGAATAAAATTGGTAGATCCTCCGTCTAAATTAGCAGAGATCCACGCTCGTGCAGCTGTGAGGTTATCCTCTGATGGCATAGCAGCCCAGCCATACTGGCTTATGGGTCTATTCGTAGCCGGGTCTATATCCTCTGCGCCTTCCCAACGAGCTACTCCAGTACCGAAAGTAGCTAGAGCTATGTGAAAATCGTCAAATGGCGCTGCAGCTACGCCGCTGCGATTATCTAGCACGAACTCTATGGCTGTTCCTATTTGATTAGCATCCATAGACCCACTGGAATCAAATAAAAACAAAATATGTTTAGTGGGCCTAGCAAACTCTTCCGGCCTGACATCCCGGTGATGCGTTACTTGTGGCAAGGTTTCTGGGGTTTTCGGTTGGGTGGGGTTTGGTATTTTCTGTTGTCCAAATACCGGCAACATTAGCCCGAACCAAACTAGCAAACGTAAGATAAATAAACGTGACACCTGTTTAGTCTACCAAATCCTAGCGTTGTCTTAATTTAAATCTTTGATAGAATCGTCGTATGAGCACAGTAGAAAAATTTCAAACACATCTCCAAGAATGCCCCCAGTGCAGCAAAAACGTTGCTGATCCAAGCAAACTTTGTCAGGTAGGGGCTACCTTACTTAGCCAGGTCGTTAAAGAGTCAAAATGATTCGTTGGTATGATGAGAATACCCTGGTCATCAAAACAAAGAAAATTAATCTAGACCAAGTTAAAGATTTTCTTGATCGGTTCGGGTTGCAGTTTGTCAAAGAAAAGCACGGAAACGGCCCCGAGCATTATAGCTGTACCGCATCTAGTGGGGAAGTTCTGGAAATATACCCGCTCTAGGCGGTTTTCCAGCTAATGACTAGTCTGACTCTGTGATCCATAACATAGGTGCGATCTGGTGGCAGATGTATGCGACTTTTTTTCGATTCCGGAAATACCTCTACTTCGAACCCATCGCTTCTTAGTTTTTCAGCGATCTGTGAGAATATCTCAGTATTTTCATCATTATGAGTTCCGAAGGTCCATGTAGATGGATATTCTAGGCTGCTTTTTCCAGTGGCAGCAGCGCCTTCTATCAATTTGGTTAGGTGTGAGTAGCGAGTATTAGCTAGTCTGCGGGTCTTCTTGCGAAACTCTACTACTTTCTCTAAAGCAGCGGCTTCATTTTTATGGACTTGCTCTTCCTTATCAGAAAGAGCTTCGCTTGTTTTTTGGCGCATTTTATCTGCTAGCGACATAGTTTTCTCTCTTTATAAAAAATGCCAGGCTATAGCCTGGCATTTTAAGGTTGGGTTAAGAACTGTGCTTACTTAACTTCTTCGGTTAAGGGCGCAGCTTCAGTAGCTTCTGGTGCTTCTTCGGTTAAGGCTTCCTGAATACTGTTTAGAATAGGCTTCAGGTTTGAGTTTTCAAGCAGGGTTAAGTCACAAATACCAAGCGCAACAACGAGTGCTACGACGGCAGCCAGGACTTTTTTGTTAAGTAGTTTTTTCATAAAATTTCTCCGTATGGGGAATTATAGCATACCTGATTTCAAATAGCTAGGCAGCTTAATTTATGTTTGATATTTGAGGTTTCTGGATAGCTACCGTTAGACTTGCTACGGTCGCAGCTAGAGAGGCAATGGTTTTCTCTAGTTCTTTAATTCTCGCTTCATTATCATCAATATCATCGATCAGGTCTTCGATCTGCCCGTCGTAGTGATCTTTTAGCTCATTGATATCCTCAAAATCGTGGTCATATGTGCTATCGTCTGTGGTTGTGCTTGTGCTTGTGGTTAAAGACCAGGCTGTTCCTGTTGTCAGATATCCGGTTGTAGGGGCATAGGTATAGGTGTTATAGTCTTGCGGTACGGCCCACACAAAACCTGAAGAGGGGGTTGTGGTAACAGTATATCCTGATCCGGATATCAAATCGAGGGCGGCTTCTTCCTCGTCGGTTTTTGTGGAGAAATCAGCTGTGCTTGGATGTGGTGCTGGTGGTGGTGCTGGTGGGGTGATGCGCGTCATCTTTTCGCCAACCCCCTTCCACTCATACGTCTCATACTGTATGTCTGCTGGGCTGGGGAAGATGAATATGGTATCGCCAGTCTCATCGAATAGGTCCGCTGCGTAGGCTTCATCGTAGTAGGCGCATTCTGCGTTGTAGCACAGATAGCTGGTTAGTAGTTGCTGGACGGGGGATTTTCCACAAAAAGGGCAGGTTTGATTAGACATGATTTCCTCTATAGAATATAAAAGAAGAGGTGTGGGAAAGCAAAGGTTGGACGGATTTGTTGTCGTTATTTTGGATAAAAAACCTGTTGGTGGGTCAAGTCTTGCACTCGGTTAATGGGCAAGAAGTATATCCAAGCAGCAGCAGTGTGGTAATAATCCGGCAATTTCCAGCAATGTCTGTCAGGATCTGGATCATTGTGATAGGCGGAATTACGTAGGATATCACGAATTTCGTCCATTATATCAACACCAGCGCGGGTCCTGAATAATTTCATATGGATGTTTAGGGAGACATCTTTCATAGAAACTATGAATTCTCTGGCCAGCAATATAGTTCTTCATGGATATAAAACCCTATGTCGTATATTTGATCTAAAACGGAATTTGCTTTATCCCAGGGTAAGGCCCCGACTTCAAGTAAAATAGTCGTATCCATTTTTTCCCAACTGGGATGCCAGCCAGGGTCATTGCAGGCCTTGTATCTATGTTGAGGTTTAAGGGGCTGGCTCATTGGGGTGGGCTGGATCATTGGTGCTCTAGCTTCCACCGCAAAGGCAACCTTTTGAAGATAGCGTCATTAAATCACAAGTGCAGGGGGCAGGCTCTTCCCCAAACTCTGCTGCTACCAAAGCTCTTGCCTTCGCAATGACTTCCTTTGTGGTTTCCCCAGGGGCCAGGTCTATTATTAGTTCGATAACCTCGGGCTCATACTGCTTGGTTTGTTTGGTTCTTTTATAGCTGATGGTTTTTATTTTCATAGGTATTTAGTCCAATCTAACTTGGTCGCTCCATGGACAATAAAAGGAGCTAGTTTTTGTGTTTCTGTATTATAGACTAGATCTTTGCCATCAAGGGTAGAAACACGACCGCCAGCAGCCTCAATGATAGCGTGGCCCGCAGCCAGATCCCAGTCATTAATGCCGCCTGTCCTAATATAGAGATCGGCTTCGCCTTCCGCAATACGACAGATTTTAATAGTGCTGCCGCAGGGTTTTAGCTTGATGTAGTGATCTTTTGCGATGTTCTTTATGAAAGCCGTATCATTGGCATGAAGATGGTCTTTGCTGCAGGTAATGTCAACCAACGTAGAATACGCCAAGGTTTGAAATTCTGGTGTTGATCCCAGGGTTACAATGTGATCTGCTTTTTGCATTTCACGGGCACGGATTTGAAACGTGCTGAACTTTGGTGGGGATCCGAGGGTAGCCTCAAAATCAAGTGTGGGCTTTCTAACATAAGACGCTGTTCCGGTCCAAGTGGTGGGGCAGTTTTCCCTTTCTTGTCCGCATCCGACAGGGCAATGTTCCATTTCTTGCCCACCCCAGAAGACCTCGCCTGTGATGGGAATAGCGATAACGCCAAAGATAGGTTTTTGATTCTTTATCAATCCCAAGTTAATGGTAAACTCACCAGATTTCTTGATAAATTCCTTGGTTCCGTCAATGGGATCAATGATCCAAAACAGGTCTAGCTTTTGGCGGTCCTCCCAAGTGAGGTTATTATCTTCCTCACTAACTACAGGAATGTCTGGTGTATGCTCGTGCAAAGTTTCCGTGAGAATACGGTTAACCTCTAAATCTGCCGCTGTAACCGGTGATTGGTCACTCTTTGTTTGGATACCAAAATCGTCTTGGGCGTAGACTTTGAGGGCTGCTTGCATGGCAATATCAATTGTAGTGAGCAGTTGGTCTTGTAGCTGTTTAGTGATCTTCATTCGGATATATTAGCAGACTAGATTTTGAAAACAAGGCCATTGTTTTTAGTAAAGGGAGTTAATGCTATAATGTCTGCTTATGGTGATTTTCCCTTGTTTTTTGTATTTTCTAGCGGGCTTAGTTCAAGAAGTCCTGATAACCTCTTACCATCGCTGTGTTTACAGCCAGCGTAATATTTTAGCGAGTATCCTGACGATATTGATTACAGTATTGAGTTTGTTGGTTATAGCCGGAATCATTCATAAGATAATCGACCCAGCGGCTGGGCTGCTATCTTACCTATATGTTTTGATCTTTGCTAGCGGAAAAGGGGTCGGCGCTTATGGTAGCTTGACTTGGTGGACCAAGAGTGGTAAATGCGAGAAATATGGTGGCCGTTAAACGTCGTCTTCCTTGATCTGATCAATAATCAAAGGCCAGTCCCAAAGTCCTTCCAAAACCCCTCCAGTTAGCTGGAGCCTCCTCGTCAACCATAGCCTACCAGAAACATGTTTAGTAAATTCACGCCAGACAGGATGCTCTACTGTATGTTGTAAGCGGTCTTGTTCTTGGGGGTTCGGAGGGCTTGGCGGCATTGGGCTATGATAAGAGATCAGAGATCAAAGATCAACGCTTGTGTTAATTTTTGTTAATTTATACATGAAAAGTGTATAATTAATCTATGGCTAATGTTGATCCATTTGGTGTAGACCTCTCGACCGGTAAAAACCGGACTCTTAAAGCAGGCGATGTTTTAACTGATGACCAGGGCAACCCCCTGGTCACCTCTGGGAATACTGGTATTCAAGGCATTACTGGAATTGCTCTGGGCCAAACAGGTATACAGTCTTCTATTTCATCTTCCAAGACCTTTTCCAAACCCGTATGTGGCAGAAAGCCCCTATTTTCTAGAAAATAAAAATTCTTTTCACTAGCTGGATCAAGAACCATGTTTTTTAGAATTTCAACATACTTTTTAAGTGGAATGCTAATAAATCTGGTAGCAGACATTTGTTCTACCAACGTAAGCGCTATGCGGCAGGGATAGTTAGGATGCTTCTCTGCCAATTCATCGGGAGTCCAGTCCATGATATCCCAGTCATTTATTAGTCCGGTTACAACAAATGGCTGCTTTCTGCGAGCAGCAGCTTCCAACTGTTGGGGCGAAGGTTTGTGGATGCGAGGGATCATACCACAAGTTTACCATAATTGATTCAATAAAGGTATGTCTTCATATCCTTGGTTTCAAATATCCACGCTCTGCCAAGAGTATCAACTCCTCGCATGGGCTGCCAGCCTCTCTTTGCGAGAGCTATAAATTCTTTATCCGTGATATTAGTCGGGTCAGGAAATAATTGCTATTACACGGGCAGTAACCATTAATGCTGTGGCCGTAGAAGCTACACTAACATTAAGATCTAAAACCCCACCGTTGGATACAGTTACTGCTTTATTCAGGTTGGCCCAATATACAAAGGTACCACCAACTGTAGTTAGTCCAACCAGTGACTCTACTGCAAATATATTGTCAGTGCTTGGGTTTAATCCCGCGCTAACTTGTGGGGCTACAGTTATAGTATCTGCGGCAGTAGCCTGAAGGATCACACCAAAAATAAGGGCGGTTTTACTAGCAGGGGCCGTGTAGAGGGTAGTGATTCCAGTAGCTGTTAGATCTATAGATGGTATTGTGCTAATAACACGGCTTGTGACGTTCGCCAAACGGTCTTCTGCTAACTCTGTTTGTTGGATCTGTCCAGAGCGGTATAGTGGCCACGGGAGAGCTAGAATAATTCCATCTACGCCTGGGCTTAGAGACGATGAAGGTATAGCCTGGATAAACCCATCTACGCCTGGACTTAGAGACGATGTAGGTATAGACTGAATAAACCCATCTACGCCTGGACTTAGTGGCATAAGCTACACCAACACTTCCGCTGAGCGAATTACTCTTGTGTCTGAATTTAAGCCATCGGTTCCGACCGCCCAGACAATAGTGTAAACGGTAGCACCATCGGCAGCGATTCCTTCTACCTGGTTTAACCCAGTATTTAGTGTTGCGGACCCTCCTGTTACTGGGGCAGTTAGTGTTGCGGGAAGTAGAGAGGGAGTACCTTCCAGAGTATAATGTAGCTTCATTTTACGACCTGTGCCGCCGCCATATGCTATAAACGAAATTTGCTCTCCACCGAAGACACCTACACGGGCTGTTATTTTGATGTCTAATTCACCTGCTGTGAAAATTCGCTCTCCCATAGTTAGGTGGGTGAGCGGCAATGAGTGATCTACGTTGCCGCCTGAATCGACAGAGGTCATAAGCGCGGCGTTGCCGTTCCACTTGTAAGACGCAAAGCCAGTCCCGGCAGTTCCACTCGTAGTGTTGTAGAGGTAAATGTCCGTGGTGCCGGGGGTGGTGTTCAGGTCGTAAATTACCGAGAAACGAGCGGTGGAAGGCGTTCCTGAGTAGGCCCCTCCCGCAGCCCCAGTCCAACGGAGCGCCGGGGGCAAAACGGTTGCTGTGATCTCGGATCTATTCATAGCCGAATCCCACTCCCAGCAACGCCAGCCGCTACCTCCTGCATCGTATGGGGCCAGAAGCCACATATTTGTGCCGTCTGTAAATAGGGACGGCTTAGATACGGTCCAGTTCGCGCCAGAGGCAAGCTCAAAAGTCTGGAAACTTACCCACGCTGAACCGTTGAACTCGCAGAGGCGAAAAATCTTGCCACCGGAGGCGTAAGCTCCGATCAAGAACAAGCGGTCCTCAAAGACGCACATAGACATATTCCCGCAACCATTGAGAAAGAGTGCGCCTAGTGCGGCCTGAAGGTTGGTGTAATTATCAGTCGCCGGGTCGTAGCTGATCGAGTCGGCAACTGTCGAACCGTTACCGCCGACCCAGAATATCGTGTTGTGGTAGACGATAACGGCAGCCGTCTGAGTGTTGGCGACACTGAAGAAAGCGGTGTCTGCCGCTGCTTCTGTCCACGTAGTTCCGTCGTATTTCACCCATCTGTATTTGTGTGCAATACCCGCCGCAGGACGAACCCCTATGAGGCTCATTACTCCATTGACCTCTATTGCGTGAAGGCCCCAATAAGAAGGGGATAGGCTCGTAGACGCAAATGCAATTTGTTGGGTCCACGGACCCGCCATGCTCGTCGGGTCGTCCTTCTTGTAAATCCCATCCTGTGCCAGGGCGAACAGGTCACCCTGGAACTGGACTAGTCGCCCGTGTGCTGCCGTTGAGGTGGCGTGTGTATCAGCTACGCCGAAGGCATCACCTATTTGTGTTGGTGTAGCATTGGCATAAAGAAATGCTGCGCAATTCGCTCCGAAATGACTATCGAGTACTAAAAAATTTGGCATTGTATCTCCTAATTAAGTATATTAAATTAGACTGTTTACCACAACAATTTTAAGCTATATCCATTTTGAAGTTATAATCTGGAGCTTAGTTCTATATGCAACTTGAGGGGGATGCTAAATAAGTAATCCTATAACAAAGACATCGCAGGTTAGGGTTGTTGCGGTAGCAGCTACTGAGACATCAAGATCAACTAAATCGGCACTATTAGCAACTAAACCCCCAGATGTATCTTTCCAGAAACTCCAAACATCGCTAATACTTTGAACTCCTACTAAAGTTTCTGCCGCAAATAAATCTGTAGTAGAGGGGTTGATACCTAAGCTAGCTGCTGCATCGACGGTCACTGTGTTTGCACTTTTTATTCTGAGTAGGCAGCCTAGTATAATAGCTGTTTTTCCTGTAGGAACAGTGTAAATAGTTGTTGTTGATGTAGCAGTTAAATCTAAATCCTCAAATACAGTTAAAATGGCTGCAAGAGGATCAGCGAATCTATCTAAGGCTATTCCTCGTTCTGCAAACTGGGCTCCTCGCAGAATTGCCATATTACACTACCTCCACAGCTAAGACTAAGCATTTGCATGTAGGGGCCGTTTCAAGGCGGTCACCAGCCACAACATCATCGGCACGTAAAGGGCCTCGGTTGCTTGGTATTACGTAATCAAGGTCAAACTCTCTTGCGCAACCTGTTTGTCCTGATCCGGGTGGATGCTCATAGGTAATTTTAATTCTAGCCATGCCTACATGATAGCAATTTTTAGCCTAATCTGTACCCAGACATAATCTATAATCCTAAGAGTGGTTCTGGTTAGATGAATTCGGGAACTAGATGTGCTGTTTCTTGGTTATCAACTAAGTTGAGCATAATATTTGTTGTGGGTTACTGCCATATTTAATATACTTTAGGTAGGAGACATAATGCCTAATTTTTTAGTGATGGACAGCACAACTGGAGCGGGGGCTACTTGCCGTGCATACTCCTATGCCAATGGTACGCCGACTCAGATTGGAAACACGTTCGGTAATAACCAGGCGCACGCAGGCCCAAACCCTACCTTTAGCGCGGGCAGAAATGGTTGTGTTCAATTCGCTGGCGATCTCTATGCCCAGACGGAAGACGGGATCTACAAGAAGGATGACCCGTCATCGATGTCGGGTGGGTGGACAATCGCGCATGCTTGGACTCAGGCCGATAGCATCTACGAGCAGGCTTTTGGCCTGTATGTGATCGGGACGAGCCTTTACGCCATAGGGGGGGACAGCAACGCTGGCGCGAACACTTTATGGTGGGCCTGCTTTGACGGCACATCATGGACGCAAGCTGTCAGTGGACAGTTCGTCGGCACGATGACGGGTGTCGTTGACGCGATTGTCTACCACGACGTGCTCCACTTGATAGGCGCATTCAACGGCACCACTACTCAGGCTACATTTGATGCAGCGACGACCACCTTTGCCAACAAGACAGCGGCCTGGCCTAGTAACCGCCAACTCCACTCGATGTGTGTCTTTGAAGATCGTCTCTTCGCCATTTCAGAGCACAATGCCAACAACTTCGGGCTCTATGAATATACGGGCTCTTGGGTGTTGGTTGAGTCCTTCGATTCCGATGTTGGCGGCGCGTCAGGGCCTGGTAGCACCGGGGTCACCAATATCGGTAAGTATGGGCTTTTCACAGATGGCACCACGCTGACCGCCCTTTGTCTATCGAACCAGTTTGGCTACGGGTTCCTGGGCTTTGAGTGGGACACGTCCATTGTCCGCACAGACATATCAGAATTGGGATGTATACCTGCAGCACTGCGCCACTCGGGGGTTAGTGGCGGTACTTACTCGGGCACCACCAACATCAATAATGAACGAATGCTTCCGGTCTATGATCTCAACAGCGTTGTAGGTACTACTGACATTTACCTCTACTACGCGGTGAATGGAACGTCAGGAACCAGCTTCACAGTCTACAAGTGGAATGGCAACACATCAGTGATGACTGTCGTGGATTCAGGCGGCGGCAACGTATACCACGCAATCCCAACTGGATTGCCTAACTACGGCGAAAGAATTTTCACAGCAGGAGAGCTAGATATCAGAATCCTCTCACGCACCGGAGTAGTGGGGGGCGAGGAAATAACCTTTACTGTTTGGGGCGGAGGTACTGGCAGAAAAATGAAACTGCACTATACACAAGAAGGAACCCCACAGCTTCTCCCAGCAACTCTTGCTCTACCTGTTACTGGTGGATCAGCAACTCTAAATACAGGTTCAAATCAAGTGGAAGGAATCGCAGCGGACGGCACTACTGTTTACACCATCGTTTGGGATGTCCAGACCGATGGTTTAACTACTGCAAATAGAGTTGCCCGAGTGCCGGAAGCGTTGGCGTAAAATATGCCCACATTAGGACCTAGCCTAGACGGCTTTATTCAGACAATACCATCGGCTTCCATAGGCCCTAGTCTAGATGGTTTTATTGATGCAATACCTTCAGCGTCCCTAGGACCTAGTCTGGAGGGTTTTATTCAAATAACAGCTGCCCAGCTTCGTTCTCCTCAACTTGCATATAGAACCCTAGCCCCAGACAGATTGATTAATACCCCTGTTGATGTTCTAGGATCTATAACTAACTTTGATTTAACCCAAACCGGGGTTTTCAATTTGTATACTACACCGTCATATAAGCTGGGATTTACTCTTGGGATTTTCTGCCAGGCCACGGCTGCCGATACTGTGACTGTTGTTCCACAAATCAGCGTAGGAATAGCCAGCGGCGAAACCGATATCTTCGCCCAGGAATCCCTGATAAATTTTGATACTGTAGGGGATGTCTGGAGTAACTGGCTGGTATTTTCTAAATCCAGAAACAGCTTGGCAACGGAAGTAATAAAAATAAATGTGACTGGAGCTACAGCAACTACGCTCTTAGCTAATATCTATCTTATTGGTTTTGAATACTAAGATCAACCAACGCTTGTGTTTACTTTTTGACGGGCGGTCTTCCTAACTCTTTTGTTGTATGGGGTTGGTCTTTGGCACCTTCTTTGCTACGATGACAGGAATGGATAATTCAGAGCTATTTATAGACGATGAGCTGAAAACCGAACCGAATGAGGAAACCATCTTATCTGTTGCAGAGGATCCGGAGCTAGATAAGACAGATACCTCCTACAATAATAATACACGTCGCTGGTTTCATATGATCAGTATTAGTTTATTTGGGCTTGTATATGGCCTGAGTAGCCTGACCTGGCAAACAGTATTATTTCCGCTGGCTATCGTTACCCTGGTCTGTATTGGGTTTGATTTGCTACGACTTCATGTGCCTTATCTAAATTGGCTAATCCAAAATACGTTTAGCTTCCTATTGCGAAAGCACGAATTTCATTCATTGTCCGGTATTAGCTGGTTCCTGCTTAGCGCTATCATTTGTATAGTTGTCTTTCCTAAAATAGCCACAATGCTAGGGTTTTTATATCTAGCTTTTGGTGATCCTGTAGCTAGTTACGTAGGAATTAGATGGGGCAAGAAGGGTGTGGGGAATAAAACTTGGATTGGGTCCTTGGGATTCTTTGTTGTTTGCTTAGCTATCGGATTTCCCTGGTTTGTGGTCAGTATGTCTTGTGAAATGGCTCTAGTTATGGCCGGGATACCGGCTCTGGCATCAGCAATAGTAGAACGAAACCTCAAAGAAATGGATGATAACCTGGCTATACCTATTACGGTTAGCATGTTAGTAACCTTTTTAATGGCTATTTTTCTTTAAATTCCCCAGGGATTTTCTGGTTCTTTCTTTTTAGCTCTACGAACTTTCTTCTGTGTTTTTCCGGATTTTTCTCGGAGCTTTTTGATGCTGCCTTTGCGGCGATCTGATTTTGGTTTTCTTGGTTTTCTTGATCTAGGCGCTTCGGGCTCATCTTCTATTATATGTTCTGGTTCTTTTTCCTTGAGATGCGGCATATCAGCCAGTAGCCATTCTGGCCACGCGGGTATAGGGAAAGATATTTCTATTTTTTCTGCATTTGAACCATCTCCAGGCTCTTTTTCTATTTCATCGTTATACGCGATTAGTGCTTTTCGTAATCTACTTCTTGTGAGTGTGGGTATATAAGAACCATCCCTGCCTATCTCAGATAAAAAATGGATAGCTTTATCGTTAGCTAGGTCATGTAGGGTGTCGTAGCTCATTAGTCCGCATTGCTTATGAAGCTCCTCTATTTCTCCTTCTTGATGGTTGTAGAGGTCCCCGCATAATAGTGTTTCTGGGGGGTCGATAACAAATTTATTTTCTTCATCACGGAGACTGGATTCAAAATTGTACTTAATGTATTCATCGCCTGTTAGTTGATTCTGCTCATTTTCTGGGAGGCTCCAACGCATAGAGTCGGTAATCTTGTCGCCCCACCTAACAGTAATAAAGTAGAACTCTTTTTTCTCCTTAGAACCTTTTTTGTTGCGTAGGACTCGGCCAAGGCTTTGTATGGCTTTGATCTGGCTTTTATCTGCCGATACAGCTACAGCTACGTCAGCATCTGGAACATTTAGCCCTTCCAAGAGAGATTGGACACTAACCAAAACCTGTACTGGTGGTCCCTCCGACCCGTCTAGAGGTCTTCTGAAGGCCTCTAAAAAGGCTTCATTTACTCCGATGGGGTTTTGGCTGTGATAAAGACCTGCGGATATGTGGGGAACATTGTCGTGCCCATAATTTAATCCCTTATGCAAAGCATTGTAAAGTGCGGTTGCTCCGTCGATGCTCTTGTGGAAAACTAGAACCTTCTTACCCTCTGCTACTTTAGTTCGGATCAAATCCAGGGCACAGGCGAGGCGATTGCTTGCTGACCAGTAAATACGAGCGCGGGCTCCGCCTAGGAATTTAAGTTTTTGCTTTTCTGGCGGATCTCCTTGCTCTTCTTTATACTGTGCTACCCATCTGTCCGGGATATTAGAGGGGATACTATCTTCTCCTAGAGCTTCTTCTTTTTTGACCTTACCTATCTGTGCTGCAATTTTATCAGTAAGTTCAGAATAAATGCTTGTTTCCCCTCCGGTTAATCCGGTCTCTAGATAACGAAGTTTGAAATCAGGGATATTGCCTTTCTTTATGGCGTCAGCGTATCGGTATTGGCAAAGAAGGGGCCCCACAGATCGCCACAAAAGATCAAATTTCTTTTCATCTTTAGGTAAGGTTGCGGTTACGCCTAATCTAAATTCCGGAAACAGGAACTTAGCACTCTTCCAAAATGGATGTGTGCTACCTGTGAAATCATAAATTTGTCGGCGGCTAGGGGCTACACTTCTGTGAACCTCATCAACAATTAAAAAGTGGTAGGGATATTTATCAACTAGGTGCGGGTGCTGCCTGTCTGCTACAGGTAGCTCTACCGAGGCAGTATTAATAACCCATATAGAAAGCTGACCAGCTGGTTCATCATGACCAGCCCCGTGCCGAGAAATTCCTTCTATGCTAACTTTATTTTTTTTTCTAGCTGTAACTAGTTCTTTTGTTTCTTTTGCTGGTAATTCTAGTTTTTTAATATCTTCAAGGGTACCAAATCTAGTTACTGCTTCTTCATGCCATTGATCGAGCAGAACCTGTGTTGGGACGACGATGCTAATACGGGTATTCTTGTATTTTTTCTGCTTTAGAACTTTCTCGATAGCATCGAAACAGAATCTAGTCTTTCCGGCTCCAGTGCAAGCTTCTATTAGACCTCCTGTCCACCCATCCTTTAACTCATCATGGGGGCCTATATCTTCGTCATCAAAAGTGATTTTAGATTCCCACCACCTCTTTAAGGCTAGTTTCTGCCATTCGTATTTATTGCGTTTACTCTTGAAATTGAGAGGGAGTTTGTCTGGTGGCATTTTACCATTGGGCAAAACTGTCTTACCCTCTACTGTTGCATTTTCAGATTCATCAATATCTTTTAAGCTAGGCCGCTCGATGGTAGCCACAATTTCAATTGCTCTGGGAGCATGGAATAGGACAAAACCGTTATAAAAATGTTGTGATAGTAAGTCGCCTTTTGCAGAATCTTCATCTGGGGTTTCTTCATCAAAAGGGTCCCAACTTTTAGGGAGAAAGGGGACGGGCCAGCTGTGCCCTTCATGTAATGCAAAAGCTTTTAAATCTAGTTTTTTATCTAATTTTTGCCAGTTATGAGAAATCGAAAGGGAGGTATCCGGGCCGCAGCCAATCTCTTTGGGCCGTAGAGCCTTAGGTGACCTCTTAATAATGCGTTTTCGCCCAGTCGCATCGTACAAGTAATACTCGTAAACCTTCTTATCAGTTCTTTTGCTAAACTTGACATCGTAAAGCCCAGGAATGCCCCAATAAATATTGTCTGGTTTCCCTAGTTGCAGAAGATGCATCTTGAATTCGAATTCTCTGCCTTTTATGTCTTTGCAGGTAGTAACTGGAGCTGCATGTTGCAGAATAATCGCTTGGTTTTGTAGCAGCTTTAATATATCCCCGGTATTTAGTTGGCGAGGGTCAGTAAGATCGTAAGGAGTTTGGTCTGGCTTGCCTCTTCGCGGGTGCTGCCCTTGAAGGGGATCCCAAGAAAAGGGTATGTTCCATCCCAGCCCTCGGGCTTGTTTAAACATTATGCCCAGTAATCGCAAACGCGTCATTCTTTCGTTTGTCTCTCTGCTTTCTTGGTAATCAGACGGCGGATTTGATCGGTAAGCATGATCCAGATCATCTAAAGCATTGAGTACACCCGCATTAGCCAAGTATTGGGCTACTTGGTCTTTGGTTATAGTATCTGCGTTAATGATATAGGTAGGTTGTCGTGATCGCATACTGTATTCTATCAAAAAGATGGGTGGGGTCGGTGGCTGAACTTTTAGAGTTTATTTCTAGATTTTTCTCATTTTAATCTTGATCTTTTCTTGGACAAGGGTTATTGTGAAGATGCCTAGAAGATTCAGTCGGATCTTCGGGAGTAGTAGAGAGGAGAATATATGTCTACTAAGACGAATGATGCTGTATATCAGCACGAACTAAGCGAGGCGAAGCGCCTCATTGATACCCATAACTATCTCAGAAAACCCTGCCCCGATGATACTCGTGTCGTTTATGAGGAATTTGTAGCTAAACTTATTGCTATGGGCGGAACTTCCAGTGAAATGTTGGCTAGGACTACCGCAAAGGATCTTGAAGAAGTTTGTGGGCTTCCCGTGCTAATGGCACGAAGGCTTGCAGAAATTTTTAAGAGCCCAACACGAAGTTTGGAGGAGCTATAAATGGGACTATATAGCGATAAACTTTGGAAGGCTTGTCGCCTAGTCAAAGAATACAATGCCAAGTTAGCAGATATAACGCTGCCTAAAGGTATTAAAAAGCCTAAACCGGTCAATGACGAACGTTTTATAGAAAAGCTAGTCAAACTCGGTGGTGTAGCTGATGAATTCATTAGACAGATTCGTTGGGAAGAACTGGAGAACTGCGGTTTACCAAGGTTACTAGCCCGTGATGTCTGTAAAGTTTTCAGAGCTAACGAGGTGGAACCCGAAGAAGTGGTTAGGCAATGGAAGCCACTGCTTAAAATGTGGAAACTTCACTGGCGAGATCACATTGATCTGGCTGAGAAACTTGATAAAGCTTCTCGTGATCAGGGTTGGCACCTTGAAACAGAAGATCGCATCGAAAAGAAACTAGATGCGAAAGAGTTTCGTCAGTTGCTAGAAGATATCAGAGATGATCATCTTGCTGCACAAAATCTAGATAGCTAAAAAATAACCTTTAACGAGGAAAATACTACCCGGTGGCCGGGGCAGGGCTAAAAATCTGTTCCCGCTACCCGGTGGTTCAAGGGAGAAAATATGCACGCGCCTAAACGTGACGGAAAAACAAACCACAGCAAGTCTTGGGATATCCCAGGACAATACGGAGTAGACAATAGAGGAGAACAGAAGAATATCTTAACAAACATCTTCAATGGAAATGGAGAGCGGGGACCAGGCTATTTTAGCGAAAGGGGTGACGTGCAATCCCACATGCGACTTTGGAAAACACTTCGGGGGCTTGACGTTATGCCGGTTTTCCTGCCTCATCTGAGCAGAGAACTGTATAGCATGTTAAAGACAAAGATACCTCGTGATCTGCAAGAAGAAGTAGCTGAAGCTGCTAAGAAGGCCATGGCTGAAGTTGTGGAAAAACGCGTCATTAAGGTCAAGCGCGAGGTTCCTGTTAGTGTTCCTAATTGTAAAAACTGCAAGGCTGCAGAGGAAAAGGCTAAAGAGGCTATAAAACAATATCAATTCAAGCAAAGCAAATCGGCTAAGGCTGTTCGCAGAGTTATGGATAAGATACTTAGTGTTTGGAAAGGGAAATAATGAGCGATAGAAAAATGCCATATTACCATACAAGCAATATAGCAATGTATCATTACCACAATAAGGTAAGAAGGAATGAAGTTAGGTGGAAAATGTGTGATTCAAAAAGAAATGCCCATGTTCTAAGGTGGCAACCAGGCTTGCATGACCCAGAACCCAATCCCAAAAAGTGCCAACTTTGTGAGATAGAAAACAAATGCTGCTGCGATGGAGTGGATTTGTTGCGGTATGGGTGTCAGTGTGGGGGTAAGTAGTAAATGATCAAAACCTCAAATTTTCTAGCCTTTAGCCTAGCCCTAGAAAAATTGAGGATTTGTGATATCATTGATCTATGAAGAATGTTTTTATTTTTGCATTAGCGATACCTCTGGCACTTTTAACTGGATGCACCACCTTGATTCAACAAAATCCCAATCCTAGAAATCCAGTGAGATGGCCTGCTCGGATGCTGGCCAAGACTGACGTTACTGCTGATATCCCAGCCTTCGAATTTGAAAAAGAAGAAGACGGTGTAAGAGAGGGCACTGTTACGGTTGGTGCTGAAATACTGAACTTTGAATATCGTCGGTCTAAGCTACGACCTGAGGAAAAACATGAAGTGGTTTTTGTCTATCGAATTCTCAATGACGCGGGCGGCGTAGTTTCTGGCATGGCTGCTGGGATGATTCTAGATGCCGGTTTTGACTGCATTATTGTAAAACAAGAAAACTTCTTAAGTAAGGCCTGGGTGCGACCGGTTTTGCCTGATGGCGGGAAGGAAAAGAGCTATGATGAGTATAATGCAGCATTAGCTAGGGGTGTTGGTAGAATAATATATCACTGGATACCAGATCAACCCAAGCTAACTGGCCGTTATGCCTTTGTGGGGATTAGCATGGGAGGCATACACGCGGTGGGTGCGGCTAGCCTCTTTCCGGATGCAGTGCTCACTGTTGCTATTATGGCCGGAGGAGGCAACAGTGAGATATTCAAGGGTTCTCAGGAAAGCCTTGTAATATTTAATAGGAATGCGCTGATTAAGCAGTATGCTGACTATTTATCTAAAAAATACCCCGGTAGAGAAATGGGCTCATCAGAAACACTTTATAGAGATATAGAAAAGCTGGACTTCGACATCATACGGGCTGCAAGGGCCGTAGATACCAGAAAGATAAAAATGATGATATCTTTGCATGATACTAGTGTTCCGACTAGTTGCCAATGGAACTTGTATCATGCTCTCGGTGGTCCGGAAGCTAGATTGTTTCCCACAGGGCACTACACCCTAGCTCTATATTACTTCAGTCTCAAAGACCAATTACAAGAGTGGTTGCGGGAGGGTTTTAGTGGCCGAAGCTAGACCCCAACATAAACCCTGTAAATGGGCTGATATACTCTTTACAGTTATTTTCACTATTGTAATGATACTGACAGTCATTGGTCATATCAAAATGGAAATGGATGGGCATAGCCTAGGAACGCCTGAAGCTCCTTTTATCTTCTAAGGGGCTCTAGTTTGATACTATCCGGGCCTGCTGTAATCTTGAATCTCTCTCCAGTTGTTGTAACGTAAGCGGATTCTTTGTAGTAGCTTACCTTTAGGATGCGAGAGAATACAGCCTTTAGATACTCGGGTGCTGGCTTACCTTGTGACAAGAACATACCGAGATAGGCTATATGTTCTGCATAAGGGCCTACCCCGAAAGTATTGGTAACCCAATCGTTTGCAACTGTCTCGCACCACAATTGAATGCCTTTATATCTGTAATCCTTGGCTAGCAATTTGTAGGCTTGCAAGAATACATCATGATTTATCCAATTGCTTATGCCGTCACGATCCATATCATCAAGATGGTGTATATCTTCGTGAACTATTGCAACATAGCCATGTTCGTAAATTTGCTCTTTGTCTAGAACTACTTTTCTTCCGGTTCCCGATAAAGTCAAAAAACTAGCTATAGCAGATCCTACACTAGTTCCTGCTGCAAAAGTATTAAAAGACAAACCATCTACGACTGGTATGTCTTTTATTGCACGGTAAGCATTTTCCATATACTTAGCTTTGCGAAGACTATCTACTGTGGGATAAACTGCTACTTCTTTGTCTGGTATATAGCCATCTAAAGAGATCACTGGGGTATAACAACCAGATAGTGCGACTAGCAATACAACTAAGCTATTCTTCATGGGGTTTAAACATCGTTTCGTTTAGACCACTCTTCATCTGTCATATCGTGGTATTTATTGTGCTGCTTCTTCCAAGGTTCACTACCAGATGGATCCATCAGGTCTGCTGGATCAAAATCCTTAAACGTCTCTTTTAACTGGGTTCCCGCGTTCTTAATGCTGCCGTTAACCTGCTTAAAAAACTCTTTTTGTCGTTTCTTTAGTAGGTCCTGATCCGGCTTAAGCAGCGTAAAAACGGCAGCAAAAGGGGCGGCAACTACTGCGGTCACACCAATTCCAGTGAGCAGTAAATAAGTTCTAGCGCTGTTTTTGATTCTATGGGTTAGTTTCATACCTTTTATCCTAGCCAAGCAAATAATGAATATAGCCACAAGAGACGGTGAGTCCAACTACTACTGCAAAAGCTAGTTCCAGCAACCACACTTTGAGATTGCCTGCGGAAGTCGTTTTGTTTACTTCGCTTCGGACAAACTTAGCCGTAGATTTTCGGATACTGGATGGAAGTGAAGCGGCTTGATTTGGGGGGTTGGACATAGTAGGAGTATATATCTCTAGTAGCTAAAAGCAAGTCATAGCTCAAAATTAAAGATTATTTTCGGCCTAGCGAAGATACCCGGGCATATCCCAGCCAGCCCAAGTTCTGTTTTCTTTAGCACCGTAACAGCGATAGTGCCAAAGAGCATTTAGCTTGCCTTTGAGAGATTTTCTCTTCTTCATAGCTGCAACCCACATTCTAACATCGGGGTTACCTACTAGATACCTCTCTTCTGCTTCGGGATCATCCCAGTTTTTAGGATAAGCGGACGCTGAAGTGTAGTGAGGACATTTAAGTCCAGGAGGGGCTGGCGGGAGTTTTGCTGGGGCTGGTTTTGGTTTGGGGGCCGGTTTTGGGGCCGGTGCGGGCTTTGGGGCCGGTGCGGGCTTTGGGGCCGGTGCTGGCTGTGCTCTTTCGCCGGGGCCAGCTAGCTTAACCATCTGCTCAACCATTTGGGTATATCTGCGAACTATGGTGACAGATACCGAATCCTTGGTTCTCTTGATGTGATCCAACAACCCATAAAATTCATTAGCTAGGTTCTCGGGCTTTCTTGGGGAATCAGAAGCTCTAGCTACAGCTAGGCTCCAGTTAGGTATAGAATCTAACCTAGTGATTAGATCGTCTAAATCTTTCTTTGGATTACCCAGTATTCCTGGTCTAATCATTCCGAACAAGCCTTCTAGAATTCCAAACATAATTACCTCCTACTCATTGTAGCTAAACTAGCTTAAAAATTTGAGAATTTTTCTGATATTTAGCAATTACCTGGTTCAACCCGGTATTCGAATACGGACTTCGCTGATAGCTATCTACAGTTCGCTCTTCTGGTATAGCAGTAGTTGACCATCCTCTGCCGTAATTGAGAGCTTTAAATTCTTCTGCGGTTTTACCCATTATCCTATTTTTAGTAGTGATTATAGGAGAAGCGCTTCTTGCTTCTAGTATTTCAAAGTGTTTTCCGGAAAGATTACCAAACCAAAAATCGTCTAGATTTCCTAAATATCCTGGGCGCATGACTCTATTGTAGCAAGTTTCTGTTATAATTACATTATGCGTTTGATGGATATCAAATATCTAAAAAGATCCAGCGGTATACTAAAGAAATATCCGCATCTAGCGGGGGCTACGGTTAGTTCAATATTTGACAAGATTCATCAAAAAGAGGATGGATCATTTGTTATTACGGGCGATCACCCTAAGCTGGGCTCTATAAATATAGAGGATGGGAGGCACAGTGTGTGGAGCAATCCGCACAGGTCTTATTGTGGGTCAGGGCAAGCCCCGGAAGCAGACAATTGTATTCCTTGGTTTGGAGATAAAGACACGGGCAACTTGCTTTTTGGGATTGGTCCAGATAAGGACGCCGGAAATGTCACTCATCTAAATTGGGAGGAGCATACTAGAAAACCAGATACGTGGGTTTGGGTTTTAAGTCTTATCATCTTATGGATTCTTATTTATGGCAAAGGCTAGATTTGTTATCATTAGTATATGAGACCAGGATTTTTAAATGGAACGGACTATTGGTTTGGTGACATATACCAACCAACTCCTGCCCCACAAAGCTGGAGAAGAAGCTCCAGTCGATCATCTGACGTGCATACCTATCCTGCACCGCAAACAAAACTAGATTGGCAAGACCAATTCTGGGTGGAAGACCCTGTGTGGGAAGACTATCAAGTAGACTAATGATAAACAGATTTAGGCATACATATCACAGAACTGGTCATAAAAACCACTTCGGACGAAGACGCTTCAGTAGAATACGTCGCAAAAACCCTCTGGGAAGAATTTTTGGCTTTCCAAAAAGAGGACTATCTAGTAGCTCTGGTTATGCAAAAATGCCCCAGTCAAAAACATGCCGTATTTGTGGGCAGGATACAAACGAAGGTAAGCCTTACTGCTTGGATCATGTTGAGCATCAACCTTACATCAATAAGTTGATGAGCAGGTGGTCTAAAAAAGGAGCGGAGGAGGAAGCTGTTGGGCGGTCTGGGCCAGACGCGATATCAGAAAACAGCCTCACGTCCGGTGAAATTATTGGGTACCTCCGATTTCATGGAACAAAAACCGTAGAGGGCATATCCCGTGGCTTAAATATTAAGCCCGAAACAATTCACATATATGTAAAGAGGTTGCAGAATAGGGGTAAAGTAAGTTTATCTAGATCCATTAGGGGCAACACCCTTGTTGCTTTGGCTAACAACCGCCGACACGGAAAAAGACGACGATACCGAAGAAATCCGGATTACTCCATGCGGAAACTTCCAAGCCCCAAGTCTGGTCAAAGCTTCCTATCCCGCCTTAAGAGATCTAACACACCTTTGTTCCCAGTCGAAAAATATGTTGACCTAAATGCTACCCCGGGAGAAGTTTTCCTTCCTGCGGTCTTGCCAAGTGGACGACACACCATATCTAGATACGGATCAATAGCTCTACCCAAGGGAGCCGCCAATTTTCTTTTATTGTCAGAGGGTAAATCTCCTTTTATTATTACTCCTCAAGGTGCTGAGTGGAAATACAAAGAAGAGATCTCAGCTAAGCTCTATGATCTAATAATGAATCTGGATGATATTGGTTCTTGGGAAGACCTGTGGGTAAAATGTGGAGGGCTTCAGGGGTTGGGATGTAGTGCTGGATCATTTGAAATATACCTAGTTAGCCGACATAATGAACGATATAAACTGATTAATGTTAGTATGGATTATGGTGATGAATCTGGTGTTCTAGGGGTTCGACATATTGGCCCCAAGGGTGTTAAAATACTTCGAGTTCCTCAGGATGTATATGAGTATTCAGAAACTCCGGATGGTGGTGTGGCAAGAGTTCCCTATTTTCTTCCTATCATTGTCTATAAAAATTAATGCCGAAAATCGAATTCATTATAACCTTGCGGTGTAAAACTTGTGGAGATATAGCAAGCCTAGAAATCCCAATCAACTTTGCTGATGCATCGACTGCTATCCAAAAATTTAAAGATGAGCATGAGCATCCAACCCCCAATCCCTGGGTGATCTAGCTCTTTCTTCTGCGCAATTTTCTGCTTTTATCTGGGCAACTTCGTCTATTATGCCCAGTCTGCTTGCAAAGACCGCATTTTCGTGCCCCGCCTTTTGCTGCTTTTTTCTTCGGAAGACCTTCCTTTACTCGTTGGATTACAGTTTGTGGTACCCCTCGATAGTCTTCATGTTTTTTCACTGTTGCTGTAATGTCTATTGGAGTGTCATCCTGGTAGCTATCTTTAAGCCACTTAGCAACCTCACTAGTATTCCACCAAGTTAGGTTATTCCCATCTGAATCTTCCAATTTAATTAGAGTGCTAATACCATATTGTGTTTGTCGTGTTTCTCCTATAAATACAACTGTAACCCCAGGAAATCCTTGTCTTACTTTGGGAGTCCCTACATGAACTGTATTTTCTGCTTTTTGGGCTCTTCTAAGAATATCACGTTCTTTTTTAATTTCTCGGTTGTAGGCACTAACCAAACTAGCGACTAAGCCTACTGTACTATTTTTATTTCCTGCTTCGACAACCCCATTACGGATCGATACTCCCAGATTATAGATATAATCGCCGCCGTCTGTAGGCAAAGCCTGGCCCCACTGGATAGCATCTTCGGCTAGTTTTTCATCTTCTTCGTTGACATATAATTGATTCTCAGCAACCCATAATCGTCTGGATCTAGCTGCCTGGGCCCCGAAAGGGGGGACCAAAATCTCCAAAACATTGCTTGCTGTGGAAGGGTGGCCATGTTCTGCTTTACTTTTGGGAACCCATCCCAGGCGTCGAACAACACAAGCTGTAGTGGCAACGAATTGCTGCAAATTGTAAGTAGGAGACCTAAAGCCGCCGCCCCAGCCGCCCTCTTCAGCATCATGCATAATATCGCCAACAGACATTAGAATCTCTGCCATACTTAGGATTCTGCTAGGGTCTTTGTGGCCCAGGAAATCTCGGAGGCATTGTCTACCTACTTGTCGGTGCTCTCCGTTGTCGTGGCGTAAAATAAAAACATCATTACGGCGGCGCTGGGTATTGCAGTGGTCGCAGTCTTTTGGGTCTGCCAAGCGGTACTTTGTTGGGCAGACTTTACCAGGAATACACTTAACTAGGTTTTCCCCACTGATTTGGGGGGTTATTACTGCAATCAACCCCCAGCCAGAGAGCTTGGGGGCTTCTCCGGTGACCGTTACGTGATAAACTATTTCGGTCCAAGTATCTTCGCCATCTTTTTTAGTAACTTGTCTTTCATCTATAATGCTCAGAACAACGGGGGTGCTGCCTAGCTTTACTGCTTTATTATTGAGATCAGCTATCGATGCTTCGAGTTTTGCCCAGTTTGCTTCTGGTATTTCATAGATAGGTAATTCATCATCTGGATTACGAGATAGGCAATCCCAAGGATTTTGAGCATACCTAGCCAGATTTGTAGTGACAATATGACCTTGGTTCTCGGCTTCTCTTTCCATGTGTCTTGCAGTGCCTATGGCATCCTCTAAATCATCGGTGTAATAACTTTTTCCTTCGGAAAAGCTGTTATTTAGGTAGTACTTAACTACCCACTCATCGTAATCGTTCTGCGAAATAGCTAACTTAACTTTCATAGATTTATTATACCAGTATTCCAGCATTTTAATGAACAATTTTGGTATACTGCCAAAATGAGAAATTTTATACTCTTATTCGTTTTATGCATGACTTTGCTTACTTCGGGCTGTGCTGTTCGTTTTCGTGGAATTCGTGGTACGGTAATTATACCTATCCCCCGGGTTAGTGTTTACCATTCTTGTAATAGGAGCTGTCACTGGCATTACTACCATGTCTGCAGCTGGAGATGTTCTCATTACAGAGTGGTTATTTATCCTCATGGGCACTCTTGGCACCAATGTCATCACCACTGTGCTCACTAAATTATATTGAAGTGAGTGGCTTGGGGGTTCTTTTGGTATACTTATCTACTATGATACAACCAAACCCCGACCTAACAAATATAGATCCAATGAAACTTGACTTCGATCTAGACGTAAGGCATCTCTCTAGAGAACTCATTATTACTATTAAAGTATTAGATGATAAGACATTCTCGGCTTTATCTGTAGAAGCACTTTCTATCTTTGCAGATGCGAAGATAGAGTTCGCTAAGATGAAGAAAGATATGTTAGACCTTAAAAACCGGAAACCTTAGTTACTACTTAACATATTTGCTAAACTTAGCATATATGTTTAGATTGCCTAACCTAGTGATTATTGGTTTGACCTTTTTTATTACTAGCTGCGCACCACTACAAGTAAGATCTACCCAAACACAAGTAAAAAATCCTCTCTATGATACAGTTATATTTGACATAGCTAGTGTTAATACTGGTACGCCTAGTTCTGAGGCATTAGAGTTTTTCCGTAGTAAAATTGTTCAGTATGGAATAGGAAACCGTGTTATATTTCGACAACGGCAGGATATTCCAGGCCCTAATGTCTGGACACCTGGGCAACTTAGGCAGTTCGAGGAAAATAACAGGCTAATTCGTGATAAAAATGCAGAGGATAGGATTTTGGTTGTCTTCATTGCTTATCTTCCTGGGATATACCTCGGAGGGTCTTCAACTACCATAGCCGGGATACAATATGGGGATACATCTTTTGCTATTTTTAGAGATATTACGGATGATGATTGGGAGGGGGTTGTCCTGCTTCATGAATTAGGGCACATGATAAGAGTAGCTTGGTCGCGAGATGAGCCTCCCTCTAACCCAGATCGTCCCCACCACTGTAATGATGAAGACTGTACGATGTTCTGGAGAGCTGGAACACATAGGACTAATTTTTGTATAAGATGTCTTGGGGAATTGCGAAAATTAAGAAACTAGTTGTCCGGAATTTGCTTTTTTATCTTGTTCTAATACATTGGTCTTATGAAAGTAACTAATAAATCCCTGCTAGACTCCGTCGCAGCACTAAATGAATTAAATGAAGTTTCCTTGCCTGTCAGGGGGGCGCTAAAAGTAGCTAAAATTTCTAGAAAAGTAGATGAGGCCCTAAGCGATTACAACAAAGCTTTGGGGATTGTCCAAAATCAATATGTTGAGCATGATGAGAATGGCGAGCAGGTCGTAAAAGCCGATCCAAATGATTCGGGTAGGGGGTTTTTGGTTTTTGCAGATAGAAAGGCTTTCGATAAAGCCTTTAAGGAGCTTGTCTCAACTGAAGTTGATGTGGACCTCCCAAAGCTAGTGCTGAGTGACCTGGAAGGGCTTAACTTGAAACCTTCTATACTGTTTGCCCTAGATTGGGTAATCGATTCTTAATTTGCTACAATAATTAAATGAGAAGACCTGGTTTTTTACAAGATTATCAAGGGTATACGCCCCGAAAATTGAAAGAATTCCGAGGACTCTCTAGCTATGCGCCTTTTGGTTCGATGCCCCCTAGTATGGGGCCTCTTATACCGGGGCCACCCAGCCCATCACCAAGAGCACCTATTCCGCATCCCTGGTCTTCTGGGCATGTGTCCCGTGGAATGCAGCGTACTTGTCCAAGCTGTTAGCGTAGGGGATTAAGAGGTGCTGCTCCTCGATGGACATAGCTATAACCACCCTGATTAGCCACTCCAATATCATGTAGCCATTTCTGGTTTACTGAATCTGCTTCTTTGCCTCCTGTCCTGTAATAGAGATTTTGAATTCCAATACAGGATATAATAGCTCTTTCATACCCATTTGCTTCTCTCCAAGCTTGCCCTCTTCTTATGATACAATCAATTTTCTCATAGCCCTCTGTGAACCCTCCATCAGAGATAATTATAAGAGTAAGTTCGGTTTTTCTAAGCTGCAGTGCTTTGCGTAAAGCATTTCCGGCGTAAGAAAGAACCCCCCGTTGCCATTTTTTTCTTGCCCAATTATGGGCTTTTTTGAAGGCTTGCGGGGAGGCTTCCCGCCATTTTCTAAATCTGTCTACACCCTTATCGTTAAAAGTGAACATACAGAAATTTAGTTCGTCGCTAGGGCATCTCGTTGCTTCCTGGAAAGCTTTTTGGGCTTTCTCTACCCGGTCTTGATTCATACTATGACTAGTGTCAATAACGAATGCCCAATTTTTAGTTAGTTGGGTTTTGGGGTGCTTAATCACAGTCATGTGATAGTTATCTGGTTTTTTTCCTGATTGAGCAAAACAGATACTGGACAGTAATAGCATTACTGGAATCAAAGGGCGCTTCATAGGTACCTCAAGCCTTAGCTTAGCAGAGTCTCTAGAAATTTCAAGGGGTGTGCTGGCAACGACACCCGAAATTAAAAAGCTCTCTAGAGGAGCAAGAGCATTTATTCAAAAGTAATATCTCAAGTAATTCATTATCAGAACAAATCATTATAAATGGGGGAACAGGTATAAGCTTCCATTGATCCTCTTTTAGGGTCCAAACATTTTTATCATCAAAGGGGTAGTAGCTATTAGCATCGGAGCATATTAGTATTTTTTCAGGTACCATTACAAAAGTATACCAGAATCTAATTTTAGGGCTAGGCATAAAAAAAGCGTCGAGGTTATCGACGCTTCTTTAGTGCTTGTATAGCTATTAAGCTGTGCGCGTGGCCTTAGCCTGTGCACGACGCTCTTTTGCTGCTGCTCGTAGCGACAGAGCTTCCTTCTTAACTTTTTGAGCAACTTCCTGCACGCTCTTAAGCTTCTTACGGAGCTTCGTTGCACGATCCTGCACACCGGCTTTGGTGGCAGTTCCGCGAAGCTTATCATAATCAGCCCTAGCTGATTTTAGCAGAGCTTCTAGTTCATCGAAAAGGGTTACTTCTGTGGTGGTCTCGGACGTTGTTGTTTCAGTACTCATTTTTTCTCCTATTGCCGTCTTTAGGCTGTGTTTAGCATACCAACTGCTTCTGACACTGCAAGGAGGTAGGACATTAAAATTTTTAATTTATAGATGTCGGATGGTATTGATACCATATAAATATGACAAGAATACCAGAAAAGATTGCGTACAAAATTCTAAATTATCTAGGAAACCGTGATAAAGATGGGCCACTCAAGACAGCAGTAATGGCTGTAGGGCTGCGGGCTGCTGTTAAATTTTTGCATTACCAGTCCATGAAAGGTATCTATGAAGCTAAAGAGGAGTATCTTGGTGAGGAGACCTCTAAATAGAGGCCAAAAATCCTGGGCCGTAATATTCAACCCACTCATAGGCTAATCTAGTTTCTTCCGTATCCTGGTCTTCCGTAATTAGTAAGGGTAGGGGGAGGTCATCTGGTATAAGGCCCCACCCATTGCCGTCACCATCAATCCAGGCGGAGTCGAAATCTTCGAAATCTCTTAAGTAAGACGTAGATAATCGACGTGCTTCATCTTCTGTCTTTGCTATTGAGTATATGACCCCATTGAACCAGATATGATTTGATCTCTCAAACGTAAATGCTCCACAATTGCAGCCCTGCCTAAACAGCTGGTTTGATGTACAGTTACAAGCCATATCAAATTATATCAAATTAGGCAGGATAAAATAAGTCTTTCGCTTGCTCGATAAGGCGGTTTTTAGTCTCTTCATCAAGCTTAAGCAGATTTGTAGACCAAATTACTCCGGTTAAGAAATACTTTACTTTTTCCTCTCTTACTCTTTTTAGCTCCTCTACGCTAGCTATTGAGCGGTCCCACAAATCCGTAGATCCTTTAATAGCTTTTTGAAGCTTAGCTAGTAAGGTAAGATACTTGGGCTCTAGTTCTTCAAAAATACTCTCGTGCCCACCTTTAAGCCGCGCATAGTCTTTTAGAGCTTTTTGATATTCAATTTTAAGCTGACGTATATTCTCTTCAATTGTTTTTATGACTGCCTGGCCTGCCTTGATAGCTTTATCCTCTTCAGATAACACTAGTTAAAGAACATCCATAATATATACAATATGGTGGCGCTGCTCATCAGCTTTACCAGAGGCATTCTAGGGTCTTCTGTTTGACCAAAGAATCCATGGGGCAACATAGAAGGTACTATATTTCTCCCTGTATAATTAGGAATAAATTCTTCTGGGTGGCCCCCTCTCCGCCTAACATCGGATTCCCATGCTTGCCTAAAAGCTCCCTGTGCTGCTGCTATTTCGGCTGTATTTCCTCGGGAAACGGCGCTATTGTAATCAAAGGCCGCATCAGAAACCTGACGCGCAGCTGTTGTATTGGCCCGCATCGCGGCACCAACAGGATCTTCTCTACTAGTTGCCCAGGCATTTAAGCTATAACTCATACTTGGATTTTACCAAAATCCGAGCTAAAGTGCTATTACTACTAGTCACTTAAATGCTAGTCTTGTCCTTAGCATAGCTTTTAAGCTGTTTAAGGATCTCTACCTTCTCTCTTGTTAGGTCTTTGTCATCCAGCCGCGTCTCTATTTCCTCATAGAACTTAGCTACCGTGAAGCTTCCACCGCCATCTTCGCTATTCCATCTGTTCTGGCAATACTTCTTCCACCTAGCCTGTTCGGTCTTTGAAAGTGTTGATGGGAAATTTCTCGCTCTATACCGGAAAAGTAATTCAGGCAGCCTAGGATCCTTGAATTTAAAGTCTATTTTTTTCAATTCTTTAGAGGGTGTAGATCTAACTTTTGCTATTTTAGTTTTATCGGACCTATCAAAAAACCCATCGTAGAGCATTAATTCCGGGTCTGTTCGGCTCTTGAAAGATTTGTGGTATGCGGTCTGTGCAACAAAACATACATCGCTTTTTCCCATCAACTCAGTTATGTGTTTTTCGCATAGCTGCTTATCTATGCCCAGCCTTTTAGCGCTTGCTTGGCTGACCATATTTAACGGAATAATTACCGGGCACTTATTAGAGTTTATCTCGTGCAAACCTATACGCTCATCACTGCTTAGCCCTTTGGTAAACAACCGCTCTCTTATTTCTCTAGCACTTAAATCTAGCAGGGGAGCAGGATCTTTTAAAATGTTATATACTATAGCGGCATTTCCTTTGACTGGATGCATCGCTACAGGGAATACTACTGCTACATAGTTATTATCGGAGCCATAAAAACTATCTACGTGGACTAAAGCTTTTGGCGCTACTAATCTCTTTTTTTCTATGCCTAGAAGCTCTGATGCTGCGGCTTTGGTTCTATGTGCATAGCAATGCTTATACAATCTGGGATGATGTTCTTTGATGAGTTTAGCTAGCTCTATGGTTGCATATACATCGGCCAAGGCATCGTGGGCATTATGCCCAATACCATTTGCTCGGGTTAGATCCTCTAATCGAGTGCTATATTTTCCATCATCTTTTTTAGGCCATACTATAGGACTTTCTGGGTTGAAGGCTCTCACAAGCCGGACAACATTTATTAAATCCCAGCGGCTATTACCATGTTTGCTGTGATGGTCATATGGGTTGTAAAAGTTTCGGTAAAGAGCGTACCTAGTAAACTCATCATCGAAGTTAGCGCTGTTGTAGCCAACGCTGCAGGTTTCTTCTTTGATTAGCTCTTTGTATATAGAGGCTATGAATTTGGCCTCAGACACCCCTTTTTTGTTAACAAACTGCGGGGTGATACCAGTAACCAGGCAAGCCCCGGGGTCGGGCACTATATCGGGCGATAATTTGCAATATTTTACTAGGGGTTTTCCAACGATATTCAAATCGGTGTCGGTGCGTACTCCTGCGAACTGAGCCAGCCTATCTCGGGCTGAGTCTATTCCGAAGGTCTCATAGTCGTGCCAATATAGAGTTTCCATAGCATGATTTTAGGCCTCTTTTGAAGAATATCAACGAAGCAGTATTTAAAACCGGTATTGAAGTCCTTTTGGGTATAATTAAATGTGCGCAGATTTTTATTTATCCTACTATTCCTAAGTTGTTTATCTGGATGCACTGCTACACGCGTATATAATTCTCTATCGGAGATTCCGGAAAATGATAATTTATCAGGCTATAGTTCAATTTCAGGCGTTAATAGTTCAATCTTAGGTAAATATTTTACTGAGGAAGCACACAAAGCTGTAGAACATATACCTGTTATTGATGGTTTGATGCTAAAGCCTTATGTGGTAGGAGTTAATATCTGGAGCCGGTTAATTAGTGTGATACTATTTAATGGTTTTGAGAGAAAAGTCGTTGTGTCTAGGAATTTTCTGGGAAGGGAAGCTACTGTTAGGACTTTTTTGCATGAATACATACATCATCTTGATGACATGGATCGCGATGGGGAGGGGGAATGGATTGATCATCGAGAATTTGCTCTCGCATTTCACAGGCTTTTACAAGATTCTGGTTACGCAGAAGACGTAGATCATTATTTAGAAGTATCTGATGCTTTTATTACAAATGTTTTCGGGGTGGGTGCTATGAGTGAGATAATAGCTTATATTGGCGGGTGGGTAGCTACAAATAAGTGCCCCAATTACATGAAGCTGGTATATCGTAAAATCCTAAAGTGACAAAAAAACCGCAGAAATTTCTGCGGTTTCCTTGTGAGGGGCAAGCGTTATATCTATAATATATGTAATATATAAGAGTAAGTCAATCTTTGTCCAAATCCTGTACCTTATATATTTTGCTAAACTTTATGTGTCGAGAGTCTTCGTCTCTAATGCTTAGGGTATCATCATGAAGCCCTTTATACTGCCCAAAAAATCCTGAATACTTAGCTTGACCATAATACTGCCCAAGGTCTCTATAAAAAGCACTGTCAAGATGGCAGGTTCTTCTGGCAGGAAATAAGGCTTTATCGTTACAGTATGTTCTCCAAGCTACCTGGCTAGCATCTAACTTTGCTTCTGGGTATACTTGTTGTGTTTTATTATACCAGCATTTTCTTCTGTTAAATTTGTGCAATTGGTGTGATATCTTGCGTAATAGGAAAGGGGAATCAAACTCTTCGTGCGGCTTTTCCTCAAAAGGATTGTATAAAATGACATGTGAATAGCAGTAATGACTATCTGGATTTTTCATAGACCACTCTCTTAGGTCCGAAAAATAAGAAGGCACTAAAGCATCATCGTCGCATAACATAATAGCCATTTCAGCATTACTATCTGCTAGGGCCTGATTCATAGTAACCCCAACCATGCTACCGCCTTGTCTATTTTTATCATCAATGCTATGTTCAGTATTGTAAAAAGTTACTTTATCTAGATGTTCCTTTAATATTTCTTCGGCTACTGGCTTTCCTGGTTTTATGCTTCCATCATCTATAAAGGCCAGATGCCAATCATCATAGTTCAAGTTTTTAATACTTAATAGGGCATTTCTGACCATTAAAGGTCTTTCATAGTAAAGCAGTAGAATAAGTATCTTCACTCTTATAGTCTATCAAAACAAGCATAGATTGGTATGCTTCTTGGGCTATTGATTAAACCCCTACGCACCAGCCACGGCCTTTAGACCATGAGCCTACTGTGACGTCATTAGCTAAAAATAGAGTTACAGATACACCATCTTGCTTCTCTGCTTTTACTTCTATATTTTGATAATGCTCTTCTAGCTTGGCCTTGAGCTTGGTTCGGGTTATCTTTAGCCCCTCAGGAGTAAGTGACTCAGTGGTTTCTTGGGTGGTTTCTGCAGGCGCAGCTTCTTGCATGGGGGCCGATTTATCTTTCGACACTTCATCGGCAAGGGTAAATCTCACCTTGTGCGTAGGCCCATCATCAGTTCCTCGTCCCCGCATCTTGGTTCGTCTATTGAACTCAAATAAAGGAAGTCCTAGCATGGTTCTGTATCGATTCAACTCCGATACAAAAAATCCAAGATCATTTCCGGGATCTTCTTGGAGTTCAATAGGTTTATTCCACTCTAGAAAGTAGGCGATGTTATTTAATGTATTTTTAATCTGTTTTTCCATTTTTATATGGTAGCTCTTTCTAAAAGAAGATCAAGAGGTAGACAAATTAAAATCCGTTGCACCTGCATCCGGCTCGCAGGAGAAGCATGATACTGCAGTTACATAGTTTTGGCAGAGCCAACTCCGGCTTAGGGAATTCCATGTAAATACTTGTTTTGGTTTCCGCCTTGAGTTGGTCTAGGTGCTTCCAAAAAAGTGATTTTTTGTCGTTATCTTTTATGAAAACAGCAGACAGGGAGGATATTAAATTTCCATTGCAATCATAAGCATCGTCCTCAACGCGCAGGGATGTGCCCGCCAGGTTTGCCGCCTTTTCATAATTAGCTATCTTCTTGTCCAGCTTTGATTTATCACAATTTGTCACAAAGCCTTTTTTCCACTTAGGGGCTTTGGCGTAGTCCCGGTAGCTCCATACTGAGAACGGTCGGTAACGCTCATAGTAATTTGTGGTTATATTAGTGGGTTGTGAATAATACATGCTAACTCCTATATCTATTCTACCGTTTCTGACGTAGCTTTCAATGCTTTTTTAAGTTCAATAGTAGGCGAGACCCAGGGCCCCTTTTTCTTAACCTGAACTCTACTACAGGTATAGCACCAAACTTGATAGGGGCCCTTATCTGTTAGGTAATGGTGGGTTATGGGGTGCTTACACACCTTTTTTGGTGGGGTTAAAATAACAGGCTTAAAGATCACACGCAGCAATGCGGTAATCAACAATCCAATTACTAGGCCCAAAAAAAACATCTCTTAAAGAGTAATCTAGAAAAAGAATTTTACAAGCCCGGAGGTGTCTTTATCCGTGGTAATATCAAGATATGAAAAAATTATTACTTATACTACTTCTAACTGCTGGCTGCACGAGCCCTCACAACTACAAGGATCCTGTGGATCCAAGCCAAGTAACTACCCAGGATCTGCACAACCATGCTGTTATGCTTGAAACTAAGTATCAACGATATAACCAGGCTGAGGGTATTATTTGGCAAGCGTACAGAACTGATCCTGCTCTAGAACATCCAAATAAGTACGGCAGTGGTGGAGATAGCTGTATCTTTACAGGGCACAAACTTGCGACTGATGTCTTTCGTTATGGGGTTACCAAGGAATCTGCTGATCTGGATAAGGTTATGCAGAGCTTGCGGGGGCTTTATATTCTTACTCATATATCTGGAACACCAGGTGTCATCGCTCGGTGTGCATTTCCGGAAAACAGATCTTCTGAGTGGGGATATCCCGAATCTTGGGGTGGCAGGGACCAGCGATTTGTCCATACCAGTCAAGGGAATATTGCTGATCCTATGAACGGGGGTCATTTTCCTAAAATGGTTTACTACACACGCGGCACTAAAGACCAGCTAACTGGCGTTCTTTTTGGGCTAGCAACAGCTTGGAAACATCTAAAGGCAGAAAATGCTGGGGACACCGGGCGGGTAAATCAGGCTAGGCTAGTTCTGGCGAGAATTTCTGAAGATGTATATAACCATCTTCGTGCTTATGATTTTAAGATACGAGATGAAAATGGAGATAATGATACTACTGCGGATTCTGTTTCTGGTTTGTTATACGTAAACCTTTTGGCTGTATACCGTGCTACTGTTGGTATTACGAGCCCAGATAGGGCGGCCCGTATCAACGAAAAGTATGGGGATGAGTTTTCCAGCGGATTTTTCAATCCCCATGACTCGGTAAATATCTTCTCTAGCTTTTCTGGATATTATGCTTGGAATCTTCGTCATCTGAGGGGGTATAGCATCTACATCTTAGAAGAGAATGCAGAAAGAAAATCACTCATGAGAAGGTGGTTTGAGGACCGGCTTTGGCAGTATACTTCTGGGCACCTAAATGCTAAGTTTGCTTTTATCCAAAATGCGGTCAATCCAGCTATCGGCGGGCTGGAGGATGCTCTGTTTTCTATGAAATCCTTGCGGCTTAAGCCGATAAGAAGTTATAGTTCTCCCCTGGCTGACGATGAGAGAAAGCCTAGCTTATTGCAAGTTCTTGCTGGGGACACGGATCGTTTTGTTCTTCCTCCGCACCTGAGAAAACCTACTAGCTACTCAACCTGGCAAAAAGAACCTTGGGACGTAGGGCATGCCGGAAATGGCGCGAGCAACTCAACAGGACTAGACTTTATGCTTGGGTATTGGATGGGCCGATACCATGGATTTATTCCCGCGAAGTAGCTGGGTTAGACCCAACGCCCAGTGAGCGGCGAATAGTATTTATCATCATGGCACAAGCATTCACACTCTAGATGTAGTGACGCTCCGTTTTTTCCCGTATAGCCTACCAGATATTCCCCCTCACACTTTGAGTGTGAGTCTTTGCCGTGAAGAGCATGCAGACAACTGTGGGTTAAATGCTCTGAGTACCAGCATTTGGCTGTTTCGCATTGGGTAAAAGATGCGTGGCGGCAGGACGTTTTATTTTTAGTATCTCTAAAGAAAAGTTTCTCTTCACCCATACCTCTATTATAGCAAACTGGTTATGATGGGGGTAGCTATCATAAGATGTAGCAATACTACATATAATATAAAAAGGCTAAGTAGCAATAGAATAAGCACCCTTTTATTATAGTGGAAAGCTAAGCAATAACAAGTCTAATTACTAGCTGCTTAGGAGTCTTAATCTTCTAGTTTGAAACCTTTTTTAACGAAAGTTACTAATCTTTTTCCTTTATGGTTAGCAATAAGCTGGTCCCCACCTCTGGGATTTCTATTTCGCTTAATGCGACAATCAGCCTTGGGGACCATTACATGTCTTTTATTGGCTACGTCATAGACTCGGACTTTGCCCTTAGGAGGGTTTCTCCTAGAGGTCTTTGCTTTTCTAGTTTTTGGGCGGGTGCGGGAGCGGGTGCGGCTAGTTCGTGATTTAGCTTGGCCCTTCTTGGTGCGCTTGAGCTTGGCTTTTACTCTAGTTTTAGATCTTGGTTTTGCCTTGGTCTTAGGTTTTGCCTTGGTCTTAGGTTTTGCCTTGGTCCTAGCTTTTGTCTTGGTCTTTGCTTTGGTTTTAAGTACCTTGGTCTTTCTTTTAAGAGGCTTCTTTAACTTACCTGCTTTTTTAGCTTCGCTAACTACTTTACGTGCGACTTTTTTCTTATCCGCCCCATATCGAGAATCTTTTATTATTTTCTGCGCTTCCGCAATGCTCATTTTTACCATGATAATCTCCTAATCGGATAGTAACAAAGATAAGTTGAGTTGATAGGGCTAAACATCTGGTGCTATAATTAGAAGAACTATTTGATGTCTAAGGACGTTGGTTCTTCTCTTTTTGGAATGCTCCACAACTACAGCCGCCATTTATCAAAGCCCGAAGGTCACAGCTACACTGTATAGGCAGTCTCTTAGTTAGGTCCATCAACATTCTTTTGGGGGTATAAAAAGTATCCTTAGGGTGCTCTACCAAGGAAACTATATAAAACACGGCCATAATCCTGACCATGGATTTAACCAACACTATTCGTCCTGATATCTCTCCGAGATTAGTGTGCAGATTTTTGGATCTATTATTGATCCAGCTTATAGGCTCATTATAGCAGTTGTTTCTAACATCGAGTCTATATTCGGAACCTATTTGTGGGGTTGACATCGATTTATTATAGCATTTTATTAGCCAATCTCTGCTATCTTTGCTAAAATACTGTGCATGAGAAATATCATTTTATGCCTAGCTTTGATGTTAATAACTGGATGCAACTCCGTTGCTCTTGATGAGAAATGGCTGCCGCTAGAAGAGATGGTGGAGCGGCCCACAACAAATGGTAGCAGTGGTATAACTACCACTATTGGTAGAAAAATATATAGAGCCAATATTGATGCTTACTTGGAGAAAAACCCTCCCGGCTCTGCTCGCTTTGACAGTTTGCTATACCATGAGCAGATTCATTCAAAGCGACAACTAAAAATGGGCCTGGCTACCTGGCTAGCTAAGTATGGCACAGATATCGAATTCATGCTAAAAGAAGAACAGCTTGGTTACTATGCCGCTCTTCATAATCTTCGTAGGCGCGGTATGTCGAGAAGCGCAGAAAGCATTGCTTTGTCTATGAGTAAGTACAAAAATCTTGTTGGGTCTATGGTTAGCTATGAAGACGCCTTAGCCTGGGCACGAGATATGATCTCCGGTCGCTGGAAACCAGCTGAAGAGGATCTTTGGTCACTACCAGAATGGCTAGTGAGATTAGGGCACTCTTAGGCGGTCTATTCCCAATCTCCGTCATCATCAAAGTCTTCTTCGCCGTTCTTCCACGCCTCGAATTCCTCGTCACTGAGTCCTAAGAATTTCTGAAGCTCTTCATCATCCATTTGACGCATCTTTTGCATCATATCGTGTTGCTGTTTCAGCTTCTCTTTGTGGGTTTTCTTTCGCTTAGCAGCTTTGCGCTGCTTCTTGTGCATACGGGCTTTACTTTTAGCTTTAGGTTTCTTCATAGCTAAACTGTAATCGGTTTTTAGCTTATATCAATACTTTGGACGTTTTAATTTGATGGGGAAGAGAATAGCATTCCAACAAAAGCCAGCAACCCGATTAGCATCCAAATAGGTAGAGTCTTTTTATTCATAGACTGCCCTAAGCCAGCTAAACCCGCTAAGCCGCCTGTAAGCCTAGAGCGCTGCTTCAACAATAACCCCAGGTTTTCCCTAGTTACTAAGAGCTTGCTCCTGGCGGATATCTTTCCTTCTGGCGAGCCTTCTTGGATAATACGCTCTAAACCTCTTAGATTAGCTTCGTATTCCGCAATAGCTTGTTCGACTTCTGGTAATGTTTTAACCATAGTATGATTCTAGCAAAAGTTCTCGAATGTAACTAGGATTTTTGCAATTCTACCTGTATCTCTGTCAGTTTTTCATTAACATCTAGTCGGATACTGTCTAGGCTTTCTTGAATATCAGCCACACTACTTGCTACTCCATTGCTTAGCTTGGTTAGCTTACTTTTTACACTTGTGATCTCTTTCATCTTTCGTTGGACGGCTTCTAGCTTTTGCTTAATCAAACCCGTATTTACAGATTCTGTATCACTTTCTTCTAGTTGTAGAACTAATTTGGCATACTTAATGCTTATTTCCAGGTATTCCAACGGTGTAATAATGTGTCTTCCGTATACATTCCAGCTACCAATCTGTTTCTGTAAGTTTTCCTTCTTGGGAACCACTATTAGTCCTATTTTTGATCCACGCTCCCTCATTGCTTCCTTTAGGTAGCTAAGCATTGCTGGCAAGCTCTTTAGGCGTCCGTAGTTCTTAGCATCCAATACTAGGGTTGTGTCGGTTCCAGCAACGTGATAAATATAGTCCCCTTTCTTGCTGCCACTAATGACCTCCACTTTAAGGCTAGTATCTTCTACCACATCTCCGTAAGGATGAGATATTCGTTGAAGCTCCTCGAATACTTTATCTTCGAAAGGGAAACCTTTTTTGGTTGTGCTCTCAAGTAATTCTTGCTGTCCTGCCATTTTCATGACGGTGTCTCTTAGTAGTGATATTTCTTGCTTTAGGCCATTATACACTTGTCCCAGAGGAGTTTTGGTCAAGTCATTGTAATTGATTGCCATCTTTTCTTCGATAAGAGACAAGACTTGCCCATTTTCTCCAAAATGATGGTTAACTAGTGTGCTGAGCTTTCCTACAAAACTAGTCGTATCAGTTGAAGAAAATTGTGCTTGAAGCTGTTTATCAAATTCTTCTATTTTATTGGTCACTGTAGCCAAGTAGCCTAGGGTGTTTGTTGGGTCCATTTTACGATCAAGCTGCTCTCTACTGGTTTGTATTTTCTGTGCCTCTGTAGAGATAGATTCTTTAGTATCATGTAAAGCTTGTGTTAAACTTGCATTGACCTTATCTGCTTGGGCATTGATAAGTGTGTGGGCTTGATTTAAAAAACTGCCTGCTTGGGAGGGATTTAGGTTATTTTCTAATATTGTCTTCATTTGGGAGTCAAAACCATGGAACTGCTCTTGGACTCGGCACATTATGTCGCAGAAACGTGCTTCGATAAAATCCAGGTTCTGGGACTGCTGGAGGCGGCTAATGACGCTAATGCCTATCTCGAATGCTTTGGCTGCCTCCGAATCTATTTGGTGGGGAGGAAGATTTTTGAAATATTGGATTATCTCGGGATGCTTGAGCCTGAGATTGCATATTTCCAAATAATCGTCGCATATCTGGATTGTGGGGATAGAATAGGTTGTTTCAGCCATTCTTCCATAATAGCCTAGATTACTTGATTCGCAATGGGAGAGGTTTTAAATCTTCTTACAAGCGACCCAAGCTAGTTTTGCTCCAATTAGTGAGGATGCGATTAGTGCAAAAACAAAAATAACTGCTGTGGTGCGCCTTGGTCGCCCATAAGGTGCGTGAGAAACTCTGTTACCTAATATATTTAAGCTGACTTCGGGGCGTATGATCTTAAGTAATCTCGTATCTTCAGAGCTAATTGGCACTTCTTCAGTTTCTGGGGTTGGGTCAACGGGAGCGTCGTCATCGATACTGATGCCCACAGCTTTCACTTTCATTAACTCTGAAATATCAACAACTATATCGGGTGTGACGTTACTCCGAAAAATGACTTTCGTCCCAGATTCTCCTAAAATACCTAGGCCAGCTTTAGAAAAAAGCTTCCCAATATTCAAACCAGCTAGATCCTGTCTTGATGTCATGTAAGTATTGTAACAAAATGTGATTAAATTTTGCTAGTTTTTGCTAAACTTAGCTAAGGAGCAAGTAATGATACAATCTTTTATGGGCAGTCGCGGGTTTGGTAACTACGGAAACGTTGAATATGGTTTCGGACAGGAGTCTATGGATTGGATGAGTGACCCCTCGGGCAGCGGATTAATGACAGGTGGTGCAGATTGCGGGTGCCCGGAGAACCCTAAAACCGGTAAACCAGGTGTTTGTAATCCTAGCATGAAGGGTCAAAGCGAGATGTCTAGTGGAATCACCTTTGATGATAAAGGGTGCCCAGTACTCAGAATCTCAAGTGATGGCAAAACAGCAGAAATCCTAGTTGATGAAGCCTCTGCTGGTCCTACTGCTAAACAATTTATTGCTCAGACTAGATCACAACCAGATATAGAAGTAGTTAGCCATCAAAGTTGGTTTGCGGCATTGCCTATTACGAAGAAGCTTGCTATTGCTGGTATGGGCTTCGGTGCGCTTCTGGTTTTGATTTTTGCTATTAAATCCTAAGATATAATCACTTAGCCATATATTGAAAGATTTCTCGTAGGGCTCAACGCCCAGTTTTTCGCAAGCCTCCACATAGTGCTCCAACAAAAACCCATTTTGGGTAGTGCAATGAACTCTGTGCTTGGCCTCCAACTTGAGAAGAGGCATATCATCTATAGCGATAAACTCAGTTACCCCATGTTTGTCTGCCCAGGCTTGGATCTCATCTTCCCGGGATAGGTTTTGAAGGATGGGTGTGGCCCAATCCACATGCAATTTACTGATATCAGTGATACCTGCCTGTCGTATGATGGAGTTGCAGATGTTAAGACCATCTTCTCTCCATGAGGAACTGATAACCAGCTTGGCGTCAGCCCGAATCAATACTTGATTGATCAGTGACCCACTAGTGGCACAGGGCGAACTAAGAGAAAAATCAGGTGCATGATCTGGTCCTGATCCTGGATGCAGAGCAAAACAACGTGACGGTATAATAGGGCCGTCGAAATCTAGAAAAACTATCTTCACTTAGTTATCCTTAATCGGCTTGAGCAGACTCTTAGCGTCTTGTAATTTTTTGATCATATGAGACGCGGCGAGGCCAGAGGCCGACGCACGATACATCCATTGTAGGAGCAAGCTAATCTCTTCGTAGGTCATCGAAACGGGGATTTCATCGGACATAAAAATCTCACTGGTGGGCTAATTACTACTTATTGTAGGTAATTATGCGAGATATTCAATACTGGCAGTTAAAAGTAATCGCTGTAGGGGTTTCGGAAATATCTACGCCGGAGTCCCCAAGCTTTTTTCTCACATGGACTAGCCTTCTTAAGATCTTTTAGCATTTTATTAACTGTTCGGAGATCTTGTGCGTTTGTGGGGTTGTGGTAATAGTTGCGGCGCGGGTTATGTCGGCGGCGCTTCACAGGTAAGCGGCGTGGTGCACGGCGCGACGTATGCTGGTCATGAAAACCAGCGCCTTTCCCGGTTGGTCTAGTTAAAATATCTGGAGCTTTTCTAGAGGTTCCCATGCATAGGGTGCAGGTGCCGCAGGAGTTGATCTTCCCGCCTTCTGGCGATTCTGGGCAATAGATTTCGCTCTCTAATAAAGGCTCATCTTTGCGGCCCACTCGATAGGTTCTCCAGCCTAGGTTTTTAGCGTCCCAATAATCATCATATGTATTGACACTTGCGTTGAGGTAGGGTTTATATGCCTGCACTCGTTTTAGACGCCACTGAGAGGTGTATCCAGTCCATTTCTTACTATACTTTACTACTTCCGCCCATACGCTTACGGGAACCATAGCAGGATCGCCATAGGCACCAAAACGTGGTGGGTGTGGAGATTTGCGGAATACCTCAGCTATCTTATTAAGCGGAAGATGTGGGTAACCACCTCTTTTGTATGCGTTATACATAGAGATAATAGGATGGCTACGAACATAGCATGATCTATGGTGGCTAAGGGCTGTCTCTGCGGTCCTGTGTTCCGGTAGATCTCTTTCTTGTGCGCGTTCTACGTCTCCGCGATGAATGCAACGACCACAGATACTTTTATCTTCGCCAGACCACATTGCTTCTTGTGGATGAACATCGGAGCGTATGATAACTATTTGAATCATCGGCCCGGTTTTGGGGTTTACAGATGGGTTTATAAAACCTGTAGCAATAGCTACAATAGGCTGCCTGTCATAGAGACTCGGGCCTTCATAAAGAATGTATCCTTGAGCCCGCTGCCTTGGTTTGGTGGAGGAAAAGGGAAGAGATTCTTCGGTCCAGTAATTGGTTTCTAGGTCTGGGTTTCTCCTGAGAACGCCGAAGGGATCATCGTAATGATCACAATTACACTCTTCGGGATTATCAGCGCCGCAGGATTCACAGTAGTCGGCATCGGGGAACTCCTGGGGATCTTCATTGTTCTGTTCGTAGCAAACTCCACAGAGGCCGTCGTCACTTAGATTGCAGGAGGTTTCTCCACAGCCTTCACAGTATTTATTGCATTCTAGGCAAGTTACTAGCCCACAATCATCACAGGTAGTATTATGGCCTCCCGGACAGATATTTCTTCCGCATTTAGGGCAGGGATCTGCGCAAGCGGGGCATTCTCGTGCATCGCAATCTGCGTCTGCACAGACGACATTTGATGAACACTTTTCGCAAGAGGTTAAGCCACAGACTAATACTTCTTGATCATCAACGTAATTACATGTATGCGCGTTGCTAGGATCTTCTAGTGTGGGGCAGAAATCGCAGGGCACTTTTCCGAAGCGAGAGGCTACTCGCCGGTACTTAGCACGAGATTCACCAGAAGGGTCAGCACTGTATCTTCTTTGGGCTTCTCTTAGTTCTCTATCCATGCTTATTCCTTATCCTGAGCTTCTTTTACTGCTTGATTGATTAAATCCTTGCATTCTCCAGTTCGGCCCCAGAAGCCGAAAATAGTTTTTCTAACAGCAGCCAAATAAGATCTGCTAGGCGGGTTAAATTCTTTTCGATTAGGCCCAGGAGCATATATTACTGCCCTGATATCTTCCCAGCCAGATTCTGTTTCGGCTTTTACGGTTTCTGTGATACGGCGATAATAATCTGGAACGCCCTCATAGACATCTAATTCTTGCAGATCATCTTCTGTGACCTGAGCTACATACCCACATACTTCATCTCCTCGGGATTTGGTTACGCAGGCTACGCCGCCGCCCCAAGTATTACTCCAACCTCTGAAAGTTAGTCGATAATCTTCCAGATAAGCAGGCTTTCCAGTAACTGGGTGGCCTAGTCGTTCATTTAGTTGCTGTGGATTATTTGAACCGTAGCTGAATAGCCACGTAGTTCTGGGTTGGCGTGGTTGGCGTGATTGTGTTCGGGGGCGTGTTCGGGGGCGTGTTCGGGGTCTGGGCTGGGATCGTGCTGCTAGGGTAGCCATCTCACCAACATCAATGCCTAGTTTTTTCCTGCCCTTGCCAGCTAATCTTCCGACAAACTCACCCACGTCTTCTCTAGGGCTATACGCTATAGTTCTTGTGATAGAACCTTGTGGTCCAGTGATAGCAACTTTGTCCCCTATATCTAATCCGAGAGAATCTCGAACGATTTTAGGGATTCGTATAATCTTCTGCCCGATATCTTCTTTGGCAGAATACCAGATTTCTACTTCGACCGATGTTTGTGCTTGGACTTGTGTTATTGGGGCTTGTGTTGTTGGGGCTTGTGAGCCGTAATTACCAGACGAAATAATGCTAGCCCCGGTATCAACGTCTTCCTCTGGCATCAAATAGGTGTAGGCTTTTTGTCCGTTTTGTAGCTGGATGCGTTTGCGATAATAAAGATCGGGAACCCCTTCGATGTCATCTAATTCTTGGAGGGTATCTCGATCTACATCGTAGATCTCTCCATGAATAGCTGTTCTGCCTCCCTCAACCATGGCCGGGTATGATCCCAGATCATAAAGGGTATAGCTGGCTTTAGTTTTGACTTCTTGTATTAATTCAGAGCCTGCTAAAACATCATTTCTCAGATGTCCTCGCTTCAAAGTGCCATAAACAAATACTTTGGTCATGGGAATATTATAGCAAATAGGGTTGATGCGGGGTTGTGTTTTATCTAGTGTTTTCCTGTTTAAAGATCAAGCTCATGAAGTCATGACTCACGAGGATGGAACGCCCTACACTTTTGAGGAATTCTTAGAAGAATTAAAGCAGATAAAGCCGAGAAAATTCGAGCCATATGCCTATTACAACAAAGTTGGGGATCTTCTAGAACTTTACTGGGAAGAGGCCGACAGTGTTGTCGAGTGGCAAGGAGGCGGGATTGAAGTCTGTCTAGGCTTTGGTGATAAGGCTGTCCGAGAGAAAGTAGTGGGGGCTAAGTTCTGGGGTCTTAAGAAAATGCTATTAAAAGCCTATGCCGACTGTGACAAGCCGGAGAAGATGATTGTGGTTGGTTGGTTTGTAACAGCCCTGTATACCTCAGCCCAGATCGGCCAGTAGATAATATCATCTAGGCTGGCGGTTGTGTTTTTCCAAACATGTGCGGATACTTTTTGAGAGACTAGGACATCGCTAGTCACGCTGGAGGTAAGGCTGGAGTAGCCAATTAAAGGTATCAGTGATTTCATGCGCCGCCGCACTGGCAGCCACGGCACAGTAGCAGTTCTAGCTTGCAATTACAATTTTGAAGGATAGGCGTCAGCCACTCCGGCGAAAAACCAGTCCAATCTATTTCGATCTTAGTTCCATCTCTCCAGGTAATGATTTTACCATCATTCTCTGGGGTGGTAACATAAACCTTGCCCTGAAAAAACCATTTTGCTCTGACTGGGTTTGATTCCCAGTCGTCTTTATATGGCCAATTATCTAGCCTAGCTGGCAGGGAAACAGTGTAAAGCTGTTCCCTAACAATGCCCCACTGCTCTGGCTTCAGTGCTGGATAGTTCTGCTTCAACCATGATGGTCGGTGTGTGGGGGGCTCTCCTACTTGTGGGATTCTTACCATGCTATCTCTGTATTCGCAGTGTGCGGGTGGGGAGCGTTCGGAAAACTTTCTCGTAAACTACATCCCAGACGGGGTGTACTATATCTTCCGTAGCTAGCCGAGTATGTATCCAAACATGTTTATATGTTTGAGGAGTGACTAGGTTCCGGTTGTCAAGGGGGGCCAATCAAGGCCTAGGTCTGCTGGAACGCAGTAATGGTTCATAGAGGATTATCAAGCTCGGGTAGCTCCCACGAATGTGGATCATGTTTTTTATCGAGAAGAAAACAGCGTCTCCCATCTTGATCCACTTCTTGGTATTCGATTTTATGCTTTGCCATATAATCTCTGTATACTTGTTCCGCCTCTACTGGGCAGTAAAGCCATATTTTGGTTTTCTCCCAGTGTTCTAAAACCTCTTTTGCAAGAGCCTTGGCAGCATGTATCTGGTTCTGTTCCAACAGAGTCCATTTAGGGTTGTATGGAATCCTCTCAGCCCGCTCAAGAATCTCTTTGGCCAAGTTGGGGTTTCGGATAGGATCTTGAGGCCATAGCCGACCGTCTGTTTCCCATCTGAGCCTTAGCTCTGCCAGCCAGTCTGCTCTTTCCTGACTGTCTTTGGCAAAACTCCCGTCATCTAAGCCAAACTCGCAGTAGCATCGTGGGCAAATTTCAAAAGAGCCGTAGGGCTCTTCGTCCAGATCAGGGTAGTCACAAATGGGGCAGGTGTATTTCATCTTAGCTAGCGCCTCACTCGGCCAGTTCTATTGGTGTCATAATGCTCTTCATAGTGCAACATGGCTTTGTAGACACCGTGAACTTCGTCTGGGGTGATACCATATTTTCTGGCTAGGTGGTTAGTGGTCCAGAGTTGTTTTTTGTATCGCTCGTCAGATTCACTCTTGATCTCCTCTAGTGTATGCCGGTAAGCTGCGTAAAGCGCTGCGGTTTCCGGGGAGTCATCTGCGGCTAAGCAGGCTGTTGGGATAAGATAGATTTCTTGGAGGCCGGTTTCGGTTAGGATTCCGATTTCTAGGTTGGTGTTGGTGTTAACGTCCTCCGGATTATCAGGAGGGTTGTTAACAAAGCCTACTGCCTCGGATAGCTCCGGTGTGTGCGGAGGAGGCAGGATTACTTTTACTAAAGTAGGTTTCACTTGGCCCTATTACTTGCACTCTTGGTCGGGATCAACATCAATTGAATTTGAGGTATAGAAATCCGGTGTGGAGGTCATACCTTTTGATCGGCCTTGGAAGAAATTTGAAGTAGAGTGGCTGTGCAACTGGCTTGCCCTTAGGGTGCCTCCGGATGTTGACATGAAACTACTAAAGTTTCCGGCACTGACTCCGAGAGTTTCCTTGAACTTGGTAGGGTCAACATTGGCGCACAGATAAGTAAAGGTCCAGCGATCAGTTTCTTCTAGTTCTTTGATCATAGCGCTGATTTTCTCAGGGCCGCCGTTAAAGCGCGAGTAGTCTTTCGAACTGTTCTCTTCACCATCTGTGATAGTAGCGATTAGAAAACTAGTATTCTCGTTGTCTGCGTCGGGAAGTTCTTTGAGCTTCTTTATGGTGCTAGCTAGAGCATCGAGAAGTGCTGTTCCGCCACTGGGCACGTAGTTCTCTTCTGTAAGCAAGGGCAGTTTACGGGCTGGGGCGTCAAAGTAGTGTGGGTCATCAACGAATGTGCTGAAGGTGATCAGCGAGACAAAGTTCTCATTTCCGTCGAGTTCGGCTTCTTGGATTACTTTTAGCTGGTCATTGAAGGCACCGATAGCTTCGGTTCTGATGGATGACATCGAAGAACTACGATCTAAGATCAGCGCAACGTGGGTAACAGGTTTCTTTTTTGTAGACATATTAACTCCTATCCTCATATTATGCCATCAGAGGCGATATTTGCAAGAGTGGGACTATAATAGGGTTTCCCGACCCAGCCCTATTCGGGAATCGTGAGCCGGGAAATCTAAAATTTAGCCAACTTTATAGCGGATAAATCGCTTAATAGCAATAACCTCACCAATCTGAGCAGCTAGGTCCGCTAGCCTGTCCTTGACCTTAATCTTCTCATCCTTGACGAACGGCTGATCAAGCAAGCACTGGGCAGCAAAGAATCGCTCCATCTGGCCAGGAATAATCTTAGTTTCGATGATCTTCTCTGGTCTACCTGAAGCCTTAGCCTGCTCAATTAAGAAGGCTCGCTCCCTCTCTACATCCTCAGAGGGTACTTCGTCTCTGCTTACATAGGCTGGATTTGAGGATGCTACATGCATAGCAACATCGCGAGCAAACTCCTGGAAAGGGCCTTTCTTGTTGCGGGCAACAAAATCGGTTTGGCAAGATAACTCTACCAAGACAGCAACCTGCTGGTTGTGATGGACATAATGTCCGATGACACCTTCAGTTGCGGTAACTACCTTAGCGGCTAGCTTTTTGCCTTTTTCTCGTAGGATAAGCTTTGCTTTCTCAAAATCCCCATTGGATTCTGTAAGAGCGGCCTTACAATCACCGATTCCGACTCCGGTGGCAGTTCGTAGTTGTTTGATTTGATCCATTGTGACAGTCATTTCGACCTCCTACTGACATATACTGCCAGAAGAAGGACATATGTCAAGATATCCGTTTATGCATTCTATTTTTAGGAGGCCAGGCCAGGTCTTCCGGATCTTCGGGGATTTTTTGTGGGTTGATAATTGGCACAATGATTTGTCTAGAGGTGTGTGGCTGATAGCATCCGGAATTGTTAAATATGGGATATGGTTCTGGGTCCCCAAGAATTGTTAAGGTAATATCAATAGCTTTGACTAACAGCTTCTTAAACATTACTCAACCGTTGCAGAGAACTCTGCCGCTGCCTGTGGAAGAACGTGCGGGCTAGTGGTGGGGCTGCTGCTGGGGCTAGAGTTGGTTATGAGGTTTGATTCAGTCATTCCTAAAGAGCTGAAGTTATCTGCCCACTGTTGCTTTGTTACTGCTCCTGAAGCTGTTAGAACATTAAAGTAATCATGAAATGTTAGTCGGCTGCCCCTCACGCCTTTCATAGCATTCCAGATTTGAAGAAAGGTAATACTTATTGTATCTCCGTCTCTAGTTGGCATGTCATTGGTGGTTCCATCATAAAGATCTAAGTATACGGCAGCTACCAAAGTTTCCGAAGTAGCCCCCTGACCTTGATGGCAGGGGAATTCGTGCTCAACAGAGAAGCTTCCTCTAGGATCTGTGTCAATATAGTAGGAGTCCCTCCTAACAATAAGAGAAAAGCCAGTAGCCCAGCCTTCAGACCAAGTCAGTCTCGGGTCATCGTTTTGATCACAACTAAGGATATGAGTGCCTCCCGGGCTACTTGTAGCTGAGAAAGAAAAGTGTAGGTAGTGGCCTAATTCATGCAGAATCACTGAGTCATCGTCTTCGTCGTTTCTTAGGTTGATGGTAGCAGCTTCAAGAAATCTTTTAAAGAAACAAGTGCAATCTATGCCCACCTCATTGCTTTCCCATAGAACGTTGAGTTTAGGGAATTTGGTATCCGCTTCGCCGCCAGCGGTAGCCATAAATTTATATCCACGCATTACTTGCGCAAATACGTTGAAGGCTCCTGCCTGAGAACTATTAAAAACACCATCTTTAATAGTTATTTTCATATCATTAGTCGTTCCAACAAAAATATCACTTACTGCATGATAAGTTTTAGCCGGGGTATCTTGATTAAAAACTGCCATAGGAAAATTATCTACGGCACTGACTGTTAAGACCCTTACTGCTAAGGGGCTGGATTGCAGATCTAGGGGCAAACCGATGTTGAAGACCCCATCGTCATCGGTGGAGCTTTCTACTATGACTTTGTTATTATCTGAAGTATCGATGACTTGGACTAAGGCCCCGGCTACGGGGGACTCTTCCGTTGACTTTCTAATCCCGAATCTACTGGCAGTGGGTGTGCTTTTCTCATAAGTGATCTGCCCAGCCACCGCGAAGCCATCTACCGGATATGTTTTTCTTTTGTTGTCTACACAACTTGCAAGGATGGCAGCGATTAAAAGGGGTATAAAGTATTGTGATTTCATAGTTACTCTCGTTACTCCCTATGATATTCCAGCAATTAAATTGTGCAATTAACGGACAAATTGTGCTACAATAAATTCATGGCCTGCGAGATTCAATACCAGCAATACCTTAAAACGAGAAGTAGCTCTGACCAACAAATTTATCAGAGCTGCCTGTCTAGGAGTGATAAAACGGCTTCTGCTGATCGGGCTCATGCGTCGAGAGAAGCAGACGCGAACAGAAAAGCCGCTCTTTACTCTCAGATACATAACACGTCAGCCATGTTAGCCCAGAATAATCAATCTAGTGCTGCCCCGAACTATATGAGCATGCTGCAATCAGGCTCACAATACCAAGTGCCTACAGGCCCGGGAGGTCTCTCCAAGGCGGCTAGCGGGCTTGGATCAGGCATCCTAATATTTGGGATTCTAGCTGGTGGCATGGTTATGATGATGTTGATGTTCTACATGGTCAAACCCAAGACGGTTCAGTCTATGGGTGGTTACAGGCCAAAGAAGAAATCAAGAAAAAAGGCTAAGTCCAGGTCTAAGTAATGTTAGGGCGTCCGCAAAAGACCCCCCGAGATAAAACTAAAATAGCGGGGATTATAGTTTTTCATGATCCATCAAAAAAAATCCTTATCCTAAAAAAGCATAATGGTAAATATGATCTTCCTAAAGGTCATGTAGAACCCGGAGAAACCTTTCTAGAGGGTGCCTTACGGGAGTGTTTAGAAGAAACTGGTCTAGATCACAGAACTAATTTAGATATATATCCATACCATTTTATAAATATACCATCAAAAAAATGGCTTAGATTTTATCTAGGGTTTACCTCCAATTCCGAAATTGAAATATCTTTTGAACACGATGATTATTATTGGGTTTCTGTTAAAGAAGCTATAGATATATTTGGAGAGGGTAATCAATTTAGTCATGTTATTGATGCCATGGATGCCTTGATTCAGGAAGTATAATTTGATGTTTGATTATGACTATGCTCAGGCCGATTATGATCTTGATGAGATCAAAGAAAAGCTGTATGCTTACCTGGTAAAGTGTCAATATGACACAGGGAAGACTCCGGAAGAAGAGGCTACCCGAACATTTAAATATGTTGAATCTCTTGTGGATAAAACGATCAAAAGACAGCGACTAGATATACGCTTTGGTGGTGGTGGGTCACCCCTATGGTATTCTACGATTATGAAATACCTATCTCAGTGGATTGCGGCGGAAGTTAAGCTAGGGAAAATTCTCTCCGAGGGGTTTGCTAAGCTAGGTGACGAGTAGCTCATCTAGCTATTCATAGATATCATCAAAAGGCTGGATGTCTATCTGGTGATCATCTAGAAAAGACTGTGCTTCCTCTTCTTGCAATCTCGAAGCATTTTCAGGACCCGGCCCTCTGATCAAATCAACAGTTAGTTTTCCTTTTACTTTCGATATAGTTACAAACTCTATAGGGAAAAAGTTTACATCATTGAGTGTGTGTATTGTTAGTGTGTAACCTTCTGGAAGTCTAGCTAGATAAGCCGAAAAAGATCTGTGAATTGCTTGCTGTGGTTTGCTTGTTGCTTGCTGCACAACAGCATTAATATTTCTGTAGGGATTTGTTAGAAAAGAAGGAAGCAATAGTAAGATTGCTGCGAAAAGCATAACTAATGGATAAACTACCTTTCGTCGGGGGAGTTTTCCCATTTACTCATATCCTTTATTTAGTTTCTTAACTATCTCTCCTGCTTTAAAAGCTAAAGCTTTTGCTCTAGTAGTAAACCGCTTAGTGGTTTCTCTCTTTTGCCCGTTACGTTTACCATGCCTGGTGGTTACAGATGTGCCAGAAGCCTTTACCGCCCAAGTTTTATCGGAGATATTTCCCGAGGGGGTAACGCCATAGTAATGGAGAACCTTCCAGCCAGAGCCGCTGCCTTTCAATGCGTGGCCTCGTCCTCTTGATGTAGTAGATCGACGCTTTGTCTTTTTCTTGGCCTTTTTCTTGGCCTTTTTCTTGGGAGCTTTCTTGGGAGCTTTCTTTTTAGTCTTTTTAGCTTTGCTGAGAGTTTTTTTCTTATTCTTACAAGTTGCTTTATTATGCCCAACTCTTTTACATTTGCTGCATTTCCTCCGGATCTTTGCCATGGGTGTCTCCTAAACCTATTGTATAAAATATGCCACAAATTGCTATACTAATGTAATGAGTTCTATCTTTCTTTTTCCAGTTAAACTGGGCGCTTATCGAATCATTGATGGTGATACCCTTAGCCTCTCTCTTGATAGGGGGTTTAAGGAGACGAAGGTGGTTAGCCTAAGATTATCAGGCCTTAATGCTCCTGAGACTAGAACCCGCAGATTACTAGAAAAACAAGCGGGGCTGCTGGTAAAAAAAATAGTTGCTGGTTGGGTAGAAGAAAGAAAACATCTACCTTCCTATGCAACTTCAGAATCTAAGCCTAAATATGCTGGTCGTATAATTGGGCAATTCTTCTCAACACCAGAAAGTATCTCTCCTGAAGAGGCTGAAATTACAGGTTTGCCAACATCTCTACTTATATCTCCATGGCCTGCAATGGAGTCTCTTAATACATTTTTGTTGCAATTACAGATTGTTAAGCCCTATACTGGTGGTAAAAGAGAGTTCAGTGATGAAGAATTACAAGCCATCATCACTAAATGCAACGGCTTTCTCGAAAGACAGTAGCGAATTTGCTAGAATAGATTTATGAATTTTGATCCAGCACTAGAAAAACTAGAGAGCGGTGTTGCAAACGCAAAGAAGGCTATAGCTAGAGCTGATGTCGCTGCCAATAAGTATAAAATAGGCGCGGCACACCATGCTGCCATAGATCGTGCAGAGCATGGAGTTAATAGAACCCTAACTCTTATGGATAAAATCTTCCCAGAGAATAGGCGAGGTATGGCCCAGAAATTCACACCTATGCTGAATTTAGCTGCTTTTTTTGCTGCTTTTTTTCTTATAGGCAGCACCGCCGCACTTTGGTGGTTTACCCGTGAAAAACCCGAGAAGCCTAAACGTCCTCAGCGTGCGGCTCCCCCCGGTGCTGACCCCGTAGCTAACGATGATGAATACGAATACGTAGACGAGGGTAAAGAAGAAGATGGATACGAATACGAATACGTGGACGCTTAACTATGTAATTGCTGCCTGGGGCGGTGATCGTCGTGGCGGATCTAGTGACATTGTTTATGCTCGAAAACAAATAGAGCAGTTGCAAAAATTGCAACACTCCATTACTCAAGTTACTCTATGCGTTAGCTCTGATGCTGAAAGTAATACCAAGCTTGATAGTTATCTTGAAGAACTAGAGGCAGAAGGCTTTGCTGGCTTACCAATTAAAATAATAAGACGACATAATATTGGTCTATCTTATGGGGCTTACTCTGACGTTTATGAAATATATCGGGATCAATTTGATTACTACATCTTTATGGAAGATGACTATTATTTTGCAGAACACGACTTTGATACAACATTAGTAAAAATGTTCGAAAAAGGGTCTAAATGTGGTTATGTGTGTGGTTTTGTAAGTAAGGCTAAGGGTAAGAAGTGGATGGGGAACAGTAACGGTCTCACATCATCGAAAGTGCTCGAACAGGTTAGAAATAAATATGGTAAACTGCCCTATGATAGTAGCTGTGTAGGAAATACATATACAGAGGAGAGTGGGCAGGTCACCTTTAGTGATGCCTTCATTGGTGCTGGATTCAGGCTTCGGGATATTACTTCTAAATATGAAATTTTACATTATTACTGGCAACATGCTAAGGTCATGCCTATACCAGGACAGAGGGCCAAGTGGGTGGGTAAACATCTTCTCGCGCCATTTGAAAAATCTATGAGTGTTCTTGAGAATAGATGTGTTGGCCAGGCAAATACCTCCGCTCTTAATACGGTGTTTGCGGAATATCGAGATCGTCACGCAGGAAAAGAAGCCATCGTCTTTGCTACGGGGCCTACATTGAAGGCTTATGATTACCTTGAGGACGATGGAACCCGACTCAAAGTCGGGGTTAATTCTATGGCCTTACGAGATATAGCTCTAGATTATTACTTTTGCGGGCATGTAGACGGTCGAAGCATGCCTTATCTAGATGGGCTATCCGGGCTTAAAGTAGGTATTGAGAAATTTGGCTACGTGACACTAAATGGAGTATCTAGTGCGGGATGGCTTAGCTTGGACAAAGCAAAGAGCCTTGGACTAAAACCTTATGGGCTTACCACGCAGATAACCTTTGGCCAAGATATTAGCCGAAGCTGCCTTGTTAATCACTTAATAATTTTCTCTGCCCTACAGTTTCTGGTCTATACTGGGGTAAGCAAGATATATCTAGTGGGCAGCGATGCTACGCAATTAGTGTCCTGCGATAATTATTATCTTGATAACAATAGAAATATAGAAAGAGTGAAGGATGTTTTCAAGCAGTTCGCGGATAGTGTATGTGGAGAGGTTGATATAGTATCAATCAACCCTATTGGCTTGGAAGGAATGTTTACTGATGTATTTCGTTGTGATGTTGGGCCTTATACCGAAGGTAAGGAACATCCCAAACCAGCCAATTACTCAAATGTTCAAAATGAGTCTTTGAGAAAAGCTTTGGGCGGAGGTTACGGCTAATCTAGCCGTTTATTCCAGGTCTCTGGAGATACCTGTTGGCGTCGAAAAGGGCTATTTTTTCTAGATTCTTCGACATGTTTTCGAAGTTTTTCATTAAAAGCAACACGTTCTTCTGGAGTCTGGTTTTCCAGCCTCTCCGCTGCTGCCTTCATGGATTTGGTGAATGCCCTGTGACTACGAGCGCCCTTTGGTCGAGGGGGCTGGGAAGGGTCGGACATACAACTACCACAAGCAGAGCACCATTGAGCGCCCATTCCCCACATACCTCCTATCATTGAAAGGTATGTGGGGTGTCGGTGGGTGCATACTTTTAGAAAATCACGGTCAAAAGCTTCTTGGGCTTCAACATCTCCAGTAGCGGCTTGGCGCTTCAGCTTTTGGAGGTGCTCATCCATCGGGGCTAGTAAACCTCACTGCGCTGGGGAACCAAAGGCTTATTCAGCTTCTTCATTAACCGGCGAAGCTGCTCGTAAGAAACTCCTCGGGGCTTTTTTGCTTTTGGGGCAGGGGTTGTCCAGAGGGGTGGAGGGCTAAAAGGGGCTCGCAAAGTTTTAGGCCAGCGAATGGGGTTTCTTGAGAAGAAAAGCAGGTCCGCATCCAGGGGATCCACACCATGCAAACGATCAGGCAAATCTTCTAATGGAATGAACTTATCCATAGGATGATTCTTGCTATCTTTATAGTAAGGGGTTCTCCACCAGAACACGGAAGTATCTACTGGGGATACGGTTCCATCTGGGTTTTTGTGGGTGATAGCTACTCTTCGATTCTCGGTTGCTAGGCAACCGGATAGTAGTAGGGCTGACAATAGAATGGCTAGTTTTTTCATTTTTAACTCCTAAGACTGCAGTGTAGCAGAATTTTTGAAGGTGGCAATAGCTGGGTTAACTATTTCTCGGTTCGGCAAGTTTTAATTCCGCTTGATATCCACTAAACTAGAACGCCCTTGCAAGTCCCTTGGGGCACCATCTTGCCCTTACGGCAATTAAAGTGATATTCCTCATACCAGCCTTTTTCATCTAACATATTAGATATGGCCGTCAAAGTTATCCCAGCAGCTAAGAAATTAGCTGTGATTAACTGTGGAGATGAATTGATGTGTCTCTCACATCCGTCCTCCGCAGGAATTGCATCTCTTGGGTTTGCCAAGTTAGGGCACTTCAGTGTTGGGTGCAAGGTAAGTGCCACCCCATTCTCCTTGATATAAAGGACTAGCTGTCCTGTATCAAAACCATTTCCAGGAGATGCCCAAACAAAGTTTGTATATCCGCCCTCATCTAGGGCTTCTAGGATAGCTTTTCTAGTAGCATTATTGTCTACAGTAGGTATGACTAAAAAGCTATCATCCTTACTGACTTCTTTATTGACAATCTTCGTAAAGCTATTCTTGTCAATGAACTTGGGTATTACCCTAATAGTCTCTCGACCAAGTCGATCTGCTGTCGCCTGTGCTTTATTGGTCCCAACCGAGCCGTTCTTGATAACTTGGCGTTTGGCATTACCTAATTCATAGTCATCCCCATCGATCAGGGTAAACTCATTTGTTCCCTCAGGATGGAATCTCATAAGCTGGACTAGAGGGCCTATAAGGTGAGAGCCTGTTCCTCCCAGCCCTATAACAAATACATGCTTAAATTTCATATGTCTTCCTGTGTTATTAGTTGTAGTTACCAAGCCATTTGAGGGCCGGAGCGGCGCTCATCATCCCAGGGATCTATGCGACCGGTTTCTTTGTCCTCTGGGCTGTCCCCTTTTAGGGACATTACCCACTCATCGCCGTCTTCTACAAAAACGTCATACTCTTCTTTTGCTTTGCGTAAGGACCCTAAAATATCCGAGATGGTGTAACCTTGGGCTAGGGCCTCCATCACTACTGTGGCTACTTCATCATGATATGGGAAATGCTCGTTGTCATCTAAGTCAAAGAGATCCAAATCTTCCAAACTATCTATGTCTTTTATGTCTAGCTCATCTGTCGAGCTAAATTCTCCTGGCTGTGTTTGAGAGAACCGTTCTAGATTAGACCAGGGTAGTGTGTAGTTGGTCGTAACTTTCTTAGAATTATTTTTCTCATATAATTTTTTATTTGCGGATACTACTGTATCAATATAGGCTAGAACGTCTTCATGGAATTCTTTCTCCATGGGGGTAGTATCCACCACCTCGTCTATTTCTATATCTTTTCTCATCTTTCTCATGACGATAGATGACGCATAAGTATACTCGTGCTTTTCGTGATCTATATTCCCAATAACTACATGAAAACCCGGGCAGTTTAGCTCACTTATATTATCTGTTCCGCTAAAGAATGCTCCCATAGTATTGTGAGAGTGGGAGGTTCCTGCGTAAGTCCATCCTTGTGGTGGAAACTGGGTATATTTTTCTCCGGTAACAATATCAATGTTATTGGCTAGCTCTGCTTCTACAGAAACCCCAGAAACTACTTGCTTAGGAATTACCATCTTCCATTCTGTGCCTACCCCACCTTCTGGAAGAACATTACGCAATAAACAAACTTGAACTTCTAAGTGTCTGTTGTGGAAGGAAGAAGCCATCTTTGATTTTGTGTTTGGGCACATATAAAAGCAGAGTGCTATCCATCGAGACCATATCTCCGCTGGTATTTTAGGGAAATCCTTGTGCAACCTAATGCCATTAATCTCGGCTGTTGATAGGTTTAACCCTTCTGGGGGTGTTGTTGGCTGTAGATACCAGCCCCATGCTTTGGAGCGGAGCATCTTATAAAAGGACCCCCCGCTTCTATAAACTTTGTCACTTTCGGATATAGAACTAGAAACTCGAACTACTGGTTCAATGGTTTCTTTTGTTTTCTTTTGTTGTTTGTCTTCCACTTGGGGTCCTGTAGTCATAGTATCTTTATCTAGTTAGTGTGTTATGGCAGAAAAACACCCAGAGTCTATCATCTGATAGACTCTAGGTGCTTATCTTCCGCGAATTAGCCTTTTTCGTCGTAAGTAATGGACGCCGTGTAAACCGTGTTAGGCTCCGGGCTTTCAGTGCCTTGAAGCAAGTTATTGTGGTTATCACGATACGCTAGAGTCCTGGTCGGATCAAAGCCCAGGAAGTCACTATTAACAGTGAAGGCATCCTGAACAGACATTCCGGGGCGCAGGACAACTTGTACATCCTCTGTGCCAAACTGAACGGTGAAAGATCCACCTTCTGCTCTTGGTTGTGTTGGGCTAAACTCTTGTTCTTCGTCTCCCATGTTATCAAAAATATTGTTTCCGCTCATTTTAAATCTCCTATTTGGTTTCGTTACCTGGGTGCGTTCCAGTGCTAGTAGATTAGCAAATGGATCCGACATTTCAATACCCACTAGGACATTATTTTAATATAGGCTCGATTAATTATTTGGCGCACATATAGAAAATTTAGGACTCAAATCATCTATTCAAGTGTTGATATCCAAGTTTCAGCCGCTACCATCTTAGGTATGGAACTTCCAAAAGCAAAAACCTCTGTAAACCTAGACCCCGCCTATATCTTAGGGACAGAAGGGCCTATTTCTCAAAAATTTGAGAACTATGAGCCCCGCCCGCCGCAAATTCAAATGGCAGAAGCTGTTAGGGCCAACCTAAAAGAAAGGGGCCATCTATTTTGTGAGGCGGGCACCGGCACAGGTAAGAGCTATGCCTTTTTGATACCCGCTATTGAGGAGGCTATATCTGGTGGGGCCCCTGTTGTAATCTCAACCAATACTATTGCGCTTCAAGAGCAGGTTTTCCACAAAGATGTTCCCGATCTTAAGAAGTATCTTGGTCTGCCCAATTTACGAGTTGTATTACGAAAAGGTCGTGGAAACTATGTAAGTTTACGTAGACTGAGGAACGCGCAAAACTATGAATGGGCACCGGATCAAATCCCTGTTATAGAAGATATTGAGAACTGGTCAGAGAGAACAACTACTGGAGCCAAACAAGATCTGGAATTGATCCCTTCCGGGGAGGTGTGGGAGCAAGTTAGGAGTGATCAATATGATTGCTTAGGGCAAAAATGCCCTAAGAATAAAGACTGCTTCTACTTTAAGTCCAAAGAAGCTGCTTCTAAAGCTCACATTATTATCTGCAACCACTCATTGCTCGCCCTAGATCTAGGTCTTAAGCAGCGTACTGACGGTGCGGTGGGAATACTTCCTGAGTTCAAACATTTAATAGTTGATGAAGCTCATGCGCTAGGGGAAGCCATCAGAAGAGCCGAAACCTTTGAGTGGAAACAAGGTAGTGCGATTGCCCTGGCTAAGCGAGCTACTAACAGCAAGGATAGAGGGTTTCTAGATCTTTTGTTAAAAGTATCTGATGGTGTTCCCCATCAAACTATTACCCATGCCCGAGAAGCGATTAAGAAGCTTAAGCAGCTTATAGAGGTAAATGCTATTTTCTTTGAAAAGGATGTAGAACCTTTTATCAGGGCGGGGTTGCGTGGTAGGCAAAAACCTCCTTCTGCTAAACGTGTTAAAGCAGGTAGTCTGACTTCGGCACGATCAGCCAGTGTGATAAATACTATTAAAGAAATAAATAGGTATCTAGCAAGCATCTGTTCTTCTCTAGAGAGAGCTTCTGATGATGAATTTGCGCCCAAAGAGGTTAAAGTTCTTGCTGTTTTATTAAAAACCTACGCGTCTCGAATGGAAGAAACAGGTAGTGAGCTAGCGCGAGCTATTAAAGCGGACAAGAATCCTGGGGAGAGCTTTCCTACGCATGTATCTTCTGTTGAAGCGTCCTCATATAAAGGAAAACACTATTTTTCTCTGGTCAGTACGCCCATATTCGTTCGCCAGCTAGCTCAAAAAATACTTTTCAAAAAAATACCTTCTGTTACGCTTACATCTGCTACTTTGACGACAAATAATAGCTTTAAAGGTATTGTCCGTAATCTAGGAGCCTTTCCGAAAACTACTCTAACCTTGAAGCTGCCCCACGTCTTTGACTATAATAAGCAAGTCGAAATATATGTAACACCGAAGATACCACTAGATCCATGGAATAAGCCTCAAGAACGTGATAAATATTTCGATACTATTGCTAATAAGGTAAAGAAGTATCTATACCAAACCAAGGGGAATGCGCTGGTTCTCTGCACGAGTAACCTGCAAACAAAGGCTCTATATGATCGCTGCGTAGAGGAATTAACGCGCAAAGGCATGTATATACTTCGGCAAGGGGGTGGGATGACCAGAACTCAGCTTGTTGAAGAAATAAAGACAGTAGAAAACACTGTTATTTTTGGGGTGGATAGTTTCTGGACTGGGATTGATATACCTGGGAAACATCTGCAGAATGTAATTATTCCTAAGATACCCTTTCCCCCACCCACCCCGCTCTCGGAGGCACAGCAGGAAATCTACAATGAGTGGAATAGAGGAAAGCCGAGGCACAAACAGAGAAACTACTTTTCAGATAGAACTGTTCCTGAGGTGGCCATCAAACTACAACAAGGGTTTGGTCGTCTAATTAGGCATCGTGAGGATACAGGTATCGTGGTTCTTATGGATCCTAGATTTTCCACCAAGGGTTATGGCAAAACCTTGCTAGGGAGTTTGCCCAACTGCAAAGTGATAACTGATCGGAGCTAAGCTAGTCCCACTATTTATGTTTCTGGCTGGCCTTGCTATACTTAAAAAATGAAACTTACTGAACAAAACGCACAATATATACAGCTTCTCAATAAGAATAATATTCAATTAGAGAAAAATGCATCTATCCTTGGTGAGCGCCTAAAAGTGACAGAGGATGCTTTAAGTTCTCTTGCCCGGGATGCTGCTGCTATGCAGCGAGCTATGATTGAATTTCTTAGGGAGAAGAAGATTATTGCTGGAGATGATGATCTAAAGCTTCTTCAAAAGTTTCATATGCGCAGTATTGCCCAGCTAGACCAAGAAATAGCTAAGAAAAAAGATGAAATCAACTAAATTAGCCCTCTCTTACAAGGAGATTTATCCAAATATTTTGTGGATGAGCTTTCCTGATAGAAAGAGCTTATCGTCTATGTTTCTACGCTTCCAAGAATACTATGAATCTCCGGAATTTTCTGGAAAAGCTTTTACCCTGGATGAGTTTAAAAATTGGTATTCACCTAATGGGAGATTTACCTATTATAGTGACTGGGACGGGTTTAATATACCTTCCTGGGTTCTAGATCCTTTCAAAGAAGGGAAACTCGACCCCTTGGCTCAAGATGAGTTGGATTTTATATCGCTTTTTGGGGGTAGGGATGGCAAGTTTTACATCATAGGGACTCATGGGCAAGAGCCCGATGCCCTTAATCACGAAATAGCACACGGGCTGTATTATGTAGAGCCTGCCTATAAAGAACAAGTCCTTAAGGCAGTGAGTGGTTTAAAAGAAACCTCTAGAAAAGCCATTTTTGATTTCTTGGCTGAGGACTATGCGGAGTCTAGTCTAGAGGATGAGCTTCATGCCTATCTTCTAGATAGTCTTGAAATTCTAGCTTCTCGCCGTATCTGCGGAAAGGATATTAAGTCTGTGTCAAAGGCTATAAATGACATCTACCTAAAGTTCACAGAAGGCAAGCTAGTTACCTAGTAGATATACCCAATAAGAAAGCAGGGATGTATTATGAAATATAGCCTGAGAAAAAACCTTAGACTTTTCCTGCCTTTTTGATAATATAGGTCTATGAGCTATTCAAGACACAACCCATATCTAGGAAACCCACCACTTGGAGAAGATCAAGGGGATGTCGGCATGATTGCTCCTGTTATCCTTCTTTTGGGTTTGGTTGCTATTGGAGGAGCCTTGGTCTTCTTTAAGAACAAGGGTAACGATGACTACTATTATGACGATGATGAGCCTGCAGTTGAGCGAGTCCGTAATGTAATAGATGACATTGAAGACGACGAAGAGGATCACGAAGAAGACGAAGAGTAGTGAATGCTCGTATTAAAATTACAGAATTAAACAAGCCTTCCTTGACCGAAGCTAATGTGTGGATTAGCGGGAAGCTACATCCTATATACTTTTCTACTGACAAAGCCTCTGGATTCGTCATTGATGTGACCGCTGCTATTCTAGTTGGTGATCATGTAGAATTAGCACAAGGCCCCGCTAAGGGCCTTGGCTCGGGCATTGTTACAGAGTTACTCTACTAGAGTGTCTTAAGAGCGAAAAGACGTAGTTTATCTATATCCCCTTCATCATAAATTTCAGTGGGGGTTTTTCCTCCCAGCTTCTTAAACTTTCGATAAAACCAGCTTTTAAAGTAAGAAGGAGAATATTCTCTTAGAGAAGCCTCGGCAGCTTCCCCTATAGAAGCCAGAAGCTGTTCTGTCTTTTCTTCCGATTCAAATTTTCTCTTAAGCCTGTTATAGGTTTCCCTTTCTTGGTCATCCCTGGACTTTTTAGCGTCTCTGCGTACCTTAGATTCTGCACGCCTCTGCTTTTTGATAGCTTCTTCACGATCTGTAAGCTGCTTGTTGCGCCATTTCATTTCCTTTTCAGTTTCTAGTCGAACGCCACTAACGTATAAGGTGAGTTCAATATCGTCTGAATCAACGTAAGCATCATCTCCACAATAGCCATAGCTAACAGAAGCATCGACAGAAAAACCCCAAGTAAATCGATGGTACTTTGCTCTATCTTTGCTCTTGATGCAGGAATCAACTAGTTTTGAAAAGTCTTCGGGGGTATAGGGGCTCCCACTGTAAACGGCTGAGGATCCTACCTGCTCACTTCGTTCTTGGTATCCTAGGCGCAGTTTGGTAGAAACCAAACGGGCCAGGGCCTCGGGATCCGATAAAGCTTGTCTTTCTAATTGGCGCAACTGTGTATCCATGATATCTCCTAATTAGAGGACAGAGAGCCGGGAATCAGCTGTCATTATTTCTTATTTGGGTATTTAACTTTAGTTAGCTGCATTTTTATATGGAAATGCAAGCCTTCATCTGGTGTTTTGTGTGCTTCCATAATTTTTAGAACCCCCGGGAAAGTATTAGTCTTTCCGTCAGTAACCAACCACCATACCTGACTCCCAGATGAAACCTCTATATAATTAAATGATTTTTTATCTAGAACAAAGGTTTGAATTTCTGGCTTAATTCTCTGAAAGATGTCTTTCATTACCGCTGGCGGAACAGGGCTCCACTCGGTTTTTTTCTTAGCCAATACTCGATCAGGCTTTTCTTTCTCTTTTAGAGTGGAAGTAATCTCTACTGTGATCTTCTTGTCTTTCAAAGACAAGATAGTAACCGATTCCTCAATCATAACTTTTGAACCCGATATTACATGTGCGGTGCTATACAGCAGATTTTGTCCAGTTGCTATAGTATAGCTAGTAACTGCGGCTGCTTGCGCTGGGGCGTTATTATCCTTGGAAAAAGATGGCTGGCTAATAGCAATTAGCGCTACCAAAGAAAGTAGTATTAGTAATTTTTTCATTTTAAAATCTCCGTGAGAGTATATTCTATACTGAAATGCTAATTTTTCAATAGGCTAATGTTGTTCTTTGCTTCGGCCTAAGTATAGTTCTTGTGTCTCCTCACCAAACTCAATGAAGATATCTTCATCAAAAGGTTTGTCTAATGAGTGTAGATACTCGGTCAAAGCGGCTTTAGTTGTCTTGATGTATAAACCACGATGTTCCGAAAGCTGGGTCCAGACAAATACCTTGCTAGCTTGTTTAATGTAAAAATCTAGCTGTATAGAATCCATTAGTCAAAGGGTCCGTAGAGGGAGTATTGTGAAGTAGTAGGGTAGTTTCCGTATTGTGTAGCTGGGTTAGGTCGCCAAGGAGCCGCCTTAAGCTGGATGTAGCAAGGCCCACAAATAAACAGCGGGCCTACAGCGCCCTCCCAGGTATAAGGTGCTTGTCCAGGCTTATTGGGCTGGGTGAGTAGGTATTGGCCGCTCCCTTGATCAGCACGATTTGGGCAGTGTGTGACGAGACATTTGAGTTTGGCCTCCTCAGAGATATCCCCCATGCCAACTACTCGTTCTAGAGCACGGATATATCGCTGCTGAGCAAGATTAGAAGCTTCTTGGGTCATGCTCTATGTCGTCCTTTATTTCAATCCTCACTCCACGCTTTGTTAGCATTTTCATAACATGACGAGGGTTTATAATATGTTCCTGTCTATGAACGCCATGCGGTATCCTTAGATCGGAATTACCTAGCATCATTAGAATAATGGCTGCTGGGTAAGCAGTGCATTTCATCATAGCTGAAATAGAGTGGTGCGGATCTTCTGGCGCGTCGGGATCTGCCTCACGCCAGGAATCTCTGGTCGAGCCATTATTTCCAGTTTCATGGATAAGGTAAGTTCGTTTTATTTTAGCCTCTGTGGGTGTGTAGCCATCAGCCACTACCTTAACAAAGATCTGATCTCTAAGACCTGGTGGGCACAACTTTTTAAAAGTTTCCACGTTAAAAGAATCCATAGATTTAAGTAGCTGTAGGGCTTTCCAGTGGCCGGGGAATCGAAGTGTTTTGTATTCGAGATTAGCAACGCGGCCTTGGAAAGTTTCTGGTAGAGTGGAAGCTCCCCCAGAGGTCGTGAAAGCTTCTAGCTCCGCCCAGGTGCGAGAGGAGGAGGAAAAGTGTATATTTTCTAGCTCTGTCAATGGCTGTAATTCAACAAGCTTTCCGTTACGCAGAGCCCTTACTGGCTCTACATACTCATTGATGAGCCCAGCAAATGAGAAAACCGGTGTGTATTCTAGTGGTCCTGCTTTTTTTGGTTCTAGCGGTAGGCCGCCAACGTATATCTTTACGGAGTCTATCCGTGAAAAAAGTGGGTCTTCTACAGCGTCAGCCGTTAATAGACTAACTAGTCCTGGGGCAAGCCCACAATCAGGTATGATTGTCACTCCTTGCCTGTCTGCTTGGTCTGATAAAGCAAGCTGCTGCTCTACTATCTTGCTATTGCCGCCGAGATCAACTAGATTACATTTGGCAGCAATAGCTGCTTTTGTAGCCGTTAAAGACAGGGAATAGGGTAATGCATTAAAGGCTGCTTCATAGTCTTGAAGAAAAAGAGTAAGCTCCCCTTCATTGGAAGCATCGAGGCCAGCTGCGGTAATTCCGTGCCAGGTAAGAACCTCTCCCTCATTGGTCCAGAGATTATCACCGTCCCCATATTCGTGGTAATTATTATAAAGATCTACAAGCTTCTTAGCTTGCTCTATATCTTGATCTACAACGGTAATTTTGACTTTTTTGTCAGATAGGTATTGCAAAGCGCCCTGTGCTTGCTGCCCCGAACCCAGTATGGCTACTCTCATAAATCCTCTATTAGATCAGTATCCACGCCCAATTTTTGCAATTTTTGCAATTTCTTCGAGAGTTGTCGTGAATTGGACAAATCCCTCGGGCGTAAAAAGCTTATTTTTACATTCTAAGCATAATTTCAAATGTTTCAAGAGTCCCTTATAATAAAACCCACGCCACCGAGTATGCTTCGGTTTCAGGCAGCAGTAGCAAAAGGTTTTCACTATTGATTAGACTTTGCAGATAGTTTTCATTAAGAAGGTCGTTACTTCATAAGGATCTATATTAGCGCAGGGGCGGCGATCTTCAATATAGCCAGCGCCTCTAACTTTTACGTGGAGAGGAATACGAATAGAAGCTGCGCGATCAGCTACTCCATATCTGAATTCTTTATGAGAGCAAGTTTCATGGGCTCCCGTGAGTCGTTTCTCATACCCAGCACCATACATAGACGGGAACCCGTTCTTCTTGAAATTAGTTTCTAGCTTTTTACAAGCTTCCTCGCAGGCGGAGTATTCCTTCCTCATACCAAGAGTGGAGAAATTTGTGTGAGCGCCCGCGCCATTCCAGTCCCCGCTTACGGGCTTTGGATCTAGCTTAACACTTGCGTTGTGCTTTGCTGCAATTCGGTATAGTAGGTAGCGCATAAGCCATAAGTGGTCACTTACGGTAACCGGATTTCCAGTATCTGTTTGGAACTCCCACTGACCTGGCATTACCTCGGCATTAGTTCCTCTAATTAATAGTCCTGCATCTCGGCAGGCATCTTCGTGCTCCATAGCTATTTGGCGACCTGGTGCTTCGTCTAGCCCAACACCGCAATAATATTTGCCTTGCTCGGTGGCTGGGCCCTTTTCTGGCCATCCATAAGGGACGCGAGCCATCAGCCCACCGTGATATAGAGTATACTCTTGTTCGATGCCAAACCAGGGTTCCTCTGCAGTAAATCTCGCATACGTTTCGACCATTGCTCTGCGTGTATTAGTTGCGTGAGGATGCTTTCCATCTTTGCCAAAAACCTCGCATAGTATAAGAATACTTCTTTTACGGAGCGGGTTAATGAGAGCGCATACCGGAATTAACGGTCTATCAGAGGGCTTCGCGTCTGCTTGAAGCGTGCTAGACCCATCAAATCCCCAGTCTGGAATTTGGAGGTCTAGTAAATCTTCCATGCGGAACTGTAGGGGCATTTCTGGCCCATCGCCCCACCAATTTTGGTGGCGAAGCAGATTAGCCATCTCGTACTGATCTACCGAGGTAGATAGCTGTCCAAATGTTTTCTCTTTTGGTGTATTTTTGCTTTGCCCAAGCTGGAGTATCTGATTTTTAGATCGCAGCGTCTTCGTAGGTTTATCTGCATTACTTCCATCGATCCAAATATATTCTGCGCTAATTTTCATCGTCTTGTTCTCCTAAGCAAGTAGCATCTTAACTGGGAAAATATGAAAAACAAGAGTTACTATGTTCGTTTTTCGATTTCGTCCCAAATAGTTCCTGGGGATAGCCCTAGACGTTTTTCTTTTTTCTCTATATCAATAAGTAAAGTTTTAACTCTCTTGTTCAATTCTTCTATTTTCTTTTGTGTGCGAGGAGCGATGTCTTCGTAATCCTGCAGGCACTCAAGAAGTGAATTTTGCAAAAATTCTGTGGTATTATCTTCGGAAAACCAATGCGGATTAGGTAGCTTGCTTTTCATGCTATCAAACTCTAGGTGTATACCTGCGTAATGCACTTTGTCTTCTGATTCCCAAACAAGATGATCGTATACATTAAATACTAGCTTCAGCTGCTCGTTCCTGCGAACCTCTTCTCCATCAAAAAACTTCTGCGCTCGTTTAAGAAGATTATCCATCTCCGCTTTTGGTACTTTCAGTAGCTTCTTTTTTGATTTCCTTTTTCGCTTATTCTGCACCTTTGCTAGTAATTCTTGTAATTCGGTTTCGGGCAGAGATAATAATTCTTTTTCTAAATTGGTAGCCATCTTAGCCTACCTCACTTCCTGCTGGTAGTTGTTTATCTGGCAGTATTAGGGAAAGATCTGTTACTGCGGTATCCTTGCATACAGCTGCGGCTAATATCATTCCAGTGGACATAATTCCTCGCAGCTTTCTAGGCGCTAAATTGGCCAGATAGACTACTTGCTTGTTAAGTAAGTCTTCTGGGGAGTAAAATTCTCGGATCCCTGCAACCACGTCGCGCAACCCATCTTCTCCGATGTCCAGCTTTAGATGCACAAGCCTATCAGTCTTGGCTACTGCTTCTGCAGATGTAATGGTTGCAACTCGTAGATCCAATTTTTGAAAATCGGAATATTCTATCATGGGGTTGGGTGTGGGTATTGGTGCCTGGTTTGGCGTAGCTGGCGTGCTAGTCTCTTCAGTCATTTTTTTCTTCTGTATTTCCTGGGGGTGTGTTAGCAATATGTGCCTGAGCCTGGTCTAGCTGAGACATTAATTTTATATTTCTGCTTTTAGTGTTACGGTTTTCTTCTTCTAGACGTTCGATCTTTTCTTGATCAGTCTCTCCATTATCATCCTTAGTGGGAAAAGCTAAACAGTGACTATTTGGGCAATAGAAATTTAGCCCATCTTTTTTCCTATTTTCTACAAATGCCGTAGGCATGGCAAAAATGATGCCACATGTATAGCATCTATGTATCTCTAGCTCCTCGTTGGTCGTAAATAAGTCATCGTCGCTCATCTATATCTCCAACAGTCTTCCTTGAAAGGCTCCTCTCCGCATCTGGTCATTAGCTCTTGCCAATGCTCTCCGTGGTCAGTTACTACTGGCTTGTCTCCTTCTGGTTTTCCACGATGTCCATACAGCTTTTCTACAGCTAGATGGCATACTTCGTGTATGATAGTATTTTTACGACCTTCTTTGCCCATAGCAATCCATTTCTTAGTGTCATAGACTACTCTCCACTGGGGTTTTCCATCTGGATCTGTCCAATAAGAGGCTTCTGCAAGATTTGTACGCATCTTATCAGTGAAGCTCCATAGAACTTCGGGGTAAATATCTATTATCTCCAAGAACTCACAGGTATACCTATGCAGAGAATCTATTTCCTTTCGAGTACAGAAGGGGCTATTTTCTGGTAGTAGCTCAGCAAACGAATCAGAGATGAGATTGTATAGTTTTTGGGTCATTAGTCCTCCGCTGGTGAGGGTTCTTCTGGGTTCTTTTTTAGCTTTTTTTCTATACGTTCCTGCGTCCTCATGCGAAGCTTCTCCGTGCAGCTTTTGAACATCGCTTCTGGATCAAGTTTAGCAGCATGGGCTAAATTTAAACAGCACACCACCACATCCATAAGTTCTTCTGAGAGACGCTCCTCCGGGGTCTGCCCTTCTCCTGCTATTTTAGCTATTTTTTTAGCGTTGCCATCCAGAGCCGAGGTAGCTTCTGCTACTTCCCCCAACTCCTCTGCTATCTTCGTACTGCATTTGAAGAGCTTTTTAGGGTTTTTAAGTGGGAGATACTCTAAATAGGCAGCGTAAAATTCAAGTAAAGCTGTATCTGATTCCATCATGATCCGCCACACTGACAGCCAGAGCGCATCAAGAGAGACGTATGACACTCGCAAATAGTGCGTCTTTCCTGGGCTGCCCCGTAGACCATCTCTGCTGCTAATTCCTGTATCATCTGATACAAAATATAGCTGCGAGGACCTTCATGTATAACTTGAGATATTTTTTGGCCTTTAGGCCGAAGATCACTTAAATCCATTGCTTTCCTTTAGTCTGCCTTGGTTAGGATTTCTACACCACTATCGGTTACTAAGATAGTATGCTCAAACTGGGCAGACCATTTACCATCTTTAGTGATGATAGTCCACCCGTCATCTAATAAGCCAATTTCTTTAGTTCCTAGATTAAGCATCGGCTCTACAGTGAAGGTCATGCCAGGCACAAGCTCCAACTTGTAATGTGGGGCATTAAAATGATAAATGGCCGGTTCTTGATGAAAGTTTTTCCCTATCCCATGACCAGTTAGCTGCTCTACTATTCCATAGTTGTGCGGCTTAACGAACTCCTCTATAGCTTTTCCAATATCACTGATACAAGCACCTGGCTTTACCGATTCTATACCTTTATGCATCGCTTGTTCTGTTATTTCTACAAGCTTCTTAATTTCTGGCTTAGGCTTTCCTGCGAAAAAAGTTCTAGAAGTATCTCCGTGGTAACCGTTTAAGATAACGGTTATATCTACGTTGATAATATCTCTCTTAGAAAGCCAAACTTTATCGCTAGGGATTCCATGACAAACAACTTGGTTGACACTGGTGCAGCAGTGTTTCGGAAAAGGCCGGTCTGTAGGAGATGCTTTGTATTGAAAGGGTGCGCTAGTGGCACCTGCTTCAGAAGTAATCTGGTCTACATAATCATTTAACTCTAGGGTAGATACCCCGTATCTTACCTTTTTTCCTACTTTATTGAGAACGTCAGCGGCTAGACGCCCAGCGGCTCTCATGCCAGCGATATCTTCTTTAGTATTTATGTAAACCATTTATTTTTCAGCCTTTATGGCGAAGCAAATCTTCGTAGATTGAGCCACATCCAATATCTTTCTTCATTATATCCATTTCTCGCGAGTGCGCAAGTAGGAGCGCTTTAATAGCTTATCTGAGGCTAAATCAATTCTGTTGGAATTTCTGGATATACATCGGTAACTCTAAAAGTAATATTCGGGATTCGTTTTCTTGTAATAGACATTGCTACTGCATCCAAAATTTCATAGCGGGCATCCTGAAGAAACTTCTGCATTTCTAGGGCAGCAAAGAATTCTGTTTTACTGAAATAGAATATAGCTATGTAATGGCTGCTGCCCTTGCCCTGTATTACATCAACTAGCTCAATATCTATATCTTCTATATCTGGATGATCATACGGTATAGAAGAGGATATGGCTTCTATTAACTGGTATCGTAATTGTTCTGGATGTGACGCCATAATTTATTTGATCATACATCGAAATAAGTTAAAAGCAAGGGATCGCTCACAACCCAACAACATGTTTTCTCTTATGCCGTCTATTATCATCTTCGGGCTTGGGTAGTGACTTAATCTCTAGGATGGATCGCATAACATCCTCGGGCTCATAATCTTCTTCGGGGGTATCCGATATGGTGTGTTGTGGCACCTTACGTGCGATATCATAGGTTTGATCCTCGGACATAGTTAGCCACCTTTCTCCTTCTTGCCTCCCAAATACTAAAAATTTAGAACCGTATTGGTTGAATCTATTAATTAATTCATCAAGGGGAAATGCATAATATTTTGGATCAATTACTTTTAACCAGGTATCTATTCCTACCACAAAAGTCACATTAGGGAAAATTTTTGCTTTTTCTAAAAAGGTAGGTGCTTTAGTTATTACAAAATACATATTGTCGAACTGCTGTATTAGACGTTCTGCATCTAGTAAATCAAGAGAAGGTCCCCGAATAGTATCCATAGATACTTCGAAGTATACTTTGCTATTACAAAAAACTTCTGCAATAGACGCCACATACATGTGTTCCTGTGTCAGGGGATCCCAACTCCCAGAGAATATAACTTCGGGAGGGGTGTCTGTAAAGGGGTATACGGCATTTGTGGTATTTTCTAGTAAAGGAATTATGGATTGTGATAAAGCCGTATTCGAATTACAGGTATACTCCAAAACTCTGCTACTTAGGGGTCTAGCAATGGTTAGATACTGCAACATCGTTTTGAACACAAACTCTGTTATTAACTCGCTGTGTCTTTTGGCAGATAGCGGTTTGGGCTTTATTGATTTGCAAACAGTATTGCTCATGGTCTGTAAAGCCACGTAGATATAGCCTTTATCCTCTACTATGGCCAAACCAAATAATTGTGGTATATGTCCGTAGGTTTTGGCTCTTTTGTAGCAAGTAAGAGCTAAAGATCGAACCAATAGTTCTGGAGTAAGCTCTTTAGCGTTGAAATCTAAAAACTTATTACAAGAAGCTAGGCTATTTAAGACAGTGGCTTCGAATAAAGTATTTGAGGAACCGGACTCCGATAGGTCATATAGAAATCCTATTTTAGTTTTATAGGCGGCAGCGACACCCTTGTAGAGAATATGCGATACGTTATGTAGCAGTTCGCGCATTTACTTGGATAGTAACCTAAAGCGACTCGAAAGTCTAGATATCTAATAATAATTCTGGATAATAAGTCATCTGCTTCCCTATATCAGAATCCCAAAAAGTTATTAGTGCAGGGCCCTCAGCGGTTTGCAATATGGCCTGCCCTTTTCCTATTGAAAGCATCTGTTGTGCCTGGGCTAGATCCCAATAATACGATTTATTCAAAGGGTTATAGATTCGTAAGTAGCGTCCCAGTAATAGGAAAAACTCAGCCTCGTCTTTAACGCTGCGCCACCTAAGTTTACAGCTTTCACCTCCGTAAAAAATACGCACAGGGCCATCACCACAACGAAATAGTTGGGATTCTGATACGTTAAAGAAGAGTTTTCCTGCTCTCAGTTTATAGGTAGTATCCTCTGGGTTGGTAGCATAGTTGATTCTGTTGATAGCAAACTGATTTAAATCCAAGTTAGCATCATAGTGTTCATGATTTTCATCGGTAAGCCTGACAATATCTCCCTCTATAAACTTGGTCTCAGGAAGCTCTCCAAGTAAATCCGGGGCTAAGGATATTAGGTGCCACCCAGGCTCTAGGTTTGTTATGCGCTGTTCTACTATACTTGGATCTAGGGTAACTGTAGACATATCATGAGTCTCTTGATTACCATCAATAGAGACAAGGACCTTGGTTCTGTCTATATAGATACCCGGTTCTACCCCGGGAGCCCCGAGCTTTCCATAAAAAATGGTAGGCAGGGAAACAAAAGTAGCGGCTTTTTTCCCAACAAGTATCTGGTCATCCTTCTGTAAGCACTTGGATAAAACATATTCTTGTATCTCTTTATGAAATTCGTCTAGTATCATTGGTTCTCTATTCTAGGTTTCTTTTGTCTTCGATATGGATTATCTCTAGGGTTTCGCAGTCCCATTGTCTCTTTTTTCTTCCAAAAGATCCTGTGGCTATTCTCACACCCTCAAACTCTTTTCTGCCTTTTACTGGGCTTTCAGCGGGTAGCACGAAGGTTAGTATATCTGGATGGTGGCAACCTACTAAGCAGCCAGGTATTCCTTTGTCTGAAAGAAAGCTGACACTGAACTTGAAGGAGGGGCTTCCAGCTACGGGCATAGCCCAGGTCTTCATTAACTGAATAGCTTGGGCTGCTAAGTCACTCTCCGGATTTTGAATAATGACACAAGTTCCGAATTGAAACAGAACCCAGGATTGGTCGAATCCTTCGAGTATATCTGTCCAAACGGACATTAGTTCTAGTTCAGATTGAGTATACCCCATTAATTTATTCTAGCATTAAGCTGGTTCGATGCTACAGGTTAAAGGAAATTTTTGGGCTCTTGCCATACTATGACACTGGTCCACCTTGAGTTCAGCGTGCTCCAGGGCATAAACACCAGCTAGCCCAGATCCAGTATTGTGGATCTCGGCCATAACTTTTATAGCATCTGGGCCCTCTCTATTAAAAATAGACACTAAAAGCATAACTACAAAATCCATACTAGTAACGTCGTCATTGTGCATAATAACTTTGTACATGGGGCATGTTCGGGTGTTTGTTTCAGTTTTCTCTATTGCTTTTGTAGACATTGATTTTCCTGATGGTTAGAATCCGTAACGTTTGCTATCACGTTCTCGGAGGGCTTTTCGTTTGTCATGAAGTTTTTTGCCTTTAGCTGTTGCTATTTCTAGCTTAGCCAGGCCTTTGCTGTTAAAATAAATTTTTAAAGGAATAATAGTTTGGCCCTGCTGTAGAGATAATTTTAACTTTCTTATCTGTTTCTTCTTAAGTAGCAGAACTCTATCCCTCCTGTGCTCATATTTTTCCCATGCGGGCACCCTGTCTGGTGTTATAGAACAGTTTACTAAAAACACTCCTGCATCTGTTACCTTAACCCAAGCTTCTCCTATGGAAATGTTTCCTTGTCGTAAAGCCTTTACTTCTAGGCCAAGCAGCTTGATACCTGTCTCCCAGGTTTCTAGAATGCTATAATTGAATCTTGCTTTTCTATTTGTAGCTATAACATTCACTTGATGAGTCTCTTTAATTTTTGTCATACTTGTATTATGCTAGAAATTAACCTAAACAAAAAGAAAAGTCCCAGCTATCTTGTAGTGGGCCTCATCTTACTGGGTATAGTTATTCTTATTTTTGCTTAGGGTCCTTTTTGGGACGTTTGGCTGGGGTTTTGCCTTTGGCTGGGGTTTTGCCTTTGGCTGGGGTTTTGGGTTTAGGTTTGGGTTTGGTGGAGGGTTTGGTGGAGGGTTTGGCTTTGGTCTTGGTCTTGGCTTTTGCTTGCTCACTTTGCTCATTCAACAAGCTTAACGTCATCCCTACTACACTAGCCACTTCGGCAGCCAGCTCTTTATTATATTTCTTATTAACTAAGCTTATGGTGTAATCCAAGTATTGATACAGGACAGGATTCTTAGTTTCAAGAGTCTTGAGAAATTCTATAGGATGATCAGGATCTTCTTTGGAAGTCTGAGCTAAAGCGTCTGCTGTCTCTTTGGTTAGTATCGGTAGCGTCATACCTAATCCTTATTTTAAGTATCTTATACTTTATTAAGTTTTTGTCAAGTGGCACGAAATTAGTTACAATAAATACTGGAGTAACTATGTTCAGAAAAAATCCTGCAGTTAACTGTCCTTCGTGTGGGACTGGAAATAAAGCTAATAGATGGCAATGCTGGAGTTGCAAATCAGAATTGTCGGAATCTGGTGGTGCAGCAGCGCCATGGGCAGATACGGGTACTGTTTTTGGGGGGAAAATGCGAGCAAGAGCAGGCACTTCATCTTACTGGAGAAATCCTCTAATACCCTATGAATTTGGAAAAGAAATAGCAGAAAATATTTTTAATGTAAACCCAGATTCGGTAGAATCAATGGTAGGAGAACCTATGGATATGGATAGTAGTATGAGTTGGCTAAGAAGAAACCCACGCCGTAAGCGTAGAAACCCTCGTCGTAGGAGAAATAGTGCTCCTGTCTGGGGCAGGCGCAGAAATCCACGTCGATCTCTTTTCAGAAGAAACACCTTCCCGCTAGGGAATGAAAACGTAATCTATCACTGCCCCGGCGACTGCGGCTCGGGAGCAAAGGCTCCTCTAGACTCCCACCCTGCCTCCTGCAAACTCAGGCAAGAAAAGGAAGCTGGTAAGCGCAGAAATCCTCTTTATCGTCGTCGTCTAAGAAGAAATCCTACTTGGGGCGGTTCTCTCTTTCGTCGTAACCCTGCAATGACTGCTCGTTGGTCTCCTTGTTCCGGTTGCGGTATGGCCTCTTGCGGCTGCGGCTGTGGTGGAGATGAGAGTCGTTGCTCCTGCGGTGGAATGGGTAGCTCCCGACGCCTAAGAAGAAACAGCGCTCCTGCTTGGGGTGGCCCTCTTTTCAGAAGAAACCCAGAAGATTGTCCAGCATGCGAATGTGCTCCGTGTGAGTGCCGGGAGCTTGAAGATCTCGGGACACACCTTTTAGCTGGAGGATCTCGTAGAAATCCTTTTTTCCGAAGGAACCCTGAAAATTGTCCAGAATGTCCTGCTTGCGAATGCGCTCCATGCGAATGCCCAGAGTGTCCCTCATGCGAATGCGCTCCCTGCAAATGCGCTCCGGGATCAGTAGAAGCACGTCGTAGAAATACTTGGAGCGGTCCTCTTTTCAGAAGGAACCCAGGCGAAGGCGTGTGGGAATGTTGCAACTGTGGAGACGATCTTCACGAAGACCAGCAAGGTGAAGAATGGAATCTTTTGAGTGACGCCGCCGCGAACATTACTGAAAAGAAAATTGGTCGCGGAGAGCAGGGTTACGCCATGTGCGAAAGCTGCTTAAATGAGGCTGGTTTAGATCTTCAAGACGCTGTTCAACACGAACTTCATGAACATTGTGGGGGTTGTGGAGAAAGCGGAGAGGAATGCACTTGCAGAGAAGGCGAAGAGTGCAGTGAATGCTTTGCAGAAGACAGAGTCAATGAGTCAACCGGTGTTTGTGCTTGGTGCCAGGCGCAAAAAGACGGAAGCCCTTGGGGTAGGTGTGATCTCTGTGACGGATCCAAAGCCGCTGACGGAACTTGTGCTTGCAGGCCTCCCGGCAGAAGACGCAACAGTGATGCTTGGGGAGGCCCTCTTTTCAGAAGAAACCCAGCGTCACGCTATCGCCGCAACGGCTGAGGCGACATGCCAAAAAATTAGCAGTCTGCTAATCAACACAAAAACGCTGACTTCGGTCAGCGTTTTTTATGTACCTACCAACTGTGACGACATAAAAGAATCTATGCGAGTTCCAATATCTTCTGCTTGAAATAGCTTTAGTAAGTTTCCTTCTTTCTTAATGTTGAAAACTTGTATGCAAACTTGATTTTCTTCTGCTAGGGTGAAAGCAGTTGCATCCATAACTTTTAAACGTTTTTGGATAGCATCTTTGAAAGACAGGCATCGATATCTTTGGGCATCGGGATTTGTTTTAGGGTCAGATGTATAAACCCCATCTACTTTTGTGGCCTTCAGAACTAGATTTAAGCCTAATTCTTTAGCCCGTAAAACAGAAACGGTATCTGTAGTGAAACGAGGAATGCCTGCGCCACCAGCAAGGATAACAATTCTCCCCTTTTCGAGGTGCCTAATAGCACGTCGTCGGATATAGGGTTCAGCTACTTTATCAGCATTGATAGCTGTCTGAACTCGGGAGGGAACTTCTATATCTTCTAAAGCTGCTTGAAGAGCTAGAGCATTGATTAGGGTACCCAGCATGCCCATGTAATCTGCTGTATCGCGATCTAGCCCTCTATCGGAGAGTGTTGCTCCACGGATCATGTTGCCGCCCCCTACTACTATAGCGAGCTTTACACCCTTATCATGAACTTCTTTTATTGTTCGTGCGATCCTATTGATCTCTAGGGGGTCTATCCCTTTGCCCCCTTCTTCACAGAAGCTTTCTCCTGATAATTTGAGCAGGGCTTGATCTATCATTCCAACCGGCATACTAATCCTTTATTTCTATGTGCAGGGTGTAATCACTTAAATCCGTGATTACCTCTGGGGAACTAACTTCAAAGCCCTTATCTAGAAGATATCTTAGGATGGTGTTCTCCTGCGACATCTTTAGAAGTACTCTGCACAAGACTCTTGTAAGCTCCTCTTGGTTCAACCCAATATAGCCCTCAAAAAAGGAGCACTTGTAGATATTGAAGGATCTATTATTCTCCAGGTGTTCCGCTGTGCACTCAATTAGTTGGGTCGGTATCTTTAGGGTTATCTCTTTGGTTTCAGAGTTAGCTCTTAATTCGGTTTTATTAGGATGGGTAGCTATTAAAGGGGCCATATAGAATTCCAATGCTCAGGGCTTCCTGTAGGGGAAAGCATCCCGTCCGTTCCGTCTTTTTGAAGATCAATGATATAGGCAATCTCCCCGTCCTGCTCAAAGACAGCGACTGATCTAAAATCACCTACCTCACAACCCGATGCTCCATACAGGCGTACGTAAAGGCCCTGATATTGAGGGTATATCTCACCAAACCTTAACCCCTTCATAAAGGATTCGTAGGCATGCTCTGGAGGATTCATGTCCGTGGGAGACCCTACTTTGTATCTGCCCCATCTGGACCAGATACCAGCAGCAATTCCCGTGATCTCTTTAAGCTTCTTTTTAATATCTGCACTTTTAAGTGACATTAGTTGATCCTAGAAAATCCTTGTGATTAGTGACCAGTTATCTGTTGGCTTAATGCCATCCAGAGTGCATTGCCAATGGGTATTATAGATTGTTTGGCCATCTGCATTGATTCCCGAGAGGTGATAAACTTGCCTAGTGGATAGAGTGCAGATTCGTGGAGGGGAAACTGTTGGGGCAGACCATAGAATTTCTATAGTCTTATTTGAAAATCCCGGATCCCCGTGTGCTACGAGGGACAGCGCCACGGAATTTTGCATAATACTTGACGTTAAATCTACTCGCAGGTTAGTTGCAATCCCTATTCCTGTTGTACCAGGAGGCGCTGCCGGTATTCCTGCTGTACCGGAAGGGCCTGTAGAGCCTGTAGGCCCTCCGCTAAAGGTTGGAACCGCGATTATAACGTCATCTTCTTCTTCAGAGTAGAACTTACATACGACATTGGGGCAATCTATAGAAGCAAAGCCCATGTAAGCTTCACTGTGTCCACACGAAGGGCACTTCATTAAAATCTCTCCTGAGTTAGGAATTGGTTATAGCACAATATACTATGTATTTGGGGTTTTTCAAGGGGCTTCTTTTAAATGAGACCAGAGCTTCATGAAATCTTTTCCCATCTCATTATTGTAAACCTGCTGATATCTCTTTTTGTTGCATACCTCTCCGCACTGATAGTCATGATAGTATACACCTTTGAGGTTAGCCATGAAGACAAAAGGGCGGTTAATTTCCACCACAAACTGTTTTTGGCAAATATTGCATAGAAGGCTGCCTGCTGGTGTAGCGGCTTCTGCCTTCTTTTTTTCTACCCAAGCATGTGCTACGGAAGGGCCGTGCTGCGTTGCCAAACTAATAGCTCTCAGGCTAGATATCCAGGCCTCTACACTTCCACATATTTCATCGTAATCCCAGGCTATAATTTCCTCACCTTTAGGGCCTTGGATGCATACCCGGGAGCGGCCTTGCTCCTTCTTGAATATTACTCCAGGGGCTATTTCTAGTTCTTCCACTAAAGATCGAAACTCAACCCACAGCCACAGGTGCTTGTCGCATCAGAATTTGTAAAGGTAAAACCAGAATGTGCTAAGCTGTCCACGTAATCTAAAATAGTACTTTCTAGCATCTGACTGCTAAGGGGATCTACAATGATCTTATCATTTGCAGGAAACGTTAAATCATCATGGTTTTTTTCAGTAATTTCAGTCTTGTAGCTAAAACCGCTGCAACCACCAGTAGTGACAGAAACTCTGAAAAATTTAGTTGATGGCTCTTCGGCTAGAAAGAGTTTAATCTTCTCCTGGGCTTTTTCTGTTATTTGCATACTTTAATAATAGTAGTTTTTGGCTTTTATTCAAGAGGTAGGATCAAGAGTTATGCCATCCGTCTAGCGGATCCCAGCCTAATCTTTTTAAGCGACGTGTGATGAAGTGCATTGATGCTAATTTTGTGTCGAAGAACTTTTCGGAAAGATCTCCTTCTGGGGAGCCATCGTTTATTCCTTCGATTTTACAGAATAAATCTTCATTCCAAACATCCATTGGAGAAAACTGCTCAACTTCACAGAAATAGCCCCGAGGGGTATAATGAATTTGAGCTACTAACTCTGCTTCTTTTTTTAGTGGTTTGGCTTTATCTAAGGAGTCTTCTGCTATTTCTTCTTTAGTGAGCAGTAGAAAATTGTCTACGATTATTTTTTTACGAAAAATACGTTCTTTGATCATAAATCCAGTGTAACTCTATACTAAGCGATTGTCAAACTCTTTGACCGCAAGTCTTGTCAAGAGCCCAGTATTTGCTATAGTGAGATCCGTCGAGCTATAGCAAATAAGGTGAAATATGAACAGTGAACTTTTTTGGCCGCGCTTAAAACAGGCTTTTGGTAATCAAAAAGTATTTTGGGCTACTCAGGAGTTGCCGGAAAGGCCCGGTACTACGGACAGAGTTCTCCACTACTTGATCTCCTACTTTGAAAGCCCTGATGTGGCCAGAGACGCTGTTCGTATCTTTAGGGGGGTTCAACTAGGGGAGTTCGGCAATAAGCAGTTCTCGGGCTGGAATGAGGTTCGAGTTAGCACCCTACGAGAAATAGATGAATCTCTAAAACAGGCCGGGGCAGTAGGCGATACTTGGGAATTAGCCCTCACTATCAAGGATTTTCTACAAAACGCCTGGAGCACCCTAGATACAATTGACTTGACAAATATGCCCCAACTACAGCCGGATCTGATAGATAACTATCTGGCCCAACTCAAAGGTATCCCCGATTCATGGGATATTATGAATGAGAGGAATAAAATGGTTGTAGCGGAAAGTCCTGTGCGGGCTTGCCCGAAACACAGTAATTTCTATAAGAGATTTCTCAAATATAGAAAGCGCAAGGAGCCTGTTTTTCCTGCTTGTGTAACCGACTTTCTGGAGTATTGCTGGAAGAAAACTGCAAAGGCACCTTTTGAGGAGCATTCAGATCGTGTCCTGTCTAGGCTAGGGGTTATTAATTTAAATGATGCCCCTACTGACAAGCTCCGGAAATTTGAAGACTTTACTACCTCTACTAAACCGGTAAGCAAGCATAAGCATCTTATTCAACTAGCTAAAGTAATATGTGTTGTGAAAGATCCCGATTGTCCCTCGTGCCCGGTCGCAGATCAGTGTGCTAAGAAAGGTTTCTAATTAAAGCACAATATGTTATTATTTGTGTATGCACACATTCGGACAAACAGAAGATGTTAAATGTCAGCTGACAGCGGAGCTTATTGGTCTAGAGCAGAGCGCGGGATCCCCTGTAGCTACTGTAAGAGGGGCTAAAGCTCTGCTTGCGAAATTGAGAAATACTAGGCGTTGGGATGATTCTCGGTCTAGTATTTCTGCAAGTGTACAGACCCTATTCAGGGACTCCGCAACTTGCCCATATTTTAAGTATACCGATATTTCTGCAAGGGCTACTGGTTTGATGGCTAATGCAGCCACAAAGCTAACCCCAGAACAGGCAAGCTCTGAGGGTGTGTCTGGTTTCCGAAGATCTCTGAGTCCAGAAGCCTCCGAAATCTACTTGCAACAAACCCAAAGATTATCACAACCTGGAGGATCAGCTTTTGAAATCGCTAGAGAAACTCCAGGCCCCTTCGTTGATGAGGCGGTTCGTCGTGGGGGGCAAGTAAGGGACGTTGGTAGTAAAATTGTGGATAAAACCGCTCCTGTAGGACAAGGGGTTGTTGATCGTCTAGACCACCATGGAGTGACTAATCCTCTTTTAGGTGCTGTTAGCCTTGGCCTGCTTGTTTTTATGGAGAGAAAGCTTCTAGCTATTGTCATAATAGCTGTGCTAGTCTGGCTAACCAAACAACGACAGATATCGCAAGCTAAAGCTGCAGTTAAATCAGTCCAAGATAGGGTAACTGGAACCGTAGATAGTGTTACTGGAGCAGCGGACGCTGTCAAAGAAACAGCAGACAAGTTTCGCTAGTCGTCTTTAGTTTTCTTGGCTTTCTCATAGTCACTACGAGCCTCAACTATGAACTTTCTAGTTTCTTTAGTGAATGCGTCTTTAGTAGCCATTAAGTAGCTCCAGGATGTCTTTATCCACTCTTTTAAAACTTGCTTAGTGTCATTGTAGTTTTCAGACATTAGAACCTACCAATTCAGCATCAAAAGTAAGTTTTTCTAGCTCGCCTGAGTGTGTGGTGTAGTATACTTCCCGGATACCGGCTTCTCTTATCTTTATTTGGCAAGCTGGGCAGGGACGGGCTAGGCTGATCTTATCGGTTCTTGTTAATCTAGCTACATACATTACTAGATTGTTTGTTCTGGTCTTTGTTCGTTTTAATGAATTGAATTCTGCATGACGCGTGAAACACGTATTCTCGGGATGAGATTTATGAACATTGTATCCAAGAGATATTAGCCGGGGCCCATTGAATAACACTGCCCCGACGCGATGCGCATAAAATTTCGAAAGACGGGCTGCTTTAATAGCAGCCCGTCTTCCTCTGGTCTTTCTTTTCATTATTTTTTCCACTCTTTGCTCAAGAGATAGTCTGATAATGCTTGTATTTCATCAAGAGTAATCTCGCTACTGTTCGTTAATTTAAACTGAACGAGATCTCCGACTAGAAGAGATTTAAGCTCCTCTGGTTTTTTGGTGTTATTAGATTCTGTGTCTAATGCCTTTATTACTGCGGAGGGTAGTGCCGAAGGGTTGATGTTGCTAGTGTTAGATTGCCCTAGCATTATCTGCTCTTGCGTCTGTGAGTCAAACCCTAGTTGCTTGAGATGCTCTCTCATCCTATCTGTTGCGGCTTCCTCCAGAGCAAGCATTCCTTTCTGTGAATCATCAAGAAGAGAATAGCCTAACATCTCTTTACTGGTCAATGCACTATCTCCTATGGGGGTAACCAAGGTTCCAGTAATAGTTAAATGGATGGTAACCTGCAGAGAAGAAGGGTTACTAATGGATACTTCTACTTTATTTTTAAGAAGAGCCGGTGGAGATATGACTACTGGGCTAGCGGTCTGGTCTTGCATCGCCCCGTTAATGGATATCTGCATTGGGACCTTGGGCCACCCGTAATCATCTAGTTGGCCTCCCGGAACGCTATATCTCCACTCTGCTCTTTTCAAGCAAAAGGATCCACCGTTAAGATCATGGGAATACGCCGTGGATGCCCCGGAGCCTGTGTTGATAGGAAAGGTCAAAACAGAATCCTGAAAATGGGCTCTACTTAAAATATTGAAATCCATGATTTGATCATACCATAACCAGGCTAGTTTGCAATTACGCTACTTTGTGGCAAGGAGAAAGTGAAGCCGCCTGATTCGAAGTACCAGGTGTCGTCTTTTAACAGCGCTGTGGCAATTACCATAGGGCTTCCGTGAGTATCTTTTCTCCAGAATTTTCTTGGAATCTGGGATAGCAGGGTTTTCTCATTGGAGATGAGGATTCCTGTTGTGCTTTTTGAAGAGGCCCAAAATTTAGTTCCGCAGAAAAGCGGAGTTTGGTCGGTCCACTTTTGTTTAAGTAGCCTGCTTTCATGATAGTTTTTAATATGATGAGAAAACTGTTTCTCAACAGTGCACGCGCATCTGCACCTACAAGTATCTTTGCAGCATTGACATACGCATGGTTCATGTACGCAGGTTTTCTGGCAGCAAGCGCATAAGCAAAGGCAGGTGCATCTATTTGTGGAACACCCACATGCCTGTTTATGTCTAAAGCCACACCCACAATCCGGATAAGGAGTTCCTTCAACAACTGCTAGCTTATTTTTCTTTCTAATCTTCATATTAGGGTCTAGCTCTAGTGCTGCGGCAGTAACTCTGCGAATGGCCTGGCAGCAAAGACAGCCATCGGCACCGCGTCTTTCGCACCCACCACGACATTTCTTAGAAGCAGCCACGGTCCTGCACCCGCATCCTCGATGCTTGTGAAAAGTCACTCTGGAGCATTCGCAGGTGTGTTGTTTATGGTTTGGGTCGCATCTGCAGCCATTGTGGTAATAATTAAAGCTGTGTGATTTTTCCCCGCAATTATGCGGTTCCCGGAAAAGGTCATTATTAAAGCTACTAGACCAATACTGATTGTATGCTTGTCTCAGGCTGCTGGGCCTTAAACCTCCGAAGCACACCTGCCCGGAACCCGTATAGACATTGGCGAAAACGTAAGGTTTAGCCCAGATTTTATTTTTTCTTTCCGTATCATACGCCCATAAAGTATATCCCAGGTTTACACTTTTATGACTTCGGGATGTAGGAACCTCTCCGTAACCGCAACTCATAATTAGTGTGGGCGTCGTTATATCCAGATGCGATTTGGTTTGTCGTCTAGTAGCATAGCTTACATTAAATTTTTGTGGAGGTATAACACAAGATACCTGGATATTAGGGTTGTACTTAACCATTACGGATTCGGCGTGAGACGGCAGCATACTGACATATACGTGCCTAGAGCCCAACCTGAAGGCCCCCAGCAAGGCTTTGCCATCCACAACTTCATATTCTAGTTCTGGGGGAGTGGCAGTAGATCCTAGGGGCGGTATAGATCCTAGAGTAGATGCCTGAGAACAAGTTCTTGCATTATGGCCAGACTCTTTGCAAATACCGCATCTTCTTACTCTAAGTGTTGACATTATCCTACTTCTTTACTGGGCTAGCTGCGATGGAGCGAACTTCTTTGGATACCTGTTCTTGTGCGGGCTCGCCCAAAAGTTCAGCAGCTTTTTCGGCACTGCTTTTTGTTATTGCTGCTTGTGTTTTTTCAGGCTGGGCTGGTTGCCTGGGACCTGTGCGAGCACGTTGCTGATCGGAAGCGGGCTGCGTTGGTTGCCTAGGACCTGTGCGAGCACGTTGCCGGTCAGAATCAGGTGGCGTGGCTCGTTGTGTGCTTAGAAAGGTGACTCGATTCTTGTATTTAGTTAGCTCCTCTTCTAGATGAAGATTGTCATCTTCATGAGCAGCTACCTGGCAGGACAGGTCATCGTTTCTCATCTGTAAGCCTTCTACTTGGTCTAGTCGTCTTTGCAGAGCCTTTTTTAGAGCATCCCGCTCTTTTAGCCTAGCTCCTGCTTCTCGCTCAGACTTAATTAAATTCCTCCTAAGTTTCCTGACCTCAGCCATCAAGAGTTCTTGGGCATTAGCCGCTTGTTGTATAGCAACAGCGCTAAAGTCTCCCAAATCTAAGGCTTTGTGATGTTTAGGCGGGCTTGCATCCCACCCAGTTTCGGGATTGGTAGAAGGAGGTACCTTCACTACTTTTTTGGAGGTCAGGACCCCATCTTTAAAGGTCTGAATTACTCTTTCAACTTGCATAATCTGCTCTGCCTTGGGTTTTTAGCATTATATCAATGTTTTTAGTAGAGTCAATAGTGGCCGCTATTGAGTTTCCTGGGAGATATCTACTCCGACTGGCTTTCCATCTTGCATTACTATTGAAGCTTTCCAGGGTGGGGGAGGCGTGTCAAAGGAACCAACTACAACCTGTAGTGTTTCATTGTATTTGTCAAGAGCGCTTTTTTCTGAGGAGTTGATTTCTTTGTTTAACTTTGTAATCTCTAGCTCTATTGCTTCTACTTGTTTCTTAAAATCAGCTGCCTTATTAGATAGGTCAATTATTCTTTTGGACAAGGATTCATTGTACTTTTGGGTAGTTTTATTAATTTGATTTGCGCTCTCAACAGCAAGGGTATGCAAGGAATTGAAGGTAAACCTTTTAGAGCTACCTGGGGGGTTTTGTTTGGGATCTAATTCACTCATAAATAAAGTATAGTAATGCCTAGAGATTTGTCAAGATCCAGCTATTGAAAACCTAGTCTGATTAAGAGATGATAGTATTGTAAACTAACTAGTTTTACTAGCTTCATCAGGAACTACTATGAAAAACAAAAACCCTAAAAAGAACTTAAGGCGAAACCCTGCTGCCGCTGCAAAAAACCCAAAAACTAAGAAGGTAGCAAATGCTAAGAAGTCTCCAAAGACTAGGAAAACCACAAAAAAGCTGCCAAAACGACGCACTAAAGAGCTAACAGTTCGTTCTGCTAAAAGATTATGGTTCGCTCCTAGGGGGCGTGGTCGTCCATCTAAAGATATGGCCGAGAGGCTGGCGGAAGCCAAGAAGGTTCTCCTTGCTGCAAAGGAACCCCTTAAGCGCCTTCCTAAGAAAAAGGCAACAAGGGGCAGGCCCAAAAAGGTAAGAGTGGAAAAAGCCAAGCGTCCTCGCGGTCGTCCTAGAAAGCATCCTAAGATAGATAAGCCCAAGCGTCCTCGCGGTCGTCCTAGAAAGCATCCTAAGATAGATAAGCCCAAGCGTCCTCGCGGTCGTCCTAGAAAGCATCCTAAGATAGATAAGCCCAAGCGTCCTCGCGGTCGTCCTAGGAAGAATCCTGAAGATGCCCCAAAAACCAAGGCTCTGAAGCGTGTTAGTAAGAAAGCGCACGAAGAAGAAGAGAAGAAAAAGAAGCGTAAAAAGAAAGAGTAGTTGTTAGGGCCTCTATCGGTCTAGCAGGAATACGTCTTTAATTATTTCGTGATCAAAGATCACTAGTTCCCCGATATTATAATCTGTAGCTATACCAGTATAGCCATTTTCTAAAAACTTGTCCCTGATTTCTTTGCATATGGCTTCTCGTGATACGCGAGGTCCCTTTATAGTTAGCATTGTTGGATAGAGGGCGGGATCGCTAGTATCAAAAACTATATCATAAAATAAGTGCTCTTCAAATGTTGAGGGAAGGACCTGATTTATGCCTTTAAGGAAGTAGGGGTTAGATATATAAGCGCAAGAGCTTGTATCCACTAAAACACCCAATACAGTTCCATAGCACCGGGATCTAGAGAGGGATCTGCTGGCGTAAGTTCCCCAGCCGAAATCTCCGGGGTCACTGGTTCGTTGATGGTTTATATTGAACCCCTTATCCAGAATTGAGTCAGGATTAGGTGTTCCATGATACCAGAGTTCGGTTTCCATGCTTTATTCTAGCAAACTGGAAACGTTTAGGCTATATCTTGTCCTGATGCTTGGCTGAGGGTCTGGGTCAGTGCTGACATCATTTGATCTGGTGATAAACTTTCCTTCTTCTGGTTTAGAGGATCGAAAGTAATAACACCGTCACTTAGCATACCAAGATCATAAGCAAAACTAAAGTATTCACTATCAGTCAGAATTCTTGAGGGGTCTGCATCGTAAATATTTAGTACCCCAACAGCAAAGGTGTGGTGCTTTCCTAGCCAAGCTTGCTCATCTGACATCATAGCAAGACCTGTTTGGAAGTATAGCTTTCTCATATCATAGTTATTAAGCTCGTTTTGTAACTCCCCAAGAAACTGGTCTATTCCTCCTGGAATGCTTTGCTGCAATGATCCCAGCAATCCTCCTACAGGAGACTGGAGAACTGAGCTATAGGCCATTTTAGTGGTTTCTATGATTGCATAATTCACATGAAATAGGGCATTTTTCAGAGCTTGGGCAGCAAGCTGGCGGTCCTGTGTTGTTGGCGAGAAATCTACTCTCGGCAAAAAGGCCCGAAAGACCTCCGGTATGATCAAAATAGCTGGGTCAGAGAAAGGCTTCAGGCCCGCTGTTATTGCCATTAAATGGGACCATGCTGGGGATTTCCAATCAACTACATCGTCAATAGTTAATTCCTCAGCGGCTTTTGATATAGCTTTTTTTACTGTTTTTTCGGTCGCGTTTAGTGAAAAGTTCATATACCTATGTTACCTGTTCTTCTGTAATAGTCCTACAGATGGACAACTATGAATTTATCTTGATGTAAAATTTCGCTAATTATAGGTTTGACTTCATTCCAGGCTAAACCCCCTAAACCACACCCGGGCCTGGGGAGGATTACATAATCCCATTTTTTAGAAAAATGTAAGAGTTCTCTGCAGCTTTGCACAATCAAATTAATATCGGAATCATCTTTCCAGTGATGCTTTGTGGGGAAACTAGCCATTCCATATTCATCAATGATATAAACATGATTTCCTCTTTCATCTATTTTTTGTCCAAGTAAATAGGGTAGTTCTCTGAATCTGCGCTTTGCTAGTTTCGCAACTCCGGCCCCCATAACTAAATATCCTAATTTATTAACTACTCCGTTGGTCGTTATGCACCTGAGTATGTTTCCATGAGAAGGACTAAAAGCTAACAGCTCTTCTACTGTATTTGGGGTGGCTTCTAGTGGTATGGCGCGTGGGTTGTAGGTGAACAAATCACCCTGAATTTCTAGCATAGAATCTCCTAGAGGGAGAGTAGCATGCTAGTCAGTGTAAACAAGAGTTTCTGCTAAATTAACCTATTAAGGGAGGTATGTATTTCTACGCTAATAAGGTATAATTGATTTATGCCCGACATGAGATCTCTACTAACTGCTGTTGCTGGCCAAGCGGAACTTGTTATTGATAGCAACGTGACGCCCAAAATAGTGGTAAATTTAGCTGACATACTTGTTCCGGGAACGCCTTCAAATACTGCTATACAGTCCGATCATCCGCTGATGATGAAGCTGATAAGGCCAGAGATAGCTGTGCAAACTATTGGAATTGAACAATCTTTTGCGCCCTTTGGAAAACCAAGAGCGGGTATGTACGCTATTGTTGGCGTAAGTGTTGTAGCCGCTGGCGTATTTGGTGCTCTGCTTTCCTGGGCGGTATGTAAAAAGTATATCTAATCTTTTTTATAGAACTTATAGCAAACCATTGCAATAGCAATAATAATTCCTAGCAGCACATATTTGATATTAGGCTTCAAGGGTTTATCTGCTTGTTTTTCTATCTGGGAACCACTTTTAGCTTTTTCAAGTTCAGTGCCTGTGTTTGCGGGGGTCGGTGTGTTTGCAGGGGCCGGTAGCTTAGTGTTTCCCAGTGTTCTGGGATTCAACTTTATGGTTTTTATTGCCATTACAGTAGGAACTACTTTGTTAGATTTTTTCTTATTTTTCTTTTCCAAATAGCCCCAAAGCTGAACTTTGAGCTTTCTTATTTGTGGGTCTGTATCGGATAAACCTGCAGACCTAAGTTCATCGATTTTTTGCAGAACTTCAGGGTATGAGAGTTTTTTTTGCATATAATTCCTAAGCTAAGACTTAAAGAATAACAAATAGACGATGACAAGTAAAGCTATGCCCCCTAATACAAAATTATCTTTTGGGGCGGGTGGGGGTGGAGGGAGGGGTCTTCCTGGCCTCAGTATAGGAAGCCCAGCTTTGAGCCTCTCTTTATTGAGTTCTGTCCTTGCGTGTATGGCAAAAGCCTGCGCAGCGGGCTCTGCTATGGCGCGAGTTAGGTCTGCTACTGCATGAATAGTTTCAGCAGAAGAATCTCTAGGGGGTTCGATAAATTCTTGGTCTTCTTGGCCTAATGTTGATATATACATGCTATTAATAGTATACCTATTTTTGGAGATATTAACTAATCTTTTCTGATGATTAGATTAGTAGGTTAGTTATGGGCGGCGACGGCGCTTGCGGCGCTTGCGAACCCTCTTCACCTTGGTTACTCTAGGAGGGGCTGCATACGTTACCCCACCAGCAGAATTGGGAGTGAGCATTGGCATTTGACCGCCACCTTGACCGCCTTGGGCTTGACCGCCTTCGTCTCCGCCGCTCATCATCATAAACATTCCACCCATCATTGCTAGGCCGACTACTGCTAAGACGATCATCATTACTGGTGATTTTTTAGGGGGTGGTGGTGGGAAAAACATTGGTGGGGGTGGCCCAAAAGACTGCTGGCCCCCTCCCTGCTTAAATTGCATTTCGGCTAATTTTGCTTGCTGGTGGGCTGCGTAGATACCAACGCCAGCTTTAGCTAGAGGAGCTAAGATAGCACCAATACCTTGCATTACTTGGCCTGCATTTACTCCGGAAGGGGCTGGTGCGGGTGCGGGTCGTGATTTCTGGCCAGCTGTGTAAGCTGCTGCCTGTGCTTGTGAGCGTTCATATTGCGCCTTTTCTTGGCCACACTGAGGAATGCAAGCGCCCATCGCCGTGGGCATGGCTTGGGCGCATATAGACTCGCAAGGCACATTTGGGGCAAAAACACCTAGATCTCCGAAGGCAGACCATCCTTGGAAAGACTCGAATGATCCTAATTTACCTACGTGGGTGTTTGGCATACTAATCCTTATTTGCCGTCTTCGTCTTTACCCTGGTTCATCATGAAGAACATCATGCCCATCATAGCGATTCCACCTATAGCGACTGCAGCTATAACTCCGGTATTGGACTTAGGTTTTCTTCCGGCTATCGCAGCTAGTAGGGCAGCTTGGTCGCCGCCACCGCCGCCTCCCCCGCCGCCACCTTTGAGGCGCATTGAGTCGAGATCAAATTGGCTTTTGGCTTTGAAGATTCCGGTTGCAGCTGTTCCAGCGGTTCCTAGTATGGCTGCAATGCCTTTGGAGGTTTCTACGAATTCGGAAGGGTATTTTGCGTTAGGGTTTGATCCTGTTGTATAAAGAACGCATCCGCCCCGGCAAACTTCATTGCCCCATAGAGGGTGATTAGCTGGGGCCTTAAATTGGCGACGGTGGTTGAAGGAAGTGAATACCGCGCCATCCCCAGATAGAACGAACTTGGGATTATCTTTTGACCAGTCTCCTCGGCGTTCGATATTAAAGCCTTCAGCTACTTGAGCGCCCTTTAGGGGCGGATCTTCCATATTGAGGGCTTCCATCTTAGGGCCACCGCGAGCAATAGCAGTGTCTCTTCGCGCTTTAGCCTGTGCAACAGGGTCCTTGCTCTTGGTTAAAAAGTAAACACCAGCAGCTAGGGCACCGCCACCGATTACTAAAATTGGTATGTTATTAGACATTTAGGCTCCTAATCCTTTTTACTCATCATAAACATCATCATTCCCATGATCATGATTACAGCGACTACTGCTATAATTATTCCGGTGCTGCTTCCGCCGCCACCTTGGTTACTGAGGGCTGCGATGAGTGCAGCGTTACCGCCGCCGCCACGATGTCCTCCACCACTTTTTAATCTTTGTTCTTCTAATTTGGCTTGCTGGCTAGCAGAGAAAATGCCAACCCCGGCTTGGGCTAGAGGTCCTAAAATGGCACCGATTCCGGTTAGTACTTCTCCGGCTGAAGCGCCGTTGTCCTGAGATCCTTGAGCTGGTTGCGCCCCAAGGCTTTGGCGTTGCTGTATTGTTTGGGGTAGCAGCCTGTTGGTATTACCGAGCGCAAACTCTCCTGTTCTTCCACGATTTGATGGGTGCCTAAAGGTACCGGGCATATGGCCTTGACCGCGCCCTACCTGATTTTGGGCAGTATACAGGTCGTTTTGGAGTTGATCTATTTCATTATCGAGTCTATCGGAAGCTGCGCCACTTAAATCTCCTAAATTCCCGAAGCCTTGGCCAAGATTGGATACACCATAACCTTCGAAAGAACCTAATCGTTGTTCTCCGTATAAGTCGCCTAGTTCTGAATACTGTGCCATCGTAGTTACCTCAGTAATCATTATACAAAAATAGAAGTAATTGCGAAAAGTTTTCTTAACTGATATAATAAATACTAAGGATTAGCTATATGGTTACACGTCCAGGAAATTTATCAGGCTTTCAAGGAATGTCTCCTAGAAATAAAAGCAGCTTTGGGTCTTCCTATAGCTCTTTAGGAAATTTTAATGGTAAAGGGGCTTTCACCCCACCACCTTCTGCTCCTCCAGGTGGAGCGCCTCCGGGATCTAAAGCAATAGACAACGCGGTAGATAAAAGAACCGGAAAATTTTATATGCAAGATCCGAAATGTCCTGAAGGAGAAGCTACCTCTACCAAAGGCATGCCTTGCAAAGGCAAGGATTGTTGTGATGGTGGTGATTGTGATCCGGAGGGGACTGTATATCAGGAAAAAGATTGTTTTGATGATCCTAACTATAGGGAGCTTCCTGAGGAGCCTGCCCAGGGCTTTACTAGTTGCCAGGCCAGAACAGCGGCTGGATATCCAGGGCCCTGCTCTAATCTATCATGCCCGAGTTGTTTTCAAAAAGCTCCGGCCCAAGCTCAGGCCCGGGCTTCGCAAGCTGCTCCCCAGGCCTCTAAATCTCCAGAAGAACAAGCTTTGGAAGATGCTGAAAAAGCAAAACTTGAAGGGGAGCTACAGCAATTAGAGATGGCCCAATCACATGTTGACTCTATGGTCACCCAAGCACCTGTTATGGCCCCACCTGGCGCTTATACCGGCGGTGGTGGGGGTGGTGGTATGCCCCGCAGGGCAAGAAGATCTGCTCCTACAGCACAATCAAAAATTGAGTCTATGGTGTCGGCGCACGAAACTAGAAAAGCTATGCAGAGATCTAGCTCTGCGGCTCCTCCTGCAATTATCCGCAGGTCTGCCCCAGCGGCAGCGGCTCCAGCTAGGCCTACGCCTCCAGCAGAAACTGGTGGTCTATTTTCCTGGCTAAGAGGTGCTTTTTTTGGCCCTTCTAATTTGGACGGCTGGGGGTTTGGAGAAACCAAGAAAGCAAACATGTGGATACCTATCTTGGTAACGATTGGCCTACTTTATTATTTTACAGCAAAGAAGCCCGCTACATCTGCTAGAGGTAGGTAATGAGTCTCATATATAGACATACCAATGGTGGGGAACTGTATCAGGCGGGGGCTAGAGAGATACCGGAAATTCTTCGAGAGAATAACATTTCGTTGCTTATACTTGATGCAAAAAACTACCAACCTAATTATATAGAGGATACCGGTGGCGGATTTGAAGCTGCGGATGTTCTGTATGTCCCTTTGAGAGATACTATCTTATTTACTCCTAGAGAGTATAAAAAAACTATCAAAAAGGCTAAGCAGGCTGCGGAACTTGCTATAGAACATATACTTCGCGGAGATAATGTTCTTAGTACGTGTTGGGCTGGCTGGAATCGATCAGGGCTTATTTCTGGATTAGCCATTAGAAAACTATCTAATGAGCCTGGTAAGAAAATAGTAAATCACATCAGGAAAAATCGTAGTAAAAGTGCTCTTTCTAATCCTCTATTTGCTAGAGTAGTTGCTAACTCTTAAGTTTTAAGAAGATAGTAACACCAAAAATTATAGCAACGACCAGCCCACCGCCCACTAACAGCACAGGGCTTAGCAGAGGGCCTTGATCAATAACTATATCTTCTGTGAGCATGGTTGAGGTCATTCCGGGCACTGCCCGTCCTGTAGCCTGAGAGTGTGCCATACCTGCTTGTTCGCAAGGGTCACTTCCTGGCTCTCCACGGGGAGCCCATTCCGTGATATTTTCGCAGCATATTGCATCTTCAACAGCAGCGCCTTCTGGTAGGGGGCCACAGGTGAGCATCCCGTTATTTTTTCCGCAAGGTACTCTATCTTCGAAGCCTACCTTAGTCCATCCGGTTATGGGACAGCACTGGTAAAACCCATCTGCGGCTGATGTTGGTTGGGTTCCAGAGCACTGCCATTTTCCACCAACGAATTGGGGAGGGGCAGCACCAGGCGCTATGCCTGGCGGTTCGGGCGGTGGTGCCATAGACCCTTTACCAAAACTACCTAAAGTTAAGCCGCTAGAATAATGGCCCAGTGTTCTGTTTGTTGAGGCATTACGTGCTGTAATACCTTCAAAGCCATTTAAATAACCTGGTCTATGCATCTTATGATTATTATATCAAAAATCTATGTAAACTGGTAAAATTTCAGTAAAACTAAACCCTCAAAAATTTAGTCAACATATTTCAATAATACAGTTAAATACGCTATACTATAGTAGTGGTTAGGTATATATATAGTTTAATTTTTTTACTGTTTTTAGTACAGCCATGCCATGCCCAAAATTACGATGATAATGTTATTCCGACAGGCTACTCAAATAGAAATTCTGGTCTGTCTTCTGGGTTAGGGGTGGAGAGGCATGATGTCGGTGATCTACGACTAACCTCTGCTTCTCTAGACTTAGTAAGGCGGGATTATCATCTAGATTTTCCGGATTACTGGGATTCCTATGTTAATCGACCTAGAATAACTTATTCCTATAAGTACAGAGGCCTTAGGAAAATCATATACAAACAGATAAACAGAGGGCTTAGAAATCTATATGATAGGGCTTTGAAAACTTCGATAGAAGCAAGTTACGCGCACCCTCTAGATTTTGATAGATCAAGGGCTCGCTACGGCCTGGAGGCAAGTGATGCTGGGAGCCGGTGGTGGGAAGAGCGTGTGAACTTCTTTGATCACTACTCTATAGAAAATGGTGGACATAGATTTAAGCAAATTACTGTGGGCGAGGACTATGATGTAGTATCAGTGGGTCCGGTCACACTAACAAGCTCAGGGAGATTTTCTTGGAGTGGGTGGAGATTTTCTCTTAGTCCGGAGAGGGATCTCGAAAAGAGGAACTCTGATTTACAGTATACTGCTGCCCCCCAAGTTGCTCGCACAAGGCATTATAGCTTGGGAATCCACACACCCAAGGGGAATCTGTATGAAAACGATATGTGGGGTGTCTCCATGTCTGTTAAGCTCGGTGTTAGGGTTAATGATCTTACTATGGAGAATAGAAGTTCTGTTACCTGTAATATAAATATTACAGGATTCACCGGGCCACGAAGGATTCCCTGGCTAGCCGTGAAACTTAAGGGTAAGGCTAGGCCTTTGCGGAATGACTATGCTTTGTATGTAACGGTTTCTCTACTTGCTTTCTAGCTCCGGAGTATCTATCAGCACTACATCCGTAGTAAGGACTAACCCAGCAACACTCGCGGCATTTTGTATAGCAGCTTTTGTCACCTTGACAGGGTCAATAATACCCGCCTCGAACATATCTACATAAGTTTGAGTTTTAGCATCAAACCCAAAATTTCCATCTCCGGCCAACACCTTATCAAGTACGATCTCTCCTGTGATTCCAGCATTTCTAGCGATCTGCTTAAGAGGTTCGGAGAGGGATTTGATAATGATTGACGCGCCTTTTGCCTGCTCTTCATTGTCGAGCTTTAAAGCCTCCACTACTTTGATGCACCTTACTAAAGCTACCCCGCCTCCGGGAACAATGCCTTCCTCTACCGCTGCCTGAGTAGCATAGAGAGCGTCCTCTACTCTATCGTGGCGTTCTTTCATTTCGATCTCAGAAGATCCCCCTACTCGAATGACAGCAATGCCCTTGCTAAGCTTTGCAGCTCGCTCTTTTAGTTCTCTCTTAGTAGCTTCGTCTGTCTCTTTGTCCATTAACTCATGTAGGGTTGCTACACGAGCAGCTATTTTATCTTCATCACCATGACCGCCTAAGATCAGAGTCTTCTCTTTGGTTGCTATTATCTTAGCCGAAGACCCAAGCTCTTCTAGAGCAATTTTATTGATCTTATGCCCAGCGGTCTTGGAGAACACCTTTCCTCCAGTCAGTATTGCAACATCTTCTAAAAGCTCTGCTTTATTCAAAGAGAAGGGAGTCCTAACAGCCAAAACTTTGGCACCGCCCTGTACTCTGTTTATTACTAATACATGGAGAGCTTCTCCGTCTACCCCGTCAGCTATGATAACTAGAGGTCTGCCATCGCTGGCAGCAGATAGGGCTCTTTCCAGTAATCCTGTTTGATTTCCTAGGATTATATCTCGGGCTGCAGTAATACGACCATTATAGATAAGAATTCTAGCATTTTCCCAAACGGCTTCTCCTGTATCTTTATTAGCGAAGTAGCTATTTATCATCCCGCCCTGCAACTGCAGCCCATCTACCTTATCAACAAAGGTTTCAGAGGTCCCGCTTTTCTCAATAGTAGCTACTCCGTCTGATCCAATCTCATCAATAAGATCTGCTAGCATCGCGCCTATTTCTTTATCGCTATTTGCTGAAATGGATGCTACCTGAAAAATCTCTTCTTTGGAGGAGACTTTCCGGGACATTGCTGCTAGTTCTTCACTAACTGCCTTCACAGCGAGATCTATACCCCGCCTTAATTCAGTTGCGTTAACGCCAGCAGATAAGTAGCTATTACCATTTGTGAGAATGGCTTCTGCTAAAATGGTAGCAGTGGTTGTGCCATCTCCCGCAGCGGAGCCGGTTTTACTTGCTACCTCACGAACAAGCTCTGCTCCAAGATTCTCAATAGGGTCTTCTAGGCTCACCTCGTTTGCAACAGTGACCCCATCTTTTGTGATATGCGGAGGCTTATCCTTGTTCTTAATTACAACATTTCTTCCAGTGGGTCCTAAAGTAGCCTTAACTGCTGATGATAGTTTTTTAACACCCTCAAGCATTGCTTTCCGAGCTTCTTCATTAAACAACATGTTCTTAGCCATAAAATTCTCCTATTGTGAGTATATACTAGTGGACGGTGATATCAAGATTTGAACTAAAGATCAAGTATATTGATCCAGGTAATTATTTTACCGCGTCCTGTCTTTAAATAAAAAACATTATTGGTAAAGTCAGCAGATATAGTTAATCTTTCATATACATATTTTGGATGTATACCTAAAAAATAACCTTCGGAAACATACTGGTCAACATTATTTAGGGTAGATTCCCAAGAAAACTTAATGTTTTTCCACAGCAAGCAATTGACTTCACCCGTATTGCTGGCTATCTCCTTAACCTTGTCCTTATTTAGTCGCATCATACAATTTTTTAAGTTCTTGTAGTAATGTTTTGTGCTTCTTTGAAGTGTTTTTTGGTAAGGTTTTTGGCAACTCTAGTTCGATAATAAGGTAATGGGATCCCCGCTCGCTCTCTAGAATTCTTCCTAGCCTTGGGAAGCCTTTTCTAGAAAGTGCTAGTTTTGATCCACTTTTTGTATTTTCAGGAATTTTTACTAATTCCTTGCCCCAAATAGTTTCTACTTCTATGTTGCCACCCAGCACCAGGGTTGGGTAGTTAACTTTGAGTTTTGTGATAATGTGAGCCCCCTGTCGCTCCCATCGTTTATCTGGTGTTATAGCAACTTGTATTAATAGGTCGCCCTTGCCTTCGGCAGAGCGATGACCCTCTCCGCGCAGCCTAAGAGTTTGGCCATCGAGTATTCCTGCTGGAATATGGACACTAACCTCGGAGGTTTGTGATATTGATCCATCTTTGCACGTTGCGCATTTCTTTTTGATCAATTTCCCGGTGCCACGACAAGCATGGCATGTTTGCGTGGCCTGTATAAGGCCACCAAGCATCTGTGTGACCCTCCCCTGACCTTTGCAGGTCAAACATCCTGAGGCGTGGTATTCTTTAGCCCCAGTCCCCTTGCATCTAGAGCAAGGGCTTCTGCGGTTAAATTTAACTGGCTTTACCTGGTCTTGTTTTGCGTCCAAGAAAGACACTTGGATAGATGTCTGTAAGTGTAGAGAAGAGCTTTGTTGCCAGGGGAAAGGGCTGCCGCCCCTGAAGGCAGAGAAGGGGTCGAAGCCGCCGCTGAAGCCTTCGAACCCAGAAAAGCCGCTTGCTCGCATTTGTTGCTCATTATCATACTGAGCACGCTTCTGCGAATCACCGATTACGCTATAGGCAGCCGAGATTTTCTTAAACCTATCCTCGGAGGAGGGGTTATTTGGATTAGCATCTGGGTGATGCTTTTTAGCAAGTTTCTTGTAGGCTTTTTTGATCTCATCTTCGGAAGATGAGTCAGTTACGCCAAGAGTTTCATAGTGACTCATAGTGCCAGTCTATCAAAATTTTCTAACGGATCCACTTCTTTAAAATGTTATAACACTTCTGCAAAAATAAAAATGATTCCTCGTTGCCAGTTTCTGAATCAGGGTGGTGCTCTAACTGTAATTGCCTATATCTTACTTTAAAGTCTTTGCGAGCCTCCCTTTGTGTAAAATTAGTGTCAAAACCAAAAAAGATTAGTGCCTCGGGTATTGATACTTCGGCATCTTCCATTTTTAAATCATCTGAGCCAGTATACGAATCCAATTCTTTAACCTTGGCTATTAGCCGATTCTTATCTTTTAGTTTTCTTTTTCTTGGCCCTCTGGGGTCGTCATCCCACCAAATTTTGAATTCTTGCTTTTCGATTAGACTTGCGTCATTTAAAACACTGTTTAGGTGTTCCCGATGCTCAGGTAAAAGCTTAGTAGGCATTGAAGCTACCTCTATCATAAATTCAGGGTTTGCCAAAGAGGGCTTATGGACTTCGACTTTAGCATCTATAATAGGAAATTGTTCGTCTCCATGCCCAGATATGCTAAAACCGTAATAGAATTTGGTTCTAATGTTGTAAGAGTTTAAAGCTTCTTTCCAGGGAAAGCCTAGGAAAAGCTTAGACATAGTTTCATCTTCAATGCCCCAGTCTATGTCTTTCTCATCTCTAGTTGCCTTAACTATGTATTGATAAACTATAATTTTGGGTAAATTCATTAAAAAGGTTTCCATCCGCCAGGGCTATTAAATTGACCTAAATTTTGTCCTCTGCTTGGGTTAAACTCTTGCCTGCTTTGGCTCTTTTTGAGAGCGGGATCTACCTTGGCCACATTTACGTCAGGGATATTTAAACTGTTTAGTTTGGGGCTCATTCTCATGGACTCTAGTTGGTAGACCACAGACAAAGTCTTAGCTATTTCACCAAGCCAACGAACTTTGTTCTTAATCTTCTCGTCTGTTAGTAGGATCGCTTGTGAGGCAAGGGCTTTCTGTAGATCATATGCTGTATTATCATACAAATACGCCAACATTGAAATATTATTGTTCGGGGGGAGAGGGGCAGCCTGTTCCTCTGCTTGTTCCTCTGCTTGTTCCTCTTGCTGTGGTTTTTGCTCAGGATGCTTATCCTGCGGATTTACTGATTTTGCCATGTTACTCCCACTAAATTCTAGCATGTGGCCCTAATGTATCAAGATTAAAACAAACTGTTTTGGGTTGGCGGGGGAGGGGCGGGCTCCTTGGGCATATTGATCCAATCATCAAATTTTAATCTAGAAATTTCCATCTCTTTGCATAGATTTTCGAACTGCTGCCCATCTAGAGGCGGTTTCTCTACACTAACATCTATGTGGATTTGTATATCAACTAATTTTTTATTTAACTCAGCCCTATCCCTAAATTTTAATAGCTCAGCATGATACTTATCATCAAATATATCTAAATGATTATAGAAGTCGTTCAAATTATTAGAAAGTGAGAGGACTTTAAATAGTGATTCTTTAAACTTCGGCATGAACCTAACGGGCAATCTTGGGATATTGTCAGATTTATCACCATCAAACGCTTTGAATAGTGTTAGCTTTTCTGGTGCACAGCCGAACTCTTCTATTACAACGCCTCGATCAATGACTTTTCTTGGTATCTTTTTACCATGGACTGTTCTTCCAGGTCTCAGTATACATACGCTATCATTAACGAGTTGGTAGAAGTCCTTATCAAAAGATAATATGTATGCCTTGTCATCTTCTGTTTTAGAAGCTCTGGCAGCTAGTGACCCACAAACATCATCTGCTTCATATCCTTTTTTGTGAGCATTTCGTATGCCTAGCGCATCTACCATAGCTTTCATATAAACTATGTTTTCCCATACTCCTGGAATAGGGCTGCGATTTGCTTTATACGTTGGGTCTAACGTTTTTCTTCCGCCGTCTCCCGCGTCCCAGCAGACTATAACATTGTTGCTTCCATATTCCCGGCACTCCCTACGCAGCATATAAGTCATGATCGACACAGGCCCTCCAGGGCCCTCTCCCATATGAGCGCTTCCTACTGCGTAGGCTCTATACCACTGATTTGATCCATCAATTATTACTTGTGTAGTCATTAAGTCCTTTAGCCTTGTCTTAATTTACCTCAGTAAATCTTAATGTCAAGATCACTAAGTCTTTACAGATATTAATTCTGTGGTATACTCTGGTGAAGAAGCAAGTAGAGATACTATGGACAACAAAGTAGAATCTCTGTCTTTATTGGATAATCTTGGTGATTCGGAATCACAAGACACGCAGCAAGGTTTATCGATGGATCCGCAGAATTCCAGTCAAGACAGGGCAACGGCCAAACTCAGAAAGCCGATCTTAGATCAGATAAAGAAAGCTGACCTTGAAAGAGTGGCTCTTTTTTCTGGTGCCCAGGTGGATCCAGATGGTATAGCATCTATGTACACGATGGCAGCTATACTAGAGTCTTGGGGACATACGCCAACGTGTTTCTATCGAGGGACTTTTTCTAGACCCCAAAATAAGATAATGCGGCAAGTTTTAGGCGTAACCCCGAAGTCAGATACAGAGTTTAAAGCTGAAGACTTTACTTGTATAATATCCCTTGATGGCCCTTCTGGAGTCTGCCCCGCTACACCTGACTTTATTATTGATCATCACGAGCAAGGAGAGCCAGCCAAAGTGGCTAGTGATGTTCGTATGATTGGTGCATGCTCTTCTATTATGTGGCAGTATGCCCAGGACGCAGATATTGATTTTACCAGCGAGGCGGGCCAGAAGCTGGCTACAGCGCTAGCTCTTGGTATTAAAACAGATACAGTGGATGGGACTGCAGATAGTGCCACTGATCTAGACTTTGCGGCTTTGTCCTTCTGTCTAACCCACAAAGACAATAAACTATATAAAGAAATTCTTAACTACTCAAATCCTACATACTACCATGACTTGTTTGTTATGGGCTGGCATAATAAAACCATAGAAAACTCAGTACTGGTAACAGGTATTGGGCATATTCCGGAGTCTCGGGGAGCTGCTCTCTCTTATCTAGCGGATATGTATACAAAAACTGAAGGCATTACTACTGCTATTGTTTTCGGGCTTGTGGGAGGGTCTATTGATATCAGTATGCGCTCAAAGAATACCGCTATCAATGTCAGTGAGTTCGTACAGACTGCTTTCGGCGGGGGTGGTGGAAAGACGGGTGCTGGGCGAGTTAAGATTCCCCTACCCTTGTTCGAGAATATCCCCGAAGAATTAAGTGATATGCTGTTCGAAAGCTGCTTTAAGATTGTTCGCCATAAAGCTCTTCAAATCGCTGGAGATAAAAAATGAGTGGACCTGTTGACTACGTATGTAGCGACTGCAAGAAGCCTTGCTATTATGATGCTCATGGTGCTACCTATGTCGCACTGGACTGTAAGTGTCGATGGCCTGCTAAGCCTATTAGGGTTTAGCTGACTAGCCCATAAATTACTAGTGTAGTGATGCTAGCCGAGACGGGGGATACTACCATTTGTAGTATTGGGTTTGGCATATCGTCTTTAAAATTATTAGCAACTATGCCTACTAAGATACCAGCGCCCAGACCTAATACGGTTCCTTTGGTTGTTGTCCAAAAACTACCTAGCTCTCCGTAATTACTGAAAAAGCTAGGGATTGGGTTACCTGCACAGCTGCCACAGTTGGCGAGTTGGCTGGGGTTTGTTGCATATCTATTCATGAACATATGATAGCAAATTTAGACTGGGTTCTTTACACCACATTTTACTTTTACTTCTGCTTCACGAATAACCTTGCCCATAACATAGTAACCATATCGGTAAACTTCTGAAACAGAATTACCGTGGTGGCTGGGATCTTGTTCAGCACTTACTGCTTGGTGCTTAACTGGATCAAGCTGCTCTCCTATTTTAGGACGTATAACTCCTCCTTGCCTGCGCTGTAAGAATTTCTCAAGGTTTGTTAGGGCTATATTTAGGCCCCGGTCCAGAGGAGTAGCTCCAGTTGTATGTTTAGATAGAGTGAACAGCTCATCAATTATAGGAACTAGCTCTTTGACCACTGATTTGGTTACTGTGTTGACAGTATGTTGTTTGCTTTTTTCAAACTTGGTCTCTAGCGTATCTTTTTCTGCTGTAAGTTGCTCATGCTTCTCTTTGAAATCCCATTTTTGAGAAAATTTTATTATTTTGTGGGTTTCGTTTCCCGCGTCTTCCGTTGGGGAGGTAAAGGCATTTGATTCTTGTTTGGCGCTTTGCAGTAATCTATAAAGCTCTTCTTGGAAAGGTGTCATTAGTTTAGTTCTCCTTGCAATTGCTCTGGCATTCCAGTTATATATAAAGCTTCCTTACCCTCGGGGGCATAAATTTCACATTTTTGCCCCTTCGCCTCTAGCTTCTTTGCTAGCTCTACTGCTTTTTCGTAGGTTGCTGCTGACTTAGGACGCCCCTTTCCCGTTTTTATCCTAAACTTAGGCTTGGGTGGTTTTTTTTCTTTTGGTTTTCTGGTCGTCTTTGTTCCGGTTGTCTTTGTTTCTGAAGTAGGCGCTGGTTTTGCTTTTGCTGTGGCGCTTGTAGGTAGCTTTAATATATCCAGACCCGGGCCTTTGTAGGTCTCTATTTCGATGGTTAGTGCTGGATGCTCTGGGACAAAATTGAAGTCCCCATAACCTAGTTGTTTAGTAGGCAGGGTATATACTACCTGCGATGGATTTAGCCAATCGAGCCAAGGTATTAGGTTGAAGGTAGATACTGAGATAATTATTATATCTTCAATAAACAACTCTTCTTTTGGTTGATTAGTGATTAATACCTTAAGGGCACCTTCGTAAAATCTACTAGTCTGTGACTTGTTTTGTGGGTTATGTAAGCACGCCTCTATTCCCCGGCCTTTTAGGACATCGACTACTTTTGCTGCCCACTTTTGGCGAGGCTGTATTATCAAAAATTGTTGGCCTGCGTGTTTTTCTAGAATGGAAAGAAGAGCGCCGATCTTTGAAGTGTGATTAGCCAGTAGCTGCATTCTGTTGACCGCAGCAACTAGCCAACCCTCGGCTCGCTCTTTATGCTCAGGATCCTTCCTGAGGTCTTCTGCTTCTGCTTTTGAGGCTATCTGGCTATTGGCTATGACTGAATCATACTCTGCTAGCTTTATCTCTTCGGGCTGCGTGAGAGGGGTGGCTAGGTTTATTAGAGGGGTATCCTCATCTAGAGGCTCCTCACCATAGTGGTCTGAGTCTGGATGATCTAGGTGATCTTGTTCCTCAAACTCATCTAGCTCAAAGGCTTCTTCTTCATCAAAATCATCCCAGCCCTCTACTAAAGCACCGGGGTCGAATTGTTTGGATCTTGGTTGATTCTGGGTATTCTGGGGCTGGTTCTCCTCTTCAGGATAATACTCATCTCTTGGATCAAAAGTAAGAGCACGAGTTCGGTCTATTTGAAGAGGACGATACCAGGGAGCTAGATCATTGGTGAAGACGTGAACTGGCTCTGCTTCCTCAAGCTTAACAACTTCGACTACACCGACTTCTGGGCTAAATTTTTGTGCGATATTTCTTTCTGCAAAGAATTCTGGAAGGAAAGGGACGGGCCAAATTCCAGATTCTTCTCCCCCGAAACATTCGAACATATATTTTTCATCGAAGGGCAGAGAATCCGTATGACAAACTATTCTTGTGCCTTTAGTTCTAACCTTAAGTTGTCTATTATGTCTTTGAATGTAAGGAGTTCCATCACGATCTACTAATAAGTGGCATCTCCAAACTAAATCCCCTGCTACTGTAGATCCGCAAATCATCCTTACTGGGCAGTATTTCCCATCTTCTAGCATCACTCTAGTTACGGGTGCAACATCAACCAATAACTTGGATTGATTTTCAAATATGTGGTCTATCCCTTGTGGGGGGATTTCTGTAAAATCCTCTGGGATATCTGACCCAAATCTAGGGAGGGGCCATCCTAGAAACCGTGCTTGATCAAGCACTTGGTTTAGTCTGGAAAAAGACTTATCGCGCCCATAGGTTTTGGCGGCTAAATCATCAGATCGAAGAATGAAATCTTTGACTTCATCAGCGGGGGTCTCGTAAGAGAAGATATATCGACTACATTTAAGCATAATGTAGCTTAGCAAGTTGCAAGTAAATGTCCACGGTGGGACTAAAATATCAACCGCTATTAAATTTTAGGTGTTGGTTCGGTCTTATCCGCACTGGCCGGTGGACATGAGATCACAAGAGCACTCGCCAACACCACACTCTCCATGTTCAGTTTGGTGTTGACGTAATGTATGCCCGCAATCACACTTAGTGTTTGGATCATGATCGAGCATTAATGGCCTGCTGCGAAGAAACTCTTAATAGCATCCAAAATTTGATCCTTCTGGAATGCTGTGGTGGTGATTACCTTAGACTCTTTCTGGAAACGCTCTTTGATCGTATGCATAAAGTCACCTTCTTCTCTTACCTGGCAGTAGCTGACTTGGTTTAGCCCGGGCAGCAACTCTTGGATAATATCGCAAGCTTCTTTAGAAGACCCGCCGCCCCAGTCATCTCCATCAGAATATTGGAAGATGTAGGTATTCCAATCAGCCGGTGGGTAGTCAGATTTAATCATATCTCTTGCTAGTTCGTAAGCAGACGCAATACGAGTGCCCCCGCCTTCCATAGTATGATAGAAAGTATGCTGATCTACTTCTTTGGCAGATGTGTTGTGAATGATGTATCGAGATCTAATGTTCTTATATTGACTGCGTAGCCACAGATCAATCCAGAAACTTGTTAGTCGAGACATTTCCTTCTCGTGCATACCCATGGAACCAGAGACATCCATCATATAGATAATCACAGCTTGATTATGCGGGATAGTGATAGGCTTCGAGGCTCTATATCTCTTATCCTCTTTCATAGGCATGATTGAAGGATCATCCGGATCGTAGGTACCCTCTGCCATCTGCCTCTTAAGGGCTGCGCGGAAAGTCTTCTTGAAGTGCCTTAGGGACTCTGGTCCTGTTGTTCGTATGGAGCGATACTTTTTGGAGTCAACTGTGATCTCACTTTTTCCCTTAGGTTCAATCCGAGGAAGCTCTAGTTCTTCACCAAGAAGTTCTGCCATCTCCTCAAGAGTGACATTGACCTCTAGAGGGTTATCTGCTTCTTGGTCCCCTGCTTCATTACCTTGCCCAGAGCCCTGCCCAACACCACCCCCTTTTTCTCCATAAATAAATCTTGGGAGCTGAATCTGGGGGAGAGGTACTGTGATCTTATGGCGACCTTCCTTTCCGTAAACCTTAATGCCATCTTGGGACATATATTTTTTAAGGTCTTGCTTGATCTGACCGCGAATAATTTGTCGAAAACGTTCTACGTCCCTATCAATACCGTGCATTGTCATTGGTTCTAGCCTTCAGCTTGATTGTTTTTAAGAAATTTGTGGCTGGTGCGCCATTGGCTCACCTTCCAAGAAGCCACTGCCACGGCAGTGGCAGTAAGAGCCCACAATATGTGATGTTTCTTTGACATCGAGGAGTGTTCCAGTGTATGTCCTAGTATACCTAAATTTGGGGTACTGCCTAGGGGCGCTGCTTGGGTTTTTGGTCCAAGTATAAATTCTGCGAAATAATCTCTCATATGCCTTAATTATACATAAGAGGGGGGAGATAGCAATGTATAACTGTAAATCTGCATTTCGCACACATACTCCAAAACTTCAACGCGTCTTTCGATTTGATCGAATGAGTTGCCCCAAACTACCATACCATAATCCCTAACTAGAATTGCGCAAGTCCCAGGGTAAGAGGATAATAGAGATTTAATTTCGGTTAGCATAGAATCTGGGTCAGAAAGGTTAATAATAGGAATGAGGAGTTCTTTGTCACTGCCCAGATCCTTTAAAAGCTCCCAGTAAGAAAGCCTGAGTACGTTTGGGTGGTTATCAGATCTCTTTTTCCATGCATCTAATGCCATTCTAGCTGCTAAGACGCTCCATTTGGTGGTTACCTGGGCCAAGGCTCTAGTTTGTGGGTATTGCTCTAATACGTGCAGGAAAGCGGGGGCCCATTTTGATAGATCCATATGTTCATCTATCTTATTGAGAGGTTCCTGCAGATCCGGCTTTCCATATAAACTTCTTAAGATAAACAGATCATTTGTAGTTAATCTCTTATCAGCTTGGTCAGGGGTAACATATATTTTATTGCTGCTATCTGTGATACTGCACATTAAGGCCAAGGCACCGGAAGATCCTGGCATCCAACCGCGATCTCTGAAATGGTCAAAAGTTTTGATTACTAAATTTCCGTCATTCATAAATTATTTCTTCTTCATAGTTCTACGGCGTCTTGTTTTTTTAGGTGTAGTTTTTTGTTCTTGTTCCTGCTCCTGCTCCTGCTCATCTTTTTGAGTTTCGGCTTTTTGTGGCTTAGGCTTCTCAGCGCGTGCTTTTTTCTCCGGAGGGGCTTCATTGATATTGAAATTACTTAAGCCCATCTTTCCAGAACCAGTCTGGCCCCAGAAAAATTTAAGGTGCTTTAAGATTGCCTTAGTATAGTCTTCGCTGGGGTCTGCGTAGGGCAGAGTAGTTTTGAGAAAAAAGGTTCTAGCCTTAATTTTATCTTCTGTTGCATCTAGTCGGACTGTAAGATCCTTGGGCTCAAATGCGGAGTAATACTTGGTTATAGTCTTCATCTCACCGGGGGTTAGTAGTAGTGCGGACCCATAAACCCAGGATTTACGTGTTTTTTCTAACGTTGCGAGAGCCCCACCCCATTTTCGGCTCCTGCCCTTGAAAACAACTTTGTAATTAGGGAGTGATGCAGGTAGTGAGCAGAAAGGTGCTCTTCCTAGCAGCTTCTCGACAACTTGTGGTCCTAAGTCTGAGTAAGTAAAAATCCAGGGCATAATTTATCCTCTCTACCTATTGTAAGAGGCAGAGAGGATAAATCTAGGTTGGGACGATCATTTAAGACGTTCGAGGATATCACTAATCATGGGATTTCTGATAATATCTACTCTTTCCAGTTTTACAGTTTCGACCATAGATAATCCATCTAGTCTTTCCATTAATTCAGGCAAAGCACCGCCAGGCCTGTCTTTTTGGGTAGCATCTCCTTCAATTACAACTCGGCTTTTTCGACCAATACGTGTCAAAAAGAGTTTGAAATCCTCCATTTTACAGTTCTGGGCCTCATCCAAGATTACGAAAGAGTTGTGAAAAGAGCGCCCTCGCATCAAATGTAGGGGCACGATCTCTATATCAAATCTGCTTAATATGTTACTAACGTAGTCACTGTTGCTATTCCCGAATCGCTCTATAAAACGATTATCAGAAGAACTTCTCTTAGCTTTCTTGATAAGCAATGGTGCGGAATCTCGTAAAATAGGTGCCATAAAGGGTGCCATCTTATCGTGAAGACTTCCTGGCAAAAATCCCAGACCTGGCTCATCGCCAGCAGTAATTGTTGGTCGAACTATAACAATTCTGAGAATATCTTTATTAGTTATATATTCTCGTAAGGCGCACCCAAAGGAGATAAAGGTTTTGCCTGTTCCTGCTGGACCATTGCATACTACGACTGGTTTATTCTTAATAGCATCTAAGTATATTTCTTGGCCAGCAGTCTTGGGCTCAATTGGGTGTAATACAGAGGCGGCTGGTGTTTTATTTTGAGGAGTATCCACCGCCCTTACTTTTCGTTTTCTTTCTCCTCGCTCTGAGCGTTTTGAATTTCTGGGCATCTAGACCCTTCTCCAGCCTTTCTCAATCATATCCACTGCTATCTGCTTTAGATGGCGTGGTTTTAAGGTGTCCTGGCACTCTTCTGGGCATGTTGCGAACAAGTCTCCCAAAAAAGAACTAGTTTCTTTTTCTCTATCCAAGTCAGGAAGAGCTAATGGTTGTTGTTGGAAGCCAGAGCCTCCGAGGGCCAGAGGTGCTCCTGCTCCCATTATGCTGGGAATCATAAACTCAGGGATGTCACCTTTGGCTGCTAGTCCCTGCAATACTGCTCCTTGCAGGGCTGGGGGCAGGGATAGCAAAGCTGACATCCCCCCACCGGGTATAGCATCACGCAAGGATCCAAGCCCGCTTTGGACAAGTAACTCATCTAATTTATCGCCTTGGGCCTCTTTCAGAGCTTCCTGGCCTCTGGCAGTGCTATCGAGCATTATGTAGCCTTTCATCTCCTTGAGAGATGGGGGCTCTACTCCTGGTCTTGGTACTACTAATACTCCATCAAGATAAAACTCTATATCTAATCTATGATTATTGGATACATTTGTGTTTTCCACATTAAAATGAATACGACCTACCATAGGTCGTGGTTCCACGAAAGGTGGCAATGCTGTATCAATAGCTTGTGGAAAAAGATTTTCTATTGCGATCTTAATTTTATTAATTTTAGTTCTAGTAGCAGTTGGAATATTTACATCAGTATAATTATATTTCCAAGAAACGGATTTAATCCAAAACACATTGTCTGGTCCCCCAAGATCCAAAACCCCGCCGCCTTGGACGATAAAAGGCTGTATGGATAGTTTAAAGGTTTTCCGCATATCATCGAATGAGGCACGATTTAAAATGTTGTAATCAGTCATACTTGAAGTATATACGCCGCTTTCTTTTAGTCAAATAGTGGAATAAAAAAACACCACCCTGAGGGTGGTGTTTTTTTAAATTCTAAAGCCTACACCCGTGCCTGCCCTCACAAGCAAGGAGTTATCATTAGTTAAGGGTGGGTTTACCAGGTGTAACCGGAAATACCGGAAGCTTTCGCTTTAGCTACTGCGGCTTTAGCTACAGCTTTAGCTGCCATCTTAGGGTGGCCTTTTGCTCCCGCTCTAACTTTGGCTACTGTGGCTTCTGTAGACTTCTTAGCGACAATCAAAGACTCCGCGATTCCTGGGCGTTGGGTAGAGAACCGCCATTGGGTTCCCCCTACTAGGGTCTTTCCTGTGGGTGTGAATGTTAGTGGCGTTTTCTTAGCTCCGGGGGTTACCTGGTGTCTAAGTTGGGTTGGGACCATAAATGGTTTAATAATTCCTGGTCGGTCTGCAGCGCCGCCGCAAATCTTAACGTTGTCTGATAATCTATGTTTCATAATAACTCCTATAGATAGATTATCAAATGTTCTGGGGTACATTCAAGGATTTTGTTAAAATAATTTAAGAGGTGAGATACTTTGGCTACCGCATGGGAACTACGACAGAAAGAATTTGCGAAACAGGCTAAGGAAAAGGCCTTGGTTAGGGGGGTAACAGGAACCCTAGCTCAAGGAGCAGCCAGGTATGCAATTTCTCAAGAAATAGCCAGAACAGGAACTTCGGCAACTGCAACTGCGGGTCTTTGGGCAACTACTATTAACTTGGTGGGGGCTTTGGGTATCGGAGCCTGGCAATATTTCAGTAGCAAAAAACGTCTAAAGCTAAAAACACGACTCACTAGAAAACAAAAAGCACAAGTCACAGGCATTGATGATCTCCTGACAGAAATAAATGAAGTAGGCAGTGTTGTGGTGCAAGAGCACGGCATAGACCCCACTACTCCAGAGTTCGAAAAAGTTTTATATGACAATCTGTTTGAAACAATAGGCTATCGAGGCAACTGTAACATGACTGCTTGGATCCCGGGCAGTAAAAAGCCTAGACCAATCTGGTTCTATGTTAAGCAAAATGGTAGGGTTCTAGAGCCCGTAAATATGGATGCTGTACCAGCTAATATCTCAGCTCACTGGTACACCAACTGTAAAGGGCTTAAAGATGGCTGGGCTAATACCTATCAAGATCTTTTAATACAGCAAGGGCGTGTCCAAGAGTTAGAGGCTTTTCAACAGACTCGCGAAAAGGGCGTTAAAATACTTAGAGCAGTGTTTGGTATTTCTTTTGCCATTTTGCTATTCTTCGTAATCAAATATGGGCTTACAATTAAATAATGGAAGAAAAATCTACTAGTTTAGGAGAATTTGATGGAGTGCCAGCCATAGGTCCTGGTGGTTACGTATCCTATGCTTCTTTAGGTGCGGGAATTGGTACTATATTTCCGGGCGTAGGCACAATAGCTGGGGCTGTTATCGGGGGAATTGTAGACTTAGCAATAAGTGCACGATCAAAGAAAAAAGAGAGAAAGGCCCTACAAAAAGCCTTCTATGCTCAGCTACTAAAACGGTATAACACGCAACTCTTCATCTCGGCTCTTGAGCGCATGGGGCCAGCAATGGTTTATCTGCAAACATTAGGTCTCAAACCGGGCACTCCGGGATTTGATGTAGCGCTGACTAAAAAATTACGTAGTGAAATAGGATACAAGGGTCGCTGCAGTATAGATATTTTAGGCCCTGCCGCTGCCGGTAAAAAACGACCAGTAATTGCTTCTATTGATAGTCGTGGAAAAATGCAAGCTTTTAACCCGCATATAGATAATGCTCTTGGTCCTAAATGGCTAGAGGCATGCAAGGAGTTCCACAAAGCAGCCCTTAAGGCTTGGGCAATGGAGCAAAAAGAAAACATCCTTTTTCAGAGAGATATTGATAAAGAAAAGCAAGAAGCTAAACGTGCTATGGTGACACGCTTGCTTATAAATGCTGGAATTATTCTAGGATTAGCTGGGTATTCTATTAGACAAAAGAAGAAATTAAAATATATGCGTCAGCTAAAAGCCCAAAGAAGAGCATCCAAACCTAAACTGCAAGCGGATTCCGGCGAATAGCAGCAGATTTCTACTTCCAATTTGTTAGAATACTGTTATGTACATCTACACGGGTTTAGGGCAGGGATTAGGGCAGGGTGCTGCTATGGTAGGCACGGCAATAGTCAATGTTGGTGTTCAGGCTCATCATGCTGTCAAAGTTGGCCAACTTCAAAGAAAATTTTCATCTAAGCTAGAGAATGATGAAGAGAAGAAGCAATATATAAAGTATATCGCCCAAAGAATTAATAGTGTAGCTACACGGCTTGGAAAGAATGGGAGATTTCGTGCTGGGACTCCGGAATATGAGGAAGCCCTTACCAAGGTTTTAAGTAGCGATATGACCTACAGAGGTAACTGTAATGCAGATATCTACTACCCAATGACTACTAAAGATGCTATTGGCAAGCCTAGAAAAGTATGGGCTAGTATTAGTCGTAGCGGCTTTGTTAAGCCTGGCACCCCTGTTCCTCGGGATATTGGTCCTATCTGGGCAACGGGTTGCAAAAATGCCCATGATGCTGGCAGAATGGCTTACATTCAACGTTTTAAAGGTGAGAAGAAGCACAGCTTCTTTAAAACCCATAAAGAAGATCTCGGGTCAATGAACCTGCTCCTTCGTGCAGCAACGGGTATCTTTATGGTTATAGCTCTTGTTATTGTTACTCGTGTTCAGAAGGCTGTTATTAAAGAGCAAGCTCCTCCCAAAAGACGTAAGCGAAGAAAGAAAAAGCCAGCAGCCAAGAGGCCAGCAGACGCCGACACAGGAGCCTAGTATGTATTGGGAAGAAAACCCTATTGATATAGAGCCACCTAAACCTAAAACAAAATTACATAGAATGGGAGAGCTAGCCTCTCGCAGAGTATTGGACTATTTTGAGTTAGACGACCTGTATACTGGAGTCCATGTCACCCCGCACGCATTTGTAGCACTCACTTATGCTATTGATAGGCAAGTTCTAGGTTTTAATGATTATGATATGCTGGATATTGTATCTCCGGGAGTAATAGTTGGTATTGTCCCAAAGGATGGTAACTATGGGGAACTAGACGCTGATGCCTATTCCACAGCACAAGAATTTGCAGAGTTAATGCAGGCTATTATTGTTGATAATGTTCGCCAAGGCCTCCTACTTGAATCAGTAGCAGATATCTTAGAGGTTCTCGAAAATTATGAGGATGAAATAGTAGATCTACTGGGTTCCTCGAATCTCGGGGAATTAGAATACTTTGGTATTGGTTATGGTGGGGGAGATATAGGTAATAGGGCTAATCCGGAGATCGTTAGGGAGTTGCTGCCCAAAGCCATACTTGCAGTGATAGAGGGGGCGGACTTGCGAAAAACAGCCATGCGACTTGCTATGCGAGCTGTTCCGCAAACAAGAATCATGAGGGATATTTACGATACTGAAATTGTTCATATAGTAATTCCTGCACCTTACAAACTGTCAGCAGAAAACCCAAGCTATGATACAACACCTTATTTTTATGGGATAGAAGAGTATGTTGAGGCCAGTGAGGATGAAATTAATATAGATAGACTTAATTATCTAACTCTTCGTGATGGTACTACTATATACAAGAAGCCGCACGATCCGAGCAAGGTTGCCTGGCACGGCAGCGGTTTAGAAGAAATGTCTGCTGCTTTACCTAATCTTCTTACCGCCGAACTACAGCAGCAAGCTAGGGAAGCTGGATCTGCTTTAGATGAAGATGAGCTTCGCGAAGAGTTCGAAGATGAAGACTACTAAAAATAACGTTTCTTCATTTTAGGTTTTGGATCTTCCCGGCCATTATCCTCCCAGTCATTCCAATCCTCCTCTTCCTCTTCTTCATCCCAAGGATTGTCCTCTTCTGGTTCTGGTTCTTGTTCTACAATAAACTTGAATTTTGATTTTTTAAGTTCTGATAGTATTGTGGGTAGTGGTATACCCAGTGCTTTATGGGTTATGGGGTGCCCTCTTGTTAGGCGAATAGCATTGCATAGGCCGACTAGCTGTCCTTTTTTATTATAGAGGCCACCGCCACTGCTTCCGTAAATTATGTGTGCGGTGAATCCCATCTTTGTTTCGTCTTTATTGACGTAGGAGAGATTTCCTGTGGTAACTGTGGGTATGGTCCCTAGTCCGCAAGATACCAAATATATCTTAGAATAAAGAGTGGTTTTGTCCCAGTCTTTTTCAGTAGAGAATTCCACTGTTCTGAACTGTTCTGAAACCGGGGTGTCTACTTCTAGCAGAGATATGTCATGTTTTTTTGATACAAAGACAACTTTAGCATCGTATTCCTTTTTTCCTACAGTATTGCGCTGCTTTAGTAAGACGTATTTTGTTATTTTACATGACGCGCCTACTGTTCCCGCAACGTGCTTGTTAGTAATAATATACGTTTTTTTTACTCTTTTATCTTTTGATACATGGCTAAACAAGGTTACCCCCGTACCTTGTGACCCACCGGAGTGTATCATTACAGTAGAGTCGATAAGTTCCAGTGCCTTTTTCTTCTCTAGTCCTTTGCCAAAGGCGAAAGTTGGTAAGCATAAGACTAGGATAATGAGTAATTTCTTCATACTGTATGGTAGCAAATCTATCAAGTGATAGATTTTATTTTGTACAAAGAAAAAGCCATCTCCGAAGAGATGGCTTAAGTGGGTTGGAGCTGTTGGGATTTGCACCCAAGTGTTGATCTGCTTCCGGTAAAACGTCTACGTGTGTAGTCAGTTCATTATTGTTCGGCAAACACAGCTTACTGACAAGCATTGTTTGTTATATCCTATGTTTATTTCGGATCACTATGGCAAGGCTCCATAGCTATCCTATCCCCTATTTTTATATCCTATACTCACTTCCTCTCAGGGGAGAGAGATTTCATGAGCATCTGGAGTCTTAATCCCTAGGGATTAAGCAACAGCAAGGGTCTCAACGGAAAGAGCCTGAGCATCTTCCATGGAGAGACCGCTTGGGACGCCTACGAGTAGATCGTTGACAATTAAAGTTTTTGCCGTTTATTTACGTGGCCTACGGCACCACGACACGCGATCCTAGCTTTCACAGCCAGTCGAGTCTAAATCAACCCCGTATTGTTAAAGAACGTCGCTTAGTTTGATTGGTTCTCCCTAAGTGATAGATCTGAGTATAGCAGAAATTTTATATATGTCAATAGTTAGAATTAAGAAATATCTAGTCTACTTTACTAGACATCTATATAGGACGAGGTAGAATACACTATGAAATATGTATTTACCAGTCTACTGTGCCACAGAGATGTTAAGATTTTCAAATTTAACTGGTTTTGTCAGAGGATTCATCTAGATTGTGGCTTTGATATCCCACACATCATTCTCAGTGATGGGTCACTTACCGATGAAGACCGGCAAGAACTAGAATCTCTGCCTAATGTGCTAGTAGAAGAGCATCCTATAGTTCTTCACATTGGGTCGGATGGGAAGCAAGTTCCTAAAGCTCCTTTGCTAGGAAAATTACAATGCCTACAAAGATGCTTTGAGAACCATGGAGCAGATAGGGCTGTCTTATTTGACTGTGACATATTTTTCTTTCGCAATTGGGAGTCAGATCTTAGGAAGATATTAACTGAAAGAGCTGTGGTTCTTAGGGACTGGGGTAGCAGCATTGGTCCCAACAGGGAAGAGTATAAAGCCCTCTTTGGTGTCACCGAAGACGAATCAACCCCAAATGGCAATACTGGAGTCATCTCCTTCGATAAAGAAGACTGGCATCGAGTTGAGGAAACTGTTAATAAGCACCTATCTAACACGTTTATGATGATGGAAGATCAGGGCGCTATGGTAGCAGCGTTTCATGGGATACTGGATTATGCTAATGGCATAAAATGTGTAATTAATGGAGCGGAGGGCCATCCGCAGCTATGGCCTTTCTTCAAACGACAAAATGCGGTTCATTTAATGGGTATGCGGACTCGGGCTGGTGGGTTATGTTCTTGCGTTGAGTATAGCTTATCACAACTTCCTGATAGCCTGCATATCAAGCAATTTACTCCTATAGAGAAATTCATAAGCTTTGGCCTTCTAGAATTTGACCACTATAGTTTTGCTGGACATTTACAAAAAATACCATCTTCAGTGGATGGTAACTATGCCAATAACGCCATGTATATGCATGGGGGGTCAAGGGTTAGGTGGAAGATGCCTCCTAGGTGTTCTGAATTTCATGCGACCCTAGTTTGTATGGATACAGGAATACCGAAGAATGTAGCTCCTGTCATGGTTAATGGGCAGCGCTTCCGGTTAAATGAGGAGATTGTAGTTCCACTTAATGGCTTTTTGAATATTGAAACTCAGGATGGTCCTGGGGCGCATATAGCGTTTCTTAATCCTAAAATAATGATAGATAAAACTACTTGGCCTGATCTTTCTAAACAGCAGCCAGATAGTTAAACACTGAAACTTTCTCCGCAGCCACAAACTCCTGTTGAGTTTGGATTATCGTAGACAAATTTGTGCCCAAAGGGCTGTTCTTCATATCTAACAGTCATTCCGTCAAGAAATAGTAATGATTTTTTATCCACTAAAACACGAATATTATTCGAAATGAATTTGCTGTCAGATCTTCGCGCCATATCATATCTCTTCGGAGGTTCTATGTTCACTTCAAGGGTAAACCCAGAACAGCCGCCCCCTTTGATGGAGAATCTAATAGCTGAATTCGAAGCTAGGCCTTTTTCAGTAAAGAGAGTTAAAAACTTTTCCGCTGCTTCTGTGGTTAAATTGATCATGTTTATATATTATCTAATTTTGGTAAAATAGCAATATGCACGGGCGCGACCAAAAAATCCTAGATAAATTAGCTAAAAGCCAAAGCCGCCTCTGTCTTCTTGAGTCAGAAATGCGGACAAACAAAAAGATTATGGTTATCGTGACAGTTCTCGCCGTAGCCACGGTCCTACTTAACAGGTGTAATTAATCATGAAAGAAACGCTAAATCATCACGTATTAGTTCTTAATAGATCTTGGGTGGTTATTGGGACTACCACGGTAAAAGACGCTGTGGTTTTAATGAGTCGCGATAGTGCTAGAGGTGTATGTACAGAAAGTTTTGTTATGTATTCTTGGGAGGACTGGGTTTCTGCCGAGGCTAATCTGCCTAAGGTAGATTTCTATATCAAGACTCCGTCTCTCAGTATACCTGCCCCGCAGGTTGTTATACTAACTAACTATAATGACGTTGCTAAGACTAGCATAAAGTTTTCCACTAGAGCACTTTATCGCAGAGATAGCTTTACTTGTCAGTATTGTTACAAAAAGTTCAGGGGAGAGGATCTATCGATTGATCATGTGCTGCCCAGGTCCAGACGCGGACCTACTTCCTGGGAGAACTGTGTTGCGTCGTGCTTCAAGTGTAATAACAAAAAAGCTGCTAAGACCCCAGCAGAGGCAGGGCTAAAGCTTCTTGCTCAGCCCAAGAAGCCTAGATGGAACCCCGTGTTCCACATTAAAGCAGACTTGAGGCCAGATAGCTGGTCTCCACTTCTTAAGAAGACCTGGACCTAAGGAAAAAGCCCCGAAAGGGGCTTTTTTCATGTCTACTTGTCTACGTCTGTTTTTTAGTAAAGGCAGCTGTGATTTGATGTCCTTGGAAAGATGGTTTCTCCATTACAACATCTGGTAAGGCATCCTTTATTCGACCTATTAGGGCGTCCTGGGTTAGCTGGACGAATTTCTTTTCCCTGCCTTTGAATTTGATCTGTACGAGAACCCTGCTGCCCTTATTTAAGAATTTCTCCATATCTGCGATTTTACGGAGCAAGTCACTTTCACCTATATTAGGCTTCATCTTAACTGTCTTAGTTATTTGCTGGCTGCTTTTCTTCTTAAGCTGCTTCTCTTTTTTGGTCTGATCGTAGCGCATCTTCCCAAAATCACCTATACGGCATACTGGGGGTTGTGATTGGGGTGCTATCTCAATCAAATCTAGACCATACTCTTGCGCTTTGGTCTGGGCTTCCCGTATATGTAGAATACCTATTTGTTCGCCATCTGGTCCGATTACTCGGACATCTCTAGCTCGGATCTGCTCGTTTGTGCGGATTCTTTTGGGTTTTTGTTTTCCTTTAAAATTGCCTGTCTTAGCCATAGGTATTATTGTAGTCTATCTCCTTGATTTTCATCAGAAGCCTCTTTATTCTCAGAAACTTCTGTTAGTTCTAATTCCTCAGTTTTCTGGGGTTGTGTTTGTGGGGTGCTGCCTAAAATTGCAGCTACAGGACTTTGAGGTCCTTGCCCGAGAAGGGCAGCAAAGGGGTTTTGCATTTCTGCTTGTGGGCTCGGCATTTGGCCCATAAGCGCAGCAAAGGGGTTTGTATCTTGGGGCGTGGATTCCGTAGATCCCATACCGCCCATCATAGATTTCAAAAACGGGTTTTGCTGTATCTCCATAAGTAGGGGCCGATATTTCATCAATGTTTTATATCCTAGCATAGGCAGGGCTACTGGCCACAGTAAGAGTAAGATAGGCCAAACCCATTTTGAAGGCTTTATGAGCTTTCCAACAGCTGTGGCTAATAAAAGTCCCTCTAAGTACATAATAGAGGCGATGCCAAGTAAAATCCATATAGTCATATACATATATTACCTGAAAGCTTTTGAAAAACAAGTCTTCTGGAGCTAATTATCAAAGATTTTATAAATATCATCGTCCTCTGGATCAGTTTCTAGCCCTACCTCTAGAATATGTGAGAGGGTATCTATTACTGATTTAGATTTTTCTTTATAGTCAGGTAGTGTAGTCTCAATCTCTTCGAAGAGTAGTTTAAGTTCTTTTCTAATAACCACAAGTAAGGCTATTTTTTCTGGATTAGTAAGTTTTGTTCTTCCCATATATAATAAATAATATATTCTTGCGATAATGCAAAGGTTAGACGCCTATTTTCTTCTTCTTTTCTTAGATTTTTTAATAGGCATACCCGTCTCATCCCTAGTAATTCCCGCTGCTTTATCGAAGATTGCTCTATGTTTATCGGAAATTGGGGATAAGAGTCTTGCTTTTCCTGCTGATGTTTCCGGATCCCAAAAGTAGTTGAAAACTTGGCTGCCCCAGAGCTTGGTTTCTAGCTTATCATATTCGGGATAAAAAACCCCGCTCCCTGGGTAGGTATCATCTCCGATAGACCAGACTATGTGCCTATTGTAGGTGTTAGAAGATTTGATGTGTTTGTGCTTTGGAAAAATAGCCTGTAAATTCCATTTTTCGAACAAGTAATCAGTTCTAATCTCGCAATCATACTCAGAAATTCTTACCAAGGTACTTGCTTTCTTTCTCTGCTTGGGGTCGAGATCCTCACCTTCAAGTAACCTTGCGTAAGCAATGTTCCCGGCATCATCTTTATGCCCAAGAAATTTATCCCGCCACTGCCAGTAATGGCAGAATTCATGAATAATTAGTTGTATAGATTTTGGCCAAGACCTGCCTTTTAGGGCTACCTTAATATGAGGTTTTGGTTCTGAGCTAAAGTAGCCATTTGAGCCGCTGACCTTGGTTTTATCTTTGTAAACAGTTACTGGGCATCCTTCTTCTTTTGCGTAAGCAATGATTTCATAAAACATATCTTCCATTTGCTTAGAAGAGGGTTTCGGATTTCGTCTATAGTTTTTTGACATCTCAGCTCCTTCTGTTATTATAGCAGAAATGAACATCAATTCAGCACTATCTCATTACTTAAATAGTCTAACCAACAGCACAACAAGAACTAACTATAAAATTGTCCTCGACGACTTTCTAGAAGATATATTAAGCTTAGGGGACATTACCAGCGAAAGTATTCTTTCTTACAAAGGTACTCTTGTGGGTAAAGCCCCGCAAACAATTGCTGCCAGGCTGGCAGCTATCCGTAGTTTTTGTGATTATTCTTGGACGCAGGGGTGGACCGATACTGATCCATCTCTTTCAATAAAAAATAATCCTGTGGAGAAGTATAGCAGCGCTAAAAATATAAGTTTTGTGGATTTTAAAAAAATACTAGCTAAAGTAGACCTTAGCACTCTTGTTGGAGTTAGAGATTACATGCTAATACGTTTAATATTTAGCTTGGGTGATCCTATAAAGATTTTGCGGACGCCCTTTAATGTGGATCTTCCATCTAGATTGCAGCCTTTGAAGGATACCTATGCCCAGAAACTATCTAAAAAAACAAATGTAAACAGCTTACAGCTTGGCTACTTGTTCTTTAATCTTGATAAATGTGTTAATGCTAAGCCACTTTCTCTGTCTTCCTGTAGAAAAGTGCTTGCTAAATATGTTAAGCGAGCCGGTTACCCGGATAAATTTCTAGATTTTCAAGCGATGAAAAGACTCAGAGCTAAGCAGATATATGAGCAGACAAATTCTGAGGAGGCTGTTCAGAAATTTTGCGGTCACAAGAGTCTAAAGGTGACTAAGGCTTTCCTTAGAACCTTGATTTAGTTATTTTTTCCTCATAAGAACAAGCAGAACTAGAAGGCCAACGCCTGCTGCACCAGCGATTAGAAGCATGTTCATCCCTTTAGGCTCGTAAACAAGGGTTCCGCCGACTTCTGTTTGTGCAGTAAAAGGCTTCTTGATGTCCGGAATCATAACTTCGACGCCGGTCAACTTGCCTGCTACGCTGCCGAGTGCGGTCAAAGCAACGCTAAGAAGAGGATTATCTGAGGCGCTTCCCACTATAGCGGTAAGCTCAGACCCGCCCTTAGGGACTATAAAGTGATTTTCTCCGCGCTTTTCTATACGGAAACCTTTAGAGAGCTTTGCTCCTTTATACTCGCCTTCTTTTATCTCTTCGGGGGTAAACAGGAAATTAGCTACAAGTGATGGAAGTGCGCCTAAGTCTCCTAGCCCGTTTAATTCATTCTGGTAAACCCCAAAACCTATACTGCTCATATACTGACCTAACATATTAATCTCCTGCATTAATAGTAATAAATTGCGATAAATAAAACAAGAATTTTAAAGCTATTTGCGATAATATCTTAAGGGGTTTCTGTGGCAGACCAAAGAATCAGACAATTGGAGAGGGAGTATAGAGCTAGCCCCACAGAAGAAAATTTAGATAGGTTTCTTCACGGGTCTGCTAGGGTCGGATATCCTATAGATTTGCTGGAATCTCTGCCAGTGGTATCCCACCGTTCAGTTCCTTTTGAAACTCCCTACCTATGTATTACTCTTTTATCCACAGGCTCTGAAAATATATGGGGTCCTTGGGGGCTGGAAGAGGAAGATTTTGGCAACCCCGATGTTATGCACCCTTTAATGAAGGAAATATTTGGGGATGCAGGACTTGCTTACCCACCATCTAGAGCAACAGACATAGATATTTTTGGTGAGGAGTTCTTCTTTATCTATTTTGAACCAAAAACTACTAGAGCGGAAGTAGCCCATATTGTTGATTCTATTAATAATTTAGGGCATCCAGGTGCTGCTGAGGGGCTGCAGCGCATGGCTACAGGGAGCCCTGAGATGCTATCCCTTATAGGTAAGATGGAAAATTACCCATACCCAAATAGTTTACTTGGGTTTTTCGAGAATGCTGATGATCCTATTTGGGAGTATCCTGGCAGCGATATACATGACCCTCTTCCAAGAGATATATCCAACCAACTGAAACAAGTAGTAGATGCTCAATACTCTATAGGAACTATGAATTTTATTCTATCGCACCCCGTTGCTCCTAGTCTAAATATACTAGTTAAGGGAACACCTCTGCGCAAGATGCTCAGAGATAGCCTGCTAGAAGCTTATAGTGGCAGCTGGGGGTGGCAAGGAGTCACGTCTGACAGTTATGAGGTAATAAATATATGCCTAAATATACCTAGCTGGTATAATAGTAGTTTTTATGCTGTAGCGGACTATGATCCTGGCTTTGAGACTGATCAGCTTACTATATATCACACGTTTTCCGTAGTTGGATGGAACGAGGAAGCAGAGGATCTTTTGGGTGTTATTATAGTAACAGAAGAACATCTTAATCTTGTCAAAGTTATTGAGGAAGCTGACATAAAAATTGATCCTAGTAAGGATTTATGTATACCTGGCTGGGCATATGAATCACACCAAACCCACTATGCTGATCTTGATGAAATGGAGGACTTTAACTCCTTCGGCGGGTTCGAGGATTAGGCTTTTCTACGTCTTGTCTTAGGTTTGGGGGCTGGTCTAAAGTGATGATCGAAAATTCTAAACATAAAATATCCTACTGCACTAGCTAAAACGGTATTAAGCACTAACTCTTTGACCATATTTTTATTAACAGCACATTGTTTCGTATACGCATTTAGCTCTTGGTCTTCTAGAAGCCGAATAAGTCTATCTAATTTTTTTTCTAGGTTGTTCGGCATATTTTACTCAGACTTTTTCTTTTTGTTTAATATCTTTCCTAAAAGATCGTTAGGCATATTATATAAGGGCTTTTCGTATAATACCGGGGGAATAGCTAGAGGGATATCCTCTTCCGAAAACTTAATATCATGAACCGTCATCTTCCCTCTTTTAGCTTCTGGGTCGCATAGCAGATAAACAGCATATCTGATATCTTTGTCTGAAGAACCATCCTTGGACGGATTAAAGAATGTAAATCTTACGACTACAGATTCTTTTTTAGAGTGCCGCTTCATCCAAGAAGTCAAATTTGCATATATCCTTCGGGGGAAAAGTCTTTTCCAGTCCCCTTCCAGGAGTTGTGAGATTATTTCGTCTTTATAAGCGTCCAATGAACCCATACCTACCTACTTTCATTATATCAACTATGGCCTAAAGTTATAAACATCTTTTTGATGTGCTAAGCATTCCATTTTTTAATTTTTAGTTTTTGTACAGCAGAGGCCCTATCAATGAATACCTTGCCGTGACAATGGTCGATCTCGTGCTGAACTGCTCTTGCGTAAAAGCCTGCAGAACTCTTGGTTACTGCCTCCCCATCTAGTGATTCGTATTTCCATGTGATAGAGGCCGGTCTTGAGATTGAGATGTATAGCCCTTTGAAGCTTAAGCACCCTTCTTCCATTTTTGTTTTTGTTTTTGAGTATTTAAGTATTTCTGGATTTAGAAATATCTGAGGCTCGATGGTGTCTGAGCTATCTTCGTCTTCGTCTATGCAGAGCATAAAAAGCTGAATAGGCCATCCTACTTGTGTAGCAGCCAGTCCTACCCCATCTCGGGCCAAAATCTCTTTCATTTTCTCTATATTTTCTAAAAATTCGGAAGAAGTCGCGTAGTCACGGGTGACTCTTCTGCCGGGTTCCCTGAGAGATTTCCTGTTTCCTTGATAGCTAAGCAATTTGATCATGCCCTATTAGTACATAGTATAGAGATATGTCAATATCGTATTATTTTTTCTTGGGTTGTAATTTTTTCTTTGTTCTATCTGCTGCTTTATAGGATTCTAGTAGTTCTCTCTGCTTCTTATTTATCTTAGTAGGTATATCAACAGCGAGAGTGATATTCAAGTCGCCCTTCATGGGCTCACCTTTTTCATCTGGCATTCTAAGACCATAGCCCTTGAGGGTTACTGCGTTTTTATGGGTTGTTCCTGGGGGTATCTTAAATATTGCAGGGCCTAGCAAGGTCTCTACTTCTATAAAATCCCCTAAAATCGCTTGGTAGAATTTGATAGGCAGTTCTAGTTTAAGGTCGGGCCAGGAAACTTCGTAAAATTTATGTGGTTTAAGGTCTACTTCTATGATTAGATCTCCCCCATACTCCCCTTCTTTAGGGAGAATTAGTCTGTCTTTTGCTTCTCCGAAGTTTAAATCTTTGGGTATGGGGAAAGTAAAATCTCTGGAGTATTTACTCTCTCCCTTTCCTTTGCATTTTACACACTTCTTAGATATGATTTTCCCGCTTCCTCGGCACTTTTTACATTCCGAATTACTCTTAAATAAATCCGATAAATCATCGTAGGACGACCCAATGCCATAGCAGGATGCGCAAACTTTAATATCCGCACTTGATTCTGCTCCCCTACCTTTACAGGAGTCACAAGGCTCTTTTCTTTTGAAGAGAACCCTCTTATCTGCTCCCGAGTACAATTCTTCTAGGGTAATACTTATCTTAAGTTCAATGTTTTTTGGATCTTTTTTCCTTCCAAGAATTTCATCTATAGTTTCGACTATGTTCTCGCCTACGAAGTCATTCATGACTTTTCTGGCGGTCTCAGCCGCTACTTTTGCTACGCCTTTAAAACCCGAGAACCTACTTATGAAGGACTCCGGGGAGGTATTACGCTTCCTGTCATAACTTTCTCTAGTCTCTGGATTGCTAAGAATCTTATTGGCTTGTACAAGACTTTTGAACTTTTCTTCGGAGCCATCGTTCTTGTCTGGGTGCCACTCTTTGGCACGGTTTTTATAGGCTCGCTTAATATCTTCAGCGGTGGCGTCGGGAGAAGCACCTAAAATTTCATAATAATCAGCAGGCATGTTTGAATTATACTCCAGAACCGCCTAGGTTGCGAAGGGGCGGACATGTTAGCGTTTATAGTTTGCGGAATGAGATGCTTAAGCGCTAATATCGCCAATGACAAGCATTAAGCCCCATAGATTTGAGGAGCCTTGAGAACGAGTAATTGATACTGAGCTTTCAGTGAAAGAAGTCACTGCGAATCTCGTATCGCCACCAGCGCCTGTATCAAAAAGAATATAGCTAGTCAAAACGGAATCAAACCCAAGACCAACCTGGTTGGATCCTGTTCCCGTTGCTACTCCAAATCCTGTAGTGTTAGTTGATGGTGTTCCTCCCACGCTACCATAGGCAATTACGGCTCGTGGTGTGAACCCTAGGGAGTTTATCGTCATAGAAGTCGCGTTAGTTACGTTTGTGAATGCAACGGACACGCCTCTTGGGAATGAGTGGCTCAAAGCAAAACTCATATCTATGCAACTCCCAGAACGCCATCTATTGCCAAGAGAGAGCTTGTTACAGTTCCGGTCCCTTTGGCTGCAATTCTCAAAAACCTATCCATAACTGGAATAGGGAGTCTATAGTTACCGTCTACTGTAAAGGTATGTTCACCTAAAGTTAGAGTATCAGCGCCGCCTGAAATCGCCCCAAAACTTTCTTGGAAGAAGGTAGCATTATCATCTGAAAATTCGACTTTGATTTCTATTGAGGTAAGAGATCCTAAAGTTACATCAACAAGGAGAATAAGCTGATTTTCTCCATTATCTGAAGCAGCAATGCTTGAGCTATTTACATAGGAGTTAGTTAAAACAGACGACGCTCGGAGCGCCGTGGTGCTTGCTATGCGTGTGGCTTGTGTAGTTACGTTCTCTTGTGCTCTATCTAATGGCATATTATGTTAGCTCCGTTACTCTTACGTCACCGACTGCAGCGCCCCATATTCCGCGAATCTCCCCGGTGTAGCCGAAGGGAACTTCATAATATGAGTTTATTGGCACTTGAACGGTATAGTTGCTAGTGGAAGCTGCGGCAGCATCAAGCAATAGGAATAATATCTCCCCCGTGCCGTCAGTAGGTTGTTCATTGAAGAGGGTTGCACCTGAGCGAGAAGCATTGGAAGCTAGCAGTGAGGTGCTACTAGCGGCACCAGCTACTGTGGAGGTAGCACTAATCGCGGGCAAGCCACCGGAGGAAACGAGGAGACGCCCATTACCAGAAAAATGAAAATTAGCTGCATCCCCATCTGTGTATGTAGGAAGTGTTGTTCTGTATAACCCAAGAGAGAAGGCACCAACAGGGTTCGTGGGTCCAGCGCTATCTTCGGTTGACATGTCTTGAGTAGATCCTGTAGCTAGATCTATTGCGGCTACAAGCAGCCTACCTCGGGCGTCGGCGTGTAAAGTTGCCGCGTCACCCGCTGCATAAGTTGGCAAGGCAGCCTCGTATTTCATTGAAATGAAGCTGCCAGCTGGTGTGGCAGGCGCAGGATCCTGGTCTACCTCAACGTCTGCTGTAATTGATCCTTCACCAGTTGAAACTAGTAGTCGTCCACGGTTGTCAAGATGAAAAAGGGCTCCGTCTCCATCTGTATAGGTGGGCAGAGTGGTTCTGTGTATAGCAGCAACAAATACTCCGGTGGGCGTTGCCGTTGCGGCTGAGTCATCAGTAACAAGCTCTACTTCTAGGGAACCATCGCTATTGATGATAGTAGAATACCCTGTCCCAATCGTAGTTAGGGTTAAAGGCGCTGGAGCCCCTGGGGCTACGGGGGTAGGGAAACTCCCCGGTGCTCCGGCAACGCCAGAGAAAGTAGCTGAAACAGGCTTATAAAACTTAATGTCTACCATACAAGATAAAGTATACCAAATTACTTGTCGTGCAGCTTTTTAAATCTTTCCTGAAACACCACTTTGTTCTGTGTAGGGTCTTGATAAATATTGAATTTATCAGTATCTTTCAGCAAGTCTAGCGACTTTTTTCTATAACTAGCAGAAGACCAATCGAATCTTCTTTTTTTAAAAAGATTTTTTAAGAAACTCTTTTTCATTTTCCCCTCCATCACATGTTGGGCAAACAGCATAATACTGCTCTAGTCCTCCTATACTTACAGAAGGTGAATTTAAATTAAAAGATTTTGTTCTAGTGGCATAGTCTACTAATTGGCAGGTGTTGCATACGGATTTTAAAGAATAAATCTCATCTGCCTCTGCCATTATGTAGTGCATAACCCCAAACAAATCTCTCTTAGCTGTTAATTTTAAGCCATTAGCTATTACTAAGCAACCTTTCTTTAGTAGGTGCTGTATAACGAATAGAATTCGCTCACTATAAAATTGAGCTTCATCAAATGCGACTATATTGTATTTCTCCAATTCTGATAGAAAGAGATCCGGCCTCTTGGCGTCGATAGTGTATGCCTCTATTAGATCTTCGTCATGGGTTTTGGTGAACCCTTGTTTTCTATCGTCTATCTCTGGCTTAACCCAGATGAAAGGTGCTGGCTCCTGGTCTTTGTATAAAACTCGATACTTATTATAAAAAGCCCGGGTTATAGTAGACTTTTGGCTGAACATTGGTCCTGTAACTACAATTAAACGACCAGAAAACTCTCTCAAGGGGTGCTTAAAATCAATAGCGGCTGTGGCGCAGTCGCGGCATGAAAGAACGATATTGGACTCTATATCTGATTTTGTTTCATCAAGTTTTCGAAAGTATACTTGAAAATCTGCTAGATCAGCATTACATTTTGTGTTTTGGCAAGTGTAATTATCTCTGCCGCAGAGATATTTGTAATCTATATTAAACCCAAGTGATGGGAATCTGCTCATCTATCTTCCTATCTACGTTCTATAGGTAGATTACCATAGTTAAATGTTTAGTAAAGGGACGTAATCCCCTATTCTTATTCCTTTATTATGAAACCACCCTGCTGGTGCTTCTAAAATTTTTGAAGTTAAATAAGGCGTAGGGCCTACTTTTTTAGTATTGGGCTTTACTGTGTATATGTTTAAAACCTCTCCGGAATTACTGATAGGCACTATATCCAAGCTTAAAAAGCAGTTAATTGTATGAAAATAAGATCCTGGATTAATGTTTGGGAAGAGCATGAGAGTATTTTCTGGCAAGGAGGTAACTCCTTGCAAGCCTTGTGATCGTTTATCTAGAGAGTCTGCTACTATTATTTTATAGGGACCTCTAGTTATAGTGATCCATTGATTAAGC
>Ga0233414_10000002_pt1 | contig 239960 bp, 233 predicted proteins | sample Na_anoxic_10_MG_FD_189020 | JGI IMG/M metagenome (GOLD analysis project Ga0233414, IMG submission 189020) | Seawater microbial communities from Saanich Inlet, British Columbia, Canada - Na_anoxic_10_MG | ecosystem: Environmental > Aquatic > Marine > Inlet | place: Canada: British Columbia... | reverse complement strand
GTGCGCACTTCCATATTATCTGAGGCATTGATGAGGAATTGCATTAGATCAAATCCATCTTCTTGTATATGCAGTCTTCGCCTTTTTTGATCATCGGTTTCGTTATCGAATAGATTTTTCATGATAGAATGGCCCCCAGTAATAAATTATTTTTTACATAGTCGATCTACTTTCTCTACGTCATCACCTATCTCCTTGAACAGCTTAATGAGACAACGACTGCTTGTATTGACGAATTTTATTACGAACTTACTGTTATTTACCATTGTAGCATATCTTTCTGCAGCGTTCGGATCAGTTGGGTTTTTCTCAGTAGCGCGCTTGGCCCCCCCTAGTGCTACAGCAATATAATTGGATTTATTCTCTATGGCTTTGATTGTACTATTAAGGGCCAATAATCCCTCGAATGTCTTTTCTATTTCTTTTGATTTTCCAACTCTCCATCCGGCATCGTAAAGCGATATATGTTGATCCGGATCATAGTCAAATTTATCTCTTACATTATATTCAAGGTGTACCGCTGTGTTCCCTGTTGTAGTATCCAGTATAACATTAAGTCCGATACATTCTGACGCACATTTAAAGAGTAGCTCATGTCTGACTTTATCTAATGCTTCCGTCAATGGAACTCCGCTATAAAAAACATCGAGTGCTTTCAATGACTTTCTATTATAGCCCTTACTTAATTCAATTAGTAGGGTTGACATACTATCTACACTCCAAGGAGCAGTAGCGTAGCCGTGCTTCATTTTTTCATCTATTATGAATTTATCCGAATAATATCTCCATTTATAATGAGCCCAATTTTTTCTAGTTAAAAATTTAAAAAGTTTTTTTAATGCTTCGCCTACTTTTTTTAAAATCGACATAACGAAGTTATAAATTTTATCTAACCCAATCTTTAGTGTCTTCACAAGACCATTCATCACGATTTCTTGGGATTCCTCGGACGTGTGCATGTTGTCGATATATCCTTGCAGGGATATGTCTGTACCATCGAACAATACTTCTCCACCTTTATTCTGAATTAGTTTGGCCAATGGTACAGTAAGCCCCTGTTCGGAAATAGTGTCCTTGATAAGAGACACATCTTCGATCGCATCTTCCAATATAGACAACTCTTCAAAGTTGGCACTTATATCCGAGAGTATCTCATTGATCTCCAACATAATTTCTTTTGGATTGGTTACTATATCGTCGTCGTTTGTAATCCCATCAAATAGATCTTTCATTGCAGAGTCTCCTTTGGTGACTTCCATTATTTATTTAAGTAACAATACATGCTTCTGGGCCGATTACAACACTACGATCAGTACCAATTACTACTGTTTGGATGGTGTGATAGTATGTGTTGGGACTTGTTCTACTGTAAGTAAATTGACCGAACGATATGGTGGCGATTTCTGAATCGGACATATCAGAATTTATAGATCTGGCAAGTTCATACACTGCACCCAATTCGTTAGTAACAGTCCACGATATAGTGTACCCATCCTCCCCTACTACAGTATCTGGGACTATAAGATTTGTTGGAGGTGCTATCGGTATATAATTTTCAGTTACTTTACATGAGCCTCCCATAGCTATCGGGCTACGAACGCCATCAAGTGTGGCTATGACTGTGTGCCAGTATGTCCTTGGCTCAGTTGAACCATACGTCAAAGTAGTTTGTGTAGTCGTAGTTACTTCTGGATTACGCATGTCTATGGAAGTAGAGCGAGCAATTTCATATGTAACTCCCGGTGTCTCAGAGTGTGTCCAAGATATAGGATATCCAGACTCACTAGCTTCGGTCGGAGTAATAAGGTCCAATGGTGGCTCCACTTCTGGATCGTACACACAATTGCAATCGGTATCACAATAGCAAGCTATACATCTATCTGGACCTTCGCCGCATATCCATGATCCAGCCCAGTTACACTTTCCATCACTATCCCATGGACTATACGTCCCTTCACCAACAAGTCCAGGCGCACATGGGTTAGCTTTCTGGCCATCAAATGCTCCCCAAAAGAAAGTGTCGTCATATATGGATAGATAGATCACAGCGCCAGTTGTTACATATCCCACAGGTTGGAAAGCGCCATCTATCTTGTAGTTGGTAGGTAGAGTCGTCTTTTCCCAATAATTACCTTGCGGTACATCCCCCACTATTGCGGTATCTTCAGAAGCCTCGGCAAGATACCAACGGTCGTTAGAATAATAAATGTATATATCACTAACGTTATGTTTAAAATAGGGGAATCCATTATCGGACCATTTGTCTTCGTGCAAGTACACACCATTGAATGATTTATTATCTGATGGTATGTCTGCTATATTAGCAACAATGGCTCTGTTATTCCCAGGGATATCTATACCATCAGTTGGCACATATCCGGCCTCCCCTGGTTCGGGTGGACCACTCGGCCCTATCTGGGAAACTATATAATATGGATTAGCTATCTCTGCTTTGGCAGCCCCAACAAAATGTTGATTACCTTCCGTTGAAATATATTTTACTATTGGGAACGAGATATAACTTCCATATGGGGTATACATTGCACCTACTATATAATTGTCGTCAGTCCCATGGGCCCAAAAATTATCAACAGGAGGTACAGCATTTGTAACATCTGCCACAGTAGTTTCAGCAAGGTACCATGTGTCTGCGACAAACCATAAATAATAATCATATGATTCATGTTTGAAATACGGAAAGCCATTTGCATCTCTACCTGCCTGGGGATATCGGCCATTCACTAACTCGCCGTTTGGTGCTTCAGTGACTCCAGATATAGTGACAGTATTTATTTCAGGCAATACATTAGGTGGAGCTATAATGGTGCCACCTTGTATCATGTTACCGTAGCATAATGACCCTCTCTTATAATTTGGCAGGGCGTCGATTTCCGCTTCTAAGAAGGGCTTGGCATAGTATTCCATAATATCACCTATTTTTTAAAAATTCAACTGTTACAAGTAGCCGCAATTCCAGTTGCATGTGATACCAATGTTCCGGTGACAATGGCATCATCGTTGGTAGATATAATCTTTTGTTGTATACTTCCGTCGTCTGCAAGGCCGCCACTAATTATGGCAACGTCGTCAATCCCGTTAGAAGTGGCTCCACCAAATAATACTTTCTTAATTAAACTGCCGGTACCCCCAACAAAAGATCCAGTGGATATAGTGTATCTCTCTACCGCATACTTGGCGACATCATTGGACAATCCGCCTATCATAATACCTACATCCCCTACACCATTGGAAGCACCACAATTGGAGAATAAAGAGTAGGGCGTATGTTCCACTATAACCATGCTTGCACCAGTTGAGATAACTGAAGTGGCTATAACTTGCTGGTGTACATGAAGCGCTATGTCGCTCTTGCCACTAGAGGTAGATCCACCATGGTCACTTAGTATACCTTGACTCCCGTCCCCACTTTCAACTGCATCGGTACATGTAGATATGGTAGAGCGTTGCATAAGTGCGACGTAGGCACCAGTCATACTTATTCCACAAGTAACTATTTGTGTGTCCCTTTCTCCGTTTGATGTAGAAGTGTGTGCGAGTGAAGCAAGGGCCATATTGCCCACTCTGGTCGTAGTCCCACCAGTTGACACAACCGTCTGCTCTATTGGATTCGGTGGACTCTCGAATGTACGATATTCAGTCACCTCGCTCCAACCGCCAACAACCCCACCTGTATGCACAGCCTGATCCAGGGTGCTGTTTGAGGTTGAATCGAAAAAGGACCTAACGGTATTTAGTTCTCCAGATAGTTGTGAGCTTGCTCCGGTTGATACCAATGTCATTTGGGTAGACTTAATTGGGCTCCCGTCACCCATATCGGAATGAACGGTATGGCCGCCTACTATGACTGCCACGTCCCCAACTACGGGCTTATTTGTATTCCCCCCATTGATCATATTACTGTACTCCAATATAGGTGGCGAATCTATATCACTAAAATCATTTTCCGATATAGGGGCTGCGTAGTATTGCATAATGAGTATCCTATTTATAATTTTATAATGCTTGTAGTGAAGGTGGCTCTGGGTACCACATGTGGTACCCAGAGCCACCTACGCGTTACAGCTACCTTTATAAGATCATATACCTTCGTGTACGGTATCAAACACCTTGTAACTAGCCCTTAGAAAAACATTCTTTGATTCAAGCATCACCTCGAAGATGGTTGATATGAACCAAGCCTCCGATATGCTCGAATGTTGAATCCGTTTATTAAACTCGGCATCTGGCAAATTCTGTAGGTCCACTATAAATGAATTCAAGGCAGCAAACAGTTCGTCCCGACTCTCGAATAGTTTCGACACATGCTTTAATAATACAACGACTGTGTCATACAATTCTTTGATGTTATCCTTTACCTTTAGTGTTGTGATATTGGGCATTTTTAGGAGATCCTTTTCGATATTTTGCATATTCTTGATATCCCTGAGATCATCTGTACACACTATATACATATCTTTTGATATGGAGGCAGTGTTCGGTATATCTTGTAATGTGGTGATTCTACTTATGTCAAGAAGATTGGTTAATTCAAGAATATCCCATTTAGAAAAAGATGTGAGTGATTTCATCAGTGGCTTTAATTTTATAATGCGCGGCCCAGGGATCCTTTTATCCTTAATGGAGTCCCAATCAACTTTATCAGTTAGAAGAACTGCATTATTTTTAAGGAACTCATTTAGGTCTAGTGTAGCGCCATCCACTTCTTTAAATAGGGCTTTTAATTTATCGACTGCCTTTTTTATAATCCCTTTAATTTTTTTTATAGCGGAAGCTATAGCACTAGATATCCCATTCATTGCTATTTCTGACACCTCATGCTGGTCATCAGTTCCATCGAGAAAGCCTTGGAGTGAGACAGTGGCATCAGTAAAGAATGTGTCGCCACCTATTGTTTGTACATACTCTGCAATCTGTTTGGTGAAGCCATGCGTTTCTATATTCTCTTTCAAGGCAATCGTTATAACTAGAATGTCATGTAGGTCAGAGAATTGCTTCTCGCGCTCAATATATGAATCGGCAGTAAGTCTCGCATCCTCGATTCCAGCCAAGCTAAGTAACTTTTTCATCTACTCTATCTCCCTAATTTTTGATCAGATGGTCGTCAATGTAATTATCCATTATTAAATGATAAAAAAAAATAAAGGCTTGGCTGTAACATGTTGGTGTACGCACCAACATGTTACATAAAAGTTTATTTTACTTTAATTGTTTCTATGTGGGTAGAATTGTGAAATGGCTCATGCTCCACTTCTATACCGGTTTTTTCAATTATCGTATTTATGACCTTTTCGAATATCATAAATGATTTACCACCTATATCCCTTATTTGATGAAGTACGTGCATCGCTATAGTGGCGGCTTCATTGAAATCTGCTTTAGCTTTAAAATCTTTATGTTTTATATCCATTTTTAATCCGTCGCCAGTAAGTTTAATGCCAGACCATGATGGAAAGTCATAGAGATATTCTGAATGTGTTTCAGATACCAACGAAACCGCTCCCGCAATATCGTGTTTCTTTAGAATCACTTTTATTTCGGCCATTGCTTCTTTTAATTTTGGATCATATGGCAATTCATTGCTCATCTTAAATATTTTCCTTTAAATAATTCTACATTAATGTATGACACTATCTTCGTTACCTAATGTATATTCCTTTTTAAGTTCTTCTATAATAGATTCATTTGTAGAATAAGGATACTGGCCAATGAAATCTTTTTAATCAGTTTAAACATATCAAATTTATACCTTTTATTAAATATTTAAATTATTTTATTTCCCAACCGACAGATATTAATACATGTGAATTTGGATTAAAGTGTGCCCCCCATTCAGTCATGGTTTCATTTTTTTCGTTATACTTATTGTAAACTTTAACTGGTAAATATTGGCATAGCATATGTTGTTTGTTTAAAAACGCCATGCCTTCTTTTACAGCCAATAAGTCATGTAAACACTTTGTTTCCCGTAATTTATATTTTTCAAGAAATAATTCTTTATGTAAGTTTGGAAAAGTATTCTTTTTGTGGTGGCATATATTTTTACTAACTAAAAGAATAGAATCTATATGTAGTGAATCTATCACATTCATTGCAGCGGACACGTCCATGTTAAAATTGTAAGTTCTTACTGTAGTGTGCTTTTTAAATTTTTCAAGTATATGTTTTTTTGCTACACAATTTTTACCAGCAAATCCTCCATTCATACAAAGAAATTCCAAATGTCCTCCATCTTCAATGTACCTTGCCACTTTAGTTAGTCTTCCACCACAAAATATAATTTCTGTTCCAAGTGGGACAGTGTCGTAAAATTGCACCCCCCTATCTTTTAAAAATTTTATTCGTGATTCTATTTGATTAGAGCTCTTTGTACCATCTAAAACAACGCCATTTAAGCAACCAGACAGATGAAGATATTCAACAGCAATTTGATCATCTATATCATCTCCAATATCTGCAATGTAAATAATAGAGTTTTTATGTGGGTATCCAACTTCCATTTTTTTTTATTAGCCCCCTTTATTTTAATTAAATTTATAGTACGGATGGTTCATATGAACCATCCGTAGAAATAATAAATTATTGATTTATTTTCTTATACATAGTCATCGTATGCATGCTAAACCCCAACTTTATATACATGCTTAAAGCTGCACTGTTAGCAACTATTACATTTAAATTAATCGAAGTAAAATCCTTCATACTGTCGCTTAATTTTTGTATAACGGCAGGTCCTATCTGCTTGCCCCGGTATTTCCTATAAATATATATCTCCTCTATATGTATGACTGGCTCATGTAGCATGAGGTATATGTATCCTACGATCACATTGTCGTTCTTCAGTATAAAAAACCTTCTGTGTGGATCATGGAATATTGTCATTGAAAAGTCATGGATTGACTTTGGAACGTATGAGTAAACTTCTTTATAAAACGCATGTAAGTTCTCAGGTATGTGGTCGAGCATCTCCACTTCCATGGCGTCTCGCATTTCACAAATATGCGAATCATACATTGCGTAGTCGTAAGTACGGCATATATCTATAAACTCCATTTAATTCTCCAAAGCTATGGTAGTATTGTTATAGTAGTATCAACTTTCTTTTGCATGGTGGAAGGTATCCTGCTCATCCAGCCATTTAGCAGTGTTGATCAATAGTTTCTTTATTTCATTCCCATACCCAAAACGTTTTTGATTCAATTCGATACTTTGATATAGGTCACCAGTGTCATGACGTAATGTAGCTGCCTTCCAATCGCATAACATCTCGATCATATCAATTAGGTTCATTGAAAGTATACTGTGTTTCGGAATACCGTTCCTACTACAATCGACACAATGAGCATCCGGATCAATAGTGTATGTGTCCATACAAGCGGCACATCGCATGTGACCGAAATGCTCTGGATGATGTCGGCTGTTCTTGTAATGATGTTCCAATGCGACATTCATTTCCTTTAGACACTCATTATATTCCTCAGAAGCGTAAGCGCTATCCCTTAACTTCGGTGTGTGCTCCGCGAATATCTCAGCTTCAGGGGATTGGAGTTTTGTTTGATCGTGGAGTTCCTGTCGATTAAGTAATTCTTTAATTACAGTAGAAATAAAATTTCTTACAGTTTCAACGTGTCGCATTGCTTTGAATTTAGATTCAAACATAGTGATTCTCCCTCTATTTGACATACCCCTATTTATTCCCTAATTTATTGCGCTTGTAGTAAGTGGACATACATACTACGTCATCGGAGGCATGCTTTTTAGCATCCTCCTCACGTTGTAGCTCCGCCTCTTCATCTCCTGTATATGACGTAAATGCACCAACTGTTTCATCGATAGCATCTATTCCCATCCTCCACAAATATCGTTTAGGTGGCTCGGAAGTCACTTCTGTAAAATTGAAGGCTTTACCTGTGGCAGGGAATATTTCAATTCCTATAGCATCCACACCAAACACAGTATCCTTTATGTACTGCATTTCAAAAAAGGTGGGTTCAACTGGCGCACCATCTTCTCGTCGTATCGAACAATACCCATTGATAATATCAATTAGATACGGTCCAAATCTAATATCACACTCTGTTTCTGCCATTTTAAACTCCCTTCTATCATTTAGTTATTCAAACTCCGGATCATCCTCAAGTTTTATTTCATAACCTACATCAGCGGGCACATCGACTTCCTTAGGTTGACACACTTCCGTATCCATCAGAAGCATTTCATAACCATGTTTCATGTCGTCTAATACTTGCTTTGATACGGTGTCGGTATTCTCATGATTTTCAAATTGAAATGGGCCGTTTCCTATATCCCCAACTCTTGTTCTAGGACAATCAAGTATAAAAGGGATCTCTTCTTTAAATTGATTGCATCTATTTTTTCTCTCATAGACGTCCACCGTTTCAGTGCCCATCTGAATATACAATACTTCTGGAAGCATTATGTTTATATAGCATGTGGTTAATGGACCAATGCCACAATCCATTGTAATGTATTTTTTAAGTGATTCTCTAAATTCACTAACAAACATTTCTGGATTTATTACTTCTATAGGGTCCCCATTCAAGTATACCTTGTCTCTTACAATATACAATATATTCTTGCGCATCAATTTAATGTAGCTTTTATATATGTCTATAACGACATCATCTAATTCATCATTGGTATCAAAAAAGACTGTCTTATCAATCAACTCTCCACCAATCCTACCAGAGCTAGCAGAAAAAGATCGTAGGTTATATCCTCTACCCTCATATATAAATCCAACAATCTCTTCGTCTCCATGTTTGCATGAAGTAAACGAATCTGTTATTAAATATTTAATAGTTAGATATCCTTCGATGCCTCCTATCTCATTAAAAACGTAATTACTTAAATTCCCCCCGTTGTACACTCCAGAAGTTACTGGCATCGCATCGTTATAGAGAGTTTTCCAATACTCAAGCGTATCTTCCATGTTAGGATCAAAATAAATCTCTATTTGACCTTCCTGTAGCTTATATGTAGTATCGATACTTAACTGCGATGGTCTTTTATGGAAACGACCGATGTTGCATCTCTGCTCGATGGTAAGTTGAAATGACCACAATCCATCTATTCCCGTATTGATATAGCCTGGTATCTTTGAATGAGTACCGTTTCGGTATTCATTGGTTATAGGATCTTTATTCGGCTTGTTTATAAATATACTCGATCTCTTTTTGGTCACAATATCAGTATTCAATAGAATTGAAATGTCTTCTATATCACAATGAATTATCCGTTCATCGGCCGCTCTATGTGCAGGTGGAACATCATCATGGTTTGCGGGAATCCAGGCAGTGCTCTTAAGGTCACCGTCTACAATCGACACTCTCCGCATATACTGTTTCACTTTTACATATGGAGATAGCATCAGTTCCCAATCCACAGTTACTGCCTCGTGGTATTGTTGTTGACATACGAATTTATGTATCCAACAATCAGTTATCATATGGTCATCATTATCGCTAATTTGAGTTGTTAGTTCCATTTAATTCATCCTTAAAAAGTTTGATAATTTAATTTGTTAGGCAGTTGGATCTTTGAATCGATTAATTGTAGGTATTAGAAAAAGGAATGAGTTTATTTTACTTAGACCAGCTCTATTAGGATGTGGATCAAATATTACCTTTCCCTCAAACCAAATAACTGCATGCACTTCTTCGCATTCTTTTCCATCACAATGAGCAGGAGAGCCGATGGCGATGCATAGGATATCTTTACATTCTAAAGTAGGTAAATTTTTAGTTATCAGACAATTATAGTTATAATTGTCTGATATCCATGTATTTACTAATTTCCAAAATTCCTCTACATTATACGCTACTTCCCAAAAATTTGGCATGTCTTTGATTGGAAATTCTAAAATTGAGGCCAAACAAGCTCTTACACAGTCACCCTTTCCTTTTTCAAAAACCATTTGATCAATGAATTTCATTTAATCTCCATTCTGTATAAAAGCTAATTCTTTTTTGAAGCCATCTGTCCTGTCCCTTTCTTCCAATATATCTATGCGTACATCATTTACATAATACTGCCTGGGGGCCGGGGCCATTTGTACAGCTGGCGATTTAATTACCTCGATACATCTTACGTCTGGCAAAGATTTATTTATTAGGCATGCCACTAAAGCATCCGCACTTCTACCCTTAGAAAGATAAGTTCTAAGGGAGAGCTCAAGCTCATTGATCGTCATGTTATTTAAACCCATGTGATCGCCCCCAACTCTGCAGCCATTTAAATATAGCTTATCCCTGACAGCATACAGTGTGTGTTCATACATGAGGCTTATGCGATGCTTGTGCAAATCAACGGAGAATCGCCCTGAGGCATTTCCACTTGGAAGGAATAGCCCCACGCCATCTATTGCTTTTCCAGATACAAAATCTGGTCCATCCGCATTAATAGAAGGAGAGTGGTATCCTCTTCCACCATATATAAATCCAACTACCTTATCCTTTATTGCAGTAAATTTATTATTACTGCGCAGTATCTGATCAATTATTGATGTCTTTTTGTGAATGTAATTATCTATGCCATCAATCCTATTAATGATATCGCCGCTTGGGTTATCGCCGTAATACTGTCCCGAAGTTACCTTCATCGGAACGCAGTACTCTAATTTCCAATATTCATCCGGTTCTTTGGCACTTGGATTAAAGTAGACGTATACCTTACCTTCATATAGTTTACACATCCTATCCATTTGTGGGTCACCCACTCGATCTATAGTTAGTCCACTGATCATGCATTTTTGTACAACATGACTATCCACCATATTGAGTTGTATTGTTCGTAGCCAAGTTATCTCACTATCAAAGTAACCTGGCAATGATGGACATGCTACCCCGATATGCGAGTTATCTCGACGAAATATACGATAGGTCGGACTTGGCTCGTCAGGTCTAAGGTTATACTTTAACATAATAGATACTTCGGCTATGGTGCAATTGATTCGCTCCTCAGGTACGTCACAAATTTGATCTGGTACTTTGGGATGATCTGCAGGTATCCACTCTCCGTGTATGACATCGCCTTTCTTGTCAGTAACTCCTTCTCTCACATACCTATTCACTACCACGTAAGGAGTTAGTAACAGTGAACCATCTTCCTCATCGATACTTTCATAATATTTTTGTTTACATATGGTTTTTCTTATCCAGCCCTCAAGATACATTTTCATCTCCTTTATAATTATATTACACTTAGACGCTGATAGGACATCCTATCAGCGTCTAAGTGTGGTCCTATGTCTCCCACAATAGGGTGTCGTGCCAGAAGCCAGCGGATGCCCTATGTCCGTTACCCCCATACTTTTTTGCGATGAGTGCAACGTCCACAGTATCGTCGTTGGATCGTATTGAATACTTGTATCCATTCTTCCTATGGCTATAAATTATCATAACGTCGCACCTGTATTTATCTTCCTCTATTATAGAGTCAAATATTTCTGAGGTCCCCCTGTGGTAATTGGCGACCAATGCCTTATGTCCTTCGAAATCAACAACGTATGCAAATCTTTGTACGTGGTCTTTATCAATTATACCTTGGTATGACCGTGCTTTTTTACCACACTCGACAATTTCACGTATGATGGTTTCTGATACCAAAGATAGGTGGGCGGCATTATTTAATTTATTCCACACTTCAGCACCTGGACTTGTGTCCGCATTACAAAAAATACCGTAATGAAAATATACACATTCTGGATCATCGTGTTTCCATAGGTCCCAGTTACTAACTAATTCGATAAATCGTGGAAGTTTTATATGACGGTTAAAGTGCATCCAAGTTAGTGCGGCTCCACTATAAGATGGATCTAACGTTTCAGATCCAGATGCCTTAAACCCAGAACTTTTAACCTCCGATATGGCATTGTGATGGTGATCTATCCAGTGCACTATATGGTCTTCATTTAATTGATGCATATAATCAACCGGGAACGTGTAGTCAACTATATAGATTGTCTTGCCTTTTTCTGGGAGGTTTGGGAGATCCTTTTCGTATGTTAATCCGATACATTCACAATCTGGAAATTTATGTTTGACTATGGAGGCCGCACATATGCCATCCAAGTCTTTGTGATAAAAACAAAGTATGTCGCTCATGTAACCTCCTACGGAGTAGTATCAAATTTCTTTTCAAACTCCCTGGTGCCTCTAATGAACAGAGTATTTTTTCCGACGAGTAACTTAATAAAGAAGCTCCTCATTAAACTACTCCCACTCATGTATAATGTTGAATGTCCATTCTTTATTGGGGCATCATCGCTGGCATTTATAACGTCATCTATAATAACGGTATAAGCCTTTCTAAGTTTTTTGTTTTTCGCATAGTATGGCATCCCGATCCTCCAAAACTCTAATGAACTCCATTGGGTGTAATGAGTGTTCAAGTTTATTTTTTAAAGCATTTATCCTTTCTTTATACCATTTGCCAAAATGATCTGGGTATTGTCCTTCAAGTAAAGTGTGAACTTTTGTAAACAGGTCCTTAATCTGAGCATGTGGTTTTCCAGTTAGGCCATACTTTCGGATGTTCAACATGACCCACCATTCCCGTATGTTGGTAGTAACTACAAGACTGGCATGAAGTCCATTTGGAAGAACTTCTCGTGCCTCACCTCTATCCCAGCCTGCTTCCATAAGCTGGGTATATCTTTGCTGGGCTTGCATGCACGACATGTAAAATAACCACTCCGGAATTTTATCCAACTTAGTTTGCGCATCAGAATAAAAATCGTTTATTTTACAAGAATCATTTGAATGTGGAAATTGTTGGAAAGAGCCAGGCACTAAATCAAATATCAATTCATGTGTATCTTTTGAATCGAACATGGTTCTCAACAATTTTTTATCTGCCCACACTGGCAACGTTATTTTTAGAGCATCAAACTTAATCCATCTGGTGGATGTCATAGCAAAACTATTCGGACGATGCCGTATGACACACATACACGTAGATCTATTCGTCTCCAATACCATGCTTATATACTGATGATATACCCTTTCTTTAAATGGCATATCTAAAGGTTCCACCACGACTGGCTCAAACAGTGGCACATGGTTATCTAATAACGCATCTACTTCCATTGACAGTCCTGAAAACATTAGATCGTATTTTTCTTTGACTGCGAATGCAAGCGCTAATACAAATTGGGTTGGCAGATGCAGTACCAATTCTCTCCACGCTCGCATGTTACCAGAAATAACACATCGATCAAAATCAGTGATATTGAAATACTTTAAATAAACATGTTGGATTTTATTAAGTTCATCTTTGAGATTATCGGGTATAATAAAGGCTGTGTTAAGGTGCTCCAACATGGCCTCGTGCTTGGACCCTATGATAGACTTTGTGAATCGATAGGAAGAGTGGTGTTCGCATTCTCCACACGGTTCTCCAAGGTTAGCGCAAGTTAAGCCAGTTTTATCTTTACAGTCAGTTTTACTAACTGAAGCATAGCAAGTTCTCCCAGCTTTTTCTATGCATTCCAATCCGTAAGCATCTAATAACGTTGCGCTCTGTTCCACTAATTCTAATTTATTGGACATGTTATATTTTTCTCCATAGCCAGTACTAATTTTTTAAAATTAATCAGTCGAACGATGTACTCTATTATCTTTGATCGTAGACGTACATCTATTTCCCCAAGCACCGCCGAAACATATTCGGTAGTGTACTCAAACGTCACCATAATGTCCCTCGAGTCTATCCCAAGTGCCGCCAATCCATCTGCCTCAGAAACACCGTGTAACTTCCCTTCACATAACTTTTCCAATGCTACTTTGTATGTGTTTAAAACTGTAAATGACGCTATAAAGGTGCTATCATTTATCTTGGCCTCTTCTATATCAGCTATTATTGACTCGGATATAGATTCCAAAGATGTCCAAACCTCCTTTCTAGGAAATGAGATGTCCCTTATGGATAAGCGGTCACAGTCCTCCATATCGTATATCGTATCAGGTATTCGGCTCATAGTATCCTCTCCCTGGCCCTTCCCATATAGCGCTGTCAATTGGAACGTCGTCTTGGTACATTCGTACACTATCGACGACTGACTCTATTGATGCTAAGTAGTTAGCTAACTTATTTTCGCTGATCGCACATGGGTGATTCTTGAACCCATCGCGTGCTCGTTTAATGTATGTTGGAATATATGACTGTATTACACGTATGCGTCTTCTTTTTACCCCATCAATATGGAAGCCATTCCGTAACATAGTATCGTATTTCACGAATAGTCTCCGTATTCGCTGCAAGTCTTGCAACGCTCCCCATAGTTCATCGTTTCTTGTGTAATACAAATGCAGCAACTCTTCGATATATTCAAATTCGCAGCGCTTGAAGAATTTTTTATACGCATCCCTCCTATCATTTTTATTAATCATTACAAGTTTGAGGTAGCCTATCCCGAATAACAATATCGTTGTAGGTACCCCAATTATAAAACATATAGCTGCCTCTCGAAAAATGTCCATGGTTAACATAGTTGCACTCCTTTGACTCGAAGTCTTTAATGTGTATAAAAGATGCATTTATTCTTATAGCTATAATAGTAATATATAAATAAAAATGTGGTGAGTATGTGACTTTACGGCTACTGCATCGGTGTTACATTCGATCTAATGTTTGAATAAGTTCTGTATCACGTATTGATCTAAAGATCATAGTATCGGATTTATTAGTGAGTGTGTATGTATCAGACATAGGTCGACTAAAGTTAATTATTAATTTAGTTAGTATATCTTGATGATCTGAACAAACTGTATAAGTTGTACCTCCTCTTAAATAAAATCCTTGATGATGTAGACAACTAAAGGATGCAGGGTGTCCATTCAACTCACACCACATTTTAGTATTCAAGAGGCAAATATATCTCTTCCCTTTAGCACTAAGAAACTCCTCTTTCAACTCACATATAGAGCTACCGCTATTTGAGCCGAGGATAGAGATTTTTTCAATAAGGTAATCATCTTGACTGTGGCCGGTAGCTATAGAAAACCTAATTTTACATTCGTCGATTCCCGTTAGTATGATTGGATAAAACTTATCAGGCTCCCCGGTTAAGGGGAGTATAACTTGCTGTCTCACCCGATGTTTATTTTTAACCAGTGCTCCATGGAACCCCGATTGTATCTGAGTAGCAGTAGCCAAAGCAGTTGAAGTGGCATCTATGTGCTTATTGGAGTCAGATATAGCATTGCTAATTTGACTCAATTTATGAGTGGCTAAGTTTCTAACCTTCTGTTGATTATTTTTCAAGCTGATATATGCGGTGTGTTTTTCTTTTAGTGTTCGTCTCATATCAACCACACGATCGCGTAGAATCAACCTATCCGCATTTGTTGACTTATCCATTTCTTCAATCATGATATTTTCTATCCCTTTTATACCGTTGCCCCAGAAACCCTCAGATCGATAGGTATCGCGTCAACCTCGGTTTCAGTGAGTTTTTTCATTGTATACCTGATGGAATCAAACACCAAATGGAAGGTTTCTTCGATAGCTGATGTATCCTGCTCCACCGAACTATCGACAGTTCCAATTACAAATGGAGCAGCCAGCTCATCTATCATTGTTTTGTAGTATGACTGAACCGTGTAGGATCTCCCTCCTCTAAGATAGATGCCGTGCCTGTTCGAACACGAATACCCATACGCGGAATTGCCCTTACGACTATACATGCTCACTCCTGGCAACAATAGTAATTTGTTTTCTGGGTCCTGTGTGATAGAAGTTATATGCATAGCTCTAACATTTAAATTTTCATCGCCTCCACCTATGATATCTATTTCACACAGCAACTCCGCATTAGATACTATTAATGTATGTAACTCAGTTGGATGGGAAACAAACCAGATTGGATAGAAACACTTGTCACTGCCTCCCAAGCGATAGGTTCTTTCATGAACTTTTGGTACAGCATATAACTCTGCTTGGGCTGCAGTGGCGGCGGCTTCCGCAGCTGTAACGGCGGCGAGAGCCTGAGCATTTACTATTTCCATCTCCTCTACCGTAGTGATGATATCGGCATAGTCATTATGTAGGTCGATATTATCCCCAGTGAATTTCATGGTCACTTCTGCCGCATCTAATTCCGCATTAGATGCAGACAGTAATTCTTGCACAGAAGCATCATCCTCTCCTATCGCCAATCCATCTCGAACCATGTCGTACATTTGTGGTATTATGCTTTGCGACACTACGGTTTTCTCAGATGGAGCTAAATTTGGATTGTACTCATTTACAACTTTAGTTATTTTAACACCATCAATCAGTACCTTGATGTCAGCCATATCCTTAATCCCCCGAGTCTGATTCTATCGCATCTTGGATAGCGTTCTTCATTTTTGTGGCCAACTCCGTAAGATCCGCTTGGGTTATAACAGTGCCACTGTGGACATTGGTTTCGTCGTACTCTCCCATCAGACCAACGACTATAGTTTTACCTACTTGGATTTGCTTATTGCTCATTACAGTAGTTTCCTCATGTGTTGATTTATATTAGCTAACTATAGAATGTACAAAATACTTATCGTCGCCTGAAGTGAGCATTGTCTCATCGACAGTGTTTTCGGCCCAGTGCAATATTTGATCCTTTACCGACTTTGTGCTATAAAGCAATCTGTATTCTGTGCCACCCTTAAGAAAGCACCCACACTTAGTTGGACAATGGTGGTGCTTCTCAGCTTTCGGATCATTTAGTGACGATAGCATTTGATTGGAGGGGTGTAATAATACCTCATCCCCATCCTGTACAAACATATCCACATCCGCACAGTAACGGACTCCATCTATTGGAATCGATCCTGACACCATCCTGAAAAACAATCTTGGTACACGCGAAGGCGCAGTACTACAGTGTACATTACTCGCATCACGTGCTATTATAATGACGGAGTCGGTGTCGTTTGGAAAGTCCCACATGATTGGATAGAATGTGTTCTCATCTCCACTCACCATGAAAGTAACTTCCTTTGGTCTTATAAAAGATAGGGCATCCGCATTCTTTAGTTTATCTGAGTCGATACGATCGATCATTGACTTAGCGTAAGATAGCTTCGCCTTGATTAAATCGATAGAGTTTTTGTGCAGTTCATTCTGTGTTCGCAACTGAATAGATGTGGCCCGCTGATTACCTTGAAGCGAGCTATGTTTTTTATATAATCTCTTGCTATTCCTATGTAGCTCTTTAGATGAAATTAAAGCTTGTTTCAATGTCGTTTTAAATTTCATTGGTGTCGTCATAGTTACCTCGCTATACATCTATGCATTTATATATTTATATATTGTCACTATCCATTGGATGTACCGGCAGCAGCTCGTAATGATTCTGTTAGTGCCCCTGGTGCAAGTGCGCACGATGGGGTGGAAATAACATACTGTCTTATGGTGTCAGTGTATGCGTCCCCACCAGCGTAGACTGCCCTATCCCCAACTGAATTCGATGCTTGGGATGCTGATTTATAACCGTATGTATTTATGCTCCCGGAGAGTACGGAGTTAGCTGCGGTAGATATGATGATAGTTCTAGCATACTCTACAACGGGGGATCCCTCTACATCCAGACAAGTATCAGCGATGCCATTTGAAACAAGCCGCCCACCGTCGCAGGATATATTTAGTGCGCCTGTTACAATGGAATCTACATCATTGGATACAACAAATTGATGTATGGCGTCGGTCAACACTGCCATACTGTTACCGTTGTCAACTTGTCCACCTACCAATATTCCAGTATCGTAGATCAAGTTAGAGGTTGCGCCACTATTCCCAGTTGCTACTGCCATCTGTGGCGTAGTTGTCACAACGACATCCGTTGAAATTATATTTTTTTCAATGGAACTTGAATAGTTTCCATCGGACCCACCTCCAATGAAGCAGGCCATGTCCTTATACCCATTGGAAGTTGATGCCATGTTTTTTTGTGGGTTAGCCAAAGAAATCAGAGGTATGGCATCTCCACCAGTAGATATAATGGACTTATATTTAAATGCGAAGGAAGTTATGTCCGATTCACCGCTTGCGGAGAGTGCAATGTCTCCGGAACTATTTGATGTTGCCACCATGCCCCATAAAGCAATCGGCAAGGTTCCTGTGATGACAGCAGCAGCGCCAGTAGACACAGATGATTGGTGGATACTATTTGTTTGAGTTAAATCAGAGTTAAATGTATATTGTCCACCATGGTGAACCGCTATGTCGCCAGGCATGATGTATTTGTTTATGGAATTTTCAAATCGCAGTGCTGGATCAGATGGTAGCGCCACCATGTCAGATTCAGATATGGGGATCATCATGTACGTTCGACTGTTCTCACTTACAGATTTTACACTAGCTACCCCATCCATAACTTGGCTTTGTATAGCGACTCGTATTGACTGTAGCTCACAATATAATTGATATGTTGCCGCACCCCTAAGATACAGTCCACTTGCACAATGTGCTATAAAATCAGAGTTTCCCTGATTGCCGGTGCCCTCAAATGAGTACATATTTAAACTTAATAATTTTGCACTGATCCCGCCCTTATCGGTGAACTCTTTTATGAATAATGATCTGGCATACTCTTCTTTGACGTTACCTCCAATACCGACCAGTTCTATATATACTCCCCTGTTACTTTCCCCAGCACCGTCCCTTTTGATGACTATAGTGCAGGGTTCGTGATTGTCAAATTTCCAGTATACCGGATAAAATTTGTCATCATCGCCATCTATTGTTATGCTGACAAAATCGCGAACTTCCATACGGGCCAGGGCCGAATTTAGATTATTTAAATTAGTAGTGGACTGTGCACTTTTCTCTTCTAACTCAATCATATTCTCATTTACTGTAGTCACCTCTCCTTCTATGACTGAAACCGAGTTCTCTATGTCATCGAAGCCTGTGTCAATGATGGTATCTATCTCAGCTATTAGCTGGGAATTAGAGTTTATGATTCCTAGTTGTTTAGTCAAGGCAACTATTAGTTCGTTGTTAACCACTTCAATTATGTTACCATCGGCCGCTATAATTTGGGCCAACAGTTCTTGCCTTAGATCGTACAGTCCTTTTGTAGATACCAGTATATTTTCTGACCCATCCGTTTCTGGACATTCGTCCGATATACCCTTTATTATTTTATCTTCTATCAGTACATTTTTATCAGACATAGTTTATCACCTGTAATGAAAAGTTTGTTTAGTTATATAATAGCCTATAGTATTCTATGGCCCACTCCTTTTATAAAAGGAGTGGGCCATAGAAGTATATTATGTGGAGGTATTACCTGCCTTCCAGATGATTGTCATTCTCATATACATTAGATTGTTCTATACTTTCTATGTTGGTGTCAGGTATAGATTCTGCCACATGTAGTCCCCATGCCCAATTCGGTTGGAGTCCCATGGATATGTGGGCAGTTATGTCTGAGATCATGCTAAATGAATCGGCAACTATTGTGTAACTTATTCCTCCCCTAAGGTACACCCCATTAGTCTCGCTACAACTAAATGTCTCAGGGTCCCCATTGTATGAGGAGTACAGTCGCTGATTAAGGAGCTGCATGCATATGTCTCCAACGTTAGAGTAGGCATTTATTCTAAATATGGCATTAGAGCCAGTTAGTTGGATCAGTCCTCCACTGGGCTGTTTCCCATTTGCGGTGAATGTAGATGAGTCATCATGAATCCCTCTGTATATAGAAAACCGTTTAACTATGTCGCTGTTAAATTTAAATGGGAGTGGATAAAAATTATTTATGTCTCCGAACATAGTGAACTTATATTCTATCAATCCCATATCAGAAGTCTTGAATGAATTTAATTTTGATCGATAATCAGAATAATCTACAGCATAGTTATCAATCAATGCTTGTAGGGTTTCTTCGGTTACGGTGACTCGGTCATCAACAAGGTTGACAACATTTACTTTTCCTATTATAAAGGAGACCGTGTCTATCTCGTTAATGACCTCACGGTTTGCAATTATTGTTGGATGTTGTTCTTCACGTTGCGCATCCGTAGACTGCTTTAAAGTCATTTGTACATCAGTTGCGAACTCTGTCATGATTTTATTCCTTCGTTGTTCAAATAAGGATATAAGGCTTATATCCCACCCCTGCCCTCAAGGTAGTTAAGATTTAATCTCGGGTCATTATCCAGTAAAGAAATTTCTTCAAGGGTTAGTGCTGTTGCTATAAAGTCCCCAATTATCCATGGATCAGTAGATCCGGCGTACTCCAAAAAATCCTGAAGATCATTCATCAGTTCCCGATCATTGGTTTCAAGAGTGTAGCTTATCCCACCTCGTAAATATAGCCCAGCATGAGAGTTACAATCATAACCTGGGTCTTCTCCAGATACTGATCCATATAAATCTAACCCTATCGCCCCGATGCACTTAGACCCCTCTTCCTCATAATTTAAAATCCTAAAAACTCTATTTCCGTCTGAGTTACTGTTTCCAATAGTATGTGCGTTTAGTCGGACTCCGCCACTTGGTATACCCAATGCCACGAATGCTGCTGTCTCCTGATTTTTATTCCTATATATAGAGAATTTTTTTAGCACATCACCATTGAGCTTGAGGCGAATAGGATAGAAGTTAGAAATAGTCCCGTGCAGTAGGAAAGTTAATCGCCATAGTCTGTGTTCGTAATTATCGTACGCGGTCTGGATTATAGGTAATCTATTGATGCGATTTAAATAATTAGTGGTATAGTTATTAAAGGTCGCTTCCAAATTTATAATGCTTGCATTTGTAGAATTGACTATGTCGGACACACCTTCGATTTTAGTTGGGACGTCCGCGTTAAGACTATCGACTCTCTGGACAGTATACTCTATCGAAATATCCTGCCCGAGTTTTGTATCCTCGAGTTCGTCCTTCATATCCATCTGCGCATCAGTTACATCGCCATTAGCCATACTCTCACCTTCTCTTATTTTAAGGATTTGTCTTTTTTTAGTTATATAATATTCATATGTCCCTTCTCATATGAGAAGGGACATATGGCTTGCTTTTTATTACGACCATGTATAAGGTGCACTGTACGTGTTCGAACTAAACCAGCCCGGCTTATCGACAGTAACATTAAATGTATATTGGCCTGCTTCCCAATTGGATGCGTCGATGCTTAGGATGGACGATGTCAAACTACTTACGCTATAATAGTGCCCAGTTGTTTCCCCGGACCACACCACGTTGACCCCATAGGTTACATCTGATGTTTCAGAGTTAGGCCAGTCTATATCAATTTTAGTGCCAGTAGCTGTAATGGAGATCTCTCCCGCTGGATCAGTGGTTCGTATAACTTGACAGCCATCCACACTTTCAGAATATGAAGATACCCATCCACTCTTAAGTGTTCTGACTCGATAATAGTACGTGCCAGGCGCTTTATCCGATATGGAAGTTGTAGTATTGCTACCCACGTATATCACTGCTACAGTCGAAAAATCAACGGAAGTGGATTCTTGTAGTTCATAGGTAACACCAGCTGTTTCTGAGGCATCCCACGTTATGCCGTAGTCCCCAGTTCCATTATTGACTGGCACAATGACATTGGATGCCTTGAGAGTAACTCTTGACACATTCACTGCAGCTTGATATGCTTGCCAATCACTATCATTGAGCGGATCTCTCGAGGCCTTGATTCGGTAGTAGTATTCTCCAGGATCTTGAGCCTCTATGTGATAGGTACGGGCGGTGCCAATAAATATTGTGTTAAAGTCAGACAGCTCCCCAGAAGTAGATTCCTGTAAAGTGTATGTACATCCTGGCAACATGTCATCCCAAGAGATGGAATAATTGCCAGATTCACTTGTCTCTGGATATTCGGTGAAATATGGAGTAGGTACGACTCTTCGTACAAAGCACGGATTCTCCCCGAGTGTCCACGCGCTCGACGTAAAGTTAGTTCTTATTCCTCTAACCCTATAGTAATACTCTCCCTCAACTTTGCCAGTGAGTTCAACTGACAGTCCAGTTTGAAGTGCGATAGACTGGGCATTGCTAAAGTCTATATCGATTGCTTCCTGTATTTCGTATATTATATTCTCAGTTGGGGAGGGTGCCCAACTTATTGTAAATTCACCGGTCTCATTATAAGTTGGGATCACAAGATCACTCAGTGGCTCCACAGTTTTTGATATGATGCAGGCATTTGATCCTTCTGTCCAACCGGTATCATTCCATCCAACTTTAGATGCCTTTACTCGGTAATAGAACGCCCCGAGTTCTAATTCATCGTGGTCGAAGTTCGCAAATGTATCCGCAGTGATCCGCGATATGAGGTTCTCAGTGAACCCTACATTCGTCGCCTCTTCTATGGTGTAGATTATATCGGAAGTCGGATTAGATAGGGCGCTCCATGTCACAATGTATATTCCAGAGGAGGTTGTCGGTATATCCATACCATCAATTGGACTCATATTCTTAGTTACGGAAAGTGAATTTGTTGCTTCTACCCAATCACTATCCGCATACCCAGAGCGAATTGATTTGACCCTATAGTGATACACTCCTTCTAATTGGTTGACTATAGAGTGGGTCGTATCAGAACCAATATATAATTGGGTAGGATCACTAAACAATGGATCGGTATCTTCTTCTAATGTGTATGACGCATGTGGGGTTTCGGAAGTAGTCCAGGACACAACTAAGTCCCCATCATCATTAGTACTTGGCACATAGATTGTATCCGGGATCTCCGTAGTCCTCGTAACAACACATTCTGTGGATCCAACCCAGGGGCTGTCGCCATATTGTGATTTGGTTGCTCTGACCCGGTAGTGGTATGTACCGGGCTCCATATACTCTAACTCTATGGAAGCATCATCCCCAGTATATACTATCTCTGACGTGTGAAAATCTGGGAGCTTTGATTCCTCCACAATGTATGAAGCTAACGGGGAATCGGATGCGAGCCAGGACAATAGGATGGTACCAGATGTGCTTGTATCAGGTACTTGAAAATTAGTAGGTGGCAGCGCCTGTGGCTTGTTATCATCCCAGTTATAAATTGGATCACTCTCGTTGCTCTTATCAATACAGTTTTGTAAATCGAGCATGACGTCTGGATCATTGGTGGCAACAGTGTAGGTGAGTGCCCCACGTAACCAAAATCCACTGTATCCGGTATTCTGATAATCATAGGTACTAAGGTTGCCATTTTCAGTTAGTGTGGAAAGTAACTTATCACTTGGTATTTTCACACATGCTTGCCCCGTATACCGATCTGTATTGACTCTAAAAAAACCGACTTTGTTTGTTGCAGCATTGTCAAACTTTTGAATCAAATCAAAGTATACTCCCGGAGGGATAGCGTCGCCAGTAAACAATTCAGTATTTTGATCAGATCCTCTTGATAGAATGACTCTAACTATAGCGTCATAAGTTATGGCCCATGCCATTGGAAAAAATTGATTTAAGTTCCCACCCATAGTAAAAGTTAAGGTATAGTTAACTCCAGACTTTAGCTCTGCCAATTCGTCTTGGATATTTTCCAATCGAATTGCATGGTCAGTTAAGTTCTGTGCCTGCTTCGATAGATTCAATTCTAATTCTGCATTTTCTTTATCGATCAGCACTTGGTTGTTGAATATATTCTGCTTTACAATGTTGCCTTCATTTTTAAATGCTTCAAGTTCAGAAGTATTGGAATTCATTTCGTTGAATTCATCCTCCATTCTGTTCTCTAACCATGCTTTTTCAGCCATGTCATCGTCCGTGACTGGTACATCTACAGTAGTGTTGCCACTCATAATCTCACCTCATAGATAACTTAATAATATTGAATTAGTTGTATATAATATCTTAAAACATTATTAATGAGGAAGTTCTCCTACAGGAGAACTTCCTCATGATGTAAAAATAATTTAACTTTAAATACAGTTGTACCGATTACCCATTGCTGGTTGCGGCAGGATTCATGAGCACATTTGGATTTGGCAAAGAACCAATATCTGTGGCTGTAGCATTTGTGTCAATTGTTATTTTTGTTACAGAGGCATTACCTCCCATTATGACCCCTTCGGAATTAATAGAGTTATTTGCTCCGCTTTGACAGCCGCCGATCCCATAAGGTTCTGATAAATCGCTGACGCCCATAGATAGCACTCCAGTCGACATGATATATTTATCATTTGAAGTAATATCATCCTCGTAGTAATAAGAGCGCAATCTATTGTTCGGCCCGTATATTGTCCACTTAAGGTATCTTCTCCCATTGACAACTATCATGGTATCGCCACTATTATTATCTACGGAACTAGAGAAGTGTCTTGTAGAAATACTTTCAGTGGTTTCACTTCTTACTTCAGTAGAAATAATGAAATGCGCACTCGCATCCAATACGCTTCTTCGATAGTTACCGGAACTGGTCCAAGAGAATGCTCCCGGGATAAAGAATCCTACATCCTCCTTATTTCCTCCAACAGAACCATATACGGCAGTATTGTCGCCGACCGCAGAAAGTGTCTCTTGCCTAGTGGATATGTGGCCCTTTAAGACATCCCTATTGCCACTGGACTTATAGCCACCAAGTACAACATATTGGCCTTCAACGTCATTATCTAAATAAAGGGAAAGGCGACATGTTGAAATAACACCTCCTACTGTTGCAACACTACTTGTCGATACATTGCCATAGACAGAACTTTGGAGCAAGTCTCCACTATCTGGTCCTTTGCGGCCTGCGTGTACTATGTAATTATCATTGTGACTGTCGGATGCCATGCCATGATATGATCTCTTGGTGACGTTGCCGCTATTAAAAGATATAGCGCCGGTAGATATCTTTACGTTATGGGCACTATCTAAATAAGCATTATCTTGTGTTCCTCCCGTAAACATACCATCGTCGCCATATCGTAGGCTATTGGTCGGCCTATTGCCTCCCACATAATCGCTACTGGCCCATTGTGATTTAAACGCTTTAACTCGAAAATACGATGCCCCAATAACTGAACCTATAGTAATTTTAGGATTTTGAGCAGGGCCTTGATACACTTGATATTGATTAGCCATGTCACTGTAGCGGGACATGTATATTCCATAATAATCTGGTGCATCTGGAGATGCCCCTATAACTACCGGCATAAGAGCGTCCTTTACAGACCTTGGCGGTATAGATAAATATGTTGGATTTCTCAACTTTGGTGTAATCAAGCAAGAGGTATTGCCAGGTACCCAAGCACTACTTTTCCAATTGTTCGTTTTAATTCCCCTAACTCTAAAATAATACCTATTTGGAACCCCTCCTACAGGAGCCGAACAGGATGGCGTTTGGCCAGTGTAGACAGTCTGTCTTCCCTGTGTAAAACTTTGATTAAGGGCTCTTTCTACGACATACACGCAGCCTTGCGTAGAAGATGCACCTATTGTCAAGGCTATATTTCCTCCAGCGCTGTTTGGCGGCACGGTTAATCCCGTTGGGTTGACGACAGTCCTACTCACCACACATGAGATATGTGAATTAGTCCAGTCACTGTCTTTCCAATTATTCCTAATAGCTCGGACTTGGTAGTAGTAAGTACCTGGATTCAAGTTGGATCCGCCAATGACAACTAATCCCCCTCCCCTATAAATTTCAGTTGCATCTGAAAAATTCGATGCTCTTGCGCGGTTTACCACATAAGTTACATTGGAACTAGATGCAACTATATTTAAGACCGGCGATCCGTCGTCGTTAGTTTCAGGCACAGTTAATGAACTTGGTTTTGCAACTTTTATTTCTACCTCGCAACTACCGCCAACTGTCCAAGGACTCGGATCCCAAGTAGCTGGATCTAATCCTATGGCTCTAACTCGGTACCAATATGTGCCTGGCATGGTTTCAGTGATGGTTGGATTGAGTCCAGAACCAGAATACACTTCAACTGTATCCGATGGATCGAAGGTTGATTGAGTAGATCGTTCGATAACATAGTTGCTAATGTCACTAGCGACAGAAGGCGGCACTATAGTCAGTTCCACTAAACCAACAGTGTCAATTGGAGAGTTGCTTGGAACCGATAGGCTTATTGGTGGGGCAGGTTGCCTGTTCACTTCGCAACTACCGATCGCCCAATCGCTATCCCTCCATTCAGACTTGGTGGCCTTGACCCTAAAATAATGTTCTCCTGGTTGGACATCTGTGTAACTATATGAAGTACCTGTTACTTGCACTTCAAGTGTAGATTCTGTTGGGAATAAATCATCTGTGGCACGCTGAAGAACATATGCGACATCTTCTTCTGGAGAAGCTGTCCAAGCTACGGTAAGATCCCCAGTAAGATTAGAATCAGTAACAATAAAATTTGTTGGAGGCTCTATAATTCTTCGAACGTCGCATGGATCACTACCATCTACCCAATCACTATTCTCCCATTCCGGTTTCGTAGCCATGATTTTAAAAGAATAAATGTCTGGATCCAAATCCAACATTGCAATAGTCAGCGAGGAGCCGGCTGCTACATTGATTTCATCAGAGAAGCCATCAGTTGCAGTGACTTCAATTACATATGACGCACCTGCAGTTTCAGATGGACCTATAACTATATTAAATACACCATCCCCATCATGGTCGTTTGGTGGGACTGTTAATGACGGAAGCTCTACAGTTCGTTCGACCTCACATCCAGTTTCCCCTGTTCCCCAGTCACTATGATACCAATCTGGTTCTTTACTGGCACGTACTCTGTAGTAGTATGTTCCGGGAACTTGTTCCAAAAAGGTAAAGAACGCGTCAGTGCAATCGATGCTTCTTGTAACAGTGCTATCAGGAGAGTCACTGTCTGTAAACTCTTCAAGTGTATACATGACCTCAGGCGTCTCTGTAGCAGTCCAACTGATAGTGTAAGTCCCATCACTGTTGTCTGATGGAACAACGATATCCATTGGAGTCTCTACTGTTCTTGTTACAGTTATACTGGTAGATCCACCTTCCCATGGGCTATCGTACATGTTATCCTTAATAGCCTTTATTCTAAAATATAGCACATCTGGGTATATGTCGGTGTAGCTATGGGTAGTGCCAGTAGTCTGTATTTCAACTATAGCATCATCCCCGAAGTCAGAATCATTTGAATACTGAACAATATAGGTAACGTCGCTTTCAGGTGAGCGGGTCCAACGTACCATGAAATCCCCAGTCGAATTATCGGACGGCACGATGAACTCTGAGGGCTTGACAATGGTTCTTGTAACAACACATGGAATTGATTCCACCCAATCACTATCCGTCATGCCAACACATACCGTCTTTACACGAAAATAATACGTATCCGTTAGTAGGTCGATATTGTCATACTGGTTCGTAGTAATTGGGAACTGAGTCGCATCACTGAAGTCGGATTCAGTAGCTCGTTCAAGTATATAGCTACCATCCGCCGTTGTTGTTGGAGCCCAAGTGGTAGTAAAAGAACCAGACTCATTTTCATCTGGTACGCTAACTGAATCTGGTGCATGTGCAACTATAATGACTAAGCATGTAGTTCCGCCGAAGTAACTACTATCCGTATAGTTCTCTTTAATAATCTTAACTCTAAAATAATACCTATCTTGGGGAAGTTCCAGATGTACAAATTGTTTACTTGTATCTGTCCCTTGGTATATCGAAACTGCATCCAAGTACTGGTGTTGTAAGGCATACTCAAGAACGTATTCTGCATTAACTGGTAATGTGCCTGCCCAATTCGCAGTGAATTCGCCATCGTTTGTACTCATCTCAGGAACAGTGAGGCCCGTTGGTCGAGATAGATACTTAACAACAGAGCATGTGTCGGATCCAACTACCCAATCACTTCCAGCTAAGCCAGATTTGATAGCTTTAACTCTATAGTAGAAAATCCCTGGACCATGGTCGATGAACTCCAATTGTCTATTCGGGCCACTGTACAATTCGACAGTATCTGAAAAATTAGAATCTGTTGCTTGTTCGAGAACATACTCTGCGTCCGCAGTACTCGTTGTACCCCATGTTATTGAATAATTCCCAGTAGTTGAGTCGACTGGGACATTCATACCTGTTACAGCATTGACCTTATTAGTATTAATAACATGCTGCTGACGGAATAGCCATTTTAATCGCTCGTCACTAATTATATTAGTTATAATAGACTCATCTATGCATGATACATTGTAAGTGTATCCGTTTATTTCATGCAAGGAATTCGACACGACGTTATCGGCTGAAACTTGGATAGCTGCCAGTATAGCTACATCGCTGCATGTTATTTTGTATTGCGTATTCCCTCTTAAAAACACACAGTTTCCAATAGGGCAGGAGTAAGTGCCATGTTTCACTGGATCTAGTCCGCTTGGAGTATTGAACACATCCTGACTTGCGAGCCTAAGGGATATTCCATTCGCCTCAGTAAAGTCAGTTATTCTGAACTCATGTGATTCATTCACATCTACACCCGAACCAAATCCATAACACTTAAAGAACAACGACATACTTAGGTCGGAGTGACCAGTTGGCAGAGTGTTATCTCGCTCAATCCGAACAGTGCCAACATAACCAGTTGGAAATGGCCAAACAATGGGGTAAAATTTAGTAGCATCACCGCCGACGGTTACTATGGCAGAGTGTCCGGTGTCTGTAATTAAACCCGCTACAAATTGCTCTAAGCAGTCTATGGCGTATTCATTGACGTCATGTCCGGTTTCAGTGAGTTCATATTGTATGCCACTATTCACAATATCTGCTCGTATCAGGTTTCCTCTTTCAAGAACAGTTCTCAATGCAGACAGATCGTCATCTTGGATATCAAATAAACTATCATTATTCTCATCGATTATTTCTTGTAATGCATCGAGTGCTTCTATTAGTCTCTGATTAAGTGCAGTTATTTGGCCTTGTTTCGTACCTTGGATAATACTGGTCAATTCTTTATAAACAGAATCATACGCTTTGCCAGATGCCAATATGGTACTATCGCTGTTGGATATTGAAATGTCATCTGATATGTCGGATATAGTTTTATCCCCGATTATTATTTTTTTATCACTCATTACAAAATATCTCCCTATGCATTAGATGCAGCGCCATTTAAAATGGAAGCAGTCGCAACGTTGTTAGTTTGCGAACTATAGGTTCCGGTAGAGACAACAAGTTGCTGTAACTCGTCTGACATAACCCCGCCATCTCCTCCAACTCCATATATAGTTCCAATATCACCTGTGCCATTTGAGGTACCTCCAGTTGTAGCCGTAGCTATAGAAAGGTCACTCGTCGTATTTACATCCGCTCCTGTTGACACAACAGAACTGTATATGTGTGGGATAACAACATCCCCATTTTCCATATCTTTTCCACCAGCAATTGTAATTTGGTCGCCTACGCTATTACCAATTGAGGTGGACTCTCCATACTTGGTATACGTTGTCAGGTCAGCTGTCTTCGCAGAGTTCGATCCAGTTGAAATAATGAACTGTTGCACTATCGAGGATTGTGTTCCATCGAGTTCATGTCCCCCAACTACTACTGCCTGATCAAGTGTCCCATTAGAATCACACACATGGCCAACTACGGCTCCCAATAAATTACCGACAACTGCATGTTCGGCCACAGTCGGTACTGCAACCCTCCGTATATCAGTTAGGGGTACACCCGACCCTACTCCTCCAGTAAATACAGCTACATCACTTACATTGTTGGATGTTCCTTTACTGAGACTAACGCCTTTAGACATCGCAGCAGTCGTAAGTGTGTCGGATCCCGTCGATACAATAGACTGCGCATCGTGACTGTTCCCAAGACTATCGTCGTCATCCCCAGTTGTAACACAGATATCATTCCCACCGTTCGAGGCACATTCCGGTTGTACCATATGGAAACTTAAGTTACCTGCACCAATTGTAGCGGCTTTAGTTGATATATAGCCTATTTCATTTCTGGTTATAATATCGCCTGCGGAGGTGCCACCAACCAATAATCCTGTATCCCCAACCAACGGAGCATATTCCGTAGGGTAGTTATATGCAGATATGCCCCATGGGATGTGTGTAATGTGTTCTTCCTTTATAGTTCTACAATAGTAGTCATCCTCTCCAGAAGATTGAATGTTGTACTCATCCAGTGCCGGTAACTCCATTCTGGCTATGAGTGCATTAGAAACTTGCTCACTATCGGTAAAAATTTTAAATTTAATACCGCCCCTAACATAGAATCCAGATAACACCGGATGTTGGTATTTGGGCAACCAAGGAAATCGTGTCTTTGAACAATATAACTTTTTATTCGGTATAGCGATACACTCTACATGTTTAGGAGAGTAGTTTCTAACTTTAAAATCAGTTGGTACATTCTTACATCTATCTGTGCTGTCAGCATCGATGTGCATATAAACGGTCGGAGTCTTTGATGGGTCATTGGCAAACAATAGCCTATCCATATCAGATGTTCGGATAACGTCTATGTAAATACTTCCATATATTTGAGATGGTGCCGGCCCTACTGTTCCAGTAAGAAACCAGACTGGATAGAATTTATTTATTTCTCCGTTCACAACAAACTCTATTTCATTCTTATAGTTATATTTAACTATCGCATCATTAGAATTTATCGTCGTAGTTGCCTCAGTCAGGAGTTCGTTATTATCATTACTGTGGTTCTCTAACTCCGTACTTTTAGCGTCTCTACTATTTAACAATATATTTTTTTCTGTGGCATAAGTCGCATCTTCAACAAGGCGTTCCGATATATCGGTCCTAGTTTTATCAGCACTTGGTATTTTGTCTTCAACGGTAGCTATGTTGGTTCGTTGAGCTCGAATATATTCACTCGTTAATAAATTTGCACTCATAATCAATATCCCTTAATCTTTATGCGTTTGATACCGAAGCATGGCACCAGATTGTCGGTAGAAGGTTTCTACAATCCACACTATCAGTTCCGGTTGAACAGTCAAATGCTTTATGGTTGTTGTTGGGTTCCGTACAATGGGCTTATTGACGCATCCCAATCTATTTTATCACAGTCTTCGACTGTAGTAGCTTCTGCATAGTACTCTTCTCCATCCACGCCAGTTATGGTGTAAGCGTCTTTGGTTCCATCGTTAAATATGGTTTCAATATTGTGTATAACATCAAGATCGTTACATCGGAAATTATAGGTTAATCCTCCACGCAGATAAATTCCAGAGATCCCAACTGTGTAGTACCCCTTTTCAGAATTAATTTCTCTACTGCTATACAGATTAGGACTAGGTAGACTCATGCATTTATTTCCGATTTCATTGAATGACCGTACGGTTAGTCTACCGGGTAATTCTGTAAGTGGGTCGTACCCGCATCCTTCAATGTATATGTACCCACTTGGTATAGTTTTATCTAAAACAAATAACTCACTGTTTAGATTCTTATTCCTATATATCTCCAAAAAATTAATGGTTTCGGAATTAAACTTAAACCATACAGGATAAAATTTTTCAACACTGCCGTCAAGTGTCATTGTGAATTTTGTAGTAGCAACTTGGGAGATGCTCTGGTATAATGTTTCTTCTTCCGCTATAAGGGCACCAAATTCGATCACTTTATTAGGGATGGCTACATTCACATTGTCGAGTCTTGGGGACATTCCATTGACCTTGCTTTCTAATGTAGTCTTAGTATCCAATACTTCAGACTTTATCTCAGTCAACGTCCTATTGCTACCATTGGCCAGTTGTGTCTTTGCATTGACTTTAACCAATGCTTGTTGTTGGGCGATAGTATAATCATTTATTGGTAAATTAGGACTCATGGCAACATTCCCCTATGTATTAAAATTATAAAATTTATATTAATATTCGATCTTTAAATATATACAGTTCAGTTTATATAATTACAATGTATGTATTTAATTGCACATGGGATAGATAAACTCATTAGTTACCTTGGCCTTGCCTATAGTAGGCAAGGCCAAGGTAGCAGTGTTATAAAATTCAACATGGTACTATTCTGGGACAGCCAATCTATCCTGCACTATTGTCTCTGATATATACTTAAGTGCTTTTTTGCCAAGCGCATCTACTGGGAGATCCTTGACGCCATGTTTGGTTATAAATTTATCGATGGTCTTTAATGTACTTACGTTGACAATGCCATCGTTCTTATCCTTCTCAATGTTTTCCGGCAAATGAAAATAATCGTTCAATTCATCGACAATATGCATGACAAGTGTTTCAATGCCTGGATGGGATACCTTGAGCTCATCTACGGTAGAGTCTATATTGTAAAGCTCCGTAAGTATTTGCTCGTATTCCCTATCCCCCAGTGCAATACGTATGACTCTGTATGAGGCCTTGAGTGCCTCTATAGCGCCGATGCCCTTAGATGCTCCCTCAGCGAAATTGATAACATCTGTGAGACTTAGTCCAACAAGGAAACTAAGTATTTTCATACCAAAAGTCCTAAGTAAATTAATCATGTTTTCCTCCATACTTAATAATAAAGTTATTGGTGTTCCAAATGAAATAGGTTATAACATAACAACTGTACATAAAAATAAGTTATCAAGCTTCCCATATGTCCAATAGTTTTTTTTCTAAGGCATCGCACCATCGTGTTCCCAGTCCAAGTATCATAGGTGATGTCACTATTCTATTCGACACACTGGTCTGAGAGAATAAACAATCTATCTCGAGTGGTTTGCCAGTGTCAACGTCCTTTAGATCAGATGCTATTATGGGCTCCTCAAATATCTCAGATATAACGGATTTTAAAGAGGACGCTATGAATATTTTATCTCCAGCATCTAGGCTATCTTTTTCCTGGATGTAGAAATCAAACACTACACTGTCCTCGTCCACTGTAACCTTTCCTAATTTATTTTCTCCGATAAGTGGCTTTGATTTAACGAATCCTTCGTCGGGGTCATTAGAAAAGTTAGCTTTGGAGTTTTGAGGCCTAGTGATTTCTTTGACGACTGCTCTTAGAGACTCCGACATATCAGATAGCTCACAATTGTAAACAACATTTATTCTCAGAATCTTTCCAGAGAATTTACATTTTGGTGTAGATCTATTTAGCTCTGATATCTCGTCAATATACTCATTTTTTAAGAACATTTGTGGTATATCGCCATCGTCAAATATTAGAAGGTTATGAGTGTTCAATACTGCTTGTCCAAGTTTCACTATATCAAACACAATAGAATCTTTATGTATAGATATAGATCTTCTGTGCACCGGCTCATACCCCATCCTACTTGCGGCTCTTTTAGATACCCCCGAACTATCCTCTATGGTATTGTCGTTCTCAATAAATGCGATATTCATAAGGACGCCCATTTTAAATGTCGGTATGCCATCCGAGGTTAATTTAAAATAATCTCTATTGTAACATAGTGTGTCACCTCGCTGGAACTTCTGGCCCTTTTTAACTATACAGTCTATGTTTTGAGTTACACTTACGCCAGTAACCATGGTCGGTATAGCTCCATACTCATAAGACCGTACTGTCCCATCTTTGTATTGTATCTTAAACATCTTAAGTTTTTCATTAACATCCACCACAACTCCAGGTTGCTTCGCTACTACTGCGAATGGATATCGCGATAGGGATGCAATTACTTTATCATACCCAGTTCGAACTTTACAGATGTCACTATCTTCAGTTGCTACAAATTGACTAAATTGGCCATTAACAAAGTTGGCACGCTTCCCATCATCAGATGTAACCCCAGGCATAAGTAATCCAGTGACCGATAACATCTGTCCAGGTTCAACTTCATCTAAATCAACTGGTTTAATTATTCCATTGTTATTAGTTATACTGGGATTTTGACTGAAGCAGGAATTAAGGGCAACCCTACCACTATCGACAGTTGCTTCAGATATAACGCCCACGCCGTCCTCTGGAAATTGTCTGTCCCTGTGAACAAACGACTGTTGATCCCTGCCGCCTATCCCAGTGTATGAGAAAGCAGAATCCATCTTAACCTGATGTATCGGATTTATCGTTGAGACATTATCCATGAGGGTGTCCGACATAACCGAATTAAATACAGCATTGGGATTTATAGTGAACTTCTCCTTACTTAGATGTCCAGCATATTTTTGTTGCCCAAGTGCTCTACTCATTTCGTTATATATTACATCGATGAATTTCTCGTATGTTCTCGTTCTAAAATTCTCAACACTGGCTGGAGGTAAGTGTTGTTGATCGACCAACATAGTGGTAGCCCTTACAAGTAAGTCTAACATGTTGGTTGGCTCTCCCATCTGCGAAAGAACCTCTTTTGTTTTGTAGTCTAAGAACATTTCAAAGAAATTGCTGATGCCCCTCAAATAATGCGGTCCAATTTTTTTATCAAGTAATATATTGATATATTTTTGTGGATCATCCATGTCCTCAAAATAATACTTCCTTAGATCCATCCATCTCAGTCCATTAGAAAATAGCGATTTAGCTAACGGCGATCGTTTAAATACTATGGACTTATCCTGGAAAGCAATTATGACGTCGGATCGATCTTTGGCAACAACTCGGACTCCTTTTGGGAATTCTGCGTAATCTATATTTAGATACTTCAATATCTTTGATAATCCAAATCTATATCCAAGTATAAAAATCATTGGGAAATCTTTACTGAGGATTCTCAAGTCAACCCAATTGGCAAGTGGCTTTGATGGTGGCCCTACTACGCCATATATGTAGTCCAGTAATGTATCTGGGGAGTTTGGAATTACTGCCAGGGTTTTTACGTCTATGATAGAAAGTTTCCCTTGGATCTCAATAAAAAATAGGGTAGTGGTGTTTCCACCCAGATACACCGTATTGTTGTCTTCCTCGAACTTTTCTACAAACTTAGAAGTTTTGTCAGTTAGCCCATGAAGCCGGTCGGTATACTCAAAATTAAACTCGATTTCAGCAGACCCCATTTTCGGATCTTTAATTTGCATCTGAGTAATTTTTTCTGAAAGTGAAGTATACTCATACGGCAACTTTGCCCGAACGTCACCTATAGGTGCAACTACCCCGTATATAAGATTTATCTTATCTTCGCCCCGTTTAACGATATGCTTCAATAAGTGTTCATTGAATGTCGTGGCCTTTGTCCGGTGTCTTTGCACTAAAGCCTTGTTATTGTTTGATGATAAAGAAACAGTGTCCTTGGATATTTTACATATAGGCTTTGTTATATTTTGATAACGCAAGCGCATCTTAATCCCGTTGACCAGTATATCGCCATCTTTGTCAACATGAGGGAGATGAAATTTTATAGTCGTTTGCTCTTGCCTCTCGTTAACATATGTCACAGAATAATGATCTATTCTGGATAGTTCTGTACGTGCCTCATTCTTTTCAATCCCAACTAGAAACAAACCATTCTTAGAAAAATCAGTTAGTGTCCCGGCAAGATCTTTTTTAAAGGCCTTTTGCATATACTGTATTCTTGAAGTCAGTATCGAAGTACTCAACATAGATTGGTCTGGAACGACATCTTTTAAATAATCCAAGTTCGCTATGTCGAGGGTATTGGTTTGTTCTATAGGAGTATTTAATATTGCCTCTAGGGTTTCCCCGGACCCCTTTTCTAAAACAACGTCCTTATACTTAACTGAAATTTTTTTCAATTTCGCATATTGTTTGGTAGTTAGGCGCTCCTTACTCCGCTCGATAGCTATTTCCCCAGCGAGATCAACTTCAGCAACACTATCTATAATGGTTGGAGTTACTTCAGTTTTAGAATCTGATAACGCATCAACCAGGACATCGCAACTACGAGCATCTATATTTTTTTCTGGGTCTATGGCGGTTAGATCTTTTGTCGCAGTAGGTCTTCCTGCCACGCTTAAGTCATTAAATTGACGTTGAATCTGCAAGAAAGCTTTATTCTTTTCATTTAGTTTAAAGATCTCTCCAAGATTGTAATACACGTATTTGTCTCCAACATTAAATATGAATGTAACGCTGTCATATTTGTGTGGAGGTAACTTACTTAGTGTACCATTAATCGAATCTATGTTAAGCAAGTTCAATATATGCACCGTTAGAATATACTGTACGTTAGTTGTATACTTAAAACTGACTGGTACAAATGCCTTATATGTTCTTGTAAAATCTTGCTGCACAAAAGTCATAGTATCGAGTGGGACATATACGAAATGGTTCCCATTGTACTTATTTATTCGGTTCACTGCTTCTGTTAAAAACAGTTCAACAAGTCTCTGCTCTATAAATTTACCCATCAACCTAACTCTAGATAAAGCGTTGTAATTAATAACCACTAAATTCATAGGCATAGTGCTATCTATTTTACGATCATCCGGGATAGTAATGAATCTCGATTTATTAGTGTTTGCAAACTCCAATGTTTTAAGTTTTAAATCTTTTGTTGGGAACTGAAGCTTAGTATCTTTTGGAATGATCCCAGCCGAAGTGTTATGGATGTTGTAGACTCCAAACTTCTTCTTCCCGAAGTAAGGCTGATTCATATCAAACGCCACAGTATAGTTTTTAGTATAGTTATAGACACTATCAAATATATGTAGCCTTGAATCCATTGGGAGTTCTGTTAGTTGTCCCTCTCTATGAGTAATTATTGTTTTAAATCCAGACGAATTATAAACGCCATATTTTCTATAAAATTGGGGGTATTTTAACATTGCAACCTCTCAATTAAAAAAGTTATACATTTGATTTAAGAATTCTTTTGATATATAATATCATTATTGTATTTTTTATAGTCTGCCCTACGTAGGGCAGACTATAAGCTAATTTCTAGGTACCTTCATTTTCCACGGACCGACTGCTGCTACGAGTTTAGCGATGGTAGTATCACCTAATCCCATACCGTAGTGAGTTGGACTATGCTTGAGCTTAAGCGTCTGCAACATTGTGTTGAATTTTAATGCCATGCGCGATTTGACACTTTCCCGGTCATATAATCCTATCCCAGATAAAGTGGTCAAGTACTCAGACATGCCGGAGTTCTTAGCGAAGATCTGCTGCATCAAAGTATTGTCCCCACCTATTGTCATAAACAGCGCAGGGTTCAAGTTCCTTAAAGATATATCCAAATCTATTGCTGTTGGTAGCATCTGTCGACTCCATCCAAACTCACCAACTCCACGTTTAATACTTAATGACTCAACTAATCCAAATGGTATTGATACTTGGCCTTTGCTATATGCTCTAAACAGGAATGGGGAAGTGTACATGTTGGCCCCTATGGCTCTTGGGGACACAGCTGCGATCCAACAACATAGTGGAATATATACCGATTGGAACACACTTACAGGATCTCCTGCTCTGGCCCTCAGTTGCAAACTCATACTAAATGAGGTTGAAAACTTACTATCCAAATACATTTCCGGTAATGCAAAGTATCCATTGCCGGAAGCCAGCTCAACTGCTCCAGCAAACCCCGTCAGTTCTGATATAGCTTTGGCTGCAAAATCAGTGGCACCAGTTACTACAGATGCAAGCGCACCAAGTATTCCATCGCCTTCCTTCAATCCACTCAACATGAACTTCTTATCTTTTTTACTCTTGCTAACGTTGTTAAGAGTAGATGCCATGGCAGATGGACCAGCCGTGTTAGAGAAAGTCTCTGTTGGAACGGAACCTTTCTCTACACGAAACCCTATATATTGAGCTCCATCTAAGGCCGATACAGCGAGGGCATCTGCAAACTTATCTGCAGCAGTAGGTTCTTTTTTAATAGCTTTGTCCGCCATCAACTCTTCGTATATTTGATCTGTGCTTAAGACTGAGCTATCTGCACTCTTTCGCCTTCGAGCCTTGCTCGTCATTATGGACAATATATCTGGCCCATGCTTCATTATTCCCGGAAGCCCGGAAGCATCATATCTTTCCTTAAGTGTAACTTCCGAGCCACTTGCACCAGTACTGGACACTGCGTCCCCTTCTATACCATTAGGCAGTATGCCTAATGATACCGCAAGTGGAGTGAGTAATGAGTTAACTCCCTTAAGGTACAATAATTGAGTATTTTTTAACGAGCAGTACTCAGTGATCGTCTGCTCCTTTCCGGCCATAGCCTTTCCTAAATCTTGTATCCATATGATTGGATAAAGTGGAATTTTAAATGCTACATTAAGCGTCTTGCCTAATAGTCTCCCTAATGTACCCGGGATACTTTGTTCTCCAGTATTCATTAGATGTGACAATCCAGAAGAAGCGGCTTCAGAAAAGAATGTCGTAGGGTCACTGTATTGAGGTACCCCAAAAGTCATCCACAATATCTGCTGATTACGATTATACATATCGTCGTAAACTCTACCAACTCCTTCCCCTGGAACTCCGTTATCTGACAATTGAGCTGGAACATCATCGTACTCACAAAATTGCCAGACAGGATTCATAGCATCATTCCCACCTGGCTCTGATGATTGGTAAGTATGTCTAAAGAATGATTTAGGGAGACTCTCTATTAATGATTTTAAATTTTCCGCGCTGGCCTCACGGTTCCCATCATCATCCCGCATAATGTTAGCCATCATATCACTCAGCTTACTGAATTCCTCGCCTATGCGAATGGCCGTTGGGTTCTTGACCCAAGATGGATCATTGTCCCTCAATATAATATTCGAACTCATATGGTTCACCCCATTGCAGATATGATGTTATGCTTTTAATACATCTGCTCCACTTGCAACCAGTGCGACATACAGGTCCTTTGGAAGCGACGCAGTTACCCGTTCAGTGTACTTTGGCTTATTTACATTCAGATGTTCCCAGAAGTAGGACTTAGATTTCCTAGCGCCATCCGGTCCATAGTTGACCTCATTGATGACCACATCCTCAAGCTTACCCGACTCCAATAACTTAGCCACATCCAATGCCCTTTGGCCAACCTCCTTTAAATACTTACTTTTAACATTTTTAGAGCTCCCACATAGTAATTGAGCGGCAGCCTCCTTAAAGTTAAGGTTTTTTATAGCTCTAATGCATGATGGAAATTTCTTTATAAATCCTGGGGCTCCCATATTGTAGACGATGTTTAAGATCGCGATCTTTCTGGCATCGTTTAGCTCACTATAGTTAGGAACAGATGTGGCAGCTTCCATGCATGTTTCGAAATCCTGTTCAAACAAATGATCTGCTGCAGAAAAAGATAATTTTTTGTTGTATGATTCACCTTCCAGTATAAGGTGACCAAATCCTATTGTCCAATAACCTTTTGTGTCCTTGTATTTAGATAGTCGACACCCCTCATATCCAGCAATTGAAAGCATAGCTATGTACTTATTTTCATTCTTCGCAATCATGTTGTATTCTCCTGTCTATAGTTGAATGCACCAGTTGCACCGATGTATTGTAGTGCAACTGGTACCTTGGTTAGCTGAACAATGGAGGCGTGGCCGCCTCCTTCATGGTAGAGAGAGTTTGTGTTCTAACTACTTTAGAAGTAGTCTTATCTATCTCATGTATCCCCACCTGTGGGGGTACTGGATTCTTTGATCCGTTATCGGCCGGTACAAGAACATCGACCTTGATCTCTTTATTGGCCGCTTCTAAAGTATTGTCTGCTATGTTGCCAAGTTTGCCGGACATCACCGAGGTTTGTTCCCTTATTGCATTTATAAGTTCAGTATTGTCGGTGTTAGTGTTAACTACAATTGGTTGTTCTTTTATAGTTGCATCATTCGCCGCAACAGTGGCTTGGCCGTATACAGACGTATTACTTGGATCATTAAAAGATAAAGAGTTAGGAACTCGATCCGCACCAATGATATCCTTATTCACTGGAACTTTAAACGGATCAATTGCCCCTGATTCGTTCACATATGTTTTGTTTAAATTAGATAGTTTGATCTTCTTCGGATCTAATCTCTTGGCTGATTTTAACTCCAATTTATCAAGCTGCGCCTGTATAAATTCCTTAGCATCATCATCAATTTGATCGGAGTCAATGAGTAGCTTAAGCTCTTCAATTGTGAATGTTGTCGACACGGCTTCTTTGCCATCTTCCGTTAAACTCCAATCTGCCCAGCCCCAGCCATCATGAAGAAGTCCAGAATCCACCATCTTCCTCGCAAATTCGTTAGCGTTTTTTACTTCGTCTCCTCTAGAAAAATATTTATATATTCCAGCTGCCGCTACTGCAGTGGGACCCAAAGCGAATATAGCACTTTCCTTTAATGCTGCTTTTATCTTCCCTTTAAATTCGCCACTCTCCTCACGGTCTTTAATCTTTTCATCACTGGCCTTTGTAATATCATCTACCTTACTACTGATCTTACGGTTAGGGTCACTTTTTTTTCTTAGACGTATGATAGCTTCCCAATTATCCAAACGAGCTTGTATATATTCCTTAGCTTCATCAGAAATCTTATCCGATTTCATTAGAATTTCTAATTCTTTTTTATCGAAGCTCATTTGGATCGCTTCTTCGCCTTCTTCTGTAAGATCCCAATCTGCCCAACCTATTCCATCATGCATGAATCCTTGATCGACCATGAGTCGTGCAAGATCATTGCCTTCTTTAATACTTTTGTCCTTAGTTAAATGCTTATAGAGACCATACCCGACAGCCCCAACGCCAGCAGCAGCAAGACCAGCCAACAACACTGGAGAAGCAGCTATAGAAGCGGCACCTGTTGCCAATGCCCCGCCAGCTGTAGCCAGTCCACCCATAGCTGCACTTCCCATGCCAGTTGCAGCACCAGTAGCGAGTACTCGCCCTCCGATTGAAAGAGCAGTCTTCCCTAATTGTCTACCAACGGTAGTCATCGCCTTGCGTCCGACCCCAGTTGCACCAAGTCCGGCTACGCCCATCGCTGTCCCACCACCGGCTAACCCAGCAACTTCGCTTTGTTTATCACTGAGTCCCAACTTACGACCAGCACTCCTCGCTAAGTATCCAGCACCACCAGCTATCGAACTCAATATACCAGCCTTAGCCGCAATGCCAGGTTTTTTCTGGGTTATGTTTGTTTTGCGGGCAATAGCGTTCCTTACTTCTGATGAAGTCTTAGACTTCGATTTAGTTTTTCCAAGTCTATCCTTGTACGAGCCCTCTACGTCGCCATCGCCATCTGTATCACCGAATATAGATTTTGTTTCATCCTTTTTCATGGACTCTATAATGGTCTCTGTACGTGTGTCTATTATATCTAAGATCGCGTCCAGCCTAGTTCCTACGATGGTCTCGAGATCCTTTTTATTGGACCGGACACCGAACAGTCCAGAGACCATATCGGTTCCGCCCTTAACCAAGGATGATCCCAATCCAAATATACCTTTGTAATACGCGGGTAACGCTTTTCCGGCGAGTAAGCCTCCGATGTCTTTTAGCCCACCAAAGAGTTTGCCGATTGTTCCTCCGCCCTTCGTTGTAACTTTATCAAATACTGATTTTGTTCCTAATGGGTTATTATCTACGTCCACAAGTCCAGTATCGATATCTTCCTCAGTTACAAGAACTTCTCCATCGGTATTAAAGATAGGTTCCGTTATTTCATCTGATGCTTCTAGTTCACTCCCATCCTCAAAGAAGACTCCTTTTTTCTGCAGCCTCTTTGATAACAGCGGATTGCCTGGGTCTATACTATCCTTAAGGTATACATTTACAAATGGCTCGACTTTCCCTCCTCTTCCAAAAACTGAGCCAAGTATTTTAGATGCACCTGTTGTAGTGGCACCGATGGTTCCTGTTAGAACATCTTTGTACATATTGAATGCGCCAGGTAATGCTTTGCCGGCTAATTCACCTGCTTTGCCGAGTAGGTTCCCACCACCTTCGAGTATCGATCCAGCAGCAGATCCACTTGATTTAATTAAGTTGCCATATAGAGAGGCATATCCTTTAGCCCCTGCCGCCGCAATGGATCCAACAGAGTTAAACCCATCCTGCATGATACCAAATACCCCACGTTTCTTAGATTTAGGAGAAGTACCATCTCCATCTTGCGATGTGAGTTGTTCACTACCTGTAAAGGTTTCATTCAGGGTATTCAATCTATGTACAATTTCATTTAGGCCAGATACAATTGGATTCTCTGAACTATAATGAACTTCCTTTAGCGCATCCTTCCACTCAAGAGTATGTTCTTTGGAGGACAACGTCATAACGTTCTTCTGTATTTGAAGAACACTATCAAGAAGCTCTCTACCGCCCCGACTATCACTACTTTCGGATAGGATGCTAACTATTTTCTCATTTGTATCCTTTACACTACTGAGGTGATCTACGGCTGTTTCTGTTTCTTCTCCTTGAGTTAGATCGGGCTCTCCATGTTCAGCGACAGTCTCTGCAATCTCACGAACAAATCCAGCTATCTCATTTCCAGTGTCCTCTACACTAACTGTAGTGGATAAGAAGTCTTTCATACTCTGAACTCGAGTCCGTGCCTGCTCCTGTGCCGGCTGAATTACGTTCTCTTTTATGTCCTCAGTTTTTTTCGCGACTGTTGTTAAAAAGTCTGTTAGTCTTTGCGGAAGTTCTATTGAAGTCGGTTGGACTATCTCCATCGCATCGACGACTTTATCATCGTCGGACACTTCGAGGTCTTCCGTTGTAACATGCAATATGCCCCGCAGTTCCTTGATGGTGGAACCGACGGCCGGAATGAGCTTATCTATACCTAACTTATCTTTGAGTTCTGCAATCTGCTCGTTTATATTTCTTGAATCTTCCAACAATTTATCCACAGCTGCAAATGAATCTGCTTCGGGAGCAAGTTCATTCTCAGAAGCTGCATTTGTAATGGACTCGTCGACTGCCTCACTGCTATCTTTTACATTGTCCTTAAGTTGGTCAACTCTATTGCGTACAACATCTTTAATGGAATGTACTCGTTCGCTAACTCCATACTTGTCATCTGCTTGAGCTACCCTATCTTTGATCCCATCAGCGGCGGTGTTAAGTTTTTCATTTATAGCAGCAATGGATTCCTCCACTACTACAGACATACCGGACAGTACATTATCGTACTCTTCGTTTAATTTTGCTTCGTTCTCACGTTGGGTCCTATCAAGAACAACGTTGATAGGGTCGGATTTATCAAATATATTACGAGAGTGCTCCTTCAACTGGCCCTCGTCGTCATAAGAAGAAAGACGTATTTTTCGTAAAGCTACATCGAACTCTCTTGTGAGTCTTGGACGATCTTCTCGATATATATCCTGACTTAACAATTCAGTAACTCTGGAACGTATCGCGTTGATCTGATCCTTAACTGGAATAGTCTGGTCAAGTAATACGGAATTGACTATGTCTCTAACTGAAGTCTGCAAGACTTCTTCACTTATGCCACTTATCATTTTAGCATAAGAAGGAGAGATCACTCGCTTGACGGCCCCCTTAATGTAGGTCGGTGCCAACTTCAATCCATCCAACGCTCTCCCGAGACTTTCTTTTATGCCAGGAGAAGATGGATACTTGGCGTCGATTACTTGCTCTATGCGATCCCGTATTACTTTAAATCTATCTCTTCCAAGTATGTCTGGATCGGAATTAACGGCATCGATTATATCGGCAGCTTCTTTTTTAAACTCACTGTTTCTAATATGTTCAAGAAAGAAACTCTCAAACCTATCGTCTGACATTACCAATTCGGCCCCTTTAAGGGCAGTGGATCGTACGCTATGTTTTACTTTATTCTTGTTAGCAACTGAACCTTCTATTTCTTTAGACAGCAATTCAACCCGATTGGTTGTTTGTTTGGCGAAGGTCTCTTTATCAATATCGGAAAAACTTTCTGATATAAATTTTTGACTTATCTTACCGGACGTATCCCGCAAGTCTTTCATTACCTCGCCGGACTCACTGTCCCACATCTTCTGTATTAGATCAAGATGCGAAGCTCGATTCATCATATTAATAATTTTATTATTGAATATGCCTACGGTCGATTTTAAGATATCCCCTGTCCCATCGGTCACAGATTGTAGGATAGTATTAACAACTTCTTCTGGATTCTCTACCCCATCTATAAGTTTACTCATATAGAAACTAACATTTGATGGGTCTTCATTGTACTCAATTAATTTCTTTGGCTTAAGTAGGGTCTCACTATGGGCCATATTATTTGCTACTCTGGCCATATCTAAACTAAGATCATCGAATTCCTCTATATCGATATCGTCGTCTTTTGATTGAAGGAACGCTGCTTTCAGAGTACCGATCGCATCTGCTGCTCGTTCTGCCCGTATGTCTCTATCACCGAATATCTGAGTGACCATACGTTGCTTACGTTCACTTGCATCTACAAATTCCGATGCCTTTGGATCATAAACTTGTAACTCACTAACCTCTCCAATTCTTAGCGCATTTATTTCTTGCAGTATTCTACTTAGCAGTCCAGGGATAACCTCCACTGTAGCAAGACGAACACCGCCGTCGTCCACCTCTTCTTTGGCTTTGAGTATGTTACTTTCCTCAGACAATCCAGGTAAGCTTGCAGCCAGCGTTCCAATTAGCCCACCTCGTTCTGCAATATCCCCTAACCCCAATATCCCCTTGGTTTTTATGTTACCTACAGTTTCATTTAGAGATCTTGTATCAAAAATTTCTTGCAATTTCTTACTTATAAATGATCTACCCAACAACGATCCGATCCCACCGGCTCCAGCTCCAGCTGCCATTCCAGCCAGCCCACCGTCGTCGTCGCCCATGTCCCTCATGGAGTCCTGCATTTCAAGTAGCTCATTTGTAGCGTCGCCTGCATCGGCTATCCCGCCCATAAGTTCTATGCCTGGGGACAGTGCATCATCTTTTAATTTAGACAACACTCTACCGGCATACCCACTTACTTTTCCACTTATTGAGGAGGATAGGCCACCAACAGAAGTTTCTTTAAGTGACTCTAATAACCGTTTCTTTTGTATATCGGGCAATCCAGTATTCTTAGATATAATTCTTAGATTCTTCTCACTCATTCCAGTAAGTATTTTGATAGAGCTAAGAATATCTTTGGAGATATAAATATGTCGCCATTTAGCATACAAAGATTCTTTCATGTATGCCATTGTTTGGTTGTACGAAAAGTCCGCTATATTTCTAAGTGAGAATGCTGTTTGTTTGGCGACACTCATCCTAGAACTATGCATGTTTAAGTCTAACTGTCTGCTTATATTAGTTTCCAGATTTTCGGTTACTGCTAAATCTCTTTCTTGTTCGGCTTTTATGGAAAAGATAGTAGCCAATCGATCAGCTATATCAAGTTCCCGCTGATCTTCTTCCGTTACCTCTGCTGCGGAATCGACTTCAGGCTCATAAGATGTAGCGAAGTCACTCATCACATCGTATATCCGCTTAGGTATAAAGCTCTTAGCTCTCGGCAGGAGTTTCTCAGTAGTTTTTTTAATCGACAAGAAGGCTTCTGAACCTTCGTCTTGAACGTCAGTTATGGTCTGTAATGCATTGTCTTTTTCACTGATAAAATCTGCAGCAACGGCACCTACTTCTGGAAGAACATTCGATATACCGGCACGTATTCCAGCGGTGGATCCTTTTGTTAAACCCTGAAACGCTGTTTTTGTAATGGCCTTTGGTAAGCTGACCGCTTTACGGTCGTCAGTAAGATCGTCCTCGAAATCAAACATGACGTCATCGCCCGAGGTGTCGTCCCCAAATATTTCATCAGACATAATCAAACTCCTTAAATGAGTAATTTCTCAATATATGAGAAGGATGTGAACATATCTAAAATAACTTTGGTTTTTTTAAATATATCTTCTACATCCATATTTGGATCCCTATCCAATATTTGCATAGATGACACAACATGCTTTCTTTGAAAAACCAATTTGTAGAATAATTTTGCAAACAGGTTATCCATTTCTTCTGGATCGGGGTAGTCCTCTACATCGTCATACTGTTCCATATACTTAGACTCAACTTCCAAATAAGTTGGTATATCATCTAAGAAAAAGAAATCTATGGAGCGTAGTAACTTCTCTTCTATCTCATTAAATGGCACGCTAAGGAAAATGAGATTTGTGGCATGTTGGTGTTTAAATATCACCTTATAGTATTCTTTAACTTCATCTGTCAGTTGTATATTTTTCATATTTAAATATACGGTTATATTATTTTCAGTGGTTTCACACACTCGGTTATGCTTAATTATTTCATCTATAGTTCTGGTAACGAAAGTAACTACAGAGGTCTCAGGTGCAGCACTCAGTAATGGATGATTTGTTTTATCATTAATGTAGTTGTCGATATCTTCCTCTGTGTAATCCTTCAATGAAAAATGTTTTACAACCTCATGATCATATCGTGCATTGTATCCCTTTATCTCGTCCATTATTTTAACATAGCGATCCTTAGCCAAATTAAGCAGTATATACGCCATAATGCGTATGTCTTTAATCATAGCCAGGTCAATGTATACGGAATCTACTCGCTTTAATTTGCTGCGGACGATGTCCTCTGAGACCTCATTCCAATCTATGTCCTTTCCCATGACGCATCCTTTTTGTTAGAGTCAAATTATTATATATAACTACTATTGTAAAGTATATAATAAGTTACTATATAAAAAAGGTGGATACGCATGAGTATACAAATAGAAGAGCCAACAATCACTGACACTAAAGAACCGTATAAAATAGCTTTACTTGATGTAGACAAATACATAAAAGAAAACAATATTGGGGAAGTTACCTCACAATTTATACGTGTCCCCTCCAGCAATGAATTAGATCCAAATGGATTATTCAGTCAAACTATTTTTGGGGAAATAGGTTCTCCTGAAAGGATGTTAAATTTTGGCTACATAAACCTTAGGACAAAGATATTTCATCCAAAAATATACAAGACCCTCCTCTCCCTAAAAAAATTATACGGAGAAATAATGTCGAGTAATACTTTTGCATACTTTGATGAAGAAGTTGGCGATTTAATTAAAATCGATAGAGAGGACGAGCGTGCTCGCACAGGATATAGTTTCTTTATGGAGTATGTACAAAAAATAAAATTTAAAGCGAGCAAATCTTTACAGCGGAGCTATAAAGTAAAGCTGATAGATAACCATATAGAAAGTATGCATATCGACAAATATCTAATTATGATGGCCGGCATCAGAGATATTAATATGGGCGACATCGATAACTACGACGATGCCAACAAACTATATATGTCATTGATAGCCTTATCACAGGCTTTGCCGTCTGGTAGTTATAAAGTAAATCCAGTATATGATACTGTTAGATACGCTATCCAAAGAAAGGCTAATGAGATCTTTGATTACTATACGAATTTCATGAGCGACAAACATGGTTGGGCTCAAGACAAATTTCAAAAACGAAGTATAGTACATGGCGCAAGAAATGTGATCAGTGCTGCAACAATAGCGGGAGACTCTCCGACTGATCCTAGGATGTTGAAATCCCACGAGTGTATTATGGGGACACTACAATCAATAAATGTAACTCAACCGATAGCTATATACTATCTTAAAAGAATGTTCTTTAATCAGGTGGTGCAAGAAACCTCTACTCAGATACCTGTAATTGACCCAAAGAGCCTGTCCTTACATTATACTGAAATATCCCCAAAAATGCGAGATCGATTTGTATCTTCTGACGGAATTAGTACTACCATTAAAAGATTTGAGGATGCCTCGTTTAGAGCAAGTAACGTTACTCTGGAAGATCTTGATGGTAAGACATGGAACATTTATAATGTCTATGATGATGGTGAGCAAGTTATAATCTTTAGGGATATAAATGAGTTATCGACATATCGTGAAGGCGATATAGATAAGAGCTATATACGACCGTTAACTTACATCGAGATGTTCTACATAGTTGCATTTCATGCCACAAAAGGAAAACATGGCCTATGTACCAGATACCCAGTAACTAATGACGATAACACTATAACTCCAAGGATAAGAGTTGCGACCACGAAGCCAGATAGATTGGTTAGGCTAACGACTATGTTCGATCCAGATGTATTCATAACACTTCCCCATTACCCAATAATCGGTAACGGATATGTAGATTCGATGATCGTTCATCCTGGAACCTTAAGTACTTTTGACGCTGACTATGATGGCGATGCACTCAATGGCTCCGCTATACTAACCACAGAGGCAAATAAAAACATAGAAGATTTCTTATTCTCACTGAATGGAGTTATAACGCCAGATAGGAAACTTAGGTTCGAACATAATGGATTTACAAAAGCAAACTTATATGCTTTGACGAGGCCATTCTTACCGACAGAGATAGAGGCATTGCAGTAAATAAAAAAAATATCCGGCACTCCGATACTGTCCATCAGTGGACAGTATCGGAGTGCTAAAAGTCTACCCTGCTGGATGCATCCCTATGATTAAATGCTGGGACCACTACACCATCTATCACCGGATAACATACATATTCTTCGGTATCCTCACCCAAGTGCAGATCTAAACAATATGTCATCGTTGCCTCGGACCGCGTGATGTTAGTTATTACGCCCGGTTCAATAACGGTGCCTTTAAATGTTAGCACATGTTTACCAATAGATACATTTATAGGTTTTATTATACCTCCACAGAGATCAATTAAACATGAGTCTATAGACATGTGTATCGTAATGTCAACCTTTGATGCAGTGAGTATCTCAACACAAAATATGCTTTTATTGCCGGTCTTTATTATCCCATACAACAGAGATGGCATCGGAGCAAACTCATTGTCTATACTCTCAATAAATATGCCCTCATTGATGTCCCAATTGTGCGAGTCAAAAAGATTACATGCCACGTAAGCTCCATCCCCACGGGCCATTGCATATACGACTGATTCCTTTGTGCACATATACATATATTTATTAATCCTTTCCAATAAGTTGTATTCTTTTGTAGATTGGTGATTGTTGGAAGGCCCTGCAGTACTCCCATTGGTCGTGGGAAGTGATGAATCCACTATCAATTAAAACTGGGATATATGTCGATGGTGCTAAGCAGTATATCTTTTTAATGGATGTTTTACTTATGTGGGATATTCTTCCAGGTGTTATAAATCGACACAAGTTCTTTGGGACATGTGGCAGGTACATGTAGTTTGGGAACACTGCAACTGTCGCGCCTTTTTGTAACTGTGCACTTTTTATTAACTGTCCCCCAATTCCAACAAAGTAACTGTAATGGGCGATAGTTATTCTGCATGTTTCACCAAGATATCCGTTAGGTACTGCAGTCACCGTACGGCACATTAGCTCGCCAACGTACTGTGTCGCTACTATATTAGCGGCCATTAGATTGCCGTACTTGCTTATGCCGTAAATGGACATAGGCCTTCCCCCACTATCATTGACCATATTGCGGTCATGTAGTTCTGATAGAGTGACATCTAATCCATTGTAATGTACATAAGTATCTTCTGTTCCGTAATACATTTATAAATCCCCAAATTAGTTAAGCGCCTGTATGGCCATAGCATTGGCAATAATGAAATTATTCTTAATGTTGTATGCGATATCGTCAGCTTCAAGTTCCACGCCATAAATGTTACTATCGCGTAATTCAGTTATAGACTCCACCACACCGTATCCCACATTAGCAGCAGACCCCTCTATTACTTGTAATTCCGGAGAACACATTAGTATAGCGAGGCCCTTCTTTAATTGAGATGCTCTTATTGGCTCTCCTCCCAATTTAATAAATGTAGTGTTGGGCGCAGCATTCAATGCGAATATGTCATCTACCCTACGACCATGTTCACATATAGGCGATCTAACCGCAACGAAGTAGCGTATATCTATGTAACTGAGTTGATTCACACTCAGTATATTGGCTATTTGGAATCCACCATTGTTATTAATAGAGAGCAATTGTATTGAAGGCATGGTGCCACATTCGGTCTGTTTACTTAGTTCGGGCAGATCGTATCGTTTGCTCCTATGAAGAAAATATTCACATTCAGATAAATAGTACATTCAATCACCTCATGTTGGCCAATTGTAATATATTGTTTGATGGTACTACGAACCCATCTTTAATGTAATATGGTGTTTTATAGTCTACTTCTAATGCCCACATTGTTCTTATCTGGTCTACGCTAATACTCAAGACCACCCCTGGCGTCAAAGCATTCATGTATGGATGCATCAATATAGTTGCTCCTTCTTTAAGTTGGGTCACTGCCACTAGTTCGCCACCTAGTTTAACAAAATAACTATCCGAAGAAGTGCGCGTCGCCATTGAATATGTGAGTCCACGTACTACTCTGGCTACCACGGTGTAGCACGATGCTTCTTTAGCAGGACTAAGTCCGAGTACTGGTGTCAGTATAGTTTCTCCGTTCGCATTTATTCCATCTACTAATAAGCTGTCCGGTTGCTTAAGCATCTCAATTATATCAAACATGGTGTATAACCATCTATTTTCATATGTTGCTTCTGCGCATATGGTACAATAGTGCATATTTATTCTCCAACTATTATGTGTTCGATGGGACTACAAACCCATCCTTGATGTAGTATTGTACATCGGCCTCTAATACTATCCCATATATTTCTTCTGGAGGCAATATAGTTACATCGCTTATCACTCCTATGGACAAATTTCCATCTGGAGGGAATGGGCATACCAATATCGAAGTACCTTGTTGCAATTGGCTCACGTGCAATAGCTCTCCTCCTACCCCTACAAAATAACTGTCCCTGGAAGTTTTAGTTGAAATAATATTACAATTGTAATTATTAGCTTGTGTAGTTATCCTGTAGCATAAGTGGTGATCGCCAACATAGTACATATCCATCAGCGCTGCTGGCACTAAATAGCCTCTGTTGTCAACACTGTCTATGTACGTCGGGACATCGAGTTCCTCGAATGCATATGGGAGCTCATCGGTCTCATACATACTCACGTAGTAGTATTCGAATAGATCTTCAAGAGTGTACTCGTTCTCGCCGAATAATGTTCCATATACTTTGGACTCTTTTGTACCATAGTGAGTCACGTTATTCGTCCTCCCTTATAGAATTGATTTAATCGGTGGCACTATTGCCCCATCAATAATGGGGTAGTTTATCCCGTAGTCCATGTATAGGTCCACATAGTAAGGTATGGCGCAACAAGCCCATTTGATGTCGAGGATTCTACCGGGTCCAACATATCCACCAGAATATGTCAATATGTGTTTACCTATATACACGTCTTTAAATTGTAGGATCCCACCAGAAGCATCAAGTAACCCCGAATTATTGGATGTATGGATAGTGAGCACATATCCACATAGAGTGTGCACCGTCAGTACATACATATTGGTGGCTGTATCAGATCGCATAGTGGTTCTTAATAGTCCAGGAATAATCTCGAAGTTTTCATTGACACTTTCTAAATAAATATCTCTGTCGAAACTATAGGCGCAATAGTCGTACAATTCCTGCGCTATATACGAGTCATCATCTGCCATCATCGCATGGATTACAGACGAACCTATGCATTCGTGCATGTCCAACTACCTCCTATCGCGTGTGATTAAGTGCACACTTTTATTTTATGATCTCACCATGCTTCCATATTTGTAGATAGTGTTTACTACAGTGGCCTTTAGCATAGTATTTTCTCTTACATCCATCAACTTTACATCCAACAGTTATAACTCTATCAGACATGGTCTTGCCATGTTTTTGCACTTGTCGATAGTGTCTACTACAATACCCTTTAGCATGGTGTTTTCTATCACACCCATCGACTTGACATTCAGCAACTCTATCTGGCATGGTCTTGCCACGCTTATGCATTTGTAGATAGTGTTTTTGACAGTAGCCTTTAGCATAGTGCTTTCCATCGCACCCATCGACTTTACATACTGCGGGTCCGTCTGGTAGGAGCTTCCCCTTCCTCCGCATTTGTTGGTAGTGTGTAATGCAATACCCCTTAGCTACACGCCCCCTATCACACCAGCTAACTTTACATATTTTCATATCATTCTCCTATGATCTTGCCAAGTCGCCATATTTGATTGTAATGTGTATTACAATAGCCCTTGGCTTTGTATTTTTCATCACATCCTTTGAATTTACATCCAACGTGTTTGACTTTATCTGGTAGGATCTTACCGTACCTATGCATTTGTAGATAATGTTTCCTACAGTGGCCTTTAGCATAGTGTTTTCCCTTACATCCATCAACTTTACATCCAACAACTCTATCTGGCAGGAGCTTGCCCTTCCTCTGCATCTGATGATAGTGTTTGTGACAATACCCCTTAGCTACACGCTCTTCATTACATCTATCGACTGTACATCCAACGGGTTTGACTCTATCTGGCAGAATCTTACCATGTCTTCTCATCCGGCGATAATGTTTGCTACAATACCCTTTAGCATAGTGTTTTCCGTCACATCTATCGACTTTACATCCAACGGGCTTAACTCTATCTGGCAGGATCTTGTCACGCTTATGCACTTGTCGATAGTGTCTACTACAATACCCTTTAGCATAGCGTTTTCCATCACATCTATCGACTTTACATCCAACTGGCTTAACTCTATCAGACATGGTCTTGCCATGTTGTTGCACTTGTAGATAGTGTTTCCTACAGTATCCTTTAGCATGGTGCTTTTCATCGCATCTATCGACTTTACATCCAACAGTTATAACTCTATCTGGCAGGATCTTGCCATATTTTTGTATTTGTAGATAATGTTTGTGACAGTAACCTTTAGCATGGTGTTTTCTATCACATCCATCAACCTTACATATTTTCATATTATTCTCCTATGATGTTATTCTGTCATGGTTTATACATCCGCATGTAGCATCCATGACAGTACCCCTCCTTAAAACGCTCTTCATCGCATCCTTCGAACTTACACTTTATAACTGGGAGTATCCTGCCGCATATCTGCATTTCTTTATTGTGTTTTTCACAATGGCCCTTGACATAGTGTTTTCTATTACATCCATCGACTTGACATATTTCCATATTATTCTCCTATATTAAAAACTACATACATATACCTTACACATAGTAGTAATATATAAATGAAAAGATCTAATAAGCGCTAATCAATAACTTGGCACTTGCCCCCATCTATTTTAGTCGTCCACCATCATCCCATCTATTTTATTTAATAAGGTATCCAATAGATTTGATTTATATTCATATATGTCGTACATAGTCGAATGCCCAATGTGTAATTGTTTTTCTATGTAGTTTGAGGAAGCCCTACAGACATCAATTGTGGCGGCGATCTCTCTCATGTTTTCAAGCACTTGTTCCCTTCCATTTAAAACTCCAGCTTTGAATCCATCGTTGTATGAACTATCCATTTATCACCGTCCTATAATTTATAAATCAGTTGTGCCTAACAAGTACATAGCATTGCTATGTACTTGTTAGGCACTGGACTATGTATACTACGCCTGTTTTCGCAGTTTACTCATATCTCCATCTAATGGTTCGAGGGCATGGATGATCCCAGCTCCAGAGTCATTATACTCCAAGCGAACTATCGGGCGTTTTTCGTGCTCTGGGTCGTTTACATGGGTATTGATGAATCCATACTCCTCCATTATCATTTTTACAGTATGGGGATCAACTACTTTTTCTTTTACGTTACCACAAATTGAAATATGTCTACACATCAACCCTTCCATCGCTTCATCGTGGGTATATGTAACCGAGATACCCATTGGTATAAGTACGGTGTACTCTGCATGAAAATCATCTGGCAACTCATCAGTTGATTCCATCAGCTTGGTTAGAGCGTCTACTGTTCTTGGGTTGTTAGATGCGAGTTCTATAGCTTTTTCTATTCGTTCTTTTATTTCGCCAGTTATCACTACCACTTGCATATCGAATTCTCCTTTTTTAATGTATGGGGACAGATCCGCTCTCTATTTTTCTAACGGCCTCTCTTACTTCTAGGTCATGTACCCTAATGTATATTGCCTCCAGTGGGACTGTGGTCCCGGTGTGTGCGGGGATCATATAAGACATGGTCCGGCTTGGACTTTTCGAAGACGATATATTTAATATAATGCTATTGCCTTTAAACACAGTTTTTAATAGACCCATGACTATGGCGTCCTCGGTATCCGGGCGAGCTACAATCCCTCTAATATATTTGACATGGTCTACCCATGCATCTGTATTACTTTCTATAAACTTTATCAATCCTTTAAATGTCGATAGTTCAAAAGTAGAGGATAAATTGGAAATTACAGATAGTTTTCTTTTAGTCGCCGACTCAATAACCAGCAAGCTATATTTTACATCGTCGCCAAATGCCTCCTTCAAAAGTTCTTTTACAGTATTCACCATTGCATCCATTCTTAAAGCACCTCCTCGTTACTAATAGTAAATTCAATGTGACACTTGAAGTTATTTTAACCTTGTATGAATTTCCCTTTTCCAATATGACTAAGTGATTCATTTACATAGTCGTGTAGTTCAGTTGTAATCTCCATAAATAGTTTTCTCCATTTGAACAGTTGTTTAAAATGTAATTTCTAATATCATTACTGTAATATATAAATAAAAAGGGGATGAAAATGTTTTTATTACATACATATAACAGCAGGTGGGATTTCCCACCTGCTGTTATAATTAAACATTAAAAATAAAACAATATTTGATTTACTAAAAATTTATCCGCAATATTATCTTCTGCCGCTACATCAACTCTTATAGCCACACGAGATTCTGGAGGAAGCGAATTATCGATCTTAATCAATACTTGCCTACCAGTTGTATCCCCTGTTATATTACCAGATCCCATAAGGACACTTTGATTCCTGGCGAACTCTATGGTTGATGAAGATACCTCTGAAGTGATGCTGTCCGTTATATCTATCCGGACCTTCTTTGTTTTTGAAAGGTCCACTTCCGGAGGCATGATGTTGGCTATGATAGTCCAACCAACAAGTGTAGCTGCAGGTATCCCACCACCGTATCCAAGTATACCATTTGGCAAGGGCAAAGGAAGCGCTTCAACAAAGCATGTTGGCATTGCGCCTACTGAATCTCCCGATGCCCATACTCTTCCGTCCGGAAGTTGGATAAGGTCATCATTTGGCCCCATGGCCACAGCTGGTTGTGGGAGCAGCTTCCAGCAGGACTCAACCCCGGACATACTCTCAACGGCAATTTGTTCTGAAGAAAACAATTTTAATCTCAGTCCCATCTGCAGCACGACGCCAGAGCCAATGCCGTCACTTGGATCCTTAGACCATACAATCCTGAACATTGGTATAACGCGATCATCGACTGAAACATAGTCCACAAAATCTTTATATTTTTGCGGGACAGATGCATCGTGTACAGATAAAGAAAACTGGTTGCCCTTCTGCGCATGTAAGTTAGTTGTGATGACAGTGGTGCATATCATTCTAGATTGGCCAGTTCCAATCTTAAGTACACACTGATCAACTTCAGTTATATCATCTGATCCAGAAACTTTATATAAAGTTGCTATGTCATACCAATGCATGTCTGCATCAGGAGATGTTACTTGAAGTAATATTGATTGGCCATCGCTAACGTCTGAGTAATCAGCCAAATTTTGAACTAATAATCTTCTCACAGTATCCTCCATCTTAACCAGTCGTTCAATTAACGATAAAAAGGTAGGTGCCTTGTTTAAATTATTGGAGGTTATGATATTGCCTCCACCCATAAATGAAGTTAGGTTCCTGAATTCAAGATCCAGCGAACGCATGTTTTCTACAGTTACTCTCCCACCAACGGCATGGTAGTTTATAGCAACATCGCCAACGATAGTGTTCTTGAAAAAGATATACTTGAATATAGGTGCCTTATAATTACTTTCACCTGACAGTTCAAGATCGATGGAGATCGGACTATACTCTGATGGCAGTACTGGCTGTCCAGTTGCTACCATTATAACTTCTAATGTATCCCCAAAGAATGGTCCAGCGGCAGGAGAGATGAGTTGATTGTACGCCTTTGTCCCGTCAACTTTATGCACTTCGCCGGTAATAAGATTATCTGGATTAGCGCCGTGTATATCGTTCTCTAACATATAGGGCGAAGTGTATGGATCTACTCCACCGATATTGCTTATCATAGACTTCTTGATATCATCGATGTCAGATTCTTGCGATATAAGAATATCCATAAGTTCATCGGTTAAGGTTATGGGGTCACTGATTGATGTTTTGTTAAGCACATTCCCTGCCCAGGACACCATGTACCTAACATTGGATGGCTTTAAAATTGTGATCGATTTGATTATAACCTCATTGAAATCATCGTAGGTCAACAATAGCTTACCCAAAGCTTGTTCGGCTAAATCAGAATCGGTTATTCGGTAGTCCTGATCTTCAATGAGTTCGATCTTTAATGCATTCTCTACTTGATATAGCGTAAACCCTTTCTCGAAGTAGATCCCACCAAGGTCTATTATTTGTGCTGGCTGGTGGACCATGAATCTTTTATCAGCTACGAAAAATTCAGGATTCTCTCCAGTTGGATCAATTTCTATCATTTACTATTCTCCTAATAAATTATGGATTTTGTAGTGCGATGAGTCCTGCCTCGTAAGCTGATATTTTATCATTGGCTCTATTCAGTGCTTCCTGTACTCGTTTGAATTCACTATAATACGTGACCTCATTTGTTATTAGATCTTCGCGGGTTTGTCTTATGGCAGCATACTCAGCATCGGTTAACCATTTGGTGTCTATATTCATCAACACTGGATCATTATCAATTCCAACAGATGTGAGCGCTATATCCTTCATTGCACTCATCAATGCCTCAAGTCTTGTCTGGTCTCCAAATATCCCAAGATCTAAGGTTACAATTAATCTTCCATACGGTTTCAGATTAGTGTCTGGATGTTTTGGAAATAGACACAGTGGTACCGGAATGGCTGGCTGGACAGTGGTCTTAGATAACAGATATGCTACTTTTGAACCAACAATTTCTTCAGCGTGTGTTGCATATTCTGCCTCCGTTAAACTGTTTGTTTCAAATAGATCTTTTAGCGTATCTCCCCCATCTAAGACATACTGATTATACGAAACTATAGATGTAACTTCATATATGCCATTTATGCCAGCTAATACCGGAACAAATTCAAACTTATATGTGCTTCCAGGTACTAACATATCGACCTCTTTTTATTTGATTAGTCTGGTTTCTTCATCACACAATATTCTACAGTGTTCACATAAAATGTTTTAAACTCTATGCCATAGAATTCGGTATCATTGAACACATAAGTGTTATACGTCCCCTTTAGTTGTGCTAAGCATGCAGACAGTCGTTCATTGAAATTCTTTGTCTCTTCTGTTTGGAATGCATACATGGTCCCGGTTGCATCGCAACTTTGGTATGTTGGATGTAAGTCAGAGATATGTGCACTCACCGACCCATCGGGAATAGCAAATAAAAATAGCGACCCATTTGGCTCTACAAGAATATCTGTATAGGTATCTATTAAAATAGGATCTATTTCTGGAAGTAACGACTTGAGCGATGATGTCTTACTTGAATGTATTGAGCACTTTAAAAGGTCGAACCCAGGTAGCGCATATACGTTGTCCCAAGCAGGGATGATCAGATATCGGTTATCCGTATAGATCTCTGGGAATATGGCTAACCATTCCTCATCAGTCACTATTCCGGTGTCCGTTAGGAATGTTCGTATAGCTCCCCTTTGTTGGGCAACCGTCGGCTCTTTTCCATGGTACAGAATACCAAATGGAAACCCAGGGTTGGTTGCGGCATCTTTATTATAATCCGTTTTAAAGACAACGTTGCTGGTATAGTTTTTATTAACAGATGCAAGTTTTATTTGTTTGTTAATGTAGGTACTGGAGACAATAATGGCATCCAAGTTACTTTGAAAATTTGTATTTATGATATTGATTGGATCGCACGGCGGGATTACCTGACCGATAGTACTGTATAAATATTCGTTTACAAATGTTTCCGGATCGACATATAACTTAAACACATAGGTGTTTGTCCCATCATTAAATTCAAATGTTATGCTCGTTTCGAAATCGAACTTCCCAGGGCCTGACTGTACACTATTCCATTCCCCTTCTATGTGCGTCTTACTTACAGACATTGTATTTTGAACATATCCAGTAAATATGTTGCCTGTATTTGTCACAAGGTATTCTTCAAGCTCTGCTTGTTTAGATGTGGTTAAACAATTAGACCGTAATAAATATTCGACGATATTAAAAATATTTATGATGTCGGAAGATCTTGGATTATTATCGACCTTATTGGCAAATAGGGGAGAATAAGGTGTATCAAATATTATTCCCATGTCGCCTTTTCCTGTCTCATAGTCAGGAAGATTCGTATACCTATCGCTGTGTAAGGCAGTCGTTATAACTGGGTCCGCAAAAAATGAATGGATATTAGTGTTGAGGATACCTGGCGATGTTTGATCAGGCGTACCCGGCAATAAATTGCGTTCCTTGAACATAGCCTCATCGACGATATACCCACATATGATTTCCTTAGACATAGGAAACTCCTTTAGTGACAATTATTTGAAAAAATTAAGTTGTGTATATAATATTGGTATGGCATCCATGGATGCCATACCAAGTATTACATTATGGTATGTTGTAATCTACACAGGATAATCCAAGATAATTCCATATGGAATTCCTATCTCTTAGATGCCTCTTGTGGGATTCGACAAAATCATTTGATATGTCAATAAATCTAGTTTCAAATCCATCCAATGGCCGCAGTCGACCTATCATTTGTATAGCCATTAGTTCGGAAGAAAATGAAATAGTGTTCAATATGAACCATAGATCGGGAATATCTTTCCCGGTACCAGATGATCCAGGTGTTGTGACACATAGATCCACAGCTTTGTTATATAGCGTATCATCTATCTTATCCCCCTTGGATGAAAAGTATCTCGCTACACGAATCTCTGGAAAAGCTTTCCTTATAGATTCGATGATCCTGTCCGCCATGTCAAAGGTACTACAAAATATTAATCCTCTATGGAAAGATCTCCTATCCCTGATGAATCTCGATATTACTATTGGACGTAACACGGACTCCTCAAATGCCGCCCATAGAGTTTTTCGTTTGAGAATATATTGCTCATACTTAGCATGATTATATCCCTGGGAAGTTTTACATTTCCTCTCGGACACTAGAACATGATAAGTGTATCTTTCTATATTGCAATGTCTGATCCCCTCAGCTCCGACAAGTTTAATAGCTTTGTTAAAGATAGTATTAAATATCCTACTTATGATCTTATTTGTGGCGAGATAGGTTGCGGATAAATAAATGTTATTTTTAATATTGGCGACAAGATCAATCGTCACTAGTTGACTTAATCGCTGATGACACTCGTCGATTATTTTTGTACCGAACCCTATCTTTTCTACTAACTCGGAAAAAGTATAATCGATGTACTCATATTTGTTTTTTCTTAGAATAAAGTTATACACTGTAGGTATGGAGGCTATAACGAATTTCGGTTTGTATCCATTGTCTACCATACTATTTAAACTATGCACTGTGGCATATCCCTGCATGATCCAAACATCATCTTTCGAACAGTTAGTCTGTGCCAGTATTGAATTATACCAAACTTCTATTAATCCAGTACAAAGAATCAATGTAGTCTGATTTAAGTTCAATGCGCTTCTTATAGCTGTAAAAGTTTTACCATTCCCTGTAGCCAAGGACAGCGCTGATTGCGGCCGACTACCCTCGCTTAAAAAATCTAACGGGACAAGTTGTATCTCTCTGGGACTCCACCTCAAATCGGGCAATGCTCCCATTGTACTATGTTCAACTGGAGCCATTTCTGTTGCAACGTATTTTATCTGGTTGGAGTCCAAAGCTCTACAAAGCTTTGGAAAGTAAGCTATAGGTAGCCTGTACCAATCTGAGGTCACTAAATAATACATATACTGAGGTATCCATCTCCTATACCTTGCATGATACTTTAGAGCCGTTAGTTCCTGCTTTAAAAAGCTCCTAATTATATTATTTATTCGAAGGTGTCTATCTCTAAGTGCGTTATTAAAGTCTATAGTGAAATACGTGGAGTGTTTTAATAACGACAATTTATAATCACTATTGTTATACATACGTTACCTTCTTATTTAAAAAGAATATGTGCTTTCCTACCAATACTCGATAGGCCCAATATAAATGATGTTGATAGGGGACAGTGCCCCTACCAGCAAACTTACTTATTTATCCACAATGCGTTCAATTGAGCCGAACAATGGATCCACTAGGCCCACTGCAGGTTCAGCTAAATATGTATCCGGACGTGCATAGTATCTATTTAGATCCTCATATGACATCTTCCCAGATGCAGTTCTTGAAATGGTATCATTTGTGTTAGCAAACACCATATTGTTTGGATCCGTTATTACCGGTATCCGTTTATCCTCACTGCTTGTAATAGTAAATGCTTTTAACACTACCTCAACATGAGACACAGGAACTGTGGATTCCCTGTATACTAGATTTAAGAAATCAGTTAGCCCTTCTGTCGCTGATGTGTATTTTGGAAGCTTAGACTGTAAGAAACTATTAACATGTGCTACAAATTTTACAACATCGATATTTATGGTAGGACTTATAACGAATGCTTTTGTTATATCGAATCCAGCCAAAGGAACATGGATGACTTTATTATTAGGTATGGTAACCAATTCTCTTGTTACCCTATCGTGTATAAACTCCAATGTATACTTTGAAAAATATACTGAGTTATCTTTGTCGTCGCCTATAAATTTTAGTGGAAGTGGGGAGCGCATGGAATCGTTGTGTATAGCGAGTTCTCGTATAGTTGTGAATGATTTAGCCACAGGATCCAAAGCGATGTCGGACAATACTCCATTAAACACATCCAAAGGGATTATTAATTTTAGTCCACTTTGTAGATACCGCTCGTGTGCTGGCCTCCAAAATACTTCAGTGTCATTGATCACCTCGTTCTCTATAAGAGAGCGATAGGTGTCTACGTCCATCTCACCACGGACCAACTCATCGATACCGTCCTCATCCTCATCGTCTGATCCCTCGACTTTTGCGAATGCAGTTATCTGTTCTTTTAATTCTTCGTCAGTATACTTATAGGTTCCTTGTTCCTTGGAGTAATTGGTTATAAATAAAGACTTCAATTCATTTGGAAGTTTGTACATTTGAGATGCGGTTCGCACAAGATGCTTGGCTGATAGTATTTTCTGAGTTATAGCGGAAAGCACTATGCTCGCGCATAGGATGCCAATATGTATAGCTTTTTGAATAGCCTGACCGGCTTTGCCGAAGCAGTGCTCGCATACTCCATTTTTTACTTTACAGCCGAATGCTGAGTATAGCTTAATCGGCTTATTTAAAAAATCATCTATATTGTCCTCTGTCAATAGGATGCCTCGGCCGCTATCGCCAGTATCTACAAACTTACCTATAAAGTTATGCTTTATTTCTGGCGCTATTATCATTTGGATTGTGACAGTAGTGTTACAATCTCCAGCTACCATATGTATTAATTCAAAACAAGCCAACTGAACTTTTCTTGAATTATACTGTGCCTCCTTTATAGCTCCTTTAGATACCCATGCTGACTTTTTAGCTGAGTGTGCCTCGGTATAGAAATCATCAAAATCCATTAGGCCGTCCAATGCATTTCCTTTTACAACATGCGATAGCATACTATCATCGATATCTGACCTCGGACCATATGATATTAATATTTGTATTAATTGATTCATATTAATATATTCTATGTGTGGATACAGTGGATTAAAATCGATCACATCTGTTCCTGCGCGAAGTATACGACCGAGCTCTTTTCCAGCCATTGCTATTTTCTTTTCTGCTACTTTTGTACCCTCGTTGTTATCTAATTTTAAATTGTCACACAGCTCTTTTAACGGCTTCTGTTCCATCATTCTGCAGATGTCCACTAGGTCAAATGAGTCTTGGTACCCTTGCATATGTTCAAGTGCAAGGTTGTTGAGTCCATCAATGTTCATTGCAATATCTATTTGAAACGCTCTCAGCTCCTTCTCCACCTTGGATTTTCTTGGTGAACGAACTGACCATGCGTCGGCTATTCTATTATATAATTTCGTTATCCCCTTTGTGTTAAATTTTTCCTCAGTATAAATAAATTCACTTGTTATAGGGACTCTACCGATCATCGGCTTCATTAGATGCGCTGTCAATAATGCCCGTCGAATAGGGACCTCAAATGAGCCATCAGTTAGTTCCATTGTGGCCATTCCCCTTGGTTCATTTTCTAATTGCTCATCCACAAAATCCGGATTTGATATGTTCTTTAAAGTTATCTTCATGTGTACCCCGTTAGTTATGTCCATAGTCAAGATTCCATACATGTAACATATAAATAAAGTGTGATTGAAATTTATTGTTAGTGTACCGGACGGCATATTGCCGAATTCTATTCACGTGTTACATAAGTAGTTGAGGGACTTCCCTCAACTACTTATGCTATTACTCAACCTCTATTCCAGCTATAGCCATCATGCTTTTTTGAATACTTATGTACCTGTTCTTTTTTATACACTCTGAAGTTTTCATTGGTATCCTATTTATATGACTCGGTTTGGCTGCATTCAATATTTCTTGCATTAGCATATATGTTGCATCTGGAGTACATCCATACACACACAGTAATCTTGCAGTTGCTTCAACCCCAGCGGACATATGTAAGTTTCTAATCTCATCTTCACCGAACCTGATTGCAGTTGAACGTACTGCAGTTCTTTTCTTCAATACTTTGTCCGTAGAATTTGGCTTTATAGGTACCAAGAATTGAGATACCCTCCCAACGCCAGCACTATTCACATGTGGCACCTTACATAGTACCATCATATACTTCCTTCCCATGGGTACTGGATTCTCAGTGGTCACCCGTTTGATGGTACCATCCCTCTTTCTAATACAGAAAGAGACAGGAGTGTTCCTTACACAAAAGGTATCTGCTATTTCTATAATGCGCTCCTTAGTGAGTGTATTTAGATATGGGGGATAATTTATATGTATCCCGTCCGCCACACACATGCCCACAAAAGTATCCCGATCATTATCGTACAATCCTCTTATAAGATTGGCGTAGTTTTCGTTTACCATTGTCAAATATTTTAATATATACTCATACGGGTCTGCGATGTGTCCGTTATTTATGTCGCTTACAATTGTGCGGGAGGTCTTGTTTAAATCATCTGCATCTATACCTATGTTCATAAAGCGCATTATTGTATCGGAGGTTCTATTTAAAAACATTACATAATCTTGCCCCAGATTCATTCTATTTAAAACAGTGATAGGATCGATTATAACATCTGCTGTCTCTCCGTACTCATTTGTAGGCATAAATTCGTCCGGCAGTATCTCGCAAATAGTTCCTTTCCCACCTTCTGTCCCAGTGAACTTAAATCCCCGCTGTACCGATTGTATCCATGAGTAGGTCACTTCAATATAAATGAACTTGACCTGGACACCACCCTCGACCATTAAGTTACCTTGTTTCTTAGTATGGATAGGAGCAAAGGACAAAGCTCTAGCGAACAGTGCATGTAGCGTTGGCGAGAGTTTGACCCTATCTGATTTTAATTTTTTATATACTTCAATTAATTCCGTCCAGTAACGTTTACTTTGATCTCTGTATTTCCTTAACTGATCAAAATATTTTGATTTGTTTTTATTAAATTTTGGATCACAATATACTTCGATGTTAACTATCGTTGCTCCAGGTGGGACTTTGTACAATGCGTCATGTAGATAGTCTGGCCTCGTTGAATTATCGGAGAGCTCATTGAGTATCACATCTACCTTTGGTGTCTTTATGGCGCACAGTATCCCATCGTCGCCAACTTGCTCTCCTATATCGGGCATGAATTTATATTCTTCTTCATCGCCCATTATGTTAGCGGGTATTTGATTTTTGTTGATTTCTACGAATGCTTTCGACATACCATAAGTTTGATTCCTTTTAGCAAATGATTCACTTATAGCGAAAGCATCTTCTGAAGTATATATGGACCGCATCATTGCCACCATTGCATTGCAACCCAACTCCCCACCGCCAGGTGGTTCCGTAAATGGTGTGTTCGCTTTAACAAGCGTATTAGGAGCTAATAAATGAGAATTTATTCTCCTTGTCTCATACCCAAATCCGTCCCCCAATTCTTCATAACTATTTACATTGAAATATCCCGCAGTGTTATCTTTATTTACGTATATTACTGTAGACTTAGGATTAGACTTAATACTTCCGGCAGACCCAATATTACGAATTTTTGGTATGACTGCAATTATAGTTATGTCCTCAGTTTGTTTGGTATCATTGAACCCATAGTTCTTTAGTTGATCGTCAAACCCAGTAAAGACTCTTTGGCGTTCCCCACCAAATATATTGAGGGCCTGCGTTATTTGAGAATGCATCATGGCCATCCTCGCGCTGGAATTGTGCTCACATCCAGAAGTAAACAAAGTGGTTCCAAGTAACCTATGGTCTATGTTGCAATTGTCTAAGTACGGGTAATCTTCCTGGTACTGCTTTAAATTTGAGGCTCGGGTTCGTTTCTTCAATTGGGGTACCTCCATCGTTTATTAATTTATTTTTTTACTTTACATCATATAAGTAATATATAAGCAAATAGTAAATGAAATTAACTGCCACACATATAGGATATATGGTGAGCAATAAAAAAAAATAAACCATTTTATGAAGGGGATATCATGGATAGTTGTCCATTAGCAGATGAGGTAGAGAATATAGAAGATGCATTCATGCCTGAGAATGATTCTATGATAAGGACGATAATAGATCATAGGACCTCTATACTAAAGAACTCTATAAAGCATCAATTGGCCCCAGCTGAGACAAGAAGATATAGATATTTCCCAGAGGCATATTTAAAGGATAGACAGATTCCAATTAGCTTGTGTTGGATCATATTGTTTATTAACAACATTAATGGACCACAGAATTTTATTAATGTTAGACACCTATATGTGCCCGATATCAATTATATGCTGAAACTTATATCTGACCATAAATCAAATATATTGTAGTCTACAACAACAGGCTGGGTGTACCCAGCCTGTTGTTAGTGGCGTTTATTTATTTATACCTATAGTACTATAAGTGCTGTGTAGTAATGGATGTAAAAAGAAGTGCGGAAACGAGCTGTCTATTTTTTCTATCGCCTCCAATGGTACCCCTTGATTGGTAGTTACTCCATATATGAACCTGCCCTTTAGAACCCTAAGTACTGCTGGCGAAATTATAGAATCTATAGTTAAAAACATATTATTTATTCTATTGGGAAGAAAGTAATTTTCTCTCGGCTCATTAATCAAAATGTATGATTTAAGATACTTATCAGATAGTAGTATATTGACTACTGAGGCTTGAATAAAAGCCAAAAAATTGGAACCCTCGATTTCTGATATCTTGCGCGCTCTGGCGCGATCCTTTTTCATACCTTCTAATAGGAATGGAACCATCAGGTCGCGTATCCTGAGAACATCTTTGGTGATGGCGTGTTCATTTTTTGGATGATACAATGGGTACAGCGTATCATTGATATAAATGACCTGCGGTAACTCAGTTTGTTTTTTATTTTTTTTGAATATAGGCATATTTACTCCGATAGTTCATCAGTTATGTTCGGTAATTTACCGGCCGAGGTGAGCTTCTGGACTGCTGAAAGCCCTCCAAATGAAGCTGGGTCAATTGTTATTCCAGCACAGTATATAGCTATCATATCGATAGCAGCTTTCATATTGGCCCAGTCAGCTGCGAATCTATTTGCAAGGGATGGGGTCGGGGTAGGTGGGGGAGCAGAGGTTTCGTCCTCCCCACCTTTGTTATCTTCCGGGGAGTTGCCTGGAGATGTCTTAACTGGAGGGAGGGTTGGACCTGTACCTGGGGTTATACCCATGCCCATAAACATAGCTCCGGTCATGACTGGTCCACTCGCCATAAGTGGTCCATCTACGCCAACAGATGGGGAAACTACGCTAAATAGAGTTGATGCATCGACACCAAAATTCTTAGAATTAAATTTGGCAGTTGGGGTATCAAAAGTGATCACTGGTGTATCGACGACCATTTGTCTCCCGGCTTTCATCCATATATCTTTTGGGGCATCAATAATGATGTGCTCTTTATTGATATCTACAATGGACCCCTTATTGTTTTTGATATATATCCTCGGAGTGGCACTTTCCCATATTAAGCTGTTCTGTTTGGTATCGGTTATTGATAGCACTCCATCGCTTGGATTTATCGTTATATCATATCCAACTAACTCCTCATCGCTGACACTCGTATGAATATGGATAAGTTTTTTATTGCGGGTATCCACTTCAAAAAACCATGTATTATCATCAGTTAGAGGTTCTCCAACTTGGTCCATAGGTCGGTCAGCTATAACTATCTTCAAGTGTTCAGTTGAGCGTGCGTTATGTTTTCTGTTTATTGGCATCCACCACCAGACATCTGGGTCGCCTATTTGAAATACGTACACCTCCTCAGATGGATGAACAACCGGAGGATGTGGCCTGTTAGAGATTTGATTGAAATAGTCACATACGACGTAGCCCTTATTCTTAATTATAACTTCTTCCTTTTCTCCATTTTCATTTTTTATTGAAAATTTGTACTCTGCTGGTTCTGTATCGGAATTCGTGTTCATTGGCAATATTTCTGACACATACGCCTTAATTTTAGTAGCGTATGGTTCACTTATATCAATGACCTCTATAACAGTGCCGATCATCATTTTGAATGATTTCATTTTTCACTATACTCCTTTCATCGGATCCAATTAGTTAAATAGTTATAGAATAGGGCATAAGAAAGTAAAAAAAAAATAACAGGGACTCTCTTTCAACAAGAGAGTCCCATAGTTACCACGTTATGAATTTTGTACATATCGTAGTCCTTTGCATGATTCGTGGAATACAGCTTTGTTGCTTAACACCTTAGATACAAGCTCTGGCCAAGTACATTCAACTTTTGATCCACCAACAGGTACAATTGATTTCCCCATTATTTTCGGATGTATCCACCATACACCATCGTTATCAGAATGAAACACAGTAACAAATAAACTAGTGTTATCTATATGTTTGTTTTTACTAAAGTCTGAATTAACCTCAACATATATTTTCATGCTTTGACAATAATATAAATTTGGAAACATTATAACACTCCTCACTTTTGTTGAAAATTACTTCAGTGAGTTTGACACTAACAATGTGAGGCTGTGTCAAACTCACCAGGAAACAATATTAAGTAGGTATGGATCAAAAATAACTTTTTGGAATAGTAGTAATTGAATACGCATACTGTAAATATAAGTATATTGTCATATAGACAGCATATACAATCGCAAAATGTATAAGTTCCATTGGCACCATAACAAATAGATAACCAACTGCGCCAAGTCCAACTGCGTATAGTAGCCCTTCCATTGTCTCAACTAATTTCTTCGACATCAATTTCTTCATGATTGCCGACATTACAAACAAGATAGAGCGAACATACACTATTGTTACAATGATTGGGTATGAAATAATGAACCTAATCATTTTTGGCAGTTTGTTATAAACTTTCATTATGTTACCTACGATAAAGTTCTTTGGTTTAACGAAAATGATTTCCCATATACCACTAAAGAAACCCTTTATTTTACTAAAGAAACCCTTACCAGAAGCATTTGATGATTTAGTATATCTCATGATATACCTCCTCTCATTTTGTATCTACAGAGCTGTTACCAAAAATCAAACATTCAACAAAAGAATAGTCCTACGCACCGGTTAATGTTGATGCCAATTAAATGCGACTATGATAGCTACTGCTTCTTTAGCCACATGTGTCATCAACTTGGCCATCTCTTCTAAATGGTATAATATATTTTCCATTTAAAGTCCCCCCTTCGTAAGTGACGCGGCCGACGGAGATAGGTTAATACCCCGTCGGCCGAATAACTATTTTTTAGTAAGGTTACTTAGTAGCCTTACTATTTGTTTTAGTTCCTGATTTTTTAGTCTTAGGTGACTTGGCTGACTTATTGATTGGGTATTTGTCATCGGCCATGTCGTCTTCAACATAATCTGGAGCGGATACAATGACGCTATCTCCTACTACATCCATTTGCCAAAGATAGGCAACAGACATGACGTAGGCGACGGCTAATACGGCAGCAACTATTTTCCAGGTTGGCTCACAAATAACTACTGCATATGTAGCACATACAAGCGGCGCGAAAAATAGAGTGCTTCCAAGTAAACTTTTTAGGTATTTCAAAAGTCCTTTAAAAAAGTTTTTCATTGGCTCACCTCTCTCTCTGTAAATATTTTGTTTAAACATAATTCCACTCTTGTCGACTGAAGCCAAGTCAATACTGCACCTACTTCGATGAATCAGGCGATATAACTTATCCTATTCGTTATAGTAATATATAAGTGAAACAGTTCGAACGACAACCTGGTTAAGAATAAAAAAAACTAAATATGCCCACCAGCTATCTTGTACATGTACAAGATAGCTGGTGATGTGGCATTTAGTATGCAAATGCTGGCGTTGTTCGGTTAGCAGCCGGTTTGGCTTTGTTAGTAGCTGACCTACCTCTATAGTAATACATTCGCCTCAATGCCGGGACAGCGTAAATTAATATCGCATAAACAACGATCACTTGAACGTAGCCAATTATAAGACCCAGTGCCAGCGGCGGTAATGTGCCAGTAATTGTCCATATGCCTACTCCAACAATCATGGTGACCATAGAAATGCCATGAAAGCCACCAACGAACTGTTCTGATATACGTGTAGACGTAATGAACCCATATAGAGTATTCATAAATAGAATGGTTGCTTGTGCGCACGACTTAATCATCAAAAACGCAATTGTAGATGGCAAAATAACCACGTACTTATAAATCGTTCTTAATAATTCTTTTATTTTATCAAACATAATTAGTTCCTCCCATTATGTAGATATAAGGTAAATTTAAAGTTTTGGGTTTATTTACAATAAGTCAAGTCAGTCGTGCACCCACTCGATGAATCAGGCGATATAACTTATCCTATTCGTTTTAGTAATATATAAGTGAAACTAATTGAAACGCATTAGGTTAAAAAATAAAATAGGCAAGTAAATAGGGGTAGCTCAAATGAGCTACCCCTATTATTTACATGCTACGTTTGTTGGTATTGTTCAATAAGAAAAAACAGATAACTATAGTAAATTATTATGTAAAAGAACATGAATAAAACACTATTTAATGTTGGCTGTATAACATTTGAAATGAGCATGATAATTGTGAAGGCCATAGAGACCATCTGTCCTAATCCTACGAATTTATATGACCAGTGTTCTGACCGACACCAACGCCTTATCGATTCAAATAGTTTCTCTGGTCCTGCAGCATAAAAAGTAAATGCCCTCAAATAAAAGTTAACTACTCTCGTAAGCATATTTAAATTTTCTCCTAATTTATTAAAACAAACAAAAAATAAGATCTACCTTAGGTTTCTTGTTAAAGCAAACGTTAAGAAGATCAGTACCCGATATTACATAATAGTAATATATAACTGAAACGTATTGATAAACAGTGGATACCGCAACTACATACTACTCTGCATGTGAGCAGAGTAGTATGAGTTATGGATTACCAATATGCTTCCCTTAATCTTCTGCGGCACCGCTTAACAGCCGCTTGTTGATAGAGTGCATCTGTGAGAGCGCGTATATCACCAGCGTTACCGCTCCTGAGAGTATTGAAACCAACAGTCCAGGTACAAATCCAACCAATGCAAAGACACCTACAATTGTTATTGCGACAAGAACGATACATATCAAATAGTTTCGTTTTAAATTATCCAAAATATACATTTTCTCCCTTTATTAAAAGAATAGTTTTAGTCTTCATAAAAGTAATATATAAATCAAAATAATTGACAGGCGATTAATAGTTTGGACATCCTCCCCACTCAGCCTTGACGGCATCTCTATTGTTAGCAGCGATATTTTTATCTCGAACCACTCCTCCACAATTTGGACATATCTCAGTGTCACGGATTATTTTTTTTATACTATCCACATTATGATTACTATGTGGAGACATTAAATCCATTGGGTCTATTTCTCCACTATCACTTGTATCTTCTTTTGGAATGTAAGTAATATTTTTCATATACGATCTCCTTCGGTACACGCTGCAGAAAAAAAAATAATTTAAATCCGCAATCTTTAAACTTGGTATCTTGGTCAACTACATTATCTACGACTACTGCGTTCCTTTTGAACTACACATTTATATGAGACCTTATATGTCCCGCCATTCATTCTTCTTACATAAAAGACTTTCCAATCCTTGCACACAATAAGTCTAACATCTGGATTTGATGTGTTCTTAACCGCCCACTTATTATCAAGTAGACGCAATGGATTGTTTGTATTTGGGTATAGGATTTTATGTGTAGTGATCTTATGAAAGGTCTGCTTAACATTCAATTCTTTAATGTAATATCCTCCCTTATCAGTCTTAAACAACAACGTCTTTACTGGGCAAGTACCTATACCATATTGCATGATGGCCCCAATAAATTTATCAGTTAACGGTATGAGTTCACTACAGTTACTGGATGCCCCAATCAGATTATATCTTACCACTGGGTGTCCATTGTTATCCCACATATTGACAAATATATACTCGTGATCCACAGAGTTATACCCAACTATACACCCCCTAAAGCGCCTTCTATGGTGACCAGAATTAATCGCCTTACACTGATCAGTAGATTGCCATAGTTCAGCAAGTCTAGGTGTGTGGCACACTGAGTTTAACTGTGTAGTTATAACCTTACAGTGTAACATTGTATTAAATAAATTTGTTAAATTGCAACCTTTAAGTATTAGCATTATACCACCTCCGCAGTAATGTGTGCTCACTTGCTAATCGAACGACCCCCTTTAAAATCGATATACGGCTATGAGATGTTACTGTCTATAAAAATACCCCACCATAGATGACCAACCATCTATGGTGGGATAGGGCTACCTTAGAATGTTAGTAACCCCAGATATATTCTTCCTTACATGCGGTGGCAATGGAGGCATAGGACGGTGAGCCTCTCCTGTACCTGAACTGAGTATCAGTTTTGGTTGATCAGTAGCGACTTGACGCGTTGTGTTACCACCGACAGCAATTGTAGGCCTGGGTGCTGGGGTCGCTACTGCAGGGATTGTCGTGCGCCCCATGAGTGATCTAACGGATGATGGTTTGGAGACCGGTAATCGATTCCAGGGAGCTGCATTACTTGGCTTTTCTTTGGAATCCTTTGGCGTCGGTATGACCATGTATGCCGACAGCTTTTGGCAAAGTGTCAGATTTGAACAAATCTCATTTAGCAATGCTGGCTGCATGCTAGTATCGATCCATTCAATTATAAATGGATCTATTCTTTCCATGAGTCTTGCAAATAACTTAATAAATGTTTCAAATTTTGCCATGCCTACTACAGTAGATTTTTCTTGGTACACTTTGTGGAAATCATTTGTTCCAACGATCTCACAAAATAAACCCTGGACCAATTCCCAGTTTTTATTTGAAACGGTTTTACTAAACTCTACTCTGAACCCCTCATCAAACAATCTCGTTTGGAGCTGGCCAGTCTTTGCCTTATTTTCAAAGTACGCAGATACTGTGGCTCCCCTCACCCCAAGAATCTTTTTAGCTTGGGCCAATGAATTCTTGGTGACATCCTTTACGAATTTAGAAGTCAATTTTAATTTTTCAGTTGGCACCTCTGCATCTGTATCCGATATGGTAGCAATGACGTCAAGGATAATGGCTTTGATGTGTTCCTCAAGCGTAGAGGTCAACATATTGGTTAGCCACTTTTGAGGCGCTGTGATTATGGCCGTCTCTTTAAATGGATTTAATAAGTGATAGTCGCCAGCTACTAACTGAGTACTAAATATCTTTGCTGGTTTCTTATCAAATAGCATTTCTTGTCCGTGGTGATCTAAAACGGTGAAGTCCTCGCTGACACTGGCTGCCCCACTTATACTGACCAGATGCTCTATATAACTGGTGACATCGGCGTCATCTATTTTCTTTTTCATACAACACACTCCTTTTAAATTAAGTAATTTTATTTTAACAACGGAGACCTTAATACGTTACCACCTAACAGTGAACGCCTGCCCGTTACTGGAGGAGCCTCCTGTTGATTGTTATGTGGAATATGGTGATCCGACACTATTGGTGCTTGTTGGGTGACTCTGTAATCTGGATGTACGTGAGCAGATGCGATCTGTGGGGAGACTGGAGCTACCTGGCCACTTGATTGGAATATCTGACTTTGATAGCTGTCCTCCATCGGAGGTACCTCTGAAGACATACCGCCCATTGCGCCTGCGAGCATACTTAAGTATGTGGCATTGTGATCGAATGAATTTATGTTGCCCATAGCTGCTTTACTTAGGCCGCCAAGATTGGCAGATGTTACATATAGGCCAGATATCACGTTATAATCGTTGAATTGTAAGTCAATGATTATGTCTCCTATGGATGAGTACTGAACAGAAATCCAGAAATCCCCATTTTGGTGTAGCAGTACTTGGAACAGGGCAGAATTTAATTGACTTTTAAATGTACCCAGTAATGCTTCAAGTTCCTGACCAGCTTTCGGAACAATTGTTCCGAAAGAAAGCATTTCCCACATGCCATTTTCACCTAAACTCCGCAGGTTAGCTATCCAAGATCCATATGTAAATGAAACATTTGATATGCCGAGGTGTCCACAAATTGCAGATATGGTTGTTGAAACCATCGAAGAGAATACATTTTGTGGCGAGGCCCCCGCCTGCGATCGAACATCTTCCTGAACCTCGCTATCCCTCACTATTGGAATAACCACCATGTGCGGATAGGCGGCCTCAAGCTCGCGCATAGTGATGGGCTTAGTGTGATCTATCCCATTGATAACCCCCGGTCTTACACGATTGCCAATACCTGCAGAATACAGTTGGTCAGAAAAACCTTGCCTGAATGAGTCCTGCGGTGACATAATGTTATGGTGCAATATAGAACTCTCCATACTGTGACTGTGATTTATGTCGGACATTGTTCTATGGACAGATGAGACTATGCCATCCATATGAAATGTCGGCGCAGATTGCAGGGAGGTCATTCCTATTGAGCAACTCGGAGTATTCGTACTTACAGCAGCATTATTGATGTTGCCTCCAGTCATAGTATCTTCATCTATATAAGATGCTCTATACATATCGCCCGGAGATAACAACATTAAATCATCCTTGTAATACTGCTGCGTCATGTTTGGGATGATATCATCATCTGTCGTTATATGTGTTGTTACAGCATGTCCAACATTTAGAATGCTTTCGGATATGGATATTTTATTCAGATGTGTGGATATATAGATCGCATCCGGATTTCTTACGTTTGTTGCGAGACTTAACGGTTCGCCGATAACATATCCAGTATAAGTCGATCGTTGGCCAGTTGGCGCATTCGAGTCACTACCGGGTACCCGGAATCCTTCTCGTGGATTATCGATCATGAGTGTAAATGACCACAGATCCGCGATCTGCGATGCGTTCATCTCTATACCATTACTTGATGGAAGTATGGCGGACGCTATAACTGGATCTCTCCCAGAAAGCGTTGCCCTACTTAAATCCGCATTGGCATCCATAGCATTGTGTATACTATTTATAACTTTTTCTCCAAAATCGTATTGTATGGGCCTGACAATAATATCGCCATGGCTACTTGGCGAAGTCACCATTAATGTTGCATTTAGGGTACGTATATCTGTCTGCATGTGATTAGACATCTCTCCCGCAACAGGTATAGGTGCCACAGTTATTGGGGCTCTAGGCATGCCACTACTCATAATTCCCTCCTTTTGATTCTTGTTGTAAACATACGAAGTTTTATATGGTTGTCTTTGTATGTAATATATAAATAATAACTCATTGAATTTATTTATATGTGCATGATTGAGCGTGATGTCAGCTGTAGGAGATGGCCATCTATAAAATACTTTTGCTCAACCACATTTCCGTACTTATTTAAGAACTTAAAAACATATGATTGCTCATCATATGAATTTTTATGGATTGTTATTTTAGTATCACGAGAAATGGCCGATGAGGTGTTATGTGCAATAGTCTCCCACAGCCCTCTTCGGAAACGATCTGCCTTATAATGTTTCTTTCCATACTCCCCCATAAACTCAGTATCGAATATATAAGAATAGAGACTCTTTACATCGACATAGTTATTCGATATGACGACATATATATCCGTATAATAATGGACATGGATGTACTGTGCTATAGCGTATAAATCCACATCCTCGTTCGATGATATGTCTTGGATAACATCGTTATCTCCGGCATTAAGTAATGCATGGGGCCGCATGAAGGATCTAAACTTACTTTCACTACGGCCACAAAATATGTGACCCAAGCATCTGGTTTTATTTGTAACACGGTCCATCACAGATAGCGTAGAGCCAACCCTATCGTTAATTGGCAACTCAACCATACACTCTTCTAATATTTCCGGAATTACTTGCCTATCTCCCATACTCCTTATATTGAAGCCTTCTGGCTTATAGTTGGATTTAAATGAATGCGTCACCGCTGTATACAAATTGTCAATATGGTAAGATACATTATCCAATGTATCTGACCTATAGTATTTTTCTAAATCGATTACAGTTGGACTATTATCTTCTTGGTCATACTGACCTATAAAGTCGAATATGAGTTCATTCAAGGATTTATACAACTCGCCACTATTGTCGTCCAGCATATCCAATAGTCTACCAATGTGCCCTATGTATAGTATCCGCACAGTATCTGAATCATGTGGATAATGGTACACTGCTTCTATTGGGAATATCGGTACTTTCTTTTTACAGAAAGGATTTTGTAGTGACAGGAAGGTGCGTTCTACAATAACGCCATATAATACTCCTATAGATTTAAATTTAAATAATTCTGGTACGTGCACGTCATGTCCTCTGCAAGTAAAATCGTCGCTCAGCCACATTTCTCTATAGGAGGATATGCAAGCATTTTTAACTTTACTTATGTACCCGATTATGTCCATATAGACCCCTCGTGTTTACAGCATCTCTGATATAAATTCATAAAATTGAAACATGATGTCCTTCTTTATAGAAATTTTGCGCCCATTTAAATTCTCCATCTTCATTGTATCATACAGTTTATAGTACATGTTCATTAAGAATTCCCTTGTCGTAAGGGTTTCTATTATTTTTGTAACGTGATCTCTCCACATCTTTTCTGCTGTCGCCCCTTGCTTCGTACTGAACTCCTGCTCTATCAAATTATAATTCTGATTGTGTGCCCTAAGTTGCTGCATCGGTATACCCTCGATTGGCTTTATAACCCCTGTTGTCAAAGAAGTCAGCATCGTAGCTAATTCGAATTTATTCTGCTCTATCAGGATAAACTGAAGTATGATCGCCAAACGGGTATACGAGATATTATTTAAATATTTAATATTTTTACCAGACATCCATGATTTATAAAACCCGGCCAGTAATGAAGTGGTCAGTATGTTCGGTTCAATTGGGTTCTTTAGATGATACGCACATGCCGAGTCAACCTCCTCGGTATCTATCTCATACATCAACATTGCTTTGTTCGATACGTCAGGAATACATGCCTCTATTATGGCCAAGGTATCGAACTGTGCCTTAGTTGATACACTGTGCACTTCTAGATCGGCTACATTGTTTGGATCTTCATCCGAGGACACGAGCGGCTTTCGTTCGGCCACCCGATTGTTATAGCTCTGAGAGGACTGTGTTCCTACTACATGATTTATGATGGAATGCACGTATCCAGGAACTGATCTCTCCTTCGTGTCGAATAAATTGTAGTTAATAAAATTCCGTACAAATAAACTTGACATGATGAATATGCTCAAACTTAATTCATTCATACCATTATAGATATGGTGTAGCCTGGCTTGGTTTGTTTCCTTTGCAACAAAGTAAGTAATGTAATCATCTATTTTGATATGTAATTTTTTCCAGTGTTTGGAGACCATACCTATCGTAATGGCTTTGCAATGTGGGTCTTGGTGCTTTCCAAGATTATTGGGCTTTAACCTTCCAATTATTTCGCCCATAATAGGGAATAATATCTTGCACAGTATTATTATAGATATTATGTCCTTTGCTTCTAATTGGGTTATTGTCAGTCCCTTGGTATCTTGCGGCCGCAGCTCCACCTTTTCTGCCAGTCCAGTTTGAATATCTTCATCGTCAACAAACTGTCGTATGCGCTTACATAAGTTTATCTCTTCGTCTAACTTTAATAGCATGTTAGATAATTTCTTAGTGAACTTGGGTAGTTGCGATAAATCAGTTACGCCGTTATCCACTTCCCCAAAGAAAGTCATAATGTTTAATTTAACATCAACCACAGCACTGATGAATTTCCTACAATCATCTACATCGAATGTTTCAAAAAATTTGTTTGGTGGGTAGCATACATTATTCCACGCGGCTTCATTTATCTTTGATTTGTTAATGTTCCCATATGTGGATATTTGAAATGTGAGAACATCCTCGCCACCAAAATCTTCCATATTTAATTCTGGACTGACATCGATAAATGCAAGCACCTTCCCAGTTATTAATTTACGATGTGTATATCGCATCTCTTTTTTCTCCCTTAGAAATAATTATATTTTCGTATATATCTAAACTTTTTTCATAGTTGTAATATGTAAATAAGATTTGATTGAAAACTCATGCCCTCATCGATAGTTTGTTTGCTTGTAGTTTAATTAGTGTCCTTAAGATTGTCCCGGCGTTGGTAGCAAAAGTATCTATAGAAATGGTCGGGAAGTGAATCGCAATTAATGTACACATGACCTCGTACACAACGTCAGTTTCTTTTTTTGTGTCACATACCCCTTTAATATAATCGATCATTTTATCTTGCGTGGCTGCTCCGTGCTTGTAAAAAAAATTGGTATAAAACCTACATGATAGTAATACGATCGTATTGTTTGGTTGGGATGTCATTCGACATAAATTATTGAGGATATGCAATACAGGTAGGAATAGTTTAGTGTGTAAAATAAACGCCGTCAGTACGACAACGTCTGTTCGCTTAAACGATGATGTATTATGCACATCTGGCTCATATGGATATTTTTTGCTTTTGATGAATCTACATAATTTATCATACATTCCAGTTTGTTTCTCATAGTACGACTTTGCGTCACCTATAGACTCCATCATGTCCCTAATATTTATATCTTCAGCTCCCATAGAATACAGCAATATATTGACGATATCGCACGTCAGTTGCACAAACTGTTGTTCTTCAAATTCGCTCATAGTTGCAAAATACTCATTTACTATTTCTAATGATTTGGACACAGTGCCATTTGCCCATGGGTGTTCTTCTGAAATAAACAGCTCACTAAAAACCGTTCTATTCGTTTGAGTATCCGATAACAACAGAGTATCGTCATACCTACGATCTGTGACTACACATATCCCAACCAACTCACTTAGTATTGCATTAGGTTTTGCAACTATCCGCAACATAGACTTGCTCCTTGTCGTCTTATATACATATTAGTTTATAGTCCCCTCAACTAGTTGAGGGGACTATGATTGGTATTTAACTTGTACGTACTTAAAACGGAATGTCGTTATTTTTTATATTTTGATTGTTGTTTGTAGACTGCTGATTGTTAAATTTATCAACTCGCTTAGAAGTTATCATCGTACCCATACTCTGTTCAAGTACACTGATAAGTGTATTGACACCTATCTCAGCTCGCACTTGTTTGTTGTCATCATCAAAGGCTACGGAGGCTGGTATAGTAACTTCAAAGGAATGATTGTCCGAGTCGGGTGTCTTAAGGGTCAAGGTCATTACATTTTCATCATTTTTTCCTACGATGATCCTTCCCACTGGAAGATTCGATTTTGTATTAGGATCCCATTTTGTAGAAGTGACTGTTACCGCACTGTTGGGGCCCATGGCACGTACCTTTTTAATTTGATATATCAAGGTATGAAGCAAATTTATATTGAGTGGCACCCTTGCTGCAGGTTGTTTGTTTGAAAATACTTGGAATGATAGAAACCCTTGCCAAGCATTCAGTACAACATTTTGTTTGGTCTTGCCGTTGTATAACTGGTATCTAAATAAAGAGTTATAATTTACTCTGTCCTCAGGACCTAAAATTGCGATCGTCATCCTTGTACCTCCATTAACAATTAATAATATTATCTTACGTTACATTCTTTAGTATTTCTTCTAATTCAAAAATAACATACGCTTCTTGCTGGGTTATCCAGGAGTCATCTATAGCCTTCTGTTTGGCTATTTTTTTTTGCTTATTACTTGCTATACCCTTTAAAAAAATAGAGTCTCCAAAAAATAAATGTGTACTATTATAGAATGGAATGTCTCCATGTTTAAATACTTTTTTAGGCAGCACCGATCGGTCATGTATCTCTCCAGTGTGGCTGTATATTAGATGCATGTCTGGGTAAAATCCAGTAAGGTGATACGAATAGGGCATATGGGACAACAGCAATATCTTACTCCTGTTCCCGGCGTTATGTGCCAACATCCTTAGCTCTGGGATGACGTTACCGTGTCGTATCATACGTTGCTGAAGAATGGTGTTGTCGTCAAGTTGCATGTCCCTATTTTTATCTGGATTCTTTAGTTCTTGCAATGTATGTCCATGCACTATGGAGTTTAGTTTACCATACTTCGTTTTAAGATAAATCTCTTTAATGTTCCGAACATAGTTAGCAAGGTATATTATTATTTTTACATTGATCATCCCAGAGTTTTTGGTGGCGAATGCGATAGCTTGCATCAATGCCCCCAGCTCTTCATTGATCAGCGGTTTTAATTTATAGTAAGGCAGATCTTTATGGTCCGATGCAATGTTTCGTATGATGGTCGTTGCGTCTATTATGATCACATCGTAATAAAATTTATTGAACTCCCCGTAGTGTGATATTGTATCCCAGACTGGAGTTGTACCATAACTATAAATAGGAATAGAGCCCTCTTCCTTACTGTATTTATTTGGTTGTTTGGTAGGCATATGGTGGCTCCTTGAGCGACATTTGAGTATTGATATTCTTTACATATTATGTGGTATCTTCATAAAAAATTAAGTATTTTTTACAAAAAAATAACCTACCTTAGATGCGAGCGGTGCATCTAAGGTAGGTGTAATTGTAGGGTGTCATATGAGAAACCCCATCCTGTTCCAATGGTACTCTATCGCCTGCCTTGCGGTCTTACCGATAAACTCAGTCTTTTTATAGGACAACATGTTCGTCTTAAAAAAGAACAATAATTCGTTGATGTTGTTCTCATAGCGTGCAACCACATAACTTGTATCCTGGGCATCTGGACCGACTGATCGTATAGGGTTTATTACGACCTCACGTATAACTAACTCAGCATCATTTATGGAAGCGAGGTTTACTTCTAACGCAGCTTGGTTTAGTTTTTTGATACGTAGACTTATTTTCGTTAGTTCGTTAGCTGCATCATTTGATCGTGCGGACCTTGTTGATGAAAGGCAATGTGCTTTTGTTTTGAGTTCATTTGCTTTCAGGTATAACTTTTCTACTTTGTCTAAAAATATATTTTCCATACTTTGGATCCCCCCCTCAAAATGAAGTTATTTGGTTAGGTAACAGGGCCAATTTTATTTAGATGGTCCTTTACCGCTTGCTCCACTGTCTTGCCAATAAGGTCGGTCGTATCGTAGGGCATAAAGTCGCGTGGGATAACGAGCGCTGGGCCGCTAAAACCATTATCGCACACGATGTATACAAACGACATGTCAGAGGTAGGGTACCCCATTGCAGTGCCGTCATCTATAGTGGCACTACATATCGTAGCCTGTGGATCAGTAGGAAAAGGGCACTCGAAAGATAGAGCGCTCTTATGTAATTCCTCAAATTCTTTTTGTATCTCCTTCATTTCAGTAAACAACGATAGTTTTTCCGATGGGTCCATATTGGACAGGTCCTCGAATTTTAATTGAGCTCTGTTGTGTCTCAAAGTTACCTGCTCAAATGCATTCTTCACTTCTGGATCCATTGCCTCGAGTGCGAACTTTATGAATGCGTCCGTAGTAGAATTCTCCTTCATATCAAAGTTCTCCTTGTTAATAATTAAAAAGAATGGTGACAAACAATCTGTCTTATAGCAACCACTGTAAAAATAAAAGTTTCATACTAAGCTGGGTGCGAACCCAGCTTAGTACATATAACTAACTTGATATTTCGTGATCATAGTCCTGCCTTGTAGTTATTGCTTGAAAGATTAATTTAATATACTCTTACATTGCGTAGCTATGACCAGCTTTTACTAAGTCACTTACACGAACGCCATTGATGTTAACTACACTGTCAAATTCACATCGTTCGACTCTGCTTAAGTTTACAAGTGCACGTCCATTTTCGTATACTGTTTCTGCAACTGCTTCAATTTCGAAAAAGTCTTTACTTACTCTAACAACTTTGCCTACAACAGAATGTACATTGTCACCTTTAGTGTTACATGGGTAAGCACGTACTTCAACAGATTTTCTTGATTTGGCAAGCTCTGTGATTTCTTTTTGGCAGAAACGTTTTGTTCCTAAAACTACACATACTACATTTGATACTATTTTTGCTATATTGATTTGAATTGTCATGATAATTCTCCTTTATATTTTTTGTATTAGTATTCTAATCTTGTGATTCATTGATGTCATATATAAGTAATAAAAATTGAAAGACACTCTGAGTATAAAAAAAAAATAGAACCGTACACACTGTATCGTCGATACAGTGTGTACGTGTTATTACATATCACTAACTAATGTGTGTACTTCTGTTCTACATCAACATTATTAGTATTCTCATTAGTAGCAATTGGATTTATCACGGTAGTGCGTTCTATATCGCCATGTATTTCTGTAACAGACATCCCAATATCTTTCATGAGTTCGGAGTCACTAAAACTTCCATTTGTGATAAGGTCAATCACTGGTTTCAAGCCTACTGCCAAATTTGAAACTTTTTCCAACAAATTAGATTTTACACTCATGGTCATAGTGTACGAACTTTTTAAATTCTTTGTTTCATCGTTCTCTTGCTCTTTGAATACTGCTTCCAATTTATCCGCCACTTCTGGGGAATATGCTCGAATGGCGTTAAGTAACAATACTCGTGATTCTTCTTCAATTTCTATTGTGTAGTTATAAGATACAGTGATCATGATGAATTTCTCCTTTATATTTTTTGTATTAGTATTTACGTGCTTTCTAATTATACCATTGTGACCCACATAAGTTATTCAATCACCTTCAGTTCTAATGAATAATAAGGCTCACACTGTTCCTTGTTGTCTCCTTTAAAATAACGCTCGATCACTACAGTTCCATCTTCTAATAATTTGTCAATGTGGGTTCGATTGACATCTGTAATGTTAAACATAGTGAATATCCATTCGTCATTACGAAAGCCAATGTCTTGAATACATTCTCTTTCCGAATTAAACATTCCAAATTCTTTGGAACTATCCCTTCGAACACCAGTTATACCGGAGTCTCCGTCGTCAGTTTTGTATTCACATAATATTAATTTTTGTCCATCGTGGTATTTGCCGGGATGTTGATCGGCGATAGTGACTTCTTTCATAATTAAACTCCTTTATATTTTTATATTAGTATTCTAATCTTGTGATTCATTGATGCCATATATAAGTAATAAAAATTGAAAGACGCTCTGAGTATAAAAAAAATATGCCCGATCATACCATACTTGATGACACTTGGTCATCAAGTATGGTGTTGTAATAACTTACAATTCTATTTTGCTTATACAGTCAGTTCCTTCATTAAATTGCTCGACCGCTGCGTGGTTTATTTCAGCAGGAGGAGCAAATAGATCGGCAACTCTTCCCGTTATTTTATGTTTCTTTTTACCAATAGAAGTAACCAGATCCACAATCCTTTCTAATATTTTAGAAGGGTTTGAGTCCATCGTATTCAAGTCATAGCGATCTTTATTTGAAAATACGACTTTCCCATTAGAAGAAATATAAAAGGGAACACTAGTAAAACATTTCTCGTAATTTTTTTCTACGGTAATGCATACAAACTCGGATACCTTGTTCTCCATAAAAATAGAGTATTGTTTAAACTTATTTGAATGTATGACACTTCTGATTTCCTCTATCCATGCCCCTACGAGGTCATCGGATTTTTGAATTAATTTGCCCTCATCCATGGCCCACAGTACACAAGAGTCATCTTCATTTTTCAGGAACACCATCGGGGGTATGGACGACCCGCGTTCCCCCATATGCTCCATTCCAATGCTTACAACTCTTTTATGAAATTCTATAGTTACCATTCTCGCTTCTCCTTATTTATAAACTAACAGTAATAATACTGTATCTTCAACAATACCACTTCTTTTTGGTTCTTCCTTTTACCTTCATTTCATAGTAACAATCAACATCGTCGCAACCTCTTATACAGCATGTGTTGCCATAGTGTTCCTCCTCCTTATCAGTACATGTACATTCGTCCCACTTATCGTGGTCTGATTTTTTTGTATCATATACGTCTTGATAAAATGGGCTGTTTACGTCGATGACTACATCCCCATGTTCATAAAATCGTGCTAATAATACACCATCTTTAATGTAGAACGTGGCATCGTGAATATCGATGTCCGGCATTCCAGTTAAAGATAGCATCTTGATTTCATTTTCCTTCTCATAAGCCTCAGCATCAGCATGCTTGCTGAACGTCCGGTCGTGTACGTTGTACTCAGCCTCACACCACTCGCACTTTGCCCCATCACAGGTATCACAGTCATCATCGCACTCATATGGCGATCGATAGTACATGTGACCAGTCAATGCTTTAGTAATCACGATAGCTCTCCTTTATATTTCTTTTGTATCAGTTATAAGTAATAAAAATTAAAAAGCCATTTGGGACAAATAGTAAGGGGCATTGTGTCTGATAGCATTTAGTTATCAGACACATCGCGGTACTCGCCCACAGTAGTTAGCTAATGTAGTTCATTTTGTTCTACATCGGTAAGATCAATCTTTTCGCATTCGTCCATTGGTACAAGTACAGTGGTAGTCTCTTCATCCCCATGCATCTCCACAAGGTTAACACCAATGTCATCAACAATGGAAGAGTTTTCAAAACTTCCCTTGGCAAGGAGATCTACGATTGGCTGTATGCCAATCGCAAATTTTAAGCCCTTGTCTAACAAGCTATCTTTAATCTTCAATGTTATAGTGTAGGAAGTCGCCACTCTTTTTGTCTCCGACTCTCTACTTTCACCAAATTGTACATCCATCTCATCTGCAAAATCGGGGAAGTAGAGTCGAATGGCTGCAAGTATTATTTCTTGGGATTCCTTTTCAACTCCAACTGTGTAACTAAATGACATATTGATCATGATGCTCTCCTTTTTATGTGAGATAAAAATAAATTTAATTGTCCTATTCGCTATAGCAATATATAAATAATAAAAATTGAAAGTCGCTGTTGGCATAGGATTGACGCATAACTACTGGGAACCAAGATAGGCCCCCCAGTAGTTATGGTTTTTTAAACAGCACATAAAACGTTCGTCGAAGCATCTCCAGGCAAGTCGTACTTAGTCATCACGCTGTGGTACAGCTCTCCAATACATCATTAACTTCACTCATTATATCACGTCTGATTCTATACTCCAATATGTCAAGTGCCTTTACAGTTTGCTTCACCGCCCAACTTGAACTCTTTGAGCCGTCTAACCTTTTGTATAGTATCTCCTCTACATTGTTGTGTACCTCCTGTAGAAAAGATACAAGAAACTCATTGTATTTTTTTATAAGGTCGCCAGATTTCAACTCGTCCGCTATCGCCGTCTCCAATAGCCAAAGAAACTCATTGATGCTCCCAGTCGCCTGACTATTTTTTAAAGCGAGAACTACCCCCGCTCTTGTGTACCCAAAAGCATCAAACAAAATATCGTGGTACGTTTTCTCATTTAAGTACTTATTCGTTAATTTAGTCAATAGCTTACGCACTGCTTCTTTATCCCCAATACAGCATTTTGCTTGGTATAAACGCATCAGTAGCTTATCTGTTTTTGAAACTATAAGCTTACGGCTCGCTGTTAATTGTTGTAGGGTATTTATGTGCTCCAACCCATCAAGTCTGGACATGCCATCCAATGGCTTATATGTAAGCACTGTGTTACTCGATATATTTTTTTCTGCCCTCTCTATTAAGTTATCAACAAGAGTGCGATAGATCGGGGTCGCATTGCCATCGCTAAAAATAGCATTGATACAGTACTTAGCTGTATCTTTTTCAGACCTCTTTATTTTAAAAAATTTAATTACCTTAAACAACTGTCTCCTCCTTTTAATTGAAATTGTATTGGGTACATCATGATAGTAATATATAAATAAAAAAATATTGACATATATAATTTCACATACCTACACGAATACACTATGCATTCGTGTAGGTATGTGTGGCTAATGCTACGTTATAGTATTTACCAATGCCACCACTTGATCCATCCCATTGATCAATAATTTCTGTCTCTGCACAAGTACCTCGTAATAGTCACAGTATAATGTACGCCACTGTTCGAAGGTATTGACCTTGTCCTCCAGCCCATCAACGGCGGGCTCTCTGTCTAAACGATCGGTCATTTTTTCAAACCGTTTGACCACCTTTAATTGGATCTTTTTCATCGCATCAAAGTCTATTAGGATGGTGTATTCATATAAATCTATTAACGTGTCTACTTTGTATCCGAGGGTACTTAGTCGATAATTCTTAAGAGAGGGCAAAGTATCGGTAACCCTACAATGTGGGGTTACATTGTGATCAATCTGACTTAGTGTGCCGCATCGAGTATAGTTCTGGAACACTTAGCTTTGGGGTTATCGAAAGCATTCTCTGATGATCTATGGGCTGTACCCGAATAGCTGCCTCAATAATTTTTGTATAAGACTTTATTTTAGCAGCATACATAATACACAATCTGTTGCTACAGAGCATCCCTTCAACCTCTGCTGGTTTTGTAGCTATAATCTTTTTTAGTTTTAATAAGGATACCAAGGCCCCGGTCCTTTGCTTCTTAAACAACAGTCCAACTAAACGCATGGATTTAGGCATCATCGTCTATCTCCTTATTTCGTTATCTAATTCTATTGATTGGCTTCCTGTCTTTTCTACTCTTCAAAAAATCTCATACTTGTCATCTCATTATTAGCAAATCAAATTATCAACATCTCCATTTCATAAAGGTGATATATAAGTGAAAGAGCGCGAACGACACATTATGATATAAATGATTTAATAGATTACAATTATTTAAAGGAGAAGAAATGAGAATACTCGGAATTGGAACAACGCGATTTACAGAAATACAAGCTTTAGCTGAGCCCGGACAGGACAACGCATGTGATAAATATAGAGTCGTGCGTAGTGAGACTGATACTACAGATCCAGAAGCCAATGAATTTTGTCAGGTCAAGTTTCAAAATGGGCCAATCAAGGAATATGGCATCAATGGTTGTCACCTTGAGGATTTGATAGCAATCGTGGTAGATAGGCTGATGTGTTTCCAAGCAAGTGATTTTAAATGCAGAGAGAACGCTTTGGCTATTACAAAGTTAGAGGAAGCCCTACATTGGCTGAATCACAGAACATCGGATCGGAAGAACCGTGGCGTTGAGGGAACACATAAAAAATAAATACACTATAGACAGCTACTACATTTGTAGTAGCTGTCTACGTAATGAGTTTAGATTTAATTATTATTTTGTAGTATCTGCTGTATCAAAGATCCTATTCACGATAGCTCCCACAGGAAGGAACTTATGTCTTTGGAATAATTCCATGACCCTATCAACACTGTGTTGTATTAGCGGCCTGTTCCGCTTCGTAGCTAAAGAATTGACAAGTTTTGTCAACTCAGTAATTAAGTTATATGAAAACGGATTATCTGACGCACTTCGCTTTGATCTATCCGACATATTTTCTTTTTCATTTAACAATGTTTCTAAGCTTATTCCAATCCCTGTCATTTTTTCTCCTTACTATTTATACTAATTAGAGATTATCTAACTATGTTCTTTCCGATTGACGTGTGTTGGCATCAGCTTTAATGATACTCCATTTTAATGTTGGAATATTGTGTGATTCGATTCCATAAAACATATGCTCCATTTCAGCAACCTTACTCACATCCCATGTGGAGATGTCCTGATCGAATGATGTGGCATTATTGAACATGTGCCTCATATCGGTAACATTACTTACATTCCATTTGGAGATATCTTGGTTGAAGGACGAAGCTCCATAAAACATAAACCCCATATTAGCAACATTACTAACATTCCAATTAGATATATCTTGGTTGTAAGAACTCGCACCAGCAAACATGCCCATCATATTAGTAACATTACTCACATCCCAATTAGAGATGTCTTGGTTGAAGCGTAGAGTGTCAGAGAACATATAACTCATATTAGTCACACTACTAACGTCCCAATCAGATATGTCCTGGTCGAAGGATAAAATGCCATTGAGCATATGATTCATATCAATCACCTTACTTACATCCCACTTTGATATATCTTGGTTGAAGGCAGCAGCTTCACAGAACATATATTGCATATCGGTAACACTACTAACATTCCACATAGAGGTATCTTGATTGAATGCTATGGCCTCGTAGAACATACATCTCATGTCAGTGACATTATCAACTTCCCACTTGGATATATCTTGGTTGAAAGAGACAGCGTAGTGGAACATACTATCCATTCTCGTAACCATGCTCACATCCCAGTTAGAAATATCTTGATTGAATGATATAGACCCATAGAACATATAACTCATATTGGTAATGTTAGATAGGTCGAGACTGTCTTTAGCACTAAATCCCTTTAACCCAATACAATTATTAAATTGATATCCATCGTTATTCAATTTGACATTTCCCCACTGAATAACGTCCACCAACTCACATTCTTGTGGTCCAATTCCCCCATTAAATCCAAATCCAAACCCTTCTATAATTCCGGATATAGTTACTATGTGAAATAACTTTGAGTCCTTATAGGCATGCGTGATTTCTGACTGATTATACTCCGTTATACTTATAGTTGTACCATCTCCCCAATCTACTACAAAATCATATGTTCCATTTTTACTCAACGGTAACACTATCATATGTCCACGCCACTCGGTTACAAATAATTGTCCAGATTCCATAATTTCTGTACCCTTTATTTTCAGTTATTAAAAATTAAGACAATGGTGTCTCTTACACCATGATAGTAATATATAAATAAAAAAAGCAATAGGTGCATCATATAAACATACACTATGGAGAATGAAACATGAGAACAATAATTGCTGGGAGTAGGACATGTGATGACCCACAACATTTATTAGCTGCTCTGCAACAACTTCCTTGGGTCCCCACTACAGTAATAAGTGGCACCGCAAGAGGGGCCGATAGACTGGGCGAACAGTGGGCTTTTAAAAATAGAGTTCCCATTGAAAAGTACCCAGCTGATTGGGACAAGTACGGTAACTCTGCAGGGTACAAACGAAATGTGGAGATGGCTAAAGTAGCTGAAGCACTTATCGCTCTATGGGATGGGGAAAGCAAGGGAACTTCTCACATGATAGATATAGCGAAATCACATGGATTAAAAGTCGTTGTTTTTAAGTTCCCTTAGGCCCCCTCCTAAAGAAAAAAAAATTGAAAGCCATTTTTAAATTATAGTAATCTTACGCCACAGTGGGGAATGATCCCCACTGTGGCTATATGCGTAAGACCTTTTACGACATAAACTTACCTTATGAATACAACGAAGCCACTTTCAAGTTCGACTCTGTGTTTTCTAAGAGAGCGAAATGTTTGCTTAATGTAATCAAACACATCTGTTATGTGTTCGATGACAGTATTGTCAACTCTAAGTTCTTCTGTTTGGTACCCATAAAGGGCGACGACCAATGCCGTCATAAGAACATCATTGCTTATGGCGTTATATTTATCAGTTACCACAACAGTGCATTGATGTGCCTTGAATCCAGTTGGGGTCCTATCATTAAGACTGCCGATAGATGTCAACCTAACACTGAACTTTTCGTTGCCACATTCGTACTTATAAGTTTCTCTTATAAGACCTGTGGTGTAAAGTTCGCTGTATTCAGTGGATCGACTTAGAGTTTCTTCCTTGTCATAATCCTTTATCAGTTTGCGTAGTCGATTGTCTTTTTTGAAGTTTATTTTGAGGTGCAAGAGTGATTCCTTTCCGACAGTTTAATTTTCTGCTCGTTTGTACTTATTAAAAGATTCGATCATGTCGTTAGTTGTTTTTTCTATCTTTTTAAGAGACTCCTCCTTATCAAATTTGATTTCTCCATTAACAGGAACTACACTCTCCGCCCCTCTTATGAGAGTTTTTTGTTCTTTTGATTTTTCTTGTGACTCGGCCATGGTTAATCCTCCATTAGTTAAAAGTTAATACAATTAAATTAATAACAAGTGCCTACTCATGTATGTAATATATAAGTGATAATTATCGATCGTCATTACTGATGTCCCATTTGGATATGTCTTGATCGAAGGATGTGGCTCCAGCGAACATACTCTTCATATTAGTAACACTGTCGACATTCCAGTTAGATAAGTCTTGATTGAAGGATGTGGCTTTAGCGAACATATTCTTCATATCAGTTACATTACTTACGTCCCATGTGGATATATCTTGGTTAAACGATGTAGCTTCCCAGAACGTACCCTGCATATCAGTAACACTGCTTACATCCCATTTAGAGATATCTTGATCGAAGAACAAAGTACCAATGAACACACCTCTCATATTAGTAACACTGCTTACATCCCATTTGGATATATCTTGGTTGAAGAACATGGCATGTGTGAACATATGCATCATATTTGCAACATTACTCACATCCCAGTTGGATATGTCTTGATTGAAGACTATGGCGTAACAGAACATCTGTTCCATATTAGTAACACTACCCACATCCCATTTAGATATATCTTGGTTGAAGGAGGAAGCTTTGAGAAACATCCCAGCTGTATCGGTGACACTGCTAACGTCCCAATTAGATAAGTCTTGGTTGAAGGATGTAGCCTCGCCGAACATAAGCCTCATATTAGTAACACTACTCACATCCCATTTAGATATATCTTGGTTGAAGGATGAAGCACCTGTAAACATGCCAGCCATAGTAGTAACATTACTAACGTCCCAGTTGGATATATCTTGGTTGAATGATGCGGCATTATAGAACATATGCTCCATACCAGTAACACTACTAACATCCCATTTGGATATGTCTTGGTTGAAACAGGTAGCTTCCTGGAACATCTCATCTATATTAATAACACTACGGACATCCCACTTTGATATATCTTGATTGAAGGATGAAGCACCTGCAAACATCTGCTCCATATCGGTAACACTACTTACATCCCAGTTAGGTATGCCTTGGTTAAAAGCTAAGGCTCTCCAGAACATACCTGCCATATCTTCAACATTGCCGGTATTCCAGTCTGAGATATTTCGATTAAAAGCTTTGGCTTCAGAGAACATACGTTTCATGTTACCAACCTTACCCACATCCCAGTTGGAGATATCTTGGTTGAAAGAAGAAGCTTTATTGAACATGCCTTCCATATCAGTGACGTTGCCGATATTCCAGTCTGAGATATTCTTATTAAATACCAAAGCTCCCGAGAACATCTGTTTCATGTTACCAACCTTACCCACATCCCATGTGGAGATATCTTGGTTGAAGGATGAAGCGTTAGCGAACATATAGCTCATATTAGTAACATTACTCACATCCCATGTGGAAATGTCTTGATTGAAGGATGTAGCTCCCGCCAACATCAGCTCCATATCAGTTACATTACTTACGTCCCAGTTAGATATGTCCTGGTCGAAGGAAGTAGCGGTAGAGAGCATAGCGCCCATATTGGTAACATTACTCACATCCCATGTGGAAATGTCTTGATTGAAGGATGAAGCTTTGAGAAACATATCGTGCATATCAGTAACACTACCCACATCCCATTTGGATATGTCCTGATTAAAAGATGCGGCCTCGGAGAACATGCCATACATACGGGTAACATTACTCACATCCCATGTGGATATGCTTTGGTTGAAGGATGTAGCCTTACTGAACATGCCATCCATATTAATAACACTACTAACATCCCACTTGGATAGGTCTTGGTTGAAAGAAGTGGCCTTAAAGAACACGCCATACATACGGGTAACATTACTCACATCCCATGTGGAGATGTCCTGATTGAATGACATAGCTCCGCAGAACATGCCGTTCATATCAATAACACTACTTACATCCCAATTGGATAAGTCCTGATTGAAGGATATGGCTTCATAGAACATACACCCCATATGAGTTACGTTAGATAAATATAGAACATCTTTGGCACTAAACCCCTTTAATTTCTTACACTCTGCAAACTGATACCCCTTGTTATGTAACTTAACATTTCCCCATTGAAGTACATCGAGCAATCCTCCGTTAATTGCTTCGAGATCCTTGTAAAATCCAAACCCTTCTATGGTGCCAGATATAGTTACGGTATGGGACTTTTGTTTGTCTTTGTAAGTGTGCATCGTTTCACTTTGATCGTGTACAGCTATCTGGTCAATCGCGCCATCTCCCCAATCTACTGTGAAGTCATACACTCCATCTGGATCTAATGGTAGTTTGATCTGTTTACCTGCCCACTTTGTTACAAAGTGGGAAGTTTCTTTTTTCATGATACTTCTCCTTTTAATTAAGTCGCCCTCTGATCTTAAAAAGTCAAGTGTTACATCATAATAGTAATATATAAATAAAAAAATAATGAAGTTTGTGTCAAGGGAGACTCCGGAGTCTCCCTTGACACATGTACCCTGGGCATCACTGATGTTCCTTTATTCTACGTCAGTATCTCATCTCGCTATCTCCTGTTCCAGTTTAAAGGATCCATAAATGCCGGTAATGTTCCTTTCTCTGTTTTCGTGATAACTTGAAAAATCAATTTAACTACAATTTCGGATTGCTCTGTATCCTTAGGATCAGCGGGAGCCAACACGAGTTTATTCTTAGATTGATTTGTATAACAGTATTCGCCACGATATGCATTGTAATAACGTAGCACAACAATAAGTACAATGGTTTACCGACCCATTGCCGTTGAACTCAAAACTATTGTTTTGTATTCATAATAGTTATATATAACTAAGTGAGATCGAAAGACATCGTGAAAGTACCTTACAGTTTTATTTTTTAACACAGACGGCTGCGCACATGTGATTAGTGTTACTGTCGAAGATCCTTTTTTTATAAAACAAGTTGGTCTCAATAAGTTGCCTTACTACATGCGATGTAGCTTGGGCCGTACCCTTTCTAGTAGCAACTTTTGTACGTAATAAATAATCCAGGGAATACTGTTTCGTATGCAGGGCCAATCGAGTATGCTGTTGTCCAATGATCATCTCATCTATATCCTCTGTTTTAAAATGATCAAGTAAGTCCACGGCATTAAAGTGGGAACCCTTGGAATCGAACGGTAGTGTTATTTTCATTTTTTTTTACTCCTATGGTTTGTGTTACATTGAAAAGATTGTATTAAGTTCATAATAGTAATATATAAATAAAAAGAATTGATGTGCACTGTAAAACAGATAAAGGGGTTATATTGATTTCATACATTAAGGTATACTTTTAGTCTGTCTATATCCTCTCTATCCTCTTCCCGCCCCATAAAAATCTTCCACTTTAATGTACTCTCCAATGTCCACACTTGCATCCCATCAATTTCCTCGGTTTCGCGGGTATGGCCGATTGGTGTATCGACAGTGTGGTATACTAATCTCACATTTCCTAATACTACACTTGGTATACTTGGAGAGCACCATCCGATATTATCCGGATACTCTTTGACTATGGTGTCCCATAGAGTGTACTCTCCCACAATTACATCAACAATAGTATTTAATTTCAAACCAGCTATAGCCATAGGCACTGAGTCAATTAGCGTTAGTTTATTTTTATAATCTCGGAGTGTCTTCTTTCCGACCTTGATGTCCATAAGATCTTCAAAATACCGAATGTTATTTAACTTGCTCATGATTACCTCCACGTCTTTTATGGTTAATGGTATGTATCATTATAGCTATATATAAATAAAAAGTCATTGACGGTAGGGAACCACTTGGATTAAAAAAAATACAATGGATCTTCACGTCGCAAGTAGACTACATTAGTCTACTTGCGAATTTATCTATTTAACTTCCATTTGATCCATTTAAGATACTTAGAAACAAAGTAGATTTTGATCCTTTGTACCAATGTATCCTTTGGCATACCTTCAATGTAGATTGCAATGGCAACTACTTTGAGTTTACCTTTTATTTTTTCTATCAGTTCTCCCATCTCTGCCCCCATATTATTCACAATTATATAGTTTGTTTTTATTGTAGAGATTCTCCTATTCTATACAGTTATATATAAACAAATTGTGCTGATAGACAAAAAAACAATTGATACATTTAACCATATTATAAATCATATTTTAATTGGCTGGCCGCTTATGTGTATGGGACACTGTCTGGTTGGCGTAACAAAAACTTTTTTAATTGAGGAGTGTAACGTGAAAAAATTTATCGCAATGTTGTTTGTTCTATTTCTTATGCTTGGTTGCATTGGATGCTCATCTAACAGTGACTCGGGTACAAAGGAAGACACTGGTTCGTTTGTGCTGAGTTTCGATGAACCAAAGGTTCTGAGTAAAACAATCGTTCCAAATGAACCAATTGTGACGCATAAATATCAGTTAAAAATTACTGATCCGGATGGCGTAGAGGAGGAAGTGTTAATCTCAGCCACTGATACATACACAGCATCAAATTATTCAGTCGGCGTGTATAATGTTAAAGTCTTTGCTAAAAATACATATGGGAGTATCATTGGAGCAGGCGAGGCGGACGTGACTGTTGATGTTGGTGTAACAAATAGTACCTCAATCACTATTGTGCAAAGTGATGGATTAGGTAGGTTTAACCTAGTCTTTATTTGGAATACTGCCAACTTTCCTGATGCGGTCGTGGATATAAAGCTATTTGACCGTGCACAAAAAGAAGTACCTATAGTGCCTCAGGTAGATAGTGATCAAGGAAGGATCCTGGTGTATACGACATTGTCTCCCGGATTCTATAGAGTCAATGCTACAATAACCACTCTTAAAAATAACCAGTACGGGTTCACTAAATCATTGAGGATCGCCAGCAACCTATCATCCAGCGCCACTATTGAGTATGATGGGTCCGGTGTTAATTCAGGAAATTTTACCATTGTACTTAATGAGGATTTCAACGATGAGGTAGTGTTCTCCTTAAATACAGACAAGACTGTTTTTAATGTCGGTGAGGTTGCAGAAATAAATGTAACTGACATCCACCAGTTAACCGACCCTATAGTCAATTGGTATGTCAACGGCGTACATTCTGGAAATGGGGAGGTGTTTGAGCTGGACACTTCTACAGTTGGAGATTATAACGTAGATTGCATTGTATCCATTGGGGAGGGAGAGCGCGAAGGAGGGACATCATTTCAATATCAAGTTGTCCAAGATACAATCTCAGAAAAATCTTGGAGTACTATCGGAACAAACATTAGTGATAAAGATCTGGCACTCAACTACATGGAGTTCGTGCTCAAAGATGATGCTCCATACTTTATGCAGATGAGAGACAATGGAAAGCTCATGCTTAAAGTTTTTAACGGAACAACTTGGGAATATGCTGTGGACGAAGCTAACGAACTTGCACTAGGGGGCAGAGGGCATCAGTTTAAAGCAAAGGCTGTAAACAACGAAATCTATATTTTTTGTGGCGAATACATGAACAATGGCTCCAGTGAAAACCGAATTTATAAGTATATAAAATCCTCAAGGACGTTTGAATTATTTGAACGCCTTGATTTTAAAAATTTCGCTCTTTATAATTCCGACTTCTACATTGTAGATAGTGAGGATCCCACAACGTATGTATACACTTATTCACCTCATGTGGTCTATAGTAAAGCTAAATCCGAAACCACTTGGACCGATAGCCGCATAGTCAACAATGGTCCCCAAATAAATACAACAAAAATTGTTGTGGATGAGCACGGAATTCATACTGGAGCTGCGCCCTTGCAATCACCTCTGATAGATGTGCACTCCTTCCATGGATATACGTATAGCTTCTATAGTGCAGCTTGGCATAAAGTAGAAACAGTGTGCCCCTCCGGAAATGTTGCAAACTTCTTTGTCAATGAACCTGCTTCAGCAAGGTATGTTGTTTTTTATGATTATGAAGCTACCACTAATAAATTAGTATTCCTAGATTCAGCTGGGCTTATATCCCCCCTTATGAACAATATAGATTCTGTGTTAAATATGAACTATGACAAGGTCCAATATGTGACTGGGGCAGATGGAAAGCATTATCTCAATACTCAAATGTTTGAATATCCAGGACATCGTGTACAACATCGTACTTGGAAGTATAATCCAACAAATGGATGGCAGCTTGTTCCTGGGAGTCATCATATTATTACTACCACTGACTCAGAATATACAAAAATTAAAATGTGCATAGATAGTGACTCCAATATCTTCATTGCTCAAGGATTCCGCAGGGTGTCTGTCCTCGCATATAAAGGGAGATAGTTTAACTATCTTTTGATATCCTTATTATTAAAATGATCGCTCGGGTGATTGCCCGAGCGATCTAATAAAAGTTATTATATAGCTACGTAGCTTTATATGTTACTTTGGCGAAATTGCCATATATTCAAACCCTCACTTTTTAATTTCATTAAGCGTTAGCGGATCTAAACTTATCTAGGTCAGATTTACCTTTGGCCAACAAATCTTCTACTCTATTCATTCCTTTGCTCAAAGTGTCTAAATGCGATTTTAATTTACTCACATCTTCATTTGGAGCATGTACAGAATAATATATACGTGAACCAACGAATATATAAAGCCCACATAGAACAGCAGCAGTTATCTTCCACACTAAGCTATAGTGGAGTATAACATACACGGCAACTGCAACTGGGATGGCCAGTACAACACCAAAAATAAACCCTTTAACGACATTCCAAAGTCCTAAAAAGAAAGTTTTCATGAGTGCACCTCTTATTTTAAATGTTTTAAAAATACTTCTGCTCTTGCCGACTGAAGCCAAGCCAATGTCGCACCTACTTCGATGAATCAGGCGATATAACTTATCCTATTCGTTATAGTAATATATAAGTGAAACTAATTGAACCACGATATATAGACTTAGGCCAACTTACACATGGATAGGTGGTCTCCCACCTATCCATGTGAACTCGCTCTTACATCAACCACTACAATCCAATATTTCAGATATCCTTTCTACAGATAGTTTTTGATTGATACGTTCCGCTATTATTTGAGGTAGGTTATCAGGGGTCACGATAAATACAGATTCCTCTTCATCTTCCTCTACATCGACCACTATATCGGCATTGTCGGACTTATACGATATCTTGATATTTTTGACCGTTCCATACGCCTTTGATGTATGACCCAACAGGGCCGCTTTTGTGATCATGTCGTTAACAAGAATGCGGATATACGTGGGGATATCGACATCCAATCTATCTTCGCTACATTTGGCTATTGTTTCTGCTATAAGATCGATACCATCGGACATACTTATATTGTTAAAGTCAAGTGTCTTAAAAATAACAGCGCTTGGGTTCTCTATAAATTTTATTCTACGAGTACCATCGTCCTTTAAGTCTATTAGAAAGCAACCTTTGGCCCCCTCATCTCCGTGACACGATCGATCAAACGATCCTGAAAAAATAAATTTATTTTTATAAACACTTCTTTGATGTATATGGCCACAGCAGCACACCTCATTTATATAGCCATTCCAATTGTCTGCATTAACTGTATTGACTGGCACTTTTGGCATATATGGCAACGCATGCTTCATCGCGCCATGGAACACCATCACATCTACTTTACCTGTCTTAGTATCTTTTATTTTGTTTATAATCCTATGTTCAAGATCATCAAATGGCACATCGTCTGGGACATACATAAAGGATCTATTGAATTTTTTTATATATTCTATTTCAATAGTGTCAAAGTATTTAACCTTATTGGAAACTCGCTTAGACTTAGCTATAGTATTTATAATTCTTACGGAGTCGCGATCATGGCTCCACGTGCCCCGTACGATCCTAAGAAGGAAGTTGTATTTTTTAATTAGATCGCACAAGTCCATTAAAAATTGCACTATGATCCTACTAGGAGAGGAATCCAATGCCAATCCCCTGTCCGCAGTATCCCCTCCTATAATTAAAACATCGACATCACTCAACAATGGGTACACATGCGTCCTTAAGCTATTGTAAGTGATGGACGCATGGACCCTGGGATGTCCCATATGTATGTCACTAATGTGTAATATTTTCATACTACAACATGTCCCGCATAGATGGCTCCTTACTTTCTTTTTCTTTGACAATTGGGTCAGGGATTTTCTCTCCATTTGCCAATTTATTGAGCATGGCCACTTGCTCATGGTAATTCATATTTTCCTCAACTACTTTAGCGGTCCCACCAATCTCTCTATACATTCGTAGTAGCTCAGCTACAACTGACTCAAGGTTACTGCCAAACTGATTGGTGGATTCAGCAGCTACCTCGAATCTACCAATCACATCTGTATCTACTGCCTCTTGTGATTCATTCAACAGCGGTATAGAGCAGAACTGCGCTGGGATGGTGTAAGTGTCAGACTCATCATTATCATTGATGATTGTGATTGGATGAAATCTAGAAAATCGAGTAGTGAATTCCCTCCCAAGTTCGTATCGTTGATTGGTTGTTAAACTTTTCACATACCCCTCGTTAAACAAACCTATGTATCTTGAGAACTCGAATAGGCCGACAGTGTTGCGAACTTTCGTATCCGCCATTAATAGATCATATTGTTTTTTTGATTCTATTGCTATAGGATCTGTTTGCGACGGATCAGGTTGGTTACTTGTATCATCGGACATTTTGCTCCCCCTTAGGTATAAATTACTTTAAATATTCCATTGACGTTCTCCACATCTGCAGATTTTACGACATCCATTCCTGCGTTGTTTTTTATGTTTATTATTACAGTAAATGAGTCTAATTCATCTGCTTCTTTTATATCGACGCTGACCTCGGCACCAGTGTCTGGCAACAGTTTAGTACATATCTTGGATAGTGCTTCAAGTAACATGTTACTTAACTTGTTATGGTCTGGACCGCATAGAGTTACCATGTCAATAAATGATACGTTACTATCTTTATTTATTGACACGAATCCCGGTTTTTTAAAAATACACTTTAACATGGATGCTATTTTAAGAGAATCATCTTCTATTATTTGTGCGCTTGTTTCAGCGTGTAAGGTTAGACCTATAGTATCATTTGACATGCTCTTCTCCAAAAAAAAAATAAAGGTAAGTTTGTGGGGTATCATAGATACCCCACAGCCCATACATTAAATCAAAACCTGCAGACTTTGATATCAGATCTTTTCATTTTTGATTTACAGTAATTTACACACAGTAAAAGAGGCGGATCATTCTTTACGCTTCCCCGACACCTGGGACAAGAGGTCGGTAGTTCTATTTTTCTATCCTCCTTAGGTGGACTAAAGAAGTCAGTATCGTATACTCTCCGTAACCTTGGCTCCCCGTATGCGGGTAAGAAAATTTGTACCTTGGAGTTTATCGTTAAATTGGCGTACTTAAAATTAAATATGGTTTTAAAGTGAACCGCACTCACAACTTCATTGTCTATTTTAACGGGCTTCACATGAACTACTGGGACTATTGTATTTAATATTCCTCGTTTCCATGACACAGCATTTACAAATGTATCTCTTACTGGGCCACCATCCTCTATGGCGATCTCATATGAGGGTGTTCGAATAGGACCAGAATCTGGAGTAGGCCATAGACCTAGCTCGGAAGCATTAACATGATCTCTGTGCGAAAAGGAATTTAATGTTAACACGATCCCATCGCAATCATATTGGCACGCATCGAGATCATGTATTTCTTCTATAATGCGCTTATATAGTTGCTTGGGTGTAAAACCTGGATCGACTACATTGCAGTCCCCTGCAGCCTTGATCAGTAAAGAGTCTGCCGTAAATGTTATATCGATACATCCTTTAGAGGTAACTATTTTCACAATTGGTCTAAATGGGAACTTGTATTCTCTCCCTAGCGTCTCAAAAAGATTGACTGACCAAAATTCATGTGTATTTTGCGGCTGTCCATCCACATAAAAATTATATGGAATAAAATGCATATCCGAGCATAACTCCTCGCTGTCATAATCATCACTAAGTAAGACATCTTTCACATACTTAGTTCTTGTTGAATACGATGCATGCGAAAAGGGGGCAACGTACTCGCCATCTTCATCCTCTTGTCTGGGCAATGTTGCAATTCCGACAACCACAAGTGATCGGGTCGATTCGGGTATTGTGAGAGGATAGCCAATGACGGTTCGCAGAAAGGTTGGAGTGACATCGAATGCATTGTATTCGTTCTCGGTCATACACTTGAGGTTTGGCGTGCCATGAACATCTGGTATTAAGGCCTTCTGTAGGACCCCTCCTTTGTAATAAAGGTGGACTTTGACTCCACTTACTTTATGATACAAGATGTGGCTAAGCGTATATAATTCAAAGTATTTATCAATCTCATGTAAAATTCGACTACTGCGGTATTTATGAAATGATTTTAATTCAGGGGACAGACTCACCGTATGGTCAGCGTGTCCATATTGATGTGCTCCTACAGTGCGGTTTTTAAGTCTAAGCTTTATTGAAGCATAAAGCTTAGACGGGATGGGCATCCCCCCAACCTCGCACAGGGTCATAAATGCAATAAGATTTGGATACTCGTCGGATGCATCGATATGTTTGGCATGCTCGTTTCTAATGTGAGCGGTAGAGAGTTCAAATCTATCATGTGTTCTCTTGATTAGGGATTGCACGTGTGTAGATCTGTCGGGAACTGGCTCCGGGTCTTCTTTCATACTTTTATCGACCATTGATGTCCAGCCTTCTTTCATGGTTTCCACCAATTCGAGATACGCGTGTTCGTTCGCACCGAACCCAATTTTGAGCATCATGCGTTCGGCCAATCCTTCGAGTAGTTCATCCTCGGTTGGCTGGGAATCAATTTCTTTTTTAGGGAGCTGGCCTCTAATGGGATCTGTTGAAAGCGTGCCAGGTAATTTATCAAGCAGGGATTGTGCGAGCGCAGCGGCACCGTCCACTTTAATTGCGTCTAAACGTAGTTCTTCAGTAAATTTGGACAGGAAGCGTTCGACCAATTTCTCGAACACTTCCTCGTCGGTTGGTTGAGAATCGAGTTCTTTTTTAGCAAGCTCGACGGCCTCGTTCGCTGCCGCCAAGTGCGCCGCAGTTTTTTTATTGCGCTTAACAAGGGTTTTATTTCTCCCAGTACCTTTCTTACGCCTCGTCTTCATGTCGGCTCTCCTCTATTCTTTTAACTTCCCTTCATTTATCTCTTCCGGGTAATTTGTTATATCTATATTTTTTGTGGACTCGCCCCATAAAAACTCATCGACAAATTCCCTGGTCTTGGTTATAGCCTCTTCTTCCTTATCACTAAATTCCGGATCAGTAGAAAGCCACTCCCATTCTATTACAACCTCATCCTCTGCGTTCATTATGATGTGTGTCTGATTGCGCTTATATACTCGATCGTATACTTCACTTGCTGCTTGTAGGTTCTTAGGGTTCTTGATCCCCCAATCAGAAATCTTCCCGTCCTTAAACTGCTTATATATTGTTGGATGGGTCAATATAACTTCTTTTGTTTCATCTGGAATATTGTTTAAACTCAATGCTGAGGCTACCCTAACATAATTAGTTTGGTAGGCATCTAGGTTTTCTACTGTACCTTTTATAGCCTCACCTATTTCTTGCATTGGCATTATTACCTTTTCCATGAACCTATTGTATTTGTGCGCGTACGGGTCAGACGAATCCCCGAAAACTATTCCCCCCGCATTGGCACTTGCCTCTTGATTAATTCTATTTAATAATTCCGGATCAGCGTTAGAATTAATCAGTTGACCAAGTGATGGTTGCATGCCGCTAGCTAACTTGATCATACTCGCTACTTTCATATATCATCCTCCAAAAATTGGTTTATAGTTTTTCATTATTCTCATAGGTAATATATAACTAAATTTTCCATGAGATAAGTTGACATATATGATGTGTATTGCGCACCTTTTATAATGCCATCTCCCACATAGCTCCTTCTTTATCTCGCCGATTGACCAACCCCTTGCAGACAATTTTCTTGTTACTCTCCCCTCGTATATGTACCCACTTACTTAATTGTCCAGGTATATCTTCAAAATTCATATCATTGACTTTTTGTAATAAACTACTACGTTTAAATCCGTGCTTGCCTACATTGAAAGCAAATGAAACCAATGCAACTTTCTGTTCTATTTCAAGTGGCACTTTGACTAACCCATCAATAAAAAAGTATACATCCCAAACATCTTGATGTAATAACTTAAGTGCCTCTATCTCAGTTATCTCATTTGGTAAGTCGGTTTTCTTTTTTCTATGATGTCCATATCCTATTGTCCAACCAGCTACATCGTAATAGGGTTTATTTCTAAATCCTTCAACCTTCATTATAAAGTTTACTGACTTAGAAATTGCTCTTTTATCGTACTCTCTTTTGTAATAATTTTCAAACTCTATGATGGGTTCTAGTTTAAATATAATTTCATCTGAACGAGTGATGGCTGGCTGCGTGTTCCCCATATCAGCCCGAATGTATACAGTTTGAAAACAAGTGTAAATACAAATAACCATAATTAATACGAAATGCATTGAGTTCATCTTCCTACCCCCTTATAAGTTTTGTTATTAAAGGACTTCCTTCAAACAAGAAAGTACCAGCTATTTTTCTGTGACAGAATCCAGACTTTTCATAACACAATAGCGTTATGTCGTTACCCATTTCCATGAACTCCTTACTGATTTCATGGGGATCTAACTTGTCCAACATTTGCTCATATATAGTAGTGTACCCCTTTTCCGTTATTCTATTATTCTTTAGATCGTTGACTAACTCCCATGTAGGAGCCAGCTGCTTATATTGTAATATTGAACCATCTAACCACCTTGGCTTGATTATACTTATACATAATGGCACAGTTTCATGTATACTTTGTATTACTTTCAAATTAGCAAAGTAGGAAGTTCTAAGTATCATATGTATCCTATTGTTATAAACTATGGCTGTGTTTAGAACACAGCCATAGGAGAGATTGTTTAAAAATTATATCTTTTTATATTGGCCCGGCCTATGTTGTTCAATATGCGTTGATGATGGTGGGGCTTCGAGCTCATGCAATCGGCGTAGAATAACTGTCTTTTCCAAAGCCTCCTTCTGGAACAGCCGGGTGGTCGGCAAGTACAACAAGATTGGAGGCGATGATCCTAGCCCACGATTCATACTTCTCATCCCGCGCCTCTTTAATTCTTATCCAACCAATTTCATTAGATATCTCTGAAGAAATGTTTGTTGCATTTAAAGGACCACTCAAGGTTAGAATAAAAATTAATCCTAAATGCTTAGAGCTAACTTCGGTTCGGTTATCTTTAACATAACCACAGTATCGAAGCGCATTAAACATCGGGACATATCCCAACTCCTCTGTTACTTCTCTAAGAATACTCTCTATAATACCGCCGTCTTCTTTAGCAACATGTCCACCTACTCCTATCCCACGTTGCCCAGTGAGTCTTGTTTCATTTCCATTACGTGCGTAGGAGAAAAAATAATTATCCTTATTCTTGATTAATATGTACGGTATTACCTGTGTCCAATGGGAATCCTCTTCACATATTTGTCTGTTTATATATGAGTGTGGCAATGAGTCTATTGTGTTCAAGAGGTTGTATGATCCGATGACATACTCGTTTGGCCATACATCGGGTTGTAGCACGGCGTCAATATCTTTAGTTTGGATGCATAGTACATCCTCATCTGGATATTTTGGCACAGCTCCAAATTTTGGAAGTCTATGGGAATATGATTTTTTAATTTGGTAATGTGGCGATATAAGGTCCCGAATGGGCAACTGGTTGTAAGCTCGAGATACAGTCGAATCTTCAAATAGCTCCTCTATCTCCTTTACTTTAGGAGGAATAGAATTTATCAAGTCTTCCATAGTTCCAGAGGTCTCAATGACAATGTCCGCAATGGCTTTCGTTTCGTCAACATTATTGGAGTCCCAATCTATCACATTATCTACATATAAAAAAATACATTTGATGCCGAGTGTCCTACACTCCAACATTAGTTTAAGTATCTCTGTCTTCTCATGTATCATAACTGTGACATATTGTGCTGCACTCTTCTGGATAAATTCAATAGCGTCTTTTGTGGGCCAGTCGTTGACGTATACGAGCATCCTCTTTAAAGCCGCCTTATACTCACGGACTGCGGGATGTCTTTCATCGGCACCATATCCAAATTGCGCTTCAACCTCGTCATTGACTCTCTGCATTGATGTGGTTGAATCGATGCGTAAACTATTCTTTAATAAACGTACAACAGTATCTTTTCCAGAAGTCGGTGAACCCTTAACTATAATCACTCCTTTCGTATTATCGCCCACAGTTACATATCCTTTTTTTGTGCTATACGATGGATACACATAACCTGTGTATCCATCGTATAAATTAATTAGATTTTAATGTATCTCTAACTTTCATTAGTAGCTCACCTAGTTTATTTTCGCCTTTCCCAGTTTTTAAGCAAACTCCCCAGTAAGTGTCATTCCAATAATTACCTTCAATTAGCTTGGTATCTCCAGTATCAATCAAACGTTTGCTAAGTTCTGACAAGGTTTTAAATTTATACAAAAGGCCCGATAACATTATTTCATCTTTTACGCTATCGAAGTTAGGAATCAGTGTTGCCTTTCTTCCAAACTGTTTGGCTTTATATGGTGAAAGGGCAGCCACTATCGCTGCCCTTTCAAGCATACATTCAGTCTTATGTGATTGATACCAATGCTCCATAGTGGCGTACCCAATCTCATCTACATAAAAATGCGCATAGTAGAAATTACTTAGGAATGCCCAATTCCCCTTAAACTCATTTATAGTTTCCATTAGACTCCTTCCTAACTTCTAATTTTTATTTAGATAGTTGTGTTTTAAGTAATCTCCTCATTCTTAAAAATTTGGATCGGTCACAAAATCCTTCAAATTGTGTATGTAGCTTCCCATTAGAGATATAAAATTTGGGACCATCTTTTTTACTACAGTCTCTCGGCCACATATGAAAATATAATGAACGATTGAGAAAACTGTCACAAGTGTAATGGAACTCAACGAAATAACTCTCATGAATAAACATTAAGGCCGTCACTTCTGTGACAAGTTTTGGACAATCCATATCAAGTATATCCTTAAGTTCCATTGTATCATCCCTCCAAACAATCATCGATTTCTTGTTCAACCCCTTCCAATAGTTCCCTTAGTCCTATTTCATCCAATACTTCAAGATTCTGGGATTGGGCAACATGGACGGCAGCGGCAAACCTTTTCCCAAACTCCTTCAATACTTCTTTGTACTCCGTATATGTTCTATATGCTATCGTCATTATCTCATGTTGAACATTGTCGCCAAGTAACAAAGGGATCAACTCATAACTAAGTTTATTTTCATTACGGTTAGTTGCCGCTACATCGTATATGCGTATGAAATTAGAATGGTCAATCTCTGTAGGAGAATTATCAGAATAAGCAGCGAGTTTTCGTCTAAGTTCCTCAGGTTCAAAGAATTTAAGTTCATCAGCAAAGGTACGAAAAGTTTGCACACGAAACCAATCTTCGTTAACATCTTTCAACCCCTGCAATTGTCCAGGAATCTGTGAATCATCAAGATCAAGATTACTGAAGTTTTCTACTATTTCTAGGTATAGTGCATCTTCATCTTCATATGAAGCTATTGGGAGTCTATCCGAATACATGAACGTTCCTGTGGCGTCATCGTAATTTATGAATGCATCATTCGCTCCAGGATCCTGTACCTCTGATACGAAAAATTTGTACATGTACTGGAAGTATTCCAATGGGACAACTATATTGGAATTTTCCAATTCTTCATCGGATATACCTTTTAGTCCGAGTCGCACTTGGTTATAATAATTATTGGCGCTCTTAGCTATATGAGCTATACAGTTTTTATAATCCTTTTTACTGTCGATGTTACCAGTTTGTTTATTATTCTCATTTATAATGATTTGAATTTCATCACAGATCTCGCTCAATACATTAGCGGCTTCATTTGGGCCGATGTAAGATTGTGTGTCCATGTAGGTAGAGAACGCTTTGTTGCATGTTCGCAAACTTTCATTATACTTTGCAACGAGCGACCTTGCATCGCTGTTTAATCTATCTACTGCCTTATTAAAGATAACGTTCTCTGATACAGTAGCATCAGCCGATTTCATATACTCGACCACTAAAGCGAACACCTCATTGGCCTTCCTGAACACATCTGTAATTTTGTCCTTATACCCGAATGTCTCCCTCATAAATGAGAAAATAGCTGAGGGGTCGCTCGACTTCCCGACAGCAAATACAATATCAGTAAGGTTGTTTTTCACCGAGCGTATGTCTCGATCTATTCCATTGATTGTCTGCTGCAGCGAAGCTCGTTCCTCCATTATGCGTATATCCTCTACATCCTCCACATCTCCAGAAATAAGCGAAGCTGTCTCGGTGTCCGTTAAATTATCATAAACTCTTTCTGGTTCCGGCTCTGCGTCAATCTCTTCATTCTCCTCGATATCCACATCATCCGCGTCCTCCATTTCTACAATAGTATCTTCCAAATTGGGACTATTGTCTACTTCGAGGATCTCTTCCGCATCTTCAAGTAATTCATCTACAGAGTGATTGTATTCCCCATCACCATTGTTACTTGAAGGTGTTACTTCATAGACGGTATCATTGCGACTATCTTCAGTAGCGACCACACTTCCAAGTTCGACTGCTGCGGTATCCTGCGTTGGTATACTGCAAATGACCTCGGATAACCGCTTAGTAAATTCTGAAAATACACGCGAGAGGTGCGCCTGTGAATCGTAGTTATCCTTCCTTAGCATATCTGATACTCCGGACATGTTTGCGACAGCGTCCGCAAGGTCTTTTAATCTTTTATCAACTATGGTCATTGTTTCCGGAGGTATTCTAACTTTCGCTGCGTCTAACATGACCTCAATTGTGGCAAGATTGGTTTGTTTCATTTCATTTGAAATCACTGTAAAACTCTCGTACACTAAATCAGATATTTGTTTAAGGTAACCTGGCATTATTTCGGAATCATTCTGGTTTATTCTATCTAAGATAGCCGTGGTCTGTTGATTTATGACCTCCTCGCTGATAGTGGCCTCAGGCTTATTGCAATGCTCGATTAGTACAGAGGATATGTCATTTAATTTTTCATGTATTTCATAGGTACTCTCTTCTATCTTACTAACTCGTTTATTTATTTCCGCCGTATCTGAGCAAGCAGTTGCAGTTAACGTCTCCACGTGTGGCCGGCGCTCCAGAGCTATTATTTTTTCGTGCATGACCTTGAAAATGTTTCGTATAGCTTTGACATTCCCATCCCCGCTCCTCTCCAATTCAATCATATTCGCATTAAAAGTTTCTTCGTAGTAGTTATCCCTCATTTTGACAACCTTCCCTCTGTTTAAAATTACATTAACGTTTCTCATTCCTTAGGATCCGCATATAATGTACAACCATCCTATTTTTTAATTTGGATACCTAAACCCCCCAATAAATATAATGCATTTATGTACGCGTAGTAATTAAAATTACCTTACTTGGATCATACTCCTACCTGTGCTTATTCTATTATTTGATACATGCCAATATTGTACAGATCTCTAACTTCAATGGACATAGACGGTATCAAAAAATCGTTTATTGATACGTGAGTTATGCCCCCAATGCAGATCGAATAGGTATGGATATACCCCAGTTTTTTGATTGATATAATTCCATCTAACCCATACGATTGGCACAACGACCCATTAGATTTTCCGCTATCTATTACTACATGTGACCCGACCCGCATTCTGTTTGCGCAGATCGGATCAAATCCAGCATCTATCAAATACCCATCGGTTGGAATAGTAATCCGGTGGCCGTTAATTGTTGATGCTTCAACGGACAGTTTTAAACCAGTGAACAATAGTTCTTCTAATTGGACCCATCCTTTGTCACTCTGTATCATTACTTCGTGGTAATTATCCTTGTTATATAAATCATCTATAATAAATGTTTTGCATTTATTTAATTTATGATCATATGTTAATATTTGACAATTGTGCGATACCCACATTACACCCCCTTATGATTGATACTATTACTTCATAACGGTAATATATAAATAAAAACTGTATGAAAATTATATTTTGCAATCATTTCAATTGCGCAGTAATATCAAGACAGACTTATTCCCAATTGCCAGTAATGTAAATTATAGGTGCCTATAAAAAGGAACATGTATAGATCTATCTTATTTTGTGATATTTTTAATTCCTTACCTATCCCTACCATCCTATCGTACATAGCTCGCTCTTGCTCCGGCAAGTTATAATTTGAAGCGATGAAATATAAGTTACCCTCTATATACGTTCTGATTCTATAAAACCACACAGTGTAGCCTATCATAAAAGATGCCGTTGCGACACAAGTCAATAGGTACATCAACATTACATATAATTGCATTTTAATACCATGTCTCCTTAGTTACGTCTAAGTTTACGGATAATGAAGTTATCACAGGTGATGTTTTAATACATAAAGTTTTAATGCTATAAGAACTACCGAAATTATACAGAATGATTTAGTGATACAGTATTTTATTTTCTCAAGTTTAATCTGCAGTAACAGATCTCTACTAAGGTCTGATACAAGATGTCGCTCAAGCCGCATTGGATACCTATCAATTAGCTTATTTATTATCCTTATTCTGATAGCTATCGCCGCCATTGATAGTGTGTACACTATAAATAGATTGACTATTACATCGTTCAATATGCTATTAAATAACAATGCTGTCATCATGCCCCCCAATCGTTCATTTGACAGTTTGAATTCAATACGTAAGTATTCGCAGCATACGTGATTAGACATATATCTAATCACGTATACAACCCATCGGTATCCGATAGTTACCTACTTACTTACCCCATCCGTCTCCACAGAGCGCAGTGATAACCAGCGTGCATCGCAGACGTCAGACCGAATGAATGCATTCAAGTGATGAGTTATCGGTTGAGGTGATCTCAACATATCACTTATGCCGCCCTTCTGTTTATCTGCTACCCCATTGTATGGTTTTAGATTTTCAAATAACCGTGCTTCGTCAACTTCTTTGATAAACAATCCGAACAATTCATCCCCATCGAAATCAAGGTTCGGATACTTAGCCACCGTAGTTGAAACACCAATAGTTTCATCATTAACTTCTTTCTTAATTGTAGTTACAACAAATGCCATTATTGAAAGGTACTGTAAAACTGGGTTACGTCCAAATAGTACAAATAATCCCTTTTTGCCTGTCATAGTTCTAAACGGAGATTCGTCTATTAATATATCCAATGCATCCGAGACCCGTTGATCATAAGAAACTATAGCTTCGGCATGTATTCTAACCGCATCCTCCATAGAGTACTTCATGCGTTTAGTTAATATATTTAGAATCTCTAACTTTAGCCCAGTGACGCCTATCTTCCATGGGAGGTGCAGTTCGTCCATGGAATGCTGTACTGTTATAGGGGTTATGACTGCTCGAAAAGTTAAATGGAGCCTCCCGCCCAATAAGTGTTTTCTATTAATTCCCCCCTTCTGATAGATTTTTGTTTTAGCTACATCTTTGGTATATTGCAGGTACAATTTATATATAGACCATAGTCTGCTATCTATATATGAATCCTTAACTATTGAAGTAGAATTTTTATACACGACATCTGATAATTCCGTAAGTGCCGATACTATTGACTTGCTTGTATTGTCCGCCAATCGCATTTTTCCATAATGGGTCATGATGTGCAGTGCCCCATTTAGAATCGGTAATTTAGATACGAATACATCGTCCCCAAGAAGACTCAAATGTGGCCTTATAGATACTGGCTTTCTTTTGGATTTCGTATTTTCAAAAAATTCTATGATCTTCCAGAAGTTATTATAAAAATAATTATACCCTTGTTTTAATTCAGACAGTTCTTCTGGTAATTCTGCATCAACATCTAATAGCATGTCTATGATTGGGACCTTTTTAATATTACCCATCCAACCACTTAGCCAACTATACGCAACAGGATGTAGTACAGGTGTTCCCAATATACCCTCTATATCTATCCAACCTCTAAAGCTAAGCTCATCGCAAAATTGAGTCTTTACCTTACTCTTACATTTTGGACACTCAGTCGGTTCCGTAAAGAAGTTACCTTCTAAGTGACCACATACGCAAGAGGCTTCGAAATCAAGCTCCTCTTTGTTATGACCAAAGAGGGTTACTATTAGATCTACTGCACTTATTGTATGTGACCCTAGATTTAAATCAGTAAACAGATTAGATGCATTCGGATCACTCTTATACTGTGCATTCGTATTGAATACTTTAGTCTGCATTGGCGCGCTCCAATGTGTGTATTTAAAAAAATAATTATGCTGTAGGGTAAGGCAATTGCCTTACCCTACAGCGGTATTCTCGTGTTTAAATGTAGGTTAGAAGTTATATAGCAGGGACGTATTATGAATATCTACCTGATGCGACCCAGCATGCGGCAACGTTTCGTAAGATCCAAGACCTAAACCTGCAAATCCAAGATGATTGTTCTTACCGCCACCGATACTTGTGATCCCAAGCGCCGGCAATACAATTCTACCAAGATTCTTTACAACCACTGGATCCAGAATACATATAGTGGAGTCGTATCGTATATCGACTGCGTCGTCTCCATATAATTTACGAAGCATACTCACCCTTACACGTGGATCAGTGTACCGCTTCAACAGATCCAAAGTATCCTCATTTCTCATGGACTGTGCCAATGCGAGATAATCGACGCACTTTGTATCCATTGGTGGATCCCCCTGAGTCAAAAGAACTCCAGTAAATTCACTTACTTTTCTGGTACACAGTCTCGCTGTTTCGACATCTGTTTCACCTATGAATTCAGTGAGCACCTTGTACAGACCTTGTTCATCGTAAACGAGGGATGCAATACCGGGCAACATTGGTCGACCAATGGATACCTCAATTGCAAGTTCTGGTTTTGTTAGAACATACTGTACAATTTCCTGTACATCGGTCATGCTCTGTACAGTAAATGTAGGATCATTTACCAATGGTGCAAGAGACACATCGCTGTTAGTGAACTTTGTATACGGACCCAACCATTGGTACTGGTTTAAAAATTCCTGGACTGCGATCGGGATGTACATCGCCAACAGTTCTCTTTGAAGAAATGGACTTTCAATAGTCGTTATTGTGACCATTGGGATAATGCTGGGTCTCCCTGGAGTTGGACTGCCCTGCTCAATAAAATCTGTAAATGCTCCAATTACCGCCAGAGTATCTGCATTATCCAGATCATCTGCCTCACCGTATCGGTTTGATTTTGTAACGTATTTTATAACACATCCATAATCAACTCTCGGAGATACAGTGGTTGGAGAGTTCATCTCATCAAGAGCTCTTCTTACACTGTGAATGTTTGTGTCAAGAATTATTGTCTTATCTTTAAAGTCATGCTGAGACGCAACGTTTGATAGAGTTAGTCTGACAGCTCCCTTCTTTGTGTTAACAAAACAATTATATACGTACATGTACGTGCTTTCAAGGCGACTATACGAGTCTGGATCCACCAACAATACGTTGAACAATACACACTCTGGATGATACTCGTGTAATTTTTCTGCCACCTTGTTTAAATGTCGAGTTGGTGGCTCGAAGGATTGATTGAATCCTGTCTTGAAGATAATAACGAAAGTGTTGTTATTGTCTCCTGTTAGATACAATACTTCACCGACTTGCGGAATTGTTGCAGTTATTGGCTCCTTTCCCATGACTGGAACACTTGTACCTTCGTACGTACTCTCCTTTAATTTCTTAATTAAGTTTTCTTTAAAAGTCATCCCATCAGGATTCAGTGAGGAGGTTGTCTTATACTGACTTTTAAGTGCTGACAATCCAGCAGCACTGGACATCCCACCGTCCCCAGTAAGGCCACTTTTCATTTTTGGCCCACGGATCTCCGGCTCAATTACTCCACCTGAAGATGAAGCGGGTTTCTTACCATCATTCATTCCATGCATGTTCATCATAGATTTCACCTTTTACCATTTTTAAGTTTATAAGAATACATCGATGTTATCTCATAGACGTAATATATAAACAATTTATTAATGAGAATATATAAATTACGCCAGCCACATACCAAAAAGGACGACATACTGAATCCTTTATTCAATGACACACTGCCCTATTTTTTTTATACAGCTCCAAACTATTGGTAATAATATAACCAACAATCTAATAGCCTAACGAGGTAACCATAATGTTTCAATTACCTGTCGAAAAAGGAAGAACCAGAACTATAACCAAATGGGATGAGATTATAGCCACGTTAAACCTAAGAACAGAGCAGCTTATTTCTAAGCGATATGACAAAAGTGCTTTGGAAAGAACTTTGGCATATGATCTTTTGAATCTAATACTATCCAACATAGAACTAGATGTAGTACTCCCCATGGCTGACGACATTGACAAGTACTTTGGTTACTTTATTGGCAACCATGATAAATTCACCAAACTATTTTCTGATGCTTTTAATGTACAGCCAAAGGCAAGTAAGTTCGTTAAGTTACATAAGTTAGTACAGGAGTATCTTGTACCAACCTCCCGAACAAACCCCATCATATCATTGCCTATAGGGTATGGATATGATGTATGGAAAACAGTCCCTTCAATAAAAATACTTGCCCACAACAGCTACCATCTTCCAAAGTCATTTAGATTTAATCTTAATTTTGGCACTAACGATAAAACTCCATCATACATTATCATTGGCATAGATATTTTTGTATTATGTATGAAGTTTATAAAATTTTATAACGCCAGTGACCGGTATGACTTATCTATCATGAGGGAGCAGTTTATACGAGAAGAATTTCGAGGACTAATACAGGATAGTACTGAAGTGTATCTAAAGAATCTCATTAAATCCATTGTGTATGATCAGTCCCCTATAAAGCCAAGTTCATCATTGGTTAATAATTTCGATGCCGCAATAAATTTCTTAGATGAATCCATTGATAGCGTATTTTTAAATAGTTGGAGTAGTTCCGACTGGCTGTCCACTAAATGGATAAATGGGAAATCGTACATCGATTTATATGGCGATCTTATAGAAGACTGGACTATGGCCGATACCCGTCAAAATATGGCTATAGAGTTTTTAATATTCGAACCGCTGTTATCGGTTATGAGTAGATTAGGTGAAGCCCAATTTGATATGGGATTCAACATTAAATTTAGGAAAGCGCTTGATCTATACCTACACAAGGCCAGAAATAATAAAGTATGGGCTAACAACAATGTTCGAAGTTTAAAAAATGAGATACAGGAGGCACTAAAGAACATGGTATAAACATATTCTTGTATACTATAATAGACTAAAATATTTATACCCAACATAGGCTGCGCTGCGCAGCCTATGTTGGTAGGTGACTAACCTCTTATTGAATCTTATTTAAATGCTGATCGATCACGCTATGCATCTCTGTGGTATTTGGAAGATTAAAGAACTCGTTACAGAATAAGATCGCGTTAGCTTTCGGGGAAGTCATCCATCCAAAGCATTTCTCCATTGTTTGTTCTTGGACAATGATATCTTTTCCACACCCTTCTATGCCTATACATGTTGAGACTTTGGTGCCCTTACTAATATTAAACTTATCAGCTATAGTTGGGTACATTGCTTTCACATCTAGGTCGCCCACTGCTCTACGAATTAGGGTCTCTACTTCGGGGGCTTCCTCTAAAACACATAGTCCGGTACCATTGAATCTATCTGTTGGGAGCACGGCACCGCCCCTAGAATGTAGGTGCTCATCAAATTTTCCCGACATATCCCCACCAGCACATCCACCAATCAGATCGTTGGATAGATAATACCCGTGGAGGTCGTCCCTGAGTGTTACGGTTGGGTATGCATAATCGCGTAGGCGGCTATTCCCGATATCGCCCAGTAAAGTGAGAACATCTTTATTTTTTAATTCCAACAACAATACTAACACAGGGTCCAGTCCACCATATGCGATGTAATCCGTGAAGTTATCTCTTTGCATCTCAAAGTGATCCAATCCCTGTGGAAATTGCAATTTGCTCATATCTAATTCTTGTTCCGTGGTGTACCCTAACTTATACGATGCCTTGCGCTCTGATGTTTTCCTGACCCTGGCGTATAGTAATGCGCTGTCAATAAACGCCACCCTACTTCCAGTCAACAACAGTCGCCACTTATCCATTATGTGTCCCTTTTTCTTTTTCTTTGTCTGGTCCCTACGTATATTGACGCTTAAGTCATCCGCCATAATGATCTTTGTACCATTGCCGACGTACTCCCAGGTCCTATATTCTTTCGGAGTATCCGGAGAATTGAATAGATCGGTAGGGTTTAATCCAAGCGCACCCATGCGTTTAAATAGCCTCGGTATATCGAAGTCAATGTTCCATATGCCACATATAGTCACTTTACTCTCATGTAAATTTTTAAGCCCATCCTTTATAACTTCCGCTTCTGTGTCAAAATAACTAACGAATATTTTTATATTCATTTCTTTAGTTTTTAATTTATCCAATAACTTATTGACATGTGCAGTAACTTCATCGTCGACCATTGCATCCTTTATAAATGGCCTATACACTGAAATATAAAGATTTTTATTATGGTCTACAAACGAAAAGATTATTATTTGCTCGAACGTTTGGGGTAACACTGAGGTCTCGAGGTCGAGTGATCCAAATGCAATTTTTGATATTCGTCCACTACACTTTTCATTATAGTATTTTTTTATTAGGACTTCTATAGGTATGTCTGCCCCAAACACATGTGGGTTTTTAAATAGGTCACTCTTCCATTCGTTCCAAACAGGAGGTAGTCCCAGTACTTTACGTATGGTCGGTTTTAATTCATAATTATAGCATTTGTACTCATCTAGATTACTTAATTTTTCACACTCTTTATTATAATTAAAATATCTGGGGCTTCGTTTATCGCGGAATTCTGGCTTAGTTATCCAGAAACTTCTTTTTGGATTTTTAATGTACTCTATCTTAGTCTCATTAGTAATTACATTCTGAAAGCAGACCTTGACTACTTCCCCGCCACCCTTAGATCTCGGTAAGTGAAATCTAAACGTATGTAGGACAGCCCAATCATTATCACTGGATGGTTTGGACATATATGGTTCCTCCTAAAAGTTTACAGGATTTGTTAATTCTGGATGTATATTATTTGCTTGAGCCCACTTAAATAAAAAAAAACAATACACTCTAAACGGAGGGAGCTGTGTTGCTAAACACAGCTCCCGGAATGAGGTTCTTTACTTGGTTGCATATCTTTCATACACTGTAGCATAAAGTACACTCGATATATCGACAGCCTCTTCTGTAAGCTTTTCTTTATGGGTTGCGGCGTACGATATCGGATACACGAATTTTAATTTATCCTTACCTGAACAATATGCGATCTTAGTTCCAATTGGAACGGGGCGGTTCGCTATCGCTCGAGCCATTTTGTGGATTTCGATTTCTTCACAGTATCGTTTAATCCAATCGAGTATCTTATATCCTGATATTGTGGTTATCGAGTGCATCGGTATCCAAGTTGGGAAAGTGCATGCGACATCGGTATTGCGAACATACAACTCATTTGCGGTACTTGTACCAAGCATTATCCCAGATATAGTTTTATAAATGCCATTTACCTTTGTGGTAATTGTCCACTCGCGAATAAATTCGTTAAGTAGAAAATATTTGACGATACCACGAAATAACTTATATTCCCGAAGCTTAAACTGTCCAAATAGTATTACCTGTGCTTCTTCTGCCACAAGTAATTGAGCTTTATGTTCTGAGACTACTTCTTCCGATCTGCGTAGCTCATTCTCCAATGATGTAAAGTCCTTCATAACAAGTCTCCTTTATACTAAATAGATGGATTTTAAATTATATAAAAAAGTTAACTACTTCTTCGTCCAACTGTGCTCTCATGCTTTCTATTAATTTTAAATGACATTGTCCAAGCCATTTATGGAATGGGGTGCCATCTATAGAAAGGATCATAGTTGTGTCCAAGCTCGAAACAATCCCATCTATGTCCACACATAATTTGGAGCTATTGTACTCGCTATCATACAGCACCCCTATTATTTTACATGATAATTCTAAAAAGCCATCCGTGCCCGAAGAATACATAGTGACGTTAAACTCAATTGGGTCTGCCTTTTTCGCATAGAATAGCTCGTGCCGCTTATTGATGATTTCAGAAAACAACTTATCAATAAATGACCAATGTTCTTCTATTGCATTTTCTTCTATGATTGCCTTTAGAAATCGAATGTCGTCATGCTTGTGCTTAATTCCTTTCACAGTATTCACCTCTTATTTTATCAACCTGTGGTAAATTAATATCAGATTCCGTTACGCCATTATGGCGATACATAGGTACGAGTTCTCTATCTATGTAAGTTATTGTTGGATACATGTTGGCCATAATCGGCACGTATATTTTGCCCGCTGATAGCTTTACATGCATCTATCATAGCTACCACATCTCCAACGTCCTCCGGCATAAGTGTTCTATCTAGAGGACATGTTTTAATTTGAAGATAAAGCATTTTAATTTCTTCATCCGTCAATTTTTGTGAAGTAGTCCTCATTAAAACCGGCCCTATAGATACAGTATTGCACCGCACCCCCTCAGCTGCCAATTTATATGTGAACCCATTTATTACCGCCTTTACCATAGTGTCATTATGAGTGGTTTTCTGAATGGCGTCAGCAAATGCACTTCTAATATTGATCACACTATGTATCGGCTTAAATCCCGCTTTAACGAATAATCCATTATTCATTAATATATCATACATTATGAGGTAAGGGAAGCTATGATTTGGAAATAACTTATTATGTGGCGGATGTTTTTCGTCGCATGTAAGGATGGCGTTTGCATTAACTAGCAGCCAGACTGGCCTACCCTTCAATTTGTCATTGATCGCATTCAACAACTCAAATTGATTCTCCCTGGATATCTCTATTTGAATATCTCCACTATGTTTATCTATCGTTATTATATCGTACCTGTCAGACAACGCCCTACCTATGGCATTGTTTATAATATTCGGTCGCATCTTTGAGGCACCGGTAACTATAGCTACCTTTTTGTTTAGCATGGTCCTTTTTACTCCTTATACGAAAAAAGTTAATAACAGAGTACAGCATGACTATGGGCGCTTCTAACTTTAAAATTCTTTCTGCACGATAGAGTGTCCATAATCTACCAATATATTTTGCCCATTGATAGCTGCGCAATTGTCCACCATGACGACCACTTCTGCAACGTCCTTTGCCATAAGTACTTTGCCCAAAGGATTCCAGGCACTCGCTTTTGGATAGTTCTCCACGAACTCTTTTTCCGATCCCTCCGTTATTTCGTAATGAGCCATAACGCGATCCGGAGATATAGTGTTACATCGCACCCCCTGTGCAGCTATACTTTTGGTAAACCCATCAATAGCTGCCTTTAGTATGGTGTGGTTCCTTTTCCCTCTACCCACCATATATGCACTAAGGCCCCCAATGTTAATCACACTGTGTGCCTTAGGTTCAGTGGACTCCTGGAAGCCCACTATATTGTTCCCGAACAATCCATTGTCTGTCAGCACATCGTACAGTATTGTATAGGGGAATAGATTCTCCTCGATTAATAAGTCATCTTCGTTTGTAGCCATTGAGTTAACTAACAGCGCCACATGCCTGCCATCTAACTTATCGACGATGGCATCCAGTAATTTCAAATAATTTCCCCTTGATATTTCTACCTCAATATCCCCACCATAGCGGCCAACCGTTATCACATCGTATTTAAACGACAGTGCTTCCCTTATGGCATTGCCGATAGTATGTGCCCCATACTTTTCTGTCCCTGCGACAATAGCTACTTTCTTTTTGTTCATGGTGATACCTCCTAATAAGTTGGATTAATAAATAATACTACTCGTGTTAGTTATATATAACCAAAAATTATTGAAGAACAAAAGAAACTCAACGGGCAGTAGCTGGATTTCACCAGATGCGGTACCTATAATAAAAAAGGGAGACAACCAGCTTCCCATATGGGAAGCTGGTTGTCTCATCAATAAACATGCATCATTTCTTTATGCTGTGACCTTGTCACTAGTCCTTGTAGTTACTTAGAATATCATCAAGGTTACGTACACTCAATAGGAATCCAAGTGGGTTCGTAGGAATGAATGCCTCCCTTGAGTTAGCAACAATGCGTTTTGCAACAGCCGCGCCAGTCTTTACATAATGGGCCACTGCAATGCCGAATGTCCAATTTGCTCCGAAGTTAAGTTCAGAATTTGGATCGCTCACATATGGGATACCGATAATTTTATCTGCATGCTCTGCCTGGGTAGATGCATGAAGTTCAATGATGGCTCCATTTGGAAGTTCCAGTCTGTACGAAGATCCACCCTCAAGAGTGGTGGACTTGTCCGGTTGTCCTGCAATTGCCATCCGTGGCTGAGAGAAAAGCTTGGAGATGATGTCCCCGGAAGTTAGCACCTTATATGTGGGAGCTCTTCCTGCCAGCTGTTGCGGAAAGAAACTGGTCGCATGAATTCTGTCCAGAACATTTCCAATTGTTGTCATAACAAATTGTTTAACATCATATGGCAGATTTGAGATTTCATGTGTTTTGAAATCGTTACAGTCAATATTTCCAGTATATACAAATGGCCGTACCAGTGATCCGGCTGCATAGCTTGTACCAGCACCATTGTGTGAGTAACTATCGTCTGTAACAGTAATAGCGGACGTGATATCATTAAGTACCTGCTCGATCTCGCCTGCAACTTTCTTATCCTGGCCGATCCCAATGATTGAAGTCAGCAGCTCAACCGCTCGGTCATCTTTCTTTTTCCCCATGAGTGGTTCGCTGTAAAAGTAGTTAACTCCAGTTGGAAGGTTGTAAGCAAGTTCGGAATGGATCGCTTCAATCTCAATAGAAGATTTTCGAAGATTTTCTTCTGAGAATCTTGCATCAATCGCATATGAAGATATTTTCGTAAACGCCACGCCTGTTTGGATAGCCTCTAGAGCGGTAGTAGAACTCGGCTGTGCTATGCCCCCACCCTTCTTTTCCACTTTAACTGCAGCAACGCTTCCGGTAGTATTTATGTCGCCGGTGCGAAGGTGAAGTCTCACAGTGAGTGTCAACTTAATTACCAGTTGGTCATCCGCATGGATGCCAGCAAAAGCTGCAGCAGCAGTACCACTGGCATCTTCTGTTGTTTTGTCGACAATGATGTCGGTCTCAAAGAATAGCGTACGCATAGATGCTTCGGAGTTTGTGGTAAATCCAAGCTTGCCCCGCGCTTTACCCACGGTATAGATCATATCAGATCGACCAGCGGCATCTGGGCCAATTTCCCACTTGACCTTATCAATGAAGGCACCATCAGCAATAGTGTCCTGTCGATTGTAAGAGGAGTACCCTGGCTTGGAAGCATCAATCGATAGTTTAAACAGATCATCTGAACCTGGCTCTATGTATCCCTCTTCTGGAGCACCATTCGCTGTCCGTGGAATAACTTTGGGAAGCGTAGGACTAACGATCGATGCATCTTCATACAGATCCACAAGCTCCATCGTGGCAGCATCCATATCCTGGTTGTTGAAGACCACTGCTTTCACTTTTCGATAGCGAATGATTGCATCTGGAGTTGGTTTAACGTGCATCAACCTGTGGGCAATTCGATTATGAAATGACATAATGTCCACTGAAAGTGTGAGACGTAAATCGGATGATACCTTATCGATATCCGAACCAAATGCATGTGCATCGGGGACAGAGCTTGGGAAGAATGATAGTGTCCCAGGATCAGTAAACTGAACTTCCGAGTTCATAGGGTCCATCATATTTTGGAGAGACATGATGTCCGGTCCAGAACAGACAGCATTCTTTGCAATATCGATAGCAACAAGTTTCTTTGCCTGGAGGGAACCAGATGTGATATCACAGGATTTTACAAGCGCATCTATGGCTTCGACCCCTATTGATTCGAGTGTGTGCTCATCAAGTGCAGAGTTTACAGCTGGTACTTGATACGTCCCTACTGTCCCGTCAAGGTTGTTGTGGGCAGTCCATTGATTTACCGTTTTTGTGATCTTGCGCCCAATAGCTGTCGCACCGGCAGCAGCAAGATCGCCCTTATTATCATGGTTGTCATCGATACTAGAAAGTATTTCATTTAGAAACATGTTCAAACTCCTTCAATATTGAGATTTTTTGTTATTGCCAACAGAGTGTTTATACTGACCAAGTAAATCCAGTGATTTCTGAAATACTTTAAGTATTCAACTTTCTCTGCCGAAAGATTACCTGGGTTGGCCAATATTGTATTCAATCGTTTTATAATTCTTTCTCTCAAAATATATTCAGCAAATGAGAGATTACCGCTACTTAATTCAAATTCTATACCAGCGTCATCAATCTTTACGATATGGGTTTCTTCAGGTTCCTCCTCCCCTTCGGCAGATCCGTCTGCATCTGGATCTGAAATGTTAGTATCAGAATCCGCGTCACCGGCATCAACGTTCTTATCGCCAGTAACCTCTTCTCCGTCGCCCTCACCTGTATCATTTTCAGTAACTGATTCATCTTCACCTAAATCATCGTCAGCCGCATTCATCCTTATATGATTATAAAGATCATAGCTACGTTTCATTGGCACTATTTTAGAAATGCCATATTTCTTTAGCATAGCCACCTCATGCTGGTTTACATACCGGCCTCCAATTGCCTTTTTGACAACATCGCCAAGATTTGCATATATTGGAGGTGCATGATCATAGATGAAATGCAACAGGTGAAGATTGTCTACTTTTACATTATTCTCGGTCACCAGTGCACTCATAAATCTCATTGTTGCTAAGAATATAGGTGCTGGTAGTTTAGCCTCCCATTTATTGGAGAGTCTTTGTCCGCTAAGATAATAATTGTTTACAACATTACATAATCTTTGAAAGCCTGTCGCAGAGCGGGAGTCATTTACAACCGCTAAGCATGAAAGGGATAGCATGATGGCGTTAAAATCTTGGCCGGATAAGTTCAGCATGTTCAAATAGCTTAATATATGATCATGAAATTTATAGTCTTCCCGAAGCTTGCGTTCGGGTAAGTAGCCCGGCTCGGCTACTTGGACTTTATTCACCCAGACAACTCCATTCCCAGAATACATTGGATATAGGACACAAGGATCCGGAATAAAGGTATCCATTTCAGTTATCGGAACATGTTGCTTTACCGCATATAAAATGAAGGCAACTATCCCTTTAATTGCATCAAGCCCACCTACACTCGGTACAAAATTTTCTTCTGTATTCTGATCTATAAAAAATCCCATGATATCATTAATATCTGGCCTGACCAATTCACGAGCTTCGTTCGGTGGCATGTATCCCTTAATGTATCTGCAACGGGTGATGAATGACTTAGCTATGGACCAAGCATCGTCATAGTCTCCTACGTTAGCATAATTGATCTCGTCATCAATCCGCTTCTCCCTTCGATTAAATTCGGCTTCCATGTCCGTAAAAATAGATGGGCCATCGACATGATATATATCACAAACATGCTTAAAATATGAATGTATAAAACGTTGCCTGACACAATGTATAATTTTGTGTCGCAATGATAAGGCATCGTAAGCTGAGGTTGCATTGTTTATCCAGACTTGTTCACTAAATGGCATATCTTTCGTAGACTCAGTTTTAGTTCTACGTGCCATGTATGTGTGAAAGAGATGTGACATGTTTTAAAGACCTCCTATGAGAATTTCCATACTTATATAAAATAATTAGGAATATAAATAATGATTACCATCGATCATGAATTATTAATTGATATTGTTTACTTAATTACCCATAGCGATGAGGCGGATGACAAAGAATTAGTTAGATCTGTGCTGGAGGTATTCGAAAAAGAGGTTGACCGTGACGATGAACTAAACTCTGACATAAACGTATTGTTGGTTGGAATAATAAATTCCATGCTGCATGAGTCAGGGAATATAACTGATGGGAGGGCTCATGATGTACTGCTCAAGTTACAGCATTCTAAGCAGATAGATGGCGATCCAGAAATATTAGAGTCAATAAAGTGTATAATCGACAATACAATCAATCCTGAAAAGTGTAGGCGCATACGATCTAAATTATACAAGAGCATAACTTGGTACTCGTACGATGCTCATGTATGTGCCATGATAAGTAGGGTAAGGAAATGTAAGTACACGTCCAATCCAGCAAAACAAGATGAACTACTGGATAGTGTACTGCAGACAGCCCGATCATTTAGTCCACCTAAGTTGGCCATCCAAACAACTGATAGGGTAGATGAGATAGATTTCAATGATACTGATTCTATGGAGCGTGCATTCGCTGCTGATTCAAAAAGAACCGCATCGACCAATGTCCTCAAGATGGGCCTTCAGGGACTGAACGCAATGATGGGGGAAAACGCAGGTATTTGCTATGGCGAAACCATGATGATATATGGACTATCCCATCACTTTAAGTCTGGGTGGTTACTAAAAATCGGAAGGTGGATAACGACACTAAATAAGCCACCTAAAACTGATTTAAAGCCATTGGCCCTATTCATATCACTTGAAAACGAGGCAATGAAAAATACCAGGAAATGGTTTATAGAGTTGTACCTCAATCTATTCAATACTGCCCCACCAGAAGATTTCACAGATAGGGATATAGTGGCTTTTGTACATAAAGAGTTCGCTAAGAACGGATGGCATTTTAAAATTGTAAGAAGACTTGGAGACACATTCGATTACCAATCATATCTAGATTTATTTGAACAATATAAACAAGAAGGGTACGAGATCTTTGCTGTCATAAAAGATTACCTTGCAAAGATGCAACTTAATAATGAAAATTCAGAAAGAGGACTAAGTAAGTTGGCCACGGATGTTGTCAACCATGCACGATACCACGGCTATGCCTATATCACAGCCAACCAACTAAACCATACAGCCCTAACAATATCATCGGACTCCGCCAATATTGTTAAACGCTTTAGTCCTAGTTGTATAGCCGTATGTAAAGGACTCGAACATGAGTTTGACCTGACAATGTACACACACATAGAAGAAAATCATTTAGGCAACCCATATCTTACGGCCCTAAGAGGTAAGCATAGATACGTAGATAACACACCAGCTAAAGATAAATCTTTTGCATATAAATTTAACAGTAACGGCATAATGGATGATTATGCTTCGGAGTCTAAGGCAGTAAAAGATATATACGCAGAGTATGCGGACGACGAAAAAGATAACTCGACAACAACTGATTTGTTTTAAACATATAGGGGTCTCCATGGAGACCCCTATATGTCAAAATAGAACTACTCCAACTAAATAAAGAAGGTGCGTAGCCATTTAAAAATATCTTTAGCAAATAACAACGCCACTGCCACTATTGTTGTAAGGATACTCTTTGTTACAACCAATTTTCCGAAAAACGTATTGGTCGAAGCACTGACCGCTTTTATATCTTTTCGAATGTCGTCGATTTCTTTTTTAACATCTGATAGTTGCTTGGTTAACTCTGAAATCTTTTCTTTGTATATATTTGCCCCTATCATTAGATTTTTAATCTCTACCGCTGTGTCATCAAGGACGGCATCGGACTTATCTATACGACTATTTATCTTTACATCCGCTTCTTTCAGAGAAACCATTATTTCATACATTGAGGCTATGTTATTACTTATTTCCGTGAGCTCTATGGAATAGGTTTTGATGGCTTCGACGGTATTGGAGGCCACTTCTTTAACGCTGTCAGAGATAACTGTTATTTCGTGTTTAATGTATTCGATATCTTTGTTTTGTAATGCTACTTGCAATTGCTCTTTTGTTATAGCCGATTCAATCGCTTCTCCGGTCATAATTTGGACCTCATTAAAAAATCTTGTGACTAGCCCCAAGCTCTTTGATAACATATTGCATATTGTGCTCTATCACTTGGTGTACCGTGAGCGTCAGAGCATAGTTTTCAAAGATACCTGCGATATTGCGAACGTACTCACTGAGTGTCTTCAATGAACCGTTCGATAATTCAACCACGTCGCCGTCGCCGCTAGTCAGATTTGAGATTAGAGTATCACATATACTTTCACTCTCCTTCATGTTTTTATGTATAGATGATACGTTCAGTAGCCTGTTTTCCAACGAACGTAAATTAGTGACAGTGTTACCAAGGGAATCTTCGTATTCGAAAACTCTATTGAAGGGTGCTCGTACAGTAGTTCCTTTGGCGAAGTTTGTTTTTACGAGCTTGGCGGAATTCTTTATTCTGTTGCTGATTGATTTTTTTACTACCTGCGTCAAATTACGTTCCACTGCACTATCTGTTGTATCTGTTAACACAGCATTAAAAAGTCTAAGTGCGTTGGTAGATGTTTCCAACATAGATAGCACGTTATACGTCACGACAACATCACTGGTTACTTTTTCGTATGTCGTAGTTAGTCCTGCTGGCGTATCAATAGTTACACCTTTAACGACCTCATAAGGCAATGCCAAGACTCTTTTTACTTTACTATTATTACCATTAAAGAACAACATAAATTCACTTTGTGTTAAGTCCTTTGTTGCCCTAGTGATAGTGTACGCCATGTTACGCAGCAATGCGGAGAACTTATCAAAGACTACTTTGATAAGTCCAATTGCAGAAAAAGCTTGCAGGCTAACTTGATCATCCAACATGATTATTAACGCATCCAGCTCCCGTATAGATTGCCCTATATCATGAGTTTCTTTATTCGATAACAAATGTTTATATTCCATCAAATCAATCATTACTGACTCCTATTCATTGTCCGCCGATCTTTAATTATTCTTTTTAATTTTCATAGGGCTGCTGCCAAATCAACGAACGTCTTTTTTAATCACCAAGCCATCCAACACATGTCTTTGTTGCGTGGCCTTCGAAGTATAGACAATATTTGCCATGTTAATGTTCCCCCTCTATTTAAATTATAAAGTTACCCCTTTATAAAATGTACGTTCACTATGCCCTCGCAGGCATAGTGAACCGTAGGACTATTGATTTGTTCAACAAGAAAAATCAATCTTTGGCGTATCTAATTGGGCTTTATTTTCATTGATGTATGCGAATTCGTTATTGACCAGTGAAGTCAATCCCAATCGTTCTGCTACAGGTCTCCAAGAATACTTGAATCTTTCATACATTCTGTCGAGCCATTGCTCTTGAAACTCAATTGATATGTCACGTGTAACGTAACCAAAGGACTCGATATCAATATCATTGACGGCAACTGATATAACACCGCTCCCATCCCCAAGTACTAATCGTAGGATTGAATTTCCGGAATCCTGATAGTCCGGTTGTATGTCCCTAAGTATGCCGTTTATGAACCCATCCTTACCTTTAAATCCAACGCGAACTCCGATAGCATCTGGATGGGTTAAAATAAATCCATTTACTATGATAGGCGGATTATCGTTTGTATTTTTGAGATACAACTCCATGTCTGGGTCGACAGCCGCAGGTAATTTTCGATTCAACTGCTTATAAAGTTCATGCTCTTCCATTAGGTGTTCTTGAGTCAACTGCGCCACTGTAGTTACAGGGATACCAAGACCCTCTATCCAAAATTGTGTACCATTTCCAACGACACCATTTGCGTGAATGTCGTGCTTAGCGTGGGTGAATGCTAAACGCAACTTACTATGTATCTCGGCATTCATAAGATCTTCTTCGTCCCATTCTCCTATTTTCCAACCATACTTCCGACATACATTTTTGTATAGCTCATTAAATGATGCTATTTCTTTAATGCATCCTTCCACATATACGATGGAGGATCCTATGCCAGTTGCTCTCTTAATCATTTCGTTTGCTATAGTGCGTATTTTATTTTCAAGCTTAGCTATCTCTATTTTTTTGTTAGCTCGCTTTTCAATAACTTCATCTAATCTTATCTCTGCACGTTCTACAGTAGCAACGTTTGTATGTTGCTCTTTACGTACAAGCTCTACCTTCATGCCTTCAATGTGACGTTCTGTCTCCTCTATGTCCTTAGTTATTCTTAACAATTGCCGTTTTCTTACTTCTAGAATATCTTTATAGCTATATATTTCTTTATCCATTCTGGACAGCCACAGATTGGATTTATTTATTCTATCTTGGTTCTCAGCCAATGCTTGTCGTTTAGATTCAATCTGTGCAAGGCATTGCTTTATGACTTCCGCTGGAGAAGTACCAGAAGTAAGTGTCGCAGTCATAAGTCGATTGTCTATTTGGCTCTTTGATCTACCGAGAGCGTTTTGCGCTCTATTTTGCTCCGGCATATCTTTCACAAGAGAGTTCATTTTTTCTTTCGTGAAGGTAACCAACCTCATAGTGTCATAAAGATCCAGTCCCCTTGTAGACAGTTCCGACATAGTTGGGTCGTTAAAAATTTCATTAATTTTTTGTATAGCACCACTTCTGACTTCTGAACCTACTGCAATTGCCCTCTCAATAAAATTGGGATCTTCGTTGTGTATTCCTGCGATAGCGTCTTTCATTGCTTCTTCACCTTATCCTTGGCATTTGACTGTGTTTGAGATATCATCTCTAAGATATCCATGATTGATAAATATTTACGGGCTTCCTTCTTGTCATCTAATGACCAATATCCCCTGGATTCGAGCACCTCATCCATAGTTAATTTTGGATGGTCCTCTATAGCCTCTTTTAATTTAATTGGAGATATGTCGATGTCAAATGGTATATTGGCAGTGTGCCAATACGTTTGAATGAAACACAATTCAGCAGTTAACTGCAGTGCTCGCACCAGCTTGTAATCATGTTTAATTTTTTCTCGTATATTGGTACGGGATAGTTTTACATCTGGGTATAAGGATAGGTGGTGTGATATCTTACTTCCATCCAGGCCATAATATTTATTAGATTTTAGTAAGTGATAGTTTGTTACTTCCGATAAAAAACCTTCATGTTGGGAAAATATAAAAGATAGAACGTCACCGGAGGAATTGTTTTTACATCTCTGAATCACTACCTGCGTCTCTATAACTTCCGCACCTGTTCCGCCATCGATAGGATACATGCACTCATCTTTTTTACTACTGGCTACCATAACCTTGGGGGATCCTGTTTGAATTAAGATACTGTTTAAAAAGCTGTACCCAGTCCCAACAGATTTAATGGTATCTCCAGTTTTTTGAAACTGGAGTTGTTTTGGCGAAATAGCATACTTGCTTATCTCTACCTTACTACCTACGTGTGCAGTGGACATCAATGCAATGCCTGAATTTGGACAAAAGTCCGATGCAGCTCTAGTGAATTTGGATTTACTGCGGGCATCGGTCATGGCTAGTGTATTTGTAGTGGAATCTTCTATTGAGACTTCCTCATATTTTTCAAGTTCCACTATAGACATCATGTATGTGTAGCTATCAAATAAAACTATCGAGGGTATCGTTACTTTTAATTTTTTTCCGGTTTCAACATCCACGAACGGTGACTCTACAGTAAAGTCTTTGATGGAGTTCCTCTTTTGTTTGGCCGTACGCATAACAAGATCGAACATGTCTCCCATGGCGTGAGTTGTTTTATTGTACACTTTCATTCGTTTCATTAATTCTGTTGCGGCAGCATCACCGTAAAAAAAAGAAAATCTTGCGTATGGGTCCAACAAAGAAGTCTCACTATCATATATCATACCTTCAATCGAATCGTATAATAGCATTGTACGGGTCATCAATGATTGGGATAGAGTGGATTTGTAACACTGTTGTCGGCCAGTAACTGCCGTCATTAATGTAGATATTCCTCCATCGAGTAGCCATTTCCCATTGTGGCCCCTAATATACTTACCTACAGCTAAATCAAATATAGTATCGGTATTAAAGTGTACTATTTGCTTAGCTATTTTATTGTCGCTGAATAACATAAATTTACCCTCGCTTTTATCGTACTGGTTATTTTATACAATGGCAGAGATTCATTATAAAAAAGGAGATACTAAAATTGCAGATTTTTTATGAGACTTTAAGAGACACCTTTATTAATTTTACAAAGCCTGTCTCACAACAAATTCTGACTACAGTACTTAAGGAATTAGGGTACATTGATTTTTTTGTAGGGAACATCAACTATAAATCTACAACGACTGGGGGCTCAGAAACAAACGATTCAAATGATAATGCAAAACTAACTGACAACCGAATAACGTGTGAAATTATGGATTCCCTTAACCCACGTCAACGAGAAGGACTATTAACCCCCGAGCACATGTCCAACTATAGTATCCCTTTTTATAGATTAGGTGAAAAGGCCCCTATATTGAGAGATGATGAAAATAGAATATACTTATCAAGCCACTTAGTTCCAATTCGAGTTGAGCTTCAAAATAAGATAACTTTTGTAGACTACAATGAAGCCGCCAATTTCATGGCTAGATTATATTCAGTGTATGGAAGTAACTTAACTAACAGTGTGCAGGCAATATCGTTTGATACCCCCATTCCAAAAAAGGTGCAGTTAGTCCTGTTCTCTTTATATAAGCTATTAGACTCCGACACCAATAATTTTTATAAGTACCTATATGATAAATCCGAAACATCTATCTCCTTCAATTCGGATTTTCTTGAGGATAGAAAAAAATTAGTCATACGGAATGGCCAAACGAAGGTCAACGTCAAAATAGAATTTGACCAAGAGCGCTCTGACCCAGAAGTAAGCAATATGGTGAGTAAGAGTTATTCTGTTGATATTAAATTGTCCGCCATAATAACACACTCCCACGCGGTATTCGTGCAGTACTCCGAGACAATAAACAATATGTTAATTCCAAACGACCTTCACCCACCGGAGCCAATACTTAACTCTAAGAATATACACGACCATCATCCGGTTAGGGTATTCCAAGAGTACCTTGCCATAAGAGAATGGCAGAGTAAAAATAACTGGGATAACACAGTTGCGTATTCTAAAAAATATCTTGATGCGGTCACCGAGCATCCTTATACGGAGCGACTCATGATACAAGAACCATGGTTCGATAAGTGGACTGTACCAAGTAGTAGTTTTGTACACACAAATGAATATTACATGCCGTTCTTTAGTTCGATATTCACAATAGATGATCCGATGCCAACCATCTTGGATTTAGCAGGTAGCATCAACGGTATAACTTTAACCCAGTATTCAATAGATCATATTCTTAACGACAAGGCTAAGTGTTTTAATCCATACGCGGAGCCAAAGATATTAATCAATATATTTTCTAATGATGTTGAAGTAGCGAACGAGAACTTATCCATATCCGGAACCGAAGTGGCACTCAATGCTGGAATAAATAAGAACTCATATAGGATAGTTCTTAGTAAGAACATAAAAGAAGAGTCGCCTGGAATGTTTTTGACTGTATGGAACGTTGACATTAATGTGTACCGAGAAAACTACACAGATGGTAGTGACATGAGTTCTTATTATAAACAAGGGGGGAAATAAACACAATGGGCTTTATAAATACAAAAGGACTGAGCGAGGACGAGGTAACCCTCGTAGAAGAGATCATAGAAGAGCGAGCAGATCAAGGTCCAGACGACAGCACCTATGACACTATTCAAAAGATGGCCACTATAGCCGACATTTCAACTGTCCGTACTACCTACAATATGGATTCCGACAAGGATGTTATTTCCAGCATCATAGGAGCAATCAATGGTACAGATATAAAAGTCGCATACTACCAACGGTTGAAGGACAGTATCTTATCCCAGACAAGCCAACATGATGTCCCACACACAACTGACCCACTCGATACGGATCTTGTATGTATTCACAATTTCTCTATACGATTAAATGAATCGTTCGACTATACATATGACAATGATAGTAATATAAGTGGGATACTTGGATCTGGACATACGTACCCTGGATTCAAACCAACTAAGGGCGATATGTTCTTGTACCCTATCGCTACTAATCAAATAGGCATCTTCAAACTAACCAATATTACACGTATGTCGGTCAGTAAATTAACTGTATTTAGCATTAACTTCGAACTACATAAGTTCGCTACTGGGCAAGATGTTGATAATTTTCAAAAGTCGGTTGTTAAAGAATTGTATTTTGAAAAGGACACCTTTCTGTCTGGATCCAACAATATGCTCGAGACCTCGGAATACCGAGCGTACACAAGTGCTAAAGGGTTAGTGACTAAACTGGTCAGGTATTACTTTACAAAATTCTACGACAATGGAATAAAGACAGTCATTAGAAGGGATGGTGTGTTTGATCCATACATCGTGAAATTTTTATCTAAATTTTTAAGCACCTCCGAGTGCGGATACATGCCAAGAAAGTACATGGACTCGTTGCATTATGACCGCACTATATGGGGCATATTTGAACGGGACGTGGATCTTGAAATTGAAGAGTTACTACCGTGGCTATACATAGAGCAGCATATGTATTCTCCCAATGATGTTAATCTAAATAATTTGATAGAAAAATTATACATACGGCACGCGCCACTATGTCCATATGGTTACTCTGATACAAGAGCTGCTAATGTGCCAACCTGCCAGAAGCATCATAAGTCTACAGTGGTAGATGAAGTCTCGGTCACGTGTACCTCTGAGTTATACATCTTCTCACAAAATTTCTACGAGGCCACTGATTCACAAATAGAACCAGATCCTTGTTGTTATCTGGCCGATCCATCCGACTGCATCGGACATACCCCCGTGGATCCTTCGGTTGCACTAAGTGCCATGGAGGCAATTGTAGTAAGTTATATAAACAAGGAAATAAATTACGATAGTGTTGTAACTTATGCTACGGCCTATAAAAGTTTAAATGATAAAGAGCAATTTTATTATATTCCAATGCTAATTTACATACTAAAGGAATATGTATTCAATCTAACTAACTAGTTTGACCTTCTACTATAAAGGGAATTGTGTGTAATGTTTAACTATAATAAAACAATTAACTCTGTAAGCGAACTTATGGATGCTAACCTACATTGGATTAAAACATTGGGTCCAATCAATACGCATCCAATCCATCCAAGATATCTTGAGAGGGGGATTGATCCACCAGGACACGATGGACCACCACTTCAGCATAAAGGCAAGGTCTCACTGATGCATTTAGTAGAATTCACTTTAGCTGAGAGGTACTTTTCAATAACTAACGTAGAGCATATCCCAGACATGATACACGTACTGAATGAATGGCTTAGTTGGCAAGAAAGGAATCAGCATATGAATGATCCTAAGGTACAACTGAACAGGCAGGGAACTATTATGTTGATTGGACAATTACAAGAATTTATTGATTCGAGAATGCAGATTGATCTGAGGCTGCAGAAAGCGGATACGCCGTTTGCAAAATTAAAACGTCTTATGAAAATATAGAAGGTTAACATATGGCACACATATCTATGAGTCAAGCTTTGGCCGATAGTGTACATAAGGTCATGAGCGATCAAGACAATAACATACTACTTATGAAAATGTTTCTAATCTCTGACGACAAATCTATGCATATAGAAATTGGATCCCCGGATAGATTAGATATTGTTAGAAATTTTGAAAAATCTTTTTCAGATTATATTGAAGTGGAGTTCGATCTGTCACCAGCTGAATATATACAAGCCATGGAGCACTATAAAGATCTTCGATGCGTTATAAATTTCTTTAAGACTGACGTCGCCATTAAAAAACTGGACGACCCATTACACACTATGGATAATCGCATAGTCTTTAAAGAGAAGCTTGATTTATTTAAAGTGCTACCAAAAGATAAAATTCTACCCGTCACTGGTGAGCTTCCACAAGAACGACATATGTCCGCAAGATTGGCTGTGACAGGGCAATTATTGGACCCAATAGAATATCAATTTAGAAAGATGCGATGTAATGGGATACACGAGAACATTACACTGATAGAAGCTTTAAAATTGTACGTACATCAATTTGGCATAACTGGAGTCAAAGTTGCAGAGCCGAACAATACAAAATCCTACACTAATTTTTTAATAGAGCCATTAAAAAATATATCCAATCTATTTGGATATTTACAAGAACGTTATGGCATATACGAGAAGGGCGTATGCTACTATGTACACAATAAGATCATGTATATATACCCAAACTACGAAGTTGACATGAGTAGAGTTTGGAATACAGATACAGTACATGTCTACAACGTGGATCCAAGTGCATATACTAGCTCGCAATGTTTTCACAAAATCATTGATGATGAATTACATATCGTTTCGAATAGCAAAGTCATAGACCATGACGGACAGGCCATATATGCAGAGGAGGTGGCCAACACGATATTAGTAGACTTTAGAGATGAACTGCTAAGTAATAGTGACCAATTAAACCAAGATAAGGTATCTGTTGACTTAGCAGAAAGAATACGGGTGCTAGAGATAGGCGATATTGAAACCATGACGTCAGATACTCTATCGGTAAGGTACGGGATCTCCTATGGTAATCCTTATCCGATAATGACGGAATTAAACAGAATGAAAAGTGTTATGACCAGCTTCAATTGGAACATGGCAAATCCGTTTGCTGTAGACATTAAGCCTGGCTCGCAGTGGTTTTATCATTTCGATGGGGAGAATGGATACGAGATAGTTCCTGCAACTTGCCGTGAACTGGTATTCAGCATAAGCGTCATTGGACAGCAAGGGCACGATAAAGTATATGGGACTGAGTGTATGGTATCATTGTACACTGACAAGACAAAAAATAAAAGGTAACGCCACCCATGCTCCCTCTGTGCACAGAGGGAGCATGGGTGTGTCACATATATACTTACATCATATAGCCGTTTTCTTAAGCATGGGTGACGGGGCAAAAGAGGCGTGGCCGATATTCCTGCCTGGGATTGGATAGCCATTATGATCACATGGGATCGGTCTACCATATTGATCCATTATACAGAACCCGCCCCGACCGTCTGAATACACCTGCTGCGGTACTTGCTGAGGTGCCAAACTAGTCCGCTGTGTCAATGGAGCAGAAGCAAACTGAGGCGCTAACGGTGCTCCAGAGCCGGAAGGGCCGGAAGAGCCGCCGGGTCCAAGTGTCGGCATAGCTGACGGTATAGCGCGTATATCTCCCGCACCTATGGAGTCGGCTATCTTTTGTACTTGTGAATATAGATAGTTGTATTGTGCAAGAACTATCTCGACATGTTCCTTAGCGATATCCAGGTCCTTGGTGAGTTCACCAATGAGAGTGGTTGCATCTTTGTTATTTGGCATTGTAACTGCTCCTAGTTAATAATTATAATTATTTTATTGAATTCATTACAGTAATATATAAACGATATGGCGTTGAAATAAAAGTTAAGCGTTATGTTATAAAAACGTTTGTATCATCCTTCCATTGTGATACACGACTTTAATATCTCTAATTAAATCATAACGGTACATAAATTAATAAATAAATGTGGGGCGAGGGGATTGATGAAAAAGACAAAAGATTGTGTGCGTATCATAGGGATAGATCCCGGTACAACTAAACTTGGTTGGTGTATTATTGACTATAGTGTAAAAACAAATCTCCGTACAGTTATGAGAACTGGCGTCGTGAAGGGCACATACAGAGCAAGTAAAAGAAAAGGACTTATCGAAAAATTCTATTCAAGGCTGATAGCACTGGAAATTATAGAAGAAGTATTGTCTGATCTATGTGAGACGTTCTCTCCTGATTATCATGCCTCCGAAGATGCATTTATGAATAGAAAGTTCCCAAACGCATTCCCTGCATTATTGCTGTGTATACAATGCATAGAGAGGTTGTTGTTTAGAAAATACGAGAGCCCATTGTACAAGTATGCACCCAGACGAATAAAGAGCATATTTGCGGGAAATGGGAATGCGAGTAAAGCGCTAATTAAATCTACTACGCTAAACTCAAATGAAATTGTTTTCAAACAACAAAGCTTGGTTGACAAAGAAAAAATTTCTGAGCACGAGTATGATGCGATTGCGGTAGCGTGTACATTTATAGATACAGACTTTGTCCACATTAGATGAAATATATAATACTACTCATATACACTTACCATTCGGTAAGTGTATATGAGCGCATGCTTTACGCTGCCTTCTTCTTAGAAGAGCCCTCTGCAGCTATGGCACTCTCTGAAATTGAAACTGCCAAGCTTCTCTGCTTTGTTGTCATACTGTATTTTCGCTTAGCCCCGACGGCGTGCTTCTTAAGAGTTGGAATGCCTGTCTGAGGATTTGGCTGGAGTTTTTCTGGGTGGTACGAGACTTCAAACGTATCCCCTACGCCCATTGGTACTGAGATAACTCGTGCTTCGCCTGCTGCGATCCCATCTTTAGCAACCTGCACCATAGCCCCCTCGATCATCTTTTCGGTGGCTACAGAAAACTTCTTGTACTCTTCGTCTGTAATGCCCTCATCAGTATAAAATTTACTGAGTTTAGCTTTGTCTGGCTTGGCTCTGTGTGCAGGTGTCCCATGTTTTTCGCTTGCACCAAAAGAGTAATCAAGTTTTGTAAAAAGATCCATTTTCATTTTCTCCTTTTAAAAATAAATTAAAATAACAAGTTCAATGTAACTACTGTGCTTAGACATAGCATGTTACACCCACCTTAAAAAAATATGCCTTTCCTTGCCCATATATTTTTATTCATAGCCGTTTGTGTTATTGTAATACCATGTATGTAATATATAACTAAAATGTCACTGAAATATTTATTCGATTCTTCATTCCAATGTGGACTCGTCTATATCGGTAATATATAATTCAAAATTTACTGAGTTATGTCAAAACTACATTGTTTCTTACAGCTTGCTCATATTGTATACCATAGGTAAAGGAGGTCGCACATGTTAAATATCAAGAGTATAGATGTAGTTGGGCATATACCTTTTATCACTGGAGGCATAATGCAATTAAGCATCCAGGTATACAACAACTGTAATATAGTTACCGGGGCCAACGGGGTTGGTAAAAGTAGCTTGTTCAAATTAATGTCCCCTGCCCCAAAGACCAAGCCTGAATTTAAGAAGGGGTCGTGTAAACTTATTTTAGAAGATACTATCACAGGAGACGTATATGAAATAACTAGCGACTTTTCTAAGGGGGGTAAGAATCATAGCTTCATAAAAAATGATACAGATGATTTGAATGTGTCTGGGACGGCTACCGTCCAACAAGAATTAATGATCGAATATCTAAATTGGACGCCAGTCGTGAACAAACTAGTGCACGGAGAATATAAACTATGTGAAATGAGCAAAATAGAAAGGCGGGAATTATTTATAAAAGCAAACCCAGTTGATATAGGGTTTGTGTTAGAACACTACAAAAAAATACACCGAGAATTGAGGGCAGCTAAGAGTCAACTAAAGCTACTTACTACACGAAAATTATCACTACTTGATCAAATCCTGCCAGAGAGTAACCTAAAGGATGTCCGGAAAGAATCAGACATCTTAACCTCCCAGATTAATATTATGGATAAATTGATAGTTGTGTTCGAACAGAAAGTAACTGACATCAGCAATCGAATGCCGGAGAAACCAAGTGAGTCGTCCATGCAGATGGTGCGTAATGCCAAGGAGTTACTGTCCGACATAGCGATGACTACTCCAATATATGAGGTGGCTAATACAATACAAATTATAACTAATGTTCTTGATAAATTAAATTTCATGAAAGAACGCCAAGTTGATCAAGCGATAACTATCAAAGAAGAATTGGACATGCATAGTAAGCTTAGATACATAGACATAAATGAAACTATGCGTGGATACGAAACAAAAATAGCTGGACACGAAGATATGCTATCTAAGCTGACACTCGACGACTCTCTGCCAATTATTGATAGAGAAAAGATGGAACATATATCAAACAATACTGATAAACTTGATTCATTGCTAAACACTATACGGGACTGTGGTACTAAGATACTACCAATGCCTGAGATAGAGAGTATGGAACATACCTGCCAAATACTTAGGTCTAAAATCTCAGAATATCAAAGCACCTTGTCCATGGTAACTGATAACTTAGACCAGGCCCACAAGTACCTCGATGAGCATAGATTAGTTGTATACCCTATGGACTGTACTACCGAATGTTCATTGCGAACTGATATGGTTGGTAAAGAAAAGAAACTATCCGCCAAGGTGACAGAGTTAGAACGACTTGTTGAAGTACAAGACGCGAAGATTCAAAGTGCGGTTAGTTCATTGCACGAAACTATGTCAAAAATAGAGCCCTTTACAAATAGCATTAGGTCGGCGTTGACTGAGTTAAGATCATTTTTAGATTCGTTGCAAATGAACGAATATATATTGGATGGGTCCTCGCTCAATGAGGTGTTGTCGAGCAACCCATCCATCATACTAAATCGCATTCGAAAACTTGTATCCAATTCAACTAAGCGAGCACAACGTGATGCATTATCCATAGTGCTATCAACGCATCGTTTTAAGTTAAAGACCTTGCAGGAATCAAAGGATAAAACTATCCAATTTACAACTAAGACAATTATAAGCAAAGAAGTCGAGCTATCGAAATTAAACCTCGAAATAGCATCCATAAAACGTTCACTGAACATACATACCACGGACCTCAAATCGGCGACAGAATATAAAAAAAAATTGGACGTGGTAGCCGACATCAAAGAAGCCTTTAATAACGTGATAGAGTGGATTATTTCCAATGGAGCCATTACCTTCTACAGGGAAAACTTAATAGAGCTCAATGCCGCTAAAGCATCGGCTACTGATAGATTGATCCAGGTCTCATCCATACTTAAAGAACAAGATAGTTATATTACTAGACTAGAAGGAGAAATTCTACCAAATATAAAGGAGATCGAAGAAAAAATATATGAGTACGAATTGGTAACTGAGCAGTTGTCACCCGATGCCATTCCTCACACACATATACGATCATTTACAAACAGAGTTATAGCCAAAGCCAACTCATACTTAAAGGTCATGTGGATTGAGCCGTTAAAGATACATAAATACAACAAAGGGTCAGAGATAACATTTGATTTTAAAGTCACTGTTGGAGACCACATTGTCCCAGAAATAAAAGAGTGTAGTGATGGACAAAAGAATGCCATTAACTTAGCATTTCAGTTGGGAATATATACAGTGACTGGTTGGAACAATAGGTTCCCAATTTTCTTTGATGAGATATCTGCCAATATGACAGAGGTCCATCAACAGAAAGTATTGGAGTTACTAATATCGTTGTTAAAGGATAAAAAAATAACACATATGTTTTTAATCGATCATCAAGCATCGCTGATGAACATGCCAAATAGTGATGTGATCTGCCTGAGCTCTGACCCTGGGAGTATGATCCTGCCGGAAATTTACAATGAGCACGTACGTATACTTTAAATAAAAAAGAAACACGGTAACTAATTGAGATCATCAAGGTAGTTGATTTGATAATAGTCAAAACATCGCCATTATCAAATCAACCTTTTGAACGCCATCAATACATATATACCGATAGTCGGCATAGGTCAATATGCTTATGAAGAGAAATGTATATACAGTTCACATACTAACCTAAAGCGAAAGTTTATTATTTTAAAAAACTTATCGTTCAATTATATCGTTACATTCTTAAAACATCAAATCTATCCCACATATCTTTGATCTCCATTTCCTGAAATTAAACTTCAATTAAATGTAAAACAACGCTACCCCACTCTAGTCATTGTCCCAAGAATAGTATTATTAATTTTTAAAAATCTTAAACCATAACACTAGTTACGACCGCATCCCCACATCATATGCGTAAGATCATCCTCTCCAAGTACTCTAATGCAATTTGCGTAGGTTAGGAGAACTCTCCTACACATGAATCAATAAGCACTGGCGATCAGGGACTCCAAATTATTTTAATTTAGTGTCACTAGATCTACCACTTTAGACTTCACCTCCTTCCAACTACAAGTTTCAATCACATTTATATGAATGCCGATATCGGAGTAAAGTAGAGCATAGTAACCATAACTATACTTGGAAAAGTAAAGTCACAATTTCTATGTTCATTATAGTAATATATAAATGAAAAAAATTAAAAGACATTCAATTTACTCACAGGGCTGTGAGCATATGCTCACAGCCCTGTGGATTATCTATCTTATAATTTTAATAAAGTCATTTAAAGTACGTCTATTATACTCTTAGACTTTGAAGATCGGTCAGTAAATAAAACATTGGGACTCCCCCCCTTTTTTTATATTAGACTGAATTACTCTGTATCTGATTTAAAATAATCGGCTGAGTTCCTTAGGCCGACTGCTACCAGAATATCCATTACATGCTGACCTGCTGGTCTCCCCCTATCGTGGACAGTATCTCCGGGAACTTTTATCTCCCAAGACTTAATGTAGTTCCATAATTCTTTGAACTCACTGGAGCCAAGATCAGCTTCTGTTGGCTTCATTGACAATACCTTTGAAAGAGGCTGCTTTGTTTTGTCCATAACTGTTCTCCTAATAAATATTCTTGTATTGGGTATAAAATATTTATCAATTTTAGATTATTATATAACTGCTTACAGTACACTTTTAACGGCTAGTTTAGGAGGTCAAATTATGCCTGGTGGCTCATTCAACCCAATAGAGACTTTTTTTGTGAGATTATCAAATACTGTGCCAAAAGAGATACTTGATGTGGTATTTAATCCTAAGAGAGATAATAGGATCAATGTAGACAATGTAATAAGGGAACAAGTCCTTGGCACCTGGGTACTACCAGATATAAATCTAAGGGGCGCTCGAACCAAGGATATAATGTTAAGGGAAGAAATGGCGGTGATGCCAGAGTTAAATGACAACGATAAACGAAGGTCCTCAGGACGATACTCTATCTATAGAATACCGAAAGAACTATTAGAGGGTGGCGATATAACATCGGTCACATCTATTAATTACCCATCCGTGTTCGATAACGCCACTGGTGACGCGACGGGAATCCTTTCGCTTTCTAGACTTGGAGGTACTAACACAATGGCAGGTGCTGGAGGAAGAGTTATAGAAATGATCTCCGGTGCAACTGAAAGTGTCTCACAAATAGCCGAAGTAGTTGGTACCAACATAATCCAATTGATACCAGCCACTCAGTCTCACTTAAATTATGTACTAACGTTCAAGATTAATTATGACAAGGACTTAAACAATCTTGGCGAGGCAGCGTATCAATCTTTTGTTGATTTAGCTGTATGTGCAGTAAAGGCGCATATTTATAATAAGCTAATATTGTCATTGGATAAAGGAAGAATTGAAGGAGGATTTGAGATAGGGGCATTTGCTGAAAAAGTCAGGAGCTGGGAAAATCAAGAAGCAGAATATAATGAAAAATTAAGAAAATTCTCAAGGTCCAGTATCATTGCCGATAAAAGGGAGTTCAACAGATTACTTTATTACATCGTGTAGTCATACAAAGGAGAGCAACATGAAGGACCTATTTGCAAATATGGATGTTGACCCATCACGCAATATCCCTATCCACAATGAGATAGATTATCTTGACGACGTGATCGAACTAAATAATTTATTTGATACAATTGCAGTTAGCATAGATGAAATGGATTCCGATAATAGAAGGTTAGAATCTATGGATATTTTTAAAACTACACTTGAAGAAACTGGACTGGACAAGGGGATGGCTACCCTTGGAATTAAATATAACCTCGATACTTTTTTTAAGCACTCGCATACATCGCTTCAAGGATATATAGACGACCAGTGTGATTCAGTTATTGTTCAAGAAGTTATGATGAATGGGCTTGCGGATACCATTAAAAAGGGGTACGATAATATTGTCAAAGCCATGCATCATATTAGGGACTTATTTATTAAGATAGCTAAAAAAGTTTTTTCATTCTTGTTTAAGTCCGATGTGAAAGTAAAAAAAAATAACATTTCGATCGAAGACGTTATTGAACGCATTCGGGGTATAATAGATATGTATGAGGGACCCGATAGGCTCAAGCGCGACGGCACAGTCGAATGGGTGGACGACTCTCGGGTGTTCGAAGTAATCAGCGATCATAATGTTACAATGCCCAACATACACCTTAGTGATTCCCCTACCTCGTTGTTTAAATCAATTGAGATACTCAATACAATAGATTACAATGCCATCAATAGCTTTCATGATGCATCTGTACAAGAGATGGATGCATTTAAAAAGAACACCATCCCTATTCCAACTCCATTTTATACAACACTTCTATCCTCCAGTGATGTCATAGAGGATCTGAGTAAACTTGGTGTGGCAGTAGGGCCACTAAATTCCAACGGACTTAAAGTTTCTAAAAAACCCGTCAGCGTAAAACACAAAGTTACTGACCTGTATGAATTATTGACCATATATAGACAATATCATATGCCGATAGCATATATGAACGATGGTAAAATTTACCGCCACACTCCAGCTCGGATGTTAGCTACTGCAGATGAGTTGGCAAAAAAGGCATACCTTAGTTGGAAGAAATTATCCACTGATGAACTGAGATCTATAGATAAATTCTTTTTACGTTGGTGGGATCAAACGGTTCTGAGATTGAAAGCCGAAAGGTTTAAATCCGAGGATATGCAGAACGGCACTGCTACTCCTTATGTGGTAAAAAGGTCACGCATCAATGTTGGGGTAGCTTCCAAAATACTCATGGAGCTTTTAAAAACAACGGCAGCACACACGACCGAACTCATTAAAATCGGGAACGCTGTAAACTATCAATTGGGATTACTATTAACGCAACTTAAAAAAGAACATGAGTAATGCATAAAAAGAGGAGATGTAAATTAAAACTATGAAAAATAAAAATAAAATTGAAGTTTTATTTGAAATGGGAACTGAGGAGGCTACTTCTTCTGATATTATTGCTGCAAGGATTGATATCAATGAGATATTCAATGAGATAGATACTGTAGTTTTTGAAATGGACACCCTCATTAATGACATAGGGACTGTATCTCAATTTGCAGAAGTAATCTCGGAGAATGGGCTAAATAAAGGGATGGCTCAGTTGGCCATAAAGCGGAACTACAACGAGCTGTTCATCGAATCGGATGTATCTCTACAAGGATATATGGATGATATTGACGATGTCGATATCGTGCAAGAAGTCATGATGAATAGCATCACTAAGCTTATTAAAACTGGATATGATAAGTTCGTTAAACTCTTAGCCCTACTACGCCAGATGTTTATTAAGCTGCTTAGAAAATTTAAGCTATTTTCTAAGATATCTAAATCCGATCTAAAAAAGAAAGAGACAACATTAGATCACCTACTGCGCCAATTGGCTATACGTACACTCGGAGGAGAAAGAGTCCCAAACAAAAAAGAAGTCATTGATGCTACACATGAGTGGTTCACAAAAAAAAGCAAGAACAACCTACTCAAAGAAAGAGTTGTTATAAAAACTAAAGTTCAGGATATAGTTGAAAAGATTAAAATAATTAAAAAACTTAAGTACGCTCAACTTGGGTCACTAATAACTCCCTGGGAAACAAAAATAAAAAGTTTAAGAAAAGGGTATGATTCTGATCCAGATTATTCTGAAGCACTCTCAACTGAGCTATTTGAAGCATTTAGACTGCTTGGCATCAACGTTGCTATTTCTCCAGAAATGAAATATGAAGTGGTAACCATGACTGCCGGCGAATTTCGATTCGGCACCGTTGATAATTTAACGAAAGCATACTTTATTTTCCAGCTATTCTTAGACACAGATTATTTATTTACTATTGATACTGCAGTCGAGGGTGGGGGTGTTGCTATAACCAAGGCGGGTCAGTTAATAACGAAAGAACTAAACGAATACAGCAAACTCCTAACTGAAACAAAAGGGGACCCAACTGAGTACCGAAAAGTTCAGAAACACTCTGCCGCCGCCATAACATGTGGGTCAAAATTATTACATGAAATAACTAAGATGGCGTATAGCTTTATAGGAGATATTTCCACTATATCGATAGCTACAGAAAAATACGTTAAAAAGGAATTAGATTCTTTAAGGTAAGTACATATGTGACATACGAACGCCTTGCAAGGCGTTCGTATGTCACATAGTTAATTCGCCATGTATTTAAATGACCTCAATAAGAGATATATTACAACTGCCGATCTAAGTGACACTATCGTAGCGTGGCGTCGACTAATGCCGAGTTCAGTTATGAAGTGATCCAATGATCGTTTAACTCTTAGTACACGCAGGTCTTTTATCTGTGACGACTGCATTAAGTTGGATGCCTTCTCTATTATCCTAAGTGGGTTCTTTGTATTAACTTTTTCTAAAAGGCATGCATTGTAAACAACTAGTAGTAATTCATTAACTAACATCCTCATACTTACTATTGTCTCATACCCCTTAATTTTTGTAATAGCTTCGTGCTTATCCATACGGGCCTGTTGCAATGCTACATCTGATAGTTGCATAAGTGTTCGCTGCAGCATCTCGGAGCTAATTTTTCTAGTTATAGATACCACTATCTCCATATCGTTATGATCTATAAATGCTGGACCAGATATTATTTGCGAATGTATGGAGGACAGCATGTTCTCAATCCCACTTATATTCTTTATTATCTTTTTCCCTTCAAATTCCGTAGTCAACGCAGACGAGGTGATGACCCTATCATGTGCTTTGTTACGGTACCATGCTTGCGCTATAATCTTAACCCTACTTGAGACTTTATTGAACGTATTGACCACCACATCTCTTACGTCCTTATCTGTTGCAAATGTCCGTAGTGCATTATAGTGAATGGACTTCTTGTCCATGATATCGAGTGATGCAGCCTCTATTACCTTCTTCCATGTCCCATACTTAACGATATCGAATTTGTTATCCAGTTCATTTAATGTATAATCCATAGTTGCTTGATCTGGAGGATGCTTAAAATGTATCCGTATTCTCCCAGAAAAAAATTTATACTGCAGCATCTTCAACAAACAAAAGCACGCAGTATGCTTCTGTTTAGCCGATACATTGGAATGAACTATTTTGTAGTACACCCACAAAGCAAAAAGATTGTAAGGGTGGGATGCTACGTTGTGCTTGAACTCTACACCCTCTGTCTTCTTTAACACAGCAGCTACTTCTTTAATGGTTGTATCGAATAACCCAAGTAGGTATTGGCCATCCTCACTGTTTAAAAAACTTAATTTGTGGATTCCTATGTATACGCTGTTTAATGTCAAAGGATGTTTCTTATGTAGCTCCCATTGGATACAATAATTTTCTATATGATTTATAATGGCTGGGGTTATTATAACTTCAAAGTTTTTATTGAACGCCTCTTTCAGATTCTTATACATTTTAATATATCCTTATCCCAACAATTTAATATTTTATACTGCCGGTGGGTAAAAGCGTCGTAACGTTGCTGGCAAATCCCTCTTTCTATTATCTCTTTTTTTGCGGACAGATTCTTCAACGTCACTGGCGGTTTTAACGGGAACTTTAATATCTTCATTGATAGCCGATTCAATGAGCCTCAGTTCTCGTTTATATACCTCGCCCATAGAATTGGAGAATGATATTTTTATAAGTTCCACCAATCCTTCTCGGCGTACTCTAAGCTGCATTTGTTGCTCTATTTCTTGCTTGGTATACTTGGCGTGTGGATCTATATGGTTGACCATAAATTTAGAACTATCTATATCGTAAAGATGTGTATTCCTGGCGTACTTTATGAACCACAGACACAGTAGCCAAGCCACAAGTAAATCATCGTGTCCGGCCTCAGAGTGATCAATCCTACCATTCCTTTTCTCCAACCCTTGTATCTCTTCTATAAGTCTTTGATCATATAGTTTGGTTTTACATTCGGATATACTGTCGTGTAATACAGTATTGTATAGTAGATCTCTTGATCTTCCCGTAGTCCTAAATCCAAATCGTTTTTTATCTGAGCCAAGTGGACTTATAAGTTGGTTTATTTTACTAACTGCTAAATTATCCCCTGTATCAACAAATGTATTAAATATTCGTTTATATGGATTGACATTCGCACGTGAAAAGAATATCAATATGTTGTCTACTATGGCCGCCCCTGTGCTATTGCGTTCTGGCACGAAGATCATGCGTTTAAATTTCATCAGCAGTTCAAATATCATCTCTGATAATTGTAACAAGTTGGATATATTGCATTTACATGTGCCGAGCACAGAAAGATCAGAGGAGTCAGTTATAACGAATGTCGTGAAATCAGCTCCTATGGCCTCACTGCCGTCAGCCCCCATAACACACGATATTGTTGGAGCAATCCTATCAATGTCAGCCTTACTTTTAAACCAACATATATGAGTATTGTCATATTGTTGTATATACTCGGGATCCCTTTGATACTCGTTTAATAGTTTGAGTATCGTAGGATCAACCACTGAAGTTTCCCTGTTCCCCGTTGACCAAATGCATCTAAAATCTTTATCTAACTCTGCTTCAGACAACGAGTTCTTTCTTCTACGCTCTTCTAACCACTCCTTAGTCTTCCCCAATTGCAGATAGGATTTGGTGATATAAACCATATCATTAACGCTGTTTGCATTGACAGTTTTCTTTAGGCTACTCATATCAATGCTATCAAATAGTATATCCTGCCATGACATCGCGCCAAGTACAAGCGAGTAAGCAAACTTACCATCCCTTGTGGTGAGATCCCCTGCCGTTGTGAATATCATATTGGCTGAGGGCACTCCAGCTTCCCGCGCTTGTTCAATTGCAGTAGACATGGTGGCAGTGGCAGCTTTATACATGACCTCATTATTTTTGATGTACGGGAACTCGTCCCAGCCTAGAGTTGGTACAGTAAGGCCACGTACCTTACCATCCGCTGCATTTCGATCCGCCGACCCAACAAAGGTGAGTAGCTTATTGCCCAACGCTTCGTAGTACAGCTCCTCTTTGTTATCACTGTCCCTTATGGATTTATGCAGCATCCATTTAGGAAGGGCATCGCGCATTACCTTTAGCCTAGAGATATTTTCAACGCGGAGTTTGTCTGTCTGTGTTACCATACTCGATGAGGAGTTGTAGTAGCCTATATACGTTATATACTCATATATTGCTAACATACATACAGTCTTACCAATTTGTCTTGCTATGACTTCGAACAAGTTTATACTACTAAGAAACAGCCACAGTACAGGTAGGTTAGCTTGGTCCGCCAAAAAAGGAACTGGGTTAGATCCCGTCACTGGCACACGACAAACTTCTCTAAAAAAATATATGGGGTTTATCTTGCACTCGAGTCCTATTTTTAATTTCTGATCATACGATAATTCACTACTATGTGGATCAACCCCTATTAGATCTTTTTGGCACAGAGCTAACATCCATTTATTGTTCTCTATCCCCTTTTTTTTATAAATGGTACTCAGTTTAATAAAGGATTTATTGGGCGTCTCTGCATCATAAATAACCGCACACTTAGCCAAGTAATCTTTGAAATATAACAACACAGTATCCATTTATCGTCGCCCTCTTACTTATAGCAGCTCCAAATGTTTGGAGCTGCTATCATAAAGCATTATTTTTTTGGTATGGTCGAAGCCATAGTTTTGCATATAATGCTAATCATTTTTGTATGCGTATTACTTACATACAGGCATCGTTCCATTATAGATCTTCTGTATGCGAGAACCGCCTTACTCAGCTCATGGATCCCACCCTTACCGTCATCGCTTCTACCAGTAGAGCCATATCGTTCTTCCAATTGTGAGGCCACTTGATAATGTTTATCATTGGGCTGTATATTAGTTCCATCAAATGATTTAATTAATTCGGTAAGATACTTCTTCGTATCTTTGATCAATCCATTTTGTGCATTAATCATAACGAGTACTGGTGCCATTTGATTATCTAATTGCCCAGTTAGCAGCTCATTTAACTTAGCCTCGAAATGAGGCTTCTTCGTCTTATTGTCTATTCCCTTAGCGCCGCCCTTCTTTCCAATTTTAGATTTATCTAATGATAATCTATTTAGACTTAGGTTCTTCTTATCCCAATAGAAATCGAAATGCAATCCCTTTAAAATTTCTTGGAACGTATTGTAGTATTCCGTATCTAAATTACCGACGAAGTCTTGGATCAAAGCGTCAGTATCCTGCAGCATGCTTGCCTTATTCGCCAGTGTCTCACGAATTTTAACAAACGCAGCATAGTTAGTAGTAGGAGTCAATTCGATTTCCGCTTGCTTTGGATGTTTCCCAGCATGCCATAATTCTACATTCATGACATATTCATCTGTATACATTGGGTTTCTTGAACTGATATCTTTGGTTGACACCTCCGTAACTTCTTTGATGGTCTCATCCATGGTTTCCCGTAATTCACGAACCTCGTCTTTATTGTGATTAAGCGCACGGATTATGTAGGTCACTACTTTCCCACTAAGCTCTATGAGTTTTTTAACTACTGTGAGCACTATCTTTACTAGAGTATTCATACTGTCCTGAATGAATTTTTTCATTTCATTCATTACGACTTCTACTTCAATGGCCTTTTCAGAAGTTCCATCTATAAATTGCTGCAATGACGCGGTTTGCTCACCAAGTGCCATTGTTAAGTCATGGTCACTTGTAACTTTGGCTACGGCGGGAGTAAGCCCGAACTCGCTCACTGTAGCACAAATAAGTTGTGCATTACTGCACCTGTTCAACTCAGAATCGAGCTCTCGGAATAACTCATCTACTTCTTCAAACTCTTCAAAGAACTTCATAGTTGATTCCAATATATCCATATCTGTAAGTTTTTTGTTGGACTCATTAAATTGAACAAATATATTGTGCATTTCATATACCTCATATATGTAATCACATCGCGTGTTTCTATTAAAACACGCGATGTGGTGGGTTATCGAAAATGTTATACTTTGCTAACTGACATCGAGTTCTTCTTTGCTATTCGTTCCATTAGCTCATCGCCATATAACCAAATAGAAGTAGTATGTTCAGTGGATAGTTTATTAATTTCGTCATCTGTCAATAGCCCAGTTGATCTTAATATTTCGTAGAGCGCACTGATTCTTTTTGATGCTACCGTTGTCCTCTGTCTGGCCTGTTCTACTGTACCAGACCCATAGGCTCTAAACTGATTGAACACCACGCACGATGTCTCATTGACAGTAACCTCATCCGCAACAGCAGCTAATAAATACGTAGCTGCGTTTCCCCATCTGATATCAACTATAACCTTTGCGTTTGAATTAGCTATTGCATTCATGGTAGCAATAAGTGTATGTGGCTGGGCATACATACTACCCGCATTTATGACTATAGTCGTATCTTCAGGTTCAGATAACAAAATAGATAGTAATGTAAATGTTGTGGTGTCCCATTCACATAAATCCTCGATGTAAGAAACAATTGTCCTTTGTCCATGTGCATCATAGACGACGTCGAAGCATTTACCAGGGCTATCCTCGTCATCCCCTTTACTCTCCTTGACAGGAGCCTCCCCTACGACTATCTTAGAGATATGTTCTATATCCTCCATATCGTTCATAGAGACAATACTGTCGATCATCCCTACGCTTGCAGCGCCTTTATTGATCATCTCTACTTCCCCCCTGTCGAGCATTGTACTCCTCAGCTGTTATGTAAACATCCTGTTTATTCTTATTTATCATTTCAGCTTCTTCTGGAGTAATGATATTTAACTCCACAGCCTTCCGTAAAAAAATGCTGTTAATATAATCCACAATGTTTTCGGCGTCCTCTTTCGCAGCAAGGGAGTTTCCAAATGACATTCCAGCAGACATATGGTACATTATCTCACACATCGGCATAGCGATCAACTCATCCCCGTACATCCAAATAGCAGACCCCATTGATCCAATTACTCCCATGCCAACAGTCGTTATCCTCGCCTTACATTTTTTCATAGCAGACACTACGCACATGCCACCCGCAATGCTGCCACCGCCAGAGATAATGTACATAGTAACACTATCTGACTCCGATAATCGCATCAGTACCTTCTCTAATTGTATCCATGAGAATGGCTGATCAATGTATCCCATTATGATCACCGTTAGATGCAACGACCCATCCAATACTTTCTCTAATTTTAATGAGAAAGGGAGATCCGTTACAGTGGATTCACCATTGCATTCTGTAGCGGCATCTTTGGCTCCGCCTTCAAGAAACGTATCAATGGTAACTATACCGTCACTTTCACCGCCCTGCGCATCATTTAGAGATAAACCTTTCATATCTACTGCACTGTCGGGACGAGTAGTCCTGGGTGTCTTTGGCAATTTCCAATCTGCCTTTAGACTCACAGGAGTAAAATTGCAAGCGGGAGTTGGATCCAACAATCGTTTAATGATATTAGTCATGACCACCTCCGATAAAGAAGCACTCGAATGCAGATTTTTCAGTGCCGTCTGTGAACACTGCTTTTTTATTCACCTTATCAATGAATTGTACCATATCCGGCATTCGCATTGCATCGTCATCCAAGATTAGTTTCAAATCATTTATAATGTCACTATGTAGTCTGACCCTGTCGGATTCATGATCGCGCATAAGATCCGCCATTACCATACTAACATCCAAATCATGACCATCGATTGGCCCCATGTTGTTCGATGCTACTCGATGTATGTGTGGCTGATATCTTGTACCGGCAACTTCAAACCCCGGACAGTCGCAGTGGTCAAATGTCTTAACGACGTCTACGTGTAGCTTGCCAGATTGGGTTCTGCGCTTATTGACAAGACACCTAATGGAATAGGAAGTATTTTTATCCGGGTCCCTTAGTGATCCGTCCAATTGCTCTGCATATGGTCCGGATGGTTTATGCACCATAACAAGGACCGGCTTATCATTAATGTCGGGGCCAGGTTCAATGTGTGATATGAAATGACTTTCACATGATCCATCTATGGTCATGCATCGTTTCACCCATGCTCCAAGTGGCTGACCTGAGTATATAGGATGGTAGTATTCTCCGTAACAATTCCCACTTCGAAGTGCGATGTTAAACGACTTTATTGGATTTTCTATGGCATCCAACAACGAATCCGTATCATACTGCCCCGGTACTCCACCTCGCCACTCTGTATCAAGTTGTATGACCGGTGATCTGAAATACCCTTTCTCATCTGGCCTTGACGCGGATAGTACATACCCATTGAGTTCCCTGGCTATACCTATAGCCTGAAATACTCGCTTAGCTAATTGTTTTGATTTCATTTTATTAATCCCTCATAATGTTTTCTAAGTCAGAAACCTCTTCGGTAGGGCTTACGATAGCGGATGTGATCCCATCACTATCAAAAGAACCTATTGTGCGAGCCATAGTAGTTAGTGCGGAATACGGCGTTGACCTCATCGGTATAAAGATACCAGGAGCATGCATTCCCGTATTCCTATACATCTTCATCACATTGTCCCTATCCCTCCAACAGTGGGACAGCATTACATGAAAGTAAACCCTGTCTGCTGAAAAATTTACCCCAGTTAATGCAGAGGTGTTTTCAAATAGTTCATATGAATTTTTATAGTTCATCCACGCTGGGAGGTTACCCAAGAAAATAAATTCATTGAGTATGTTGTACGGTATACTATTTTGTTTTATAATATCTTCAGATACCAAGAAGACATCATTCTTGTTGTATATTAGCCTGACATACGCGGAGCCGTCGATGTTTATTCTTTCCGTGGATGAAGGCATGGTCGTTATCAGTGCCTGACAATTATATCCAACAGATATATCCTCATTGATAACCATAGTGAATATACCTATGACTTCCATTTGTTCGCCCCAGTTCAGCCAACCTAATTTTCCATACCTGTCTGGGATATCGATCGTCATTATCTTACCGGTGAATATAACCTGTCCTTTCGATCTTTTAAAGAAGTGATCGGGTTGGAATTTCATACGCTACCTCTTTTTTATATTAAGTACTGTGTAGTACCCATGTTTTAGATTTAATCCCATTCGTGGATCCGATTTACCATATGTCGCCAAGGTAGACATGTCCCTTGATAGTAGCATTTGGTCCTTGGATGGTTTAAATGATAATAAGTACCTATACTCTGTCTCATCCTGCACGTAATTCACGAACTCTCTTGTACTTTGTTTTACAAGTAAGGATTGATTTGTGAACGCTTGATCGAATACAGCCGACTCTATAAACGTATTATACAATGTTCTTTGATGGATTAATAATTCTGAATTAACCAGTATTAAAAATGATCCAGTATAGTTGACATCCGCCCATTTTTTTTCTATTACATCCTTAAGGGCTATCTCTGTGTCTGTACCAGATGACTTAGTAGTCTTTATATCTTTTCCATAGTCGGACACAAGCATTGCCTCTATTGGAAATTTAGTTAGATCGAACGTTACCCTACTGTTAGTGTAGTTAAACTCATTCGGGAAAAATATCCTACCTTCTATAACTAACAATGGAGTTTTATTGTACATAGTGACATCGGTCGGTAAACTTAGAGAGACCGTCCCACTGCATTTTTGATCATCGAGGAGGACATTATTCAATAATTCATAATTAAGTTCTGAGAATTTATATAAGGTGTGTCCACCTACGTTTGTGAAATCTATAAAAAAGGCATCACCCGAAGTCTGGGACAATGTATCAACACACTGAGTCACCCACATGTCTCCCTCAAACATTAATGGATAGAACGCCTTTCCATTTATTACACAGATACTATTCTCTAAATTTATTATTCCAGCATCGGAATCGGATATTTTAATTCTTAGATCATTATTTTTAAGGTTCAATAATGAATTGTCTATATCGTCTGGGATTTGTATACTACCTCGCTTGATGTCGATACTTTGTAGCGCTTCAGTGGGCACTATCCTTATACGATCTTCCTGATACATATCTTCCTCCGAATAAACATAGTCAGTGCGACCATCCTCTCCGATGGTACTGATGACATTCTCCACTCTAAGATCTGACATATATCCAGTCATAGCCAATTGTAATGTTACATTATATTCAAACTCTTCCCAAGTGTCACCCAACTCGGGTAAGTTCAGATGTAGTTTATTTATATCCACATTGTATATATTCCCATATACATCGATAAAATGTACTGCTATCTCTACATCAATATCTATGGAGTTAAGTAGTTCTTTATAGGTATGGGTATTCTTACACTGGGAATGTACCTCGTGTCCTGTTTTTATTGTTATGGCTTTTATTTCCATAGTCCAACATCCTTATGTGCTGCCCATGCTAACAATTGTTAGCATGGGCAGGCTATTATTATTTTATTTCAACTGGCACTCCATAAATAGTTGAAAACGCAGCCGATCCAACTTCAATCAAGAACTCAATTATTACATTTGTATCCTTATACAAACTCGAACTATCCTCTATGATGTTTAGTATAAAGCTGTAGTCATCGATTGGAAGTACTTCGGGCACTATCATTTGTCCGAACTCAATATCCCGGATAACGAAATGTGTAGGAGTTGGGGTTTCTGTTTCACCTCCTGGGACGTTATACGGTGGAACCGCGTTCATAAAGAAAGATTGTAAAAATAAACCCACATCTGGGAACTTATTGGCATCTATGAAATAAACATCCTCGACGCAGGATATGAAAGGTCTTGGAGATAATGGGGAGTCTCCGCCGTATGTATCAATTATCCATGGGATAGCATGAGTAGGTTGCCTGAGTGTTACGCTCCCTATCTGCGAGTGCAGCACAATATCACCATCCCTAATTTCAAGATTATATAATTGCTCTGAGTTGTATAGGGCAGTGTTAATCCCATTTATCCAATGTATCTGTGCAGTGACGTCCTCTGGGGAGCTTCTATCAAATTTATATGCCCTCGCTCGTATTTTCCAACCAGTCATGTTGCTGTCCCATACCGGAAGTAAGGAAACTTTGGCGATTTGATGCTCTTCACGTTCTTCTATCACTACATATTTTTCAGCAATTAGGTGATTCAGTCCGGGGGCTATTGCTCCATCTGCAACATCTGTAGTCACTCCAGGGTAGTACTTACAAATGAGTTTGAAGCGTGTCCCAATGTACGGTTGCACTATGTGCTCCAGACCATACATAATGCAGTCCTGCCCATCAATTGCTATGCTCTGGGTCGAACCATCAGAATATACAATCGTTGGATATAACCCTATCTCAGTTACATCCTGATCGGAATAGCAGATTATCTCATTGCCTCGCTCTTGTGAGCTATGTATGACAAAGTCCACTATTGGGTTAGTTATGACTGGCAATTGACTTATAGCATTTGCTTTACAAGAGATTAACTTTATCTCACTCAGCATCTCTCCGTTGCTGTCATAGATCTCCATGTTCACAAGTTCATTTGGATGTAATACAATATTAGTGTATGCATTTGCGCAGGTCTTAACGCTGCTGACGCCCGATTCAATCATTGGTATACGATCCCCTTGCACAGTGCCGTGGATATCGATGTACAAGCCTATCGAGATCGGAGCCCCCTCTATTACTTTCATCAATCTATACTCGTATGCATTTGTTCCAAATATAGCAACCTTCGCATCGATAATTAGTTTATTCGGATTGATGGCGTTATCGTAGTAGATGCAATAAATTTCATTGCCATAATTTATCAATGAATCTTCTTTTCCATCCGAGTCTGTATGGATCCTGGCATAAGTCACTTTGTAGGTATCTGGATCCACTGACACTACCCGCTTAAGCCTTCCTTTCATATCCATTACAAGAGCATCGAGTTGCGGGACGTAAGGTCCACCGAGTCCCCCCAAAACTGATGTATCGGAGCCGTGAATATCGGGATCATATATAGTGGACTCAGAGTATACCTCTGGCCGTTGATCACCTATAGCTATTACTTGATCATTCATATTAATTATCATCCTTTATGTTGTCTTTTGGCAACAGGCCCCTTATAGTATTTATCATAGCGTATTTGCTTGGAGAAGTCACTACATCTGAGTGCATTACATCCGCATCAATGTAGTCCCAATTAACATCGGTGCCATATACGATATCATGTTCTTTGAGCAATTGATACTTTGAGAATGTCGCAGTATCATCTATTCCATCTGGATCATTGGGTATTGCAGTTATCTTCCCCAACAAGATGTCCTTGCACAATACCTGGGTATAGATAGAGTAAAGCCTATAAAAGAACGGTGGTGTGACAAATGCCCCTAACTGATGCGTATCGAGGTTACTGACATAGTCCTGGATCGTAGCTATCTTTTTGTTCTGGGCAATTTTTAAATACCCCTCTATACTTTTATTTGCTGCCTCGGGTATGCGGGTATTTATACTGTACGGCGAGCAAGCCATGTACGTTGGATCATCCACATGCAAGCTATCCGCAACTACCCTTGGGTTTGTGATCAACCGACCTAATACGGTGAGCTCGGATAAATCTTTAAAATACGATCCCTTCATAGGTAGTACACCAAGGTCCGTATATGCAGCGAACCCAAGATGATTAAATAGTTCATATTCATTATTAGTGTACACCTCACACGCATTGCTGCCAACTCGTCGTATGTAAGATAATGAAGTTATGCAAATTTGATGTGCAACAATCCGCTCATCATACGCTATGGTAGCTATCTTGTAATCAATTCCCATAGTTAATTTTTTACCATTAAGATAGATCAGCAGACTATTCAATTTTAATATCGGAACATCCACATCATTTATATCTTTACATATCAGATCAAACACAAATGGTTTATTATTTGTTTTCAATTCGGATAGGTCATACTTATGATAAGTTGGAGTAATCAAGTTTTCAGGCAAGTCTTCTGCTATAATGAATGTTCGATCTATCGCCAATGGAGTGAAGGCCAGCGTCCATGTCCCATCATTATTATCTACAGATGAATTGTAAACATTCGTCTGAGTCAATGATTGCCAATAAATGGACCTGTCTTCCATCAACATGTCTGATAGTTTTATAGCAGTGAACTCGCCCTGTAGGTACACCATAGGTTTAAAATTAAAGGTTAGTTCTTCGTCTCCACTCGTCGACGTATACTTATGGAACTTATCAGTTTGGATTCTTTCAATTATACGACCGTTGTATGCAGAATCATTCTTTGGTGTGAACGCACTATTGAACTCGAATGATACCGCGTTCCCAAGATCGTTGGATATGAAATACTCGTCACTTATCTTTAGCCCATCTTCAAACAGTATGACTTGGGAGGAATCGGAGGCAATGTAATCCTTACTTATCGTTATTACGTCAGTTGCCACATCCCCTAAATCAAAGGAGAACATAACCTTGGATAACAAAGAAGTCGCATAGTAGCAGCCAAGTATACTTGTAAAGTATCCCCAGCTTGGATTCTCCTCTACTTCGTAGAAAGCTTTTAGATATGGGGTCTCTTGCAACACTTCGGCCGACCAGAATGGGAGGGTGGCCTCCTCTCCGGATAATATCCTAACTATTTCGACATCGCTCAGGCCGTATAATTGATTAATGTAATTATTATCTTGCGTGACAACATTATCATTACCATACATGCTGATATGTACTTCAAGATATATGTTGTCCACCCCAAGTATACTCTGGGCATCCTCTATTATGTACCTTGGTATTCCGAAATCGGCGTGTGTAATTTGTGAAAAGTTATGGTTGTAGGTTGCATCACTTACAAGAATTCCAGATAGGTCTCCGATCTTTTTTCTAGCATAAACCTTGACAGTATTTAAAGTAAGTATCAGTCCATCTGGATTTAATGCCTTTGGCGTATGGATTATTTGTCGTTGTACCCCAGAGGCGTCAAGATACATTCTGTTCTCATATGGATCATCTAAGTCGATACGAAATTTTATTTTCACATCGTCATCTTTGACATGTTCCACATAGGATCCGATTGGAATTTGTGCAGGAGCTATCGGAGAAGAGATTCTTCCATTTACATACAATGTCCCGTCATAACTTAAATCGAACATATTGGATTGATCTATCTCATTACTTATGCGGCTGGAAGTTACAGTATAATTATCTTCTATCGTGGAGTCGGACCAGGTCGAGACGTACGTATCTTGCCCAATGACACCTAACTGGATGAACATAGATTTTTTTACAGCTATAATGATCGTATCTATAGTCAGATCGAACAATAAATAGAATGAGTTTTTTGGAAACATGCATCCTTTCTCAGAAAATATTTCCACTATTCTTCGATATTTTATAATGAGTTCCGTCCCAGACGTCCAGCCATCTGCAATTGCCGGTCCAGGTAAATCGCCCTTATTTATATACATAATAAAATATGGCTCATTAGTAGGCAATTGTACTTGGGTGTCATTTATGAACATGGCATTAATCCGCGATTCAGTATATACCTTAACCGGTTTAATATTTGTTCTAGATTCTTTGTGCGGTTCATTCCATATGTTCTCTATCACGTAGGAATGTAGTGCAGCTATAGCCCCGTTCGTTACCATATCATTCACCGTTATCTCATTTTATTTTAGTTAAGAATCCTTTAGACTTTAAAAGCCTTGATGTCATAATCAACATTTGATCGTACAATCTAAACTTTTTTAATAGGGTCGTGTGTGGGTCCTTTGCGCCTGACACTATAGTGAGGATATGGAAGAGCCAGTATGGTGGGTAAGATATACCGACCATGAGCTCATTTACATTCTTATGGCCGCCCGTAAATCGCCTCAATAGCCACGCATCATCAAAGTTCTTTGGGACAGTTGGTACGACCTTTTTTATCCTATGTGACAATTCCCTGAGTGACATCTCGCTGTTTAAATCGAAGTCCTTTAGAAATTCATGTAATACATTGTCGATCTCCATCTTCGATAGATTTATTTTACACTGATATAGTAATGGTGGGTTACTGAGTTCTTGCAGCTTGTCTGTTTTTTGTACGCGGGCCATAAAGAACCACACGAAGATAGTTTTGACCGTCTCCACATCTTTCATATCCTGCGACATTGGGATTAGGTATGTCATAATCATACTATAAGATATAGCCAATGGTATTACAATATTATGACCTATCCACACATCATTTTTTGTATTATCGGCAAGGAATTGTTCGTACGAGGTCATTAGCATACCCCGTACGATGAGGCTATGGAACAGCCCAATATCGGATAGGATGATTCTGTCTTCGGCAAATCTTCTTCTTTTGATAAACGGCGTTATGTTCACCACGAGTTGATGATCGTTTATAAAGATTGGCACGATTGTTAAATTAAATATGTCAGGGGCGGAACCGCTGACCACATGTGTAAAATCAACTAGGGCGAACTTTTCATCGAGACCCAAATCTCTGATAGAAGTATAGATAGTCTCTATTGGACTGTTTATCAACGTCTTTTGGTTTAAGATGTGCTGCTTGTTAATATTATCTATTATACATTGTGGATTTTTATTTAAAAATTTAACGGCCTCTGCCACTTGGAGCTGGAAGTTGTGCATTCGCACGAACGAGTTGTTCAGTATTCTAAAGTTCATCTCATTAACTCCTAAATGTTTTCTTTGGTTTATAAAATTATATCATTTATTTCAGAAGGAGAGTTTACCTATGGCTAGCATACAACCTCACCCGCATTGGAAAATCAACGTAGTTGATAACAGTATTTATCGACCAATCGAAGACGAGAGTCTGCCCTTGCATAAATTGATTTGTCCAATGAAGGCCCAGAGTGGTCCAGTGGGCGAACTGGTTTGGTGCCCAGATTTCAAATTCGCTAAGACTGTATATGGAAGCGAAACATTCAATGAGGATAATAAATTATATTATTCTCTACAGGCGAAGCTGGCTAAGACCATGTTTGAAAGGCATGGGGTTTGGATTATTCGCTTGGCTGACGATACTGCTACGTCTGCAAATGTGGTACTTGAAGCCGTTGTTACAAAAGATACAGATTGCCCTACATGGTCGCGCGACTCCGACGGCATAGTCAACACTGTTCTTGGAAAGCCAGTACCCGAAATGGACACCGCGACTCCACCCGCCATTGTAACTCAGACAGGTATGTCCATTGTGTGGAGAACAAGAGCATTACTGGACACTGAGTTGGAAAATGGGATAGGGAACATTTCCCCTTCTACAAATGGGGACGAGATCACCTATCCTATCATGGTTGAATTGGATGCATATCCAGGCGCACTCGGTAGCGACAGATGTTTTTCACTATACCGCGATTTTGCAAATCTCGACGCTCTGATGATACAAAATATCGGAAGTCAGATTTATACAATGGCCCCGAAGAAAAAGCTGTATGGGAACGTTTCTGTTGCTAACGTTCTTGACGAGAATGGAAATGTGTCTAATCAATTTTCATTCTTACCAGACGCGAAGGATCCAGTTACGACTGCTAAGATGTATTTCGGAGATCACTTTCCAACCAGATACTCCGACCTCCCAGCTTCATTTGCAATCTATCATGAAAACATCAACGCCATTGGTCAAGCATGGCTCACTGATGTTCAATCCGGAAGTTATGATGATGAGGGCATCGTCATTACGGACAATGGAATGATGGTGGATATCTTTACCGGCAAGGACTTTAAAAATGATCCGTATCCGGGATTGTGGGTAGTCACATCTGAAACAGAACTATCTGGACTTAATGTAGAGGCTGGATTAAATTTTAATTCGGCAAACAATATCTATGCTACAAATGGGACCGACGGTGTATTAGATGATGTCACAATCGAAGGTGAGCTTATTAAATTTTGCAGTGGTACGCTTGCCCCAACTATCGTGGATAAACTTCGATACCCTATGACCCACGTGTATGACATGGGGTGTTCCTTGGATACGAAGAAAGCATTGCTTGAGGCTATGACGCTTCGGGACGATTTGATAGTGACGGTCGCTACTCAAGACCTATCCGTGCACTATAAGGATGGAGAGACTCCAGTATACGAGTCTGGGTCGGCCAACCCAACCAATGGTTTACGACCTCCCATCAATAACGAGTATCAGGATGAGAGTGTTGCTATCTCTTTACGGGCATACGGTTTGTTGTTTCCAGAATCAATAGATAAGGGCACAGGAGCTTGTAGGTTCAGTATTGGGATGCAGGTTGGAACGCTGCCCTCAAATGAACTGGTGCCCTGCTCGCTGAGGATTGCCCAGATGCGATCTGAGTACATGGGGACAGAGATTTTACAGGGATCGTTTGGGGGAAGACCTAATAGCGAGTGTAACCTATTTGAATCGGTTAACTACACGCCATCCAGCGAAGACTCTAAGGGACGCCTCTGGGCGGCAGGTGGTAACTATTTAAGTTACTTCGATAGAGTTGGCCTCTTCTACGCAGCCCTTCGAACTGGGTATCGTCATGAAACTTCAGTCTTAAGTAGCCTGTATTTTGTGGATACGCTCACGTATACAAAACAACTTATTGGAAAAAGCTGGACGCTTTTCTCTGGAATGGACATACCATTTGATATTTTGCAGCAGCAGATTACAGATGACCTCACCAACAAGCTTGCGACTACCTACAATGGAAAATATGTATTCAGTGTGAGGGTGTATCAAACTGCTGAAGAACAGAAACGTGGGTATGAGACGCATGTTGCAGTCGATATCCAAGCACCTGCAACCAACCGAGTTTGGAATGTTGATATCAACTGTAGTCGTGAAGGCTTTACGCCAGAATAAGTTTAACTTGTATACTCGGGAAGTATACCTTCTATAGGTATAATTCCCGAGTATTATAAATAATGAAGAGGATTTATAAATATGCCGAATAAATTGGACGGTTTAGAAAACATTGTAGCCGATGCATCGGAAATTATCAGTATTGGAAAGAACGACTTCATTGCCAATATTGGCAGGCCCGGTATGTATGGGACGGCGACCCAGACAAGGTACATTGATGCATCCGCACCATTAGTACTTGAGCCGGTGGTACCTATAGTCATCAAACTTCCTGACATGTACAACCCATATCCGTTACTACAGGGGGCTATTAAGAATTTAATTGAAACCCGCGTTACCACAATCTCCGGCATCGATATCCAATACACTATGGATGTGGCCGCTAGACCCGCTGGTAATGACGGGCAACAAATGGAAGTTCCAATCCAAACAAAGCGATCTCCGATATCCCCATCATTTGTAATACCAGAGATTTTTGGTAATCCGGTATGGAATATTTTCACCCAATGGGCCTGGGATACGAAGCATCCAGATAGTGGCATCGCATTCTCACGGTTTGAGAATCCACCTCCATACATCCCATCTTCGTACAGTATGTCGATTATGTTCATACAGTTTGATCCAAGCCATCGACCGGAAAATATCATCGATGTTGGTTTCGTTACGAATATGTTCCCGAAAGATCCTGGCGGGGCGATAGGTATGGAAAAGAACATAGCTACCAGTAAGAGTCCAGATCGAACGATCGCTTTTTCCGGAATGTTGCAGCACAATCAAGCTGTACGAAATATTGGAAAAGCGATAGCTACAGAACTACAACTCCATAAAGTTGATCTGAACCTTCTTCCACCAACTTATTCCCAAGTAAGTGACGCCATTAAATCAAGTGGAATCTCTAAAGAGCTATCGAACTTACCTAAGCATGTCAATGGATAAATTGTAAATTTTATACATACCTCTCCTACGTAGGAGAGGTATGTATGTATTACATTTTACCAGTTATTGCCTCCACCACCACCTTCGTCTCCTCCAGCAGCTTTACGCTTCTCGGCTATTATCCTAGCAGGATCATCGACTGAAGCCCTGACATTCTTAACGAATAGTGCCAACGATGCTACATCGGTGACATCAAAGTCACGTTTGATATCTGCCTCGAATACTCCACCGAAACCTTGCTCTGCTATAAATTTTTGTACAATATTTTTAACGATCTGCGCCTTTGCCGCCATCAAGACCCGCTCGTCCTCTCGATCTTCCTTGGCCAATAATTCTGGGCTACATATCTTATCTGCCAATTTATCAGCAATATCGATAAATTTCTGGAGCTCTTCAAATCGGGCATTGTCGACTACATTATTTGGTGCCGGTAATGTAGCGTATAGGCCACTTATGATTGATTTCAATATGGTAATGATCTTATCTGGAACTCCTTCCATAGACCCATTGTCATTTGCCAGATTAGAGAGGCCATATATTCCCTTGTCGGCCGACTCTTCATCTTGCTTCAACGTCTTCTTACCTTCTTTCGCCAAATCCTTTACAAACTTACTATCCTTTTTGATTATACTGACGATATTGCGCTGTAGTGGTTCAGAATAAGTGAGCTCCAATTGAGCCAGCCGTGTAAGGTGATCTGTCACTGTCTTTTGATCAGTCCTAACTGAGGCTGAGAATAATAGATTGTTAGAGGTGATCGATGTCGCAAAATCAGACTCGTTTAATTTACCCAGTGTGTGATGCGGTAGCCCTATGCTAATACAGGACTGCCTATCGAACCTCTCAATTAGATTATCGTTGTCGTCGCCACTCGAGGTGGACTTCATTGCCTCCTCCATATTCTCCAGACCCTCTAGCCCTTTGAGGTTCTTAGGGACTATAGTCAGGTGCTGGTCCACTATTCCTTTGGAGATCGCTATCGGATTAGTGACGCCATTGAATGTCTTCTTCTGTGAATGTATATTGTATATATCTTCAAATAAGGCAGGGATGTTAATTACGTCATCCGGCACATCCACTGATATAGTTTTTTGTGGCATGGCATTCGACATAGCTCGCATGATGTTTGAAACGATTAGTGTATTTTTCAAAGCTAATATGAGAGATGCACCATCCTCCAGCCTGCTCTTACCTGTACCGTCCTGACGATGATCAAGTGCAATATATACCATCAATTCTGCCGGAACAAATACCAATCGAACTTTATTCTTTTTAATGAAGTTATTAAAAATAAACCCCGCCACGTTATTAAAAGTTTCTAACTTACTTCCAGCTAATCCAATGTCAGTAAGCTTACTCTCTATCATTTGTTTCAGTGCAATATTAAATATTGTCTTAGAGTATTTTACTTTATCATCTGCAGATAGTTTGGCAAGGCTTTTAGATCCGTCGAACATTACGTCAAAGGTGGTCTTACTCAGTTCTGGCACTGTTGCCCCGCGTCTGTCTGTATCAGAAGCGCCCATAGGAGAACCCAACTCATCTACTGTAACAAAATAGCCAACATGCTCCGATGAGGATCCTGGAACCCCGACAGGTATAACAGTATTCGAATCCAGTGGAAGCATGGTCGGATGATCGCCTTCGGCCAACATAAGGTTATCATCTATCTTATAAATATCTCTAGCCTTACTGATGAATCGTTGCTTTACAATATCGCTGATTCTTTTTTCAGCTTTGATTACATTCTTCCTGCCCTTACCTATCGCAGGAAAGTTATCGGACACAATGACTACTTCGTTATCGTCGAGGGCACTCAATAATGGAACTATATTTTTATTTGCGTCCTCCCATAATTTCTCATCTTTAAATGTTTCTATAATATCGGCTTTATACGCATCTTCAAGCTTCGGGAGAGATGAGATGCCGCCGAAACTACGCAATGATGGACTTGGACTCTCTTGAAAAAAACTCTTTTTGAAATCCAACTCATCTCTAAGCACACTATCTCTGACCCTGTACTCCACCGGAGTATCTATGTTGTTGTTTCGTACTATGTCTATCTGCTTGGCCAAGTCATCCAATATCCTATTGTTACTATTAGGTAACACCATTATCGGGGTGGCACCTGAGCCAAGTAAAATATTATATAACCACTTAGGTAACAGTTTATGAAGATTGCGAGTCTTACACATGTGTTCCGATATAAGTTCAGAGATAGCGTTATTGGTCTCCTGTGTTAGGAGTGGGTGATCTTGAGTAAACGATAACGAATTATTTTGTAAGTCATCTGGAGATAATATAGACGATATAAGCAATTTTCCAGCCTGCTTTAATTCAGGCGATAAAGAAATCAATTCTTCATTTGTTTCTGTAACAGACCTGTTTGATGTCAATATATCTGACACAAGGGAGGTTATATCATTAGCAGTATGATCGCTCTTTTCCACCTGTCCACCTGGATCCAAGATCCTGAGCATTTCTTCCTTCGTATGCAGGCTAGCTCCGTAAAGTAGATCCCTATTTATTAGATCGCTATGCTTGTTTGGGACGCTCACAGTCCCGCTTCCTCCAAAGATCTCTGTCAGAAATCTTTGTGTCTTGATGTAGAGAGGCTCATTATTTTTTGTATCAGACATTATTAAAATTCTCCTTACTATCACAAAGGGTTAAAATTATGATTCGGACAAGTATTTATTTGAAAGAAATCTCCGATTTTTTACAAACGGTTACTATAAAAAATACTACTTTTGCTGAGCTCATTAGGGACAACACCTCAACAGAATTAAATGTTGGGAGTCTGCAGGATAAAGAAAACCCTTACTATTTAAATCTTATAGGAGAATATTCTTTATTAGATGAGCCAATGTATATAACCTCTTTAGATACGCATGCGAGGATATTGTACTCTAAAGAAAACCTATCCATACATAATAAAACAAGGACAGCTTATAATATCACTAGTGATTTTTATAAAAAATTATGTTTAGCTTATCCGGATCAAATCGATCTTATAAAGTCCATACGCTACCCAGTCAAGTCCATTGATCGTGCAATAGATGCGGATGATTTTGAAGTATTAAATTATGACTCAACCATACTCGAATCGCAGGAAGTGGATAGCCTTGTTAAATGCATGAAAGATACCCTATCGATGCTTAAAGAGCGGTGGTACTTGAAGGAGTTTAACTATGAGGCATTCTACCCAATCGTGTTCTGGGCAACTACTTGGTATCATCTAAGTCTTTCACTGTTGCTACAACGTAATAGGAACATAAGAACCAGTGAGGTTCATTCGTACCATATTTTCGAATATCTTTCTTCCAAAGGATTGGGCAAATATACTTCCGCTTTAACCCACAAACAATCCTTATTCCTGTATCAAAATATTGATTACCTTTTAAAGAACAGAGGGAAGCAATCTAATTTTGATACCCTAATTAGTAGATTATTTACCGAGATAGGTGGGGCTATAGATAATAAAACTATCTATCTAAGCAAAGAAAATTCTACTGAGACGCTACGGCTAACTCCGAAAATTGTGACCGAGCACTACAGTGATTCAACTATGCAGAACACACATATTGAACCAGGTAAAATCTCTTCTCTTAAAACGTTCGAATACTTTCTCAGTAGTCATCCGAATACAGAGCCAATAGTCGATGCTCAATTCATTAATAAGCAAACTGAATTGTTATCGATTCAACCTACTGCTTGTATACCAACTAAGTTTATAGAATTGTCCAATGAGAATGTTACGAATGATTTTAATGAGATCATGAGGACATTCATAATTAGCTCATACTTATATCTAGTGAGCAAGGCGGAAGCCAATAAAATATCTGTATTGGAGAATACATATGTAGCGGATATAGTATTAAGTAGTTCCGAATCGTTGGCGTTGCTACATTACTGTATGCGGAGGATGGATGGCATAGAAGAACCGACCACTATACCGACTGTATATAGTAGCCCGCGCGTATTCAAAATTCCTCTTCCAACCTTAGTTGCAGATATAAATTTGAATTTTGATTACGACGGTGCCGCATACAAAATAACAGACTATATTGATGTTGAATCTATATTATCTAAGTTATCCACAGTATCACAAGTATGTGAGACTAATGAAGATTTTGAAGAATTGATGCTGTGTCAAGTAAGCGTGCTACATGGGTACTTTAACTTCATCTGTAAAACTGCCGATGGCATCGCCGTAGAAGCGGCCAATCGTTTGTTCGAGCAATTATTTAATAATGAGTACAGCGTAGTTGAGCTTATTCCAGGGTACACTACATATAACGAATGGTTCATATTACGTGACAATATTTTTAAATTAGTCACTGCGGTTGATAGCTCAAATGTAAATGAGCATACTAAATGGTCCCTGTTGGCATCAGCTATAAGTCAATCCTCATTTAGTTTAGATCCGAGATTGTTTGCAAAGTATGGGAACATAAATGAAGATCAGTCCATTAATTTAGTGGGCCTTAAAGAATTACTAACCTATCTTAGTAGCTATAATATTTGTATTTTAGATAGGCCGTACAATGAGAGCCGTTGGCTAACATTACTTAATAAAAAATATACCAATAAAGGAGTCAACCATTCATCTAATGCCAATCTAATACAATCTATGTTAAAGATAGATTCAGATGTAAGTCGCACTGACAGACAAAAGCCAGTAAGCTTGAACATCGACATTGTGAGCTGTGTGAAACATGCGTCTGAGGGCAAAGTAGACTTATCTGAAGAGCTAACAATAAGCTCTGCAGTTGATAATCAAACTAATATTAATTACGAGTTAGACATGAAATTCACTTACGACTTTTCGGATTTAACTTGAGGAGAACAAGATGAACAATTTATTAAAAGTATCAAGGAGTGTCAATACAATAGCCGGGCTTAAAGATTCATTATTCAATCAACTTGGTATGACGTACATCCCAAATCCTAATATAACTTTAAATAAAAAGTATTCGATTGCTGAAGATGAGGAAGTTCCTGTTGGTTATCCAACTATACACGCCTTTGGTATAGGCATCGAAGGTGAGTATAATATTGACACTGATCAAGGAAGCGAAGCGTACGATCCAAGTGCGGATGAGCTTGATCTATATACCCCCATACCATTCAGGATTGTTCCAGTTGATGAGGACCTCATTTCAAGCGAACGGGCCATGTATCGTCTAAGGGAAAAGCGCAATATTAACGGGATCGAATACTTTCTTTATTGGCTGAAACTTATAGAGAAGAGTAATGTTGTGACTCTTTCAAAAACAACTTCAGATGGATCAACGGTACCGTTCACTATTGATCCAGTACAGTTATACCCTGAGCCAACCAAGGCCCCCTCCTCAGGTGGCGTTGCTCTGACGGAAACAATCAATGCTAAGTTTGATTGCATCCTTAGGGTTACCGGGGCGGAGGTACTGGAGGTTATAAACATAATGTTCAATGATCTCAGAAAATGCAAAATATCTGAGTTCGGAATATACTCGGGTATAGAAAAAACAGTAATTGGCCTTACTGCCACCCCCTCGACTATAGAATACACAGAATTGTTAGATACTAAGTTAGTCAATAAAACTTGTTGTCAGAGCATACCACTAAATACTATGGAGGCTGTAGAAGCAAGGAAGGTTAGCATAGGTAGCCATAAGTCATTAATAATTGGATGATAGTAAAAAAAAATAAATTTACAAGGGTCGACATATGTCGACCCTTGTAAAACTCACCTATACATCTGGAATAAATTTTATTTTATTGCGAAATGTAGCACTAAGTGGGATAGTTACCTTATACCGCTTACATCCTGACTTTCTTGGAAAGGTTATAAGTATCAGAGGACACTTCATTGTCATGCTGTTACTGATGACATCAAATAACTCATCTTGTATTTGAGTAACAGAAAACTCTCCGTATTGCGTCATACCTTCAAACAACAAATTGGTATTTATATAAACGCATGGTTCTTTTACAAATATATTATTTTTACATATGGCTCTAAGAATAGTCTCTCCTTGCTTCTCCTTATCCCCATCGGGTTTTATAAACTCTCCAAACGACCACGCCACACCAGATGGACACATAATGTCTGACATTACTATTTCTTCTGGGTCGGTGACAACAAAATTCGGAATGTCCCTAATTTGGCTTAGTATATCGTAATACCTCGCGTTAGCTTTATGTTTTACTAGCCAATCCTTGTGTTCCTTAGCAAAATCTACAAAATCCACTGAGCTTTCCGCTGAAGGAAACGTGTCACCAAGTGTCAAATGATATAGGAGCTCATTGCCTCTATTAACTATATACGCATCCCATGCTTTAAGAAACCCATCAGACATAAATGCCTCGTTGGACTCCTTAAAATCACGAAACGCTGAATATGGGATGGGTAAGCGCTTCACTTTTTCGGACGTGCATTCAATGATGTATCCGGATGCTTCGTTTACAAATCCATGTGCATCATAAAACGGAGGTACCTTAATTAACTCATTAATACTTTCTATTGATTGGACACGACTGTGACTCTTCGCTAAGAATGTAGAGATGTCGTTAGATTCTCGGAGTTTTTCGAAACGGATTGTATCCTGCTCGATCATCTCACCTGTCACTTTGTCCCAAGATAATGGGGCTATCTCAGGGGATTCTACTTTCTCTTCCATGGCCTTTTTCAGTGCATCTGCCATACTGTTCATTGTATCCTTCCTCCCTACTAATTTATAACTTAGATTGAAATGAAGTGAGTCGTCTTCTTGTTTAATATTACCTTGATCTAATTCCACTTCTATTTTTGGCTTGAACGGATTATCAAACGCAAGCGGCTCGTCTCCAGAGTAATACCTGAACGCATCAGCCTCATCAATAATCGATTCCTGCCTTTCTATTACCTTACATGCATTCCCATATCCAAAAACGTTGTCGACTTCAGGTGATTCCGGGGTACTTAATAATGACTTGCGTGTATACTCCGGAGCCGCAAGCAAACCGGCGTCGGATAAACTACTTGGCCTACGAACAGTAGGTTTGCTTGACTTCGGACTCGCAAAGGATACATTACTTTCTATAACATACATATCTCGATCGTAAACCTCTACTTCGAAATCCTCCAATGTTATGCCTGAACCAAGTCCGTTTCTATTTCGTTGTTCGCGATACTGCGCCAATATATTTTCAACTATCTTCAACCTTGCTTGTATGAGATGATTCTCGGCTGCTTGTGGGAATTGCTCTACCCACATATGATACTTCCTTGCGATAACGTTCATATTCTCACAAAAGAACTTGTACTCATCCTCACTAATGTCGCCATCCGTTCTTATTGCATTACATAAGGATTGCATGGCACTATAATAAACATCTTGGTTATGCCGGTGCACCATTCCTCCATTACGTGGCTGCCAGTTGGACGTGTTGGTATGAAAATTATTAGTACTGATCGGCTGTATGGTTGGATTGCCAGCAGTATTTAAAATGGGCCTTTCATTTGAAAGTAACAACTCATACCCGTATGGGATTGTAATAATACTGCCATTTGGAAGCGTTACCCGCTCATCCCCATGTATAGCCTGTATTGTAGTAATTTGTTGCGCTTGATTGTATGCGTTATGCGTGCCTATCATGTGGTTCACCTCACTTGTCTACTTTTGCATAATCCGGTTCAATTATACCACCGGTAGAATCCACTTCTATAAATGGATTTATATTTCCGGACGTACATGGGGCTGATGTAGGGTAAGTCAACATTGTCTCAACAACTGGGACACTTTCATCTGCGAGAACAAGGTAGTCCGATATTCTTCTGGACTTATTCGGAGCCGATCGCTTCTCTATGTTATCAATAGATCTTATTTGCTTTGCCCCTATGGTAATGAGCCAGTTAGAGTTATATTTTTGTGGCATTTGTAACATCTTATTGCCGCGCATATGATGCACTATACTCCCGGATGGAATCTTCTTCGTGAATGCTTTAACTACGTCGGGGGTCAGTACTCTATTTTTCTTATTTCCGATATCATACGCACTATTAAAAATCTCCTGGATGAATGACGTTTGTAACTCATCCATTGCGCCCAATCGCTTTTGAAACATATCTGTTGGCTTATAGTGTACCAGCCACTCATCTATCTTTAACTCGATGATTTCAAACAACTCATATATATCCTTTGCATATATATCTACTTTAGACAATTGCATTATTGCTTTCGGATCAATAAATTGCTCCAAGCTGCTCATGTGGTCTATTATATTGCTACACAATAATGGCTCACTGCCCACTTTGAATATATACCTCCCCATACATACTTTGTAATAATCACCATGTGGATGTAGTAAGTCCTCAATTAGAAATCGCTTCTTTCCTCTCTTTGTTATCTCAATAAATGCTACCACAGATCTCTTTAATCGAAGGTTAGTTTTAAATGATTTATGAACTTTTAAATAGACATCCTTTCTTAGTAGAAAGTACAAAAATTCATCATCATTTTCTACTGCGACATCAACAACATCTATCTGTCCAGTTTCAAATCCCACCCTTTGAAAGGCCCCGTAGAACCCCTGTCGAATTAAATGAAACAGGAATATCGGTGGTGGATCCATCTTCTTCCTATGGTGAACTTTACAGACTACGCTGTTCTCAAGACTAACATGTTTTTCGAACATATCCACTAACTTTATGTGTGCCGATCTGTTAGCAGATATCCATGCCCTAAGAACTTTGATAACAATTCCCTTCGGTGCCCTGTGTATGCCTTTTTCTATTAATCCAAATATAGGATATAATTCCAAGCCATTAAGTACGAAATGCTTCCCATTGACTAAATGTGGCACATATAGGTACGAAGAGTATATCTCCGAGTTGAATTCAAAATCAAACCTGACTAGTCTCCATTCGGAGGGCTTCACCTCTATTTTCCATGGAGGTTTGGTTTTGAATTCATGCTTGACTTGCTCTTCTGGACTTAGAATATAATGCTGTTTAAACGTCACTCTTCCTTCGAATGTCTTCAAGCTTTCTTGGAATAAATATTCCAAATAATTTATAGCCTGATCGACAGAGTCATTCCTAAAATCTAACAATAGCTTGTCATTAAATTTAGGTAACTTGTCTGACACGTTACTAAAAACCACATCCCACTTTGCCATATTTTTCGTGCCTCCTTTAGCTAACCGTGCTATTATACCCTACGCACCCTCTCCTCTCTTGTATCGCAACTACCGAGTGATCAAGTAAAGCAGCTCTCATCTCCAAAGAAGCGGATAGAGCCCATACAATGAGTGTGACTACATATTTTATAATGACGGGTCGTCTAAACACATCGCTGTGTCGTTAATCATTTGCCATATTTTACTTTCCACAACAATATGGATGACGCCAGTGTTAGTATGGCACCAACTATAGTTTTTATCATTCCCATTATTGACGTCTTATGTTTTATTTTTTCTCCTTTCAAAGTCTCTTCTCTGGATCTTCTTTCATATTCTCGTTTAGCCTTGGCTTCTTTCTCAGCTTCGACACTGAGTTTATCTTTCATACTCCTATTTTCTATTTTAACTTTTACATATTGATCGTTTAATTTTTCTTTTTCCCCTACCAGCTCATCGTTCTCCATTTTTATTTTTTGTAGTTCTTCGGTCACCACATCCGCAGTATTTAATGCGCGTCGATTATCCTCTATAACTTGCTCCAATGCGACTACGCTGCCAGACATGTGTATTTCTCTTGGAGGCACATCGATATCTGACTGTACTAATATAGCTTCATGTCGTTCATTATAAAGTCTTTCTAAAACATCAGTGTCCTCTGCCTTGAATAAGATCTTAACTGCACCACAGTGTCCAACTCCAACCAATGTTATGGACTCGATTTGTCCTATGTTACATACAACCTCTACAGGAAGTATGAATGTGTCCAATGCAAAATATACGTCTATATTCTTTAATTTACTACATGGATCATTTACGACTATTTTTGGTAATCTATTCTTGAATAACGCATTTAATTCAGTGCCGCAGTGCTTCACAATAGTATCTATATCCATCCCTTTTTCTGGATAAGTTAGAGTATTGAAGTTTTCCTCCGATGTATCAGTTGCAATGATCATCGATGGCAAGCCTTGGTCATTACATAAATAAAAATTATTTTTATTTACACTTAGTTTGATACTGTGCACCGGTATTGTTTTCTTTAACCATGTGACACAGGTATTGTATTTTGGGTAGGCGGGATTATGTGAGATACCAAATTTCTCTTTCCAAAAGGATCCACTTGCTTCACCTATCGGTTTGTATATATCGACCACATTGCGTGCTTTATCGTAGTAAGGGGATACTATCCTTTTATCCCCATCTTTACCTACTATTAAAATTGGGGTCATTGAAGTATTCACTACCAGTACGCCGCAGATCCACTTACTCTGCACATAATGTTTCTGTACCTCTGACTCTTTTACCTGCGTCCAACCAGAATTTAGTAATTTTTGCAAATAAACGCTAGCATGCTTTTCATCTGGTGTCCCTTGTGTGGACGTAGTGCAAAGATCATCATACATAGCAGTTCTCCTTTTTTGTAAAGGTGTGATTAGTAATCAATACGTGCTTTTCATAATTGTAATATATAAATAAAACATAACTGAGAATACACCACTATCCCTCTCCGTTGGAGAGGGATAGTGGTTCAGTTATACGTATTGTTGTTTTATAGCAGATGCCATTTTAATGGTGGATTCATCCCCAAACAGCAAGGCCACGTCTATGTCCGTTTTGTCCATATCGAATGTATCGGAGGAGATATCAGTTTGGACTGTGCTAATGCCTTCTGACGTTGTCTTGTAAAATTCGGACGTAGTATCACCTGTCGATGTGAACGCCGATTCCACATCCGCAACGTGTTCAGATTTTGTCCTTCCTGGTGCTGGCTTATTGATCACGTTATTCTTACACTTTCGATCAATCCCACTTGGAAGGACAACGCCTGCCTTTAGTATGTTTTTATATGTACCTACATCTCCAAGTTTAGTGAACTCCTCTGCACTACTGGCCAATTTTACTGAGTGTGACTTGGCCCAGAATACACACTTTGAGAGAACTTCCAATAGATCAGATAAATTAATATCTTTTAGTACGTCATCAAAGATATCATCGAACTGCAACTGATTCAAAGTAGTATTTATCCCATTGATCATATTTCCAATTAGATCGTTGGCTCCCTCGCAAGCACTCTGTATGTTTGACACCAGCGACCTTTTTAAATCGAGCGCGGCCTTAATTGGACTGTGCTCGCCATCTATCACGACGCTCACACCATCGCTTACACTTGACTTTACCGTATCTATTTTTCTGGATATAGTGGTTGTAGTTGAAGTTATTTTGTTATCCGCGTATTCCTTGGCCAGTTTAATCTTAGCCACGGATATGTCTTTATCGGATTTTATAGGTGTGTCGGATTTCTCTGACATGGCCTTGACATAAGCCGGGCCCTTTTCATCTACTGTTTTTTTTGAAGCAGCACCTCCAAATGAGGTATCCGGTATCTCTTTAGATACAGACTTAGTAGTAGACGTCGTAAATAATGCAGACATAGCGACCTCCCCTATAGGTTAACGTCGTAGTGTAAACCAAGCATAAGATTTTTAGTTGTTACGACACTTCGAGTTCTGGATACTGGGACTATCTCACTAAGGTTGCACTCTCCAGTCTCTTCTAATAGTGTTTTCATTTGTGCCCAAGAGTGGAAATTTCCACCCCTAACATTCATTACTTCTTTTAATACAACCCCGAGGCCCTTGGCGTTCAGAGCATGTGCCTCAGGAAACGACACCTTAGCCGCCTTATCATCACCTATAACTTGTCCAGTTGCCTGATCGACATGTCTGTCATTTTCAGATAAGTTCATTTTTAATCGGAGGCTCTGCATGCCAGCTCGTCTAACTGGAACAGTTAGCACCATAAATTTCTCGTTCGTTAGGTATGGTCTATTCGCTATGGGGTCTGTTAATTGAAGCCTTGAAAATAACTCAACCCCTAATGACTCTATTCCATTTAATAGGTCACTTATTTGTAGATTGACTTTCATGTTTGGACATTCAAGATCGAGCATCTCCGTTTTATTTTTTAGACCATTCATAAACTTCTCAAGTTGTGAGTTATCCATAGCGGATAGCTTAGCTTTTATTCTCTTAGCATTAGCACCACTTGGGTCAACCTTAAGATATTCCTTGTATAAAAAATCTATCATTTTCTTTTGTTTGGAAGTCATATAGTAGCTCCATGTAAAAAATTAACTGTATATCATGTTTGGTCTCGTGTAGAGACCAAACATAACTTACTAACCAATCAATAGTGATCTTTTCTTCTTTAATTTTTTAACATCGATTACGATGTGGGCAGACTTATCAAATCTTGGGCGCATGTCACTTATATAGATGTGGTTTGTACTGAGTCTATTTATCACGTCTGATGGCAGTGTCACCATCAATGGTTGAGTCATTTTATTCACAGCCAGTATTTTTGTTCGTACTGAAACTTGCTTTATACTGCCCTGTGGTGTCGTCACCATAGTGGCCCGTATTACATTCTTTTCTTTTGGGTCAACATAAACGACATAATATTGTTTTCCTGGGACATTGGCAACATGCTTGACATCGGTCATATTGCCGACTGCTTTTGCACTTTTCCTAAGAGGGAGCGAAGTAGTGGCTGTCTCAGTTAGGGTTCCCTTTCTGGTTACCAATAATACTTTGTCAGAAACCAACGTTCCATTTTCAATAGCATATAGTTTATTTAAATAACATATAGTACCATCACTCAGCTTAACCGTATACATAAGTTTATTGGGACTGGTTACCAGCACGCCAGTTGATTCTTTCGGCAAGTCTTTTTTAACTTCAGTTATAACTGATCCGTCTACCAGAATGTACTTATAATCTCGACCTTTTGAAAAACTACCTATATTCATAGGCACTCCCTTGAAATCAACAAACTTCTTTTTTAATTCATCCATGCTGTACAACTGGATGAATCCTGTACTCGTTCTATTGAATATTTGTACATACATACTGAAATTAGAAAAACTGGTCCTTCTGCCCGCTCTCCCACTATACTTATTTTGCAATTGGTCCGCTTCCTGGAACATCCGTTCTGGTATTTGTTTGAATGCATTATTTAGTTCTTTTATAGAGCGCACGGATTGTTTCTCATCTTCCATGAGCACTGCCTTACTTCGTTTGGTTAGTTGCCCAGTTCGCATCGCAGTTATAGCGGACGCCTGATACACAGATATCTCGAATTTATTAGCTAGCGCTTTGTTTGCGTCAACTGTGTCCTCGCTATCCTCAATGATTCTAATAACTTCCTTGGTGTGGCCTTGTATTTTTATCAGTGCCTTTAACCGTCTGTTCTCCTCAATCTTTGTTTTTATTGAATGAGTGTACTCCGAGCCAATGTTGCTCATTCGTTCTTTAGCCCAGAGCGTTAGCATTTCTATTGGATTAAGAACCCTAAGTTGTCCTCTATATAGCCATTTATAATTATAAACATTATTTTGAGAGAACCCTACGGCTGATTTGAATGAATGCAAATGCTCAAACACATCCGCCGATCTCTTTAATTCTATCCGGGCTTTTGCCCACATAACAGAGGACCTCTGATCGGTCTCATCATTGTAGTTTTCTTGTATCGGCCATAGCCAGGATTTCTTATCTCTGATAAGGTCTTTGAGTTTGTCATCGACATTTTTAACGAAGGAGTATCCAGGCGGTATGCTCTTGACGATCACAGAGGACCTACTTATGTCCAAATGCCCATCGAATGCCAATGGGATATCAAACCTTCGCTCCTTTATACCTGCCAATAATTGCCGCCTATTCCTTAGATGGGCGTGCGACGGTGGGTCTGGGATAAGGTACTTAGCCATCTCATCAAGATGCTCATCCGTTAGATCGGTCTGTTTTTCCAATATATGCTCTGATAAATATTTAACTAATTCGCACACGTCGTTAAAATTATACTGAGGCGATTTAGTTCGAAATCCTTTTGCAGTTACATTAGACCCCATTATAAATGCAGTTGGAATTTTCGGTATAAAGTATTCTGGTTCATATAGCTTTTCTCCAGATACCGGTATCATAGTCAATGTTTTATTAAAGGATGGGGTTATGAATACGTCCCTTGTGAATTGGGATACCATGCCCTCTAGGTACCTACTTGCAGCAGCCCTGCTTCCACTGTAGCTACCTATACCGCCTTGATTGTCCAACAATGGGATAGCATTTACCCATGGCTGCATGAGGCTGGTCATAGCGTCACTTATGCTACTGTCACCTGATGGGTGATAATCCATGACCATGCCAGTATGATTATAGACTTTCTTCTTTTTATTGACTGCGTGAACAACATATATTATCCTTCTTAGAACCTTTGACAGGCCATCGATCCCATGTCTGGCTCGCTGTTGCAATAGGGACAACATATACTCGATGCTGAATTGTTCTATTACGTCAGATGACGTCGCATCGTCAGTTAGTCCTAAAAATCCATGTCCTTCTTTTTTCATACGAGTGTCTCCAAGTTTGAATCAAACAATATTTATTTTTTTTAATTTTAGAGTGACATCTTGCCGGGATACAAGGCGATGCTTCTTAATTTCTATAGCCTTCAGACAGCGCCTTGATGGATGAATCAAGGCGCTGTCTGATGCATCCGCCTAATAACTATTCGTCTGACTCAACTACATGGGTCTGCGCCTCTCCATCTACTTCTATCTCGATTGTAACCTTCAGTAATTTAAAATCCAAATACATCAACAAATGTATGAACTTTGGCCAAGTGATGTTTGGCTTAGTTTTGAGCATATCTATATAGTTATATATTAGACTACTCCGTCTTCTATTGTTCCGTATTCCTTCTTGTCTAAATAACTCATCGCACTTTGATCTAAAGTAAGTCACCCCTATTTTATTTCGTTCTAGAATAGATACCGCCAACTGTTTCAACGTATTGCCGGTGAGACACTGTCCAATGTTTTGTATAATTTGAGGTCCTGTAGATCGCTCCAATATAGCGACCCGCTTCCTTAACTCCGCTGCCGACTCTGGTTCCATAATTATACCACCTTTCTCTCTAAAAAGTATGCCATGATACATCTATATAGTAATATATAACTATTGTAATATTGAGAAACCTATATTCCGATAACGTAACTAAATTATTGCATCAACATTTTCTATTATTGATTTTCTAATAGAAGGGTCTTCTCCAAGATATGCCATTATCTTTTCCACATCCCCTATAGCATATATATTTATTATGGATCGCGTCGCTGGAGATACACAAGTGTGTCCGATTTGATCGGGATTCAATTGCCCTATCCCTTTGAATCTAGATATAATTGCCTGCTTATCGAGCAACTTAAATAGCCCGAGTAGATACACAAAGGTCACCTGTTGATCCTCGTAGTAATCGGTCTGCTTTGTAGTTACAGACAAATTAAAGTACTTTGCATTTATTGAATCCAATACTGGACAAACTTCCTCCTTTAATTGAGCGTATAAATTATTAATTGGTATTGTTTTTTCGGAGCCATCCTGCATATCTATGATGATAGCTTTATCAATCTCGTTATAACTGAGAGGCAGTTCAATATACTCCTGGAGTCCCTTTATGTCTATCTTATCTGGGTTCAGTAACTCTACTACTGGTGCGAATAGCTCCATCAAAGATGGGTCCATAGTCACTATCTTAGCAGCATTCTCTATACGTGTGCCGACGTTCAATACCATGTAGCATAGGTCTCTGTAGCTGTCTCCTTCTAACTTAATGACCGTATCCCCAGTCTGTATAAAAATATCCAGCGCCGGAGCATACACTAACTTTATCAACATGTCGCGTCTAGCGTTTTCATCCCTCATAAATAAAGTCTTGTTGCCAACCGAGAACGAATACAATGGCGGGTTACAGATAGCTACCCTTCCCTCAGATATAATCAATGGATTGATCTTGTAAAAAATACTTATGAGTAACGTTGTGATGTGCAGTCCATCAGCATCGGCATCTGCCAGTATGAGCACCTTATTAAACGACATATTGTCAAGTGTAGCGTCATGCGATTCGACACCTATTAGCTGCTTAAGATCTTGATATATCTCATCGGCATCGTATTTACTTTTCTGCAGGGCATTTACAGGTTTCCCCATTAAATAATACAGTGCCTGTGTGGTGGAATCCCGTGATGTCTTTAATGCATCACCGGCAGAGTTTCCTTCAGTAAGAAATAATTCTATAATTCGACTGTCTTTACTTCGACAACCCTTATAGTTCTTTGGCTTATTCAAATGTTCAAATACATTATTCAAACCTTTGTGGCGAACTATTGTTTTACTGAATGCTTTATACTTAGTGTCTATGTCGTCCTTTAATACTTCATGCAGCTCTTCCCATTTTTCAGGAAGGGTATTGAAACACTCTATCAATGCATTCCTGTAACGGTCCCTAAATTTATTACTTTTGAATCCTTCTTTTGAGGCTCCTACAAATTTGACCTCCCTTAAATTAACAAGTATTGATGGGTATATGGGTAGTCTATATTGTGACCTAAAGAATATTCCAATGTCCTCATCGTCTATATAGGGTAGTACCATTTCTTTGATCGTACTTAAAAATACAGTTATGTGATCCGAGGTTTGGAGTCGCATGAATACACGGTTGACTGCCGACATTACTTGTACTGGGGCCCGCATATTATTGGCTACTACAAAACTTACATTGAATCCCATGTCGCCAGTATCTGTAAGCTCCCTTTTCAATTCAGTTATATCGAAAAGTGTATTCTCTGGCCTGATCCCATAATATTGTTGGACATACTCCTTCATTGTATCGTCTGGGTTGGTTTTAAATATTATTTGTGCTCTTGGAGGTATTTCGAATTGGCGCAATACATCTGAAGTATCTGCAAGTAAGTCTTTTATGGTTGTCCGCCTACCTTTTGATTTATAAACTTCTATTTGTAGGTGTTTTGGAGACACTGCAGAAATGAAGTGTAAGAACTCCATTAATCTTTTCTCGCCCTCACCACCAATAAACTCATCACAGTCCTCAAATATTTTTGGATCCGACTGTATGAAGGTGTAAGTGCCACTTTGTGTAAATCCCATTTTCGTATCATGGATGTACTCTTTGGTATTGCCTTCTTCAATCGCTATCTTGGCATACTCCCCCTCTCTCATAGCAATACAATAAAACAATCTGGATGCGGCTGCCGATGCAACAAGACCTATACCAAATGTACCGGCTGTAGCACCTCCGTAAGCAGTGCCACCCTGCTTAGCAGAGGTGTATAATTTAGTTGCTACTATCTCAAGTCCCTCAGGAGGTATGCCCCTACCAAAGTCCAGTACTTTGATCTCATACCCACCACGATACTCGTGTATCCATACTTTTATAGGGACAGCGACCTTTGCTTTCACGTGCTCATCCACACTGTTATCAATCACTTCTCGGGCACATAATACCTGTCCCTTTGGACCAAGCTCTCCAAGAACAGATGTCGGCGATACCCTTATCCCGAGTAAGTTATTGTCAGAGTAGTCCGCAATGTCATCCATCCCGTAATCTGCTATCTCATTATTTGCCATTTTGTTCTCCAATGCGTGCCGTTTAAAATACTAAATATTACCTCAATACATATATAATGTAATTACTACATAAAAATTAAGAGTGCTACCCTCTATCCTTTGGGTTCATGTAAGTAATATATAAATAAAAAAATACTGGGTTTCATAGAGACGGCAGTCTAATGCCGTCTCTATGATGTTATGATTTATCGCCATATATATTACATGTGTCAGCAGCAGCATCACTGATGTTCCATTTAGAGATGTCTTGGTTGAAGGATGAAGCCTCACCGAACATGCCCTCCATATTAGTAACATTTCCAACATCCCAGTTGGAGATATCTTGGTTGAAGGATGAAGCTTTAGCGAACATACCCGACATACTAGTAACATTACTCACATCCCAGTTAGAGATGGATTGGTTGAAGGATGAAGCTTTGAGAAACATGCAGTCTACATTAGTGACATTGCCAACATTCCACTTAGAGATATCTTGGTTGAACGAGGTAGCTCCATGGAACATAAATCCCATATAAGTAACCTTACTCACATCCCAGTTAGATATGTCCTGATCGAAGGATGTAGCTCCATAGAACATAAATCCCATATCACCCACATTACTCACATCCCAATTAGATAAATTTTGGTTGAAGGAGGTAGCGTTATGGAACATACTGTGCATGCCAATAACGTTACTAACATCCCAATCGGAGATATCTTGGTTGAAGCGTAAAGTGTCAGAGAACATCGCACCCATGTCAGTTACGCTACTCACATCCCAGTTAGAGATGTCTTGATTGAATGATGTGGCGTAACCGAACATGCCTATCATATCAGTTACATTACTTACGTCCCAGTTAGAGATGTCTTGGTTGAATGATGAAGCTCCATAGAACATCCCACCCATATTAGTGACATTAGATAAATCTGGAACATCCTTAGCGCTGAAGCCTTTTAGTTCTGTGCAATGGTCAAACTGACTCCCTCTATTATGTAACTTAACATCTCCCCACTGTAGGACATCGAGTAATATGCCTTTAGTTAACTCGTAATCGTGCATATGGAGACCCCTATACCCAAACCCTTCTATAACTCCCGATATAACTACTTCATGCGCTACCTGGCCATCCTCATAACCATGTATAATTTCTTTTTGATCATGCTCGGTTATGCGGTTCGATGTACCATCTCCCCAATCTACTGTGAAGTCATATGTTCCATCTGGATCTAACGGCAGTTCGATCTGTTCGCCTTCCCACTTTGTTATGAACGCGTTAGTGTCTGTTTTCATGGCACCTCCCTCCTCAGCTAATTCATTTTATTCGTACTTTGAAAATCCATATCTATGCCACTGTACTAAGGTAGTCAGTCTTTCAGATATCTCACGCTGTAAGTCCAGTAGATCATCTCTCTCTATTGCGATTTGCCTATATATCTCTTCGAGTTCGGATTGTACCTTACAAGAGTCCGGATACTGTTCTTTATCCTTACAGACCCGCATTAATATATCTCTGATCTTTATCGCATTATCATCTAACTTAAATAGAAGTGCTTTACTTTCCTTTACGATTCCCATTACTCATTCCTTGTGATCTATTCGCACCCTTTATTTAAACTTGTTTAAAAGATTCTCTACCTCATCAGATAGTGTCGCAGCCTCATCAAGAAAAGCTTGTATCTTTGGCAAAAAATCCAACACAGCTTTTTGTTTTAATCTACTTAGTTTAAGACAATATTCACTATTTAGAAGCGCGTCCGAGCGGTCGAGTATGATATCTGCTGTCTCGCCGAATTCATTTGTAGGCATAATTACGCCCGCATATCCTCTGCCCCCCTTAATGTGAGTGTCCTTTATCGTCTCTAAAGTGGCTATCTCCAGCATCATCATTCTATCTAAAGCGGCCATTGGACCAAATAGTTCGTTAGTGCTTTCTACGATAGCTTTTGCAAGTTTATCCATAATTTTCTCCTTATGTTAAAATTAATATAAGTGACGTATATACATAATAGTAATATATAAATGAAATGATGATGACCTGCACTGACACGAGTCTCATATGAGACTCGTGTCAGTAGGTAAGTTTAATAGCACAACATTTAAATGTTGTCTGCGTGCAATACGCCGATGAGTCTTTCGAATACTGCAGTAATGTCATTTAACAGTATATCTATTTTTAGACTCAGTTCATTTGTACGGTCAATTAAAGTGACCGTACCCATATACGACTTCCCATTAATATTATTCGCTTTCTTAATCTTAGAGGTAGTTTTTCCTATGTAGGCAAGTAATTTTTCAACCAGCATAAGTAATCTCTTACACCTACTTTCAGCTTGTTTAATCTTTGCGATTACAGACAATTCGATATTTTTCACTTCTATTGCTCTCTGTACATTTGTCACATCAGAAAAAAACCTCATTTTCTCATACACGACTTCTTGATACATGCCCTCCATTGTAGTTGTGACTTCTGTAACATTTAAATCTTCTATTGAGTCGTCGATCGTCTTTATTATATTACTTAGACCTTTAAAATAATTTAATTTCTGCCTAACCGCCCCCCTTAAAGAAAGTATGGCAGATGATTCTGTACCATTCTTCGGCACATCGTCCTTGGAATGACTCATTATTCACCTATTCTACCTTAAACCATTATTAATTCATTCTATCGCATCTATAGAATTTTTACAAGAGAATCGGTGGCTATTATAATAAATACTTTTTAATGATTGGAGGCATGCTTAAACAAGCTCTTCCCAGACGGGAGGAGCTCGCCTTAACATGTCCCGTTTTACTTTGTTGGATCATCCTCCAACTCAGCTGACTTGATGGTTAATCCGGATTCTTTGAACGCTTGTTCAATCACCGTATCCATCTCGTCACCTGTCAGACTGTCCCTGCTATCGAGTAGTGATTGCAGGTTAATTTTAGGAAGGATGGCCGTTAGGTCTCTACTTACATCTTGTAAAAATTCATTGGTCTTATCCTGAAGAGATAATTTAGCTCTATTAAGTCTGACCTTCTCTTGGTTCTTTAATAATGAATCAAGAGAATTCATCATTCCGACTTTAACTTCTGTCTTTCCAACAGAATCGGCATCTGGATCCCATTTCATGTTTAACACAACATCTGACATAGACTCTATCATCTTATCTCTGATGACAGTAGTTTTGTCGATAGTGTTGTCTGCCTTATCCATAAAGTAAGGCACTGTCTTTTTAAGTTGCTCTACCTCTTGCATAGACTCACCTCACGATATGAGAAGGGTTAATCGGTCGTCAAGTATCCAGCGATTGTCTCCGAACCAGTTATTGCGGCAATGCGTTCAGTATCGATACGGAAGACTGCAGCCTTATTGATTGCCTTTTTCTCGTAGAATTCTGCGAGTGCCACAAAGGATGTGATGGTGACAGCAATCTTGTCAACCTGAGTTGCTGGGAACTGTCTGGAAACATATGAGAACACTTCATCGCTATGAAGGCATTTTCCAGGGCGTCGGTTAGCATCGACAAATTCCAAGAACGCCTCGAGTACTTTTGTATCTGAGGTGGTTGTTAAAATTGTCACGAGCTTGTTCAATTCTGTAGCCCAGTTACTTAGGATCGTTCGTCTTGTACTTGGGATCGCTTTTTTCTTCGCGTCAAATGCAATTGTTATTTGCTCTATGCATCTTTTGTATGCCACATACTCCTTACTTTTGACCGGAGACTTTGTTGCTCCGGTATTGGGATGCACCGGTGGCGTAGACCTCGGAGTTGGCGGTATGTTACTGATAGGATTCTTTGGAGGAATCAATTGGGACATATGCGGTAGATCCTTTAGTGCATCCTCCCCCTTTTTTGTAGTTTCAAAAGTAGGGGTACCGACACTCGATTTCTCCCTGCCCTTGTCTCCTTCCTTGTTCTCGCCTGCTGCCGGTACTCCAGTCGTAGCCTGTACAGTCGGAGTTATTTTTTTTGTAGATGTACCCGTCATGGTATTGTCTCCTTTAAATGTATCATTCTTTGTTATGTAAAGCGAATCACGAATATGGCCATTTATATAATAAGTTTATAAAATTATAAGGGTCACATACCCGCTACTCTATATCGATAAAGTAATCCTTGTAGTCGATCGTTAAAACTTTTTGTTTGACCCCATGCATGGCCTTCATAGATGTTTGTAATATAGTGGAGCCGATCCCACTCACTTGACTCACTATGACATCTGCACCTATCGCCTTTGCCACGTCAGTCATGCAATGAAAACAGAACCCAGGGTCGGCCTCACAATAAAATGGATCCCTTACTGTTATTTCCTTACCTACGTATGATCCCACATTATCGCTTGTCAATGGTATCGTTTTTCCATTCTTAGTTATGAACCTCCCAATGTATTTATCTGGCTCTGTCAGTACTAACTTGATCCCCTTCTTAGTACCACAATCTTCTATATTTATTTTCACAGAAGAGTATACTCGATACATGATCTTGGTCAGATACCCACCTTGCTGTGTCGAGTTAGCTCGACCATACGACCCTCTTCTAATATTATTGACTATAGATACAAAATCCTTTTTATCCCAGCCGTCATGAAGTGGGGGCTTTACTACAGAGGTCTCCGTTCCTTGCTTGTCAAACTTAAGTATGGCTCCCTGTGTTATAAATAATGATTTCCTATGGATATCGTACCCCTTGGCACCCAGTGACTCAAAGAACACCGATCCTACATCCCCCTTTAACCAATCTTTATCCATAGATATCAATTCATCTTCTATGGCCACAACAACTCGCGGATCATCTAACTCATGCTTATGTTTCTCATACAGTTCTTTTGCTCTGGCTATCACAGCAGGAGATGTAGTTAAAGATTTTTTACTATATGCAGACGTAGCTAACTCTGAAAAATGCCCTATATACGCTAAGCTATCGTAGTGATGATAAAACATTTTAACGTCCATCTTTAACTCTGGATCTATGTCAGGATTATTAGAGCTTTCTATAAGAAGGTCTATGATGCGGTCCTGCATCTTATCTATGACAGCGTTCGTGAAGGGCATATTGATATAATCAACCCTGGATCTGAGAGGCACAGCCAATATAATAACATTTACTATAAAGATAGGAACCGTTGTTTTTACAGGAGGGCCGTTGTAGTTTATTATCATATCGTTAGTTAGTATGAATTCTTCTCTCAGCGGTATCTTAAAAACATCATCATCTACTCCCGGTATTCTTGGGGTAAAGGTGTCTATTAAAAACCTTCTGAGTGGCATCCGTTCGATATTTTTAATTAGATAGTTGGTCTGCTCCTTAGTTAACATTATGATGCGTCCCCCATATGATTGGTGTACTCGTAGTTAAGTATGGTCCAAGCCACATCGATGTATCCGTCATGAAAAGTATACTTGCTTGCAATGCCACTGAAGGTTTCCGCAGCAAGTCTTTGATCGAACTGGACATCGTCCATTATGGCGAACACAAGCATAACGAAGACATGCTCTGGAATTTCTTTATCCGGACTATTCAACCAATACTCTATGTGGTGCTTGCTATGCTGCCGGTGCTCCTCCTCAGCAGGAAAAAGAGCTCGCGGATGATAGAACTTATTTACGTCGTTGTTGTATGTGAACATAAATGCAACAGCCTGCGGTCCGTTGTATTTTTCATGGTGGTAGTTACGGAGCAGACCAAGTACCATGTTCCAGTCCCTACGTTTAAACTCCTTACTGTAGCTATCCATAAACTCGCCCAGCCTGTCAAGGTTAGAACTGAACCCGGATAAGTATTCGGTAAACTCCTCCATGTTGCTGTCGTTGATAACTGGTGCAGTAGCTTCTCCCACTATAACCTCTAACAGATGCGCTACATAAGCTAAAAAATCTGGAGTGTTGACGATCTCATCGGCATGTGCCATAAGTTGCTTTAAGTCTGAGTTTAGTGGGTAGTTATCGTAGAGTGTCCCTATAAGAGTTGAGATAAGATCTGAGTAAGCTTCCCCACTGTCTGTCTCATCCTCCACATCGTCCACCTCCTCGTCCTCACTGGCAATGATGCTCGACTCTAAGAGTTCCCGAACTTCCGAGTTCGATCGCAAGATCCCTAACAGAAACTCACGATCGAACACCCTCCTAAGCCACAGTATCACCCGGAGCGTCATAAAGTTACTGTACAGAGTTTCACGTGGAATAGCGATAACGATGCCAGTCGACTCCAAGTACTCCTGCAGCACAGCGTAGGCGTCAAGCAGCACAGCCCCAGTACTCCTCTCATCGTGAATGCCCACATCCTCTGACTCACCAGTCGGGCTACCCTCGTTAGCATCAGTATGAGTTAAGTCACTGACCGTAGTCGAAGCATTCCGTAAGTTCTCTAGTTCCCTCTCCACATCTATCAGTGATGTATCCTCTAATCCAATCATCTCGCTCTCCTATAAGAATTGTTAACTTGTGCGGCCAGGGACACGAAAAAAAAAACAATACTCCCCCGCAGCACCGCTGAATCGACCCGATCCACATTTACGTTATAGTGGACCGGGCCTACGAGCTATACTCAGCAACTTGTGGGTTAGTTGATTCGCACTCGATTCAGGAGCGCGCATTCGTGCAGTAACACGTCGGCGTTACTCCCCCCTATGGTGAAAAAAAGAACAGCACCATTTCCGTTCTTATTATAGTAATATATAAGTGAAAAAAACTGATACGCACACCCGCATCGGTTAGGCCCGACCAGCTCGCTGCTGACCCGTAAGAATTAACGTGCCTATCGTGCATATTTTTTTATATAAAAGTATGATCGTATAAACATGTCTAACTCTCGAAGAGAGTTTTACTATACAGTGTAATAATGCTCAGATAAAGAAAATTATCTACACCCTGGCAGACCGCAGGGAGACACAATTCTCAAATAATTTTTGAAAAATCTATTGGGTTGCTTCTTGTGGGTACTCATCCATCTTTGCGTGTAGCATCGGATAGATGTTGCCATTCCCCGCCTGCTCCTTGGCTATCCTGCGATGGGGGAGTATCCTGATACGATCGCAGGCTATCTCTAAATTATCATTGAAATATAGGTGTAGCACATTGTGGATTTCGCCTGCATTGAACTGAAGGGTGTCATCCCTCAGCGCTACCAGATTATCTGGACGCAGTTTGTTTTTTTTATTTATGGCCGCTATTAACTGCCTGGTGCCTTTGGATGGCATCAGCGTCAGCATGCTGTTAAACATTACATACTTGTACACTGGATATATGTTGTCGCAGGCCTCTATCTCGGCTATGGTCTGTGCCATGTTACTTAGTGTGACCCTACGGTACAGGGAGGTGTTTGGTACGCTGCTGACTGAGAACATGTCGGTCACTATTAGGTTGTACATAGATGTTAACTCCTTGGATGTATAGGTTATAATAAAAAATGCATGCAGTATATCTTATACAGACAACGTCACCTCCTGGTTCTAACTTAATCTGTGCCAATTAAGTCGCTTGCTGGTGACCTCTTTTCTCTCGCAACGCTGGGTTCGGGGCGACATAGGATACTTGCCATTCCCCTATGTACGCTCCTGGATCCATGCCTTTAGTACTCATAGATGTATAGGAAATTGATTCGTATGGACAAAACACAAGATGTCAGCATATATACCGATGGTGGGGGTAGTAAAGAGTACGGCACTAACGCTGCCTTGCTTATAAGCGATGACAATAGGTACATGATTATGTGCGAAGCCGTCGAGGACACTACCAGCAATCGTATGGAACTTAGCGGGGTTATAAATGCTATACGGGCCCTGACTGTTCCTTGTAGGGTTACAGTGTACAGTGATAGTAGGTATGTTGTGGATAGTTATAATAAGGGCTGGGTATATAATTGGTCGGGTAATGGGTGGGTGACTTCCTCTGGAAGGCTCGCTAAGAATATAGATCTTTGGACGATGTTCTTAGACGTTATCGCCCCACACAGTCTACGTATGGTGTGGGTACAAGGACATGCCAGCAATCGAGGCAACATAGTAGTAGATAGTTTATGTACAGCAGCGTATAATAGGTGCCTATAAAAAATATAGGCAGTGTAAAATTATATGTAGAAGTAACATATATATATATATATATATATATACACATTGTTTAACTATTATATGTAGTGAATAAATATTAATGTCTTTTACGATTTGCAGGGCCTGGTGTCCAACTGACCGCCACACACCCATGACGAGCACAACCATGTACCTCTAATATGTCATGATGCAGCCACATCCACCTGAACGGACCCGCTCGATGCAACCCATCATGAGGGTCCCGTATGGCTGAGAGGGGTACTCAGTTGTTGTAGTGCGAACCTGCCGGCGCTACAGCCGGAGCATATACTACTCCAGGTGTTGGCTATGTTGGACAGGCCCTGCAATTATAACGAAAGATATCCAATGGGTGCATGCCACATTCATTTTATGTCATAGATTCCTTTTGATTGGTTAGTGCGTGTATTATGCGAAAGTACTCTCGGCCAATTACGGCCGAGAGTACTTTTCCAATTACCTTTTCGTAGTAACATAATTTAAATGGGTGGTTATATAACATTAATTTAATTATGGGGTTGATAACATGAGTGAACACATCAACATTATAACAATTCTTAGTATGACTGCAATCGTTACAACATTTCTTATTCCTATTGTATTGGACATCTTTGCAAATGTATATATCGGCATATGTGACGTATTCAATTCGCACTATAGATTCAGTGACCAAAAAAAATATAAAAAAATAGTTTTTCCTAACGGACACGTTGTAACCAACGCATCTGTTCACAATGTCACATTTTCATGGGTACATTACAAGACCGACGATGGTATAGTTGCAGTAAAAAAAAGATCGGTGAAGAATCTTATACGGTTTACTTAGGGCTATAACACCCACAGTGACTATAATAGTCACTGTGGGTGTTATGTAATGGAAATTAGTTTTATGAATCACACTATCCTTTGGGTGCCCCTAATCTTCTTTATCCAATAATTTTTCCGCATTCTCCATGTATGCCGCAGTGAAGTCATCGTCGACATGTCCTACTCTACGTCTAATCTGGATGTATGTCACAGGGATAATGATCAGCACAATAATTAATATCGCCCATGAAATACCTACAGATATTACCCCATCTGTAAATGTAGTAACTCCATTGAGTCTGTACATATAAAGCAATATCGACAAGTACACGATCACCACTCCTCCATTGTATTGCATTCGATTAGCTGGTACAGACTTGATGTAAAAATTATTTATGGTCTTTATCCTATGGTAGGTTATGAGTGCGGTCGCTGCCATCCCAGAACAAAGTTCAATCTCATAGTTAAGTATAATCAAACCGCACAATGCAACTACGTAGGACACCTGCGCTACGTACACTGAAGTTAATTCTTTCATCTCGTTATCCTCCAATATAACTATCATTTATGGGACAAGGTATCGCTTTACTACTTTTCTGCAGGCATCAAAAAATCGCAGCCGCAAAGTTTTGGCATCTGACGATAACATCTCTTTAATTATTAATGGGACGAACACGATCGGACTGAGTAGCACCCCGCCTACCCATGTGGTAAATATCACCCACATACCCGATGGAACGGTTTCTATTCCTCCTAATCTCCAGATAACAATTAACATAATTACGAGAACACTCAGAGTACTGAAGAAAGAACGGTACACGTAGTCCATGGTAGTCCCACCCTCTGCCATAGTGACTTCAAGACTTACAAAATTGGTGTGCAGCATGCAGACACTCCAAATTACCAGTACTAATATGGTCGACATTATCTCCGCTTTCACCATAATTGCAAAGCCTATCCCAATCGAAGTAAAGAAAACAAAGCCAAATAATAGATTAAATATAAGTGTCGACCGCATATGCTTTTTCATGATAGTGTATACTCTCTCCTTTGTGTAAATTAAATTAATAGATTGTTACTCATTATGGTAATATATAGATGAAAAAAATTAAGAGTCATGTAGTTGATTTAAAAAACTCGCATCATGTTATGACCCATATTTTACTCTCGTAACTGTTGTAAGGATACTTTGACTATGCATACTTGGCAGTGCATACAAGGAGTGTCCAAGGTCCATCTCATTTCCCTTTAACGACGTACCTACTTGGCCTAAATGGCCAAGTAGGTACAACGTAATTAGTGTTAAGGATCGATGGTGTTTCCACTTAACTCTCGGGTATGTATAGTTTTCGGATCAGGTTTCTCCGTCATACCGTTTATCATCGGCACTTTAAAATTGTATCTTATGGGAGCATAGAAAATACCAATTTCAGTTTTTGTAGCATAGCAGATACATTATCGCAATCACTGCAGCCCTGTGTTTCTATCAAGGTAGCTACCTCCACATACTTTCTCACCAAGGACATTTTGGTAGACTTTAACTCCTCTGGATCCAATTTGTTATCGATATAATCTAATAAAAATACCTTGGCTTGCGATAGTAGCTCCGCACATAGTCCTTCTGCGGAAGGCTTTGGTCGTAACCAGGGCTTTTTCGCCAGTTTCTCATATAACTGCCCCCATTCATCGTCGTAACTCTGCGGTCTAAGGCTTGCTGCCTCAGCACATACACTGGTTACATATCGTTCCGTCTCCGTTGATCTTTGGGGCGACTTCCTTTTAACTTTACCCATTAGTATATCTCCTATTTATTTTTTAAAATCCACCAACCTCGACTGCGTCATTCTCCATGACCATGAGTGATGTCAGGTCAAGAATTGATTGGGCGGAGGTGAATCTTTGCAGTAAGTCAGAGACTTTAGGATTATCTAAATTGAAATAGTCTTGTTTACCCTCGATCATGCGGAGTACATCCACATACTTGCCAAGTAAACCCTGTACGGTGTCCCGCAACACTTGTGGCTCCAACTTGTTATCTATGTAGTTTAATATAAGTGCCTTTGTCTCACTTATTATCTCCTCACACAACTGCTCTAAGTTTTGATCCATTAGTCCCCCCTTATCGAAGTATTTGATCGAACACCTCTTCATCAGATACTTCAACTATCTGTGTGTCCCCTCTACATGTTGTGGTGATTCGTCCTCCTCATCCTTAAGAACTGGAGAGACGTCTTCACCTTCTTTTGTTTGGTTACAAACCACAGGTGAATCGTCTGAGGAAAGTACATGGTTATCTTCAGTACGGGTAAGTATGTCGGAAGATACGCTATCGCTTTCTACGATATCACCACCAGTAATAGCGGTGAGCGTCTCGTCTAATTCCAGTGTTACTTCCCCAGAGGCTGCACGTTCGCGTATCCTTTCATCTGCAAGTCCACGTGTAAGCGCCTCCATAGTTGCAACGCTATGACTTACCAAGTGAGGTTTGGCTGATGGCTCCTCATTATCCTTATCGGTTACATAAGTGTATGGGGATTCTACAACGTTAGGTTTGGGTACTGCACGCACATAGCTACTTGATGGCGTTCTCAGCTTGTCTTCTTCCGAGAGTGGACTATCAAGATCCTTAGGCATCATATAACCTTCCCTCAATGAACGTAGTCCATTTTGTAAGATACTCTGGGGCATATGACCATGTGGATGTACATAACCGTATTGTGGTGGTTGTGCCATATGATCGTGTGGATGTACATGACCGTGTTGTAGTGGCAATGGCACAGAGGGATCAATGTAGTGATGTGGCGATAGTCCACTACAACATTCGTGTAAGCCAAGTTCACACACTGTCCAGTACTCGTATTTTCTAATGGCTTTATCGCCTTCTACAGTATCAGTAAGTTTGATTGGTGTAGTTAGCTTCTTCATTGAATCAAGATAATAAGTATGACAGGCTTCTTCCTTTACTATGGAACTTATAGAAGCAATATGTGTTATTGCAAAAGTGGGACTGCCATAATAAAGGCCAATGTAATTGGGAGCTTTTATTGGAAATGTTCCTCCGTCAAGATTGTTGAAGCGGATACTCATATTCGAAATATTAAACTCGCCTGAGGTATCTTCCCCCATTCGCTTCACAAGAATAGTAAGGTGGTCGATCATAGTTAGTTTCTCCTTTTTAATAAATTTGTAATTGCAATACCTTATAGTTTGCCTCTTAGTAGTAATATATAGATAAAAACATACTGAGATATAAAAAAAAATAATCTCTGAGTGACGGGGATAGTATGGGCTTATCATAGCCCATACTATCCCCGTCACTACCCATCAGTCAAAGACATTTAATTTTCCGCGCCATCTTACTGAGGACTAAGATGGCTACGAGCACAATGATCTGAATTAGCGCCACGATAAGACAAGATTTTCCAACAGCCATCAATCCAGCGCCGAATGCATTGATGTCAGACAAGTTATACATAAGGACTGCTGCAAGTACTATGCATGTACCTTGGCAACTTACATATAGCCCCATGTCTATATTAGAAATAGCTGTAATCGGACGTATCATCAGTGCCACACTAACGCCTATTGCCGACGCCATTCCAAGCACGACGATTACAGATGCAGTAATTATTCCCACGTCCATCGTCTTAATAAATATAGCAGCTAAGACGGCCAACAAAGAACAAGTTATAGCCACAATGAATAATATCATTTTTTTCATTTTTTACACTCCCTTGTATATAAGTTTTCATTAGTGATTGACTTACTCACTGTAGTTATATATGAGTAATAAGAACTGAAAAGACAGTGGAGGTGGGACATAGGGGTGGTCCTTAGACCACCCCTATGTGTTAGTACATTTATTCTTTTTCCAGATCCTTATATCCTGTAAGGCCATACTTTCCCCACTGCAATACAAATGAGAGGCCTTCTATGATTCTTTGTTTTATTTTCTCAGTAGCTACCTTCGTACCAACAGCATAATTGTATCGCTTAGGGTTGTCGCAGACAGATCGATCGCAATGAATGAACCCAGTTAGCATAGTGGCTGTAACATGTGTGGTAGAGGTACCCACCTTTTTTGATTCGATATCTCCAATGAACTTTTTCACCATTGCATCCTCAACATATGATCCATCACCAGGAAGCTCTAAATACGCCTGCTCCCACACATCCTCTGGCGACCACGATGCATAGTCATCAGGGTATATGACGTGGTACCCTGGTTCATGCTTATCGATACTTGGGTCAAGTGTGACGCCACGTAGCATAGCAGACTCTCCACGTGTCATAGGACAGCCCTTAACAATTTTAATTCCAATGTACTGTTTTATTTCTGTGCCATTAATCATTTTAACCTATCCTTTCCTTTTTAATTAGTGGTTAGTATGGCTCGTACTGGTCAGATAATAGCGTGAGTTTTTTATCTGTATTAGTTGTGTAGGTTACAATACCTAAAGATTCTAATATGACGTATATGGGTTTCATGTTTTGAAAAACTATATCTCTAACTGCGATTAATGAGATAATTGATTTTGGTACTTTATTGTACTCCCCATTGATTGCTAATTTGCTTGGACACTTTTTCCATTTTTGTAGGATGTTCTTAGGTAGCAGTTTTTGTTCAGGAATATTTGGTTTCTTTTTTCTTGCAGTTTCTATATAGACGCTCCAAATATAATCCAGTAGCTTATCAATGTCATTATACACTACAGGGTAGTTTTCTTTTAACCAATCAATGTAGCCGATCGTAGGTTCGCTCAAGGTAACCATTATAGGTTTAGATGGAACCTCTATTTTACCATGGCTCTTAGCGTACACCTCATTCCAAAAATGCACATATGCATAGTTACTCGACATAGGATTTTTATATTCACTTGGAGGATTGGCAGATAGCGATTTCAAAAAGTCCATCTCGCCATTCTTCAAACTATCAATAATTTCAACTTCTCTCCTGAGGCATTTATTTATAATTGCCTTCCCAGATATCGGCCCCTCTTGAGCACCCATCAATATATCTTTAACAACGAGTACATTTATGAGTTCGAGAGTCTTTTTTGTAAACGTGGAGGATTTTAGACCTAGCCCTTTCATATTAATTTTCGGTTCGACCAGTACGTTGCCTTCAATGATAGAGACTATTGAGGCATCTTGTTTTTTAATAGAGAAGCCCATAAATATAGGTTGCAAGAATTCGTTCTTCATCTTTAAAATAGTGGCCTGGGAGTCAGTAACTCCGTGGTCAACACTGAATTTATGTAGGGTTGGTTTTATAAGCATAACTAACCAGTATATGACTATTGATGCGATCTCATACATCCCAGGAGTTGTTTTAACCGGCTCACCAGTATACCACTCTACCCACTTATGACATGAAAATATACAACTGTCCGTATCGGATCCAATTATTGTATTTCGTACAGTATTTTGTTTTGTTTGAATATCTGCTATACTGGTATCGGTGTCAATAAGGACATCCATTAGAAGTTTACATGGGTTTAAAATTGATTCAAAGTGTCGCCCTATAGCTATGAATCGTCTTGCTCCATCTGGGTTATTTTTTACAAACTCGGGAAGCGTTCGGTTTTTTACCCTCCCATCCTTGGAAGTATACCTAAGGTCCATGTAGGCATTCGAGCAAATTATGACTAATAGATTTTCATCCATCTCTAATAGTTCGTTTGGATCTGTACCGGGAGACCCTTTAATATCTTTAATATCAAAGAACTTTTTTAGCATTGGTTTAAATATAACTTCGTTTTCGATTATCAGGTGTTTTAAATTATTGACATAATAGAAGTATGTTCGCTGTGGTTCGGTCATACATCTAACTATTTTTTCTGATATGGGTATGGATGGAGTTATTGAGTATTTGTCAACCATAGTCAAAATAAAATTAACTGTCTCATCCACAGTTGGTATTTTGAGCTTGTGGCTATGTACTGTATCCATGACCTCACTTTCAGGAGGCATCGTGGATAGGTGGGTCTCTATGTAGTTAACTACAGCGTCATCATCCTTCCAATGGAAGTTGCCTCCAAGTAGTTGTTCACAAACAGTGTAACAGGATTTTATAATTGCGCGGCCGATTGACGTTATAGCGTTATAGTTCCCTCTGTCGCAGTGGACATTTTGCGGGGCGTTGAACGCTCCTGGCAGAGAGTTAACCATAACCTTTTTATTAGACTGCTCAAAATGTTTAGATAGCGCTAGCTCGTGGTCCCCCCGCTGCGTAGCTACGAACCCAGCCAGTTTCGCAGCATCGCGCTCACTTACCCTGGTCCGTAGCATTCTTGATGTGACCGATTCTTTTACATCTGGCGTAAAATATATGCTACCACTTGGAGCAATAACCTTATCTCTGGTTGTTTCGACGATCTCCGAGAGTTTTTCTTTTTTTAGAACGTACTCCCCTTTTTCTATGATTACATTCACCAGGTGCTTATCTTTGAAGTTCGCCGTAACCTCATTTTGAACTATACTTGATACTTTATCTCGGTCCGCCCCGGGATTGGCCAGCAAGTAGCCGTTAACTTGCTTGAGTACATACGTTTCAAGCATTGATTCACGTGCAGCACAATTCATTTTATATACCCCCAGTACCTTATATATTTTATATGTTTGTTGTCATCATATAATTTGACGGTGCTATATTTTATTATTCACTACTATATTAGGAGAATACCAAAGATGGACATTAAGAAGATGCTATCCAATAACGTTGCTATAGGAAAGGAAGAGTTCGCTTCATTGGAAGAGCGAACAAAGGATGTACTCGGGGCAATGTGTGATGTAGCTCTATTGAAGGAGCGTGCCCTCAACCTAAAGAAGGGTGGCACCGATGCAGTAGCCATTAAAAAACAAATTTTCGACATCACTAAAAATGCAAGCGTTATTGGTAAATGTGTAGCCGGCGCAGAGAAATTAGTTGATCCATACATTGCCAAGCTCGCAAGTGCCCCGAACCTTATTAGTAAGCGCGTTAACACTGTACTTGACTTGATTATCGACGAGCCTTCGCTATTCACTAAACTGAGCGACGAGGACGATGTTACGACAGCGTTCTCGGAAGTGCATGCCGCCCAAGTTGCACTAAAGGATAAGGAAGAGCAGCTTCGTACAGTTATTGGAAATATGGTCGAATACGCTATATCAGAAAAGGACAAATTTATTAACATTAAATGAGCGTGACAATTGTGGGGGTAAATATGGGTACTAATAATAGAGATCGAAGAAAAAAAAAGAAAGTAAAACGAGCCAAGAAGTCAGAGCAACGCAAGCGTGCGAATGCAAAGAAGATACAAAGGGAGAGTACTGCGGGTTTAAAAAAAATGATCAGCCGTGCGAGCGCAGCACATGCAAGCATGACGAAACTATTGGAGCACGTCGTCCCACAAAAGCAATCAGTAGCTGGCTCAGATCTACTCAATCCAACATCACCTGCCAATACCGCAATGTCACGGCTCATGGCAGATGCGAACGGGTTTGCAATGGATAATGAGTCAGACCCCCCAATGAAAAACTTTCTTTATTAAACTTAAGGGGTATGGGACATGGCAAAGAAACAAGATACAGTTAATGAAAAAAAGATTATAAAAGAATACCTTTCATTATGTAGACGCCAAAATGAATATATTTATATAGTGAACGGAATATGTTACTACACAACAATGGAAGAAAATGATATCATCCACTACGATACTACTATAAAACATCGCCCGATTCATAAGGTGTCGTTCAAAGATCCTGAATTTATGAATGCCCTTTATAGTGTATTCCCAGCCTTCGAAAAAAATAACATATGTCTTATGTCTAAACGGTTAGCTACAGTCATTAATAAGTATGCCGATATAAGAGACATAAAGATATCGATTGAGAACAACCTTTTTTACATTAAGGATGTTAGAACTGTTAATACAAAGCAGGGATTTAAAGTGCTCACACCTAAAGAACATCCCAAAGATGTTGTAATAAGAGACATAGAGATTGGGAGAGCTATAAGTGAGCACATTCAATTTTCAATTGATAATCAGATCGAAGCACAGGATGGTCGACATATTGTAGCAAAAAAAATAGATAGTGCTGCATTTAAAAAAAGCGAGACCTCTTTTCTCCATTTTAAAGACGGGGAAATAGAAACCTTAGACAAAGAAACATCTATCTCTATCAAGATTCCATTGTGGGATGGCGAGACTACTATATCGGTGACGGAGTACCTTAAAAAACAAAAGTTTAAAGATGAACCTCAGATAATAGCAGAGTTAATAGTAGCGAATAAGACTATACAATTACGTATGAAGGTACTAACTGATAAATTCAATGTGGTGTCACTGCATCACAGGAGATGGTTCCCATTTAAATAAAAAGAGGATGATATGGAAGATGACAACAATGTAAAACAAGGGTTCTCTAATAGCTTGGACAAAGTGTTGGAGTCGATGGGATCCATCGAACAAGAGGGCGAGTCTGAAGAGATTGCAAAGGATGAGGCTCCGGAAATAGTACAGGGAACAGCCGGTCCTGTGGACCAGCCAGCCACTAATGATAAAGGTGATGGAACACTAAAAAACGATTTTGATGCATTCTCATCAATAGTTAAAGGGATGCAGAAAACTGCATCCGATCTATCTGATACAATGACTTTACTCGTTGGGGATCTTAATTCTGTAAGACGCAGTGTAGATAAGCGGTATGAGAAGTACACTGACGAAGAAGTGGCTGAACTCACACAGGACCCCGACAGCTATCTTCATAAGTTTTTGAACTATCAACATACTCAGACACAGCGATCTGAGCTATATAACTTAATGTTTCAAAAGGCACTTGCCTCCAACGACAATTACAAGCAAACAACAGAAGGTCCACTTGTAGCAACTAGTCATACCGAGTTTAAAACTGGTTCGGGCACACTGAAAGGCGACGCGGCAAAGTTAGCAATACTTAGTAAGACTACTGGTGTAAAAAAAAATATGCTACTGAACAGTGGGTTTTATGTTCAGCAGAAGCCACTGGTCCTTGAAGATCTACACAATGCCTACACCGCCATAGACGAGGAACTGAAAGAATATGGTCGTATGTATTCTGCACACTCTCTCTTAATGGGCAGCGTTGTTGTAGAGAGTGTTATAATGAAGGCATTGCACAACTCCATAGCCGATAGCAATTTAGTTGGTTACGAGAACTACAATACATTTTTATCTAACATCCACAATTGCGATTATGACACGTTGTTATGGGGAGCGGTATCGTTAATGTTTCCAAAGGGAGTTAACATAACACAACTCTGCGTTGGTTCAAACTGTACCCATGAAGAAAAATTTCTATTAGATATATCAAAGTTGAGGTTGGATAATCTCGACTTGTTAGACGCATCCGATGTAGTAGATATCATGTCGGCCGAAAGAACACCCGAGCAATTGAAAGTATATCGTGATCGTATATTTAAAGAAAAAGTGTATGATCTACAAGAAGGTCTACAAGTGACCTTTTCCCCACCAACAATGAGCGATAGAATAGTTTATGGATTAGAGATAGTCAAGCACATTGTATCTAAATTAAAGTCGAACACACGATATAAGGTAGAGGAACTCGTTAGAGTCAACACCTCGAAGATGGTCCGACCTTGGATAAAAAATGTAAGGACCGTCGATGAGGATGGGGCAGTTGTAAATACAATAGAAGACTATGAGGCCATTGGAGATACCCTTGGAGTAACGTTAGTAGAATCGCAGAACATGTACGATAAATTAGTTGAGTACAGCGCTACTGGACGAGTTACATTTATAGGGCATCGACCTAAGCCATGCCCAATCTGTAAAGAATTTAGCATGGATAAAAGCTATCTTCAAATAGGAGACGTACAAACACTTTTTTTTATAGGTGTCCGCCAGATCTTAATCTTAATGCAGTTGCAGACATTGTAAATGGATACATTGAAAAATACAATGTTCTGGTGGACAGAATGCAGAATTTATCATCCATTGAAAAATACTATACTGTACGTGTCATGAGCGATGCGGCTATTGAGCCTACTCCAGATATAACGAGATTCAATTCTGCAATGCACACGCCTAAAAAACAAGTGAACACTTTATTTGGAATAAGTAAATCTATCCAGGATGATGTCCTGGATTTTTTATTAAGCAACGGTATGGCAATAGAGCAATTTGGTATGGGATATAAGGAGCTGATGGGGCTCGATCTCGACACATATCGTACGATTAAATTTAGAATAAGGGATAGGCAGAGCCAGATCGATGCCCTTAAAAAAGAAAGGAAAGGGGAAACATAATGAGCAGTAACGCAGATGGATCACATCGCCCAGGGGCTAGGACCATACTAAATGCAAGGGAGTTGGAAAACAACGTAATACGAAAGGACGATTATGCGAAAACAGTTATTCCAATATTTGAAGATATCATAAAAGAACTGTTATTGCACAGTGGCCCACAGGCAGCATATGGGCTTTTACTGAACCCATCTGATCGGACATCTGATTCGGTGTTTACGTGCGACGGAATAAATATTGTTCGCTCTATAAATTACATAAACCCAGTATCTGAAGCAGTACGAAAACTCATAGCACACATAGGTAAAAAAATAGATCGCTTATCCTACGATGGTACAACATCATCAATGATAATAGCATTGAAAGCGATCGTCGTTATGATGGAATCGGATACGATCCAAAATACACCCTACTCGGTACTGGTTCAAAGATACAATAAATTCGTTGAGCTTGTTGAGGACCATATAGAGCTAAATGAGACATGGACCATCGATGATATTGTGGAGGAATATGGATGCGATAGGGACGACGCTATACGGCACATAGCTTATTCCCAGGCGTATACAAGTTCTCATGGTGACAGAGACCTTTCAGAAGCCGTTGCTGAGGTATTTGTCAATAATCAACAGAATAATTTTAAAACAATAATCATCGATCGCCATCGCATAGAGAAGCCAGAACCATGGTACGTTGTACAATCAGAATCTCAGTTTGAAACTATGGATGCAGTTGTTATAGACGCTCGCATGCATAATAGAGAACTACAGACCGCACTCGAACATGAGGTATGTACCCTCATGGTCCATCACACAGAAATATCAGATAATGATACAAGTGCCGCAAAGATATTCGAAGCTGTAAAAAGAGTAAATGAAACTCCCGAGGAAAAGTTAGTTGTGATTGTAGGAGGCATGAGTGGCGGGTTTCGAGCCTCTGTTGTAGAGACTGTATCACAATTGGATTTATTTGACAGGATTGCAGTGTGCATCAAGTCACCACCGCATCATCCAGAAGAGGTTAATGAACTCTTAGTACTTAGAAATCTCGTCGAAACTCCAACGGCCCCAATGTCAGAAATTGAAACTATGCCGGGCGTTCATTATAAGTACTACGATGGCAAGGTCTCAATTGACAATATCTTCACAAGAACCGAGAGCGGGGCACATCCAAATTATGGCGATGAAACAAAAATAGAATTTATGGCCACTATCGTTCAATTGGAACGAGTCATCGAGCGACTACAGGATGATACAACTCCGGATAAGATTACAAAGCTAAACGATGTGTTAAAAGTGTACAATCGATTAGTTTACCCACGGAATGTATCTATCATGGTGGGTGGCACAAGCTTTGAAAATATATCTATGCTTGACACATTGATAGATGTTATCGGAGCCACTCGTAAAACATTGGTAGATGGATTTACGGTAGGCGCATATAGTTCACTGCATCGGGCACTTGCGCCACAAGGCGATATGATGGCTGGCACTCCGACAGAAGACCTGGAGGTATCCAATGCTTTTTGTACGGCATATCGTGCAGGGATACGCATCATCGAAGACAACCTCAATATAGATAGCGTGGGGAGTTCGTTTTATCCAAAGATGTCCACAGATATCCTTACTGGGATAACTTCTATTATCGGCGACAGTCCCATGTATGGAGAGGATGGCGATGTGTTACCTTGGATCATCCAACCCGCCGCAGTTCATACAACTCTCCTTAGACGGTTTAGGGAGATATGCTTGAAGTTAGCTAAGACAAGTTCTATTGTGGTCACTGGTGGATTAAAGGTAAAGGAACCGTTAGACTCTTAAAGGAGACCACATGATTATAAATGGTATCGAACTCACAATTAAAAGCAGAGTCACTTTTACAACGACAAATCAATTTGACACGCAGTCATACGTCGGGACCATAGTGGCACTTGGAGATTACGACATCACTTCCGTGTGCCATAACGATGTGGACAATTATCATTTGCAGATATTGAAAGGTAACTCAATCAATCCGGATCCAAAAAATCATGAGTATTTCATACTCCGATTCCCGGACAATACACTCATGGCAGTTGCAAAGGATTGGGTATCTGCGGCTACATTCGCAGTCTTAGACGAGTCGGTGGATTTTCACATAGTCGTTAGGTCAGTCAGCTCTCCATCGGTTAAGGCAGAGATATTAAATATATTGGATGCTGCCGGATATCAGGCCTCCGAGTATACTCCGTGATTATAACTGTTTGCTCATAACGATCAAAGTCTATAACGCTTCCTAAATGGAAGCGTTATAGGCCGGGGTTGATTGATGACGCACCTGATCCAAGATTATACCAAATAACAAGCTAAGGGTAGTGTAATAGTTAGAACAACTACGCATTAAATCGACATTCTGATTTATACCCCACCGCTCTCTATATTCCAAACTACCACTCTCCATCACTTTATAAAAGATTTGATCTTAGTGGATTGGTACCACAACTTAGAGGTGTTCAAATCCTCTATCTTTGATTCCAACTCACTATACTGCTTTATATAGTTTCCGTTGGCGATCATAGTCACAAGATTGAAGGGGCTCATATATTTCCTAATGAAGTTATGTATGAGCTTAAGCTTATATGCAATCGAATGTTTCTTTACGTACTTATATTGTTCTTGGATGGCTCGTTCGCATTCTTCCATTGAATACTTCACTAACCCATGAGGCAATCCCTCATCCTTAAGCGCAGCAAATGAATTTCTGGTTAGTCGAATAATTCTATTAAAGTCTTCCTCGTGAGAAGCCAACCAACCAGTAGCCGATAATCTCCCGCTTACCGCCAACAGATAGTATGGTATACTCATAAGTAATTTTGACACTGGGTTTGTAGCACTCTGACTGCCAAGCCCAAGTTTGAAGGCTACTTCCAACTTGGATAATGCACTTATTTGATGGGACCCCATTCCATTCTTAGATATAAACTCATCGGCATTGATTTCCTCAGACATATTTTCAAAGTAGGTCGGAGCCTTATCACTTAGTTTCCCACCTTCGGTTTTTATTTGTACCGTAGAGACAGCCATCAGAAAACGCATTAATGTCTTGAACGCGAGTATAATCGGAAAGTATCTGAGTATTAACACGATAACTACCTCTACAAATGTATCCACAACATTGCTTACTTCCTTAGCGAGGCCTACCAGTGACATGGTGCTTTCGTGGAGTGCCTCAACATCATCTATTGTCGCGGTGTCCTCATTGGCTAAGAAGTACTTTGCTAATTTTATGCGCTCCTTCAAATCAGCATTGCGATTGAAGTGATTCATTTTTTCTTCTAATAGCATAGATTGCGCAATTGTATGGGTGCATCGCTCAATTAAAATCAATTGATGTGCTATTTCGTGCAGGTAGATTGCAGTCAGCTCTTTAGCAGTAAAATTGGCCACACTATTGGCAGTGAGCTCTTGAAGTAGGAACGCCCCATTGGGTATGCATATGTCAAGATACAATGGCACGCTGTCGTCCTTTAGCTCATAGTTCACCTTATGGGAATCCTGATTGATGCTTTCTGCTAATCGTATGAACTCTTCTGCAGTTTCTGGATCGACATCGTACCCCCAACCAGTGATCACGGAGGTTATGTCCCAGGCCGTATTCGTAGTTTTGACTGTTGGCGTCATTGCAAAGTATACTGGGTCATCAAAGCCAGGGTCGGTTTGGACATATACGCGTCTAACTTTTAGCCCATAGTACTTTAAGACAGCAGCTTTAAATTTAGGAAATAATCCCCTTCTTATATACCTGGCGACAGCCACCTTTTTCTTCACAGGTGACATGCCCCGATATTTTTTAACGTATTCGATACCCTCTTGGAATATATCGGTCAATGCCTGTGATCCAGGGGATAGTGGATAATACCCCAATCCATGTAAATCAACTTTCATATCTAACTCCTTATACATGACCGGATGGTGAGTACTCACCATCCGGTCATGTCATAGTTGCGCATGTTGTTATTTACGGCCCTTTTCGTGTGCCCTTTCTTTTTCTTTTTTAGCGGTGGCTTGCTTCAAAGCAGTCTCCGCTCCCTTCGCAATATCGAGCATCATATCAACGCAGATGGAACACTCTTTTCCTAACAGAGAAAAGTATTTGACATACGCACTAACCCATTGTTTTGCATTCTCAGTTCTATTTTTAGAGAGTGCTGGATTTTTCTTAGCTGTCTGCTCTTCTTTCTTTAAGATCCCTTTTATTTCTTTTATAGCATCTTTGCCGTTGTTGCAGACAGTATTTAATTTAGGACCCTCCTCCAATATTCTGAGGACTTTTTCAATAGTAAAGCCCTTTGTTTTTAAATCCCCTTTACTTTTGGAGTTAGTAGTTAGTATTTTTACAATGAGGTCCTTTCCAATATTCATACCGAGATGATCCAAAACTCCCCTCATGGTTTTAAATGGTTCGACCACTTCGTTCGGGGCATCTTTAACATCCAGGGCATTTAGATAGTTAGCCGTAGTTAACCCCTCCATTAAATAATTAATATTCGCACGCAGGGTCAATTGGTCATAGACTCCCTTTTTAACAAAAGAGAGCTCATTGTTCACTTCATCAGAACTTGGAAGCTTTTTATCCATATCTTGTATTTTTTTATAGATTAGCGTTATCCGATCGTTGATGTCGCGAACCTCTTTTAAGACCGTCCCATTACGATCGGTGAGTTTGCCCCAAAGCTCTTTGATGCGTTCAATTAAGTTCTCTATGAATTTCCAAACGCGATCGATTATCTCGCCGATCTTGCCTACGCTGCCAAGTTTTAAGTTCGCAACAGATGCGTCACTGAAATTCTCACGATGACAATCAGCCATCTCTTCTTTGAGTATCTCATTGAATCCTATCTTAGATACGAATGAGAGTAGTGATGCGTCAACCTGTACTTCATTTATGGTGTCGTTAAAATCAATAACAAGACATAGAGCAGTTTCCAGATCATCGAGGTCCGTATATAGCTTAGTCAGATTGTTAATTTGCATATCCATAGTTTCGTCCATTTATACATCTCCTATATTACTTTAGTAAATTTATATAATGATCAAATGTTTTTTATTATATAAATAGTCGGTACTCTAAGTACCGACTATTTAAAATTTACTATTTCAAAGGTCACATTATTTTTTAGTGCCTTTTCCCTTGAATGAGTTTACCACTCTGAGGACTGAGATAGCCGAGTTTCCAACTTCACTCAGGTCCCGGACATACTTCATGTAGCAGTTGTATTTATATCCGATCGTTGTGAAACTAAGTACAAATTTTTTAACGTCCAGTGTCTCTTCCTCCTCGCTACTATAACTAGCCTCATCGATCTTCTCTTTTATAATTTCTTCCAGCCGTTCAAAATGTTGTTCGATGGAGATAGCCATTGTCATCAAGCCCATAGCTGCGTCATAGACAGAGGCGGTTGTTTGTTCGTTAAATCCTGCTTCCTTAAAAGTCAACTTGCCTTTTGAGCGCTTCTGGTAATCTTTGTCTCGCTGGATAGAGTAGACTCCAGGATCAAGGGCCCAGCCTATACTCTCCATAAAAGGAACTATCTTATCCTGATCCAATTCAGCAAATGCCTCTTTCCCTTTAGAAAGCGTCCCAATGATATCGAGCAGTCCTTTAGCATCCCAGTGAATCTTGGTTCGTTTGTTTTTACTGTAAAGAACGTCCCAGTCTTCTTTTGTGAGTTCCTTATAGCCATTTATTTTTTCAAGGGCTTTTTTAGCACGGGTTGCCCAGGTATCGGTCAACCAACTTATTAATTTCCGTACCTTAGCGCTTAGCGCTGCAAACATCTTTTTTATTTTCTCGATGGCGTTCTTACCTGTATCTTTTATGCCATTCAACATCACATCGGTAACTTCTTGCGTTTCATAAACCCCATCGATGAATCCTTGTAGAGAGACAGAAGAATTCTCAAACAGCATATCGAAGTTATTTTTTTTAGCCATGGAAGCAAGACCCTTGTCAAGTCCACAAGAAACAATCGTTTCTTGAAACGAGCTCAGTTCACCTAATACTTCCATCATCTCTGTGGCTTCCCTGAGATCAGTGCAGATTTCATAAAAAGAAGTATTAAAGTGCAGAGTTGCTTCAAGTAATTCTTCTACTAATTGCGTCTCACTTTTGTTATCGCAGGTATCCTTTACAATACCATCAAATAATTGTTTCATCGTAGCTCCTTAATTCGTAATTTAAATTTTTTCATCTTCCATATGGGCTTCGGCCATTTCAAGTTTTTCCATCATAAACTTATATAGCGTTATAAAGTCATTAGATGATGCATTGTATCCAATGTGATGTTGCTCTCGACGTAGCCAATTTGGCAGTGGTATGCTCTGTGATACTACCATTAACATAGTATCATTAGATAATCTACTTTTAACCATTCTATCGGCAGTGATAGGGCTGTCATACATGCCAGGGTATTTTCCAAGTGGGCCTGTTGTTTCCCACCTACATAGTAACCCGATCAATTCTGTAATGTCCAATAGATCGTCAATTAAGTTTTTTTCTTTGAGCATGATCACATAGTGGTCTTCATCTGCATAGGCCTCAGTAAACTGTCGAGTTATACTATCCATCGCTTTTGGACTGGTGATCCTATCGATGACCGCATTCGCCTCATCAGATAAGGACATAACTCTATCGGAGTCTAAGAGTATATCATATTTTATTTGGATGGAGATGGTCTTGATGTGATCGTACGTGTGTCTGGCGGTTTGTTGATTTGCAATTCGTTCAAACAGAGCATCGGCATTAGAAGAGATTAATGGATACATGTTTGTTGTTCTATTAAACAGCTCGCGGTAAAGCCTCCATACATTGAAGCATGTCTCCACGATGCACCTGTGTATATATGCAGTGACTGCAACAGTGCGAGTATTGTTATACACATTGAGTGCATGTGTGTCAAAATTTATATTGTTGTGTAGCGCAAAATACAGCATCCTGGCAGATTTACTTGGGATAGTGCTACTGATCTCCCTAAGAAAATCAACAATATCGCCCATCGTTAAGGGTGTATCTGCAGAAAATACTGGTGGAGGTGGTCGTCGTAATAGGTCGTTACCTAACATAACTTAAGTATCCTCCATTATAATTTTTTTAATGTGTTATCAACGATTGTTACCAACTTATCGACAGTATTTATTACCAACAATTGTTTGTTTATCAATTGTCGATAGTAGCCATTGTAAATGGATTGCCATTTTTTAACATTGCTGACTTTAAGTTTTTCTTTAATTGATAAAGTATTAATTTTTCTTGTAAGGTCTTTGTGTTCTGGGGATCCGACCTTCGCCAATTTTTGCTGCTTAAGTAAATCTGCAGTAGCGGATACAGATTGATCCACAAAAAAATTCACGGCAGACTTGAGTTTTTCGGCTGCGTTAGTCTGGGTCTTTTTTAAGCTATCAAGATCGATGTTCTCGACGTATTCCTTTAGATCCTTAATAACTACTTCATTATATCCTAGTTCATTGAGAGATGCCATGGCGAATTGTGCCTCGGGTCGTCTATTTGTGATAACTAGGTTGTGGGTTATACTGCATTCTATTTTCTGCATTATCGTCCGCATAATGACGAGCTCTGGTAAGTTTAAATTAGGCGTAGTCTCGGATAGATTTACATACTCCAAAGAGTCTATCGCGATTCCCTCGTTAATGGCCTCCGTGTAGGATTTTATTTTGTGGGCTTCCATGATCTGCCCCTTGGAGTTAGCGAACATCTCAGTAAGTGCCGCAGCTTCATACTTTGACAATACGCCCAATAAGCTCCTGATGCGTTTTCCCACATTCTTCTTAAGCTTAGTTAATTTATCAATTATTTTAAAAAACAACTCCTTTATTTTCTCTGCGATACTTATTAAAAATCCCCATAGTTTTTTTATTGTAGTTGCAACCTTATCTGTTATTGTGTTACACACAACAAAAGTGTTCTCAACGGACACCTCATCAAAGCAAGAGCTTATTTCCGACGGTAGGATACTAGATAAGTTTTGTTTTTCTACAAAAGTTAATAATGCAACTGATAGATCCTTTTCATTCATAGTCTGTGAAAGATCTACCAATATACCTAGCCCATACGATACTGTATCGAATTCCCTAACAGCATTGTCAAAGTCACATTGTAGTTGATCCATATTTAATACATCTCCAGAGTAGGTTAATTTTTATATAATGACAATCATAAAAAATACAACTCCTACGCATGGCTGCGTAGGAGTTGCTGGGACCACACACACTATCTTCTTTGGGAACTTATTACTAATCGGCTTTTTTTTCTTTCTTTGCTGACTTTGCTGCAACTTTGAGTACTTTAACCGCAGAAGAAGAGACCATTTTTGTTTCTGTAATTGCGGCCTTAATAGCGCTGATGTGTGTCAGACTATCCATTTTGACAGCCTTGATTGCTTCTTTGTAGCCATCGTCTTTTGTTTCTTTGATTGCTTTGACGGCGTCAGTCTTTGCTTTTTCGATAGCTGTAATTTTATCCCTGAGATCGGCAACAGCCTTAAGGGCGAGGCCAGTTCCTTTAAAGATGGCAGAGGCATTTTTTTCGTAGCCATTCTCTGCAACTGTTTTACCCTTAGCCGGAGCATCTGACTTCGTTCTTGAATATGATCCATTTTTGAGAGCCCATGCACCAAGAATTTGTTCCGGCGCTGGAAATTTGTCAGTGGAAGCTAACGCAGCGGCAAGTTCCTGGATCTTTCCGTACGCTGAGATGAGGTCATCTCCGCTGTAAGCAAGACCAAGTTTCTTATCCTTGATGGCACCCCAGTCAGCTTTATCCCAGCCGCTTAACTTATTGAGTGCATTTTGATACTTAACTGAAAAGTCAAAGAAGCTTGCGAGAACAGCCTTAAGCTTTTCCCATAGAGCAGTCAGTAGCTTTGCCACATTCTCCTTTGCTTTCTTGATAACGTCACCAACGCTTGCGAGCATATGGACTTTTACTTCCTCGGCGTCATCTGTCCCATCGATGAGTCCCTGAAGTGATACAGCGGAGTCCTCAAAGAGGCTTCCCCAACCAGTCTTAATCGCCATGGTGGCAAGACCTTTATCAATACCGGCTTCTTCAATTGTAGCTACGTACACTTCGATCTCATCGATGGTTTCAAGCTTGGTATTGAAGTCCATCATACTGAGTTCAAGGTCTGCGAGATCCTCACTTAACTTCTCACTGGCTTCCAGAATGGCTTCAACTATAACAACCTCATCAGTGATGGCGTTGTTAACTGGAGCATCATCGTTCAATTTTGCAAAAACATTCCGCATTGTCTATCCTCCTAGGATGGTGTGTAAATAAACGGACTCGGATAAAGTCCAGCATGCTAAAAAAAAATTATTTATAATCCGACGTGCAAATAGAGTTCATATTATTATCATCTAATCTGAATCCATGTAAGTCTGGAGACGTTTATCGAGCTTAGATATTTCCACAGAGTAGTTCTCAACAATCTTTAACAGTCGCTTATATTCTTTAGAGTTTTGATCAAGGTCTTCTAGATCCTCAACTAACAATTGTCTCTGAGTCTCCATCCACTCCTTGTTAACTTTGGTTCTTCTTACCACCCAATAATATTTAAATGTTTCCCAATGCTCACCGATGGATCCAAAAAATCTCACACGCTTAATGCCTTGGGTAATATTACTCAGCAACCCCTTACTCAAGACGCCAGTTCTTAGGTAGGCGGTTAAGTTTTCGCCGTTCTCATTTACAACAACGAGGTTCATACCAGACTTCTTAAGATTGTTAATCATTATTTCGACGGGCCTACGCGACTTCCCCAATTTATCGATGCTATCCATAATGCCAGCAACCTTCTTGACGTTATTTTGAAGAAAGAGCATTCGATACTTTGGTTTGTCAGACAGACTGTCAATTAAATCAAATGTTATTCCATCGAATAGGAAGAAAAAGAATTGACTTACAAAATCAGACTTGTCTGTGAGACCAATGATTAGGTAATGGCTCAATCTGGTCTTTGGGAGTGCCAGGTTTTCTATATCGATGTACTTATCAAAATTAGCCATCAGATCATTGTAGCAGTTTATAAACTTATTGTTTATCTCTGCGAATGAAGAGAATGGCCTTTGTTCTTCCATCTGCCTTAGGCGCAGCGGCAATGACGCAACAAAGCTAAAGTATACCTGTACGGCAGTGTAGGACTTATCATTTTTTCTATTAAGCATCCGATCGTAGATTTTTACAATATCATCTACACTGAAACTGTTTATGTGTTTATTTATTTGAAGATGCACACTGCGGTTCACATCGAGCATCTTTTCTATAGACTCTTTAGTGATGTTACCAGTTCGAAGTTTTGCTTGGATACGCTTATCGACCTCAGAACTCAGATCTTTTATAGTTGACATGTTTTCTCCCGTCCATTAAAATACTTTTGGCGAACTCCCAGCTTGAAACTGCGCCATGATCTCGGCTAACTCGGTCTTACTACTGCCTCCGCCACCATAGTTTGATAGCACGGCTTTGAAACTGTAATCGGCTTTCGTTCGTATGCCATTGAAATAAACTTCCAATGAACTGTACATGATATCAACAACAACTATAATAAGGCAGTAGTTATTGCTCATAAATCGCTGCCTGCTGGAAAAGTCATCAATTTTTATACCCAAGCGTTTTACCATCTGCGTAAAAAACCGCTTTTCAACTATAAGTATGTTATTGGCGGAATTCTGAGACACCTTACCAATATCGACACTCGTTTCGATATTTCTCGTTAATTTATTTGAACGGGATTGTAACTCATCAAATAGGTACCCAGTGTCGTCCTTTTTTAGTGCGCTCCTATGGCGTTTAACGAGGTCCCGCTCCCATATGAAATCTTTCCAAAAGGAAATTTCGCCAGTTTTAAACATAGTCCATCTTTGATCTATTGTTGATTTGTTGCTAACTGCAAAGAGTTGCTCTATCACAGATTGCTGTACCTGTCGAGAAAGTAGTTGAACTATTAGTTTTATGGAAATCGGGCGATCATGTTCTTTTGAGCGAATATTCAGTTCGACTACTTTCCCAGAGAATACAGAAGCCTCTACCTTGTTACCTTGTTTGCCACCATCGGCCTGTAGGGATACTTCGTACTCGCCAGTTAATTCGCAAGATAAAAACTTTTCATCGACTTCCTCTAGTAACTCTATATAGTTGTTATTAGATGAGACTATAGTCAACGCATCTCTTACAGTTTTACCCCCCTCGATTATAGTGTTTAATTCTAATGCAGTAGTTATGTACCCTATGTAGAAAGAATTCAACATGGACGCCAACGGCAGTATGATGTCCTCATCTCCCAGGGAAATGTCAACCACAACGGACCCCATGATTGTCGCAGGTCGCACATAGTCACTTAATGCTTTGGGGCCTATCTCGTCCACCTTTCGTAAGAGACTCGTGAAAATGGATACCCCTGTTTTTAAATCAGAATAGCTCATTTAGATACCCTCTAATTATAATGAAATTAATAATAATTTAACATACTATATAATCCTTACCTATATAAAATAATAAGAGGTATGTATGGCAAATGACAATGTAGCTCAATATAAATCAGAAATTGAACTTCTGAGTAGGAACGCTGGTACAGGTGGGGCGTATAACACCATCCAGCAATTATTTACACAGCATGACAGATTTAAATGTAATAATGTAAGCACTGGCACAGAACTAACCGGACTTACTTTTATAACAAGGCCACAGTTGAATCTAACCTCCAGTAATATAAAGCACAGCGCCATACTGTCAGTACTGAACACACTGGACGTCAATTCCATACAGTTTGCTATAAGATGCTTATTGGATAAACGTTTTGCTAGTGCACAAAGTAGGTACTCGTCTGAGTGCCTGTTGTTAGTGAATAAGAATCCTTTTATGGTGCCACTCTGTACTGCACTGCAGAGCATATCTGGATTCCCAGATATGGTTATGAACACTGCTACCACTACTGGTGGGCATCATGGAGAGAATCAAATATATGCGACAGGTGCAGATGACCTTATGAAGAACTATGACATAACTATGCAATTTATGGATGTCCAAAACTCTCCCCTGCTAAACATGTTTCACTATTGGTACGAATTTATGCGACTTGTATTGAAGGGCGAGATAGTTATGTATAATGAGGATATAGATGCGCAACGTATGTGTTATACATTTAGTATCTACAGGTTCCTTATGGATCCAACCAGTAGGTACATAACTGGTTGGGCAAAGGCGACCGGATGCATCTTAACCGCTGTCCCAATGGGCGCAAAGTTCAATGTTGCGGCAAATGAAGTAATTTCCCAGGCTGCGAAGTCGTTCAGTATACCGTGCTCAGTTAACAAAATAGAGTACAACGATTATAGAATACTGATGGACTTCAATAGACTGGTGAGGATGTTTAATCCAAATATAGAGTCATACTCAAACTATGGGTATGCCACAGATACTAACTATTCAGGAGTACCATATATAGGAGCGAAAAAAGAATACATTGGCGACGGATACGAATTACTATTTAAGTATGCACCCTGAATACCAACGAGGTAAAATAAATGGTAGACAAAATTAATAACTTGGACCATCTTTTAAAAAATCCGATGTTGACTCAAAGTTTAGCGTTGCGGGACCTACAGGAACGCCATGGGAGTGGCAATAAAATAGTCGATGGCAATAACGTCCCCTGCTGGATGTTAGAGACTATGTGCAATTTGGTTAGTGGGGCTACTCAAGAAATGATCCGTATGAATAACGATAGTTATTCAAAACGAGCAACTACTTCGAAGGAGTTATATCGGCATATGTCGCAGTGGGATTATGTTGGGTTGTACTCTTTGCCATCGTCCACTAACCTAAGACTGCTCTTAGATAAAAAATACATAATAGACCACTCTGTATCCTACAACTCCAACTACAATAAGATCATAATTCCGTCCACATCAAAGTTCACAATAGGCGGCATTGATTTCGGTATATATTACCCGATTGAAATTAAGATCAACAAGCTAACAAATACGTTCTTAATATCACATGATACATCCATGGATAGCCCATTAAAAACTCTTGTAGATAATACAATTAAACACACCGAAATGCATCTACACGATATGGCCATGATAGATATGGAGTTTCCAGTATATCAATTCCGCAGGCGCATTTATACGGAGACCCTTGTTAAGGGACAAGGTTACACAAACAAATGGGAGTTACAAAATAAGTTCTATGCTGTAGTGATAACACATCTTAAAAATAAACGGTGGTCCCCGATAGGACAAACACTATCGGACATGTCGTATGATCCGTTTACTCCAACCGCTAAGCTCAGAGTAAATCTCGATGAGAATACAATATCAATTAATATCCCACAAATATATTTTTCTAATGGGACTATTGGGACTAACTTAAAGGTGGAGATCTATGAAACAAAGGGAGAGTTAGATATAAACATAGGTAATATAAAACCCAGCGACCTGTCGTTTACGCTTGGTGACATCGGAGAGGGGACACTTGCCTACACCGAAATATTAAACAGGATACCCGTCAGAGAAGTATTGCCTACAACGAATCGAATCTCAGGTGGCTCTAATGGCTGGACATTTGAAGAACTCAGAGACAAAGTCATTAACGATGCATTCACAACTGAAGCTGCTATAACGTTGCCAAGAATGAAAAATTTATTTACTAACAAAGAAACTACAGTCACCAAACAGTTAGATAACTTGACAGCACGTAATTTCATAGCGCATTCGCCTATTAAAGATGCAGAAGGGATTCATTTGCCAGCAGGGAATCTGCGCACAAATATATCAGAACTCAGTATAGAAGCGTGTACGCATATTAAAACTAACAGCGACAATTCCGTCACAGTATTACCCGCCATACTATATAAATTAAACGGCAATATAGCTGAGCCAGTATGTGATATGGAGAGAGCTACTTTTGATGCACGCTCCATCGAACAGCGGGTGTCTATTTTAAATGACTCACAATATACTTTTTCCCCATTCCACATAAGACTTTCTGTAGAGGATGAATTTCCAGTTGCATCCATATATGAATTAACCAACCCAGCTATACAAGAAATTGTCTTTGTATCTGAGAACGTGGAGATAAGTACTCAGCTAACTATAATGAATGGCATCATCATACATAATTTACTAGAGACAGAAAAGTTTATAGTACGCATAGGTGTCCTAAAGTCCAATGATCTAAAGGATGTTATTGAGGACAATATCCGCATTCGGGGGTACACGACAGACCCGAATTCAGGTGAGGAGTTTTATATAGATGCAGTAAAAAGTAGCGAAGTAGAAAAAGTTACCTACTATGACTTCGTGCTCACGACTGAGTACGACATAAATAAATTTCATCGCATACTAATTAATTCCTTTAACCGCACCTCTGGTGGGAACTCTAACGGCTGCTATATAGATATGAAGTTTTCGCTCATGGTCAGTCTCGAAGTAAGGTCTTCCAACATATTAGGAAGTACGCTGTCCCCAAGTGAGTTTGTTACCACTATACGACAGGATTTAACTATAGTTCTTGGAAAAAGATTGAACAGTACTATAGATCCATCGGTTGATATTAATTATACAGATATCAAGTACCAAACATATCCAGAAACAATATATAAAAAATATACATCCGATGTGTATGAGTACGACGACGAAGGTAAGCTCATATTTATTGTATTTGATGGCGCGGTAGAATTAAATAAATTATTTTCAGAGGGCGATGATATCGTTGATGAGTTTGGGCACAAGATCGTAGCACATCTTGCTGGAGATATGGTCTTGGATTACCGGGGCAATGGCATAGTTGTGAAAGAAAGAACAAGTATTTACGCCATCAACATGCTCCATATAGATTATAGGTTACTGTACGATAATTCGACCGATCCCTCCATGATAGGAATCAATCTCTCTGAAATGATAGGACATTATTTGGAGGAGCTTAGTCGAGTTCAGAAAGACTTGCTTGAAAAAACCTACATGTTCTTTGAACCTATATGTACGATAGGAAATAGTAACTACGTTACAAAAAAGAATACGTTCGTTAATCAGCCGCTGAACGTGACCATGCATCTAGTTCTATACGTCTCGACTAAAACAATAGATAACATCGAAATGATAAATAGTCTTAAATCATCCGTGGTAAATATTATAAGGGCACATGTCGAATCCGGTACCATATCCATATCTCTTATCCAAGATGAGATCATATCTTCCTTAGGTGATCAAATCTTAAGCATTGACAATTATGGTATCAATGGAGATCCGGAACTTCAAACCCTAATTAATGTTAATGACAAAACGAAATCAATCGTAGCACGAAAATTAACATTTAATACAGACAACACAATTCACTACGTTGAAGACTTAATCATTGAGACCGTTAGCACTGGCGACCTAAATGCATTCAGTTGATACCCTAAATTTATATTGTAGTAAAAACAATTTTAAAGGAGATTTTGATGGAAAATAAAACTACACCGACTCTTACCCCAACTTCCCTGCAAAACAATTTCATTTTATTTTATCTAATAAATGAAATTTTGGGGAAAATTAACGCCATCGATCTTGATGAAGAAAGCCGATACGATGTTGTAATGACTCAGGTAGCTTACATGGGGAACTCAACTACCACTGGAGGAAAATAATGCAAAATTTAGACCTTATGAAAAAAGCATTCATCAAGCACATCATGGTGAATGGCGGCCTTCCAGACTTTACTATAACGGATCCAACTGTAGCTGGATATGTTGAGAAGTTATCTACCTTCAGTCCGACGATGGATGCCACATCCTCCCCAGAGGAATATGTCGTCGAGGTATTGAACGGCTACAGTCAAAACATCGACGTTATATCTGAACACATTTTAAATAACATCGACACACTCGCGGAAGCCTTGTCGGAGAGGATCAACAAATCGTATACAGAAATAAATGACGTTCGTGTACAAGTAAGTGACATCGAGAGCTCATATACTGAAACACTGAATCGATTAGTTGCCTCGGACCCATTTCTGATTCAGTATTATGAGCACGGGAATGACGATAAGTCTGTGGCACACGGGCTTGGTGAAGTTGATTGGGAAGAGATCAATATGGTAAGTTCAGTTATGGACATAGTTAGCTTTTGCCATGACTTAACGAAAACTTCTCTCGAAGAACCAAGTTTTAAATTACTTGGGACGATCGCACTAAAATTAAAAAGCATCGAAGTCCCAGATACAACTCCACTAATCCTTAAAAAACAATATGCCGATACTGTGATTCATGCGGTGATAGATAATTTTGATGTCACCTATGACGATACCGAAATGGTTTTGAAGACTCTACTTACCCCAACTAGAGTAAATACTTTTGTTAAAAAATGGACCAACCAATTATCGGCAACTAAAGACATGGCCCAGAATACAACTGAAATCGCCAATATGGTGAGGATCTATAAGCCAACCGTAGATGGTATATTGGAACACTCCAGTACACTTGGTCCAGATGCCATACGACTCATCGAAGATAATGCCGAGGTTATTAAAGGAATACTGTACGGCTGCGCGTATAACTTGATAATTATGCGCAATAATATTTTTAATGATACCCTCATCATGCAGAACAGAACCGTTAACATGGATAACTACAGCCCATTCATTGCAGATGGTCACACAGATAAAGAAATCCTCCAGCATCTCTTTGTTAAATTTCCAAATGACCGTGTGCTCCCAGAGTTAGGCATCGCATCGGATGTTGTGGTTCGCGACACAAAGATGATCGAGGATAAATACTCTGTGCGCATGGATGACATATCCAGCAAGGTTTCTTTCTTAAAGAAAAAGTATGAGACTGCGGCGTTTAATACTGTAATGTTTTCTTGGGAAAGGGACATCAAAACAAACCACGAAGGCGATCCGATCCTTCCACAAAGTTTAAATCGTTGTGTCCATATGGCAAAGGCTCAGCGTAACTCAGAGGCACCACTTAATACAGTTCTAACAAATCTTGTATTTGGTGTCACTGCGCCTGAATCGTTCGGCTATACCCTGTATAAAAGGTTGGATAGTAGCTTTGTAGATTATCTTTCAAATCTGAATGGGACTCAGGATGAGGATATCGTTAAGCGCATCAACAGTGCCGTGGTGACAGATATAGTTATCGATTTTTTAAAACAGATGGTTATCGACCCGAAAAAATAAATAGTGTTGTATAACACCTGTCTCCACGTGGAGACAGGTGTTATTGTAGCACTCAGTTTTTAGCTACCTCGGCATATCTCTTTATCGATTTTGGTATAGATCCCAGTTAGTCTATCCCTATCGTCTATAATGTCGTACATTTTATTTAGTTCGTGCTTGAAATATAACTTATAAGTGCCCGGCCATGCCATAGTTCCATTTCTACCGTACTCTCTGATTATACAGTCCACCGCAGTCTCGCTCGGCATCATATGATAGGATAGTCTAATTCCTCTGCATAATTCAGAAATATCTGGCTTGCCTACGATGGCACAAACCACAAATACTGATGCTACTGAAATAAACGTATTCTCAGATGAGCTTTGTCCTTTCTGCGGGACTATCAGATAATTGCAATTCATAGAGCCGTTAATTTCAATGAGAGTGTGCAGTATTTGAAGAGAATCCAATTTGAACTTCTTGCATAATTCCATGAACCATATCTTTGAACTGCCTTGCATGAATTCACTAATTAGGGAATAATAGCGATCTACGTATACGCCATCGTGCAGTAAGGATGCAACTATTATAGATTTTCTACCTTCGAGAGTCTTTGTTGTACCTTTTTGCACCTTAAGTGCAAGTATCATAACCTCGACTACATGGGTTAGATTACGCATACTCCCTTCGACAAATATATGTAGTCCCAGACATCTATCGTCATTATCGGAGTCCTTAATTTCGCTATTGTTATCATCGACACTGTTGTTATCTAAGTTACGAGCATCCGTAAGCATTGATAAGACGGCATCTATTAATTCGATTTCCTCTTCTGTGAAACATAGATTTTTTGAATTACTGTCTATCATTACAGAACATCTTTCATCCATTCTTTTCTTCTCCACCACCAACACATAAGCACATGTCGTATCTTAGTTATTTAAGTTTAGCTAATCCGCAATAGCCTTTTATGGATCCATCTATGTTCTTAACCATCGTCTGTACATCCAAAATGAACACAGTGTGATTTTTTAGAATTTGCACATACTCTGGGTCCAGTAGTTGGCTATGGTTGATGAGATACGCCTCGTCCTTTTTAAACTCAGGCATTCCTGCCACAATTTCACGTGACCACTTGAATGTCGGTAAAGTGTGCCCATTAATGTCACAAGTTCCACATTTTTCGTACTTGTTCTCACTGTAAAAATGGGGGAGCCTTTCCCCTGCCTTATTCTTCTCAAATGGTTCTGGCTTGAGTGCAATGATAGTATTGTGATTTTTGTCTAGAAGTGTAACGCTTCTACTAGTTAAATTTTTTATTTTCATAATTTAAAACTATCCTTCTTTCATATGCGTCTAATTAGTTTAAAAGGGACACTATAGTTGGGATGAGCCCATGCCCAATTTGTGGAGACCTGTATGCTAAGGCTACCAGATCCTCTCTTTCACTACATATCTGTAGTATCACACGTGGTACAACATATAGAACACCGTCCTCCGGTGCAGGTAGCCCGACTTGGTATGGGTTACATATACGAACCGGAACATCGTGCCCATTAATAGAAAACGTCTCACCTTCATCCTCATATGATTGTGTAATTGCTAACATCGTATGGTTGTTTTTAGCGAGCTCACATATGGCATTGTGCTTATCGTCAAAAATAGTGACATCGTTACCTGTAAGATTTTTTAATTTCACAACTTGCTCCCTCTTTCTTAAATGTTATGCGGTTGTTATTATTGATTAAAATGATCAACTCCCTACTTTCCCCTACATCTGATTTCCATATATTTCAGTCAATCTACTTCTATCCCCTATAGTGTCCTGCATTTGTCGTAACTCTGACCCAAAGTGCAGTTTATAGCTATCTGACCATCTCGCATACCCCTCTCTTCCAAATTTCTCAATTATATGATCGATCATATGCTCATCTTGTGTGGCATCAGTCCCGGATTTAACCCTCTTACATAAACGATCGATATCAGGACGACCTCTATCCGCACCTGATACATACTCAGATATAATTGATGTGTACGCGCCACTATACGATGCCCTATGTTCATTAATGGCATCTACTACAATATTCCTATCTAATTTAAACTCTTCAATTATTTGTGTAAACCAATCCTTTAGTGTGCCAAAATTTAATTCAAATACTGCTGCCGTTTCATGGGAGGCTCGACCCCTATGTACAAATATGTCGTGTAGCAACGCGGATGCTATTATGTTTCTTCTATCCTCATAGTAACCTATAACGCCTTTCATAGTGGCTTTTTGGAGAGTCATAGCAAGTAACATTACATCGACCGCATGGCTCACTTTATGCGCACCATCATTTAGGTTATAATAGGGTTCAACCTTGGATATGATGGCGGCCATTAAATTCATTTCTTCTTGACGAACGAACAATCTTTCTGGATAATCAGCTATCATATTTTTATATTTAGTGTTCACTCACGCCTCCGATTTAAAGCTGTATAGCTTAAATATTACTAAAAAGTGTGTCATACCCAATTGTACTTCCATCAACACCGCTTTTAATTTCTGTATGTCGGCCTATTGATAATAAATCTTTTCTGTCGTTGAGTGCCCGTCTAAAATTTTAACCACCTGCTGAGTTTTATTTATTATAATAGCTCCCATATCGTACTCCTTTTTTAACCATTGCCACACATGTTATTAAGTTGGCAACTTAACTACAGTATAGTCTTCACCTTGTAATTCCTTACACAAAATAATCTCGATGATTTTCCAGTTGCCCCCAGCTAATCCTGCCCCAATTAAAGGGAATCCAAATCGTTTCCCAGAAAATTCAGATTTTAATTTTATACAAACGTTTCGTATGGCTTCGTACTGAGCCATAGTTCCAACCCATCCATACTCAAACTGGATGTAAGCATTGATTATAGTTATAGTGTTTCCATTTCTATCTACCGTTGCTTTGGTGTAGGTACCGAGTTTTGATGCATCTCCTTTCTTTGTATTGAGATCCGCTTTATAAGCTTCTGGAAATTCTGCTCTAATTGCTTTTGCAAGTCCTGCCCCCATGGTACAGAAACAATTACAACCGTGAACAATGACATCAAATCTCCCTTCTATGGCCAATTGTATTATATCGCCAGCTACCTCTTTACAGTCTTGATTGTACATCCCGATGCATCCTCCCGTTATTTGTATTTGCTGGTCCAGTTCTAATTTTTAACCAGGGGGTGTGGCTTATTGTGTATCTGAAATAATATTTCTTCTGGTAAAAAGTCACAAGTGAATCCAGCTATATTTGGAGATGGACCTCCACCGGAACCATTCCCATACTCTTCGGCTATCTTTCGCACATCCACCGTATCATCCTTAGTAGTCAATCGAACGTTGACCTTGCCTCGTTTATTTCTGGAGTACGTTATGTGAATGCTGTACTCATCGACGTTTGGAACAAATTGAAATAGATCTCCTGTTGTATGATTTGCTATGAGACACGATTTGCCTTTAAACTGTACCGCCCGCACCAATCTCCCACTTAATATTTTTAATGCCGCTTGTTCTGCTTTATATATAGGCTGCCCAACCATGGCCACTGCCTCCATATCGATCTGCCCACATGCCTCACTCATATTTGAGAAGAAGACATTCCAATCAAGGCTGCGCTCGGTTCCCTTCCCAGTTCCATTCTCAAGTTCGTTTGATTCCTCCGCCAAGTAACGTAGCCCACAATTAACTATGTGTATCGCATCCCCATGTACTGAGGCGTCCCCTCTTTGGTGAGCATCTATTATGCGGTATAGTTCCATTCTCCATGGATCGATATCTTTAATATTTAGATGAACCAATAGCGGAAGTAGTGCTCCACTTTTTTCATTCTGTTCAAAGTAAAACACCTCTTTGCATAATCCATCAAGAAAGAGTTTATTGTCTCCCCTGAGGTTGATACCGACAACGTATACCTTATCAAATTCCCTTGATTCTGGCCGAATGAAGTAATTGTAATTTATTGGGATCGGAGTAATATTCTTTTTATCGTATACTGATTCAAGTACGGCTAAGCAGCTTCTACTGTCCATATTTTGTTCTCGATAAAATACAAGTACCTTCATGTTAATGGCCCCCGAAGTTGTTTATTGTTTCATAAATATATGCTACTACATCGTCTATTATAGCTTCTGTGGTACTATCGCCCAAGCTCTTCATTAGTGCTACCTCATGACTGCAGGGAGCGTCATCCTTTCTGCGTGGCTCCTCTTCGAACAATCTCCGAATTGTCCCGATAAAGGTATCTGATTCATTATAAATATTCATGTACCAGACGGTGTCTTTAAATTGCTCATTTAATTGCAGTTGAATTACATTAATGTCCTCATAATTATGTGATAGTTTAGCTAAATCGTAGCTGTGCGTTGGCTTTAAATAAAGAAAACTACATTCGGTAGAAATACGGTCCATCATATCCTCATTTTGTTTTGGGTTGGAGTTATCATTACTGAAATTATTATACTCAGTCTGTCTTTTGAAATAGTTTTATTATGTAGAACATTTAATTTATTTTTATTAGCACGATCCATAAAGAAAACCATTACAACGTTTCCGAGTTTGTCTACAAGCTCTACTGGACAAGTGATCGGGTAAGTTGTTGGTAACGTTATGAGTTTCATATTTTTATAATCTATGGCATCTGTATCTGTTTTAATTTTCATATTTATATAAAGATCACGGTAGGACCTTTTTTTAATTTGATATAGCATCTTCACCGTCCATTGTTTAAATTAAACGAGCACACATACATATCTATGGGCAGTCGCCCATAGATATGTATGTGCAGTTTTATTACATCGTCACAATTAAGATACTGCATGCGCCCCCCATGGACATATAGTATTCATGCATTGATGTCGTCACACTTCTCAGCGATACTGTTTAACTGGCCTCAGTGCAGCAATTGTCGCACGTTGATAAGTAACCTCCGCTATCAGTCACTCTCAAGTTTATTGTAATGTTTCTGTTGTAGAGCATGCATCATACCGGCTGCGAGCGCAGCATGGTAGATGCCCCTAAACTAGAAATCCGTCAACAATTGTGTACCGACTTAAGGGTTTGTACTTCAAGTACAACTACATTGTTACACCAAGACCAGACTCGTTCGTTGGGTACTCTCCTCCAAACAAAGTGTCCCAACAGATATCTTTTCTTTTATTACATCAGTCGCCTATTTGATGCTCATATTTTTTTGAAGTTGCAGGCAATCTAAATGGCTTACTGACATCAACCACTGTGCCAGTTATCCATCCAGCACAATGCTGTGCATCTCTTTCTATACAAGGATTACGTCTACACGGTTCTCTTTTGTTGAGTCCATAATATTGTATTTGACTGCACCCCATATAATAGATAAGCGAGTCACTTTTTTTAAAGAACCTCCCATGGTCAGTATAGTACTCTATCCACAGAGTTCCCGATCTATCCAATGCACAGACTGACGCCTTTCTACTATTGTCCCCATTTATTAGCATGTACATCGAATGTATTCTTCGTAGATTTTTGTCACGAAAGAGATATCTAAGAAGATCCCATAGTTCCATAATTCTTTTTCTAAAGTATCTGCCATGTTTATTGTGACGTTCGAACCATAGCTGCCCCCTGTCATCTAACAGGCAAAGGGATGCCTTTTCTGGGGCTTCTTCGCTGGTCACCATGAATCTTGAGCGCACTCTTAATATGTCCCCGTAAGCCATTTCAATCTCCTATTCTTCCCAGGTGCATATTGGTGGGGGATCATAAGGTGGGATTTGATCATCCAGATGTATGCATTGATAATGATGGTCCGAATACTCATTTCGTTTGGGTCTTTCGGCACCAGTGTAGTATGTACCAAAGATAGTGCCAGGACAGATTCCGGAAGTTAATCTTGAACAAGTGTCGCTCCCACAGTCTTCAGAATGGATTGGGTATTTATCATCATTTGGGTCAGGGACCAGTGAGATGTATTCGGTTTTTGCACAAGTCATCTTGTATAGCTTATAACCGCGTCTTCCTCTAAACTGTAAGCCGTATCTATCCTGATATCCTGGACTAACCCTCCCATGAAGCATCAATGAACATGATATCGCGTTCTGCTTATTATCCTTATCCACCACTAAAAATGATTCAATGATAGGTTCTATCTCTTGACTGATCATATATACTCCTTATAAAAAGATCCTTTTATATGATAGTAACCAGGTAATTATATTTATTGTTGGTTAAGTAAGGAGGTCGCATACTGTAATGGTAATATATAAATAAAAAAATAATGAGATGTTGTTAGCACGGACAAGACTGTGGATAGAACTCCCGACAGTCTTGTCCATGCGGTCAAAATTAATTTGTTTGTTTAATGGGACTTCCTTTGGTCGTGTTGATTACATCCCAATCGGATATATTCTGATCGAATGAGCTGGCTTCATAGAACATACCTCCCATAGCAGTTACGCTACTCACATCCCAGTTAGAGATATCTTGGTTGAAGGATACAGCCGACATGAACATACAATCCATATTCCTAACACTGCCAACATTCCACTTAGAAATATCTTGATTGAAGGCAGTGGCATTGTGGAACATAAACCTCATGTCAGTTACCCTACCCACGTCCCAATTGGATATGTCTTGGTTAAAGGATGAAGCTTCATAGAACATCCCAGCTGTATCGGTGACGCTGTTAACATTCCAGTTAGAGATGGGTTGATTGAATAATGTAGCGCCATTAAACATATTCGCCATATCAGTAACCTTGCCAACATCCCAGTTAGATATGTCTTGATCGAAGACTTCGGCACCCAAGAACATATCTTTCATATTAGTGACACTGCTAACGTCCCAATTAGATATGTCTTGGTTGAAAGATGCAGCCCTGAGGAACGCACCGCTCATATCAGTAACACTACTCACATCCCATTTAGAGATATTTTGGTTAAAGGAAGTAGCGCCACAGAACATATCTTTCATATCAGTAACACTACCCACATCCCATTTAGATAAGTCTTGATTGAACGATGTAGCTCTGAGGAACATGCCCATCATATTAGTAACATTAGATAAATCTGGAACATCCTTAGCACTGAAGCCTTTTAACTTTGTACAATCTGTAAATTGACACCCTCCATTGTGTAACTTAACGGCCCCCCACTGTAAGACATCGAGTAATATGCAGTCGCTCGGTTTTGGGGCCATAGCTTGGGCTGACTTAATAAAGTCCATAAATTGGCTTCCTTCCTTTGGTCCTGACACTATGGCTTGCTTGGATGTGACAAACCCCATACACCAGTTCGTGAATTTCTTTACTAATGCAATGGTCCTGGACTGCTGCGCAAAGCCGTCGGTGTTATTTAATGGAAAAGATCCAAAGGGGAGCGAATTTATGGCAGTGTAACTAAGTGGGTCATCGACAATAAATCCAAACCCTTCTATGGTGCCAGATATAGCTACTTCATGCGTTAACTGGCCATCCTCATAATCGTGTATAATTTCTTTTTGATCATGTTCAGTTATATGATCTGCTACACCGTCGCCCCAGTCTACTACAAAATCAAATGTTCCATTTTTGTGTAATGGTAACGTGACTCGTTTCCCTTCCCACTTTGTTACGAACGCGGTAGTGTCTGTTTTCATGACAGTTCTCCCTTATAGTTTTTATACTGATACAAACGAGACTGTGGGTATTCGATCCACAGTCTCGTCGATAAGATTAAATAAACCCTTGTTTTATTACTCCGGTTTCACATGATCGCCGAGTGGCGACGCCATGCCACCAAAATTAACGTATGAAGTTATACCGTTACTTTTTATTGTAACCGTCAAATCCTCAGGCTTTGAGTGATTATGGTACCTATGTAGAAAAGACAAATACCATTGGGTTTCTTTAGGTGGCGGATTAAGTCCACAGTAAATGTACTCCAATTTCATATAATCAATAGATGTCGGTTCACGTTGTCCCTCCTTCTCGCGCCCGTAGTCGATAGTTCTTTTGCTACAATCTTTACAGGCAGAGTATGGCCTATACGACATAATGGAACTTACCTCAAAAATGAACTTATCTACTGGGTACAGAAAGCAACTTGCAGGGAGCTTCTCAAAATTACATTTAAACTCTTCTTGTATGTTATCCATATCAACAAGAAGCTCTGCGTCGGGTCGCTGGTTCTCATGAGTCAAACCCAACGCATGTAAAACCATATGATAGATAGTCCATATTTGAGAATCATTGCGCAATCTAATTATATTCGCGATCTCATTGTATCCTAATGTTGAAGTGGGGTACCTCCCATTTGTAGTGGATGTTACCAATAATACCTTAACCTGCACATTGTATGATTCTGGTCCATCAAGTCGGATGAAGTCTAAACATGTGGTTTCTGCTATGGCGTCGAATACATTTATTACTTCTTCAACAACATATGGATCCGTCAATCTGTCTTTATCGATATAGTATCGAATGACCTTATCGGGCCATCCTTGCACAGTGTGGGGCTTTGACAGAAGGTGCTCTCTACCTAAAGTGGTAGCTTTTCGACATCGTACACGATGCTCTTCCATTGAAAATGGAACTTGTTCTTCTTGTACCTCGTGCGTTACAGCGACATCCTCTGCAACAGTCACCGTTGCACTACAAAAAGTCCAAATAAAAATGATGTTAACTATCCCACAAATTGCCAATGTAGCCATTTTTGCATTACTGCCCTTGATTGTTGTTTTACCTTTTTTCATTTTACGTCTCCTTTCGTTTTAATTTACCTACTAAAATCTATCATGTCTTCTATTCTCACAAATCCCATTATACCTTCACTATACCAGCCGCCAAGAGGATCTGTTTTCCCGGTCATGTAACTATCAGTATTCTTTTTTATTACCAAAAGATGCCATTTCATCTAAAGTGACAAGTACATCACGTTCGCCATCTTCCCCTTCTATGACCACCTTCAACTTCTTTGGTGAGCCTTTATGGGAATACCTGTTCAGTAGTGCCATGTACCACTGGGTCTCTTTCGGTGGAGGATTAGAGCCACAGTACATACAATTGATCTTCATGTAGTCAATTGGAGTGGGACTGAGTGACCCCTGCGCTCTCCCGTAATTAATAGTTTTCTTCCCTCGTTGTGTTGTCTCGCTATATGAGCAATATGCCATAATGGAGTCAGCATCAAAGATGAATTTATCCAAAGGGTATGGGTACATATCTTTTGGATATTTTCTGTACCAAGTACTATCACCTTCAAGGTTATCAAAATTAACGACTATTTCAGCATCAGGTCTTTGGTGTTCATGGGGCAATCCAAGTGCATGTAGAAACTCATGGTATACAGTATCAAATTCAGAATACATACTCAATTCAACTTGATTTCTTTGCGAATAGCCCAATGTCGCATTAGGATAGTCCTCGTCACTCTCCGTCAATGTGATTAGCAGAAAGCTACTCCTATCCTTCCAAAGTATCGGAAGCTTATGAAATTTTAAACAAGTATTCTCACTTATTTTTTCAAATGCCTCATCGATCATTTGGGTTAAATCCCAATCCTCAATTTTCTCATCAATGTGGTATCTGATAGTATTACTTGGCCACAGTTTGACCTTAGATGAGTTCGAAGTTCGTCCAACGGATTTACTGGTCATCGTTCCTTCAATTTCAGTTAATCGTCTATCGTTTTTGGCAACTTGTGATTCGAGAGCATTGTAGCTGGCAACGAGTGATTTCATTCGTCGTAGATACCGTTTCTCAGTATGGGATTGTTGCTTGTGTGTCTCATACTTTGCCTTGCCCCAATCCCAGACAGTGCTGCAAACATTAAATCCTGCCCAAACAACACTGCAACAAACAACGCCCATCGTGAATAGTTTTTTCATAAGGGCTAATAAATGCAGCTCTTCTTCATACGCTTCTTCTGCCATACTAAACACCCCCCGTTTAAAATTTATTATTTATTTCGTTAACAATTAACGAATCTCCATCCGGATCCAATACTTCCCCGTCTCATCTAATACATGATCCCATTTCTCAACAGGGAATTTACGAAACTCTACACAATACTTATAATCCACAACATACACTTTTCCCCAAAATAACTCAACAATAAGGACCGCATGGTAATTGTTCTTTGCATCTTCCTCATATTTTTTAGGAGTGTAACACGTGGCGAATCTCACGTTGGATTTTTCAAACCCATCTGCAATTAACTTTTCACGAAGAGTCAAAGCAAAATCCTCACAGTCCCCTGTGCGATTATTGTCCGGCATAACTACCCAATGATCATCCACACCATATTGATTTATGTCAGACACATAGGTAAAAGTAGACCTAAGTTTCTTATATATTTTTTTAAGATCACCAACATTCTTTTTAGGACTTAAGGGAACTTTCTTATTAGTCCTTCTCAAAAAATCATCATAAAATCGAACTCTCCTTGAAGGTCGATCAATGTATTCGAGTGGGGTTTCATTACCTGAGATATCGTAGTCGCCCATTACAATAGGTTCGCCAGTAGCTGTAGTAGTTGTGGTAGTTGTCACTTCTACACATGCAACTACATTAAGGACAATTGCACCCATTAACATCATACTGATAATTTTATTTTTCATGACATGTCCTCCAATGTATTTAAATAAGTTACACAACGCCTGGACATGTCCAGGCGTTGTAGTTATTCCATTTTGTCCGAATTTCCTGGCATATCCAACTTGACCCAATAGTCGCCAGTCTCATCAAGCATGTCGTACCAACTGACTACTGGAAAACGATAGAAGTTGTAGTAGTCATCTGTATCTGCTACAAGCAACCTTCCCATTTCAATTTCAACAAGGGCCACAACATGATTGAACATAAGGTACTCCGAATCATATTTATTATCCTCCCTCGGTTTATAACATCTGGCAATCCTTACGTTAGCTTTATTAAAACCACTACTAACTAATCTTTCTCTGAGGGTTAGCACAAAATCCTCATCATCCCCAACCAGATTGTCGTCAGGCATAATGGTCCAATAGTCTTCTTTGCCATACTGTTCTTCGTCACCCATATACGTGAAATTATCTCTAAGCTCGTCGTATATCTTTCGAAAATCGACAAGGAACTTCTTTGGGTTATCGAAAATTTTTTGCCCACGTGTCTTAAGAAAGTCATCGTACCCGGCATGCCTCCATCTATTATGCTTACCTATTTTTGAATGGGTAACTTCTGTTTCTTCGCAAGCGAGTCCAAGTAGCAGTAGGCCAATTAGGGTCACGTTTATAAAGATCCCTTTCATAACATCCTCCAATTAGTTTTATAGAAATATAAAAAAATACACTACAGGGTGGGCATATTGCCCACCCTACATTAGGTCTAATCTTTAGCTGGACACGTTCATATTGACCCAATAATTTCCAGTCTCATCAAGCATGCGGTCCCAGTTAATTACCTCAAATTCATGAAACTTATAGTGGTCTCCATTATCAACTACATACACTTGGCCATTATTAATTTCAACTATAAGAACTGCATGATTCAGTCGCTTTTCTGGATCATCGGATTTAGTATACGAGGTTGGTACGTAACAAGTTGCAATCCTGACATTCACTGGAGAGAACCCATCGGCTATCAATCGTGCACGAAGAGTTAGAGCAAAGTCTTCACAATCCCCAACAGGATCATCGTCCGACATAACAGTCCAGTATTCTTCCACACCGTATTGTTCCATGTCGCGCATATAAGTAAAATTATCTCTGAGCTCGTCGTATACTCGTATAAGATCGAATGAGTTCTTTTTTGGAATGGCATTAACTTTCTTACCAGTTCTTTTTAAGAAGTCATCATAAGCCCTAACCCTTCTTGTTGGTCGACCCATGGATTCAACTGCTGTGGTGGCGTCGCTATTCATATAATCACTAATAGATGCATCTTCTTTACATGCAGCTGTAGCGAACATTACAGTAATTATTATCATTGTATTGATAAAATTTGTTTTCATTGTCATCCTCCAATATAGTTAAATTAGTTTTATATTTTACTTCTTTCAGTCAAGTTATATATAACCAATAAACATTGAAAGACATTAAAAAAAATAAATGATTCTTACATGTTGTTGACCAAGTGTGGTCAACAACATGTAAGGATTGAATTATGCATAGTGTCTATCATAATAGCCTATTGGACCATCTTTTCGTTCGTCGTCTTCCATGTCCTCCTTCTCGGTTTCCTCTTCTTCAATTTTATTATCATTACCTGGATCGCCATTTCCTTTATCCTTAGGTATGCGCATCTTGACCCAATAGTTGCCAGTTTCATCAAGTACTTTATCCCACTCTATTACTTTAAAGCTATCGAACTTCAAACATCTCTTGGAATCTACTACATACACCTCACCCCAAAAAACTTCTACGATGAGTACAGCATGATAAGTCTGATGGCTATTATCTCTATATCCATTTGGCATTACGCAGGTTGCTATCCTAACGTTTGGTGGAGTAAATCCAGCTTCAATTAATTTCTCACGAAAGGTTAGAGCAAAGTCTTCGCAATCCCCAACAAGATCATCATCAGGCATAATAGTCCAATATTCATCTACACCGTATTTATCTATGTCGTGCATGTAGGTGAATTTTTTTCTGAATGCCTTATGCGCTTTTTTCAGATCAAACGAATTTTTATTCGGAGCCACTGGAACATCCTGCCCATCCCTTCTTAAGAAATCATCATACGCCCGCACTCGTCCAGTTGGTTGACCAACGGATATAATCGGAGTAGTGTTCCCAACATATTGATCTATGATGATGTCTGTGCCAAGATCTCCGGTGAGCTCGCCGGAATCCGATAGGTCATCGCCGGAGGCACCACCCCCACCACTGCTCCCATCACAAGCAACCATAGTAAACATCATGAATAGTGTAGATATCGCAATTAATATATTCTTTTTCATAGTCCGTCCTCCAATGTAGTTAAATTGATTGTATAATTTTTTATTCCTCATATAAGTTATATATAACCAAGGTTTATTGAAAGACGGCACATCAGTACATGGTAAAAAAATAATGTTTATTTGTATACAGGTACTGGGCGATATCGCCCAGTACCTGTATAGTTATTACATCATCCGATCGCTGTTTCCAGGGATATCCAACTTGACCCAATAGTCACCAGTTTCATCAAGCATGTCAGCCCACTCTACCACAGGAAAGTTATAAAAATCATAATGGGCATCTGAATCTACAACATACACTCTACCCATTTCGACTTCTACAAGAAGCACAGTATGGTTGATGCTGACGTATTTAGAGTCATACTTATTGTCTTCTCTTGGGACATAGCATCGCGCTATTCGTGCATTAGCCAGTCTAAACCCATCATCCATCAGTTTCTTACGAAGAGTCAACACAAAGTCTTCGGCATCTCCAACAAGATTGTCATCTGACATGATGGTCCAATAATCTTCTACATTGTATTGTTCCTTATCGCTCATGTAAGTGAAGTTGTCTCTAAGTTCATTATAAACTCTTTGAAGATCAGCAGTGGATTTTTCAGGAGCTGTTGGGACTTCGTGACCTGCTCTCTCTAAGAACTCATCATAAGCTTTGATCCTGGATACTTGATTGTTATAAGATCCAGATCGAGATTGATCTCCATCGGCTGAGCTATCGCAAGCAACCATATTCAATACTACAAAAATTACAACTATTGCATTTAAGATATTCTTTTTCATGATAGTGTGTCCTCCAATGTATTTAAGTTTATTAGTTATATACTTTCCTTCTTTCAGTCAAGTTATATATAACTAATAAACATTGAAAGACATTTATACTACAATATGTGCATTATGTTTATAAAATTCCGTTTGTATAAACTCGCGGATTGCTTTAATGAATTCTCCCCATGATTCAGTAGTTAATTTATATGGAAACCAATAACTTTCATATTTAGTCCCCCCATCAATCTCAAATCGTATTTCATGAATAGATGAATTTAAATTAAGTTTATCATTTAAAATTGGCATATTAATTATTATGTTATACCATAGCGCATTTTCTTCATTTTTGATGTATTCAAAATTCTTATAGAGTATAGTTTCACATACCTCCAGACATTTTTTTGCCATTAATGCAGAGTAGTAATTTTCATATGTAGTAAATTCAAAAACATCTGAAATGAAATAATATTTATAATCTACATCATTAAAATTTTCAATATATTTATTTTCTTCAACCCATGCCTCATAATAGTCGCTACCTTTAATCCATTCTTCATATTGTTTAATTAGTACATCTAGGTATTTTTTAATATTATCTGACATACGCATTTTCCTTGGATTAAAATTTAACTTCGTCTATATTTTCTATAGTGACATAGACAAGATCATCTATATATAAACGACCCCTTTCGCCATAGTCTCCCTTTTCTATACATAGTGTCTTTTTTTCTTTGCTTTGCAGCAAGCGCATTTTATAAGAATCATCTATACATCTATCTTCAACACAATCGATACTAAATTCGTTGTATAAGCAGCTTCCAATAAAACTATATATTCCAGACGCAATGATTAAATCTTTTTCAGACAATACATTTATACATAATGTAGTTGAATCAATTACTTCTTCAAACGAATAAAATCGGTCAAGTGGTATCGTTGTAAATACATCATCTGGATCAAGATGCGATATACAACTATTAAGTGGTTCTGTATTATCTATTAAATATATTTTTATATTATTATAATTTTTTAAGTTCTTATCGCTGGTCAATACAAATCTTTTATTTATTTTAAAGCTAAACATTATGTGCTGCAGTCGCACTAATATTTGTTTTACTTTAAATAATAAATCATTGGTTTTAGAATATTTTATTATATCCTTTGCTATTCTACAACCCATTTCATATGTAATTGTATTTATAGATCCAACTGAGTCTGTGGGCGTTAAGCTCATTCTTGTAAATTCACGAGTCGCTTTAATAAAATCTCCCCATGATTCTATATCAAGATTAAGAGTGAAATGTGTAAAACAATATTCTTTCTCATCAATTTCAAACCATGCTACACGAATAGAAGTACCCCAGTTAAGTAAATTTTCCATGAATGTCATATTTATTACCGTATAAAACCAAAGAGAATTTTCTTCGTTTTTCATATATTCAAAAGATTCCCCATAGAGTATGACTTCACATACTTCTAAGCATTTCTTTGATATTAAAACAGTGAAGCGTCGTTCTTGTGAATTAAGTTTAAAAAAATCCGCAATAAAACAATATTTATAATCTTCATTATTAAAATCTTTAACATTATTTTTTTGACACCATGATTTATATTCACTAACTATCGTGCTTAAAATTTTTTCAATATTGGCTACCATATTTTTTTTACTCCCTATAAATTAAATTTCACATACCATCGTTGTACTATGATTGTAACATATAAATAAAAAAAATAATGAGTTCAGGTAGAGGGAGAGCATGCTCTCCCTCTACCCCTAAAGTTTGATTGTACCTGGGATATTATCTATCATGACCCAATATATGCCACTCTCATCCAATACCTTATTCCAGGACACTACTCGATACTCTTTAAATTTATATATTCCACTTGGATCAACCACATAGACATCACCTCTATCGACCTCAACCAAAGCGACCGCGTGATGCATAGGCTTGCCTTTCCTCAATATATGACAAGTAGCAATGCGGACATCATGCATGGGAAATCCATTTCTAATAAGTCGAGCCCTTAGGGTAAGTGCAAAGTCCTCACAATCCCCACGAAGATCGTCGTCAGGCATGATATCCCATTGCTCTTCGACTCCCCAATGATCTATGTCTTCAACATGATCGAAATTATCGAATAGCGGGTGAAAGATCTCCCTTAGATCCTGAAACCTTTTTCCATAGTCTTTCGAAGCAATTGGTTGATTATAGCGGGCACAGAATTTAGACCAGGCTTTGGGAACAGCCGCGTTACGATGAGAATGCACGCCATATGGATTTGTGACATCTCCACTGGTGCTTTCATCAGGCCCAATATCAAGGTTAACATCACATCCGGAAATACACACAATTGCAATTGTAGCCAACAGTAACTCCTTCTTCATGTCGATGACCTCCATTTAAAAATTAAATATAGATGATTTAGATAACGTTAGTACGGTATAGAAACTTTGTTGTTCATATAAGTCATATATAGATGAAAAAAATTGGAAGACATCAAAGCTGTGGAAGTATGGGGGGTGTCCCCCATACAGTTAGGCATGTAACTTACATCTATATCTAGCGTATTTAAGTTTTTCTTTCTCTCCAGTTAAGCTATACAGCATCTTTATGATTTTTGGAGTATACAGTAACATTGCAATGAAAGACTTAGTGTGATTCAAAATTGTACAGGTTGGGGAATCATTGATGTATACGTCACTAAATTCTGGTTTTACGCAGAGTCTAATGGTGCTCTCATACTCGTCCTCCTTTTCTATGACCTCAAATTTATAAGCTTCGTGTGCCTGCTTATTAAGTGAGACTACAACGTGGTTTTTGATGAATTCCGTCTTCGCTCCTTTAACTGCGAATGAAATATATATCGCCCCAATTGATTTTTCATCATGGGCATGGCCAGAACAACATTCGGTTGTGACTATGCCCAATCCATGTAACTTCACAATCAATTCTGCAAACAGCTCATCTATCTCATATACCGTCCCATCGCAACACATATTTTTACAATTAGTAGGATGGTACCCCGCACGATGTACTACCCCACATGACTTACAATAAAAGCATCTCATTATTTGTGCCCCCCTATTTGGCCCTTTGATAGTTTGTATCTGGCGTACCTAAGCTTCTCTTCTTCGTCAGTTAATGAAAATAAAAATTGCATCATCCCTGGATCAGATAATACGTTGTAAAGATTACTGACGTGGTATATTTGCCGTTCAGTTGCCTCAGTAGGCCATTTCGAATCCTCCTTAGATTTTAATTTCAGTACAAGGTTGAAGTACGTGACATCGGTTTGCTTGTTACACCATAATTCAAAGTTGTAGTCACATTCCGGAAAGTTAGGGACCATTTCATTACACCTCTTTAAAAAGGTGTTATCAAAACGATCCGCTGATACTTTAAATTGCATATAAAGTGTATCTATTGATCTTGCACGTAGTTGAGTATGTCCGGAACAACAATTCGAAGTAACAATACCATTGCTATGTAACCTGATAATTAATTCCCCGAATAACTCATCTATGGCGTATCCATCCTCCCCTTTACAATCAACATTCATACACTTACGTGAAGGGTACCTGCCTGTACTTAGTTGACCACATTTTTCACAATATCCATATTGCATAATAATCTCCTGTAATGTATTTAAATTTATATGAACTTTATAGCGCTTCATAAATGTAATATATAAGTATAAAAAATTGAACCGCTACACTGGGATATTCCCAGTGTAGCGGCCCTATGTACAAAACAACTTATCTAACTATCACATTGGCGCAATCTTTAAAATTGGGGAGATTTCGCTTAAAACTTGGAGCAAGCCCGACTATGCTTTGTACATTAGTGACGTTACTCACGTCCCACTCAGAAATATCCTGGTTGAAACAGGTAGCCCCATAGAACATACACCTCATATTAGTGACCTTGCTTACATCCCAGCTATATATACATTTGTCGAAACGAACAGCATTATAGAACATCCCGCTCATGTTGGTAACATTACTCACATCCCAGTTAGAGATAGCTTGATCGAAGGAAAGAGCCCCTCGGAACATCCCGTGCATATCAGTTACACTGCCGACATTCCATTTGGAGATATCTTGATCGAAAGCCTTAGCTTCATGGAACATGCCGTTCATATTAGTAACACTACTAACGTCCCAGTTAGATACATCCTGATTGAAGTATGGAGCTGAATGGAACATATCCTCCATATCAGTTACGCTGCTTACATCCCACTTAGAGATATCCTGGTTAAAGGATGTAGCTGCATGGAACATATCCTGCATATCAGTTACGCTACTAACATCCCATTTGGATATGTCTTGGTTAAAGACTATGGCGCAACGGAACATGTCCATCATATCGGTAACATTACTAACATCCCATTTGGATATGTCTTGATCGAAGGATGAAGCTCGCTGGAACATCGCACCCATACCAGTAACACTACTCACATCCCAGTTGGAGATATCTTGGTTGAAGGATACAGCATACATGAACATGCCATCCATATCGGTAACATTTCCAACATCCCACTTAGAGATCTCCTGATTGAAACAGGTAGCCATATAAAACATGCGGTTCATATTGGTAACACTACTAACATCCCAGTTAGATAAGGCTTGATTGAAAGAAGTATCCTCATGGAACATATCCCTCATATTAGTAACACCGCTTACATCCCATTTGGATATATCTTGGTTGAATGATGCGGCACCTCTAAACATGCCAGCCATAGTAGTAACATTACTCACATCCCAATTGGAGATGTTTTGATTGAAGACTATGGCGTAACAGAACATCTGCTCCATATTAGTAACACTGCTTACATCCCATTTAGATATATCTTGGTTGAAAGAAATAGCCTTACCGAACATACCGCACATATTGGTAACATCAGATAAATCCGGAACATCCTTAGCACTGAATCCCTTTAACTTTGTACAATGTGCAAACTGAGCTCCGTTGTTATGTAACTTGACATCTCCCCACTGAAGTACATCGAGTATATCCGCTACGCCTGCCCCCGGTGAATAATCAAACCCGAATCCTTCTACAGTCCCATAAATGGTTATGGTATGCACCTCCTCGCCATCGGCATATGTGTGTGAGATTCTACTATGATCGTACCCTATGACTTTATCGTGTGCACCGTCGCCCCAATGGATTTCGAAGTCATATGTTCCGGATTTATCTAACGGTAAGGTAATCTTTTGTCCTTGCCACTTTGTTATAAACGAACCTTTATGCTTACGTAGTTCCTCTTCACTCCGAGGGGCAGTCGCAACAGCATGGGCGATGAGAATATAAGTACTTGGCATTGTCGAATCTTCCTTGTCTGTCGCATTGGCAGGTCGTACTGTGGCAAGGTATTCAAAATGTGGGAGTCGTTCTTTTTCGGATTTAGTGTAATCAATCTCACACCCTATCTTTAACCGATACACAATAGTGAGCCACATTCCGGCTGCTTCAATTAAATCTTCATCTGAGCATATCGCTATACATAATGGGATATCTCCGTCCACGATGCCTTCTTCTTTATCTATGAGAGCTACGCGTATGATACCTGGTTCATCCATTAGTGAGTTGTCTTGTACAATCGTTTTTTGTATACCTAAACTATCTATTGTCGTTTGTATTTGTAGCATAATATTTTTTGTATTGGATATGAGATCGTCTGCTTCGGAACGGTTTATCTCGTTTTCAAACTTTAGTTCGCAGCTACTATTGATTATTAACACTGCCCATTTGCATCCTAACTTATATGCATCCATGTCAGTTTGCAATAAAATTTGGCTATCGTAAGTTGGTATCACTACTGTTTCTTGATTTTTCATATACTCCTCATTTAATTCCATTCTATGTGAAAGGTCCGAGATCATCTGATCGGTTTTTCCATGCTTGCCTGCACAACATCCATTCGTTCACTTAGAGCATCCAATATCTCTTTAAATTGCGATAAGGTGTTTTCAGTATGCATTATAAATGCTTCTGTAAATAGCTTAGCTGGAAGTTCATTATGAATTGTCATCTGTCCTCCTAAGTTTTATTTTTTAAATTTTATAAATTACTTAACATCTATTACTTTTGGAAAGGCGCTTTAGGCGGAGCGCTTTTAGTGTACGCTCCATAGATTTCATTTTTCGCGAAAGGTATGCTGTTCTTCGATTAGTAAATTCCATCTTTGCTTGCAGAAGATCTGCTCGTTTATCTAAATCTTCTACCACCCATCTGAATTGTACTTGGAAATCGGTCATATGCTTTATTGCTTCCACAGCCTGCAATGAAGGTTTGTTTGCAGTTTTCATGTATTCCCCCTAAGTTTTATTTTTTTGTACTTACTAATTAACTTCCATCATCTTTATTCCAGTTATATCCGGACACAATTATTATTTCTTCTTCTTACATAAATTGTCCATAATAAACTTTCTATTAGAAAATTTATCAGGCACGCCATGGTGGCAACTCCACATTTTAGAAAATAATTTCGCTGCTTTAAACTTACTTACAAAAGATAAAGTAGCGTACGAACTAAGGCTTCCAGGCAAGTCTGTCCTACGGCACTCTGGACATTTATCTGGGGACCAAGAGCCACCTCCAATAAAGAAGTAGTTGCTGATTAAACAATTGGGACATATCAATTCGTCATCGTGTAATTGGATCATGTATGCCTCCGGCCGCATTATAAGTTCCATAATCGCGTTTACTCTGTGTAGTAGTTAATAGATCTAAATCAGTCGTCACTTGTTGCATATGAAGAAATTTATAAAAATTATTTATGTGGGTTAAAAGAGTTAGAGTTAAGCTGTTTTTAATATATGACTCATCTCTACGAACTACTCCTAATTTTACAATGAACGTGCCCCCTTCCTTATTGTGTGGTACGACGCTAAACACATATTCTTCCGAGATGAGATTATTCATTTCTGGTATAAATAATTCTCTGACATAGTCTTCATGTATATTGTCAACTTTAAAAGCAACATATGGGTTAATGAGTTCTGTAACATTATGGATGTGTCCAGAACAACAGCCGGTAGTTGGGATCCCTCGGCTATGTAATCCTGTAATTAATTCCACAAATAAATCATCAATCTGATACATGTCTACAGAGGATTGTGAATTTAAACAGTCTGTATTTTGACAATTCACTATAGCCGTTCTCGATTCGATTAAATTGCCACACTTTTCACAATAGTAGTACGCCATAGAGATCTCCCTTGCTATTTAAAAATTAATTACTGGCATCAAATACAACACTCTGTTTTTCTAACGAGGTGGGCTCAGTCCACCTCGTAGTTAAATTACAAACATTAAAATTAATTGAATAAATAAAAGATGAAAAGTATTATCTACGACAAATATAGACCAAGGACTTAGTGGCGGTTTAGCAAATTCCGATTTTCCTGCAATGGTCATAAAGTAGTTAACTATATAAGTTCTATCTTGAATAAAATGCTGGAGACCTATAAGAAGAGATTGCATTAAACTCAAGTTACAAAACAACAAAAATGGAATCATGTAACAAGCTGCATGAATAAAGCAAATAAGACTGGATTCTTTTTTATGTTTGGCCATCCAATCATTCTGTAATAAAAAATCTCCAATTAGGTGACTTAAAATGTGTACGCCTTGTATCATACCAATCTCCGTATTTAGTTATCTGTAATGTATTAACGAAATGTGACTGTGTAAGCACCCCTTGTTTCTAAGAGTACCGATACATTGATCGTTTCAATTCTAATTATATCTGGAAACAATTTCACAACTCCCCTTTTCCAACCCGGACTATAGTCGTCGGATAGTATTCCCCACGCATCCTTATCTTTTGCGAGTGTCCCATCGCATACAATCTCACCATTTAAAAACGCCTTGTTTTGTTCTACATGTAAAGTATCTTTGTAGCATAAGATCACATGGTTTCCTGTGACGCGCACAGAGTGTTCGCCATCGTTGCTATCGTTGATGAGTTTGCCGTTACCTGGAATAAGTTCTCCAAACAATGTAGATGACGATGTACTAAAGCTTTTTAATTTATAGAAAATACCGTCATGATAATACCCCACTATAGAGTGATCGTTGACACCATTCATTACTCTACACCAGATTGTACTATGATCGTTAATGTAGTTATCGTGCACTTCGTGTCCAAGGTACTGCATATCGCAACAGTGACCCGCGCCTATTTGATAGGGGTCTTCGTCGTTGTCTTTAATACATAACCTGTGTCCGGTAAGTGAACAATCAATCGGCTCACATTCGAATAATTTTTTTTCATCAACTAATACTTTGTATGACAGAGGCCTTTTCGAATTAGCTCCTTCTTTTGGATCGTACCTATGGTTATTCGCTATTTCTATTGTATATAAAAATAGGTCTCCGATATACCCATCCCCCGCATAAGTCTTTTTTGGTATCACATCTGTGACGCATAATGCTTCGATGGTATAGTCTAATAAATTAGATGGGCTGTCTGGATTATATGCAGATGGTGCGGATATCAGCGGACATGCTGATATGATATCCTGAGTATTTTTCTTTACTGTAAAATCAACATAGTGATGATACATCTCAAAATAATCTGCTCCATTTATTAAATTAGTTGAAATCCACTCCCCACATTCAGGAGTTGGATTTTGATCAGATGGGCATTCGCAATTCCTTACGAAATTTTCAGACCTAACGCCTTTCTTAATAATCCATTCAGTTCCATTATCAACTACAATTGGGAATTCAATCAATTGTACTTTTCTCTCTACTCTTAACATCGTTACTCCTCCGCTCATCACAATAGGCTATTAATTCTTCTAATTTGTCCACGATCTCTTCTATCGCCTGTTGCTTAGTTTCCATTTTTCTAAAATTTTTACGGGCTGCTTTAAAGGATTGATACTCCCATAATTTTTCTACATGCTCATCACTATCGTCCTTTATACTAAAGTATACTCTTAACATTTTAGCAGTCTTCACTGCGAGTTCGTACGCAAGGGGCTCACTAAAAAATTTCTCAGAGTACGATATCGCTATATGTAGTTTGTCATAACTGATATGGCCAGAGTAAGAAGGGGATCGTCGCTTGGAGCCCATACTTCGAAATACCCCCACTTGATCGTACTTACTACGTGCCGATGTAGATGTGCGAAACTTTCTAAAGTTGCTCCCTTTCAGTAGAGTATGTGCTTCGTTGCGGTCAGTTAAAAAAGCCCTAACCGTTTTTTGTGCAACAATTCTCTGCTGCTCTTTATTTTGAGCATCATATTCGAACGTCCTATAGAATACCATTCCCCCATCACGCCATATCCTACAAATAAATTTAGGCTTGCCTTGGGCTGGCAATGATTCCTGGATGTGTTTCATATTGAACTCACTTTGATCTAACGCTGCGCTATTCACGACACCTATACCCCCAAACCCTATTAGATTAATAAAACTAAAATTACTATATGTACTATTACAGTAATATATAAATAAAAAAGTATTGAGGAATAAAAATAATACACCCACGGGAGGTCTCTCCCGTGGGTGTAGGTGATTAAATATAAACAAACGTTTAAACTAATTAAAAAAAGATGCCGTATGCTTCATTGTTCGTAAAGTGTAAATTCTTCGGTTGTGAGTTTTTGAAATATGGACAGACCATGTTTTATATAATTGAGCAAAAGCTCTGTGACCCAATAATCAAAGTTACCCTGCATAACTACTATACTTTCAAGAGACAATGCGGCTGCACGTTCGAAGTCCTTCTTGTCTGGGTCGCCGGCCCATACATACCGGTCCTGCATTTTTTTATAATATTTTGCTACTGCATCGTAAAAAGACGAAAAATTAGTTACCGCCACCGGAATAGTACTGGAGTCGGGGTACCTTTCGTTTAATTCAGCCTGAGGAGGCAGAAGGCCTCGGTATATACCCTCTATAGATTCCAATAAAGACAATGCATGCTTTCTGATAGCTAAATTTTTTAGTTTGACATTTTTTAAAGTTAGGGGTCCATTCACCTCGTATTTTTTTGTAGGAGACACCGTTGCCCCACACCATACTTTACTATCAATTTTTATAGTAATGATATCTTTGAACGACCCAATTAATTTATTCAATTGCGTTGCATCTAACGCCTTAGCATGTGGGACAGAATTGTCGAATTGTACCAACATATCATTAATTAATTGCGTCCAGGGAGATGCATCATAATCGCTGTGTTTTTGAAAATAAGCAAGTATATCTTTCGGATGAACGACGGCTTCCATTTTCTTATCTTCGACGGAACTCCAATCGAAATCATTCTGTAAAATGAATCTAACCTTTTTTATATACTCCAATATTCCTTCAGCCTGTAGTGCCCATTTTCCCTTTATAAAATCTGACCACTTTTTTTTTATCGCACCAACTCTATCTTTAATTCTTTGACGAATACCACCTATTGTATCGGATAGCCCGCTCATAACTATTTCTTGAGTGGCTTCCATAGAATATAAATCATCAATATATCCCTTTAACGATATCCCATGGTCTGGATTAAATAGCGCATCTCCGCCATTTAATTTAAGATATTTAGCCAAAGAGGGTGTTAAACCAAATTCCTTAATTGTATCCTTTAGATGTTCAATTTCCCCTAATTCTTTTTGTAACTTTAGCTCCTCTCTTTTATCTTGTCGCACTTCCTCCAGAATCTCACTTAATTCAATTAGGTGAGCATTGGGTGTTTCGTAGACGCTATAGTCTTTTGTCAAGTGTGGTATTATTGATCGCATCATTAGTATCTCCGTAGTAGGTGGGTTACCCTTTCTTGCTAACTTTTATGAGTGACTTGAATATAGCGATAGCAACTGCAGTGTCGATGCTGGCAAGCTTGACTATATTATTCGTTAGTTCATTTAGCAGCCAAATCTCAACGAGGGTTTTATATCTAATCCTTTTAACCAACTCCTCGTCAGTTAATTTTCGTAGATCGTCTTTAAACTCCTCTACGGCTCCAACTATCTCACTAGCGTATGTGTTCAATGATTTCATATGTTCCACCGAGTCACTTACAGCAGAATAATAATCTTTGAAGTGTCGCTTAAATTTAAGATCCCCGAATGTAGGCTTATCGATCTTTTGTTTTTCAAGAGATTTGTCATATGAGATAGTGCCTAAATTATTAGCAACAATGATGTAGAGGGCATCGCATACCTTCATAGTGTTTGGGATATCCGCAGTTGTCGTTACCCTGGTTGGGTCAAATAAATTTATTAGCTCCCTTGGATCCCAAGACAATATGGCCTTATGAAAGTTTATACTTACAGGCATTTTTATAACACGGGCTATTCCAACTGAAAATGGGTTAATTTTCCCCCAATCAAACTTTTCGAATAACTCCTCTCCTATAATTTCTAACTCATTAGTGTACTTCTCCCATGCGGTCTCGCTTTTAAACAGTGATTTGAACCTGACTATTATAGCTGCGATAAGCTTTCTGATTTTTTCTGCACCAGTTTTAATGGCTCCGCCGATCCCATTTAACACTATCTCTTTTGTGGCATCTGCATCATCGCCAACATCAATAAAACTCTGAAGAGATACTGTTGTGTCGTTAAACAACTCCATACAGCCGATCTGTTTTGCATAATCTGCTATCTGTTGGGTGAATCCGTACTTTTCTATATTCTCCCTTAAGTCATATAACGTTGTAATGTTTTCTTGGATAGCCATCAATTCGATTATGTCATTGTTGACACCTAAGTCCCGATCTTCAAGCACGATATCGCCTATGCTTGGCGCAATAGACCGGATCTTTTCAATTATATTTTTAGCCATACAGATAAGCTCCTATATTTGTAACTTCATTGAGGTCAGCCATCTAAATTTAAACCACCACCTCATCGGGTTCTCGCTTTGCTTTTATCGCAGCCTTACCCTTATGATAGTTGCCATCAAGATTTATTATTATTTCTATTTTTTCTTGGACAGTAGTGCCAGCAACAACGCTGTCAAAAAATATCTTACTTTCTTGCAGGATGTCCGCCATTCTGGTGGATAGATTATATTTATCCCCAGTATCTAATTCAATGATGATTATCGTACAATCAGTATCTTGTCCGATGCGATGTATCCTGTCGGAGGCCTGCCTTTTATGGATATCTCTAAATGGTCTATTTAAAAATGCAACAGTCGATGCTGCAGTCAATGTTACACCAGTGGCCATCATATCAATACTGGCGACCATGGGATTGGCTTTTTCATTGGTTTGAAAATTATGAACCATTTCTTTTACTTGAGATGAGGTTTTTCCATAAACCGCAATTACCTTATACCCACGCTTTACAAAGTACAACTGCACGGTTTCTATTGTGTTAACATACGATGTAAAGAAAACTGTCTTCTTAATTGATTCATCGACTATGCCAGTTAGGTTCGCAGCCTCTGCTAATTCAGTTGTCATCTTTATGCGCTTACCCATTAGGTAGCTACCTATCACCTCACCATTTATTTTAAGCATGAGGTACTTCACAGCAGCCTTAGAACTATTGAACTTTTTTTTGTATTCTGCTGGGAGCGCTGGGATAATGATATGTTTTTCATACTCATTCACCCGCTTAACTAACTCAGCATCATTCGGGTTCATCATGCTAACATCACGAGTCTGAAAGTCCGCTATGGTATCCAGATAAAATTTAAACTCAGGATCGTTTTTAAATTTTGGAAGCTTGCGCAAATAGTCCATGACGCTGTAGAAGTCAGACTCGTATTTGCCTTTTCGAGCATTATGGTATTTAAGTCGATCAGCTATAAATTCCTTTATTTCTTTTCTAATTACGGCGAATGTGTACTCTTTCCCTGTACGCATTTTTATCTTACGGATCTCCTCTGTTTTTTGTGGGAGCTTGATAACATCTTCTTTGATCTTCCTATACATCATAGTACTAAGACGGGCACTTAGTATGTCTGTACCGATATTAGTATTCAATCCAAATGCTTTTTTGAATATCGCCATTGCCTCAGCATCAAAATACTTGTCTATCATTAGAAGTATCGGAATGATTTCCAACCCAGCATTTTTTAATGGAGTGCCAGACATGGGTAACATATCTTCGCAGTTAAGGTTCCTACGAAGCTCCACTACATTGGTTGTTCTGGCGGCTTCTAATCGTAAGAAATTATGACTCTCATCGATAATAATTCCTATCTCTTTTCCCCTTCCGCGAAGCATCCTAACGAGAGGGTCCAATTTGGGGATAGCCTCATAATTGAAAATGTAATAGTCGTACGAAGTATCTAATTCTTTACCTTCATTGGCAACGAAGATCTTCTTCTCAGACTTATACCATTCCTTTATATGTGCTACCCATACAGTATTGAGTGTATTATTGGGTGCTACAATAATAACTATCTTTTTCCTAAGGCAAGTCATCAACATGAGTGCAGTTAATGTCTTGCCAAGTCCTTGATCAAGGCTCAGTAGATAACCAAACAATTGGTATTGTTGTTTGTATAAATCATACTTATTTAAAAATTCCAATTGATAATGCAACGGAGTACAATGCATCTCTTTTTTAATACGACTTATATCAACCCTGTTCTTAATCTCTTCATCTACTTTATTTAGCCAGGTATTGTTGATTATCTCTTGTATAAGTCGTACCGGAAAGTTCATCCTACGAAGTAAGTAGACAAGTTCAGGTAAAAAGAAAACATGTATCTTGATAGTGCCTTTGCCCCCAAAGGAGACACCTAGGGACTCATATAGATGTTTGAGCCTACTGGTCTTATATCTCCTACTCAATCTAACACTAAACGATCGAATAGGAAATCCCTTTATGATGATCTTATTACCAGCCTGAGTGATTTTTTTAAAGAACATATTTAATCTCTAACCTCAACAAGTTCGGAGTTATGGATATACTTCATACTTTAAAGAATTCTGGATCTAACTCGCCGAATTCCTCAGCCAGTTGCTTAAACTCATCATCAAGGTTATACTCCTCAATGTATTTGGAAAATGCAGTCTCCTCTTTATAAGAGGGGGTGCGCACTTCCATATTATCTGAGGCATTGATGAGGAATTGCATTAGATCAAATCCATCTTCTTGTATATGCAGTCTTCGCCTTTTTTGATCATCGGTTTCGTTATCGAATAGATTTTTCATGATAG